>Ga0208904_1000004_pt1 | contig 442083 bp, 407 predicted proteins | sample AntAceMetag02UKB_FD_184774 | JGI IMG/M metagenome (GOLD analysis project Ga0208904, IMG submission 184774) | Saline lake microbial communities from Ace Lake, Antarctica - Antarctic Ace Lake Metagenome 02UKB (SPAdes) (version 2) | ecosystem: Environmental > Aquatic > Non-marine Saline and...
GCAGCGAATCCCCTTGTTCTGTGACAGGGATTTGAAAGCTTGAAATGACAGCATTCTCTCTCGTGGGTGAATAGATCATTTCAAACCAGGATGTATAACTTACCCTTTCCGGTAAATTATATTTTTCACGATAATAGGGTCTGGTATAAATGGATGGCGCTTCATGTTTGAGCATGGATCCGCTCTCCAAAACAATGAGTTCACTCTCATGGTTTATCAGAATAACACCAGAACGTATATAGGGCCAGGCTTTACCTGTCTTTTGCCGGTGCAGCTCCAAGGCCCAATTGGGAACTTCAGTTCCTGGGGGCTTTTCTTTTGCTAAAAAGCACATAAAGGCTACATTCCGGCACGTTTAACAACAAACTGGGGACAAGCTTGAGTATTACATCCAAGTATATCTGTCATGCCTGTGGATATTCCGCAGATGTCTGGGATGCTCCAGACAGAGCCCCAATTGCCACAGTAGACACTCGTCACTGTTTGGGTTGCAAATCGCTTGTTGAAGTCCCCATAGAATTTCACGGTGGGGGTCTTATCGAAGATCAAGATGTTGTTCCTAGTTTCCTGAATCGTTGTCCAGATTGCAATTCCTCAAATGTTCAGCCTTGGGATGTTAAGCATCCTTGTCCAAAGTGTGGTGAGCATATGACTGGTGAAGCCTTGCGGCAGGCCAATTCATGACTAAACAATACCCAGCACCAGGATTCCTGGACAGACTTAATAAGATCTGTGAAGACAAAGGTATCGCACTTGAGGAACTGGCTGAAATAGTACAGGTTGAACCTGTAATGTTCGAATACTATGCTACAGGCGAACTCGAACTCGACGAGCTCACGCTCCACAGAATCCTAGACTTTAGCCGTGTTGACTGGATGTGGTTGGAACATGGGTATGAGCCTGAGGATTTGAAGGTGATACGAGAATCTGAGAGATCAGGAATAGCGGGGTGTGCTGATGGCAAGTGAACCTACTTTAAGAGAAAAGCGAGAAGAGTACTCTTGGTTATCAGATTCTGACCTCCTTCGAAAAATGAACGAAACAGCTCATATGCCTCATTCCTCTGAATATGTGGCAGCGGCTCAACTCTTAAGAGAGAGAGACTCTAAAATATCATCAAGGCATTTCTGGTGGGTATTCGGGGTAGCATTGCTCACTTTGATTGCAACATTGTGGTCTATTTTTAATAATTAAAAATGAGGATTATTGGATAATGCGGAGATGCTAGGTAGTTGGGTGCGGCATAGGTTTTAAATGACGTTGGGGATTTAACAATGGGTATTTTATTAATATGAATAATTATACGAGCTATATTTCTGAGCATACATCTGAATATGTACTGATACCAGCCCTGAAATCGATTTTACTACAAAAATATAAATTGGTAACACCTATATTCCCGTGGATATCACGTGAAGGCGGTAGAATATCGAAGGCGATACACGGCGATGAGAAATATTTTGTGGTAGGTCTCTATCCCAGGCGTCCCAAGTTGAAGAACAATGATGATACGGATATACTAATCAAGATTAATCGTGAATTACTTGGCAGAGCGAAAGCTGGAATAGAGTGTGGAATCCCAATGATAGCGGGGTGCCCCCTCGCGAGGAGTTTTCAAGAATTGGGTGATAATCCTGAAATTCTGTGGGTAGAACTTACTGATAAATCATCTGAAGAAATTAGGATAAATATGAAGAAGGATTTGTTCCCAATACATAGAAGGGGAATATTCCCAAGCCAAATTGAGCTTCTAGAGTATATTGAGAATCAATGTAAATTGCTTTCTCTAACTGAAATGATTGAGGCCTTTAGGACAATAAAAATGTATAGTCATGGCATTGGAAATTTTTCTCAGTGGGCGTATATAGGTGGTTACAAACCTGTTTACTTTTTAATGATGGACAAATGATTGGTGACTATGAGCCAAGCAATAGATTTATTTAGTTTGAACCATAGATATGATTGTGTAAATTGAGTTTAAGAGTAAATATTTCTTGGACGAGGAAATGCTAAAAACAAATCCAATTTACAACAGAGACCTTGCACGGATCTTTAGTACATCTGTACTAAAAGACCTCGCGATCCAAGGTGAGAGTCCTGTGTTAAATGCGGTCAGGAAACGAATATTTGCCTCCAACCCATATTTATCAAATTTGTCACTCTTGGAACTCTATGACAATGTGTATCAATATTTATGTAAAGAATATCGCATTGAATATGTTTATAAAAATATGATTCTTCAGCAGATTCTGATCAAGCGACACAATGTTGATGAGTCAACCATGATAACTGAATTTCGGGCGGGCAACTCTATAGTTGATGCACTTATTTTAAATTCCACATCAACTGCGTATGAGATAAAAACTGAATACGATAATTTAAATCGATTGGACGAGCAGGTTAAATCTTATCAGAAATTGTTTGATGAAATATACATAGTTACTTATCCCGGACTAATTGCTCCTATTATAGAGAAAGTCCCAGACTCTGTTGGGTTAATTGTACTAAACAATGAGAATAAGTTGATAACATCTAGAAATGCTGGCTCAAATAAATCAAACATTGATTCTGTAGAGTTTCTGTACTCCCTTCGACAAAATGAATATTTGCAAATTGCTCACGAAATTCTAGAGTGTGATCTTGATTCACAGGATTACAATATTTTTAATTTTGTAAAAAAAATATTTTTATCAACAGACCCTGAAAGAATACACGATCTTGCTGTAGAAATCTTGAAAAAAAGGACGGATCCATATTTGAAAGAGGTTATCCTTGGGATTCCTGATCCAATCAAACTCTCATTCTGGGAGTCGAAACTTCCAAGAAAACATAAAAAATCACTCAAGACACAATTTGAGGGATAATCGCATAGGGAGTACTCATGTATTTACCATTTCTGCGTGGTAAGCAATACGAATTAATTGCAATAACGGAGATGCTTGGAAGTGGAATTCTAACTGAAAATTCTTTACCGCTAATTGAGCCAGTCAAATCTAATACAAAACGACTTGAGAAAGTTATCAAAGATTTTCAAGCCAAGAAGCATGATATCATAATTATTTCAAACCCTTCAGTGGGTGATTTAAAGAAGAATTCAAATTATATCCAGGACGTATTTGAGAAGAAGCTAGATGATCTTGGTAATATAATTCATGGGTTTCTAATATCCTCAATGACAAATTTGGGTGATCTAAAAAAAGTCGTTGACAGATTTAATGATATGCAATTTTGCTTCATTCATATTAGCCCTTTTATGCATTTGGAAGATTTAAACGAAATTTGCAGGGCAAGAGGGGATAAAGATATCCACATTTTAGCAGATGCAAGTGGACTCAGCTTAAGTTATGGGATGGGTGTAAAAGCGAGTAAAAGAATATTGTTAAGAGATGGGTTCCAAAAAATGCCAGTCAATTCTGAGTACCCAGAATTTAGCTATTTTTCAGATTTAATTTCGACGTACAAGGAGATGGGATTCGTTGGTTTTAGCGACTACACAATCATTGGGGATGATTATAGTACTACAGGCGGTCCAGCAAAATGTGTTGCAATTCATTTCTCGAATATAGAAAAAGATGGTAATCTATGGGTTAGACATTTTAAATCTGTGAGTGATATTGAATCTATTGCAAATGTCAAGGGCAAGGCCTATGAAGCTATTTCATTTCTTAATGATTGGTTGAAAGGCGGTGAATATTGCGGTATAGAAACTGCAGGTCTTCAGGAATATAAAGATTGGTATTCATCCTGGGCATTTCACGGACTGGGGCACTTTAAGAAAATATCGATAAAGCATCATATTGAACTAATTCAAACTAAAATATCATAAGGTGATTCCCACGTGTATTGCTGTCTGAACTGTTTTACTGATCATATCATTATACGGTTTATTTCAGATGAGGGAGAAGCTGGGGATTGTGACTTTTGTGGGGGCAAGGATACTACCATTATTGAATGTTCAGAGCTTGCGCGCTATTTTGAGCCTTTTATTCAAATTTATGAAAACGTGGAAAATATATTCCCAACAGAAGTGCTAAAGGAGTATGAGGGGGATACTCTCGGAGAGGCACTATGTGGTGAGTTTGGCATCTTTGAACGTGATGATATTGCTGATGGAATTTTAAATGCAATATTTCAAGACGAAAGTGGCGATCATATCTCATGGCAATTCGAGGATAGTTGGGTAATCCGTAGGTCGGATTATTATGATGATGGACTCACCGAAAGAATAGATCATTCTAAAGTATGGGGAAATCTTGCTGCAGAATTGAAAACCAAGAATCGGTTTTTTTTTCGCGATCAAGAATTTGAGGAATCTATTGCCAAGCTATTGCAATCCTTAGATGAAATAATCCCGATTCATGAAACTCTTTTTAGGACTCGAGTGTCAGCTAAGGGAAAGCTCTATGTTGGTGAGGAGATTGGAATGCCGCCGCCAAACAGTGCGAAGGCAGGGAGAGCTAACCCTGAAGGAATTCCCTATTTATACCTATCCAATGATGAGAAAACAGCAATTCAGGAAAAGACTCCAAAACCTGGAGAAGCTCTCTCGATTGGAGTCTTTAAAGTTACCAATGAGCTACATGTTGTTGACCTAAGACAGATATCACCCTTCTCGTTTATGGAAAGTGAGGACTTTGAATCAGATATTTACGAGATAGGTTTATTAGAAGAGCTATCTAACTATCTAGCAAAGCCAGTTCACAGTAACGATAAAAGTATAGAATACTTGCCATCTCAATTTCTATGTGAACTAATCAAACATTCGGGATTTGACGGAGTTATTTATCGAAGTTCCTTGGGAGAAAAAGATAATGTAGCCTTATTCGCTCAGGATAGGGTTGAATTGCACGATACCTATTTAGTGGTAACTACAAGTACCGACCTAAATTATCGGAAAGTCATCGATTATAGAATTTAACATCCACTCGACATAAAGCAGATTGACAAGCACCCAACTCCTTTGAAACCCTACACAAAACAACTACATTTCAGTATGATTTAAAGATAGTCGGAGTCACTAGAATACTATTGGGAGAAGCGTGAAAAGATTGTGTGCTCAAAACATAATTAGCGTGGCTCAGGATGAGGTTGTGGAAGCGGGATTATATATCCTGTAGCCTAATAACATTATACTGCAAATCACAAATGTACTTATATACAAAAAAAGTGTATAAAACGTAGTTAGACATATTGATTTCAACAATAAATCCAATGAGGAGGAATTGAAATGGCAGTAAAACATAAACCTACCGGAATTGTGCATCAAGGAGCAAAAGGAGGTCATACTGGATGTGGCATTGACACCAAAAGGAACACTGACCATTGGGTGGCAACATCAGAAAGAATCACCTGTGATAAGAATGGGTGTAAAAACTAGGAAGCTTTAAAGGAGGCGAGTCTTGTATTTTGCATGAGTATTACATGTCAAGATAATGCACAGCAACTGACGAGACCCGATCCAACCTGTTCTAAAAATAGCTAAAGCCGTGATCTCTGCTTCGCTATAGCCGTTTACTCTAACATTATGTACTAAAGGAGAAAATGTTATGTCTATTACGGTCGGCAAATACACATTTGATGGTTCTTATATTGATACATCTCGGCTTAGAGATAATTCAGGTATATATGCCATCCACTGTAACAGAAACGGGAGCTATTACTTAATTGATGTTGGTGAATCAGCCACAGTGAAAAGTAGAATTGACAGTCATGATCGTGCAGATTGCTGGGAGCGGAACTGCACAGGAACTTTAACAGTTTCAGTATTGTATACACCAAATCAGCAGCAAACTGGTAGGCGGTTGATCGAACAGGAATTGCGCAATCAATTTGCCCCGGTTTGTGGAGAGCGTTAAGAGCTATATTTATTCCCCCCCAAGCCCTTGGGAACTCCGGTTCCTGGGGGTTTTCTTTTGATAAACTAACCATATCAACTAGATTCATGCACGATTAATTCCAAGTGTGTGGACATTCTAAATTCTTTTTTTGATCGGGGAGTATATACATGCATACAATTCGTTTATTCATGTGGGGGTATCAACCACATTTCCAAATTTCAGCGACCACCGCTGCAAATGGGATATTCAGTCTACTAGATCAATCTCTAGACCCAAACGCTTTCTTGGTAGGTGTGCTCTCAGATGATTCACCGGGAAAATACTTGGTTTGTGTTGAGCCAGAGGATTATGGCTATGATGAGAACACATTTTTAGGTCTCCATGAACAAGCCAAACAGCTAGAAAGTGAAGATGAAGAGCAAAATATTTTTCATAGCGATCCAAGATCGGAGAAAAGCCATAAAATTGGCATTGGAAAAAAAGCCATCAAGAACTCAATTTTAGAAAAACTCCGTGAAAGTGATAGTAGTAGGGGATTAATATCCTTTTGCTCTTGGCCTATTCTGGTTGAAGGGTACAACGTTTGTGTTGTTTTGCAGGTAAGGAGAGAAGCTTTTGACTCACACTATTCACTACAAAAAGATACAGTTGCAAGCAGATATCATATTCAAAGGTCGCTTGTTGAGGCAACCGTATCCGAATACTTCAAGGAATGCGAAAAAGAGCTACAAAAGCCCAATCCCGGGAGTAATCTTGGAGTTGTTGATCGGGAGTATAGTGAAATCCTAAGATCAGCCGGACGGTCACTAATGTATACTCCTGCCTGGGCTGGAGGTAACACGATGGGACTGCATGGACTGTTCAATGTCTGCAATACAATCTCTTCATTACGATATGAAGGCATAGAGAGTGTCGGAAGCTTGCTGATTAGCAAAACTGATCATCCTAATACCAAGTTAGCCATACAATTCGATTCAGCTATTAATCTCTATAACCCGATGGCTGTCAGGAAGTTGATTGAGCTGTCGACGAATGAGCTTTCAATAATTTGTGATTCATATGAAGTTTTTGGTCTGGGATCTGTGGAGGGTGCGTATGATGAGACTTTTGAAAATCTCTTCCGAGTAAATTTTACGGCACATCATAGCTGGGAACTATTGCATAACAATAAAGTGTTGATGCAAGTAGCATATGGTCAACCATCCCTCCCTAAGCCTCCTTTTAATATCACCAAATTTAATACTGACCTTGAGAGGTTGTTTAAAGGAATTACAAAGTCGAATAAGGAACAGTTGATTAAACTAGTCACCATAGCTACCCATCAATCCCATGGAACGATGGTGGTTATTTCAGAAGGGGCTGAAAAGGAGGCAGAACGCCTAAGGACTCAATCAACCGTTGTTAAACCATTTTTGCTAAACAGCACTTCAATGCAAACCATTACAAATATAGATGGATCAGTTTTGATAAGCCCTGATGGTACATGCTATGCAATAGGTGTGATATTGGATGGAATGGCCTCGTCTAAAGGTACTCCCTCTAGGGGTGCTCGCTATAATTCAGCCATTCGTTATATTGAGAGCAGCAGATATCAATGTGTAGCTGTCGTAATATCGGAAGATGGTAGTATCGATTTAATACCTGATCTGAAACCTCAGATTTATCGGCAAGCCATTGATGACTCCATACATGAGTTCACGTTATTGATGGAGCCAAGTCAATTTCAATTGAAAGTTTTTAGTAAACTTATGGATTGGTTCAAAAATAATAGTTTTTACCTCCTTCCTGAAGATTGTGACAATATCAATGCTCTGAGGAAAGACATTGAGAGAGTGAGGGATAACGTTCTACCTCCAGATCAACCCAAAATTATTTATAGCGACCTATCTCCATCTCCAGATATGAATAACTCTTATTACTTTGAATAGCAAATCGGCTAGTTTTTTGATTATGCATAATGTAAAGTGAAATATTGAATGGCACTAGCACCCGGCTTCCTAGATAGACTTAAAAAGATCTGTGAATACAAAGGCATCACGCTCGAGCAGCTGGCAAAGATTGCACAGGTTGAACCTGTAATGTTCGAATACTACGCTACTGGTGAACTCGAACTCGACGAACTAACCCTCCACAGAATCCTCGATTACTCCGGTGTTGACTGGATGTGGTTGGAGCATGGTTATGAGCCGGAGGATTTGAAGGTGATTGGTGAGAGTTAGAAGATAGGTGTTAGGTTTAGGTGTTAAATGAATGAAGCTAAGTGGCAAAACTGGTTGCTAGCTCCTGCTATACGATCTATACTGCTTATTCACCCCCGAAATATTTAATCGCCATTTTAGCATATCTAGACTTACACCATATTTTTTCGCCACAGAAGAATCACGGCTGTAATTCTGCTTTATATGCTCCAGAGCCTTTCTTGGCAATAGCAGACAACCTGCCATCCAATTTGCTTCATCCTCTTGCATCTTTTGATAATTATTTAGAATAAGTAATCCATCAGAGTTCACTGAAATTGGTGAAGGTCTATGGTCAAGAATTAGATGGGACAGCTCATGAGCCAAACTACTGTTTACTCGTCCATCCGAATGTGATGAGTTAACAATGATTAATGAGATTGTATCAACAGATATAGTTACGGCTGACCAGGCATCTGAATGTTGAACAAGTAAATTGTTCCGATCCTTTACACTAAGGCCATGGATATCATCAGTATTAACAACTTTGATATTGAATAAATCAGCAACTTCAAAAGGATTAATAGGAGAATACGGTTTAAGTCCTAATTGTTCTCTGTACTGTAAAGATTGATCTTCACACCATTTTTTAAACCCTCTTCTGAACATGTCACCTTATATCTGCACGAAGGGCATCTTTTGCAAGCAATATCATGTTTGCTAAAGATTTTGAGAGAGCCGGATCAACGGTAGCATCTTTCCGAAAACTTACAATCACACTAGAGTCTGACACGTCTTTTCCTTTTAGCCCAAGAATTACGCTTGGATCAGTATCTGCCCAAGCACAGATTTTTGCAAAAGTTTGTAGATCGGGTAAATTCCCTCTCTCAACTCTTGAGAGTGTGGCTGGACTTACATCAATCTCGCGAGCGACCTCGCGAATGCCTTTTGCCCCTCTTTTTTTCTTAAGCAATTTACTTAAGTCATTAATATTCATTGCTTTCTCCTGTTTCACAAGTAAGACACTAAATGATTGACATATTATACGAACATGCGTATAATGTAGCCGACAGCTTTTTGATTACAACTAGAAATGAAATGGTAAATAGATCATCAAAACCTTCACATGAAAGACATCATGATCTCAAAATCGAATTTACCCTAAAAATAAGGAAGTTTTAAAAATGATAAGTAATGAGAATGCACAAAAGCAGCAAGAAAGCCATGGGAATAATATTGTACTAATATACTATAAAGATATTGGATATAAAATTCACCGTGGCAGCCAAACTGTTACTGAAATTAAGGTCGTGTTGGGAATTGAACCTGATTATTTGTTATTTCAAATAGTCGATGGAGCAATTTCGCCCACACTTGAGCAAAATGCAAAAGTGACAATTAAAGGAGGCGAGATATTTGGGAGTCAACCACCTGATGGCAGTAGTTCATAATGGAATTATCATATAATGAAGATTGGATAAAGGAGATAACAAGAGCATTTCCAAATTGCACGATTCTTCAGGAGGGCGGATATAGCTATCTTTTCTTTCCCAATTTGAAAACTCCTGAAGGATGTACCCCATCAGAAATTGATGCCCTGTTATGTGTTCAACCGAGAGATGGATATAGTTCAAGGTTGTTTTTATCTCAAAAACTCACCGGTTGTCCAAATCGGAATTGGAATGCCAACATATGTATCCTAGATAGAAATTGGTTTGCAATATCTTGGCAATCTCAGCCAGGTCTATCCTATTTAGAAATGCTAGCACTTCACTTAAAGGCATTTAGAAATGAATAAGATATTCGTCAAAATACCTCAGGCCTTATCAGACGAAATTAAGATTGACCTAAGACGGCCACATGAATATGCTTATGAAAGAGTTGGATTTGTCCTTGGATCAAGTGTGGAAATAGGTAAGAATTATTGGCTTATAATTATTAATGAGTACATATCAATACCAGATGATATGTATATCGATGCACCTGAAGTTGGGGCGAAGATTGACTCTCACGCGATATCCTTGGCTTATAAGGTTTCTTTTTCAAAGAGAAGGAGCTTGTTTCATATTCACCTACATGATTTTATTTCAGGAATCCCCAATTTTAGTTCTGACGATATGATCGGCATTCCGGGGATTATAAAATCAGCTCAAAGTGTACTACCAAAACATATACATGGAATGTTGGTGTTTTCGAAAGATAAGGTGAATGGTAATGTACTGCTTCCTTCGCAAGATGAATTAGTAGATATTAACAGAATCAGCGTTGTTGGTGATCAGATTAACATCAGTTTTCCAAAGTCACCCCTGAAGAAAAATCGTGGAGCGAGGTATTCAAGACAATCTTTTCTTGGTAACTACTCGGTAGATTTAATTTCACGGATTAAAATTGGAATCGTTGGTTTAAGCGGCGGTGGATCGCACATTGTACAGCAATCAGCACACCTTGGATTTAAACAATATGTATTATCAGATCCTCAGAAAATTGATCCCAAAAGTAATCTAAATAGACTTGTTGGAGCCACCCTTGAAGATGCGAAGGAACAAGTGTTCAAGTTTGCAATTTCCCAACGGATTATCAATAATCTTCATAAAGATGCAATCATTCAAGGTGGGCATGAAAAATGGCAAATGTTTTTAGACCAATATAAGACGTGTGACATTGTCTTTGGATGTCTTGATACCTTCAGCGATAGACGTGATCTAGAGGCTTTGTGTCGGAGGTATTCAATTCCATACATTGATATCGGTATGGACATATCTATTAATAGCAAATCTCCCATTGTGTATGGACAAGTGCAAATTTCGATACCAGGAAAAGCGTGCATGAAGTGTAACGGGTATTTATCTGAAGAGAATTTAGCAAAAGAAGCTGGTAAATATGGTATTGATGATCTACACCCACAAGTGGTTTGGTCAAATGGAGTGCTCGCGTCTACTGCTGTCGGAATTGCGATTGAACTAATTACTAATTGGACCGGGAGGATTACCGAAAATTACTATTTATCCTATGAAGGTCATTTACACAAAGTGGATAATCACATGAAATTGGATCATTTACCAAAACATTGTAATCATTTTCCAATATCTGAATCAGGGCCAATTAATTATACCTAACGAAAGGTGAGAGAATATGACAAGAAAAACACATCATGTAGTACCAAATCCAGACGGAGGTTGGGATGTTCGCAAAGGGGGATCATCAAGATCTTCAGGTCATTATGAAACGAAGAAAGATGCGGTAGATGCAGGTCGTGATATTAGCATTAATCAGGGCTCTGAATTTCTAATCCATGGTAGAGATGGTAAAATACAAACATCTGATAGTCATGGTCCTGATCCAAATCCACCTAAGGATAGAGATACGCACTAGCTCTAATTCACCTCTCTATTGATGTAGGATGCGAGTCTGAATGTCTTGATGAGAAGCAGGGGTCATTTTGTCTTATAAAAAACGACAACATTACTTACCACAATTCTATCTCAAAGGATTTGCTACCAGGACATCATTGGAGAATAATAATCCTGAAGTGTGGTTGTACATAAGGAACACCGCAGAAAAATCTCATTATTATTCTTGGGTAAATGAGAAGGGTGAATGGGACCACACTAAAGATAGTGAATTGTCTGAATTAGAAAATTCTGTTGCACCCCTTATTAAGAAAATTGATCGTAATGTTATCAAGCTAATCAAACATCAAACGAGTGAGTCACAGATTGATCAGCTGGAAACTGTTGATGCATCCGAAATTTCTGGATTACTTCACTTTGTAGTATCGATGATGACAAGGGTTCCCGCAGTGATTGACAAGATGTCTGAGAATGTTGAGGAGGGTTTAGGTTTTATCTTCGGGGATAATTTATATGAAAAAGACTCAAACCTTACAAAACAATCTGTGATCCCATCGGCTCTCTCTATTGGTGCTGGCCTATCAAAGGAGAATGATTTCCACAAGATATTTTTAAGCAGAGAAATCTCAGTAGCATATGTACCAGATTTCAATGCTAGTCTTATAACCTCAGACAATCCTGTTTGGCGATGGCGTAGAGAAGGTGATGATGGAATTAAGTACGAGGATACTGAAATAAATTTACCTCTTACTCAACATTGCCAATTGCTAATTACAGGAAAGAATAAAGGGAAGCCACTCTCATATTTTAAAATCCATGATAAGCAAGCAATCGAAGGAATAAATAGTTACATTGCTCATAATTCTAAAGCCTTTATTGTTGGACGCGATAAACTCCTATTGAATAGGATTGCGAAGAGTCAAGAATGGTGCTGAAATTGAGTCACTCGACATAAAGCAGATTAACTGACATCATATTCCCTTATGATTCGGCACAGTCTAATCATAGGTATGACTTCAATAATTCATACCTGTAGAAATTAAGCAAGTCCTCAATAATAACTCATAAATAGTAATTGAATTTATGCAGCAGTCTGCTATATTAGACGTAATATGTCAAGACATAATATGTCAAACATTAGCGTGGGTAGCTTTATCCGAGAATTACGCTCAAGTAAGGGACTTTACTTAAGAGAACTCGCCGCAGCAATAAATATTGATCCGGCAATACTTAGCAAAATTGAACGCGATGAGAGAAAAGCAACAAGGGACCAAATATCAGCAATCTCAGAATATTTTAGCGTGACATCGAATAAGTTATTGATATTGTGGTTAAGTGATAAAGTAATTTATACACTGAAGGATGACGAAGCCTTGTTAAATGAAGTATTGAGAATTTCTGAAGAAAGAATTGAATATGGAGATTAAAGACGACGGCGCAATATCTGTTTTGTTTAAAACAGGATCTCATTTCTATAAAAAGGAGAACAAGACCTTTGTACCAATTGAGGATGAGACCTTAAATAATATTGCGAGGATCAAGCTCGATGAGATGTTCCAAAATCCCGAAAAGTATAATGTACCTCCTCGGTTGATAGAAAGATGGGAGGATGTTGTCCTCTTTAATGCCAGAGGAAATATAGAAAAAGCTAAGTCACTTTTAATATTATCAGAAAAAAGTGCTTATGATTTATCAAATCCTTTAAATGACTTACTTGCGAAAGAATGGCTACCAGAAACAGTCTCAGTGTTTGCTCAAAAGGGGCTTGGAGCAAGTAGCAAGGGTGCAGCAATTGAAAAATTACATCCAGCACCATTCTCTTTTCAAGATGTAGCTCGTCAGATTAAATTTTTTACTAAGGAGGGTGATAAGGTGTTAGATCCCTTTGTGGGTGTTGGATCAACTTTAAAAGCATGTAGTTATGAAAACCGCATTGGTTATGGCATTGAGTTGAGTAAAAAGTATGCTGATTTAAGTGAATTGCGTATTTCTCAAGAAGTTTCGGACGAGTTTAAATTCAAAAATCACCAAAAAATTATCAATTCAAATTGTCTTGATGAAATCAATAACTTTGCGGATAACTATTTTGACTTTTTAATTACAAGTCCACCATACTGGAATATTTTAGAAACGAAAGATCATAAGGCCAATGAGCGAGTAGTTGAGAATTTGGACACAAAGTATAGTAATGACGACAATGATCTTGCAAATATTCAGGATTATGAGGTCTTTTTGGATGTCTTGAGCACATTTTTTAGCGACTGTTCTCGTATCCTCAAATCAAAAAAATATATGGTGATCATTGTTAGTGATTTTCGTCGACTCGATAAGTTTGTTATTTTTCACGCTGATCTGGCAAAAGCAATTGAAGAAAAATCAAAATTCCGATTGAAAGGTATTAAAATTCTTTACCAAAGGCATAAAAGAGTATTCCCATATGGATACCCCTTTTCTTTTGTCCCAAACGTTCATCATCAAAATGTCTTAATATTTCAAAATAATAAATAAATGCTGATGCAAAAAATAATACAAGGTGATTGCATCCAGGAGATGTCAAAACTACCTGACGATTCGGTAGATTTAATTGTGGCTGACCCACCATATAACTTGAAAAAAAATTTTGGAGACAAAAGTCTAATATGGGATGACTTAGATAAATGGCTCGAGTGGAGCAAGGAATGGATTAATATTTCTTTGAAAAAGCTTAAGCCTTCTGGATCAATATTTATATATGGGATACATCACTATTTATGCTACATCCAAGTTCATTTAAATGATATCGGTATGAATTATCGCAGACAATTTATATGGCATTATGAAAACAGTTTCTCAGGGTACAAAAACTCCCCTGCGGCGCAATATGAACCTATTCTCTGGTTCTCAAAGTCAGACGTATATACGTATCATCCCATACGAGAACCTTACAAAAGCACTGAGAGGTTGAAAAATAAAATTATAAAGAATGGTAAGATCTGGAGCCCAAATCCAGAGGGTAAACATGGTGGTGATGTATGGAATTTTCCTGTCCTTGCCGGAAAGAGGTTCGAAAAAGAGAGGGTAGATCATCCAACTCAGAAACCATTAAGCATCAGCAATAGAATAATTAAACACTTCAGTAATGAGGGAGACTTGATATTAATCCCTTTTGCAGGATCAGGTAGTGAGTGTATTGCAGCCTATGTCAATAAGAGGAGTTTCATCGGCATAGAGATAAACGATAAATACATTGAAATAATTGATGATCGCATAGCACAGGTTCAAGCAGACATGGGTTTATTTTTCGAACGTATATAGCTCAGTACCATAATTATCATCTATTGTTTCTATATCTGAAATATATCTCTTAGTATACTCCCCATAATCTTGAGTATCTTTATTAATGATGAAGTTTTCCAAAAAATCTTCTGAATCTAAACTCACATTAAATAAGTTGAGTAAAAATAAAAAGTGTATCGGAAATACCTTAACCTCGAAACCAGTTATCTCCCGGATATCTGTTAATACTTCATAAAAATCAGATCGTTTCCTTGGGAATAAAAATAGAATCAAGAGCGGTATGATACTATCTTTGGGAATATTGTATCTAGAATGAAGGACCGCAATATCATCCAATATTCTTCTTGGCAATCCAAGGATATCATTCCCAACTAATTCAGACTCCCCTGGTATTAAAAAGTCGCCTGTAGTTGCGATGAAATCGAACCTTATGTCAATATTTCCAATGGCAGATATCTGATTTGAGATTCCAATATTGAGTAGGAAGTTGCGAACCAGAACATGTTCTAAGTCAGCCTGAGTATGAGATATCTCTATGAATTTATCCCGAAAATATTTGGCCCAAACTCTAGATATTTTCGCGACACTTACACTCTCACTTGCGTTTTTAAATCTACTCATTGTTTTCTGCTGCAGTTCAGAATCTTGAGCTTTCAACTGAGTAAACATATCAGTATTTTCCATCACCCCAACTGCGAAAATACCCTCACTATTATATTTGATACCTCCGGATGGACAGCGTTGAACACATATGCCACAGCTAATACATTTTCCAGCTACAATTTCAACACCACCTTCTTCAAGGACTTGAATAGCATCAGAAGGGCAAACCCTTCTATCATTGTTATAAGGGAATCCAGATAAAACATTTATATCGATCTCATGAGAATTATATTGCCAACAAGGCTTGTCCAAACAGTTGATACATCCCCCTCCAATACGACTACCATTTTCAAATAGAATTGTGTTTAAGAATGAGGAGGAATAATTTATTTCAACAGGAGTGGCTCCTTCGTTCAGTACTAGAGCCCAATATTTTTCTGGTTTTAAAGGTTTAAACTTCTTTAGCATTGTACTTTCCATGAAGATAGTAAATGGATTCTAGGTCTATCTCTTCAGCAAGCTTTTCGCTCTTATAGTATAATCCTAATAAATCACTAAAATCAATAATCCCAATATTAAAGCCATAAGTCTTTTTAATATCATCCAAAAGCTCAAAAACTCCGGATCTGGTATTGGGATATTGAAATCCTATTGCGAGCGATGTGATCTCCCCATCTGTAGGGTAAAAGGCTCTAGACAATAAGACAATTTTGTTCTCAAGCGCTTGTCTAACTGATTTAATGTTTATGTATTCGACTTCTCGTGGTGACTTTATTTCTATTGGGATAGATCTTTTAGCTTCAATAATTACAGCATCCATTCTGTTGTTCGTATCACCCTCTCGAGTGATTTTTACGTTAACAAATCCTATGGTCTTGAGTATATCGCCTATTAGCTCATAAAATTCTATGGTATAATCGTGAAATGTTCTCCGGGCTGCATGTTTAAATTCTTCCATGTTTCGATTCTCAAGCAGCACATCTAGCCGGTCCAAATTGGTTACAACTTTTTCGGCAATATGATTATTATGGGTAAGTTTTTTTAACATACTATACTATAAGACTCTCAGCATATTCTTTTTCTTCCTTAGAACTTTCTTGGTACCCAAAGTATAAAAAGTTTCGACCAGCACTGATAGAGGTATCTCTAAGAATATTTTTTGAAATAGATTTTACCGTTTTTCTCTGAACATCATATGATGACATATCATACCCTAATATGTCTAGATGATAAAAAATTGAATATAGCGTAAAGGCAGCTCTTTCTTCTAGGGTATAATGATCTAAATCTGCATTTCTAATATCTACACAATCATTAACTTCTTTTGCCTTAATAATACCATCCTCAGTTTGTTTATACATCATTACTGATCTAGACCCGTAAATTCCTCGAAACCGTTTTGGCTGTGCATAATTAAGCCATTTTAACGTAGCCATCACAAATCTAGTGTAATTTCTCAAAACATCTTTAGAGTTTATGTTATTTTCTGCCATCAGTTTTTCATATTCATCTTCTAATCTGCTGAAATTGCCGCGAATACTTAGGATTCTCTCAGTTGCCTCCTCGACATACGTGTTAACTCTATCATTGCTGCATGCTAAAACAGTTAAGATTATTTCATCGCGGTGTATCAACCCATCAACTTTGTCTAATATTTTAAGGATCAGCGGGAATGGTCGGAGAATATTTCTGCTGCGAATTTCAACTAATGGATTTGGACTAACAATATGTAATACGTTGAGTTCGAAGTGGTTCTTGAGTAAGGAACCTGTTGCATCAAATATATACTCTCCATATTCAGGAATATTAAAATTGGTCCTTTGAGATCCAGGGACATACCATCCTAACATCCTATATATCTCACTATACATTTTAACTTGATTATAAAGAGGGTCACGGCTCCGATCTTTCCGAGTAGACCTGATTAATGCCTCCTTTCCAATAGCTCCAGATGAAGAAGCCATCCCACTATTTACCAGAGCCTTAGCAACTTGGTCATGGGTAAAGTCCGAGGTCTCATGTAATTGATTATAGATCATCTTGTATGTTTCAATGAATTTTCGAATATCAGACACAGCGTTAGAAAACCTAAAGACCCCTGCCATATTAAATCCCTCCTATAAACTTCTGTGCCCAAATGATCACGATCGAAATTATGTCTACAGAGCTTAGGGGCAAGGTGCTTTTATATACTTCGTATCGTTTAGTGATAATGATTGAAATGTTGGATTAATATAAAAACCAGCTAATTTATTAAGTCGTCATTTAACTCAACTTGCCGCGACGTAAAATAAAGAGCTAAACCGGGAGCTGATGACATCTCCAAGTGTCATTTTTTGTTTCTGTGAGTACTGACAGTGGTGATTTGCGAGGATTGCAACCACTATAAACATGTGCTAAACCCTCAAGGTAGGATATTACCCTGAGACATGTTTGTCCCGCAGATCTCCACAACAAAGCAGGAGAATAACGATGAAACGTTTAACCAGCTGGTGGGAATCACACCTTTTAAACGACGAAGTTTACAAAGATATTCGGTTCAAAACACTGAAGGGGGCTCAATATGTACCATATAACATTTCAGTAGTTGCCGTAGACCATGTGGGTCGGGAGGAATTCCTGCACGGGGAGGATAAGCGCCTGCCTCTGATTATCGGGACGCAGTTCGGTTTCTTTCCAAGGCTGAACACCATACCTGGATTCTATCTCGAGCCTAGGGTTGTGGCTTTACTCAGTAAGAGCGTGCTCAGCGGCAGCGTCGCGGGGATGTCTATCTGCCTGATTACAGGACGAGAGGAGACCTGGAAGGTGATCCGGGACTTTCCGAACAAAAGGGATTATTCAGTTTCTACTATTGCAGAGGAAATCGATCCAGGAAAGGATTTCGGCCTGGTGATGGAATCTGGGAAGAGACTGACAGTGGAATAGGGGGTATTACTCGACATAAGATTCCTTAACAGACAGGATGTCTGGTTTCTTAACATAATTAGGAAGCCAGGTAGGTCTCTCTTATTTTTAAACCAAAGTTGTGCCAAATATTGAAAGACTTACAGGCCAGGATCTTGGGATGAGGTTTATCATTTTTGGGCAGCTAAAACGCAGGGTGTTAGGTGGTCCAAAAAATAAAACAAAAGGAGGAATTTACCATGATTAGAAAATTAATGGGAAGTGATGGAAGGGCTATTAACATTCCGAATGGATGGCGGGGACTTCAGGGAAATGACGGGCGAATGGTTCCTATTCCCCCAGGGGGTCGTGGATTACAAGGGAGTGATGGTCGTATGATTGCAATTCCATCAGGCGGAAGAGGATTGCAAGGTTCCGATGGAAGGATGGCTGCTATTAGATCAGGTGCTAGAGGTCTTCAGGGTAGCGATGGTCGGATGGTTGAAATTTCCTCCGGTGCTAGAGGTGTTCAAGGTTCTGATGGAAGAATGGTAGCAATACGTCCTGGGTACCGTGCAGTTCAAGGCGCCGACGGAAGGATGGTTGGGATTGCACCGGGAAAACGGGCTGTTCAAGATTCACGTGGACGGATGAGAAACAAATAAAATAGCCACCTAACAAAGCTATTGCAGTTAAACTCAAGCGTATTAGGCTGCATATTCAGGGTCAAGACATACAAACAGCGTGGCCCACTAACGTTGAACAGGGATACAAGCGATGCTTTCTCGGGAAGCAGCTCAAGCTCAAGACATTAGATGTGGAGGAATTAATGATGAAGGTCTATGAACAGAGACTCTTGAAACACGATTTTTACGATACGGCAATTGCTGATGTGCTACGTGCAGTAGATGGAGGCTCTCTCATGGGTGCATTCATCCTCTCCTTTTGTTGCATCGATTATATGGGAATAGCGATAAATCCTGATTTAGATCGAAATACCTCAGAGGAATTCAAAGCTTATATCGAAAGCTATTTGGCAAAAGTGCGACCTGAATATGCTAATTTGAAGGATGAAATATGGGCTGTAAGAAATTCATTGGTGCACGCATATGGAATTTCTTCAGCGACTGCTCGGCTAAAAATCAATTTTCAATTGAGCTTTGAGTATCCTGAGCGGCATCTTCGATTAATTGATTTTGGAGAAAAAAAAGAATTCTGGTTAAATGGCCCTGAATTTATTGGAGAGATTATTGGGAGTATAGAATTCTTCTTCCGTACAAACATGCACCAGGATGAACTCCTAAATAAGTGGTACAATAAACTCCTCATTATTACTGGCGCCGCTGGCTATTGGAACAGGCTTGAGGTTTTAAAGAGTACAAAATCTTTGCACAAACAATCGCATAGATTTCTTGAGGTATTGGATAGAGATCCAGAAGAAACTCCATCACTTATTGCTGAAGATATTGCAAACAGCATAAGATTGAAGGTTGATTGAATTGCCTCACATCTAGCAAACGTGTGTCCCGCCTTTGGCGGAAGAGCTCGCTAACCTTCCAAGAGGGAGGCGGTACTCGAAAATTATGTGGATGAATACGATTAACTTACAAAGCGATGCTTCCTTGAGAAGCAGCTCAACCCTAAAGCGTTGTACCGCAATCAGATAGGAAGGAAAAGGAGAATACATGGGTCATGAAAGAGTAGGATTCTTACCTAAGACGAATAAATGGCGGAATATAGTATCATCACTTCCAAATGTTCAAAATAATCCTGAATCTACAACAGAGATTGCAAATCGTGTACTTGATCTAGTAAATCAAAGATATGCCTCCATTTATGCTGATAAAGGGGTACAGGCAGCCTTCGGCTTTTTAATTGGTCTTGTTTCAAGCCAAAATGCTAGTGTTGTGAGTGATCTTATTCCAGGAGTTAAAGTATCTTCTGATACTTCAATATTTGATCTCACCAACCAATCAAATCGATGGATAGATAAAAACGTTGATTCAATGGAATACGGTGAAATTGCGAAACGAGTTTGTGGTGAAGTAATAGCAAAATGGCAGAATGAGCATGATTTGCAACGGAATCTTTTATCTGCAAGCGGATCGGAGTCAACTGCGGATATTTGGGCTTCTGCGTACCGGGGAGACAAATTCTCAGAGATCTCTCGTCTCTTTTTCTCAAGATTTACGAACAGATATCTTAATTACTTTCTTGAAAGAGAAACTGCTAGTGGAATGACAATAAGGGATAAATCTAATCTAAAACTAAACCTAGAAAATTCCATTAATCAAATATCCACTCATGCTTTCGAAACCTCAAAAATAACTCAGTCATTTGCAGCAGGATGGTTCAACAAGAACGTAAAAGCGAAGGATGTTGAGTTAAAAAGTATCCAGAACTTTTTGAAGATTGCCTTTGCAAAAATGCGTGAGGAGTTGAGAAGGGAAGCTACAATCAATGAGTAGACCCTACATATTCTCATGTAATGGTGCCAAGGGACCGAAAGGTGCAAAGCCCTTAGACTATAGAAAACACATTAATGATAGAAATGTAAATATTGGCCTCCCTCGGTTTATTGAAGCTTTAAGCCATATCCCAGAAAGGCTACTAGATTTATTGGAAATAGCCTCTTATGTATTTTCTGCTGACAGATCAGCATTGCGGGGTCATAGAGAAGCAGTTGAATATCATTCATGGTCTCGAGAAATGAATTTTCACATAAAAGTTCGAGATTTCGATTTTTGGTCTGCAAGTGAAGTCATTGAATCCCTCGAAAAGGCTTTGACATTTATGACGGGCGATAAATCATATTCTTTCAATTTCCAACCGGGTCACGAAACCGATCCAGCAGATTTATTCGATCTAAATGGGCTTTCTCCCTCTTCACTTGGAGATTGGGATCAAGTTACACTATTTTCTGGTGGTCTAGACTCTTTAGCGGGAGTCGTAGAATCCATCACAGAGAAGAAAAAAACTCTACTAATCAGTCACCAATCGCAACCAGGTTCGAAGAAAACTCAAACTGCGCTATACAAATCCTTAAAAGGATCATTCCCTGATAGCGTTTTCCAGCTACCATTCGAATGTAATTTACATGGAACTCGGGCAACTGAGGAAACGCAGCGAACTAGAGCAATACTCTATACGTCAATAGCAGCGGTTGCAGCAAATGTTCATGGATTGAATTCAGTGTCCGTATATGAAAATGGAGTCACAAGTATTAACTTACATCGCAGAGAGGATTTAATTTCTGCACGGGCAAGTCGTACAACACACCCACAAACAATGTCATTATTATCTGATTTATTCAGCTTGGTTTTTGGACAATCCTTTGAAATTGAATTACCATACATTTACTTAACTAAAGCTGATGTTATACAGATTCTCCATACATCACCGTCAGAAAGTTTAATTAGTAGTGCAGTATCCTGCAATCGAACATTTCAATCGATGGAACAAGCAACCCATTGTGGGTGCTGTTTCCAATGTATTGATCGAAGATTAGCATCCTCAATGCTACAAGATACAGTCGTTGACCATGAAGGATTGTATGCACTCGATATCTTTTCTCAGCCCCTAACAGACAGAGAAACCCGTGGTGTATTAATAGACTACCTCAGACAAGCATCGGATATTAGTAAAATGAATGAGGACTATTTCTATGAGCAATACATAAGTGAGATAACTGAAGTAGGTGAAGGGCTTAAAAGGTTTGGTAGTCAAATCCAGATTGCTGAAAAAGTATGGAAATTGTATAAACAGCATAGCTCAAATATTCTAAATGCCATACAATTTGTACGAGCTGAATACGACAATCCTTTTGCATCTATGGATAAGAATTCATTCCAACATATAATTGCAGACAGGGATTATCTGAAACCAGATCCAGAACTTTTGGCAGAAGATATAGTCGTTCTCGTAGAAAATTCGATTCCACAGATGTTTCGCGATATCAAACCAAAGGATGAAAACGATTTAAATCTCAAAATTGCTTCTCTGCTGGAGACACATGATCCTGAGTTAAGGAGTGAACACCCGACTTCAACTTTTGCTTGTGCAAGTGTACGTCCAGATCATTCAACTATAGATGATGATGTTGTAATCGAATCAAAATATATAAGAAAGGGGACTACTCCTTCGAAGGCAAGCGATGGAATTGCGGCAGATATGATTAAGTACCCGCAGAAGTCATTTAAACTCTTTCTCGTATATGACCCATGGCGAGCAATCAAGCGGGACGATAAATTTACTTCCGATTTTGAGGGAAGAGGTAAATGCAGGATTCAAATACTAAGATAGCGGTATAACAAAGGTACTGTAGTTAAAGTCAGGTGAATTAGCCTGCATATAGGGGTCCGAATGTTGAAGCAGGATACAATGAGCATATATAGCGATGCTTTCTTGGGAAGCAGCTTAAGAAGGCGTTAGCTATATAGAAGGGGAATATTATGGGTATATATACAGTTGAACCGAAAGATTTCATTACTGTCATTGACGATAACAACGAGCACCAAGTTTTGAGTATTAACAAGGCAAAAAAATTTAATTCGGATATACTTGGCTTAGGTGATATCAGTATAAAATCGAAACAACGGTGTGCTATTGCGATAATTTTTGATCTCTCTGGTTTTACAGATTTCTGCAATCAGATTGATCCACAACTTACAATTCCTGAGTTCCTAAGCGAGTTCCTTAAATGGATATTTAGGGAAATAAAATCCGAGATGACTTCGAAAACAGTTACTGAAGGGATACAATTATGGGCAGATCTTCCCTTTATGGCAAAGTTCATGGGAGACGGAATTCTACTCCTTTGGGATACTGAAAAAATGACACCACACAATATTCACAATGTAGTTGGGGTTTTAAACGAAATTTGTAAAAACTACCAATCTGTTTTCCTCCCTATAATTAAAAATATTGTAGGAAATCCACCTCTCTCCCTAAGATGTGGAATCGCTCGAGGTCAAATCTATTCTGTAGGAGATGGCAAAGATTATGTGGGATCTTGCATTAATATGGCTTCCAGATTACAAAAGCTCGGTTCGTTAACCTTTTGCTTCTCTAGACGAGGTTTTAAACCTGAGGAATGCATGGACAAAAACGTAATGAGTCAATTTGTACTTAAATCAACAGAAATACGTGGGATAGGTGATAACGAGTTAGTATTTGTTCGAAAAGAGGAGTTTGAAGCATTATCTACGAAGGAAAAGGAAATCTTTAGTGATCCTAATGCGTAATGGATAGTAAACTGTTTCGAGCTTAAAGAAACTGTTTCTAAAATTTTGACTCTTTTCCCGTGGGCTCAGTTTCGAAAATACAAGTCTGCTGTAAAATTGCCACTCTGATTCATTCATGGCGCCCACTGAATACAGATTCTTAGCAAAGACATGCCGGTCCGTGAATATTGACCGCTCTAAAACCACATGATCACCCTGTATCTGATCCAGGATTTCTGTCCAGGTTTTGGCACGGGTGATAAAAGCCATGATCTGAAAAGTGAAGGACCAGCGGGGCATATCCTCATAGAACATTTCGAATAGATTGTTGGCAAACCCCTCTCGCCATCGATCAACCGGTTCTTCTAAAAAATCATATTTATTTGAATCCTGTAATACTTTCCCCAGGCTGGTCTTTCCGGCTCCAATATTGCCTTCCAGGAAATACATGGATCGATTGTTCCCAATATTCACATCATTCATGACTTAATTTTTCCTATCTCCTAAGCATTTAATCTAAGAGAGAATCTGCCTGGGGAGAGGGATAATTATTTGTCTTTTAATTGATTCAGAATTGAGGAGAGCAAACGTTGATAATAGCGCCAGAAAAAAGCCCGCCTATCCAGGACATTCCCTGAATTGTAAAAGAATGATCGAAACCAGCGAATGCCCTTGAAATAGGAGCTGGTAGCAGGGACCCTGTTTTCAGAGAAACTTCCGGCAAAATAATAAAAACCCGGCCGACCCAAAACTGCCGGAAAGATTGGTGAAAGCCCCCTACTGGTAAGCAGCGAATCCCCTTGTTCTGTGACAGGGATTTGAAAGCTTGAAATGACAGCATTCTCTCTCGTGGGTGAATAGATCATTTCAAACCAGGATGTATAACTTACCCTTTCCGGTAAATTATATTTTTCCCGATAGTAGGGACGCGTGTAAATGGAAGGGACTTCATGTTTTAGCATGGAGCCACTCTCCAACACAATGAGTTCACTCGCATGGTTGATCATGATAACACCGGAACGTTTGTAGGGCCAGGCTCTACCTGTCTTTTGCCGGTGCAGCTCCAGGGCCCAATCGGGAACTTCCGAGCTTCCTGTTGAATCCAGGGAGTCAAAATAGCGACCGACCCATCCTGACAACTGCAAATGGAATTCATTTAAGAATTGCTGACGGACCTGTGAAGAAGTAGGTGCATCCAGAATATTAAACTCTGAGATAATGAGTTTAGAGCGGTTTTTTAAAGCAACTAAAAGATCCACTTCCTCAGCTTGCAGTCCGCCATATATGAGTCGCCGTCGTGCACTGGAAGAGTCGTCTACCTCTGCATAGATACCATAAGTATCCACAAAATAGGCAGCATCAAGCGCATTCGCCAGGCTGTCAACCTGTCCAGAAGAGTAGTCACTAAGATCTTTTACGGCGAAGCTATCACTGTTTACTGGGTGGACTCCGTAATAGTCAAAATCCCTGGAATATTTTTCTCCATCCGGTTTGGTGATCCTCTCATTGTTCAGAATCCAATACAGACTATTTCTGCTACGGCTCTCCACATCAGGGACCGTTTTATTGAGGATAAATAGATCAACAGGTGTTTGGGGAGTGATAAACCAAACAAGCAGCATAAGAGCAGGAACGGCAAAACAGATAAGCACGGCAAAGCGTAAAGCTCTGACTTCTAAGGGTTGTTTTATATAATTTATGAACTTGTTAAGCTCTGAAGGCTCCATGCTGCTTAGAACCTGTAACTATAATTCATAAACAAGCCTGTGTCACCGCGAAAATTATCCTTGCGAACTTCCACATTCCCCAGGCTTAATCCGACTCTCACCAGATTCATTTCATTAAGTTTTCTCTGATATTGGAATGCTATATGCCGGGACCCCAGATAATTTATTTCCTCAGAGCCCAATCCGGTACCGATTGATTCTCCACTACCCAGATTTACCTCTAAGAAGGTATCTGCGTCCTTCAAATAGCGTCTGCTCTGGAAATTCCAGGCTTTTGAAAATGAGACATCCTGGGGCGAGATAAAAGCACGCACATTGACCCAATAATTACCTATATATTTTCCCGTGGATGCCGTAATAACGCTGACATCAGTTGCTTCTAAATGGAGAAAGCGAAAACCCAGAGATGCTTCGAATGCCTGCGGTAAATCCTGAAACAATTCTGCACCGAGTCTATAAATCGGAAAAATACTTGAACCGGAGTATCCAATAGAGAGATATGAATAGGTGCCCCTCCGAATATTCGGATAAGCTTCTATTTCTATTTGAGTGCCAGTTAACTCAAAACGATTGGCAAGGTTTAGCCGGGCGATAACTGGACCAAAACTAAACTTTTGCTCTGCCTCCAAGGTCAGGAGTTGCCAGGGGTCCAGACTCGCTTCATCTACCAGCATTTGCCACTGGGTTTTGGTGTCAGCTAATCTATCATAACTGTAAGCGATACTGATTTTTCTTTGGGGATCGGGATCAGGTAGATTCTTGAGTAGAATGGCCGCCTCAGCATGGTTCGCATCGATCTTTAATAATTTCTTCAATACCTTTCTCGCCGACTCGGGTTTGTTCATGCTGTTCAGACATAGGGCTTTTTTATACAAAAAATCTGTATTTACCGGATTTTGCTTGAGTCCCGCATCAAGCAGCTCCAGTGCCTGGTCAAAATTCTTTCCCCAAATGTAGACATTCGCTAGCGCATTTCTGGCATCTTCATACTCTGGATTTTTGTCCAGTACTTGAATAAGGTGCACAGCTGCAGTATCGTAATGTCCCTCCCAGGCATATAGACGACCCAAAAAGACCCGAAAGTCGCTGTTGACAGGATTAAGTGCAAGCGCCTGTTGGCAGACAAGGATAGCTTCAGGATTATTCTTGGATATGAATGCCAGATCGCGGGCCTCTTGAAATAATGAATCTGAGACTAAAACTGAATCCCTTGTGCTAACAAGGGCGGTCTGATCTCCTGGCGAAACGAGGGAGAGTGAATCTGTGTCACCGACCATGGCATGACTAGATACTGGAATCAAGCCAGATAGCAGGAGAAAACTCAACCATATCCCTGTTGTTCTTTTGTAAGTCAGCATGTCATGGTCACTTTCCAACTTTTGGGGTGGTAGCAAAGCCTTTACGCTCCATCTTACCCCAGCCCTCAACCTTACGTAGCGCTGAAATAAAGCCATGAATTCTCCAGTAAATAGTTAGTTGACGATAACCAAAGTTCTCAATGATTGCCAGAAAGAAGAGCTTAAGCAGGTCCGTGAAGCGTGGATATCTCCTAAAGGTGAGTTCCTCCAGAGCGACTGAGAAAATGGACAAGGCGATCCCAAATACAATTGAAACCATGAGAAATGCTATCATGAAAGAAGTGGATACTGTGCCCCAGATAATTGCGAGCAGAAAAGCCAGATAGCCGGGTAATTCGATGGCCGGGCCCATCATTTCCAGCAAATAAAAATATGGAAAAACCAACAGGCCTATACGGCCGTATTTGGGATTCATAAACATAACTCTGTGACGTGTTAGCACCTCGAATAATCCTCGCTGCCACCGATCTCGCTGTCTGCCAAGAATCTTTATAGATTCAGGACATTCGGTCCAGGCGACCGGATCCGGCACAAAGGAGATCTTGTAGGGAATTTTATTTTCCCTGTGATATCTATGCAGCTTAACTACCAATTCCATATCTTCGCCCACTGTATCCGTGGCATAGCCACCCACATTTACAACGGCAGAGCGTTTAAAAACACCAAAAGCACCTGAAATAATCAGAGTCGCATCGATGGCGCTCCAACCCATACGACCTGAGAGGAAAGCCCGGAGGTATTCCAGAACCTGATATTTGGCCAGCAGATTCCTGGGCAATCGGATCTGTTCCACAGCTCCCGATCGAATGGTACAATCGTTCACTATGCGAATGATCCCGCCTGCCGCCAGAGTTGAGGCATCCTCCAGAAAAGGTCTCACAATGCGTATCAGCGCATCCCTTTCCAACAGGGTGTCGGCATCCATGGCACAGAAAAGCGGTGTCGTGCAATAATTCACGCCCCCATTCAGGGCATCTGCTTTACCGCCATTCTCTTTATCGAGGAGCCATAAATTGGGTTGGTACTTTGACCGATATACACCCTTTACCTTTGCTGACTTAAGCTTGGCAAGTGGTGCGCGTTCTGCCAGCTCCATGTCAAAAGCCTCAATAAGCACCTCTCGAGTTCTATCCTTGGAGCCATCGTTGACGACGATGACCTCATATTCCGGGTAATTCAAGGCCAGGAGAGCCTTGGTGGATTCAATACAGGTTGCTTCTTCATTATAGGCTGGTGCCAGAAGTGTTACCGGTGGAACACCTGCCGTTGCGATCAGATCGTCCAGATCAACGGCCTTCATTCGGCGCGCATAGGTTCTAAGTGCAAAAAAGGCTAAAATGGTTGTGGCGAGATAAAAAAAGTTTAGCGCCAGAAAGTAGAACAGCACAAGATAGTTGAATCCCTGCAGGAGGAGCTGAAATCCCTGAACAAGGAGGGTCAATTTGCCACCCCTTCACTGAGAACTTGTCTTACCAGAGGAGCCATGCGATGCTCAGACTGGCTAGCAGGTTCCAAAAGATCATTTCGATGGAGTTTTTTCAATGTTCTGGCTGCATGGAGCACCACCCAGGATGATTCATCCTCAAGTCCCGCCTGGATAAGCTCACCATCCTCCTTGTTCCCTATTTGTCCAAGGACGGAAAGCGCATGTGCTCGAACTATAAAATGGGGCGAATTAATGAGTGCAAGGGCAACGGTTCGATGTCGGGAGACACCCACCTCTTTCAACAATCTGAGCAGGGCTGCCTGGAATTCAGCCTCCTCATTCAAGGCTAATAAATCAACAGCAATATTTGCTGCTTCAAGATCACCAATGCTCCTTAAAGCCTCTGCACAGGAGATACGGACCCGCATACTGTTCTCAGGGTTTGACATGGCTTCTCGTAGATCAGGGCAAGCCTCGCTGCCCATCTCAGCCAGCATGGAGGAAAGAAAATTCATACTCCATTGATCAAACATCCCCAAAACAGGTAGGATCACCTTACAATGCTCTGGATATCCTGGTCTGGCTAAAGCTCTAGCGGCCGTCATGGTAACGATAGGAGATTTATCCCTAAGCGCCTCTTTCATGGTGTCGATATAGTTTGGGAATCCAAAAGTGCCCAGAATGTTTATATTTCTAGCCCTTAATTCCGGATAATTGCCCTTCAATCCCTTGACAACCACATCTAGATATGGTTCGGCCAGAGCCTGAACCTTTTCAAGTTCTTTACCTTGTAAGCGCTGGGCAAATTGATACAGATACTGGACATAGAAAAACCGATTTCTGCGCTTAACTATGATTTCCTCACTATCAGCTTCATCTCCAAACATGACTGCCCTGATCAGGGCCTTTTCCCAGGATGATTCCATTTTCCTGAAGCGATATGCTTTGATCATATTTTTGACCCTCAAAATGAGGACTGTTACAGCGAGAATGATGGTAAAGGCAAAAAGAATGAAGATGGTGATAACAATGAGCTGCATAGAGAATTCTTCGAAGGGCAGCTCGAAGTAGTAGATCTTCAGTTTTTCCCAAAAATGTGCTAGCGGAATGAGGATCGACTTAATTTGCTCCAGCAATTCCTCAAGATTCAAGACTGCTCTCCAGTATCTTCTGCAGCGCTTCTGGGTCAAAAGGTTTATGCAGAACGGCGTCGGCGCCTGCCTGTATAAATTCAGACTCAAGATCAGCATCTCTCCGGGCAGTAAGAATAACTGTCTGCGTCTTATCAAGCATGGAATTGAGCTGTAAATCTTTTAATAAATCCAGACCCCTGGTATCAGGCAGGAGATAATCGAGTAAAAGAATGTCGGGCTGTAACTTTTCTGTTTTAATTTTTCCGGCAGCGGCTGTTTCTGCCTCATGGACCAGATATTTACCTGATCTTTCAAGAATCATTTTAACGATGAATCTGATATCTTCATCATCATCTATGATGAGCAGATTTTTCACTTGAGCTGGCGATGGACACGAGCCAGCAGCTCAGTCGGGCTGAAGGGTTTTAACATATAGTCATTAGCACCCAAATTTAATCCTCTGGCAATATCATTTTCTTTGCCCATAGAGGTCAACATGATGATCGGTGTCTCCTGATTCAGACTGTCCTGTCTGATCCTCTGGACCAATTCAAAACCATCTATCCCCGGCATCTTCACATCACTTATCACCAGATCATAAGTATCCTGCCTGGCGGCATCCAGGGCTTCCTCGCCGTTGAGAAAATGGGTGATCTTGAAACCCGAACGATCCAGGCGATGTATGATGAACTCTGCTGTAAGATCATCGTCCTCTGCCAATAAAATTGATCTTTGGCTGGTTTCAACTTCTTCATCCTTTGTTACAACCCGATTGCGCCCCGACTCTTTAGCCACATACAATAGCTGATCAGCTGCCGAGAATGTCTTGTCCAGACTTAGACTGACATCCACATCTATGACACCTGCGGAAAAGCTTAGGGGGATCATCTGACCTTCTGCTCCATCTTGGAAGGGATGTTCTTTCAAATACGCCAACACCTTTTCCAGCGCCTGTCTTCCGCTGACAGCATCTGTATCTGGAAACAGTACGGTAAATTCCTCTCCACCCCAGCGTGCAACCGTATCAGATTCACGTAAACCATCGCTAAGGCTCTGCGCCATATATTTGAGCACTTCATCCCCGGTTGTATGACCGTAACTATCATTCACCGATTTAAAATTATCCAGATCAATAAGAGCTAGACTCAAGCTTAATTTCTTCCGCTGAGCATATTTAATGGCACTTTGAAAGGTTTCATGGAAGGCGGCTCGATTCAGGAGACCTGTGAGGTTATCCACCCTTGTTTCACGTTGAATTCTAGTTGCGCTTTGTATGGTGGCAGCAACATGGGTAGAGAGCAAGCCGGGATCAATTGGCTTTTCGAAATAGTTATCAGCACCCAGGGCATAGCACTCTGCTTTGATCTGGGGACTACTCTTCGCGGAAAGAATAACCGTTGGAATAGAAGCCGTTTGGAAACTTTCTTTTAGTTCCATGAGGAAGTTTCGACCATCTGTATCTGGTAAGATCAAATCAAGGATGATGAGAGAGATTTTTTCCTGCTCCAGGAGATCTCTTGCCTCACTCGCGGTCTCAGCTTTGAGGACACGATAGCCTTGCCTCTCGAGTATTGCACTGAGAATGAGACGAATCTCCTCACTGTCGTCCACTACGAGGATAGTATCACTCCCACCACTGACTTCTGTGGATAGAGCACGCAGAACTTTAATGAGCGCTTCTAGAGAATCCTTAAGCTGGTCTTGGGCCGACTCTTCCACATAGGCAGCCAGTTCAGTGATGACAGGAAAGCCGTAAGTGGTCCCCGAACCTCGCAATGTATGGGCAATTCTGTGGGCTGAGGCAGTGGCATCAGCCCGATCCTCATCTAGGGCTCCCAGAGCAGCCTCGAGAGCACCAATCCTAGAGCCAAGTTTCCGTATATATTCTTTCTGATAATCTTCCATACCAGATTTCAAATTAGAAAAATATTATTGACTTGATGTTTTAATTCCTGCTCAAGTTTATCACCCTTAGAGACAATATTAATTTCTTCTGTCCTAAAGTATATTTTCTCAGAAGGTGATAGATCCTTTCCAGTTACGACAATAATTGGGATAGAGTGGAAACGTGACGAGTCTTTTAGAATTCGTAGGAATTCCATCCCATCCATGCCAGGCATCATGAGATCTAGAAGAATCAGGTTTGGAACTGAGGTCTGAATGATCTCCAGCGCAGTCGCTCCATCTTCAGCGGATCGAATATCGATGCCTTCTTCTCCAATATAATTAGAAAGCGTCAGGCGCATATCGGGGTCATCTTCGACAATAAGAATTCGTTTTTCCTTAGACATCAGGTTCCGTTTGATGGCCCAGAGTAATTGCTGTCGATTAACAGGTTTTTGAATAAAATCAACCACACCTGCCAGTTGTCCCCTGTTCTCTCGGGCAACAATACTTACCACGACTACGGGAATATCCTTAAGCTCTTGGTCATTTTTAAGTGCTTTGAGAAACTTTTCGCCACTGATCTTGGGCATTTGAATATCCAGAGTGATTAGGTCTGGTCGCTTTTTTCGAATAGCTTCAAATGCTTCCTTCGCGCTGCTAACTGCCTCAATTTCACACCCTGTATTTGCCAGATAGTGATGTAGTAATGTTCTAGAATCTACATCATCATCCACGATGAGAATACTATTTCCGCTAAGATCATCCTGGAGAATTGCCGCATCTCGTTTTTTATCCCGTGTTTTTTTTGACTTCCGGATGGGAGGAATATTTTGAGTTTCAGTTAATTCTTGATCAGACAGAGTGATGATGAAGGTCGATCCCTTTCCAACTTCACTCTTGACGTCTAAACTACAGTTCATGAGGTGACACATTCTTCGGCTGATTGACAAACCAAGCCCCGTACCCCCATATTTTCTTTGAGTACTTGAATCCACTTGTGAAAACTCATCAAATATTTTTTCGAGACGGTCCGGGGGAATCCCAATCCCTGTATCAATCACCTTGATCCCAGAAACTTTGTTGGTCTCATCATTTTTTATGAGTTCAATTGTTATGGATCCTTCGCTTGTAAATTTGATCGAATTACTGATCAAATTCATAAGGACTTGTTTCATTTTTCCGGGGTCGATCAGATTTGCTTCCAGATCATCAGGAATGATAGTCAGAAGCTTCACAGGTTTTTTCTGGACGAGGCTCTCGAGCTGATCGACAATTTCTTGTATTTGTACTCCAAGATTAATTTCTACAATTTCGAGTTCCATCCTCCCAGCCTCAATCTTGGATAGATCTAAGACATCATTGATAAGCATAAGAAGGTGTTTGCCGTTTTCATGGATTCGCTCGAGGTAGGTGATATCCTTCTTATCAATTTTCTTAGCTAAGGTGTTCAACAATATGCTTGAGAATCCAATAACCGAATTTAGAGGCGTGCGCAATTCATGGCTCATGTTTGCCAGGAAATCACTCTTGGTCTGATTCGCTTCTTCAGCCAATGATTTTGCCAATAGTAATGCTTCCTCAGCCTGCTTTCGGGAAGTAATATCCAGGATTATCCCGAGAAAACCTGTAATTGTATTAGAGGTATCAAGGAGTGCCGTAACTTTTGAATTAACCGTCAGATGGCTACCATCCTTGCGCACATAAGTCCACTCGTGTTCCGCCTGACCCCCCATCTTTGCCAGGGCAACAAATGTCTCAAAGCCCTCAATCTTGCGGTTGAGTTGACTTGAGAGTTCCTTTGACCAGGATTCAACCTCTGATTCTAAATGGAAAATGGATGAGGATTTCCCATAAACTTCATCGGCTGAGTAGCCCAGCATAAGTTCCGCTCCAGGATTAAAGATGCTTATATTGCCCTCAAGATCAGTAGCGATAATGGCAACCTGGGTGGCAGAGTCGAAAATATTTTTTAATCGTAAATGAGCATTCGCTAAATCTGATTCCACCTTTTTTCGCTCGGTTATGTCTCTAAGGATACCTGTATAATACATTTGCTTGTCCGAGACCCATCTTGAAAGTGAAAGCTCAACGGGAAAGGTTTCCCCGTTTTTTCGTGCGCCAATAATTTCAATCGTTTTACCTAGCAGAGTTGCCTCACCGCCAGCGAGTAACTTTTTTAAGGCATTCCCGTGGCCTGCTCTCATATCTGCGGGGATTATTATTGAGAGACCTTGTTTTTTTATCGCAGATTCAGTATACCCAAATATACTTTGGGCAGCATTATTCCATGACAGAACATTCCCCTTCTCATCAATAGATACTATGGCATCGGCGGCAGTTTGAGAAATAGACCGATTAAGTTCCTCGCTCTCCCGCAATCTCTTACTCGTTTTTTCATTCGCAATAACACTACCGACCCACTGACCCACGAGGCGAATAAAATCTTTATCACCCTCACTAAATTTTGTTTTGCGAGCTTCTGGTTGAGAAAAGTTTAATGTCCCGTATACCTTTCCCAGGACATATATAGGAACTCCAATATATGACTCAAGGTGCATGGCTTCCCAGCAGGGGTGACCATTGTGCTGCGAGTTTGACATCTCATCTATGGCGACGACACCGCCTTTTTCTACGGTGATACTGCAATAGGTTAGTCCCAGATCGAAGATTTGTCCCTTTTCCAGGGGAGCGGTTTCAGGATAATAATGTAATACTTTGTACTCATTCCCCTCAATGCGACTAATAATTCCCAGGCCCATCCCCAGTGATTTGGCAGCGGTGGCTAGGGTTAAATCGAATTTCCCAGCCGTTTCCAAATGCTCACTTACGGCCAGGGTATAGAGCATTCTAAATCGCTCTCGCTGGAGTTCTAGGTCTTCATTTAGATCCTTCAATTCCATTTCATGACGAATACGCTCAGACACATCTCGACTCATGGCCAAAATTCGTCCTTCATCCTCGCCACCCTGTGGTGCGTATAGACGAGTGACCGACTCCAGCCAGATAAAATGTCCTTCTTTGTGTTTGAATTTGTAGGTTGAGGTCACAGCCTCTTTTTGCATAAGGATCTGGTAATGATTTGCTTTTACCATTTCCAACTGTTCGGGATCGACGAAATCATATATGGATCGACTCTCAAGCTCTTCGGGGGTATAGCCTACAATCTGTTTGGAGCCAGGAGTGGCGTATAGAAAGCGACCTTCCGTGTCGTGTTCTGCTAACATATCAGTCGCTTTTTCAGCCAGCATCCGGAAGCGTTCTTCACTTGTTTTAATCTTGAGCGTGTAGCTGTCCCGAAACGCTGTGATTTTTGGTGCCCAGAGAATCATCCCCAGCAGCAGAGCGAAGGTACCACCACCTCGACCAACAGCTTTCTTAATAAAAACCTGAAAAAACTCAGTTGATAGCATTGGGATATGATCCTGTGCCAAATTCATGAGACTGGCAAGCCAGAGCAATCCAAGGGCGAGAACAATAATATACCATCCACGCTGCACACGAAAATTATTGCGCTCTCCAAGAACCGCTGTAAAGATAAATAGACCACCCGTAGCCAGGGCAATAAGGAATTTTGCAATCAGGACAAGCATTCGTCCACCTAAACTTGTTTATTTAATGTATGAATCTACTAGACTCTTGAAATCATCAATATCCAGGATCGGTTTACTGTAATATGAATCGAAGCCTTTTTCCAGGTACTTGTCCTTGTCACCAATCATGGCATGTGCTGTAAGGGCTATAGCTGGAATATCTTTCACCCCCTCCATCTTTCGGAGTTCTTGCAATACCTCGACACCATCCATACCTGGCAAAGCAATATCAAGTAGGATCAACTCTGAATTTGAGCCAGGTATTCCTGCCAGTGCATCCGGACCATTTTCATAAATGATAACTTCATAATCCGTCCCCAAAATCGCCTCAATGAGTAAAGAGTTATCCGGGTTGTCTTCTACCACAGAAATTTTCTTCATTTTTTTTCCAATTCGACTCTTAATGATGATTGTAATGCTTTTTCTGCTTGATCGAGTTCAGGTAGCAATTGCGCGATTCGATCCATATTCTCCTCCATGGCCGCCGCTTCGAGTTGCACTGCTAGACCGGAAACAAGCCGTCCCCCTAAATTTCCAGCTGAGGAAATAAGGGAGTGTGCAGCTCCTTCAATGTCTGAATATATGGCGTTCTTCATACCGGTATGGATGATATCCATTTTATCCTGAGTTTTATCCAGATACATCTGAATGAGATCTGTTTTTAGTTTCTTGCCACCGAGTTTCTCAAGACGGTCAATAATTGATAAATCTAATACTTGATTGCTCATGCCAGTCATCCTTCCGGGCTCCTAAAAATGCTGACTCCCAGTCGTCTCTCTATTTTTGCTAAGATAAAAGTTACCAAATATTAACAACTATTCCAAGTTACTATTCGATTAATAATAATTGTCCTTTGATAATCATTTTTCATGGGCTTTAAAAATCTTCAAACCACCCAGACCACCAGCTGCGAAGAGAAAATCCCCTTTGAGGGCTAGATGGTTGACTGACTCAAGATCGTCAAGTCGAAAGCTTCCTATCATCTGTAGATCATCCACATCGCAGTTCTTTCCATTAAAGTCATCCTTGGAATAAGCTATATATATCCCAGCCTCACCATTGGACATATAGATGGTTTTTCCATTTGTTGTGGCTGCGTTTGCTACGGTTACGCTGGGATCTAAGCCATCAACCACAGGTGGAGCAATGGTCTCAACAACGGCACCACTTTCCAGGCAGACCACCTGAACACCACCATCACCCAGAGCCAGCACTGCCTTTCGTTTCAATACTTCAATTGTGGATTTTGAAAAGGGGATGTTGGCCCCTGACAGGGTATAGTCCATGAGTTTTTCACCGCTTTCATAATCGAAAGTGAGTAATCTAGCTGGCGTCCCGGCCACGACGGCCACTTCTTCTTTATCTGTATTAACACCCCTGGCATCCTCGACGGGATAGGAGAATTCAACACTATGATCTGACAATTTAATGACGGTCACTTGACCACCATCTGCTCCGGATGTGACAAAGAGATGGTTAGCTGTCGCTTCCACGTCAGTTGCTGCCCAACTCGGTACATCATAGGTCACTGTTTCATCGCTTAGTTTACCATTTTTTACTTTGACTCGCTCGACCACCGCCGGGGAATCGAATTCTGATCTATTCGTTGCCATCGCCAAATATAGATAATCTTTTTCAAAGGCTAATCCGTTCACATCTGAATCGATAAAATGCATGGAGGAGATTAATTCAGGGTCATCTTTATCTTTGGTATCAAAGATATCTACGGCTCCAAGATATTGCTCACCCTGCATATTATAGGCAACATAGACAATTCCGGATTTCTCGTACACATCTGTTGCCTGGAGAACTTCTCCTCCAACGACAGGTGGTTGGACTTCAGCGATGAGTGTGAGAGTTACTGGCTTGACAGAAGCCTTTCCCAGTCCCGTCTCCTGAATACTTGTATCGAGTACAACTTCTTCATTTAGCTGCGTCACCCTTGCCGCAAGCGTTCCTAAATCATTTTCGATGACGATCCGATCATCATCAGGGGGTTCTGTACAGAAAAGCAGTAAGCCTGTTACTGTGATAAATACAAAGAGATATTGCAAAGCATGTATGAAGTGTTTTGTTCTCATTTTCAATGTCCTTTTAATTGGATCCATTCTGTCAATTATCTTCTGGAATCATAATCCAAATAGTTATTCAGCGGATTTGAAGAACTGGTGTTGAGTGACAGGATATAATCCACTGTAGGTTGATGGTAATTTAACCCTGTGTAATAGGGATTTGTATCATAAAGATGGAAATTCGTCCCATCCTGAATATACAGATAATCCGTAGTTAGAACTGAATAGACGCTATCTGCCTCCAGAGGGGTGCCATCAGTATGCCGATATCCATTGGTAGTGGTCATGCCTCCAAGGATTAAATTACTCCCAATACAATCAATGATCTCAGTACCGGTCAGTTTCAATTCGAGAATATTGTTATCAAAAGGCAGTACACCGACTATATCCCCCTTTGTAATATCCCCATTTACGAGAGCTTGTCGTATTCCCCCTGCATTGGTTACCGCTATGTCTGCACCTGTATATATAGCTAACCAGGAGTCAGTGACCAGATTATACATTTCAGGAGAATAGCGGGGGATCTCTGCACTCACATAGCCAATGACTTCTCCAAGAGCTGCTTCTGTCTCCTGCTGCCAGTAGCTTACAATACTTTCTATGGCTGGATCAGCTGATCCATTCTTGTTTGAAGATGTCTGTGCCTGCATATCTACGACACTTAGATCTTCCATGCTGAATGCGATATCCAGACGGGCATAATTAGCCATCTGCCAACCACCGACAATGAGCGCTAGATCGTCATGAAAAATCTCAGAAACTAACTCATTACAATGACCTCCTCCGATCATACTGATCCCCAGAGATTCTGCTGTTGGAGCTAGATCCAGCATTTCATTATAACAGATATGGGCTATACACAAGATGAGCTCAGCCCCTTCTTCCCATATTTTTGGGACGACCTCTTCCAGTGCGGTTGCGTAATTGATGAAGTCAAAGTCAGCCACAAAAGCGGGGAAAGCGGAATGGTAGGTGCTGGTGGTCGTTAAACCCACAATACCCACCTGAATACCATTCACATTGAGAATTATATAGGGCTCAATAAAATCGGGGATAATATCCGTTCCTTTGAGACGAATATTCGCTGAGAGATAGGGAAACGTAGCTTGCTGCGTCCGTGCCTTTAATCCATCTACAGTGAAATCAAATTCATGATTCCCAATAGCTGCAGCATCATAGCCCATGGCATTCATGACTTCAATGGTTGACTCACCCTTGAACCAGGTAGAAATGGCTGGTCCCGTCCAATTATCACCACCGCTCAAGACAAGAAATCCATCGTCTTCCACATAGCCTTCTGCAGCCTTCCAAACACCCATCAATTTTGCGGCACCATCGGCATGCTCTGATTCCTCGATCCAACCATGTTCATCGTTGGTATATAAAATGGTTAGATCTGCATCTACTCGCTCTTCCTTGTCTCTCTCCTGGTCACAGGCAAAGAGCATCAAACACAACATCAATAGATGTATTAATACTGATTTTTTTCTGGGATTAAGCATTGATCTACCACCACCTCTGAAGTTCAAATGAATTGAAATTAATGGCAATATACGGCAGTATTAATCCATTTAAAATGTAAGCTTTCAATTGCCTACTAAAGCACCACAAATTTTCAGGCTGCCTTATCCAGGCATTTTTTCTAAAGATTAATGCAATATTAAATATTTTTACTTCTATCTTTTGGGATGATTATGTCTCAAGCAAAGCCACAACCGGATTTCAGCCAACTTGACCTTGTTCTACTGGGGAAAATTCCCTCGAAACATGTTTTGTTTGAATTCGGAATGAATGATCGCCTCATAGGGAAATTATCTGGTGAGGCACAAGAAGACAAGAGCACACGGCTAGCACCTCTGCGACGATTGATCAAAGCTTTCACCCAGGCTGGATATGACTATACCACAATTTCAGCCTTTAGAACCAATACCTTGAATTTCCCTAAGGGAGATATTGCCGAAAAAAAAAGCAAGTCTCTCAATTCAGGAAACATGATCTCTGACCGAGAAAGTTTTGAAAGATATGCCTGGCCTGATCCTGACGTGGGCGACTATGATATTTACTATGATCTAAAATCTGAACTTCCAGATGGCATGAAGCTGGTTGCCAGTGGTAATGGTGGCCTTCTAGAGAATGTCATCGATCTGGTGGGCTTTGAGGACTTGAGCATGATGACCCTGCTGGACGAAGCCCTGACGACAGAAATATTTGATGCAGTGGGTAGTCGTCTCCTGAGGTTTTATGAACTCGTTGCACCTGTTGAGACGATTGGGGCCTGTATTGTCAACGATGATTGGGGTTTTAAAAATCAAACCATGTTTTCCCCGGATATGCTGCGCCGCTGGGTTTTTCCCTGGCACAAAAAAATGGCAGCGGCTATTCATCAAGCTGGTAAACCAGCTATTTTGCACTCATGTGGGCAACTTCAAAACGTCATGGATGATATCATTGATGACATGGATTATGACGCCAAACACTCTTTTGAGGACCAGATAACCCCCGTGGAAGATGCTCTGGATCGATGGGGTTCCAGAATCGCCATTCTAGGTGGGATTGATGTGGACTTTTTAGCCCGATCCACGCCAGGGGCAATCATTATGCGGGCGAAAGCACTTTTGGAGCGTGGAGCCACAGAAGGCGGCTATGCTCTTGGATCAGGGAATAGTATCCCAGACTATATCCCCGATGAAAATTATCTGGCAATGATCTCAACTATAAACACACTTTAAGAAAGACGAGCAGAATATATGGATGATATACTCTTACAGTTGGCAAGCCTGATCGAACGGGGAAAGATTGACAGGGACACGCCGTATCCACCCGACATGCTCGGTCAAGATGGTGTTTCTGAGCTGACTCAATTAGCCATCTCTCAAAATATTGATGCCAAGACCATATTGAATCAAGGCCTCATGGTGGGCATGCATAATGTTGGTGAGAAATTTTCAAACGGGGAGGTTTTTATTACCGACATGCTCATCGCAGCCAGAGCCATGAATACCGCCTTGGAACATCTCCAACCCTTTTTCCTGTCTGGCGAGATACAACCCAAGGGCACCATGATCCTGGGCACGGTTAAAGGTGACCTGCATGATATTGGCAAAAACCTGGTGAAGATGATCATGGAAGGTGATGGCTGGAAGGTCATCGATCTTGGTACTGATGTCAGTGATGATCGTTTTATAGAGGCTGTCAATCAGACAGAAAACGCCATCGTGGGTATGAGTGCACTGCTTACCACCACGATGCTGAATATGGAATCCGTGTCAAAAAGCCTGAGAGCAAATAATCAGGATACCAAAATTTTCATTGGTGGAGCACCTGTATCTCAGGCCTTCAGTGATCAGATCGGAGCTGATGGATACTTCTCAAATCCACACGGTCTGGTTCGATCCATGAGAGAGGCCAATTAGATACTTTTTCTGATCCCAGGATAGTTCCCAGCCCAGCGGAACAAGCTCTCATCGAGTCACTGCTTCTTCTAAACGTCTTTAGAAGAAGCAGTGCGGTAGTTTCCTTCAAACACACATATAGTGACTATTTTTGGGATGTAAGCCATTTCTGAATCCAAGCTGGCTTTTTCCCGTTATTGAGAAATTTCGTACCTTTAACCTGCTACAGTCATTCCTGATAATAAGAAATTAATATGTGACTATAAATGTCCTATATAGCTGTATTAACAGCACTTAGCCTGCCATTTTTTGTAAATCGCCTGAGTAATTAGCGAAACCTCAAAACAATAATCATCAAATATTTGCTATTATTTTTCTTTGCGTATGGCAATTTTTAAAAGCCGCTTCTTCTTTAACCCTATAAAAATATAACTATTTATATTGTGAAATCATTGGATTCAGTCTTCAGGGCAAAAACGAGTTAAAATCTTGCTAAATAGACGAGAAGTACCAATATTAATGACCTGGACATGCTTATAAATTTGGAAATTCAACACCTGCCTTTTGGCAGATTATGATTTCCACAGCGGTTGTTGAATTGAAGTCTGTTTGGTATTGTTATTGCAAATAGTTGTTAGCAACAAAAAATAAAAATGAGTTATAGAGGAGGAAACATGTTAAAAAGACTCAATTTACTAGCGATCCTAACCGTGGCTTTCATGCTTGTCTTTGCAGTGAGTTGTGAAGGACCTGCTGGTGCTGATGGTGCTGATGGTATTGCTGGTGCTATAGGTCCCGCTGGTGCTGCTGGTGCTGCTGGTGCTGATGGTTTGGACGGTGCTGATGGTTTGGACGGTGCTGACGCCACTGTCGCCTGCCTAAATTGTCACACGGCTGATAACTGGGATGCAATCACAGGTTTGTTTGCATTGTCAGGTCACTCAACTGGTGATTATGTTGGTTACGCTGGTGGCAGAGGCTCTTGTGCCCGTTGTCACTCAAGCGAAGGATTCGCTGACTATCTGGCTGGCTATGGCGGCGAAGATATTGCTTACCCGTCAGCCTGGTCATGTGAAACTTGCCATGGTAATCATACAAGCTTAGAAGATGATCTCACAGCTCCAATCCATACGATTGCAGCTGTTACCGCTATCGCTGACTCCGCTGCTTTGGATTTCGAGAGTGCTTCCAACCTGTGTGCTAACTGTCACCAGTCACGAAGAGACTATACTTATTATCAGGCACTTACCTCTGTAACCTTTAAGGATGCAGCCGGTGCGGATTCTGTTGTGACCGTTCTAGCCGGTGAAACAGGTATCAATAGTTCACATGCTGGACCACATCATGGCCCACAAGCACAGACCCTATTAGGTTTAGGTGGTATAGGTGCAACTGCAACTCATGCTCATACTAACCTCGGTTGTGTTAGCTGTCACATGGGTGATGCAACTCTCACAGAGGGTGGACACTCCTTTGTGCCTAACTTAGCTAACTGTACTACCTGTCACCCAACTGCAGATGCTGCATGGTTAACAGGGAAGCAAGCGGCCTTTGATACACGCATGGATGCTATTGCTGCAAAACTTGTCACTGCTGGTGCATTGGGTGGCGATGCTACTGATGGTTTTCATCCAAATGTATCCATTGTTACTGATGCTGAATTCGAGGCATTCTGGAACTGGATGGTGCTTTATGAAGATCATAGCCATGGTGTTCACAATCCTACCTACTTTAATACTTTATTGACTACAGCTGAGGCAAAGCTGTAATAACAAATAAAGATATTATTGAATACAAAAAAAGCCACCCAAACGGGTGGCTTTTTTTATCCCTTAACTCTCTTCCCGCATATAGGATTAATACTGTCATAAATAGGCGCTGTCCGTCAACACTTGTGCTTAATGCAATAGTTTGGTATAGCATTTGTTATTATAAATATTGATGCAGATCATATTTACCAGCCTGAGTACCCTGAAACCATTACACAACTGTGTGACACATAAATACGGAGTTAATTAGCATGAAAAAACTTCTCATTCTAGGCGCTGGAACAGCCGGCACCATAATGCTGAATAAAATGGAGTCCCTTCTGGACAAGAACGAATGGCATATCACCATCGTGGATCAGTATGAGACTCACTATTACCAGCCCGGCTTTCTTTTTATCCCTTTTGGTATTTATAATAAACGCGATGTGATCAAGCCTAAGAGGGACTTCTTCCCTCCTGGTGTGGATGTCCATTTCTCTAAAATCGATCTCATCGAGGCTGACAAGAATCAGGTACTTCTCGAAGGTGGGAAAGTCCTCCAATACGACATCCTCATCATTGCCACCGGTTCCAAGATTAATCCCGGCGAGACTGAGGGTCTGCAGGAAGGTGGCTGGCATAAGAACATCTACGATTTCTATACTGTTGAAGGTGCGACGGCCTTGCAACAGCATTTAAAATATTGGGAAGGTGGTAAGATGGTACTCAATATCGTTGAGATGCCCATCAAATGCCCCGTAGCCCCCTTAGAATTCGTTTTTCTAGCCGACTGGTGGTTTACAGAACAGGGGATCAGAGACAAAGTTGACATTGAATTTGTGACCCCCCTGCCTGGCGCGTTTACCAAACCAAAAGCATCGCAGGTATTTGGAGACTTTCTAAATAAAAAGGGTATCAGTCTTACCACAGATTTCAACACCGCCCGTGTGGACTGGGAAAAAAAGCAACTGATTGGCTGGGATGAATCCACAGTGGACTATGACCTGCTTATCAGCATCCCCACCAATATGGGAGATGCACTGATTGCCCGCTCCGGCCTGGGTGATGAACTCAATTTTATTCCCACAGATAAGGAAACCCTCCAATCGGATGCCCATGAGAATATTTTCGTCCTGGGTGATGCAAGCAATCTGCCCAGCTCAAAGGCTGGTTCAGTGGCCCACTTCCAGGGTGACATTCTTCCAGACAATATCATGAGCTATATCGATGGCAAGCCCTTGAGAGGCAAGTTCGACGGTCATGCCAACTGTTACATCGAATCAGGTTTTGGCAAGGGTATCCTCATTGATTTCAATTATGATACCGAGCCCCTTCCCGGAAAATTTCCTCTCCCCGGCGTAGGTCCATTCTCGCTTCTGGAAGAAACCAGGATGAATCACTACGGGAAAATGATGTTCCGCTGGATGTACTGGAATCTGCTGCTGAAGGGTGCAGAGCTTCCTATAGAATCTCAGATGCTCATGGCGGGAAAGCGAGCCTGACATGGCTGAAACCGATCTCAGCAAGCAACTCGCTCAAATCCAAGCCTCTCTGGATGGAATCACAGAGGAGCTGGCACTAGTTAAAAAGCAGCGCCAGGAGATGGAGGATCTGAAAGAAGACCTCACCCGCGTTGCCAAAGATCTATTTGCCGGTGCTATTGAAGAATTTGAAGATATCGCGCCCTTTGTCAAGACAGGCGACTTCCTTCATCTGGTAAAACTGATCCTGCGCAACACAAACAACATAACTCAGGTCATTGGCAAGTTGGAAAGCACCCTGGATTTCTTCGAAGATTTCACGCCCATCGGCAAAGAACTATTCGGCGACACGCTGGATAAGCTGGATGAACTTGATCGGGCCAAGTATTTTGAATTCGCGTCCGAAGCCAAGCATATTGCGGACAATGTGCTTGAACACTTCTCCGCTGAGGATGTAAGACTGTTGGCTGACAACATTGTACCCATTCTGGAGACTGTTAAATCAATGACGCAACCAGAAATGATGGGTGCCATTAAGAATGCCGTTGTCATTTTCGACAAGATGGATACTCAGGATGTAAAAGAAATATCAATCTGGAAGGTGATGCGGGAGCTCAACACCCCGGAAATGAAACGTGGCCTGGGCTTTATGATCGCTTTTATGAAAAATATAGCAAGTAATGAATCAAAGTTAGATAAAGGAGAATAATCATGCCTACCAAAGAATTTGCAGGAGTAAGTGTAGAGGTCGATGCTGAGGGATTTCTCAGTGATCATGCTGTTTGGAATAAGGATATTGCAGCGGCAATCGCGAAAGAAGAAGGTATCGATCCCTTAACGGATAGACATCTTGAAGTAGTTGATTTCATGCGCAAAGAGTTTGAAGCCAATGGAACAGCACCTTCAATTCGTAAAATGAACAAGATGAATGTTGTACCTACAAAAGAACTTTATGAACTCTTTCCTGGTGGACCAGCTAAAAAAGCTGCCAAGATCGCCGGATTGGGTAAACCACAAGGTTGTATTTAAGGAGAAGCATCATGAGTGAAGAACTCGCACCAATCAAAAAAGTATCGCTGATCGTCTCCAAGGGATCCCTGGTTGATGTTTATCCAGCTCTTGTCATGGGTAATGGAGCCCGTATGGAAGGGATGGAAGCTTCCATCTTTTTCACTTTTTTTGGATTAGGAGCTTTGATCAAAAAGACTCAGGGTTCATTAAAAGTTGCCACGGTTGGGAACCCAGCCATGAACATGGCCATGCCTATGTTAAAGATGCCCATCACCATGCCTTTCCCAACCCTGTTGGGCGCCATCCCCGGTGTTTCTAATTTCGCCACCTGGATGATGAAGAACGAGATGGAAAATCTGGATATTCCCACCATCCCTGAATTTATTGAGATGTTTACAGATGCCGGTGGAAAAGTCTATGCCTGTAAATTGGCCATGGACATGTTCAAATTGACCAAGGAGGACTTGGACGACAGAGTCTCATCTGTCCTCACCGTAGGAGAATTCTACGAGAAATCAGCGGGAGCTTCCATCATTTTCACCTGATTCACTTGAATCCAGGCGGGGATCCAAATCCCCGCCTGGTAAAACATCCCTTACTTCAGCAGCAGCATTTTGATCACCTCTGAATGGGACCCGGCCTGGAGATGGGCAAAATAAACCCCAGTAGCCATCTCTTGACCCTGAGCATCTTTCCCGTTCCACTGTATTTCATAAGTCCCCACAGTTTTGTGTCCATTCACCAGTTGAGTAATCTGCCCCCCAAGCACATCATATATTGCCAAATTAACATCTGTGTTTTCCGGTATTGCATAACGAATGCTGGTTACTGGATTAAAGGGGTTGGGGAAGTTTTGATTTAATCTATAGCTGGTTGGAAACTTAATAACACTATTCTCAGTCCCGAGGACACCAACAATTCCAAGCAATACTTTTTCCTCTGCCCAATAAACCACACCGTTGTGCTTCACTTTGAGATCAAATCGAATAGAATCGCCTATTTCACAATTTGGACTCGTATGCAGGGCGAAATACCAATCACATTCTCCGGTCGCACCGGCCTTAATATCTGGAAAATCTGAAATCATATAACCCTCAACGACTTCGCAAAGTGTGTCCGCAGCCCATATTAAGGCTCTCACATTTTCTGAAGTAGCGATCATACCAGTATTTTGTAAGCTAAGCTTAAAATATATGTCTAAATCAGGTGCGACTGATCCATCAACTGGTTCTATCTGACTCATTGATTCAGCCCTCAGGGGACCAATAGAAGTGAATGCAGCCAAGTCTTTATAGTGAATTATTTCTTCTAAATCCAAGTTCACTTTAAGACCGATGGAGTAAACCCTCTCACCTGCTGGTGTGTTAATGATATTAGCGTACAGACTATCATTGGCTACTCCATCCTCGTGCAAACCATCATCAAAAAGCTGTACTGTTTCTGCCGGATTTTCATCATCCTCGATTACGGCTAAGAATGCCGTCCCAGTCGTATCTCCATGGAAATTTGCATAGATCACTTGTGAACCTTCAGGAGATAAATATGGATCACGAATTGAAAGGTCAGTGAATCCTTTTAATGATGTTGCATAACCAATGGCCTCATCACCTTGAGTCTGGCTTGATTCTCCATTATACCAGATGTGATAAATGGGCATTTCATCAGTGGTATATGTATAGCCCCAACCTATGGACCAGTCATCCCAACTAGGTTCAGCGCTTTTTACAAGAACCGGATTGTCAGGATATTTGGTCCAGCTAACTCCGTCAGGTGAGGTCGCATATCCTAAGGCGGAACCATAACCCGCACTTCCCCTTCCAAAGAATTCGTACCCGCCAGTATCGTTTCCAATAATTTGAATTCCATGAAGCCAGTTTTTATCATAACCTTCGGGTCCACAATCTATAACCGGGTTATTTATTGTATCTCTCGTCCAGGTGATGCCATCAGTTGAAAATGCTCTTCCGACCGAAGGACATGATTCTCCTGCGCCTGTGTAGTACAAAGTATATTCTGTCCCATCAAATAGGACATCTGCTGGAACAACAAATTTATTATCCCAGCTGCTCGAATCTGCTGCAGGGATAAAAACGGGGTTCCCAATATATTCTACCCAGTTCACACCATCTGAAGAGCTGGCCATACCTATGCTGTAAACCGGGCTGGTACTTGACCGACGACCAGCATACCACATTTTATAGTCACTCCCATCATAGACTACCCGAGGTAAATAAGAACTTGCAGCATTCCATTCACCCAATTCACCATACGAAATAACAGGGTTCTTTTCATATTTAGTCCAGATGATACCGTCAAGAGATGTAGCATAGCCGATCTGATAAAGACCTTCGCCTAAAACCATGTTTGCACTATACCACATACGCAGTGTGTCATCGATATTTTTCACACAGGGCATCGTTAAATTAGTATAGTCCCAACTCCCCTCTTCACCATCATTCAGAACAGGAGTGTCCCCATATTTTGCCCACTTGAATTGAGCGTCAATAGTCCCGCAGACCATGAGAAAACAAAGAACAAGAATTAAGGTTTTCATACTACCTCCTACAATTTAGGCTATCGTCTTTTCCTCTTCTCTTTTCCATGGGGGTGCCACTATTGTTTTCAACAAACCAAAGGAGAATGTATGAAACTGTTTTTGGCACCCCCGCTTCTGGATACATTTAAAAATTAAACATTTAAAAGGGTAGGGTCTAACACACAGGGAACAATCTCTTGCTCACAGGGAACATTCAGGAGAAAATGCAGAATGGATAAGCAGAAATTTTAAAGCCTGCACCTTTAGGTGGAGACCTGAAATTTTATCTAGGATGCGAGAGGAGCCAGTAGTTAACCCTTGAAGCTAATTCCAGGAGTCTTGCTCCCTCAGATAGGCGGAAGGTGTTTTTCCAAATTCTCGTTGAAAGCACTTTGTAAAGTGTGAAGGGCTAGAGAAACCCACCTTATAAACTACCTCTGTGACTGTGGATTGTTGATTTCTCAAAAGTAGTGCAGCTCGCTTCAGACGTAGAGAACGAATAAATTCCAGGGGAGTTTGACCCGTAATTGATTTTAGTTTTCGGTTTAAATGTTGGCGACTCATTAAAATCTTCTTCGAGAGTTTGCCTACACTGAAATCCTGATCATCCAGATGTTGACTTATAATCTTGATCGTTTCCTCTAAAAACTTCTTGTCAATGGATGCGAGGTTAAGATTATCAGGTACCAGTGCTATCTCTTTTTGAATCTGTTCTCTCAACAATTGGCGCTGCTTGATCAAATTTCTGATTCGTAGTTTCAATTCATTAGCTTCAAAGGGCTTGGTTAAATAATCATCAGCTCCGGTCTCAAGACCTTCAAGTTTGCTCCCCATATCTGCTTTGGCTGTCAACAGAACAATTGGAATATGACTGGTCCGTTCATCACTTTTAAGTCGGTTGCAAAAGTCAATACCATTCATCTCGGGCATCATAACGTCACTGATAATTAAATCGGGGTTAAGTTTAAGCGTTTGTTGCACACCATCTTTTCCATTTTCTGCTTCATAGCAGACATAATCTCGATCCAAGTGGGAGCGGATGAAGCTGCGTACATCAGGGTTGTCTTCGACAATAAGCAGTCTGGATAGACCCGTGCCAATCCTGTGTTTTTTAACATCATCACTCTCAAGGGCAGTGTCAAACGATGCACTTTCAATGACGAGAGTGTCGTCATCATCACTTTGTGCGCCGATCTCATCGGGGGAAAGATGCTTGTTTCCCAGGGGAATTCTCACAATAAAGGTACTCCCCTCATTTTCATTCGCTCTGACTTCTATTGTGCCTTTGTGCAACTCCACAAGCTCCTTGGTGAGTGCTAGCCCTATACCAGCCCCTTCTCGCTTCCTGGTCTCACCATTGGCCTGGTAAAAACGCTGGAATATTTTCTCCCTCCGTTCCTCAGGAATGCCTATTCCACTATCTGAAATGGCTATGTGAAGTTCCCCATCGCTACTTATTGCGGATTCTTGCCTGATGCCGATGTTGACCAGTATGCTCCCACCCGGGTCTACAAACTTGAATGCGTTGGATAGTAAATTATTCATAATTTTGGTGATGGCCTCTTTTTCGACAAAGACCTGGATGTTTTCAACTAAAGGATTAAAGCCTAAGGAGATATTATTCCTTTCTGCCAGGGAGGCGAAGGACAGGGTTAAACCTTTCAGCAAGGGGATAATATTACACTGGGAAACCTGAATTTTCATTTTTCCTGCTTCCAGCTTTGAGAGGTCCAATAGTTGGGTCACCAACTCCAACAATCGTTTTGCCTGGCGCTGGATGAGATTCAAGTCCTGATCCCAATCACTCCCCCTGAGCTTGCCAAGCATTTTTCCAACCGGCCCAAGGATCAGTGTCAATGGCGTCCTGAATTCATGAGATATATTTGCAAAAAAACGAGATTTGAGTTCATCCAATTCATGGTAGCGTTCTGCTTCCAGGTGTTCCAACTCTATCTGGTGTTGGAGATGGATTTGAGCCATGCGAAATCTGTACAGGATAGTGATTATCGCCACTAAAGATATTAAATATCCAAAATATGCCCAATTCGTTTTCCACCAGGGTGGATGAACAAGAATATGTAGAGAGGTCCCTTCTTCGTTCCACACTCCATCGTTATTTGCGCCCTTCACGAAAAAGTCATACTCACCAGGTGGTAGATATGTATATGTGGCTTTTTTTTCATTTCCAACATACTTCCATTCTGTTTCGTATGGCTCCAGCTTATATGCGTATTGATTCATCAGTGGCTGTGAATAATGAAGTGCAGCGTATTCAATTTCAATATTGGTTTGCTCATGTGTCAAGATTGCTTCCTTCGCTACCGAAATATGTTTTGCCAAAGGTGAATCGGGACCAGCGTGGATTGATTGACGATCGATCCTGAAGTCTGTGATTACTATGGGTGGCGAAATTGGGTTATCAGCCAAACTATCGGGATGGAACCTGTTGTACCCGTTTACCCCCCCAAAATAGATATATCCCTCTTTGTTCCTAAAATGGGCTCCTGGGTTGTACAGCCTGCTCTGGATTCCGTCATCAACATCATATTTCCTGGCCTCGCCAGTCTGTTCATCGAATGCCCACATGCCATTATCTGTGCTAAGCCAGAGGGTCCCATCTTTATCCCCATAGATACCAGCAACATAATTGCAGTTTAATTTTGAATTCTCTTTTGAATAAAACCTGTCTTGCCTGTTTTTTTTATTGTAGCGCAATAAACCTTTTGCAGTTCCAAACCAAATAAGCCCTTTCTTGTTTGCAGACTCATATATACAGAATACAACATGATCTGTCGATAAGGAATTATCCATCGTATCAGCCGCTATAATCGGGCATCCGTCTTCATTGAGTTCCAACAGGAAAAATCCATTTTTCTCTGTCGTGACCCAAAGATCCTGATCACTGTCCTCAAAGATTGTAAGAACTGAGATACCCTGCAGACAGTTTGTTGCCCACCCATTCTTCCGATTGAATAGAGATAAGCCCGACCCGGTTCCCAGATAAAACCGACCCCGTGAATCCTCAAATATAGCCCTTACTCTTGAATCACCGATACTGCCAGCTTTTGCAATATCGTAGTCATATCGAGTAAATGTATCTGCATCCCGATTATATCTATTTAGTCCACCAAAGGCTGTTCCAATCCAAAGAAAATTCGAATGATCCTCAAAAATGCTTAAGATCTGGTTCATGCTTAAACTGCTAGGATCATCAGAATCATGATAGTAACTGGTATACTTTCCTGACTGCCTGTCAAAGCGATTCAAACCATTAAAGGTGCCAATCCAGGCATCACCGATATGATCTTCAAAAATAGACCAGACTGCTTTATGACTCAGGGCACCCGTAAATCCAGGTTCTGGTTTATAGTGCTTTAATTTCTTTTTATAACAGTCAGCTTTAACCAGGCCGTCATTTTCTGTACCGATCCATAAAACTCCTGATTTGTCCACAAACATAGCCCAAATGGTATTGTCCGATATTCCCCCTGGTTGATTTATATCGCTCGTGTAACGGATAAAGCCACGTGTATCAGGATCATAACGATTGAGTCCACCATAATTCGTTCCAAACCAGAGTACACCTTGGTCATCTTCAACACTAGAAAGTACTTCATTGTCGCCGATACTGGTTTCATCACCAATGTCATGTTTATGATGAATAAAATATTCTGTTTTCAGATCAAATCGATCTAGACCACCCGCTCTTGTTCCCACCCACAGATTATTGTTTCTGTCAATGAGTAGTGACCAAACACTATTGTCACTGATGGTGTTTTCATATAAAGGATCGTGTGTATAATAAAGGGCTGTTTCAGTCTCTTTATTAAATTTAACTAAGCCACCATGATTGGTGCCTACCCAAAGATTCCCTGAGCTATCTTCACACATCGCATTTACAAAATTGTGCCACTCAAGGTCGGGTCTGACCTGTTTAAATTTATAATGCCTGAATGTTTTTGTTTTACGATCATATCTATTGAGGATTCCTTCAGAACAGCCAATCCATAATATACCATCACGATCTTCATATATAGATCTAACTGTGTTGCTACTGATGCTATTCTTATCATTTGGGTCGTGGGTAATACGAGAAAAGCTATCCTCATCTCTAGAATATCTGTAAAGACCACCACCAAGGGTACCCGCCCAGAGAACACCTGATCTGTCTGCAAAGAGACTCCATACAGTTTCTCCCACAAGCATGGGATTATCAGATTCCCTCAAATAATACGTAAATCTTGATCCGTCATATTTGTTCAGTCCTGCGCCTGTCCCAAACCACATAAAACCATAACTGTCTTGATAAATGCTAAATACATGTGGGTCAGAGAGGCCCTGCTCAATCGAGACCCTCTCGAATTCAAGATTTAATGCTTCTGAATAGGTAAAATTTGGTGCTAAAACAAGAATGAGCAGGCATAATTTTATACAATTCAAATTAATGATTAATTTGGTCAATCAAAAACCCCCAGAACACGAATATTATTAAATGTTTCGGTGAATCTAAGTTAAAAGTTGCTTAATGTAAAGAATTCCAGATACGATTGAGAGACGCAGCAGAACTTATGCTATCGTCGCCCAGAGTTTTCTGCTCCTGGGAAAAACCTTGTAATCTTGACCACCCTATCAGGCATTCACGAAGATCATCCATCTACAGATGTTTGTCCTGAAATGCTAACAGTGAGACTTGTTAATTCTACGAGAAATCAGCTGGAGCTTCCATCATTTTTACCTAGGCGGGATTTTAATATCAATCACTAACCCCGCGATTTAACGCGGGGGGATGTGTATCATGATACATCGAAGGGCTTTAGCCCAACTACTTTCAAGTTTAGTTGGGCTAAAGCCCTTTTTTTAACCCTGCTTGCAAACCCCAGCTTAAAAGCCGGGGCTACTTCAACAGCAGCCATTTATTGGAGCATTTTTACGCCACTCTTGATTTTACCATAATTTAGCACGACAATATTTATTATATATAATTATCACCGTATATTTTTCTTGCACTTGGACCAATCATTTTTTATAATTGATCCAATCAACCCTACAAAAGGAGGAATTATGCAACGCAATAGCGTGAACAAGGTGCTATTGGTTGGACGTACCGGCAGCGATGCTGATATGAAGTACACAACCAAAGGTCTGGCCATTGCCAACATTAGCATGGCTACCACAGAGACTCGAAAAAATGGGAAAGGTGAATTCGAAGATACCACAGAATGGCATCGAGTTGTCATTTTTGGCAAGATTGCCGAATTTACTGAAAACTATGTTAAAAAGGGCGCCCTCATCTACGTTGAAGGCCGCCTTCAAACCCGCTCCTGGGATGACAAAGAAGAGAAAAAACACTTCATGACAGAAGTCGTCGCCGACAAGCTGACCATGCTGGGTGGCTGGAAAAAAGGGGATAAAGAAAAAGAGCCTGTAGCCGTTGCTGAGGGCGAGGAGGAAGTTCCCTTCTAAAACTGTTCTCCTTCCCGGGAAGTTACGCCGGCCGGCACCTCCAAAGAGGATGATCCTTTCCCCGGATTGGGCTTACCAAACCAGAGTAAAACCTAAAAGCTGAATAACCGAAGCTTACAATTTCAGATGGACTACCAGGGACTAAATCTTACGAAGACTCGTAGAGATCTCGCAGATTAGCCTGTGCTATATCCACGAACACCTCTGCCATTTTCTCAGTGATATCCTTGAAAAAGACCTGACCCTTTTCTGCAGTAGCCTGTCGTGGGTCACCGATACCGGTATCATTTGTTGCCAGAGACCATTTGCGTTCTGTCCAAGCCAATCCATCCCTGAAACTCTTAAGCTTTAACTTATTTTCTTTTCCTGGACCAGCCTCATCCAGGGGTCGCACCAGATCAGGTCTGAGATGGAGCATTAGCGAGGTTTCCATTTCATCAGCATGATCACCATCATTGTCAAAGTACTTGTTCTTATCCAGGACGGAATACCAGTTTGTGAAGGCCAAAAACATATCAGGGTACTGCAAGCCAAGCTCGCGCAGGACGGGTTTAAATTCATTGCCACCATGAGAATTAAAGATCAGAAACTTTTGCACCCCCTGTCGATCCAGGACATCCAAAATATCCCCCACAATGGCTGTAATGGTACTGGGATTAATATTTATATCTAGATAGATATCTGTCTGCCCAGTATTCACGCCAAAAGGGATAGTAGGTAAAACCATGACTCTGGCCCCCTGCTCATGAGCCAGACGTGCGGCTTCAGCTGCCAGATGATCAGACTCTATGATGTCAGTGGCGTAAGGAAGATGGAGGTTGTGAGCTTCGGTGGCGCCCCAGGGCAACACAACCAGATCCACTTCCTGCTCTTTCACTTGCTTCCAATTACTTTCTGCTAATAAATAGGGTCGCATATGCACTCCAAATTACTATTTAAAAATTATTTAAATCCAAGTACTCTCATCAGGATTCTTCTAGCTTCTACTTCCCATCGATCTTAACTACAAAAACCAGAACCCCACCTGATAAATAGGCGAGAACATCCAAAGGGTCACGAGTTGCAGACTTGTCTATCATGGGGACAATCCCTTCAAATATGATACTGAAGAGTAAGACCGCCCCTAAAACATGAAGATGATTTAATTGAAAGTCGTGAGGGATAATCTCGAGTTTGAGAGATAAATATACAGATAAGGGTAAATAAACTGGCAGGGCCAATATATCCCCTAAATAATTGTTGAGAAACCCGCTATCAGGGAAGATCGGGATAAGCAGGATTCGGTTGAAAACATATATAGCAGTTGAGACTCCAGCCAATATCATCAAACGCCTAGACTCTGAATACTGCTCCAGCTTAACTACCAATCTCTTGACCTAAATCTCTTTTATAAGTCTCATGAATATAGCTTTCCAACCACTTATTATATTTCTTCAGATCCCGATCGCGCATTCCATTCTTACGCCATTTTGCCTGCATCTCTTTTGTTTTTTCAATGATTTTACGCTCAGCAGGCAGAATCACATCGAGGAGACCCGTTCCCTCCTGATTTGTTAATTGCGAATGTAGAAGATAATCCTGGCCATTGCCACCTTTGACCGGGAAACAGCTTTGTTTTAACTCCATCGCCGCCGCATTTATTGGGGTTGGGGCGCCATTATGAGAAATAACTAGATCTGGAAGCAGAGCTGCAGACTTTACCCAAACCGGTGTTACCAGGGTAACGGGTTGCCATCCAAGGACGGTCCACAAGGTGGTTAGTTGCGGATCTTCAGAAGGGAGTGCCCCTTGGACCAGGAGCGTGGATGCGCTAGCGTGGCGCACGACATAATCCTGAAAGTGGACGAACTGCTTGTCATCTCTATCCTTTGGCAGCGGACCATTGCGCAGATCCTTGTCCAGCAAACCGTGTTTAAAATTTCGCGTAGCTTCCCCCAAAATAAAATCTACTGAGATCGCTTTCTGCTTACTGAAAAGCTCAGTAGTAACTCCATGACGGATGAAACCATAGCCCTTCTCCTCCGTTCCCGATATAGAAAAATTGGTTCGAATAAGATACCCCGCCGGGGCAATCTCAGGATCGCTTACATCGTATTTGGTATAGTCATAGTAGCCTTTTTCGTAATAGGCTGCTCCACCCTTGGCATCGATGACCCCAAAATTGGCTGCCAGACCCCAACGCCCCACTGAACTATCCATAAATGCTTCGAAATCGCTGAGGTCAGTACAGACTTCCAACACTGCCCGCATAAAGAGACCTTCCTGATCATCTGGTGCATCACAAACTTGACCTTCGTTCAAATTGTAGGAAGCGGTATTCATAATGGCAAATCCAACTTCATTTGAGCCCATCCAGATCTGCTGTGAAAGGGTATCAATTGTATTTGCAACGCCGACAAAATCGTATTTAATGCCATCGATATAGACCAGCTTGTTTTCCACATCCCCCGTGTCCCGATGTTTCCAGAGCAGCGGTCTGCCATCATCGGTGGCCTTGCCACTCACGACTGCAGATGTACAGGAAAATCCTGAAGTTATGAGACTTAGTAAGAGAATACCCACTTTTACATGTTGATGCATTCCAGATCCTTTCTCCAGATTCTGCTCTTAAATGTTCAATAGAGCAATCAAGCTCAAGGCTATAATATTCAGACCCAACCACAAAGCAATATTTCTGTTTTTCTTAGACATTCCTGACCTTTTTATCAATTTCGAGTTCTTGGGTGTCCAGTTTAAACTGCCGGCAATTGTTAACCAGTAAATATATGCCTTGACCTATGCAGCACTTTGGGCATATTTTGGGCTAATGAAACCATTTGGACAAATTTATACCTGCCGTCTTCTGCTCCTCTTCCTATTAACCTCGGTCTCCGTGACCTTTGGAGAGATTCTTCATCTGAAGATCCCTTCTGCAGCTTTATCGGACAGCAATCGAGTCATTGTAGCGACACCCACGAACTACGATGAAAACACAAAGAATACCTATCCCTTCATCATTATGCTGCATGGCTGGAGTGGCGATGAGACCCAGTGGGAAGACGACTCAGAGCTACAGGTCTTGAGTGATAAATATAATGTTCTGTTGGTCCTGCCCGATGGTGGATATGATGGTTGGTGGGTCGATACAGATCTTACTCCGGGCAGAAATTATGACACCCATATCCGTCAGGAGCTCAAGATATGGATCATAAATAACTTCAATGGCTGTGGTGATCCTGCACACCAGGGGATCCTGGGCTTGAGCATGGGTGGCTATGGCTCCATCATGCAGGCCCTAAAATATCCTGGTGAATATGCTGCTGCAAGTAGCCTCAGTGGTATCATGGATATCTCTCGCCATCCAGAAAATTGGCATATGTATGCTGCCTTCGGTCCCTATACTGAGGATGCCGTGACCTGGAAGCTTAACAACCCCATTGAATTGCTTAGCCTGAAGAAAGCCAAAAAGACCCCGCCACTGCAACTTATTTGCGGCCGGGATGACTTCGCTTTTCCTGAAAATCAGGATATGGCTACAAAATTAAATCAATTGGGGTATACAGTTGATTTCCGAGAAGAAGCCGGGACCCATTCACACACCTTCTGGAAAACACATGTTGAGACAGCAGTCGCATTTCTAGTATCGAATTTTAGCGGTTTATAGGGGGGGTTTCCAGCTTCAATTAAGCTTAACGATTTTCCGAATAAAAACATCCGAACCACTTACAGCCCTGAGGAAATAAATACCTGAATCCAGGGTTTTCCCATTTAATGATATCTCATGCTTCCCTGATGTAAGAAACTCATCCTGGATCAGAATTTGAATCATGCGTCCGCGTACATCCAGCAGACTCAATGAAACTCTAGCACTTGCTTCCAGCTCTATATCTATCCTGGCGTCTGGATTAAAGGGATTAGGGTAACTCGAAATAAGAACCGGGCTTGGGGGATTTAGGGGGACACGAGTTTCGATAATCGATGTGGGATTCCCGAGTAGGGATTCAATCACCGCGATCATCGCGCCCGGCTCATATTCATGTTTTGCCAATCTGACAATACCATCTTCATCCAGGATAAAATCACGTGGATAAGGAGATGCTGCCCCAGGCAAATTATAATCACCATATATGCTCTTATTATCGCGAAGCACGGGGAATGTGATTCCCTGGTCTTCAATAAAGTCATGAATGGCAGATAATGGTTCATTCGATATTCCGATCACCTGCAAACCTTTTTCGGCATATTCCTGCCAGATAGAAATCTCTATATCCGAAAACTCCGGAGCGCAGACTGGTCACCAAGCCGTGAAAAATGCCATGACAACAGGTCTACCCAGATAGGTTTCATTGGTAATAGTACCATAACCATTCACAGATTCCAGTTCAAACGGAGGAGCTTCGTCCCCAACCATTGGCCCATAGGGATGATTCCCTTGAAATTTAATATTGATCCTTTCTTCATCGGGATCATTGGTATCAAAAACTAAAGCACCCTGCCAACTGAGGACTCCAGGTTGATAGACTACCTGAGCTTCCATGCTACTACCCGCTGCGATAGTTTGAGAAGGGAATAGCACAGAAAAGTCGGAATTGTTCATCTCCACATTGGATATTTGCAGAGGTAAAGATCCCGAATTTTGAATTCTCAATGGAAGTGTGTCAGTTACAGAACTTAAGGTTCTGGGGAACTCTAATCTTTTCGTTTCCAGATCAATATCCGCTGCAAGCACATCCCCGAACTCAAAGATGGTGAGCAGCCTCCATTCTGCTGAGATAATGAGGTCACCTGCTGAAGCCAGTGCCATGACGCGCCCACCTGTGTTCTTATACCCCACGAGACTGAGTTCATCTCCCAAGTACTCCAGAATCTCAACATCATCCCAATCAGAAACAGCCAGGCGACCATTGCTAGCAGAGACTCTGGACGCATACCCCGTGGTGTTATAATTATCTATTAAAATTGGATTAGCAGGAATGCTAACATCTATCATATCCACCCCTGCAGCTCCCACGGCGACAAAGAGTCTGTTATTTGAAAGCGCAAGATCTTTTGCCGTTCCACTGGTTTGGATGGAACCAATTACGCCAGGCGTGGCATTTCGGAGATCGACGATCTTTACGCCAGCGGCACCATCTGCAATGAATAAAAGATCATCTGTTGCCAGGGTAGCCCAGGCGTTTTGGCTAGGGATCACACCTATGGTTCTCGTAGATATTGGATTTGAGACATCAACAATTTCCACACCTTGCTGGTGGCGAGCGAGATATAGCCTTGAGCCCAGGAGTTCTGCGTGTTCATAACGACGTTCACTCTCACTTGCATCAAAATGGGTTGCCAGATAGCTCGGCTGTTCCGGATTGGTGACATTCAGGATATGAACGCCACAGTCTCTCCCAACACCATAGGCGTAGTTATTATCAGCAGCCCAGGCATAGACTCGACCCCAATCACATCCACTCGCTCTATACGAAGATAAAACCTGGGGACTCGCGGGGTCACTAATGTCCACAATATTCAAACCACCCAGACCAGCTGGGATATAGGCTAGATTTCCGTTGAGGTAAACATCCAGTAGCTCAAAGTTATCAAGGGTCGTTTTGGACAGGATCTTCAGGTTCTTTGCTGGGGATGATCCGGCAAAAACCATGAGAGTCATTAAAATCAGATGTCGATGTCGTAATGTTAACCTCATGTTGTTAAGATACGATTCGGATATACATGCTCTGTCTGCAGGACGACATTCTGCAAAGCTTAGTGGTTCTTTATGTTCTAAATGGAATTGGATTTAAAAGAAAAATGGGCTGCGGGTTGACATTTTCCGGTATTTTATTACCAGTAATAAAATACCGCCGATGCGTGCCAAACCCCGCAACCCAAGATTTCAAGGACACAAATGTAATGTAGCTTTGAGGGTGCTTGTCTGTGTCATCTGAATGACAGAAACAGTATTTTACTTCGTCAAAGGGTCAAGTTTGAGGGTGTAAGGTCAATCCTTGGGGTAATTTGTTGAAGCTGTATCGTACCTGACCTGACTCATGGAAGCCGACTCATCACTTAAGAGCTTATAGAGTACTGGGTCCTGCAAAAGGTCAGAAATTTCAACCATATTTCCATTTAGCTCACATCTGGATAGTACAGCTCTGATCCCATGGCTATAATCAGCATACCAATTGACATGTCCGCTATAGAGGGGTTGAATCGGAGATCCATTTTGATAGTGCCAACCATAGATCACGACTTTTGTGGGATTGTCGGCAATTCGATTGGAAAGGATAACGTCCTTCTTATGCCCTGCCACTAGTTCACCCAGTGGATCATCTTCAATCGCTGCATTCCGTGAGGCTCGAACCATTCTGTTGTGCTGGGCAAAGACATTAACCGTCACCATGGCCGCACTGGGTGGAATTGGCTCAGGTGCCAATTTTACTGTAGCCGCTTCCCAGATAAGATCAACCATCTTCCGGGTTGGCAGGGTCCCACCGATGAGATCCATTACCCTCTGAGCAAGAATAGGTGTCATGGGCATGAGTAGGTGATTCTCATCAGAACCCAGTGACAGATAATCAGGAGTAACATAAAAGCATATTTCATAGAGGTTATCCTGGATGGTTTCAGAAAATGTGACCGGCACCATATCTCTCAGAAATTCTGGTACATTACCCCTAGCAATCTCGTTATATATTGCTGTCTCACGGGTCTCAAGATTCAACTTGTCTAAATCGACCACCAGGGAATCTCCGGAAATTCCATCAGTAGGTGGCGCAGCAATATCAAGGGTATAAACAGGCACGAGGACACCGCCACCGTCTATGGCAAATGGAACCTTGGTTTCTTCACAGGACACAAAACTGGAGAGCATGAAGAGGAAAATGACAACTCGAAAGAGCGCTGAAATGGGATTAATGGAGAAAGTATCATTCATTTTCATATAGAATGGTCCGGGGTTGAGATGAACACTGATCTAATCTATTATCTACCAGGCTTGAGCCAACAAAGATATGACTCTTGGTCTTAATTCCCTTCCTCTCCTTATCATTCACCTTATTTTGTTGCTATGAGAACAGTTTTTCCCACAGAATTAATATTCAATGAATACGGCTCTGCCCGTGAGGGTACCATCCTGTTTTTACACGCTAACAGTTATTCGGCAAAACTATACAGGCCTTTCTTGGAACCCTTCAGAGATGACTATGAAATTTTATCCCCCGATCTCCCCGGTCACGGTGATTCCAGGTGGTCAGGACGTATTCAGAATTGGAATGACCTGGCAGATTATTACATCGAGATGATTGATAAAAATCCACCCCAAAGCCCCCTCGTTGGTATGGGACATTCCATTGGTGGTGTTTTGACCCTCATCATGGCCATCAAACGCCCTCAATGGTTTTCAAAGATTATCCTCCTGGATCCGGTTATGCTGCCAAGACGAATTTTGTGGGTAATACGAGTACTTCGAATTTTTTCTCTGACTCATTTGGTCCCACTGGCAAAGACAAGCAAACGACGGAAACAACATTTCCCTTCCCTGGAAGCCGCGTTGGAACACTATTCCAACAAAGCGGTTTTTGCTCAATGGCAACCGGAATTTCGACAGGCCTACGTGGATACCTGCATACATGCTACAGAAAGTGGACAATACCAACTTTCATGCGCACCTGAACTTGAGTCTAGTATTTATCAATCTATCCCCCTGCAGGTTTGGTCTCTACCCAAAAAGCTAACCATTCCCTCTCTTTTCATCATTGGTGAAAACTCCGACACTGTCAATCAGCATGGCTTACTGCGTTTAAAACGATTAGGCGGAAATCATGTTGTGAAAAGCATTGATGGAGGACATCTTTTCCCCTTTGAGAAACCCGCTCGATGCATAGATATGATCAAGGAATTCCTGGCAGAATGAGAATTGAGATACATGGAAATACAATAAACACCCAGATCCTGGAGCAGGCTGTTTCTGTTCTAAAGAATGGCGGGTTGATAATTTACCCCACTGACACGGTCTATGGTATCGGATGTGATATTACTCAGAAGTCAGCCATTGAAAAGATCTACCGCGTGAAGGGTATGCGGACACAAAAACCATTAAGCTTTGTATGCTCTGACATCAAAGATATCTCAAAATACGCAAAAATATCCACTGCAAATTATCGTATCTTGCGCCGATACCTTCCCGGTCCCTATACATTTATCCTTCCTGGAACCAAGGAGGCTCCCAAGGCGCTCATCTCAAAACAGAAGACTGTTGGCGTCCGCATCCCAGATCATCCACTCACCCTGGAAATAGTAAAGGCTCTGGGAAACCCGATTATATCGACCAGTGTGAATATCAGTGAACAAAGCTTTGCCAGCGATCCCCAGGAGTTCTTTGAATATTATGAAGGCAAGGTTGATCTGCTCCTCGACTCTGGTCCAACCTGGGCAGAATTATCATCCGTCATCGATATGACGAATGATGAACAGCCTGTTGTTATTCGTGAAGGTCAGGGAGATATTAGCTGGTGTACATTTTAATCTTTTTGAAAGGCGGCTGTCATGGCTAAAGTAACCCTTAAAAAACTCGACAAATCCTACGGTGAGACCGAGATCCTGCATGGAATCGATCTCAAGATCGAGGATGGTGAATTTGCCGTTCTGGTGGGACCCTCCGGATGTGGTAAATCGACAACCCTAAGGATTGTTGCCGGTTTGGAAGAATCCAGTGGGGGGGATATTTATATCGGCGATGTGCGCGTCAATGACATCGAGCCAAAAAATCGTGATATTGCCATGGTCTTTCAGAATTATGCCCTCTACCCCCATATGAATGTCTATGAAAATATGGCCTTTGGCCTGCGTTTGAGAAAATATTCTGACCAGGAGATCAAGGAAAGGGTGGAAGAAGCGGCTGATATCCTGAGTATCCAGGATTATCTACAACGACGACCCAAGGAATTGTCTGGAGGTCAGCGTCAACGAGTTGCCGTTGGTCGTGCAATCGTCAGAAAACCCTCCGTCTTTCTTTTTGATGAGCCCCTCTCCAACCTGGATGCAAAACTACGTGTCCAAATGCGTACTGAGATCAAGAAATTGCATGCTCGTCTTAAAACGACCATGATCTATGTGACCCACGATCAGGTGGAAGCCATGACCATGGGTGACCGAATTGTTGTCATGAAAGACGGCTATATCATGCAGGCTGACGAACCGCTTAAAATCTACGATAGACCCGATAACCAATTTGTGGGAAGCTTTATTGGATCTCCTGCCATGAACTTTTTCGAGGTAACTGTTACAGAGGATGCTCTGGTAAATGAAAAATTCAATCTCGCTCTCAGTGGTACTCACAAGCAACTTCTCAAAGATTATCTGGGAAAAGGGATACAGATAGGTATCCGACCAGAGCACTTCAAACTGAAGGAAACGCCAGCCAGCATTCCTGCACAATTAGAAGTGAGTGAATTAATGGGAAATGAATCCTACCTGTATTGTACAACAGGAATAGATTCATTTATTGCTCGTGTTTCTGATAATACCCCCAGAAAAACAGGCTCTGATATCACAGTCTTTGCAGATCCTGAATCCTATCACTTCTTTGAACTGGAATCTGGGAAGCGAATTATTTAAACCTGCCCCTGGACTATTCCGGTCCTCGTATCATCTGATACATAGCATCCCAGGGTGGCAATATGATCGGCTCCTTATCCAGAGCCTCCAATGTTTTTTTGTCCAGATATTTCTTGGGCAGGATAACACCGTACAGATATTGATCAAACCAGGCATCATCCATGAGCCAGTACCCCTCGTTTCCGCGTTCATCCCCCCAGGAATTTTCCACCCGCCATTGTCTCGGTTGATTGTCCAAAAGGTCGACGCCAATAAAGACCATAGCATGGGTAGGAATTGACTCACCATAGAGGATCTGCTCAGACTTGCTCAAGCTGACATCAACACCCATGAGAGCTTCATAATCATAGATGCCTCGTACCATGAGACCATCAGAGCCTAATTGTTCCTGTCCAACATCACAGGCAAACCAGACAGCTTCATCATCTAGGATGGCATTCAGGGTTTGTGTTTTAATGGCTTCAACTGGGATGTTCAGGACTGACATATTCGGTTTTTCGATCATATCTCTGTCCAATTTAATACTGTAGGTCTGATAGTATTCTTTGGTTGGATTCTGTAACAGATAGACATAATCGGCCAAATCTTGTTTCACAACCTGATCTCTAAATTGTGTTGGCGTATAGGTGTATATTTTACTCAGTTTCCCTTTTTTATCCTCGTATTGCCAGGTGAATGATTGAGGTGGTTCCCCTAGGGCAAGAGCCAGAATCCGATACACATCAGACATGGTTTCACGCTGAATTTTCACATGTTGGTCGGGCTTGGCACCTCTTATGGCGGCAGCAGCCTTACGCAACCGCTTTTTTAAAAGCATATTCATTTCTTTCGTGTTCGAACTGGCATAGGTTTCTGGCATGGCGGACATGGGAACCAGGCCATATTTGTCAACCAGGTCTACCACCATGTTCCATTGTCCCCCATCACCAATAGGTGAATCCAATAAAAATTCCAATTCTCGATCGTGAATATCTCTTTTACTCATGAATGCCATTTGATTCACGAACAGATTGGCTTTTTCTAGCTTGTCGTAGAAAAACAGAAAGTTTTGTGAGAATTCGAATTCCTCAAGCTTGTATTTATCAATCATAGCAGGGCGCAAAATATTCAATCCGGCAAACAACCAACAGCGTCCAGTGCTTTTTTGATTACTGATACCCTCTACATCGATTTTATCTGAAAAATAGTGCTGCTGCTTAATGCGAGTGGCACGATCCACTGCCAAAGACTTGATGCTGTTCCCTGCCAGGGCATTTTGCCTGGCAAGATTTCCTTCATTTTTCTGGAAAGTCTTCGCGTAATTTGAAATTTCTGTTTTTGTCAGTGCCTGAAAATCCTGTCCATAGGCCATTGTGACCAGTAAGATCAGAAGAATTGATATATACATTCTCATAGTGGTTCCCCTCAGATTTGGTGTCATGTTTTGATGCATATAATATAGTTATTCAGATGGCGATTGCTTATCACCAACTTTGATCAAATCCTGATATTAGGGATAGTTAATGCGCAAGAAAGTCCAAAATTTCATATGCAGGTAGCAGCATCTTCAAGCTGCAGTGAAACCAGCTTAATTACGAGTAAGCTTCAATACCCTTTCTGTAATTGTAGAAACAGGGATACAGGCCGGGTTCACAAGCACCTCGGCATTCGAATACGTCACACTGGAAATCACACGTTCATCATTGCTTGATACTGCAACATAGGTGACCTCAAGCTGATTACCTGAAAGTGTAAAGGATCCATCGATATCCAATGCGTCTACCACTAGGTCTAGGTTGAAAATACCGCTTGTCGTATCTGCGGACCAGGTACCATCTGAGCTTAATCCAGAGATGAGAACACTTGGAGCGCAGCCTGTTCCCCAGTTAACCGGCAGGGAACCAGAGAGGGTTCCACTCAAGTCACTTCTCAGGCTCACGGTTCCGCCGATGGGGACAGCATCAGTATCTGTATATATATCAGATTCAGCCAAGATCACGGTTCCGGCAATAATCGCGAGTGATTCGACGCCATTTTGTGATGTGACAAAGACCAGATTTGTATCTCGCAGAGTTGTAGCTTCCACATTAATAGTCATTTCAGTCAAGGTATAGGTGCCAGTCAGCGGGTGATTGATTTCAGAAGGGGTCTCCGCATCTTCACAGCCAATCAATAGGCCTCCAAAAATTCCAATGGTAACACCAACTCTGATGGTTTTGTACATCTTAGACCCTCCTTGAGAGCAAAAAGGCCGCAGCAGCGGCCTTTTTGCATATCTGATAACTTATGACTTAAAAACTCTTCTGAAGACCTAAAGCAAAAACCGTTGCAGTTTTTGCATAAATATCGTTGCCGGTTCCTGCAGGTACTGCAGTATTGGCACCATCTTCATAGGTCGTGTTTGAGAATCCAAGGGAAACAGCCATCTTTGGATTCAACTTATACTTGGCTCCCAGACCGATTGTATTGGAATTCAAGCTGTAACTAAGATCGGACTGATAGGCATCCATGGCACCTGAGGTGGCCATATTGAAACCGGCACTGAGTGTCAGGGCCTCTGATAATGCGAATTCAGCACCCAAAGCGAGTTCAGACCCGTTGTCAACATCATCTTCCTTACCATCCCAGTTTGCAGCCGTATTGAAATACATATTGTAATCCAGGGCGACATTCAAGGAAGGCATAAGGAGATATGATACCCCAATACCCATCATAGCTGGCATATCGGCATTTGTCTCGGCACCATCAGGAAATAGACCCGAACCATCAACTGTGGTTTCATTGGTCAATACGAGAGGTGCCAGCATTTCATAGCGGAGACCGATATTCAATTTATCCATAAGACTGATATTCAGTCCAACTATGGGGGCGAAACCGGAACCAGTTTGTGTTGCATCAACTTCAACATCTGCAGTTCCAACGTCAAGAGCCAAACCCTGAGCGGTATAGCCAGCAGCAGTTGCAGTTGCTGTGGCAGCTGCTGTGGTATAAGCACCTTGAGCAATAGTTGGAGTCCAAGTTGTCGCATCAAAGCCTGGAACACCTAATTGTGTAAAACCGGCTGCTATAGCATCAACTTGTGCCTGTGTCATGCTTCCGCCAAGAACAAGATTACTAAAACTGACGCTGCCAGCACCACCAGTAATAAGTGGCTGTAAACTAGCAGCACCAGTAGTGGCAGCATCAGCAGCACCAGTATATAGGGCTGCAACACCACGCATGACATTACCAGGAATCATATCACCAGCAGCGGTTTCAACCATGATGTCTTTGAGATGTCCAGTGTAAGTGTTTGAGGCTGAAAAATAACGAACTCCAGCAGAAACTGAGATCATGTCATTGATGGCATAAGAGACAGAAGCCTGCCCACCGAGGTAGGTTGATGAGCCGTTAAATACAACATCCAGATTATATCCTGTTACTCCAGCGGCTGCCATCATGGGAACCAATGCAGAGGCAGGAGCTTCAAAAGATGGTAATCCATCAGCAAATTCAGCACTCCCACCACCACCAATAGGCACAAAACCAGCAGAAAAAACGAGCTTGTCCATCTTGTATGCGAAATAAAAGTTAGGGAATACAGGGGCAAATGTGGTCCCCTCATATTCACCCTTGTTAAGTGTAGCCAGATCACTTGTGATCGTCCTACCCTGTGTAATTGTTTGACTACTCAGATACAGATGCATTCCATTGTCCAGCTTGGTCAAACCAGCTGGATTAAAGAATACAGCATCCAAATCGGTAGATGCGTTACGAGCCATCATGCGGATCTGTTCAGCACTCTGATTCGTGTTTTCTACCATGCCGCCACCAAATGCGATGCTGATCATCAGCAGTAGAGGTAATACGCGCAACATCTTACTCATCATTTTCTCTCCTTGTTAATTGACTAAATACAGAAGCAACTTGTATATCCGTATCTGTTGAATTGTAATCACCTAAATTAGAAGTGCTTTTCACTGAAGCAAATCAAAATGTGCCTAAGTAAAATGCTCAGGTTTGTATACTAGAAGTGAACATACCAGCCGGTCTGTTCATTAATTTGCTTTTCCCGGATCACAAATCCCCGAGGTGCTGTGTTTTCAGGGACAACGATATAGTTCTGTATTTGCTGAAAAAGTTCTGCATTAGTCAGCAGTTGAGCAGGGTCTATCAGTAAACCAATCACCATCAACTGATACTCCCCGGGTTCCAATTGGATAAAATACTCTGCCTTCACAGTACCTGGGTTTATAGGGTCGCCATAAGTGATAAAGTGATCGACGACCTTATATCCTGGCTCATCAATTCTTTCGAAGGCTACATTCTTATTAAAGACCACCACCACCGCCCCTGCCAGCGAATCCGGCCAGACTGGATCGAAAATCACGACACCACTGACACCAGCGATAGCCTCCAGGCTATCAGGCTTTTCACAAGAAATGGCACAAATAAGGAGCAGACTTATAAAAAGTGCGCGCATTAGAATCGCCTCTCAAGTGTAAAAGTGAAAATGCGTTCTTCTTCAACGTTTCGCTCAAGCAAGGTGTAGTAGTATTGAAACATATTCTCCACACGTAAAAGCAGACGCCAATCCCTATATGCCGTGCCCAGTCCAGCATTCCACACATGTATTGGAACACGTATATCCTGACCCGTGCGTGAAATCTCATCAAAAAGCTCCACACTTTCGACGCGGCTGGCGTAGCGATATTCCAGCGATGCATCCATCCCCCAATGATGGAGCCCCAGAGTACCATTATAAAAATATCGGTGCCGGTAAGACAGGGTATCCTGAATCGCCCCTGCGTCATTCAATTTGACTGGATCTAACAAGGTAAAGGCGGACTTGTAATCTACTGTATTATCAAAAGCACTCATAACCAGGCCCAGTTCAAGCCCCATAATTCTGGCATCTGCAATATTGGTAAAATGAATAACCGCATCCATGTTTGGTACGGGTTCAATAAAATTTTCAAAGCGATTGTGGAAGACAGCTGCATCGAATTTGAGTAGATCCAGAACACCTATTTGGCCTGCAAATAAGACAAGCCCAAACTCACTATTAATACTGGTTTCTGAGATGAGATCTGGATTGGGTTCCACAGTGAAAATGCTACGCCGCGTAGATGTAAACATCTCTGCTACAGTGGGAACCCGGAAGCCCTTGCCCGTCGATGTACGCAGCGCTAGCCAGGGTACTGGCTTCCAGTTGATTGCCAATTGAGGAGCGAAAACCTGATCCTGCGTTTTACTATCTACCTTGTAGGTTTCCATGCGACTCCCAACTGACACGGTAAAGTCAAGAATCTTTCTTTCCAGGGAAAGAAAGGCAGCCGCTGAATTACTCGTATGCTCCCCAAAGATTTGCGCATCTACTGCATTCTGCTGAAAAGAGGCACCAAGAATACCTGCAAAATTATTTGTCCAGTTCTGAGATACCTGAATCTCCTCATAGTATCTCCCCTCATTCGAGTTTTCCGCTGTTGAGCCAGATGAAGTCCAGGTATTCAAGTAAGCATTCGCCTTGGTCTTGATGACCAACTGTGGTGAGTAGACATAATTATAGTGACCGTTGAGGATGGTTTTTGTACCCTCGGTGAAATCATTTTCTGATCCAGCTGGAGCTTCAAAGGGGCTGGCAGGACTTTTCCAGATGGACAGCAGGCCCTCTTTATCATCTAGAATGTTGAAAAATACGGCAGCGCTATGTGCGTTACCAAAATTCATTTTGAGTTTACCAGATAGATTCAGGGCTTCTTTCCAGTTCAATTGCATAAATCCATCATCTCGTCGCTTTTGAATCCTGAGCCAGAATCCCTGTTTACCGATCCGTCGGGAATGGGAAATTTCGGTATTATATATTTTTCCGGGGGAATCTCGCCATTTCCATTGTTCCACTCGAGGCTGACTGTACACACCTACTTTGGTGGAAATGCGGGTCTCGGGCTGTGGGGGTGGGTTGCGGGTAATAACATTCACCACGCCTCCCATGGCGCTTGACCCATACATGGCTGAGCCACCTGATCTGACGATTTCAACCCGATCGATCTCAGAGGTCGGAACCGTGGCCCAGGTGACATTTCCTCCGGCACTTCCCAACATGGGAATACCGTCCAGCAATAGCAGTGAGCGTGTGCCGGCTCCCAGTGTATATCCAGAGGTTCCCCTGATATTTAGCTGCCCTTTAACTGTTGAAACACCAGGTTCGTATTCAAGGATATCTATCATACTTACCACTGCCTTGGACTGGATTTCTCGGGATCCAATTGCAGAAATGGTAAAGGGTGATTCCAGGATGTCCTGCTCTTTACGGCTAGAGGTCACCACAACCTGGGGTGAAGCTAATACATTGGTGTTGAGTTTTACATCAAGCTCAACAGGAAGACCCTCCACGATATCAATTCCTTTTTCAGAATGAGGTGCATAACCCATCATGCTGAAGGTGAGTGTAAAACTGCCCACGGGGAGATCATTTATCTGGTAATTTCCCTCAAGATCTGAGCTGGTGCCCATTGAACTGCGCTGGATCTGTATATTGACCCCCGGCAATGGCATGCCTGACCTGGCATCTACAACTTTACCGGAAATACTATTCTGTGTTTGAGAAAATAAAGGCTGGGCAATAGCCATGAGGAAAACAAGGCTATACCAGACTGACTCGATAAGTCGATTATATTTGTTTAGAATTGATCGCATTAAGTTGAAGAATATAGCGTTCTACGAGAGGCAGTCAATGTGAAAGAATAAACCTGTTTGGTTCGTTTCACTCTCTGAAAACAGGTTTATCAGCGCACAGAATGGCGTTTGTTCAGATAGGCTAACAAGGCCACATCCAGGGATTGGTCCGTACTCAGGGGGATGTAATCCACATGCTGTTCTCTACAACGCACACCTAGTGTCGTCCGGAAATTCTCAACTGCTTTCTGATATTCCTTCTGGATATGCCATGGTTCAGTTGCTTTAACTTCGCCGGATTCCATATCTTTGAATTTGGTATGCGCATCAAAAGAAAAATCTATTTCCCGAGGATCCAGCACATGAAATACCAGAACCTCATGACGATCATGTCGAAAATGTTTCAGTCCATGCATGATATTGTCCAGATCATCCAACATGTCTGAGATGATAATAACTAAGCCCCGCCGGTTAATCCGATCAGCAAGATGATGTAGACTATGGCCGATGGAGGTCTCTTCACCGGGTGTTACATTTTCCAGCTGAGTAAGGATATTATTCAACATGGAAGGACGTGATGAAGGCCGAATATGTGTTCTTACTTCAGTATCAAATAGTGTGAGCCCCACTGCATCCTGTTGACGCAGTAAAAGATAGGTCAAGGCAGCAGAGAGATAGCTTCCGTATTGCAGTTTGCTTAAATCACCAGATCCATAAGCCATGGATTTGGATTTGTCTAATATGATGTGCGCCTTGAGGTTGGTCTCTTCCTCAAACTGCTTGATATAAAAGCGATCTGTCTTCCCATAGAGTCGCCAGTCCAGATAACGCAGGTTGTCGCCAGGTCCATAGGCCCGATGCTCGGCAAACTCAACTGAAAAGCCGTGGTACGGGCTTTTATGGAGACCGACGATGAAGCCTTCCACAACCATTCTGGCTCTGATCTGCATATTTGCCAGAGTGGCCAGGGTTTTAGGATTCAGATATTTTTGTTTATCAGTACTCAATTGTTAGGGTCAACCTTTTTGTTACAAGGAACTAAACTGGTTTTTTTAACTATAAATCTCACCAGGGAAGATACAGGCGCAACGCATCGCGCCCCTCCTAGAAGGGATTCACAAGAGCCAGCCGGAAATAGTGATCGTCATAAAGACTAAACAGATCAGAATCTTCCATGATTCCTTCCCAATAGTCCTGATCACCACCGACCCCAGTGGATAGTGTTAGAAGGGCCAACTGACCAATGCTCAGGTTAAATTTGAGTTCTGCCCCCATGGTAGTGAGTGTTTCACCTGTTTCAGGCAGATATCCGAGATCGTGGAACAGGGCCGCTGTGATACCTGTAAATCCCAGTCCCAGGACATGGGCTGGAAAGGCTTTGAGTACGCCTAGCCTCAACTCGCTCACATTGTATAAAATCTCTGTAGCAGGATAATCGCCAACTTGACCCCTAAGATTATAGCTCTCAGGTAAGTCCAAAATTCCCTGGCCTGCCAGATTCAGGAGTGTCCCTGCTGAAAAATAGAGCGGTGCTGTGGACATGAAGCCAATGGAGTCCTGTGACAGGATTCCACCGCTATGGTATTCCCATTTACTTCTATTATAAATCACAAAAGGCGTTTTGGGGATCCTAAGATTGACATATCCCTCCATCCATACTTTGGAATAGTCTGTGTCACCCCAGATCTGGGGCATGGTTTTTTCAGCATGCGCCAGAAGACCCCAGCCATTTCTTGGCAGGCTGATCATGTTTTTCTCTGGACGTTGATTGCGCCAACTCCAGCTTAATCCCAGATTGGCTTCCTGATTTTCTGGAAAAGTTGGATCAGGTTCCCAATTGGATTCATCCAGCTGAACGACCCTGCGATTCACCATTCTCAGGTGAGCTGCTACTAAATGATTTGAACTCAATGAATTTCCTGAATTCATGGGCAGTAGGACATTCAGTCCTCCCCCATCAAGAACTTCAAAATGGGTATCTCCCCAGGTTCTGCGTAAGTTAAAACTGAAGTTCTTAGCGGCGTAGAAATTTAAAACCGGACGGTATTGAAGATTTGTATAACCCACAAAGCCTCCAGAAATGTCCCCCTTCCAGGAAACAACTGCCCCTCCTTGTATCAAATGTTTACCCAGGGCATCGTTGTAAGCTGCCAAACCAAATAGACCTTCAATATCTGGCCATACCAGATGAAGCAGAGGCCTGAAAGTCTTCATGGAATGATAGGGATGTATGTCTTCCTGGCTTAAGCTGGCTGTATAGTCTATTCTGGGCATTGTTATTTCTGGAGACTGTGTGCGCCAGGCAATAAATGGTTCACGAATGTTAAGCGGTAGATCCGGGGCGATACGATCATCATCAACTGCAGAGACTCTTACTGTGTCCACGTCAGGCAGCGTGGATGCTATAATTCTATTCGTACCCGGTAAACGCTGCCGGGAATATATCCCCTCAGCCACATCTGTCATTTGCGTAATGCTCAAGCTGTCCAGATCGACCCTGTACAAATTGGGAGTGGAATTCCGAAAGGATGTAAAAACGATGGAATTCCCATCAGCCGTCCAAACCGGCAATAGATCCTCCTGAGGATCATTGGTCACCTTTTTGAAATCCTGACCATCTATCTGCATGGTGGCAATATTTACATCACCATTCTCTTCCTGAATCATAAAAGCCAACTGTTTACCATCTGGCGAGAGATTGAGGCTCTGAATCTGTACATCCCCTTCAAACTGGCTGAGTTGGATACGCTTCCCTGATTTCAAACTGTGATAATAGATCTGTGTCGTTTCTCCGGGATGGGCAACAAAGAAAACACCTTTACCATTGGCGGAAAAAATGGGGTGTAATGCTCGGAAATCTTCAGTAAGCCATTTCTTCTTTTTGGTTTCCACGTCAATGAGTCGGAGATCATTCAACAGAGATCCATGAGAGCCGCGGTGAAACTCGGCAAGTACCAATAGTTTTGCATCCGGTGACCAGGAGGGATAGCCACTGAACCTGCCATAATGAACTTCGCGAATCGTTTTATTGGTGTCTGTGGTCATGGTGTAGAGGCTATAGTCTCTCATCTTTGAGGATTTCCGTCCAACGACGGCAATCATGGATGAGTCCGGTGAGAGAGAGGCTGCCAAAACGCGGGAAAAGCCCTTAAGGACCTGAGGTTCACCGACCTCTTCAATGCGTTCTTTTTGAGCCATATAACCGTAATAATAGGTGTTCATGACCCGACGCCATTCCTCATGAAAGGCTTTCGGTGTCTGCCCGGTAGCCTCCTCAAAGGCCGTTTCAAAATCATACCAAAAGGGATATTTAAGATTTTCTTCATCTAGATAGAGGCGATGCTTGGAAATTTTGACCAGAGTAGAGTCACCATACTTATGTGCCAGATAAAGAACCTTGGCATATCCATCATCGTGGGGATCAAGTTGGTTCATGGTATTGCGATAGGTGTTTATTTTCATTCTGGAATCGCTGCGACCCACTCGCCAGACCTCCGTCATGTATTCGGCCATACCCTCCAGCCACCAGGCTGGAATGGTAATCCCACCCAAAAGCCCCAACCAGGTTCTCTGTGATTGAAACTGAACCACATGCTGAAATTCATGAGTGATCACCAGTTTCAACCATTTATCTGAACCCCCAAAATTTCCGGCTACATCGTTCTGACTGACCCAGATGAAGATCTGATTCGTAGGCATGGCAAAACCATTGAGGATCTCATCCTCTGCAGATAAAATGATATCTGTTTTTCCAAAGTCTTCCATCTCAAGCTGGTCCAGGATGGGTTGATAACTTTGTTCAGCAATGCGGGCAGCCTTTTGGGCTATTTTTTCCAAGTCCTGATGAAAATGAATATTGAAATGTTCTGTTTCCAGGGTCTGCCATTTCAATTCTGAGTGTGTACGTTGATTCCACATCCACATGTTCTGGCCCATCAGGGATTGTGCCATGAGCAGAAAGCTAAGCATGCGAATAGTAAATTTCATAAGAGGTCCCTGAAAATTACAACAGGCGCTGAATGATCTCATCCACTGAGACCCCATCAGCTTCTGCATTGAAATTGCTGAGGACTCGATGTCTCAGGACGGGAAGCGCCACTGCCTTGACGTCATCGATAGAGGGGGTCGGGTTCCCCATCATGGCTGCTCTTGTCTTTGCACCGAGGATCAAATATTGTGAGGCTCTGGGACCGGCTCCCCAGCCAACCCATTTCTGGATATAATCTGGTGAGTCCTCATTGTCCGGTCGTGTTTTCCCTACCAGATCAACAGCATAATCAATGACATTTTCTGCCACGGGAACTCGACGTATCAGATCCTGATATTCCATGATGGCATCTCGATCTAGAACCTTTTCCAGCTTGACCGATGCACCTGATGTGGTTTGACTGACGATCTTGCGTTCTTCGTCTCTGCTGGGATATTCCACCCTTAAATTGAACATGAAGCGATCCAACTGTGCTTCCGGTAAAGGGTAGGTTCCTTCCTGTTCAATGGGATTTTGGGTTGCCAAAACAAAAAAGGGTTCATCCAGAACATAATTGTTCACGCCCGCAGTAACTCGATGCTCCTGCATGGCTTCCAGAAGAGCGGCCTGTGTTTTGGGTGGCGTTCTATTGATCTCATCAGCAAGTACAATATTGGCAAAAACAGGTCCTTTAACAAATCTGAATTCACGTTTTCCTGTAGTATGATCCTCTTCAATGATGTCAGTACCGGTAATGTCGGAAGGCATGAGATCAGGTGTAAACTGAATCCTGGAGAAACTCAGATCAAGGACTTCAGCCAGACTTTTGATAAGCAGGGTTTTTGCCAGACCCGGGACGCCAACCAGCAGAGCATGACCTCGTGCCAGCATGGCGATAACCAATTGTTCAATCACTGCATCTTGTCCGATGATTGCTTTTGAAAGTTCTTGTTTTAAACGATCAAATGCGGAAACCATTTCATTCAATTTATTTAGGTCATTATTTGCTTCGGTCACACTTCCTCCGGGACACTGTAGAATACAAGATTAATTACCGCTTTATTCAAAAACCGTTTCTCGCAAAGAGCGCAGAGACGCAGAGCCATAGATTTTAAACAGCATGACCTATTTTAACACACATAGTTGCCCTTAAATATATAAATGCACGCTTCATCCATTTTATCTATCAGTCCAGATATTCTTTCTATCGAATAGGTGATGAGTAAAATCATAATAAGCGCTCTTCTCAGTGACTTTACGACCTCTGCGAGAGTAAAAGCTTGTAGGATATTGCCCTACTTATTTTGTCTAAGATCATAGTCAATAGGAAGTTATTTGTTCATAACTTCAATAATATAAAAATCCCCCGATCACTCGAGGGATTTTAGAATGTATACAGGAACAGGCTTAAGCTTCTGGGTAGATGCTTACCTGTTTTCTTGTACGGTCTTTGCGCTCAAAAGTCACAATGCCATCAATCTTGGCGAACAATGTATCATCACCACCGATACCAACATTTTGGCCGGGATGAATCGCAGTACCACGTTGACGCACAATGATGCTGCCGGCAGAAACCCACTCGCCACCATAGGCTTTTGTGCCTAGACGCTTGGAATGACTCTCTCTACCATTTTTGGAGCTACCAACACCTTTTTTATGAGCCATGGTTACTCTCCTTTATCAGCTTTAGGGGCTTTTTTAGCGGCCGGTTTAGCTGCAGCTTTCTTTGCGGCTGGCTTTGCAGCAGCGGCAGTTTTCTTAGCTACGGGCTTTTTGGCGGCTGTCGCCTTTTTGGCAGCAGGCTTCGCGGCGGCAGCTGGTTTTTTAGCTGCGGCTGCTTTTACTTCTGTGTCAGCCTTGACTGCTTTCTTCGCGGCAGTTGGTTTTGCAGGTGCAATTCCTTCTACCTTAATCTGTGTAAAACCCTGGCGGTGTCCCTGTTTCTTCTGGTAACCCTTGCGGCGTTTCTTCTTGAAGACGATGATTTTCTTAGCGCGACCATGAGCCACAACTGTTCCGTCGATGTCAACATTGGTTAGCTCAGGTGTGCCAACCTCAAGACTTGTACCGTCAGAGTAAGCCAGTACGCGCTCGACGTTGACCTTCTTACCAGGTTCAAGATCGAGTGTCGGGACGTTCAGGACCATGCCAGGTTTCACCTTGAACTGTTTCCCTGCAATTTGGATAATTGCGTACATAACTTTATCTCCTTTATTAAAAAGCCAGCGAATATAGACGGCAGCTATACGGCTGTCAACGGATTATCGTCATTTTATGTTTGCTGGCCAGGATTGCTGTAATTAAAGCTGGTTAAAAAAGAGAGGCTATAGATCTAATCAAGCAAAGCCCTGGCGGCTTTATAGACATGAGCAGTGGTCATCCCAAATTTCTCGGCCAAAACACCAGCAGGAGCAGAGGCTCCATAGTGGTCGATGCCAAGAATCTTCCCATCTAGCCCAACATACTTTTCCCAACCTGTTGAACAGCCGGCCTCTACAGCCAGTCTAGTCCGACATCCTGGTGGGAGGACCGTGGTTTTGTACCCTTCATCCTGTTGCTCAAACAGTTCCCAGCTTGGGAAACTCACAACACGGACCTTAAAGCCTTCCTCTGCCAGTTTTTTTCCGGCATCAATAGAAATCCAGACCTCTGAGCCACTGGCCATGATGAGGATATCATGATTGCTCTCTGCATTTTCCCAAATGGTATATGCTCCTTTTTCCAGATTGGAAGCGGAAGCCAGTTCATTTCGATCAAGGATGGGCAGGTTTTGACGTGTCAATAGCAGGGCCGTCGGTCCCGATTTGTTCTCCAGGGCGGCGACCCAGGCCATCCTGGTTTCAGTGGCATCCGATGGACGGATGACGGTAACATTTGGCGTAATGCGCAGGCTCATCAGGGTTTCAACCGGCTGATGGGTTGGTCCATCTTCACCGACATAAAAACTATCATGGGTATAGACATAGATCACCGGCAATTTCATCAAGGCTGCCAATCGAGTGGCTGGTCGGACATAGTCGGCAAAGACCAAAAAGGTCGCGCCGAAAACACGGAAGCCGCCATGGAGCTGCATGCCATTCATAATCGCTCCCATGCCCAGTTCACGAACACCAAAGTGCAGGTTCCGACCGGCATACGCATCAGCGGCAATCTCATCAAATCCCTTGAGATGTGTATTGTTCGAGGGTGCCAGGTCGGCTGATCCACCAACCAGGTAAGGAACGGCTTTGGCCAAATCCTGAAGTACTTTCCCAGAGGCAGATCGGGTGGCCATATCACCATCGGGTTCAAAGTCACTGATCAAATCCGCCAGGTCTGTCGGCAGGTCCCCATGCATACATTGATCCCACTCCTCCGCTTTTTCTGACTGATCTTTTTTGTATGCAGCCAACACACCATTCCAGGTCGTCTCTTGCTCAATATTGCCTGCAGCAACTTCTGCAAAGTCTCGACGAACTTCCTCTGGTACATAAAATTTTTCATCTGATATACCCAGGGCGGCTTTTGTCAGTGTAATTTCTGCCTCTCCCAGGGGAGCTCCGTGAGCCTCATGGGAACCTGCCTTGTTTGGTGACCCAAAGGCAATGGTTGTCTTACAGATAATGACGGATGGTCTCTCTGACTCTTGCTGAGCCAAGAGCGAAGCGTCGGCAATCTCACTATAGTCATGGCCATTGATACGCTGGACATGCCAGCCATAGGCCTCCATACGCTTGTCCACATCATCTGAGTAAGTGATACGGGTATCGCCTTCGATGCTGATAAAATTCTCATCATAAAAAACGATAAGTTTGCCAAGTTTGTGATTCCCTGCGAATGAGAAGGCTTCATGAGAGATGCCTTCCATGAATTCACCCTCGGAAGCGATGACAAAGGTAAAATGGTCAAGCAGCTTCTGTTCAGCAGTATTGAATCGGGCGGCAAGCATCTTTTCCGCCAGTGCCATCCCAACAGCATTTCCGCAGCCTTGTCCAAGGGGGCCGGTGGTTGCTTCCACTCCAGGAGTGTGGCCATATTCTGGATGCCCCGGTGTTTTACTGTCCCATTGGCGAAAATTTTTGAGCTCATCCAGGGGTAGGTCGTAACCTGCCAGGTGGAGTAAGCTGTATAAGAGCATTGAACCATGTCCGGCGGAAAGTACAAATCGATCCCGATCGGCCCAATCAGGATTCCGGGGGTTATATTTTAGAAATTGGGTCCAGAGGACAGTGGCAACATCAGCCATTCCCATGGGCAGGCCGGGATGCCCTGAATTGGCTGCCTGGACACCATCCATAGCCAATCCTCTAATCGTATTTGCTATAAGCTTCAGATTCATGTACTTTTCCTATTCCCTTTTTTCAGCGTGTCAAACTTCCAGACCGGAAAATTTGTTATTCATCTTTCGGCATGTCCATCCCCAAGAGCATCCCATAGTATTTTGCTCACATCTCTAAGAAGCACAAAACCCTCATTGTCATCCTCCCAGGATTGATCCACCTGATTGTTGGTGATCACACAGAACACATAATCACCACCTGGGGCATTCACCAATAAAACCTCTGAGCGAGATGCATCAACAGCGCCTTGTTTTGAAGCTACTTGAATCGTCCTCGGGATTTGTGATAAGGCTTCATCATCCCAATAGATCCGGGTAAGATACCGATACATCTCTTCACTGGCCCAGGGAGATACCGCTTTATCTTCGTGAACCAGCACGAGTAAATTAGCCATTTCCCGTGGAGTGGTTTGACCCCAGCCATAGATTTCCCAGTTATCTCGTCGTTCAGGTGTCCTTGAATTCATCCGTGTTTTTTCAAACCCATTTTCACTAAGCCAGTGATTAATAGCGAGTCCACCACCCGCTAGCTCCTGACACCACAAACTTGCGTGATTATCACTATAGGTGATCATAAGCGAAATGAGCTTTGTAAGGGATATCTCGGAGCTATCCTTAAAAGAACTGAGTATGCCATCAGCTGGGTAATTCACAATTTCAGGAAGCCAGATGAAGCTAGAATCATAGTTGATGCTATCCTTCTCGATCTTATCAAAAAGGCTAAGCAGGATAGGCACCTTGACCATACTCGCCGTTGGGGAAATTACATCAGCGTTGATGTTAATTTCTTTACCCGAGGGGAGATGCCTGACATAAATACCCACATCACCCTTAAAGCCCTCAACCATGGAGGTCAATTTCTGCTCTATTAATTCGTAATCTGCTGATACAGCTTGAGGCTGGGAAGCACAGGAAAAAACCTGGAGTGTGAGCATGACAATAAAACAAATCTTGAGGATCAACTGCCCCATACTGCCCCCTTTGTTACTCGCTTAAGTGAATGAGCTCGATCCCGGCCTCTTTTGCATGGGTTTTGATGCGCTCGTCACGATAGAGCTCACCATAAAATATGCGTTTGATCCCGGAATTGGCTATGAGCTTGAAACAGTTGTAACACGGACTGGCAGTCACATAGATATCTGAGTCATCGATCCTGACACCATTTCGAGCGGATTGCACAATGGCATTTGCTTCGGCGTGAACCGTCCTGACACAATGTCCATTTTCCATCTCATGACCCACTTCATCACAGTGGGGTAAACCGCGAATGGAACCATTGTAGCCGGTGGATAATATCATTTTGTCTCTGACAATAACCGCGCCCACAAATTTTCGATCACAGGTTGACCGAGTGGCAACGTCCTTTGCTATCTGCATGAAGTACTGGTCCCAGGATGTTCTGTTTTTTGACATTGAAGTGTTATCCATTTAATTTTTTCTTTTTAACAACGAAGAAAACGAAGTTAACGAATAAGTTTTGGTATGGCATATTAAAAATTTCGTGATTTTCGTCAACTTCGTTGTGAGCTTTTTCTGAATTATTATTCAGCAATTAATGTTTCAGTGGTGCCAACAACATGCTTTGCATGATTCTTAAGTTGTGGTAGCCACCATTTCTCAAGTGCTTCGGGTGGTGACCCTTCAAAAAAGCCAACATGCTCTAGGATCTTGAGGACCATTTGACCGATGGCTCGGTAATTCCCATCCAGGACCTTTACGGCCAAACCATAGACCTGTCCGTCAGGCATGAGAAAGCCAGCAGCCGAGACTGCCTCTGCTCCACCCTTGGACATGATCCTAGCTGGAAAACTTTCCATGAGCACAGTGTCAAAACGGCCATTCCCTCCCACCAGATAAGGGTTAGAAGTCATCGCGCCAAAGATCTGAGTACATTCTTCAGTCTCTTGTGAGCTTATCATAGCGAAGGTCTGCGAAAGCTTGGATAGAGGCAGATAAAAGACAGGGGCGGAGCAACCATCCACTCCGCGGTGAATGCTGGCCTCTGAGGTGTATTCTTTTACGATATCGTAGATGAATTGTTGTACAGGATGGTCCGGATCCAGATAATTTTCAGTATCAAACCCTTCTTGAACACAGGTACATAACATTCCAACATGCTTACCGGAACAATTATTATGAATCTGCTGCGGTGACAATCCAGCAGCTTCTAATCGCTCTGCACTTGTCTTATCAATGGGGGGATGCGCACCACAGCGCAATAGCTCTGGACCTATACCCACCTTGCTAAAAATACTTTCTGCAGTATCAATATGAAGCGGTTCACCACTGTGGGATGAACAAATGAGCGCCAGTTCTTTTGCTGTGAGCTTAAAATTATCAAATGCACCGGAACGCAGCACTGCCATGCCCTGTAAGGGTTTTGCAGATGAGCGCACGTAGGTGGAATAATGCGGGTCACCATAACTTTGAATGACCTGACCGACTGCATCGGTGATCACGCCATAGCCGCTATGAAAACTCTCTATTTCCCCAGATCTGATAACCTGAGTGGTGAGCGAACTCATAGCACCTGTGATTTAAAATCACGGATGGCGGACTCCAGACCAACAAAGACTGCCCGACTGAAAATGGATCGACCGACCACTACATTTTCTACAGCTTCGATGTTTACAAGCGGCAATACATTTTGATAGGTGATCTGACCATGTACAGCAACGCCGATCCCATTTTTCTCTGCAGTTTTTGCCATGAGCGCTAATTGCTCTTGATCTTCAGCCTGCCCTGCAGGATTTGAATTTTCTGCGTAGTGCTCAGTATTCAATTCAACCAGATCGGCCTGTAAACGATATGCTTTTTTTAATAGTGCCAGCTCAGGGTCGAGACGAAATGAAACGAGTTTACCGGCTTCCTTGAGTTGTGGAATAAAGGTTTCCAGATCAGCTCCGTAGTCCTCAAAGATATTTGCTGCGTCGAAGGTCACCTGTTTGATGGGAAGGCTCAAGGCCAGTTGGAACAATTCGGCTCTTGGAGCTATGCGCAATGCAAAACGGGTGTTCATGGCTGATGCCACGGTCAATTCAAGGTCCTTATCTGTAAAGGAAGCTGAGCGTCCATCGTATGAGAGGCTAAATCCATCTACTCCAGAAAGCCCGGCTATGGTTACCACAGCTGGAATGCTGAGACCTTCGCCCTTCATCTGCTGGCTTACTTCTAAAAATGCATCAAGATTTAATTCCATTTGTGCCATGTTGGTCTTTCCTCGGGCTATTCTATCAATTCAATTGGTTTAACGAACGAGCTTTGAAACGGGGACGAGATCAAATCCCGCCTCAGCCAATGCCGGTAAATATTTTTTCAAAGTACTCAGGGTGTTGGGGCGACAATGTCCAATACCAATTGCTTCACCACTTTCCTTGGCTATTCTGGCTAAACGGAACAGCTCCCCGGCGATGGCTTCGGGATCATCAACTTCATCCAAAAAAACATCTCTGCTGTTCGTAGGGATGTCTTTCTCCTTCGCCACTTTCTCTGCTATAGAGGCTGCAATCGTCCGGCTATCGACGAAAAACATACTTTTTTCTGCCAGGAAGTCTGTCACACCCATCATCACTTTGTGACTCTGTGTACCACCGCTTCCCTGGTGATTATTCATGCCAATTGCATTGGGCACATCTTTTTTAGCTCTGTTGAGTCGGCGCTGGATCTCACCATCACTCAGCTCATCCGAAAGTGCGTAATCTGGTTCACTTGTTGTATTGGTTACGGTGACCATGGGCATGTGGATCAGGGTTTGAATACCCCTGGATTTCAAACGATCATCCACAGCGGTTGAGAAGGAACGTCCGGGAATCACGGCAGCAGTGAAGGGTCCCTTCAGCGCAATAAATCCATTAATGGTCTCATTCATGGAATATCCAAAATCATCAATAATAATCGCCAGACGAGGTCGTTTACTCACCTTCGCAATATCCGCTGGGAGAATGGAGACCGGCGCTGATTTTTCTTCCATAAATTCGAAATGGTAGAGTGACCAAACTGTTGAATCACTGATAATCTGAAATTCCCAGTAGTCTGTCCCACCGGTAGTTTGTCGGACCTTAAATCCATAACCGCCCAGGGTGCTTTCGAGAAATTTCTCTATGTCATTAGGGCGAACCTTTTTGCTGTCCCGGACATGAAAGCTGCGAGTTCCAACGCCATCATCACTGAGCCTGGCATCGACAAAATCCATGCTGGGGAATCGTCTGGCCAGGGTTTGATCAAGACGGGTATTCAGCGTGAAGTAGCCTTCATAAAAAGCTTGTTCAGAAAACACTTCCGGCTCAAAAGTATTGGAGGAATTCCACACAATCACCCAGATGATAAGGGTGACCAGAATAGCACCAAAGAGGGCTATCTTTAGTATGTTTCCGATGTTTTTTTGAGGGGTCAGTTTGGTTCTATAATATTCATATCTCATAGGCGTTGTCTATTATAGTTTTCTCTTCGCCTGATTCCACCGAAAAACTAAGCCCCGCGTAGAAAATTCAAGCTCAATTTCGGACAATCTATGAGAGCTTTAAACGCATAATAAGCTCACCCTCTTCCACCTCACCGGTTTCCTCAAATCCTAATTTTTGATAGAATTCTTTGGGGTTTCCCTCGCTGGGAACGTAGCTGAGAAGGAATTCTGTTGCATTGGGAAGGGTTTTCACGTGTTCGATCAACAGCTCTATGGCTCGATATCCATAACCTTTTTTTTGAAATCGCTCATCGATCATGCAGCGCCACAGATAATACTCAGGTTTTACGGTGTTGATTTCCAGCATGGCAAAACCGATAGCCTCATCACCAACATAAATACCTCGATACCATGCTTCCTCATGGAAATGTGCCTGGGCCAAAGAAACGGAATTAGGGGCAACAAATCCTGTTTGATTGTCTGCAACTTTCAGTTTGAGTATATTCCGATAATTTGATTTGCTTAGCTCTCTTAACTCCACAGTTTCTTCAGTTCTCATCTTTTTCCCTTAGAACAGCGTCAATTTTTGTGCGGATGAGATCTACGGCAACATGATTCATCCCTCCCTCAGGTATGATCACATCTGCCTGGTATTTATTCGGTTCAACAAACTGAGAATGCATAGGTCTTACGGTAGCTTTATACTGATCAATCACCGAATCCACAGATCTACCGCGCTCGATGATATCCCGTTTCAGCCGACGAATAAAGCGGATGTCCGAAGGTGTATCCACATAAAGTTTCACGTCCATTTTGGAAGTAAGTTCAGGAAAGTAAAGAGCCATGATTCCTTCAATGATGATAACCTTGTGAGGTTCCACCGTCCTTGTCTCCTTTGCACGATTGTGGGTGGCAAAATTATAGATGGGAATCTCAACGGCTTTACCCTGTGATAAGGCTTCTACGTGCTGGACGAGTAAGTCAATTTCCAGAGATGAGGGGTGATCAAAATTAGTGGCTGCTCTCTCTTCCCTGCTGAGGCTTGACAAATCCCGATAGTATGAATCCAGATCCAGACGTACGACTTCACCGGGGCCGTACTCCTGAATAATGTTTTTAGCGATCGTCGTTTTGCCCGATCCGGTCCCTCCGGCAATTCCAATGATAATTGATTTCATGTTTTATCCTTAAGCAACAATGTTGTTACAAAGCGCAATCATTTAAAAGAGCATTGCCCTGAAAATATATGCAAATCCTACACCTAAATAATTTCCTATGGCATAGCCAATGATGCCGGTGGTTAAGCCTGACAATATGATCTCTTTGTTGTTTAGTGCCTTGGCAACAACGGGAACAAAGGGTGGGGAACAAACAGCTGCAACCGAGGTGATCAGGAATGTATCTGTATCGATATTCATGAGTCTGCAGAATACTGCATGGAGGAGCATGGTGCCAAAAACCACAAAATTCACAAAGAACATCATGGACCAGTTGATGTTCACCAATTGCTCCAGATTGGCCATGGATCCCACGATCAGGCTAAAGACTAGGATGATATACATCCCGAATTGAAAGGTCATGGGGATGCTGCGAATTCTGGGGATAAATGATGCCCCTATTCCCAAGCTGGTGATGAGGAGCATGATGAATGCTGTGGCGTATTCCTCTCCTGCCAATTGTGACAATCCAAAACTGATACCCAGGATCACAAGGGAAACTCCCAGGGCAGCAACAAGACCCTTCAGGATCTTTGCTTTGAAGATACCCACATAGCTGTGAATGTCTTCATCTTGCGCATTTGATATGCCAGCCTGAAAGCTGGCTAAGGGTTTATATCTAGCTAAGAAGCGGTTGAATACTTTTTGCCCCACACTCATGACAAAGATGAGATAGATAATGCCATTCACAGCGTCATAGGTGTGCATCATCACGAACTGGGTGGAGTCAACATCCAGGGCAACCTTGATAGCTGCCAGGTTGGGCGTACCTCCTGTGTACAGACCAATGGCCATGCCTCCGAACTGCCAGGCATTGTCAATCCCGTGACGCACAAACCAGGAGCCCAAACCGGCGACAAAAACAACCAGGATGGTGGCGCCCAGCATGGAAATAATGGCTTTTCCAGCAGTATGGAGCCAGGATCTGACATCTAGAGAAAAGAGGAGAAGAGGAAGTGCCATTGCCACGGTCACACCACTCAGTGTATCCTGCAAACCGGCTGCATCAGGAGCCAGCAGCCCACTATTTCCAATGATTATCCCAAACAGATAGGCCAGGATGACAGCTCCAATTCTGTTAACCAGTGTAAATCTGTTGCAAAGCCATAGGATCAGGGCTGGAAAAAGAAAGTAGAAGGCGATGAGCATTGGGTTTGTGATCATAAAATAATTATCCTGATGTCAGCCAGGCTTCCGCTGAATCCCGGTCGTTAAAAAATCTAAAATTATTACTCTGCTTCATCTCGTACATTAATTCCTCGAAACGAATATGATATTTTCCATCCTTTGTTAGCAAGACATGGTTTGTCTCATACTCATATCAATATAGCTTCTATTGTTCCTGTGCAATAAAACAACGCTCACTTTTGTCCCCTTTGGATTGAAATATCAGTAGCCAATATACACTTAAGAGCCGATCTACAAAATATTTAGCATATCTCCACTTGCTATTGGAGTTGCCTCAAAGCACTTTTTAGCATGCTTCCACTCAATAAAAAGCATTCCCTTTTAGATCCTGCCATTTATGAGCAGGAGGTTTCTCGTTTTCTGAGAGACTTCCACTTTGAGGGAGAAACATCCTCTCTGGAACACATCCGAGCCATCGCTCAATATTACGCCAGGCTCCCATATGAGAATGTCAGTAAGATCTTGAAACATGCTCAGCACACAGACAGTACTCTGTTCCGGTTACCTGATGAAGTCCTGGATGATCATTTCACCTGGCATGCTGGTGGGACCTGCTTTTCCCTGAGCTACATGCTCCTGGGGATCTATCGAATTCTGGGCTACGAGACTCAGCCCCTGATCTGCAACTTGAACTGGGGGCAGAATAATCATTCCGCACTTTCGATCACATTTTCAGGGAGCAATTACCTGGTGGACCCAGGATATATGATTTTCAAACCGCTCTTGCTGAGGGAACAGGACGTGCAGAGTCGTATTTCCGCAGACACCGGTCTTTCCTTGAGATTTGATACTGATTCTGAAACCTACGCACTTTATACCTATCGCAATCAACAGTTTGTAAGACGATACCAATTTCGTGCGGAGCCGGTTGACTTGAATACTTTCGCAGAGCACTGGCGATCATCCTTTGAGCTACCAGGCATGAATGACATCACCCTGACCCAGGTCAGCGGCTATGAAATGCTCTTCATTCAGGGCGATTTCGTCAAGTTTACCAGCCCAGAGGAGATAAAGAAATTCAGAGATAATGATCTCACCGAAAAATTGATACTTAATCGATTCGGGATCCCTCTGGAAAAAGTGGAAGATGCCCGATATATTCTCAGCCAACGACAGGAAGCAAATGAAAGCTGATCAGCCCCAAAATGTGAAATATTTTATCGGCGCTCTATTCACAGACGAAGCTTTGCTGGAAAAAGCCCGAGAAGCGATCATCGCCCAATTGGGAGCAATAGACCTCACAAGTGAGTCCTTCCCCTTTACAACAACTAACTATTATGAATCCGAGATGGGCCGCCCCATCTGTCGTCATTTCTGGGGTATTGAGATTCTTATGAGTCCAGGGAAACTGGCAGAATTAAAGATCCTGTGTAATGCGATCGAAGACAAGCTTGCAGTTGATGGCAAACGAAAAGTGAACCTGGACATCGGTTATCTGGATTTTCACAAACTCGTCCTGGCTTCAGCAAAATACAATGGACAAAAGATATATCTGGATCTGGGTATCTACGCGGATCTGACGCTCAATTTCCAGGATGGGGACTTCCATGCCCTGGAAAACACTTTCCCGGATTTCAAATCGGGGAGTTATAACGAGGTTTTTCTTGACCTGAGGAACCTCTATAAACGCCAACTAAAAGCTAGTAACAGCTCCAATATCGCTTAGTCATCCTGGAACGGAATCATCGCAGATGATGAAGTGAAGGATCTCCGATTTACAATTACTCGCCACCACCAAAGTGAGATTCTTCAGGGAGCTTGTCCTGAGCGAAGTCGCCTGCCTTGCCGAAGCGGCGGAGTTTATGCTGAGTAAATCGAAGTGCGCAGGCAGGAAGGGTTCAGAAAGACTAATCCGACCGTGTTGGTTTTTTACCCGTGCGTCTCTGTTACCTTCTGCAATTCCCGAGCTCTGGTATAAAATTCATCCAATTCCATCTCTTTGATGTAAACCAGACCTTTGGCAGCTCTGATCCTGGGATGCTCATTCTCGTACCAAAAATCCCGACCCATGACCTGTTTCATATCCTGGTGCTGCTGCACCTGAATGGCCTGAGCGAGCTCAGAGAAGGGTCCCCGATATTCGTAACTGGGGAAGGGTGCTGCTACCTGTGATTGGAAGCAGTGCTTAAATGTTTCTCGCATAATGGCCATGGAATTCAGTGAAACCGGAACGAATATATTTGCGTCAGTGGGTTGAAACCTGAACCAGACATTTCTATATCCCCAAACCCGGAGTGGAGCATCAGGGTACTTTTCTTTGTAGAGACGAATGGCTTCTGCCACTGCCTGAAGGACTTTATAATGAGTATCCGGTCCACTCGCCTCGGGATCAAGAGCCAGGGTCACAACTGTGGGGCGAATTTGTTCCATATATTCCAGAATGGGCTGAACATCCCGATCCATGGTTGGATCCTCAGTGAAGATATCACCTTTATAAAAACCTAATCTTAGATGGTGTACATTTTTTATAGGCGTTCCATAGTGTGCCCAGACCAGATCCGCTTCCCACTCGCGAATACGACCCTTCAGATTCTGCATGAGGGGTTCATCTTTTTGTCCCGGGTAGCGCGAATCCAGATAATCCATCAGTTCTACCATCTTTTGCGGAAGATCATCCAGTTGGGATTCAGGAAAGAGAATGAGAAGATTACGGATCAAGCGTCTTGAAGACCCCTTGTATTTGTGGGTGGTGCTGCCATTTGCCACACCATCCAGATAGGTATAAATATCCCGCTGCGCACCCATTTGATTATCAGCCTCAAAATAGCCCTCGTCCTTGAGACGACCATATTGTCTGGTCTTCATATATTGTAGAGCGTGGTCGATCTGGTCTTTTACAAATTCATTAGTCACAGCATTAAAGCCGCTGGTTAGGTATGCAAAATGATGGATGTTGCGTGGATTCCGAACGAGATGAACAATATGGGCCAGATAGCCCAGCATGATATCATCGTGGTGCGGGGCTGTATGAAAAAACACTTCATCATCTACCTGCTGCAATCCATGATCTAGTTTGCTGGCCAAATCTTTATGAATTCTTTGTTTGATCTCAGAGAGGGTCTCTTCACTTCGAGCGAGAACTGCTTTGGGAACGATCTTTTCCTCAACTTGCTTTTCAGTAATATCCAGGATAGGTGTCCTTGATCGCATAGAGAGGGTGATGAGATGCTGATCAATCAGATTGCTACTCACTGTCTTAGCGCTTTTTATCTCATATTCCTGGCGCCGATCGAGAAATACAGCTGCGCCAGCTGTAATGTAAAAGCGTGCATTGGGAACGGTGTGTAAGACGCCGGCTGGATGTATGTTTGATGGCTTCTCTTGAATAGCAGCAGCCACAATTTTTGCCTTGGCCTCACCAGCGGCAAAAATAATACTGGTAACATCTGGATTATAGGTAATGGTCTGTAATCCAATGGTGATCACCAGGCGTTTTTTCGCTACATCAATTCCACCCAGGTCACCAGCTGCGGCAGCTTGAGTTTCAAAGTTTGTCGGGGTTAACCTTGTTGTAGAGAAATAATCGGAACCTCTCACATTAAATGCGATATGTCCATCAGGTCCAATCCCCCCGAGGAAGAATCCGATACCACCCTTTTCCCGAATCCTGCATTCGTAATCTGTGCAAAATTCATCGACTCGTTCGATGGCTTCTTTTTGCAGACGACCCTGGGTTGACTTGGGTTGGCTAAAGCGCAGTTTGAGATCCACATTGAGATCTGGAAATACCTCCTGAAATGTTCTGGCACCAGGGAAGGCTATCGCTGTTGCATCAATAAGCTGAGCACGCTCTTCATTAATACCAAAACCTTTTATATAATATTTCATTACATAATCAAAAAAGCTATTCTGCTGTCGGGGCGAGATGGGAAAAAATTCATCTATCTGAACAAATTGTAGATCCTTGAGGACAGGGATATTCTTGTACTCGATACCCACATCATCCATCAAAGTCCGGGTTTGTTTTTGCTCCCAGGTTTTCAAATAGTGTTCAACGTAGCGAATGAAATATTCCGGGGTCTTACCCGTTGGAAGCGAGACAAGTCCTTCAGGATTGTTTTGAACCCACTCCAAAAATCTTAAGGCGGTTAGCTGACCAAGAAGGGGGAAATTATTTACCTGAACGACTGGAATTTTCTCATCAGGGGCATAGCGGAAATCGAGTCCTGAACGTTGGAGAAAATAACTTTCAACGGGCGTAGGTGGGCTAAAGGTATTTTTTTTCATCATGGGGGCAGTATGATTTAAAAAGTGGCCAATAACAACCAAAATATGTGCTTATGAATGGGAGTAAGTCTATAAATAACAATATGTGACCAAATTAGTTAATAAATATTGTTTACAAACCGGTCTCACTTACGAGCCCCTTGGATTGGGCCAATCAGGAAATTGTAAATCCGCTCCTTCTCTACTATGTTAAACGATATGCTAAAAAAATATAATATTGCGATCATTGTGGCGGCTGGCAGCGGCAGCAGATTAGGGTCTGGGACGCCCAAACAGTTCCTGCGATTGAGCAATCGGGAAATATTGAGTTATTCGGTTGAAACCTTTCTTACGCACGCAAAAGTGGACAAGGTGATTATCGTAACCTCCGAGGATTTCCTGGGAACGGTAAAAGGAAATTACCCCGACTGCATTGTTGTCCAGGGCGGCGCTACTCGCCAGGAATCAGTTATCAACGGAGTGAATGCCTGTCCGCGAAGAACGAAGCATGTCCTTATTCATGATGCTGCCCGTCCCCTTTTACCTTTCTATTTAATTGACAGTTGCCTGAGTAAGCTGGAGGAATATGACGGGGTTGCCCCGGCATTAGAACCTGTAGATTCAATGGTGCAGCTTAAAGGAGATCGAATGCAAAATCTTTCACGGGAGGATCTCCGCATCGTTCAAACCCCCCAATGTTTTAGAATAGATATCCTGAAAACAGCTCAAACGAGTAGGTTTCAAGACACCGACGAAATGGGCTTGGTTGGTCACGCACTCCCTGATGCCAGATTGACATTTGTGGAAGGAGTTCCGGAACTCATGAAGATCACTCGGGATGGAGATCTTGAACGACTCCAGGGCTATCTCAACGCTCGTCAGGCTAAAAGTGGATCTTAGCATCATTCTGGCTCATTATCTACCTGAGCCTTCCCACCCCTGTCTTGAAGCCGTAAAACGAACCCTGGAAACTCTTGAGTCTCAAGTCTCGAATCTTGAGATCGAGATCATCGTATGTGATGATGGCTCCCTGCCACCAGAAAAGACTATCAACTTTCAGTCAGAGATCCCGCTGGCTGATGGGCGCATTTGCCAGGACTACCAGCACGACGCAGCCCAGGCTATAGCTCATAACCGTTTAGAGGTGACATCCCAACATCTCAGTCACTGGCTATACCTGCCTCGGACGAAGAACGTGTCCAGCAAGGCCAGGCTCTGGAATCTGGCGGCATCAATAGCTAAATCTGACAAATTGATCTATTTTGATGATGATAATTATTTTCTGACTCCTGATAGCCTCACTCGTTTTCATTCACTCCTGAATGAGTATAAGTTGGTCTTCGGTCAGATCGTTGATTCTAACGGGAGAGCTCGACCCTATTCAAGCCATCGGGTGCAAGGATCCACCTTTGGCCTGCACAAGGAACTGCTTGATAGCAGTGGCGGGTTCGGTGAATGGACAGAGATTGTCTCTAGCGGTATCGACTCGGATCTCTGGTTTAAGCTTTACAATGAACTGAAAAATGATGACCCTCATTCAGCGGCGTTCACATCGGATATCCAAACCTTTGATAGCTGCTCAAAAAGATGGAAACCTTTTGTAGGATCTTTCTTTAGACACCGGGCTGTCAGGAAAGAATTCTACAAACAAAACCAGTGCAAGGATTATCGATCCGTAAAACAGAATCCCTCTCGGGATAAAACTCTCTGGATAAAAAAACTCTAGTGAAAAGTTTTATCGTGTTTCCCAATAGATTTATTATTCTCGTAAAAATGTTTGCCTTTGTTGTCGCTTTACTGACTCTGTTTCGCGTAATTTTTTTTCTGGTTTTCCATGATCTCTATACAGGGCTTTCACTTGGACTAATATCACAATCATTATGGCTGGGGCTGCGCTTTGATCTGCGTTTGACCGTTCTTGTCTGGCTACCATTTCTCTTATTCTCATGGATCCCCTATCTCAATCTGAGCAGACAAAAGACCTATACCCTCTTGGGCTGGAGAATTTACTGGCTGCTCATTCTGGCTATTGTGACTTTCGCATATGCCATTGATCTGGGCTATTTCGCTTATCTCAAAACCCGCCTGGATGCTTCCATTGTTGGTATGGCCAGAGACTTTCGAATCTCAATGAATATGATCTGGGAAACCTATCCTGTCATTCCAGGTATTCTTGCTTTTGTCGCCCTACTTTGCTTGATTAATTACTTATTAAGATCTCGAATATTTATGGTCCCTCTGCAGCGCAGTTCAAAATGGCACTTGGGATACAGAATTCTTCTATACACATTAAGTTTTATTATCGCTGTGGGAATCGGCTATGGCAAATGGTCCCGTTATCCTTTGCGTTGGAGCGACGCCTATTTTACACCCAATGAAAATGCCAACCAGCTTTCCATCAATCCTGTTCTTCTTTTTGTGAATACCTACTCCCGAAGAAACGAGACCTGGAATATTGATCGGGTAAGACAGTACCATAATGACTATGCCGACTACTTTAATTTCGATCAGGACAACAGTTTAAATTTCGCCCGTCATTCAGAGGTAATAAATCCAATTGCTAATAAACCAAACATCGTGATTTTCATCCTCGAAACCTATCCTGCATTTAAATCAGGATCATATGGCAACACATTGAATGCATCACCTTTTTTTGATGAAATAGCCGAACAGTCCATTCACTTTAGAAATTTTTATGTTCCAAAATTTAGTACTGCGGCTTCCATTTTCTGTGCTATGTCCGGCTTACCGGATGTGAGTACGGTTAATAAAAGTTCGACCCGGGACCCTCGCGCTATTTATCAGCACCTGCCCATGAATGACCTGGAAAATTACAAGAAACATTTTTTCATCGGTGGGTCCGCAAACTGGGGAGATATCGGTGGGTTTTTTAAGAACAATGTTGATGGCGTTACTGTTCATGAAGAAGGTGATTACGAAGCAAAAGAAGTGAACGCCTGGGGAATCTCCGACTACCATTTATTACAGGATATTCATAAGACCCTTGCTGGAGAAAAACAGCCCTTCATCAGTGTGGCGCTTACGGCCGGACACCACCCGCCTTACTCAATACCTGAGGATACAAATTTTGAGAAACTCCAATTAGGGTCTAAAGCAGTTGGATCCGGTTTTCTACATGATAAGGAGTACAATTCGTATCGATTCATGGATTATGCTCTTGAGGCCTTTTTCAAGCAAGCTGAAAATAGCTCTTATTACGAGAATACAATTTTCGCTATTCTGGGAGATCATGGGTTTGGAGATAAATCTGTCCCCACCCTGCAAGGGAGCTTGTCAAAGCAGTATTATCATGTCCCCCTCATTCTTTTTGCTCCTGGATTAAAGCTGGAACCCAGAGAAGTAAGCAAACCCATGTCGGAAATCGATCTCATGCCCACCCTGCTCAGCATGGCGGGTCAGCCTTACATCAATACCTCCCTGGGAAAGAATGTATTTTCTATACCAGATTCTGTCCCTCACTATGCTTTCACTTTTACTGCCAATTCTGCTTCTTATGGACTTTTCAGCGAAAATTATTATGCTGTCAAAAACAGCTACGCCCCGGTGGAAGTTTATGCTTTGGCTAATTCACAGAAGTTGGTAGACTGGGATGAGGAAATGGAGTACATGGCAGGTCTTTCAGGTGCCTACTATGAGTTGGCTAAATATCTCACATATAACAACAGACATGTGGCTCCGCTAGATGGCGAATTAGTAATAGAGCAGGAAGCTCTAGAACAATAGGGTGTATCGTTTTTCTTGATTGCTTATATATTAATGTAAATTCACACTGAACTTAATACAGGACACAACAATTTTGCCTACCATATCCCTGCTGATGCCCACCTATAATCGAGAGTTTATTATAGAGCTGGCGATTCGATCCATCCTTTCCCAGCTTGACCATTCCTGGAAAATCGAATTGGTGATCGCTGATGATGGAGAGGATGGCACTGCGGAGATCATTCAGAAGCTCAGGCAAGAAAACATTCAAGTGGAAATTAATTACATCCAGCATGAGCGCATGCCGCTGTCTGATAAATTCAATTTTATGGTCGAAAAGTGCAGCGGTGATTATTACGGACTTGTGGGCAGTGATGACATTCAATCCCCCTATAAAGTTTCCGCCTTTGAGCAGGCACTCGCTGAAAACCCCCGAGGTGATATCTTTGGTCAATGGCAATTTGCCTACCATGATATTGTATTCAAGAATTCACGCCTGTGGACTCAAAACAGGGACTTGCATTTGTTCAAGGCTGGTTCATTTACCATTGTCAAAAAGAGCCTGTTCACACAATACGGAGGCTATGACCCAGGTTTGTGGCGCAGTGTTGATTCCTCTTTCGCGGCCAAGCTGAAAGATGTAAAACTGGAGCTTGTCGATATGGGCAAGTATGAGCCCCGTATTCATCACACGGCCATTGCCCTGCAACATCTTGATAATATCTGGCGACGTAAATCCAAAGGCTTTCGGAAAAAGAATAAACAGACAAAGAACTTCCTGTCAGAAGAAGTTGACTTGAAGCTGGATGAAATGCCTGAATCTGTCTATACCAGCTACCTAAAGATTCAGACTCAAATTCAAAACCAGCTAAGCCCCTTACAAAAACTATATCTGTATTTAAAAAAATAGATGAATAAGATTTCACGCATGAAAATCGTTATAGTACACCCCCGCTATTGTATTCGGGCTCAAAAACAATTGGAAGGACTTCTAAAAAACAGGGACCTTGAGATCATACTCGTTATCAATGACAAAAAGTACGGTCGTAGTGTGAGCGAGTTTGTACGTCGAAGAGTGAAGCTGTATTCCATTAAGTTTGGTGAAGGATGGCTGAGAAAGCGACGCCTTATAAATCTCATGGAGAAAGTCACACCTGGTGCTCAATTAATACACTGTCACAATGAACCCGATTTCCATGTTGCACAGATTCTGGAGCGCTTTAAAAGTGAGATCCCGATTATCTACGACATACACGATTTAGCCAGCATGCGAAATGCTGTGGAAATTCCAGATGAAGCCTACAGCTATCAAAATGCTGATGCCATCATTCATGTCTCGGATCAGTTACTTTTCCATTCTGAAAAAAAATATGGACCTCAAAATGCTCATGTGATCATGAGTTTGCCTTCGAGAAATAACATCATTGTTAACCGGAAAGAGCAAAAGTTAAAAGGTCCTTTCACCTTTGTTTATCAGGGGGGGCTCATCGATGTGGAGAATGAGAAAGATACCAATTTTTCATATCGACATTATCTTGATATTTTTCGTTCGATTCTAGAAGAAGGTCATTCGGTACATGCCTTTCCCAATATTGTTCATTCTCGATTGCCAGCCTATCAACAGCTCGAAAAAGAATTCCCAACTTTCAAATTGCAGAAAAAGTTACCTTACGCTGAACTAATGAAAGCTCTCGGTGGATACGATTTTGGGATCGTTGGTTTCAACATGGATTACGCCCTCCCGGACTCGACCCGAAAATACCTGCACGCTGCCCTGGGGAATAAACTTTTCGATTATATTTTTGCCGGTATTCCTGTGGTCACTATCGATGCGGATGCCATGACAGATTTTACTCTCAAACACAAGTGTGGGATCGATAAACGACCTGATGAAACCTGGAGTGAGGCAATAGAGCGCGGAACATTTCGCAGCGATCTTGATATCCTCGCAGAAGAATTTTGCATGGAAAACCAGATCAAAAAACTTTGGGATATTTATACTGGGATTACTTGAGAAGGTCGAAAACTATTGCTGTCCAGCATTCCTGTTCAGGGTCAGTATAATTAAGCCAGTGAGCGTGATTCCTCCCCCTATTACCAGATAAAAACCCGGTAATTCACCAAACAGTAACCAGGCCAGGATGCTGGCACCAACAGGCTCGCCGAAGGGCATTGACCCTACAATGGTGGGGCGTAGATATTTGACTGCAAAACTCATGCTGTTGTGTCCGATGAGTGTAGGTAAAATCGCCAGTCCAAGAAGCCACTTGATATCCGATAATTGAAAACCTAAAGAGGTCCCGGAACCCAAAGCTAAAATTCCCAGAGTCACGGCTGCAAAAAGATACAACCACCTCGTGTAGAGTGTATTACTAACATCTACCCTGATCCTTTCGCCAATGATCAGGACCACTGACATGAACATAGAGCTGGCCAGGGCGAAGAGGTTGCCCACAGATTCATCACTCTCGAAAGTCAAGTCTCCTCCCTGAACAATGACTGCACCAATGATGGCGAAGTATAGACCAGCAAGAGCTGCTTTTGACAGTCTACGTTTTAGGTGGAAACGTTCATAGGCCAGGGTGAAGAGGGGGGCCAGTGTGGCAAAAAGGGAAGCGTTAGCAATGGGCGCCAACTTAACGGCTGCATAGAAACAGGTGAAATGAAGAGCCAGGAAAATACCAGCTATAATGATCAGGGGGAACTTTTCCTGGGTAAGCTTTCCCTGGGTTTTTACTCCAGAAAACATCCAGAGCATACTTGATGCGAGTGCCATCCTCCAGAAGGCGATACTGACTGCCGCCATATCCGGAACATAGCGTGCCAGGGGTCCACCAAAACTGACACCTATAAGACCAATAAACAGAATGAGTAGAATTCTCTGCTGCATGCTCAGAACATAATTTTATTTGCGGCTTTGGACACGATGACTTTCGGCAATTTTACCCTGATTCAATCATTTTTGGAATGAAATTAGGGGGCAAATTGTGGTCTGTCTTGCGTCCCTGATTGTCTATATTGCACCATGACAGTGTTCTGTATAATTCCAGCTCGGGGCGGCTCCAAGGGAGTTCCCCACAAGAATGTAGTCCCCTTTCTCGGCAAAGCTCTGGTTGAGCATTCGATTGACTATGCTAGATCTTCCAGCATGGTTGATCGAGTATTTGTGTCAACCGATGATGAGGAGATCGCCGAGCTTGCCTCACAATCAGGCGCAGAAGTGATATCCCGACCAGCTGAAATATCAGGTGATACGGCAACGACTGAATCTGCAATTCAACATGCCATGGATTACTGGGAGGCTCAGAATATTTCTCCTGATATAATCGTCTTATTGCAGGCGACCAGTCCCCTGCGCCCTGAAGGCTCATTGGATACAGCATTGGACAAGTTTGTAGCAGGAGGATTTGATTCTCTTTTGAGCATCTCCCCGACCCATCGTTTTTTCTGGAAGGTGAATGGTGAGGTAGCTCAAGCCGAGTATGATTATAAGAATCGTCCTAGGCGTCAGGATATGACTGTAGCGGACACAAGATATGTGGAGAATGGATCTCTATATATCTTCACGCGAGAAAACTTTAGAAAGACAGAGAATCGGCTGGGCGGGAAAATTGGATATACCATATTTCCTGAGGAATACAGTCTGGAAATCGATAGTCTTACCGACATAAAACTATTAGAAAATATTGCTTTAGAATTAAACAAATAGGCCCTTGCCTGTTTGCTATAAGGAGCTTGCTTTGCCAACAATTCAATTAGGTTCAAAACGAGTGGGAGACAGTGAACCCACATATATCATCGCGGAGATCGGAATCAATCATCAGGGCGATGTGGAAATAGCTAAATCACTCATCAAGGAAGCTGTCTCCGCAGGCGCAAATGCAGTCAAGTTTCAGAAGAGAAGCATTACGCGTATACTGACCCAGGAAGGTTTGGATATGCCCTATGAAAATCGCAATTCATTTGGTAAAACCTATGGTGAGCACAAATATGCCCTGGAACTCTCCAAGGAGGAGTATGTAGAACTTCAGAAATATTCCAGGGAATTAGAGGTGGATTTTATTGCCTCTGGATGGGATGAAGAGAGTATTGATTTTCTTGACAAGCTGGGTGTTCCTTTTTTCAAAATGGCATCAGCGGATTTAAGTAATCTCCCCCTATTAATTCACACAGCCAAGAAGAACAAACCTATCATCCTATCCACTGGGATGGCAGAATTGGATATGGTGAGAGCTGCAATTAAGGCAGTTAGCGCTTATAAAATTCCTATAGCAATTCTTCAATGCACATCCACTTACCCCTCAGCTTTTGAGGAGATCAACTTGCAGGTACTGGGAAGCTATGGACGGGAATTTCCAGAGGTTGTAATTGGTTATTCTGGTCATGAATTGGGAATTGCAATTACAGAAGCGGCTGTTGCTCTGGGTGCTAAAATTATTGAACGACACTTCACCCTAGACCGCACCATGAAGGGCGGGGATCATGCTGCCTCTCTCGAACCAGGTGGATTTGCTAAGCTCGTCCGCGATATTCGCCATATTGAAGCAGCCCTGGGATCTGAGTTAAAAGCAATGCAGGCATCTGAAGAGGCTATCAAGAAAAAGCTGGCAAAGAGTGTTGTGTCAGCTGTAGACATTCCTGCCGGGACAGCACTTAGTCTTGAAATGCTTACCACAAAAGGACCTGGAACTGGGATTTCTCCAGCACGTATGAATGAACTCATCGGGAAAAGTGTCCTGCATGATATTTCGGCAGACGTTGTTTTGAAGGATGAAGACATTAAGTGGTAAATACCACCACGTCCCATAAATGATATTTCGAATAAACTGGAGAAGCCCATGATCACAGATTCACTCAAAGCAAAAGCGCAAAAGATCAAATTAGTTGTCACTGATATCGATGGGGTCTGGACTGATGCAAAAATGTACTACACTGCCGATGGCGAGTTTATGAAATCTTTTAGCACCTACGATGGGATGGCGACCTATATCCTGAAGCAAGCGGGTATCCCCACCGCCATTATTACGGGCGAGAATTCTGCGCCGGTCGCTGCACGAGCTAAAAAGCTGAAAATCGAGGATGTGTTCCTGGGGATACAAGACAAACTGGAAGTTTTTGAAGGGCTGCTGGAGAAGTATGATCTAAAAGCTGAAGAGGTTGCCTATATCGGTGATGACCTGAATGATTATGTGGTCATGCAGGTGGCAGGACTAACTGCCTCCCCGGCCAGCACGCCTGCTTTTCATATTCTCAAACCAGACATCCTGCTTGACCGCGTAGGTGGTGATGGTGCATTTCGAGAGTTTGCAGATATCATTCTGGCTTCTCAGGATCAATGACTTTTTTTTTCTATACATTCTACAATCTTCTACTCCTCCTTGCGATACCCTTTATCTGGCTGGCAGCATATTTTAATGAAAAACTTGGTAGCAGCCTCTCCGGACAGAAAGATATAAAAATAGCGCTGGCGAGTTTTAATAAGAAGGTTAAGCGCGAGCCAAAACCAATTGTCTGGCTTCATGCCGCCTCGGCCGGTGAGTTTGAGCAAATCAAACCCTTTCTGACAAGACTGAGAATAATGGATGTCTACATTTTTCAAACATTCTCCTCTCCCACTATTTTCTACAAAGTGTCCCACAGTGAGCTATTCGACGGAGTGAGCTTCCTACCATGGGATTTTTATCCACGTGTAAACCGATTCATCTCTGAACTCAAACCACAAATATTTATTAACACGAGACATGATATCTGGCCAAACCTCCAGCTAGCTTTGCACCGTAATAGAGTACGAAACATTCTGGTGAACGGTAATTTATACCATGATTCCACCCGTCTGAAGCCCATAATAAAGAACATAAATCGCAGTGTTTTCAGATTTATTGATCATATATATACTGGGTCTAAGAGTTTGGCGACTCTGTTAAATAATGTTTATGCTGGCGCTATAGATGTTGTCGGAGATACCCGATTTGACCAGGTGGCTGAACGCGCCCAACAAAATGACCAAACCCTGTTGAGCAAGGACCTTATTGCCGACCGTAGAGTCATTATCTACGGCTCTGTGGTTAATTCAGATCTTAAAGTGGTCTGTTCTGCTATTGCCAAATCTCTGAATAAAGAGAACATCCTGCACGTTCTCGTCCCCCATGAAGTCATGGAGAGAGACCTTATTCCATGGGAAAGTGAGTTGTATAGACATAAGGTGAAATCAATTCGGTATTCTGAGATCGAATACTTCGCGGGTGAATCGGTTATCATCTGGAATAAGGTTGGTCAACTCGCTGATCTTTACAAGCATGCAAGCCTGGCATATATCGGTGCCGGGTTCACCACTGGTGTCCATTCTGTGACAGAGGCAGCCATCTATCATGTGCCTTCTGCTCACGGACCAAAATTCAGTATTCTTGCGGAAGCCATTGAACTTGTCGAGGCTCAATTGTCAACTGTGGTAACTACGGATGAAGATTTGTTAGCCTTTTTGAAACTCGATGAGAATGCTATCGCTCAACTATCAGGGGATATTGCTGGTTTTATTCAAGCACGGCTGGGCGCAACAGATAAAATTATTGAACAAGAATTTCCGCTTAAAACTTAAACCCCCACCATAAAACTTAATTTAGCTTAAAGCTTCCACAACCTCATCGTAATCTGGTTCATCTGAGATGACAGGGACTTGTTGTGTATAGTTAACAGTCCCGGTTTCATCTACAATGATGACAACGCGGGATAAGAATCCTTTCATGGGTCCATCTAACATTTGAAGTCCATAATCTCGCCCAAACCGACCTGTTTCAAAATCAGATAGTGTAATAACATTTTCCAATCCCTCAGCACCGCAAAAGCGAGCCTGGGCGAATGGTGTATCACGAGATATGCACAGTACTTTTGTATTCTCCAGACTTCCGGCAAGCTGATTGAAATAGCGAACAGAAGCAGCACAGGTGCCCGTGTCGAGACTGGGAAAGATGTTCAACACAAGTCTCGATCCTTTATAATCATCCATGGAAACTCGCGACAGATCCTTTGCTACAAGTTCGAAATCTTTTGCAATTGAACCAAGTTCTGGGAGTTCGCCGCTGGTTTGAAACGGATTACCTCTTAATGTTATGGTTGCCATTATTTCTTCCCCTTCTTCCCTTTGTTGCGTCGTGGTTTACGTCCAGTCTCTGCTTTCCCTCTTTTGGGTCGTGGCCATTCTTTCGAAGCAGATGCTCGCTGTGGCTTTTCCTGAGAAACCTCTACAGAAACCTCAATACCCTCAAAGACAGTTCCCTTTAAACTCTTCATCAGTTTTGTTTCTTCCGCACTATCTATTTCAAAGAAAGCAAATTTTTTCATAATTTCAATGTTGCCTATCTGGGCAGCACTTGAATTTAAAGCTTCATTGATCAGGCCAATAAGTCGTGCTGGATTCAGATTGTTTAGCGAACCAAGATTGATAAATAGTCGGGTGAAAGATGTCTTCTGTCGCTCATTTCTGGTCTGCTTCTCCCGCTTAGGTCTATCACTTACATTAATATCTCTAGCGTTTTTATAATACTCCAAGAAACTGTTGAATTCTGCAGATACGAAGTGTTTTATCAGCTCCTCGCGACTCAACCATTCCAGCTTTTTCAGGATGGCTGGCATAAATTGGCCGATCTGGCTTTCATCCACCTGAACTTTTTCAATTTTATCAATGAGTGTATACAGCTGTTTTGTACAAATATCTGTTCCAGCAGGGGCGAGTTGTTTTGAAAAAGATATCTTAAATTTTCTCTCAATATCTTTAATTTTTCGATTTTCTCGCGTATTAATGATCGCTATGGAAATACCAGTTTTACCTGCCCTTCCCGTCCGGCCACTCCGATGAACGTAAATTTCAATATCGTCCGGAAGATTCAGGTTGATCACATGAGTAAGGTCATCAACATCCAGACCTCTGGCAGCTACATCTGTTGCGACCAAAATTTGCAATCTATGTTTTCTAAAATTTCCCATGACATCATCGCGCTGGGCTTGAGAAAGCTCTCCATGAATGGCATCAGCGTTGTAACCATCATGCATCAATTTGCTGGCAATCTCCTTGGTCTCCCGTCTGGTACGGCAAAACACGATACCGTAGATATTGGGATTCATATCCGCTATGCGTTTGAGTAGTTCATAACGATCTGTAGCATGCACCATGTAGTACATGTGTTTAATGTTTTCGACAGTGCTACCAACTTTTTCCGCCACCAGCTGGAGGGGGTTGACCATGTACTTTTTCGTGATGCTTACAATAGCCCTGGGCATTGTAGCCGAGAATAGAAGAACTTGTCTTTTTTCAGGTGTTTCAGCCAGGATCGATTCAAGATCTTCCTTGAAACCCATACTCAACATCTCGTCAGCTTCATCCAACACGACACGCTCAACTGTTTTTAAAACTAGTTTCTTGCGTTTGATCAGATCCATGGCCCGCCCGGGTGTAGCAACAACTACTTGAGCTTCTTTTTTTAAGGCTCTCAATTGTGTATCAATACTTGCCCCGCCGTAGACAGGCACAATTCCGATACCATCAAGATATTTAGAATAGTTTTTCATGTCTTTGGTGATCTGAATACAGAGCTCCCGGGTAGGACAAAGGATCAGCGTCTGGGTCCGTTTATCTTCCCGCTTGGTCAGTTGCAGAATGGGTAGACCAAAAGCGGCAGTCTTTCCAGTACCAGTTTGTGCCGAAGCGATTACATCCTGATCAGAGGAAAGTAAGTGAGGAATAGTTTTGATCTGTATGGGGGTTGGTGTCTTAAATCCAAGTTCTGATATTGCCTTGAGTAGATCTTCAAGCAGGCCAGTTTCTTCGAATGTGTTCATCTCTGTTTGTATCCTATAACTCTAAAAATTTTCTTTTAATCATTTCCACTGTGTGATATTAGAACCGTTTCTTGGAACGGGCTCTACGGTTTTTATGATTTGATTTATTATTACTCCCCGACTTGAGGGCTTGTTGGCGTTGCTTTCCGGTTAGGGTTTTGTCAGCATCCACAACTTCTGGCGTGCTCTTATCATTCTTAAAGGGGTGATCGTTGATGACAGGAATTTTTTGACCGATCAATTTTTGAATATCAAGTAAAAATGGTTTCTCTTCATCATCGCAAAAAGACAAAGCAATACCACTCAAGCCAGCTCGTCCTGTTCTACCAATTCTATGAATGTAGGTCTCTGGAATATTCGGTATATCATAATTAATGACATATGACAATTCATCAATATCGATCCCTCGGGCTGCAATATCCGTCGCTACAAGAACAGGTGTATCTCCTTTTTTAAAATTTCCGAGAGCACGTTGTCGGGCAGTTTGCGATTTATTGCTATGAATTGCCTCGGCTACGATGCCTGCTTTATCCAGCAAGCGAACAATTTTATTCGCTCCGTGTTTTGTCCTGGAAAACACCAGAACTGACTCCGGAGAGTCAAGTTTCATCAAATGAATGAGCAGCTTAACCTTACTTTTCTTCGTCACATAATAAACAGATTGCTCTACTTTTTCAGCAGTCGTCTGCTCCGGGGTCACTGATACTTTCGCCGGGTTGCTGCCCAATAATTTTTGTGAAAGCGCAACAATATTTGGGGGCATGGTGGCAGAGAAAAAGAGAGATTGTCTCTTGGCTGGCAATTTGGCAATAATCTTGCGAATATCATTTATGAAACCCATGTCCAGCATACGGTCTGCTTCATCAAGCACAGAGTACTTAACATCTCCAAGAGAGACGAAGCCCTGTCCCATGAGATCCAAGAGTCGACCAGGTGTTGCAACCAAAACATCAACCCCTCTGCGGAGGGCTTCGGTTTGAGCACCTTGCTTTACACCACCAAAAATGACAGTGTTCTTTATTCCTGTATGCCTACCATAGACGCTAAAACTCTCACCTATCTGTATCGCTAATTCTCTTGTCGGAGTGACAATCAGTGCCTTGATACCGAGGCGTTTGTTGTTTTGTTGCTTCTCATTGAAAAGCATTTGGAGGATAGGGATTGCAAAAGCTGCTGTTTTACCCGTTCCGGTTTGGGCGCTACCCAGAAGATCTTTCCCCTGCAATAGCAGTGGTATGGATTGCTCCTGAATGGGTGTAGGATGTGTATATCCCTCTGAGTGTAGAGCTCTCAGTATTGGCTCTATAACATTTAGATCTTTAAAAGTCATGATTTTTGCGACGTGTCTCCTGGTCATTCCATGGGCATAGTTGCCGGCAACTACCCATATCCAGAGTGTCGCTTATTCAACTCACGCTATATCATTAAGTTCAGGAAATTGCAAGAAGTATTCGAGATATAAATTAAATATAATCAGAGCCATAAAAGGACTCAAAGATCATAGACCTGGATAAGTTTACTGGGCTAAAATATTATTTATCGGGTATCTCGAATTAATTTTTTGAACTGCTAATGCCATCAAGCCACTCGGTGGCAGCCTCCCGGGTTGAAAAAACTTTAAATCTATATTTTTGGGCCTTTGAAAGTTCCTCATATAGCATGGACAGAGCCGTCTCCCTGGGAGTGCTTATCACGATAGCATCAACAATAGCATCGTATTTTTCTAAAGACAAATTGTTGGCGTCAACGATTCTGGACAATGCATCACCAGGGAAATTCATCTCAGCGCGTGTGGCATCAGTGAGAATCTTTAAGAATCTAGGATAAGCCGTGTTGTCTTTAGTCGCGTGTATATAATCGATTATTTCTTCCAGCGTCACAATCCCTTCGAATTTGGAATCCAGAATACCCTTTTTTGAATCGAAATTAACTATAACCATAAGCGCTCGGGTTGACGGCAACCTCTCCCTATAACCAGCCCAGTCCAAGACCAAAGATGATGACAATAAGCACGTCAAAACCCCAGATCGCTGAAACTGTGATGATTCTTTTCTTCATACTTGTCATATCATACACCCAGAAAGCTACCACAAAGAAGGTGAAGTAGCCAAACAGAAGAATTAACCAGGGCGTGTTCATATCCCAGAAACTGTAATCCCAGGTCAGGGCATCAACTGCGTTGAGCAAGAACTCTACCAGGACACTAAAAATTGTGCCGGCTACAGCAATAAACCAGCGATTTGGGACCCCCAAGATCTTATCCTCTTTGTTGGGTAGAAGCATTTTTGCCCAGATAATCCCTGCGATGGCAAACATGAACATGATCTCAATATTCAGACCGATTAAAACAAGAAAAGCCGTATCCCCGGGACAACACCACAGGGGTGCGTAATTGGTAAAATGAAAGATCAGGGAGTTCATGAGTTCGTTAAACCAGTCCATACCCCAGAAGGCTAGCCCGGCTAAAATGAGTCGGTAGTTTTTCTTCTCCATTTCAGTAGCGTACACATAGAAGACAAATGCCAGTAATGGAATGACGTACCATTTGAACTGTGATCCATCACGTAAAATATTGAGGGCCTGTTGTGAAAACTCGCTGGGCATATTTCCTCCCCCCTTCTGTTGTATTTGTACTTAAAATAACGATTTAAGTAGACAGGAGAAAGGGATATTGTTTTGGAATTATTCCTGTTTTACTGATTTCGCCTCGGCTTTTGAGAATAGTTGACACCAGAATTGTCCAGTAAAGAAAAAGATGAGTAAGGTGGTCAATGAGCCAAAATACATTCCATTATTTAACAAATGCTCAAAACCATAGTTATAGATATACAGTGAGATTGAGATGGCAAAGTTAAGTAGGCCATAGAGGATGTTTTGAGTATTCCCAAATCCGAAGCCGCTAAACATGCGACCCTTCCATATCCCCAGAACAAAATGCGGCATGGCATTCATCAGGGTCAAACCGATGAGAAAATCAATCCAATTCATGGGGGATTATTCCCATTTGGATTTAAGGAAGAATGCGACCACAGCGGAAGTTATTATCCCCATAATTGGAGCAAAAAGGGTACTTTGTATAATATAATTTTTCATACTGAAGTATTCTTCAGCACTTGCCTGGGTATGGAGATCATGCTCAACACTATAAGCAATTGCATTAGAGAAATAGTCCGGCGTAATGACGTAGTGTGTAATGATCTGAGCCAGGGGACTTAAGATCATAACGACAATTGAAATGATAAGTCCACTCAATAAGCCATCCTTGTAACTCATTTTTCCATCAGGATCGCTTGCGCGCTTATCACGTAAAGCGAGGACATAAAGGCTTATTGCGACCAGAGCAAATATATTGCTGTACGTTGGATGTTTATCGATATGGGTCCCATGGAGTCCAAACATGCGTTCCAGGAGAGCCCACACCAGGATGGAAGCAATAAAGATAAGTCCCCATTTAATTTCTAATTTATATTTCATAAGAATCTCCCTTGGTATAAACTTTTAATACATGATGATTGTTGTCATAAAATATCTTCACATCACACGCATTCCAAAAGGGAATTTGAATTAGAACACAAGACCCGGGGTCCAAAGCGTTGTTACCCCAAACAAGAATTCGCCATGTTTATTAACTGCGGTCCATACGCCTGGCGCAAAGCCTCTCAGCTTGATAATTCCTGGATAAATATTAAGGACAGCCTGATAGTCGATATGGTTGCCAATTTTTAAGGAGGCTAAAAGAGAATTGTTTCTATCATAAAAAACGCCCAGAGTCCCAATTAACTCAACTGTTTTTATGTTCTTTTCTACATCAACATCTACCAATTCTCGACCTATTGCGCCTGCGCCAAAAGACACTGTGTGTTCTTGATCCATTTGATATGAAAGACCGACGAGGCCGTCCATGCCAAAAGTATAAAATAGCTGCCAGGTTTCGGAAAACGGGAGATCCCATTTTAGAGTAAAATACTGGCCGTTGTTGTGTAGTGTTTTATCACCCAAACGAAAGGAGGGCTGCAATGACCAATCTGACATATTTAAGGTCTCTTTAAAGAATTTGGCAACACGGTCATTGCTAAACAGGATCACACCTGCAATATCAAAAAAAAGTAGATCTGCAACTGCATCACCGTTGTAACCTGTATACCTATCATTTTCGACCACTTCATTCAGATAGTGATAGGCACTCACAGTAGCAATGCTGAAAAGTTTGGGTGTGGGAAAATGATGATGCTCATACCACTCGATTAGCATGCGGTACGTCATCCCACCACCTATCAAGTGGACGTTATAATTTGGCCACCATTGAACATATTTTATACTGAACTTCAGGGGAAACAGTTCGCTGGTAATAAACGTTTTTGTTCCATACTCCGAAATAGTCCTTCCTGGATGCGTAATGGATTTCCAAACATTCCCTGATGCATGCATATATGGGAGGTTTAAAATGTTTCGGGGTCTATTGCCAAGCTGGAGAATATCGTAACCATTATTTAGCATGACAGTGACAGGATTGAACAAAGCCTCCGAGCCATATGACAGCCCGGTGTAAAATGATTGAGCCTGGAGAGTACCGAGTAGAATTAAACCACCTACAATTATTTGCTTGAGAGACTGCATTGTGGGGATATAGCTTGATTAATCGATTGAGTTTGTCACAAGCGGGAATATGGGCTAACGATTTGAGTTGCGAACCAGGGCATTAAGAAAGCTTGACTTAAGTGGTTTAATTGCAAGCAGCGCCTGTATGGGAGGAGATTTTTCCAGGGCACTCAATATGCGACCCATGGTTCTATGGTTAAAGCTATCATAATCGCTAAAGATCAAATCAGCCAGCTTCCCTCGCTCTATGGCCATGTTAGCATATTTATCAAAACTGGTCTCGGGTGTAAAAACACGCTGTTCACGTGACTGCAATACAGCTGATCCTGTTTTACACACACTGGGACAGATTCCGCACCCCAGACAAACATCTGCATCTCTGATCGCCCGCTGTCGCTTTCTCCCATCCATTTCATATTTTTCCATCTCAATCGCATCCACCGGACAGGCATCAGCACATTTTGCGCAACCATCGCAGTTAGTCGTATCTATCTCTACAATCCAGTTTGAAGACACGATGGCATTATTGATATCAAATGTTTTTATGGCTTCGATCATGCCACAGCAGCACCCGCAACAATTGCAAATATAGCTGAGCTTATTTTGAACATTATCACCTGTTTGTGCCAGACCTGCTTCTTTACCCTGTTCTAATAATTTCATTGAGTCTGAGACAGAGATTGATTTTGCCAATCCGTTGTGAACCAGTACATCGGCAGCACTCCCAAAGGAAAGACAATTGTTTTGATCATGTTCACAGGCCTTCCCCAGGTGTTCAGCCTTATGACGACAAGCACACAAAGACACTGCATGTGAGGATGCCGTCTTCACAACATGGGATGCTCTTTCCCAATCCAATATTTCGATATGATCACCCTGGGGTAGGGATTCCTCTCTCACCATCGAGCGTCCGATCTGAGTCTGTTTCTGAAACACGGCTCGACTAAAGCGATCATCTTCGATCATATACTGATCAAATAAGCGGGCTATCTCAGCCATGGGGGCATCTCCCCTGGATCTCATAAAGGTGTATTCAAAAAACCCGATGACCACCGGTGGAAGTGCAGCGTATCGTTTCCCTTTGTGCTCAATGTCTATCATTAATCCACGATGAGCCAGATCCTGGACCAAATCACTTAGCCGACCTTCCTCCATCTTAAGCTTTTTCGCAATTTTGGAGAGGGGTTGGGGTATTGAGGGAAAGCGCCGCGCGATCTGAGCTTCTTCTGGTGTGAAAAGGATTTCTAATATTTTAGTGAAAGTTGGTGAGGCGGGAGCTCCGGTAACATGACGATCAAAACGCTCCTGTAATAAACGATAATCCCGGTGATGATTTACAACATGTCCCATATTAACCTCATTTTAAACTCTAATATAAGCGGTTTGGTGGTAATTCTTTATGCTTGATTAAAATTTATTAAGCCCTGATCATCCTCATTCTAATAAATTGAATCTTTTTTTCGAAAGGGTTTCACCTGCAAGGTATGAGTCCTATATTGCTTCGCATGAAGACTGTCTCTTATGCACAATTTTTACGCTTGCACAATCACACTGACAGATTTGATCTCACAGCTACATTGTTATATATGTTCGCAAACAGAGAGCGTTGTAAACGTTAGAATATGGTGAATCAGGCGGATCATAGCGAATACTCTCCTTGCTCACCTGACAAAGCTGCACCACCTCCAAGAATTTTTATCCACAGGTATCGACCAGCAGGTCAATTCCAGAGACATTGAGGACAGTATGATTGATCAGAAAGTAAAACATATAATTGTAACTGGAGGTGTCATCTCCGGACTCGGGAAAGGCATTGCTGCCGCATCTCTGGGAATGCTTCTGGAACTCAAGGGGAAAAAAGTTACTATCCAAAAACTTGATCCGTATTTGAATGTAGATCCAGGCACCATGAACCCCTTCCAGCATGGTGAAGTCTTTGTTCTGGATGATGGGACAGAAACAGATCTTGATTTGGGGCACTACGAACGCTTTATCGATGTCAACATGACTAAGGCCAATAACAGCACTGCCGGAAGTATCTATTACGAGGTTTTGGAAAGAGAACGCCGTGGAGATTATCTGGGCGGGACTGTACAGATCATTCCCCATGTTACAGATGAGATCATTAAACGGATTGAGACACCGGAAAAAGTTGATCCTGAATTAGACATCGTCATCACAGAGATCGGCGGAACCGTCGGTGATATAGAGAGTCTTTCATTTCTTGAGGCTGTTCGCCAATTCCAACAATCTCGTGGTGGGGAGAATGTAATAATACTCCATGTCACTCTCATTCCTTATGTCAAAGCAAGTGAAGAATTGAAAACCAAACCCAGTCAACACTCTGTGATGCGTCTAAGGGAAATTGGTCTCCAACCTGATATTCTTTTATGTCGAACTGAATTCCCCCTTACAGATGATGTGAGAGAAAAACTTGCCTTATTTACGAATGTGAGGCCAAATGCTGTTATACAGGGATTAGATGCCACATCCATTTATGAGGTTCCTCTCTTGCTCCAGAAAGAGCATCTCGCAGGGATAGTCATGGAAAAGTTGCACATGGAGAACATTGTTTCTGATACGAGTAAATGGGAAGAGTTTGTCAGCCGAGTCCTCAATCCTGAAGATGAGATCACCATCGCTGTCACAGGAAAATACACAGCCATGGTGGATGCCTACAAAAGTATCGTAGAATCATTTATTCACGCCGGCGTTGATAACCGCTGTAAGGTCAATGTTGAGTTCATAGAGGCCAGTGATTTGGATTCCGAGGCTTCTCTTGAAAAAATTCTGGGACATGTACATGGTATTCTAATTCCAGGGGGCTTTGGTCCTCGAGGAATTGAGGGGAAGATCAGAGCTTCCAGATTTGCCCGTGAAAACAAGGTCCCTTTTCTTGGTCTATGCCTGGGATTACAGGTGGCTGTGATTGAATATGCTCGCGACGTGTTGGGGCTGGCAGAGGCAAATTCAGAGGAATTTGATGAGAACGCGGCACATTCTGTCATTCATTTAATGCTCTCCCAACACCATGTCACTCACAAGGGTGCCAGCATGCGTTTAGGGGCCTATGACTGTGTCCTTAAATCTGGTACCAAATCCTTTACTGCCTATGGCGAAGCCTTGATTTCGGAACGACATCGTCATCGCTTTGAAGTCAACAATGCTTATCGTGATCAATTAGAAGCAGCAGGAATGCTCATTTCGGGGACATCTCCAGACAATGAGTTGGTGGAAATGATTGAATTAGCTGATCATCCCTGGTTTGTGGCAACACAAGCACATCCTGAATTCAAGTCCAGAGTGGCAAAGCCCCACCCCCTATTCAGAGAGTTTGTTGGAGCGGCCTTGAAATTTAAAAATCGTTAAGTTTTATATTGCCGCACAAAAGGGTTTTCTTTTAATCCAAAATATTTCAATTTAACACCCTGATTCACTAACCCTACAATCAGAGTTAAGTCATCATGGAGCATATTTCCTTGCTCTCATAAATTCAATCATATTGGAGAGAATTATGGTATCAAAAACACCTGCAAGCACGGGGCATCGGCAGCGTATCAGAGATCGCTTTTTTCAAAACGGATTAGAATCATTCCATGATTATGAAATCCTGGAATTACTCCTTACCCTGACGACACCCAGAAAAGACATGAAACCGCAGGCCAAAGAATTGATACGTCGGTTTGGCTCACTGGCTGCAGTTCTGGACGCCCCAAAGTCAGCTTTACAAGAGGTAAACGGGATTGGTCCTGTCAATATCTTTGCTCTGAAACTGCCTCACGCCATTGGAAGACGCTATCTTTTTGAGCAGGCTAAGGGCAGGGATTATCTACGCTCAAGCAGAACTGTAAAAGATTATCTCACCCATAATTTACGGGAGCGCAACCGTGAGATATTTATGGTCATCTTTCTGGATGGGCAGAATCAGGTGATCAAGATGGAGGAGTTGTTCACGGGGACCCTTACTACGTCCGCTATTTATCCCCGAGAGGTGGTTCAGAAGGTGCTGGATTATGATGCAGCAAATGTGATCCTGGTTCACAACCACCCCTCTGGAAATCTCACTCCCTCCAATAGTGATCGAGCAGTGACCAAAAAACTGCAGACTGCTTTAGCAGCTATTGATGTTGATATTTTAGATCACCTGATCGTTGGAGGGAACGAATTTTTCTCCTTCGCGGATCATCGACTGCTATAAAGGTTTTCTTCACCTAGTCATTCTGACCCTGAGCTTGCCTGCCGGGCGTAGCTTAAAATGCGAAGACTGGTCGAAGGGGAAGAATCTCACTTTGGTGGCGGTGAGTAATTGTCAATCGGAGATCCTTCACTTCATCCCGACGAACTTGTCGGGATTCCATTCCAGGATGACGAGAAGGGCTAGACTGTGTGACACCTCAGCCTCAGGGTAAAGAGATTAATTAAGCTCTTTTTCCTCACGGAGGATAATAATCGATTCATTTTCTGGATTACACCCTCGGATATCCTTATAATAATCCCGAATCATATCCATATCTTTTTTAATGTTTCCATCTGGAATAAACGAAGGTCCTGTACCAGCTTTTTTGTTAGCGTAATCTGCAAAACCCAGGAGGATCGGGACCTGTGCCTTATAAGCAATATGGTAAAATCCAGATTTCCAGTGATCTGTTTTGCTCCGTGTCCCTGGAGGAGTCATTGCAATAATAAGGTTATCAGCTTCCGCAAAACGATCGGCAATCTGATCCACTACCCCATGGGCACTTCGTCTATCAACAGGAATCCCACCCAGCCACCTCATAAATCCGCCAAATGGTTTTTTGAAAACGGTGTGCTTTCCAATCCACGAGACCTTAATGCGATGCATGAACATAATGGCCAAGAGGTAAATCAAATCCCAGTTGCTTGTATGCGGAGAACAAATAAGGATAAACTTACCCTGGGGAGGCAATTCGCCTTCAAAGGTCCAGCCGTTGAGCTTCATCCATGATTTTCCCAGAAAATATTTGAAATGTCCAGAACGATTATTTTTTGCCATGGCCTCATCTCCCAAATTCATTATTGCGCATCATGCGACCGGCTAAAAATGCTGTGGACCAACTTGAGGTTAGATTATAGCCCCCCGTCTCACCATTGACATCCATTATCTCACCGGCAAAGTACAGCTTTGATGTTAATTTTGATTCCATGGTGGTCTGGTCGATCTCCTTAAGAGAAACACCACCGGAGGTTACAATTGCATGATCATAAGAATCATGCCCGATCACCTGCATGGGAAATTCTTTTAAGAGCATACGTAATTTCTTGCGCTCTTCCCCTGTCAGTTGATGCAGTTGTTTTTCTGGGTCAATACCGAGAATATCAACAAAAAGAGCGATCATCTTTCTGGGGAGAAGTGACTTAAGCATATTTTTGAAGCTCTGTTTGCTATGCTCGGAGATCTCTCGCAATAAGCGTTGATCCAGCTTTTTATGATCCAGAGCTGGTTTCATGTCGATCTTGATATGAACATCCTGCCTGGCGTCCAACATGCTGACCAAAGTTTCACTCAGGGTCAATATGATAGGCCCGGTGACCCCTTTTCGAGTGAACATCATTTCGCCAAATAATTCTGTGACCTTCTTATTCTTCGACCAAACCGAAATCGTTACATTGCGCAGACTTACCCCCTGAACCCTTTTGGCGGTATCGCCAGAAGTAAGGACAGGAACAAGGGACGGGGCAGTGTCAGTGACAGTATGTCCAAAAGCTTTTGACATATCATAACCTTCACCAGTGGAGCCTGTGGCGGGGTAGGATAGGCCTCCCGTCGTAATACAGACTTGATCTGCTTTCACCTGCGTCGGTTTACCTGAGTGCATAAGCTGAAGGACAAAGCGCCCTTCTTCATCTTTGGAGAGACCAGTGACATGTGCCTGGGTGATGATAGGTATTTTCAACTCATCTAATTTGTTCACAAAAGCATCCACAATATCCGTAGCTCGATCGCTCTGTGGGAAATATCTACCACCACGTTCCAGTTTTGTGGGGACATTCAACTCATGAAGATAGTCCAGGAGATCATGGTTGAAAAATTGTGAAAATGCATATTTGAGAAAGCGCCCCTTTTTACCAAAACGATTGAGAAAACTCTGCATCCCTTCCTCATTGGTGATATTACATCGACCTTTACCAGAAATTCTCAACTTCAAAGCTGGTTTCCGCATCTTTTCGAGGAGGATAACGGTATGCTTCGGATTATAAGCTTCAACGGCGGCCATTAAACCCGCAGGTCCAGCACCTATAACAATAGTATTATAATGTGATTCCATTTTAGTAGCTCAACAACCCTGGTAAGGAATTCAGGGATCGATCACATCAAGTTTTGGATTTCGGTTTTAAATTCATTCACCAATGAAGCTGCAATAGTCCGACTGCTTCCTTCAGCAAAGATGCGAATGATGGGTTCGGTGTTTGAGGCACGGAAATGTACCCAGCGACCTTTCCAAGTTATCTTGACCCCATCCTCAAGATTTGGCACCAGGCTATCGTACTTTTCCGCCAGCTTCTTAAGAATCTCAGCTGGTTGGTATCCCTGAACATCGATCCTATCCTTGACCATTTCATAACGAGGTAGATCATTGGCAATTTCACGAATGCTTTGACCTGTCTCTGCTAAAAGAGAAAGGATCAGCCCTGAGGCTACTAGCGAGTCGCGACCAAGATGGGATTCTGCCAGAATAACGCCTCCATTTCCTTCGCCACCAATAAGACTGTCCAGCTCCTGCATCTTACGGGCAACATGAATCTCTCCAACGGGGGTTCGAATAACTTGACGCTTATAACGCCAAGCTAGATCATCCAGGGCCATGGTAGTACTCAAATTTGTAACTATGGGTCGGTGATCGTCATCCTCAGCGTTTCTCAGTGCGTGATAGGCTGCTAAAACCAGCGTGTATTCTTCAACCAGAGGGTTTCCGAATTCATCAATAACTGCCAGTCTATCCGCATCTGGATCGGTAGCAATACCAATATCCGCCTTTTGACGACTCACCTCATTTCTAAGGTCAGTGAGATTTTCAGGTAAAGGTTCGGGTGTGTGAACAAAATCACCATCATTTTTACAATTCATTCTCACCACCTCGCAGCCAATTCTCTCCAGAAACATGGGCAAAGCCTCAGATCCGGCACCATTGATTGCATCTACAACTACTTTGGGCTTACGTTTTCTGATGGCTTCCACATTCACCAGATCCAGGGCCATGACATTGTTAATGTGTCTTTCAATTCTGTCGTCCAGAAGGGTGGTTTTCCCTTTGGGTTCTGCTTTGCTCAGACCGGCTGCTTTTACCTTGGAAATTTCTTTCTGTAGCTGCTCATGTTCAGCTGAATCCAAAAATAAACCTTCTGCGCCAACAAACTTCAGGGCATTCCATTCAATGGGGTTATGGCTTGCTGTTACGATGATTCCACCTCTAGCATCTAAGTCTTTCACCATAAGTTGAGCAGTTGGGGTGGGGCATATTCCGCAGTCAATTATCTCACATCCCATACGTTTCAGCGTCGTTTCTACAACCCCCTTGAACATTTCACCTGACGGCCGGCTATCCTGAGCGATGATAATACGACCACCATCCATCAGCTGGGCAAAAGCTTGCGTATATAATTTTACCACTTCTTCATCGAAGCCATCTCCGATGATTCCGCGAACACCTGATATTCCTGATATTAAAATTGGCATGTCCCCTCCAGTGAGAGTTATAGTTCTAGATTAGCTTATAGCCAATCAGATCATCAATTGTTGTATTTCCAATGGTAAATGGTCGGTTTTCGATAAATACAAATCCCTGTCGACCGTACCATTCTATTGCTGCCTTATTATCAACCATCACCCCTAACCAGACCCGATCCGCTTTGTGTTTCTTAGCGGCTTCTATTCCATACTCCAGCATTTTTTTACCCAGACTTAATTTTTGAAATTCCGGGAGAACATAGAGTGAGGTTATGTAAAATTCGGCTCGAGCTTCATTCCAATGCGTTTTACTATAGCCAACTATCTGATCGTCCGCGAGAGCCACACAGCCCTCAACTATCCGTGAGTCGAAAAGAATTTGTAATTTATCCAGAGCATAATAGGAAGTGTGAAAGTCTCTACGGTCTTCCTCAGGGATAAATTGTCCATACGCATCAGCCCAGGTGTTCCAGGCAACATCCTGAATACTTCTAAGATCGGATCTGCGCCAGGAGCGTACTTCGGTCATTAGTGCACATCCACTTTTTTACTGGATTGCATGGGCTATTCCTTGATGTCGCGGGTTCGCTTTCTCCCGCATATAAAATATTGATAAAAAATCGACCCTCCATACATGCGTTTCACTGTGGCAGATGCTGCATATGGCAGACGGGTCTTCCTGGTATCCATGTGCTTTTTGAGAAGTAGGAAGGGATGGAAGACGTTCCAGGCCAATGCCAGAACAATAGCTCCCATTCGTTTCCAGTCGCGAATCAGGGCCGAAAATACAAAGGCAACCCCCTCAAGGGCGATTCGAGCTGGGAGGATGGCGGCTAAATAAGAAGAGGGGTAATTTTTGATGATCATCATCAAATTATTTCGATGGTTCAAATATTTCTTCTGAAAACGATCTGGTGGAAGTGTCCATCCTGAATGATGATAAATTTTGGATGCAGGTGCATTTACGACTCTCCAGCCTGCGTTATGAAGTCGCCAGCAAAGATCAATTTCTTCCATGTGGGCAAAAAAATCTTCATCAAAGAGTCCCACATCTTGAAGGGCAGATCCCCGCAGAAGTAATGCAGTTCCACTTGCCCAAAAAATATCTCTGGGTGTATCGTAATACCCATCATCCTCTTCCATGGTGGTGAAAATACGACCCAGGGCGAACGGGAAGGCTAAAACATCCATAAGTCCGCCAACACCACCGGCATAATCATAGGCTTTGGGATTCTGAGCAGACATGATCTTGGGCTGCACCGCTGCGATCTGAGGATCTGTTTCTATTTGCTCAATCAGATGACCGATCCAGTCCGGCTCATGAGTCGTATCGTTATTCAACACGAGGAAATATTCCGATTTTGCTGCTCTTAGACCAACATTGCAGCCGCCCGCGAATCCAAGATTCTCTGAATTCTCGATAACACGTACCTTGGGGAAGTGCTCCTTCATCAGCGCAACGCTGTCGTCTGAGGAGGCATTATCTACCACAATTATTTGGAAATCCTGGTATACAGAGGATTCTAAAGAACGAAGACAGGGTTCCAGAATATCCCAGCCATTCCAATGGGGAATAATTACAGTGATTTTCGCCATGGCATATTCATCATGTGTCATAGCTTAAAAGATACACGACAGTGATCTGGATTCAAATCATTGTGCCTCCCTGATCACTCTTTACTTCCCCACCCACACTTCGAGCTTCAAATCAATACAAGTATTTGATAATGCTCAATAATTTTGTAAATGAGACCCCCGCTAATCGGGCATGTTATTTGCAAAAGAAGCTTTCGGAGGATGATATGGAAAAAATGGTTGTTCGCGATTTTATGACAAGGGACTTGATTGTTTTCAAGCCCACGATGGATATTTATGCTGCCATTGATGCCCTGGTAAAATCAGAAATCTCTGGTGCGCCTGTTGTCGATGACGAAGGCCGACTTATTGGTATTATCTCCCAGAAAGATTGCCTAAGAATTCTTGCAAATGGTGTCTTTCATAATGCCCCAGCAGGACCTGTAAGTGAATACATGACTGAAGCGGTAATGAGTATCGATCCCGACATGGATATTTTTACCGTGGCCGATCTGTTTCTTAATAATGTTTATCGGCGTATTCCGGTAGTTGAGAATGGGCTCGTATGTGGCCAGGTTAGCCGTCGGGACATCTTGCGTGCCATTCAGAATTTAGCCAATAAGAACTGATTATCAGATACGATCTCACTGGGCAAGGAAGCGCATTGGTGAGGGAGGTCTGTTTGTGATACAACATTACCTTAAAACAAAAACGCGAACGTCCACACCTTCCCTTTTGGGCATTAGCAAATCAGCTATTGCCAGGAGTATTACTCCAGATATCTTGGCGCCATGAAATTAAGATTTAACATTTCAATATTAACCAACACAGGAGAAACCCAGTGAAAATAGGTATCCCAGTTGAGACAGTTGCCGGTGAGACCCGCGTTGCCGTGGTTCCCGGAATGGTCACAGCATTTACTCGCCTGGAGCATGAGATCATCATCCAGAAGAACGCCGGTGCTGGCTCTTTCATATCAGATGAAGAGTTTGTGAAAGCCGGAGCTCGTATGGTCGCAGATGCTCAATCGCTTTACGCGGAGGCAGATGTTGTCTTTAAGGTTCAGCCCCCCAGTGCTGATGAAGTAAAATTGATGAAAGATGGAGCCATCTATATGGGTTATCTCGCTCCCTTGGTAAATCATGACACCCTCAATGCCATGAATGAAAAGAAAGTGACCAGTTTTGCCACTGAATTCATTCCCAGGATCTCTCGTGCCCAGAGCATGGATACCTTAAGTTCCATGGCCACCCTTGCCGGGTACAAGGCTGTGCTCATCGCAGCAAATCATTTGGGGAAAATATTTCCATTACTCATGACTGCTGCCGGTTCAATTCCGCCAGCCAATACTTTCATTTTGGGTGCCGGTGTTGCCGGACTACAGGCCATTGCCACGGCAAAACGTCTGGGCTCAAGGGTGGAAGCTTTTGATCCCCGCGCCGCTGTCGAAGAGCAGGTAAAAAGTTTAGGTGCGACCTTTGTACACATGGAAGTCCCTGAAGAAAATGTTGAAACTACCGGTGGGTATGCCAAGCAGCAATCGGACGCTTTTCTGATTGCGGAACAGAAAGCCATCGCTGGCCGTCTCCCAAAAGTTGATGTGATTATCACCACTGCTGCAATTTTCGGCAAAGCATCCCCAATCCTCATTACTGAAGAAATGGTAAAATTGATGCGACCCGGTTCAGTCATTATTGACCTGGCTATTGAAGGTGGTGGGAATTGTGAGCTATCAGAACTTGGAAAAACCGTCGTCAAGCATGGTGTTACCATTGTGGGGACAGTTAATCTTCCAGCCGCATTGCCTGTGAATGGAAGCTCGATGTTATCCAAAAATCTCCTAAACCTTTTCAAGAATATTTTCCAGAAAGAAGATAATTCTCTGGATTTCGAAGAGGAAGTTACCAAGGGAGCTTGTATTACACACGCTGGAGAAATTCAGAATGACCTGGTTAAAAATTCTATGAGCGGAGGGAACGCGTAATGGAAAGTCTAATTGTATCCATCTATGTTTTCACACTCGCCGTGTTTATCGGCTTTGAGTTGATCACAAAAGTTCCACCATTATTACATACTCCCCTCATGTCTGGCTCAAATGCCATTTCAGGTATTACCGTTGTTGGCGCCCTCCTGGCAGCCAATGCAAATAACTGGACCGTGAGCACCTTACTGGGGATTTTTGCTATCGTTTTCGCCATGATCAATGTGGTCGGAGGTTTTATGGTAACCGATCGTATGTTGGCCATGTTTAGAAAAGACAAAAAAGTTGAGAAGGGGGCCTGATCATGATCTATTTCGAACAGCTTGCCTATCTCTTTGCTGCTACCATGTTTATCATGGGTCTCAAATATCTTGGTTCTGCCAAAACTGCCCGTAAAGGGAATCTGTTTGCCATGTTTGGCATGACGCTGGCGGTCCTGGTCACCTTAATGATCTCCGGCATAATTGGACCGGCTCAGATGATCACAGGAATGATCATTGGAAGTCTGGTCGGCGCCGTTGTTGCCCAAAAAATTGAAATGACCTCCATGCCACAGATGGTGGCATTGTTCAATGGATTTGGTGGAATCGCCTCGACTCTGGTCGCTTACTCCGAGTATATGGAACCAAGCAATTTACCCGTTACTCTGGATGTCCAGATAACCATAATTCTGAGTCTCTTTATTGGTACCATCACTTTCACAGGTTCCTTGATCGCCTTTGCAAAATTGCAGGGGATTATGCCTGGAAGACCCATTGTATTGCCATTGCATCAGATTCTTAACATCTTTCTACTCTTAGGAACTGTTGTCTTGGGAGTCATGCATGTTATTGAACCCACACTACCGCTGTGGCCACTCCTCATCATTCTGGCTGCGGCCATTTTTGGTGTCACTTTTGTGATTCCCATCGGTGGTGCAGACATGCCTGTAGTAATCGCCCTCTTGAATTCCTATTCAGGTCTGGCTGCTTCAGCCACTGGATTTGTACTCCACAATAATGTTCTGATCATCTCAGGTGCCCTGGTCGGTGCTTCGGGAATCATCCTTTCACAGCTTATGTGTGATGCCATGAATCGCAGTCTATTCAATGTACTCTTTGGTGCTGTTGGTACCGATGATAGTAGCGGTGACAGCGGAGGGGCTCCTGGTGAAACACGCACGGTGACACGCTATACAGCAGAAGACGCAGCCATAATCATGGATAATGTCCAATCTGTAATTATTGTTCCAGGCTATGGCCTGGCAGTCGCTCAGGCTCAGCATGTGCTGCATGAAATGGGCGAATTGCTTATGGCGAAAGGCATCGATGTAAAATATGCAATTCATCCCGTCGCCGGACGTATGCCCGGTCACATGAATGTGCTCCTCGCAGAAGCCAATGTTCCCTATGATATGCTGTATGAAATGGATGACATCAATGATGATTTCCAAAATACGGATGTGGCCCTGGTCATTGGAGCCAATGATGTGGTCAATCCCTCTGCCCGGACAAAGAAAGATAGTCCGCTCTATGGAATGCCCATTCTGAATGTGGATTACGCCCGAACCGTCATGTTCGTCAAACGTTCCATGGGTGCCGGTTTCGCTGGTGAAGCCAACCCGCTCTTCTTTGACGATAAGACCATGATGGTCTTTGGTGATGCCAAGGCAGTTATCACCGGATTAGTAAAATCTCTTAAAGAAAATGAATAAAAAAAGCTCTTGATCAAATAAAAAGGTCTCGGTTTACCGAGGCCTTTTTATTTCAGCTCGATTTCCTTGATCAATTTCCAGTCAGTCGTTTCACCCTGGGTTTGCATGAGAACCATGTGTGTTATGCTAATTTCAACGGGTACTGGGCTCTGCAGCCGAGAAAGCGCTATCTCTTTCTCCTTTTCTGAAGCAAAACTATATACCAGGCTGATATGTGGGAAAAAGGCAGGATCGGATTCACGAGCAAATAGGGTTCTTGCACGATTATTCTTTTCATCCAGTTCTCGGGATCTTCCAATTTTATAAAACAGGGCACGATAGAAGTTATCCAGCATCCCGATTGACTCGACGCTTAAGCAGAGGGGTGAAGCTTCAATTGCCAGTTCTTTGAACCTTGGCAAGATGCTATCAACTGTATCTGATACTTGACCCAGGAGGGTTAAATGAGGTCGAAAAGTCTCAGCGTTAAACTCAACTGACAGAGTAGCCATGGTCTCTGCAATCTGCTCACTAATTTCTGGATCAGGAACTAACCAGATGGAATATCCTTTTGCTTTACCCACTGCGCTTTGTGTTGCCATTAAAATCACCCGCTATATCAATATTTGTGTTTTAAGTTAGAACGAACTTGCAAAAATGTTGAAACTATTCATAAGGACTAATCATGAAAGCAGCCTGGTTCGAAAAATTTGGAAATGCATCCAATGTTTTGGTCTATGGAGATTATGAAACGCCTACTCCTCAAGAAGATGAGGTTCTGGTTCATCTGCATGCCTCTGGAATAAATCCCTCTGACACAAAAAAAAGAGCTGGGTCAAGTCCTTCTCTCCTGAACGCTGGACCTGTTATCCCGCACAGCGATGGTGCCGGGGTCATTGAGGCTGTTGGTCCGGGGGTTTCTGAGTCGCGTAGCGGTGAACGAGTCTGGCTCTACAACGCACAGTTTGGAAGGCAGCATGGTACTGCAGCTGAATATATAGCCATCAAGAGTTCTCAGGCGATCAGCTTGCCTCAAAATACCTCCTTTGAGATCGGCGCCTGTATGGGAATACCGGCCATGACCTCGCATCGTTGCGTGACAGCTGATGGACCCGTAGATGGCCAGACTGTCCTGGTGACTGGAGGAGCGGGCCGAGTTGGATATTATGCCATTCAATGGGCTAAGCATTTGGGAGCCACAGTAATTGCCACAGCAAGTAGTGAAGCAAATCGCAGAATCTGTACAGAGGCTGGTGCAGATTTGGTAACTGATCATCCTGGAGAGGACGCTACAACCAGCATCAATGAATTTACTGGAGGTGAAGGTGTTGATCGTGTTGTGGAAGGTGAATTCGGGGGAAATTTAAATCATGTGCTGGATGTTTTAAAAACCAACGGCACTATTGCCACCTATTCATCTATGGCTAATGCCACACCTGCGATTCCCTTTTACCAGATGATGTTTAAGGATATCACCGTGCGCTACGTCCTGGTCTATGTGATGCCCGATGCGGCCAAGCTAAAAGCTGCTCAAGACATTACACAATTTCTGGGAATGAACAAATTTCAACATCAAATTGCCCACACGCTTCCCCTCGCTAATATCGCTGAAGGACATCATCACATCGAGAAGGCAGACTTTTCCGGTTGTGTCGTTTTGACCTGCTGAACTGAACTATCTGAGCAAGTAGATCTTCATCAGCTTTTCTATGACTTGCCCCTGCATGTCATCTATATACAATTTACAGAGGTATAGTCCAGATACGGCAATCCCCCCATAACTTGCCATTCCATCCCAGCTTAGTTGACCCCGATGCGCCACAGCTTTCACATGAAAGGGTTCAGCGATTTTTCTTCCCGCCATATCAAAAATGACCATAGAGACCAGGGCTTGTTCAAAAGGGAGCTCATAGTCAATAATAAGAACATCTTTATCGCCATCGGGTGTGAAGGGATTCGGATCAAGGCCAATTTTGAGGTTAGACGAGAGTTGAGTCAGATGCAGGCTGTTTTTGTACCCGGGAGTTGAAGCAAATGCATTTATACAAAAGCCCCAATTCTTTGGATCAGTACCCGATCTATTTGTATTGATCCTTTCCCAGGAACGCCCCGTCACCAAAGGAGACTTTTCATCCCAGGACATTTCATCCATAGTATGGCCCATGGGATCCAGCAAAAGAACGGCGTCCCCAGAATTATTCAGAGTAGGGAATCCCTGGACGGGCACCACAATACAATCCCAGGGGCAACCGTGAATCTCATATTGAGTGCTGAGCAGAATAAACTCATTGGCATCCAGAACAAGATTGCTGTCTGTAATGGTTTTACCATTCGAATTGTTGTCAGATAGTTGCCATCCCTTGAGATCCACCTCATACCAGCTTTTATTATATATCTCCACCCATTCAGGTTCATCAGCCAGTGGAATCGGCATAATCTCACTAATAATCAAAGGAGGGTCAAGGCAGGAGATATATACCACCCTCTCGGCAACATTGTTACCCAGGAATTCATCCTCCGGGGCATCAATCTCAATCCGCAATTTGATCCAGCCGCAACGCTCAATTTCCAAATTCCTAAACCAGGCGAGGGAATCACCCGCTGTGATTTCAGACAAAATTTCTACCTGGTGTTCTATCAGATCCTCTTTGTCTAACACATCAAGTTTTATCGTTGATTGATACATGGCCGAGAACCCCCTATTCCTGATCAACAGGCTGATGTCAATTGCCTGTCTGCCTTCACTGGGAACAATATCAATAATTACCAACTCTAGGTTGAACTCGGGCAATTCCCGTGAGTTACGATAGCCAGGTGTGCCATTCACTACCAGGGATTGCTCCCATTGAGCCAGAGAGTCAGGCGTTTCCATGGTCACCCGCTCCCAGGAATAGCCATTATCTGTAGCGCTGGACCAGCTCATCTGACTCACCATGCTTGTGTCAGGCGATCTGATGATCACTGATTCACCGGAATTTGACAATCCCCCGCTTCCCAGAGTTGCGTCTGTAGAAATTGTGTATAGTGTGGTACTATCCGGCATGAGATCGTGGTAGGGACCTGTATCGAAATTATAGGAGGGGTCCAAGATGACTGCATACCCATAGGGTCTAACACCCTCTGGACCCGATAAATATATCAGACTATCAAGACCCGATCCATCGCTCAAGACCCAGCCATTGATATGTATCACATAGCTACTGGTATTGTACAACTCAATAAATTCATTTTCATACTCTGATCCCTGCGGATTCGCCATCACCTCAGAAATACGAATATCACTGGCCTGCAAAGCGATTGCCAGCAAGACAAGACTGATTCTTCTCATAATAATTCCAATTGTTTTACGTGAGGTTTACGTGATGAAGTGAAACTAATTCAGGACTCCCGCTAATACCAAGTTTTTCCTGAATTCATTGCTGAAATATTGTATATTCAGCTCGCTTCGCCACGAGACTATTAAATTATGGAGGTACAATGAAAATATTGAAACTTAGTTTTATGCTTGTGTTGACAATGCTGGTGCTGATCAGCTGTTCAAGTCCACCGCCTGTCAATGATATGCCAGATCGTAAAAATGCTACCAATCCCAAAACACCAATGGATCTTCCAGATTGGTACATCAATAACGCTGAAGAGGATGATACCTTTATTTACGCTGTCGGCATGGGTGAATCCAGAAAAATGGATCTTGCCGTAGATAAAGCCAAGCAGGCGGCAAGAGTTGAAATATCCCAGCGTATATCTGCAAAAGTACAGAGTCAGGTGAAAAGTTTTACTCAGGAAGCCGGAATGACCGAGGACACTCAGATCGTTGAGTTCTATCAGTCCACATCCAAGACGGTGACTGATAATACCTTGAACGGAATAACCGTCCTGAAGCGTTACCCTTACCAGAAATCGGATGGAGCCTGGATCGCTTATGTTCAGATGGGTTTAAAGAAGGATGCCGTCAGTACTGAAGTTGTTAATCTGATCAAAAACGAAGAAGCGCTTTATGCAGAGTTCAAAGCTTCACAGGGATTTCAGGAATTGGAAGCTGCCGTTGGAAGCATAAAATAACTCCAGCATTTGAACATTAATAAAAAACGGCTCCCATAAGGGGGCCGTTTTTTATTGCTCAAATGCAGTGGCATGCAGCATTTGGTAAAATTAATTCCCGATGTAATTCACCCGCTCAAAGAACTGCTTTTTAAAGGCATCTCCGATGGGGATCTCCTTCCCTTCTATCTTCACAAATTGTTTCTGAATGACCTCAATCTTATCCGTGGCTACCACATAGGATCGATGCACCTGCACAAACTCATCCTGAGGTAACAGCTCCAGTAGTTGTGAAAAATTCATCCGGGAGAGAAGTTCTTTGCCTCCAAGCATAAAAATAATATAGTGACCATCCTTCTTAATATATTTGATCTTATCAGTGTTCACCTGATGGATCTGAGAGCCGCTTTTGATAAAGATCTGCTGGTGCCCAGTTTGGGATTCCGAGACATTCCCCCCATCCTGAGTTTCTACTTTGTTCACTGCCTCGAGAAAACGCTCAAAGGGAATGGGCTTGAGCAGATAGTCCAGGGCTGGCACCTCATAGCTCTCTAGAGCGTGTTCCGGATATGCCGTGCAGAAGATAATGGAAACGTTCTTGGATTTGACCAGCTTTGATAATTGAATACCACTAAGATCCGGCATGTTGATATCCATAAAAACCAGGTCGACAAATTCATGAGATAGGAAATTGAGAGCCTCTAGCGGATCGGTAAAACTGCCTGCAAGCTCCAGCCAGGTGACCTTGCTGACATAAATGCTTAGAATATCAATGGCACCTTGCTCATCATCGACAATGACGCAGCGTATCGGTTTTTTCACAATGTTATCCTCAGATTAATTTGATATTCATTCTCGCTAGACTCAATATTTAGCATGTGCTTCTCAGGATAAAGATGCTCGAGACGTTTTTTTACATTCTCCAGTCCGATACCCTTGTGGTCTGGTGAGGCTTCCCTATCCGGGAAACGAGAGTTAATCACAGTGAAATTCAATTCAGAATCGGATGTTGATAGCTCAATGTTGATATATCCCTTACCCTGATTATCAATGCCATGCTTGAAGGAATTCTCTACCAAGGGGAGCAATAGCAGAGGCGCCACCTGACATTTGCCTGGTCCAAGCTTGCGCTGAAATTCAACGCTGGGTGGATCGCTGGACTTGTATTTGAGCAGCATGAGATCCATATAGTTCTTCAAGTGTTCGATTTCTTGCAGTAGGTCAATTTTTATTCCCGAACTTTCGTAAAGCATATAGCGCATGAGCCCGGACAATCTCAGCAAGGCATCACTGCCTTCTGTATCTTCGTTTCTCTGAGTGATGGCGTATATGTTATTCAGCGTGTTGAATAGAAAATGGGGATTGATCTGAGAGCGTAGGTATTTCACTTCTGCTTCAAGATTCTCATGCTCAAGTTTTTCTTTCTGTCTAATCTGATATCCATAGTCCAGGGCAATGCCATAGAATATCCCCCCGACCATAAGTAATAGGTTTCCACTATAAATGGTGAGGGAAAGGTTAAGACGATTGGGAGACATCAGCATCTTATCCGATATCTCTCCTGCTGCAATTGGCAGATTAAACATTCGAAGGGTTAGCTCATCCCAGCCCCATTCCAGGAGGGAGGCCGTCAGGAAAACTCCCAGAAAAATCAGACTCCTCCCAAATAGCGGTTTCAGTTTTAGTCTCTTGGGAATCAAGTATCGGGAGCTGATGAGAATAAGTCCCACAGAGAGGATCAGATCAAAAGCACGCACTACATACAGACTTCCATCCAGATCATTGAATTGCCCGGCAAAGACCGGCAGTTTGGCTGACTGTATTGGAATGAAGTACAGAAAGCCAAAGACGCCTGTAAGAAGTATAAGTTCTAGCCATTTTCTATACATCAGGCATGAATATATGTTTTTTTAGCACTTCTTCGAGTCCAAAGGCTGTGAATTGAGCCCCCCTTGTCATGAAGCCGCTTCTTTCTGTCACAAAGCTCATCGTATATGAAAATGTCCGTTCAACGCCAAGTTCCAGCTATTAATGCCAAAACTAGAAATCATCCTGATTCACATGCTATCCTTGACGGTCAAAATTAAAGGAGCATAACATGCGATTCAAAAAAAGTGTCACCCTGGGAGCTATCTTCATCTTACTGATATCAGCTTCAATGGCCCAGGAGAAGAGAGTTATTCAAATTAGACGAGGGGCTCTCAGTGATTCAATCAGAACTAAGGTTTTCGTTGATCATGATTTTGAGATGTCCGATTCAGTTATGAAAAATGTCTTTATTCATAAACTGCCACACCATGCCAAAAAAGCGGCTCGAATCATAATTAAAAAATCAGGGTTTTTCCGGAAGAGCAAGATCGTCATCGATTTTGATCCTTTCACAAAGGAAATATTAAATGTCACTGAAAATGACAAGGAGATAGCTCAAAGTAAATTTCATAAATACCAGGACTACCTGGATGATGCCGCGGATATGGAGGAACTGGAAGCCCTTCACCCGCGTATGGAAGAATTAGAGTGGGTTATAGAGGCTTCAGATTTCCCGGATTCACAAAAGATAGCAGATCTTGAAACTATGATCTTGGATCTTGAAATGTTGGGATCTGATCGTGCTCATTTAAAAAGAGAGCGCTACACCTCATTAAAAAAAGTCCTGGAATTAGAACATCTTGAGGAAGTAGTTCAAGATATTCTTGAAGGAGCTGGAATGACCCCACCGCAAAAAATCGAAACAATCGCCATTAAAAAGGGCAAGTTTTTTGTGAATGGCGAGGAAATCAAGGGTGATGCGGGTAAGAAATGTCTTCAAGCCTATATGAGTCACTCTGATCTTAATCCAGAGGATATGCAGAAAAAGGGGGAAGAGATAAGCATTAAAATCCGATTTGACTAAAGCGTTCGATTCATGTTCGGGTGAAGGCAGCCTCCTGAGGGGGGCTGCCTTCTTTTTAGGGCAAAATTACTTTGCTGCCATAAAGCTTCCCTGGCTTGTGATGCCAATTATTGTCGCGTAAACCCAATGCCCGGTGATCTTATCGCCGACAATGGTTCCATTGAGAAACACATTATTATCACGCCAAGCTGGATTCAGACTCACGGCAAACTCATCGCCAATGATTGTTCCGATAAAGGTTCCCTCACCAAGTTGAGGACCGATGTTTTGAGGATCACCAATGGCTTGAAATATCCAGGCACCAGAAATATTGGTAGAATCACCCTCATTAATAGTGAAAGCGCCCTCCACGACCTGAACGCCGGTTGAGTCATAGCCAGAATATTGATAAAAGTCGCTGGCTTCATTCTCCTCCTCACAGGAGCAGCAAAACAAGACTACCAAGATGAAGAGTGAAATGATTTTAAAGTGTTTCATAAAATTCATTATACTCATCTCGCTGATATGCTGCCATCAGTTACAACAATTCCTCCCTCTCCACCTTCATAACTATCAAAGCCAAAGGTCCCGATCCACTTATTGTTAAAAGGGTCAATGGCGATAGCCGTTACGTAATCACTTGGAAGGGCTGAGTTTTCAGTAGTGTAGACCAACCATTTTTCACCATCGAATAGTCCAAAGCCTTTATTAAAAGCACACCATATATTATTGGCGTCATCAATGGTAAATGGTCCCCATATTATCCGATAGTAGGATGGGGGAAATGGATAGGTAATCCATGTTGAGCCATCAAAACAGATGAGATAATTAGGACCACCGATCCATACCCTATTTTCCTTGTCAAGAGCAATCTCTCCTAGAGTATACCTTCCTAAATAAGGATTACGGTATAGAGGAGGAATCTCGAAATTTGTCCAAGCATCTCCATCATAACGCGTGAGCGTGCTGTCATTTAGACACCAGAGCTTGTTATCATTATCAAAACCAAAACCACCTATTTCGCTTCCAGCTAGGCCAGAATTACTCGAGTCAAAATGAGTCCAATTTGCTCCGTCATATTTTGATACACCTGTACGTGCATTATTTCTGTCTCCAACTGCATGCGTGCCCACCCAGATATTATCATGATTATCTACGACCAAACCAAATGCTGGTCGATCAATAGGGATTTCGGCAACAGTAGAACCATCAACTTTGTTTATTCTTGATCCATTAAAAGCCCACAAGTTGCCATTACTATCAACATCAATACTAGCCCAATCCCCTAAATTGAGATTCCAGGTCTGCCAGGTCGATCCAGCATAGCGAGTGGCGGTACCTGAGTCATCGATAATCCACACCACGTTATTTTTATTAATTGTTATGCCCTCAATCACATTTGAGGAGAGACCAGAATTATTTTTATTTAGAACAGTCCAGCTACCCATATAATAATCATAAACCTGAATGCTAAACTCTGCTTCAACAATCCCATTCGTTTCATCAGAGACTTTACAACTGAACGGATACCGGGCGCCCTGGTAGGGAGCATACCAAATCACCGTATCACCTGAGCCTGCCAACGAGCCTGCCGGTGCTGACCAGGTATATTCCAGGGAGTCCCCATCTATGTCAGTGGCAACACACACCAGTGTATCAAAGCCCAAAACCTCTATCCCGTTCCCAAGTTGGCCAATACTCAAAATTTCCGGGTGATGATTTGGAGTATAGGACTCCTCCTCCTCGCAGAAGAAGAGGAGTGCTGTGCATACAAATATGAAGAGGGGACGTTTCATGCTAATCCAATATAAGCATTGTACTGATCTGACGGCTTAATTTTTCTGATTAACTAATAAATCATAGTATAACTGATCTGGATGAATCCATTCTCGCTGCTGCGAGATGCTTTCAACTTGAGGTCGATGGGTTTCGCTAATTCAGCGAAAAGTGGAATACCTGCTCCAAGCAAAACAGGAATAAGCGTGATCGTAATATCCGAAATCAAGCCTCCTGCCAGAAAACGCTGGATGGTGACACCGCCATCCACATAGATATGCTTGATTCCCTGGGATTCAAGGCGCTCGACTATCTCTCGCGGTGATTCAGATGAGTGGGTGACGCAATTCGGGATTTGCTCTGGAAAAGTGATCTCGTTTCTACTTAGAACAAGCATGGGCAGTTCTCCATAAGGCCAGTCGCCAAAGGAAAGTACTTTCTCATAGCTCTTGCGTCCCATCACCATGATATCCACAGATTCCATGTGCGCAGCATAGCCAAGATCATCATCCTCGGGAACTTCGGCGCTGGCATTGTTTAGCCAATCGATATCGCCATCTGGTCCGGCAATATATCCATCCAGGGATGTGGCTATAAAAACAGAGACTCTCATGACTTATTTCTCCTTTTAATGAGATAGCCTAGGTTGGTCGTAAGGGACAGGCCATACAATAAACCCTCTATGAAACCGACATAGGGCATTGATTGTGCATAGCGCCCAAGTAATATGGCAATCGTAAGGGTGATCATGCCTATAGCGAGTAGGATGTTATCATTTTTATTCATGTGTTAACTCCAAAATTTTATTCCCCGAAAGCTTCGACCTCCAAGCCATTGCGTCTCACGGCAAGCCCCCTGAATTCAACTTGTAGATTCATGCTTAGGTTAATCTAATCTATCCCTATACTATCCCAAATTCCCTTTCGTATTCCTTTGAACCCCTCATGATGACTCTAAATTGCCCTTCATGCATTTCTCACTCAATACCATGTCAGGACCCCCTTGTGTTTAAGTACCGATTCATATTCTCACTCCTTTTTCTCCTGCAATTTTGTCCGGTTTCTGCCGATGAAGCCTTGCGCCACAAAATTGGTCAAATGATCATGGTGGGATTCTGGGGTACAGAGATCCCAGACAGTCTGAAATACGATATTGAGCACCGCAATCTTGGCGGGATCGTGACTCTGGCCAATAATCTTGAAAGTCCGGCTCAAATTAAGGCACTCACCGATAGTCTTCAGGCTTTCGCCCAGACCGAATTATTCATTTCTGTGGATCAGGAGGGTGGGATCGTCGCGCGGCTTGATGAGCAAAATGGTTATCAAGCCACCACATCGGCCTATCAACTGGGAACTGTCTTCAATAGCGAGACCACGACCCGTAGTCAAGCCAGGAAAATGGCGGGATGGCTGCAAGCTGCCGGTCTCAACCTGAACCTGGCTCCTGTTGTGGATGTGAATGTGAACCCCAATAGTCCAGCCATTGGTCACTATGGTCGCAGTTTTTCCAGCGATCCTGTGACTGTCTATTACCATGCCTCCTGGTTTATTGACGAATTCCAGCAATCGGATCTCATCACTGCTCTGAAACATTTTCCCGGTCATGGCAGCGCCCAGGATGACTCACACTTTGGATTTACCGATGTGACCGACACCTGGTCCCGAGATGAGCTCATCCCCTATGAACAATTCATCAATGCGGGATATTCGGATATGATCATGAGTGGTCATCTGTTCAATGCCAATATTGACAGTTTGCATCCAGCCACGCTCTCCAAGCTTACTATTAATGATTTATTAAGGGATAGTCTGGGTTATCAAGGTGTGGTCGTTAGTGATGCCATGTACATGCGCGCCATCCAGGACAATTATGAATTTGATGAGGCCATCGAATTGGCCATCAATGCCGGAGTGGACATCCTACTCTATACCACCCATATTCGTGATGAAAAATCCCTGGTCGGTACCATCATTGATCTGGTTGAAGAGAAGGTCTCCAACGGACGGATTGCTGAGAGTACCATCAACACTGCTTACCAGCGGATTATCGCGCTCAAAAACCGGACTCTGGTCTCTGTTTTCAATGATCAGCGATCAAAACAGACCCCAAGTAATCATAGCCTATTTGCTTATCCGAACCCTTTCAATGATGCTACAAATCTGCTCATTGACCTAAAAGATGGGGGGCAGATCAAACTGGAGCTCTTCAATCTGCGGGGACAAATGCTCGATGTCATCCTTGAGGGTCATTTCAACTCGGGCGTGCATGAGGTTCAGATCGATGGAAGTCAGCTAGCCTCAGGCGTCTATTTCCTCAGGCTCACCGGGCTGGGAACCAGCAGTACGTTGAAACTGTCGCTTATTAGATAGTTAGATCGCGTTAGGTCTTGGGGTAGGCTAGCGCTTCTCTTGATACAGCTCACTTCCGGCATTCTAAATAGGAACAATTATTATCACGATTCGTATGTCTCCCATGTATATTACTAAACAAATCCGGAAAGGGAGTTTCTAATGAGACCCACATGGAGAGCAAAATATTTTTCAAGCACACTTACAATCCTTTGCTTAAGTCTGATATTCATCAGCAGCAATCTGGGGCAGGAGACCATGAAATTGAATAAATTGACTAAAGAAGAAGCGCGTGTCATTCTCAACAAAGGTACGGAACGACCCTATAGTGGGAAATTCGAACATCACGAAGAAGATGGAACCTACACCTGTAAGCAGTGTGATGCTCCGCTGTACAAATCCGGTGATAAATTTGATGCCCAATGCGGCTGGCCCAGTTTTGATGATGCAATACCAGGTTCTGTAAAACGCATTCCCGATGCCGATGGACGAAGGACTGAGATCGTTTGCGCCAACTGCGGGGGTCATCTGGGACATGTCTTTCTGGGAGAACAATTCACCCTTAAGAATACTCGCCACTGTGTAAATTCTATCTCTCTTAATTTTGAAGCTGTGGAGGTCAATATCGAAAAGGCAATTTTTGCTTCAGGATGTTTCTGGGGCGTAGAGTATCAATTGCAGAAAAAAGCCGGTGTGATCTCAACCAAGGTCGGTTATACCGGTGGACATGTTCCCAATCCTACTTACAAACAAGTCTGTACTGGCAGAACTGGTCATGCAGAAGCCGTGGAAGTAGTCTTTGATCCTACTCAGGTGAGTTATGAAGAATTGGCCAAACTCTTTTTCGAGACCCATGATCCTACTCAGGTGGGCAGACAGGGTCCCGATATAGGAACCCAGTATCGTACAGAGATCTTTTACGTCTCAGATGCACAAAAAGCGACGGCCGAAAAGCTGATCAAGGCCCTGGAGGGAAAAGGCCTGGATATCGCCACCGAATTGAGCCCTGCTGTTACTTTTTATGAGGGTGAAGATTACCACCAGGATTATTATGCGAAAACAGGTGGAACGCCCTACTGTCACCTCTATACCAAGAGGTTCTAACAAAAAAGCGGGTCAAACTGAGCAAGAACCACACCCAAGAGGGCGATGGCTGTATCTTTCAACTCTGATTGCTTGTGTTATTTAGATTATCAAGATATTGCACAGATCATTCAGGCAATTGGTATAGTTGAATACTAGCAGTTTTGCTTGTTAAGGGTTAAAAACTCCCTACTCGAAAGAAATTTTCCACCTCTTCAAATCCGCAGCTTTTGGCTTCAGGGACACTTCCATGAAACAAGATCTTGCCTTTATCCAGGAAGACAATTCGATCAGCAATTCGATGGATACTGGCCAATTCATGGGTCACCACAACGATACTCATCTGCAACTGATCGCGTAAGGTCAAAATGAGATCATCCAGAGCGGCGCTGGTAATGGGATCCAGTCCCGCTGAGGGCTCATCGCAAAACAATAGTTCAGGATCCAAAGCTATGGCACGCGCCAGGGCCGCTCGTTTGCGCATTCCACCAGATAATTCTGAGGGTAATTGATAGGCTGCATGGGCAAGTCCAACCATACCAAGTTTGACCCTCCCAATGCGCTGAATCAGAGACTGATCAAGTTTGGTGTGTTGTTCAAGAGGAATTGCAAGATTCTCCAGGACACTGATAGAATTCAACAGGGCACCGTTCTGAAACAATACACCAATTCGCTGTAAGGTAGAATTTACAGCTTTCTCATCTTCCAGATTGAATTCCTGCCCAAAAAGTTTGACATCACCGGCCTGTGGGCTTACCAATCCCAGAATACTTTTAAGCAGGGTTGTCTTACCACTGCCACTGCCACCCAGAATGACTGTGATCTCATTTTTATAAAAATCCAGATCAATATTATCCAGGATGGTCCGCTCGCCAAAACGAGTGACCATGCCTTTGATTTCAATCACAGGTTCAGGACTCATTCTATACCATATATATCAGGCTAAAGATGGCATCTAGAAAGATTACGGCAAAAATGGAAGCTACGACGGCTGAGGTTGTCACCCGACCCACGCCCTCTGCTCCACCCTCGACTCTGAAACCATAATAACTGCCAATTACAACAATCACCCCGGCAAAGAAAATACTTTTGCTAAATCCAACCAGGAGATCTTCCAGGGTCAGAATACTAAGTGTCTCATTGAAATATGAAACCGGCGTTAAATCCAAATAGCTCACGCCAATGATAAACCCACCAAAAATTCCCAGAACCATGGATAGGGTTACCAATAATGGCATGCTGAGAGTAATCGCCAAAAATTTAGGGACAACCACATAACGGATCGGATTGATAGCCATCATCCGCAGGGCGTCAATCTCCTCACTTACTTTCATAGAAGAAATCTCTGCCGCAAATGATGAACCACTGCGCCCAGCGATAATTATTGCCGTCATCATGGGGCCCATTTCTCGGACCATTGAGATCGCAATCAAATCAGCTACATAGATGCTCGCCCCGAATTGTCTCAGCTGCGCGGCAGACTGCAGTGCCAGGATCAAACCCAGGACAAAAGACAAGAGGGCAATGATGCCAACTGCGTTGCTACCGATGAGGATTATCTGTTGGAGAACCGCACCTTTACGCCGACCAGACCGGCTAAAAACACCCACTGCCGACCAAAAAGTGATTTCGGAAATCAGTAAAATCAGATCACTGATGGTATGACGCAATGAATAGACAGAATCGCCAATTTTTTCGAATATTCCCGGGTCCTGCGGGGCCTCGGGAAGCTCATGATGCTTTGAAGAAAAAGTATCCAGAGCTTGCTGGTGGTTCTCTGAAACCTGAATGAGCCTGGCACCCTGAAATTGGTGCTCCAGCAACTGATCCAGAAAGCCAACGCCTGCGCTATCGAATTTTGTGACCCCACCAACATCAATGGTTTCCACATCCTGGGCTTTGATTTTTCTTAACTGCCGGGTTATCCCTGGTATGGTGTCATGAGTTACCTGGCCTTCGAGAAAAAGGCTGGCGGCTTCTTGTCTAATTTGGTCTATCACTTTATCCATGGGTCGGTTCTCGCATATGCTCCAGGGCTTACCGTAGGAAATAAGTAAGTCTCAGAAACAGAGCGTGTCGATATTCGATATAATCCTTATTGTTTTCATCCACCTTGTTTCGAAAACGAATGCGATCATCAATGGATATATATTTAAACAATTTGATGTTGAATACGTTTTCCCAATCGATGGTGGTTGAAGCATCACCACTGAACGGGATTAAAAAATCAGCATTGGTATAGTAAGTCAGGTTCAGAGGTAACTGAAAATTTCCCACAATGGACACTTCCGTGCCACGTTTATTGAGGGAGGGTTGTGCGTTCCATATTTTATAGGTGATATCATCCTCAATGACCTCATCCTCAGACTGCAGAAAGACATCGCCGTAATAATCCTGGCGTAGACCCAGGCCTACTCGAATATTCAGATTCGCCCGTCCCGTATTGAGGGCACGCAGGTTCAAGCCTCCACCTTCTTTCAAGGTCATAGGTTTAAACCCTGTTTTGATTTGGACTCTTTTTACATCCGTTCCACTTTCAATAAAAACGCCGTTGAGGTTACGTATTTTAAAATTGATGGGATCATCAAAATATTGATATTCATTCAACATATGGGACTCACTGTCAAAACGTCCATAAAGACCGATGTTTTTAAAAAAATAAATGACCAGGGTATTCCTGAAATAGAAATTATCATTGGAAACCCTAAAAACGGCACCGGTTTCTGAATCCTGAGTCGTCCCCCATTCGATCAAGTTACGAAGCGTATAATTCAGGGGGAAGTTGTCATAGGTGATCTTATTTTCAAATTGAGTATTGAGCACAATGGTGGTTTCATGTTGATCGCGCCCTTTTTCATTATCTCCGATGAAGTTGGCATTCCCAAAAACAGCGTTCAGGAAACGCCAGTTACCGGTTTGTCCAGCAATCTCATTCTCCGCAAGCACACCTCCACCGATCAGATTGGTTGGAGTTCCGTCCTCATTGGTGCCCACGACCAAAGTGAGCTTTTGGAAACCTCCTTCTTTCAGATAAACTGTAGAAAAATCGCGGTAGGTATTAAACGGTTCACTGTTGATCGTGATCTTATAGAGTCCTGGTTTTACCACCCAGATTTTTTGCTGCTCACCATATTCTCGATCTACAGGTATATGGGTTCCATAACTTTCACCCGTCTCTGAGGAAAATAGTTCGTAACGAACTTTTACAACTTCACGACGCTCGTCGGTAATATCTACAACCAGACAACTCCAATCAGGCTTAAGAATGGTTTTATAGCGTGGGATGATCTCAATCTTGTCCTTCTCAAGAACTTGATTAGAACTTCCTGAACCAAATTTGATAGAATAGGTCCCCGCCTGAAGCGGTGAGCCTTTTCCTGGTATCCCAAAGCTTTCTACACCCTTCTCATCAATAATTTTATAGGGAAGCTCATTGTCTGTTTCAGATACTGCAGGGAAGAATAAAATGCCCATCCCCCGGGAGCCCTCTTCCACAGAATCTATAAATACCGAATCTAATTCTGCCAGTATTCGATCATCGGGCGCTTCCTCAGTCCCTTGGAAATGATGCATAACTTTGATCAGAAACTTATCTGTTTCTTCAAGTATGATTTCATTGATCACCTGAACGTAGGTTTCCATTTGATCATCTGGCAGAACAACTTCCCGATTGACCGTATGTTCAACGGTAGTTTCCTTGGCGCCCAATTTCTGTAGTGCGAAATCCATATTGAGACGGGATGCGGTAAGGTCTTCAGATTCATAGACTTCAATGTTGTTAATTTTAGCTTGAATTTCATAATCTGGACGCGTACTTAAAAATTCGCGTGAGACTTGTCGAAAGATTCCATAGCGACTCAAACGTTTAACCATCAGACTGGGGATAATTTCAGTCAGATCGACAGCCCAGATATCATTGTCCGAGTACGTAATGCGCGGGCCAAAATGGCGAATGACGATCTCTTTCCGATTATAAGTATTGGGAATGGTCATATCGCTGACCTGCACTGAATAATTGAGAGGAACCTCTTGAAAAAGTGCTGCCTTTTCCGTGTGCTCGAAATATTCAAGAACATAATAGTTTTTTGGAGCCGGCGCCTGTCCAGCACAAGAAATGAGTACAATTGCTAACAGGGCTGCAGGGAAATACTTCATATCATTACCCTGTTTTTATCGTTTTGAGCGTAATAAGAGCGAGGGGTCATCGTTCACCTTCCGGGAGAATTCACTAAGATACTCTGCTGAGACCTTAAAGGACTCGATGGATTTTATCAGATCCTGACGAGTTTTCAGAATGGTCAGATCTATGTGGGTAAAGGTATCATTGACTGTTTTCAGTGTCTTGGTAACATCCTCAGAAATTCCAATGATGTCAGTAGCCGCTAAATGCTCGCTGAAAACACTGGCGTTGACCAATACTGCATCCAGGCGAGCGAGGCTTGCCTGGGTGGAGACCATAAAAGTAGCCATGGCCATTGAGGCTGAATCCATTTGCATAAATGCGCGCTGCAGGGGTTCCCGACTATCCTGGATGAGTACATTGGTACTCGTCAGAACTTCTTTGAGCATCTGGCGGTTTTCTGCAAGCAGAGCATTGAAGGACTGCAAGGTGGTTTTTAAACCCTTTCGATTTTCCTCCAACAAAGTATTCATATTGGCCAGACTGGCATGTAAAACTTCTCTATTTTCTGAGACCAGATCTTGCGTATTCGTTAGAATGTTACCCACTTTGATGCGGTTATCTTCAGAGGTCACAGCGATGATATTATTTAATAAAAGTTCAAATTTTTCAGCAATCAGTTCCGCTTTTCCGGTGATATCCTCCATGTAGGATGTGCCGGGTTGAATATTCGCGCCAGGTTTTAATAGCGCCGCCTCATTGGTGCCCCCTGTTAACTCAACCTGTTTAATGCCTGTGATACCGACACTCACCAGGGTTGCTAAAACATCCTCTTTGATGGGAGTCCCTTTTTTTACACTTATTTCCACGCTAACATTGTTGATATCATCAATATCGATGGCTATATCCTCAACTTGCCCAATATTTATCCCGTAATATTTGACGGAACTTCCTGACTGTAATCCGATAACAGAGATATTTCGATAGGTTACGAAATACGTGTCACGCTTCTCGATAAGGCGCTGGCCGGCGACTAAAACAATTGTAATTATCAGTAGAATTGATGCGATGGAGAGAAATATCCCCAGTCTGATTTTTTGGGCGCTCGTTACCATGTTAAACCTTTCACAGATATTCCTTTAGCTCAAATGCGAAGAGGGGAAATGTAGACATAAATGAATTCAGTTCCTGTTTCATAATTTCCGCTTCCCCTGCTTGTGATGCTAGAATGATCGTAGCAATATAACCTCAATCATACCATGTTTTGATACAGTTCTCAAATTGAATGGATTTAATGGAAATTTACCTCAATGGTTTTAATCATTTGTAATGTAGATGGGTTGATGAATTCGTGAGCCTTAGCGTTGACACGAGCATAGATTTACAAGTATTTGCTTTCCCCTGTATATTTTGCCCCTCAGACTAGCATAGATTTTCTTCTATATCTCCTAGCTTTGATCTAATTCGCTGTATAAAATCTTCCATTAAATATGGATTTCCTCATTTTCCTATCCTATCAATCGTTCATACTATATTCGTCTTTGAGGGCGTAGACCTCATTTTCCCAGACACGCCTAAAGCGGTCCCTGTTCACCACCGGCTTTTTCACCATGAGCGAGCACAATCGCATTTGCCTGCTTGTACTGCTGGTTTTTGAGTATAGTTGCAGGGCATGCTTGGAGAAATCTCTAACCATAAAATCAAAAATCTGATCCAGGAGATCATCTCCAATAGCATAGATTTTTGCATTCTCCAGGATGAGCTGCCCATAAACGACCAGAGTGAATAGCTCCCCCAATGTTAGCAGAAAATCAATATCCTTGATTTGGTCTGAATTGGGTTTTGCTAACATAAGAACCCATTTTAAGATGCGGATCTGTTTTTTAAATATTTTAACATTGGGCAGAGATACGCTATTGTAAACTGACTTATAATCATGGAATCTGATCTTGCCTAATCCCCGGGTAGGACCCTGATGGAAGAGGAAATCATCATGCTTTGCTTGAGACTGCTTTTCCACTGCAGGATAGCTGGCAGGTTTGAAGAAGTAATTGGCCATGAATTTAATGATCAGGGCCATGTTAACATGAACCGTCCCCTCCAATTTGGGCAGGGCGCGAATATCTCTGGCAGCCATTTCAAAAAAGGCATCCTTCTCAAAGCCCTTGGCTGCTATCACATCCCATAGCAGGTTAATAACTTCCTCACCCTGGGTAGTAACCTTCATCTTGACCATAGGATTATAGAGGAGATAGCGCTTGTCTTCGGGGGAAGCGACACGCATGTAATCGGCGGCCCTCAAGGCAAAGAGTTTCATGGCAATCAAACGTGAGTAGGCGTCTACAAAAAGCTGTTTGACGTGAGGGAAATCAGTTACGTATTTGTTGTAGAGATTACGCTTGGAAGCATGGTTAATGGCTTCATAAAAGGCGTGAGTGGACATTCCAATAGAGGCCCAACCAAGATTGTATTTCCCAATATTCACAGTGTTCAACACCATATCCCAGGCATCTCTGCCTTTGGCAAGAATATCTGCTTCCGAAATGGGGTAATCGTTTAGAGCATACTCTGCCACGTAGTTTTGACTTGAAACCACATTTTTGACACATTCATATTTTTCGTGGAGATAGTTGGCTACAAAGACCACATAGTCACCGGTATCTGCCATTTTTCCAAAGGTGGAGACCATTTTGGCAATATTCCCATTCCCGATATAGTATTTGGATCCATTGGCCAGATAGCTTCCATCCTGCTGGGGTGTCAAAGCCATCTCTGTGGAATAGATATCTGCTCCATGGTCACGTTCAGACAGTCCAAAGGCGAAGACTTCACCAGCTTCCAAAAGTTTGCCTGCCATCTTTTTTTGGGCTTCATTGTCTGACATCCAGATCGGACCAAGGCCTAGAATGGATACTTGCCAGGTGTACCAGTAAGCCAGTCCATAAAATCCCAGGATCTCATTGTAATGGGCGATTCTCCAGGTGTCCCAACGACTGTCTTTATCCCCATATTCAGTCGGTCTCAGTAGGGTGGCAAAGATGTTCTCTTCTTTTACAAATTCCAGAAAATCTGCATACCAGACTCGGTTGTGGTCATCATTCTTAATTCGTGTAAGACCTTTACTCTCAAAGAAATCGATGGTTTTCCGAACAATTGCTTGGAATTGTTCATCAGAATGTTCAATAGTGTATTTTTTGGGATTGAGCAGCACGGTTTTTCCCCTCTGCTGATGAGTTAACTTTTATCACAAATTGCTCTAGACGAGCGTACTTAAGTCACCCTTAAGTTAGTATGCCTTGTGTCTTTTTTGCTAGTGAAAGCTGGTGGTTTTAGAAGGGGGCGTATTGAGCGACAGACATTCCCAGGAGTGCGATAAACATAAAGGCAAGGAATGTCAACCTGAAAGACTTATTCCGCAGGGATGCTCGCTGGAGAATTTACGAAGTAAGCTCTTCCTGAGATCACCAAAAGGATACCGCCCAAAATGATACGGGAAGCCATACTCAGGCGGAGGGTGAGCGCTTCTCCCACAAATACTATCCCTCCCAGAGCCGCAATGACCGGAACCGACAACTGGATCACTGCAGCCTGCGTCGCTGAAAGACCTCTGAGCGCCATATACCAAAGTGTATACCCCACGCCGGAAGCCAGACTACCCGAAAGCACTGCATATATGAGACCTTCCGCTGTAACTCTTCCTGTTTGGAGAGCAATCAGGATGAGAACAACAATGAGGGGGATGGTTCTCATTCAGCTGGTTCTGACCAAACCCCAAATTCATTCCCATTGGGATCAGCAAAGTGAAACCGGCGACCTCCGGGAAACGAATAGGTTTCTTTCACAACCGTACCACCAGCTGATTCAATTTTTGCCTGGGTTTCCTCAAGCCTCGCACTATAAAAGACGGGCAACACACTCCCTTTCTCGCTTTTGGCAGACAGCTCTGATTTGTAAAAGCCGCCTTCCATCCCTGATCCAGTATACGCTGCATAATCGGAACCAAAATCCAGAAATTTCCAGGCGAACACCTGAGTGAAAAATGATTTTACTGCCTCAATGTCATTTGCAGGTAACTCTAAATAGGTAATGGTTTCGTGTTTATAACTCATGTGATATCCTTTTTATTGTTTTGATTTTGTTTCCAGCTCAGCCAATATTCATCTAAAGAATATTTCCCCGGGCCGATGAACAGAATACTGAGAAATACAATAGCTGCTTTCATGGCATGCGAATATCTACCAAAGGAATCACCCTGAAGTATGTGCGTGAGTGTTGCCACGATCATGGTGAACATGAGAAAAAAGCTAGCTGGGCGAGTAAACAGTCCCAGAATAAGCAGCAAACCGCCCGTAAATTCAGAGCATGCGGCCATAAAACCCCAGAAAGCAGGAATGAAATTGAACCCGAGATCAACCATTGCTCCGCCGAGTTTAGTCCAGGATGACATTCCACCGATGAGCTTGGGATAACCATGAAACATGAACAAGATCCCAAAGCCAACACGTAAAATGAGAATCCCCACCTCACGATATTTATCCCAGGACTGCAAGATCATTTGACGCCTCCATACGCCACTCCGCTCAAGTCGGCCATGTCTCGTTTCCAGCTTGTGAGATCATCTACATTGAATTGATTGAGATGTTCATGTCCACAGGCTCGCGCCATGACTTGCATGAGTTCTGTAGAAGCCCGGAAATAATTGTTTAGCTGTTGAGCACCTTTTTCGATTTTTATACGGGCTCGAAGCTCTGGTTTCTGTGTCGCAATACCTACAGGACAATTATTGGTATGACAGGCACGCATACCTAAGCATCCAATTGCCTGGATAGCTGCATTTGAAACTGCAATGGCATCAGCACCCAAAGCCAGAGCTTTGACAAAATCCGCCGGCAAACGTAAGCCACCGGTGATCACCAGAGACACATCGGAACGACCCGCTTGATCCAGATAGCGGCGTGCTCTTGCCAGGGCTGGAATGGTTGGGACTGAAATATTATCCCGGAAAATAAGTGGCGCTGCCCCAGTACCACCTCCACGTCCATCTAGAATGATATAATCCACACCAATCTCTAGCGCAGCTGCGATATCTTTTTCGATGTGCTGGGCAGAAAGTTTTACACCAATGGGAATACCGCCGGTAGCTTCGCGCACTTCAGCAGCAAAGTGTTTGTAATCTTCAATGTTGTCCCAGTCAGGAAAACGGGATGGCGATATGGCAGGTTCGCCTTCATTCAAACCCCTGACTTCTGCAATTTTCCCTTTTACCTTATTGCCGGGGAGATGTCCACCAGTTCCGGTCTTCGCTCCCTGTCCACATTTAAAATGAAACGCCTGGCATTTTTGCACCTTGTCCATGGAGTAGCCGAAACGAGCTGAGGCAAGTTCATATAGATAGCGCGAGTTCGCTGCCTGCTCCTCTGGTAGCATACCACCTTCACCGGAACAAATACCTGTACCAGCAAGCTCAGCTCCCCTGGCTAAAGACACTTTGGCTTCCTCGGAGAGAGCGCCAAAACTCATATCTGAAACAAATAAGGGCCGTTCAAGGATGAGCGGTTTCTTGGCATTAGGACCAATAACTACCTCGGTTCCAACCAGTGCATCATCCAATAAGGGGACCTTGTGCAACTGAGCCGTGAGTAATTGCAGGTCATCCCAACGAGGTAGATCTGTGAGCGGTACCCCCATGGCGCCAACACGCCCGTGATGGCCAACATCACTGAGGCCCTTTTCCGCCAAATGCTGAATATACTGAGTGTGGGGTTCTTCTGGTGTGCCATGAATATCTTTGTAAACACCCTGGTAGGCTTCTCTATCATAGGGCTGGGGATTACTTACCTCCCAGGCTTTCACCTCATCTTCGTCAATCCAGACCTGATTATCTTCTATCCAGGCTGTAAAACGATGGAGTTTTTCCTCAGGATTGTAGGCACTGATACCGCTCTTATAATTGTAATCCCATTCATGTAGACCACAGATAAGGTCATCTCCCCGGATAAAACCATCTGCCAGAATGCCCCCCCGGTGATGACAGCGACCAAAAAGTACGGATACCTGATCTTCATCTTTCCAGCGCGTGATTACCAGGTCTACATTGGCTACGAGAGCATATACGGGCACCAGGGGCTCTAACTCTTCCCATTGAGCAATTGCTGTTTTATTCATGAAATTCCCTTCATTCCCCCCAGCTTGGCTATACGTAAAATTATTCTTTTGTCAAAGTTGAATGTGAGAAGGTCTTGATCTCCTCGATGGACAAATGATCCCCTTCATCAGTTCCATAATAAGCTGTTTGTATGATCCCTTGATCATCCACCAGAAAATCCGCTGGCATGGTTAGTAAGCTGCTTTTGAATTCTTTGGGGAGATACCCTTTGAACATGCTTCGCATGAGGGTGGGGAAGCGAACGGTCATTCCATATAGGAATCCAAAGAATGAGCGCTTGATGCCATACATCTTGTAATAGGTCCTGCTTCCATCAGCCAGAAGTGGAAAGGGAGCTTTATGATCCCCATTGTCCTTGATGAGTTTTTCATGGGTGGAATCAAAGACTGCAACCATGGTGAAGTCCTCTGAGAATTCGTCAAATCGTCTCACCAGCTCATGAATCCGAAGATTACAGAAGGGACAGGAGGCGAATCGATAAAAACTTAGGAGAAAGGGCTTTCCCCCTATCGTCTCCATGTCAAATGTTGATCCATCCAGCGCTGGAAGAATGATGTTCTTTACTTTATCCCCCACTTTTAAACGCATACCATACCCCTTCTTTTTTATTCAAATGAATATGAAGACTCCACCCAGGATAATTGTCTTGGTACTTACAAAACCACTATTTGAGACAGAATCTCTTAGTTGGGGGTTTTCCCCAGTAATTTCCATAACCAGTGGTGAAATTTGTGTAAGCCCTGGGGCTCAGAAAACATAAGAATGCACTCACCATGAACCAGGTCGACACTATTCTCTTCGCAAAACTGAATCGCTTTTAATGATTCTGAACCCTGCTGCATCCAGACTCTTTTAATCCCCGATCCAGGTATTTCATGTACAACTTCTTCAGTTCTTGCTGGCGGGATAACAAGAAGCAAGTCTTCAACCCCATCGGGTAGATCAGCGATTGAACTGACAGATGACATTCCGTTAATTTCACTCACCTCCGGATGGACCGGATGGAACTGGTAGCCTTTTGCTGACAGAGTTTTCATGATAATATTGCCAAACTTCTTCCCACTCCGGGAAACACCGGCAATTGCCATGTTTCTATTTGCCAGAAAGTTTGTAATCAAATCCTTTTTTTGCATAGATCCCCCTATACTTTTTGCCAATTGTCTCTACTGAGCCTCATGCGCTTCAGCGTTTTGAATTCATCCCCAATATCAGTATCATACTGAATACTTTTATATTCCTGAAATCCGAATTTCTTATAACAGTTCATGGCAGCTCTATTAAACTCAAAAACGCCCAGATCGAGCTCATTCAGATCCAGATCCTCAAAACCAAACTTCAGCCCAGCCCGAATCATGGTCTCACCATAACCTTTGCCACGATCGGATATGTCACCGATGAGCAGACGTCCCAGAACAGCTGTCTTCTTTTGATAGTCCACCGCAAGCAACTCGAGGTGTCCCACAACCTTTTGCTCAGGCTCGGACATTACCTTGAACATGTAATGTGTCTGTTCGGCTGCTTTTGTAGCCGCATAGCTTTCCATGAGTTGCGATTCATCCAGGGGAAAATGGTAATGTGGACCTGCCCATTGGAGCAGAAATTTTGCATCAGGAATCCACTGGATCAGCCTAGGGATATCCTGGATCTCAAATGGTCTGAGACTGATCATTATGCTTTAGTCTGCAGCAATCTCACCCAGAAATTTAAGCACAACCCCCCAGGTGTCAGTAACGCTGGCATTGGTTCTCTCCTCTACTAGCATGGAAGAACCATGGACACCACCCTTAGCCACATAAACCTGATGCCCACTTTGACGAACCAGTTCGAATTGCTCCTTCACGCTATCATATTCCATTTCACTCTCAGGTCTCAGTACCAGAACAGGCATATCAAGTGTATCGAAATATCCATTGGGTTGACACTCTCCCATGGGATCTCCTGAAGCTGGTGAAAATGCAAGGACCGCATCAATGGTTTCGGGATGGTCATGAGCCAGTTTAAGGACCAGAGCGGCACTGTAACTGCTTCCCCAGATGGCTACTTTTCCTTGAAGATCCTGTTTGCTGAAAAAATCCATTGTTGCTTCCAGATCCGGATAGGCATCACAATATGTTGAACCATTCAATCCCATGCCTGCCACGGTCCTGTTATAGCTTCCAAAAAGTTGACCTCCTGATCGCTGGTCAATGGAAAGGACATTGTACCCGTTTCCCCGTAGTTGAGGAATGATACTGCCATATTCCCCCCGGGCGTTGGATCTGGCTTGATGAAATAGAATAACTGTCAGCGCCTCTTTTTCTTGGCCTTCCAGATTTCCATAAACCAGAACACTGTCCGTGGTCAGAAAACTGATCTCCATATTCATCATTTCTTCAGGTTTATTTTTTGTAAATCCGAACATGATGAGGCCAGCAATGAAAAGCAGAAGAAGCACAAAGGAGGCAACAAGTTGTTTCATAATATATTAACTCCATATTAGTTTATTCTTCAGGTGGTCAAAGGTATCCCCAAGCAGGAATCAATTCCATGTTTTTCGTTTGACGGTGGCTATGATTTGATCAATCTCCCAGTCTTCCACAAGCGGCTTTGCTTTAAGAATTCTTTCTATATGTCGACAAACCAGGCTAAATTGCAGACCGGCTCAAAATGAAACCGCTAGAAATGACAATTTTTATATAGATAAGAATATGATTATACCAGCTACCCCCTCATCTTTTTCAGGAAACATCGTTGATGTTCTTAATCAACGCATCTTTCAAGGGACCGTCTATATAAAAAATGGCCGAATCCACTCTCTCATCGAAGAAGAGGTAGCTGAAACTCATTATATTTTACCCGGACTCATTGATGCCCATATCCATATCGAGAGTTCCATGCTGGTCCCGTCTGAATTTGCCCGAGCTGCCGTGATTCATGGTACTGTTGCTACTGTCTCTGATCCCCATGAGATCGCCAATGTTCTGGGGCTCCCAGGGGTGGAGTTTATGCTGGAGAATGCCAGCCAGACCCCCTTTAAATTCCATTTCTCAGCTCCTTCCTGTGTCCCGGCGACACCATTTGAAACTGCGGGTGCTCGTCTGGATACTCACGAGATTGCTGAACTTCTCCGGCGGGATGACATTGTCAGTCTCTCTGAAATGATGAATGTCCCCGGTGTGCTCAACGATGATGCTGAGGTCTCGCAGAAGCTGCGTCTGGCTAAACAGGCAGGTAAGCCTGTGGATGGTCATGCTCCAGGCTTACGGGGGAAAGAGGTCAAAAAATATATCGAATCCGGGATCACAACGGATCATGAGTGTTTTAGCCTGGAAGAAGCGCTGGAAAAATTGTCCCTGGGTATGCAGGTTCAGATCCGCGAAGGTTCTGCTGCCCGAAATCTGGATGAGCTTATGTCTCTCATGCAGGACAACTACCAGAACTGCATGCTGTGCAGTGATGACAAGCATCCCGATGATCTGGCTGAAGGTCATATCAATGATATGGTAAAACGCTCAATTGCTGGCGGATTGGATCCCTTGAAAGTCCTGTGGAGTGCCTCAGTCACCCCTGTTAAAACCTACGGGCTTGATGTGGGCTTGCTCAAAGTGGGTGATCCTGCTGACCTGATAATTGTGGATGATCTGAAAAACTTTAATGTCCAGTCAACCCTCATCAATGGTCAGCGTGTAGCGGAGAATGGAATAAGCAATCTTTCCTCCATACCTACGATTCCCGTAAACAAATTTGAGGCTGAATTACAGATCGCTGAGAACTATCAAATAAAGCCCAAGACTGATTCTGTTCCTGTCATTGAGGTTATTGATGGTCAGTTGGTGACAAGAAAATACAACTGGACTCCCACCCTCGATAGTCAGGGCTTTATTCAACCCGATTTGGACCAGGATATATTGAAAATAGCAGTTCTAAATCGCTATTCCCTTTCAAAGCCGGCAGTTGGCCTCATTAAGAATTTTGGACTAAAGGAAGGCGCTTTAGCCTCCTCTGTGGCGCATGATTCTCATAATATTGTAGCTGTGGGCACCTCAGATGAGGCTCTGGCTCGCGTCATCAATCTGATCATCGCGAATCAGGGTGGGATTGCTGCTGTTACAGACAAAGATGATCATATCCTACCCCTACCTGTGGCTGGTATCATGAGTAATACAGATGCTTTTGAGGTTGGTAAGATCTACGCCCAAATGGACGAAATCGCCAAAGTGATGGGCTCACAGCTCCGCGCTCCCTACATGACGCTTTCCTTTATGGCATTACTGGTGATTCCAGATATCAAACTCAGTGATAAGGGTCTGTTTGATGGTGAAAAATTTGAATTCATGGATGTCTTCGTATGAAAGAGGGTAAGAAAATCACAGTCTTTTCACAACGAAACGAACGAAGAAAACGAATGCAGGAGACCTATAGCTTGAGTTTCGTAAATTTCGTCATATTCGTTGTAAAAAAAGAATCAGACTGGTCGAAATGAGCATTATTGGATCACGACAGAAGCGTGTGGATGCCCGAGGTAAGCTAACGGGAGATACTCGTTTTGTCACAGACATTAGCGTGGACAATATGCTTCATGCAGCTCCCGTGTATTCCCATGTCCCCTACGGTAAGCTCCTTAATATTGATTCTGATTCAATTCACAATGATCCTGATTTTGTAGCTTTCTACACGGCTAAAGACATTCCCGGTGAAAATCAGGTTGGTGTTATTCTGGAAGACCAACCCTTGATGGCTGATGACATTGTGCGATACATTGGCGATAGCGTGGGAATTCTGGTGGCGACCAGCCATGAATCAGCTTTGCGCCTGGCAGCTCAGATAGAAGTCAATATTCAGGCTTTCGAGCCCATCCTATCCATTGATGCCAGTCGGGATGCCACAAGTGGATTCATTCATGAAAGCAACCTGGCTTGCGAGCACCAGGTGAAGCGAGGTGAGCCCACAGCCGAATTCGCCAAAGCAGACCGGATCATTGAAGCCCATTTTGAAACTCCCTTTCAGGAACACTATTATCTGGAACCCCAGGGATGCATTGCCCAGCCTGACGGGCAGGGTGGCATCTACGTTCTTGGCTCCATTCAGTGTCCCTTCTATGTGCAAAAAGCTATTTCCAAGGCACTGGCTCTTCCTTTTTCAAAGATCAAGGTTGAGCAGGCCCCTACTGGTGGAGCCTTTGGAGGAAAAGAGGATATCCCCTCAGAGGTTTGTACCCGGGCTGCTTTGGCTGCTCTCCTGCTGAACAAGGCGGTAAAAATGATTTATTCCCGCTCCGATGATGTCCAACTCACCAGCAAAAGACATCCATTCCAGATGCACTATAAAGTTGCTGTGTCAAAGGAGGGACAGCTCTTGGCCGCTTCTATCCAACTAGAGGAGAATGCCGGCGCCTATGCCACGCTTTCATCTGTGGTCTCCTATCGCTCAGCCATGCAAGCCATGGGACCCTATGTCATTCCCAACATCTCAGTAGAATCCAGATCTTATTACACCAATCTTCCGCCTACTGGCGCATTTAGAGGTTTTGGATCTCCACAGGCTGCTTTTGGTCATGAACGCATAATGGATATCATCGCAGCTGAATTGCAAATGGACCCCATTGAATTACGCCTTAAAAATATACTGAAAGTGGATACTGAAACCCTCACCGGCCACAGACTCACCTCCAGCGTGGGAGCGAGTGAGACTCTGAGAACTGCCTCAGAAGCTGCTCAGTGGTCTAACAGGGCTGTTTCTGAGGACAAGAGATATAGGGTCGGCTATGGCGTTTCTCTCATCCATTACGGGAATTGTCTGGGAGCTGCCGGTTGGTTTATGGATGGCAGTGGTGTGAAACTTAAAATTCATAGAGATGGAAGCGTATCCGTGGCCTTTGGACTCATTGAAATGGGCCAGGGTGCGTTAACTGCCGTAAACCAAATGACGGCAGAAGCTTTGGGTGTGGAGCCCTCCAGAATCACTGTTCTACCTACAGATACAGAACAGGTACCGGATAGTGGGCCCTCTGTAGCCAGTCGAAATGTGGTCATGACCGGAAACGCCATCCGTGATGCAGTTCGAAAATTATTACCCGTTCTCAAGGAGGCAGCAGCCGAACTTATGGATTGTGATCTGGCTGAGGTAAAAATCGAGAATGGAAAAGTGTTCAATAATCGGAATGATGCCAGCATTTCCTTTGAAGAGCTGAGTAATTATCTTTATCTCTCCAATCGTCCCATGGATGTATTGGGATGGTGGCATGTCCCCGAGCTGGAGTACGACGCAGTGAACGGTGTCGGTGAGGCCTATTTTACTTACTCATATGCTACCCATATTGCCAGAGTTGCTGTGGACACGCTCACAGGTCTGGTGAAAGTGGAAAAGATCTGGGCATCACATGATGTGGGGCGGGCTATCAACCCAGCTGGACTGGAAGCCCAGGTTGAGGGCGGTACGGTACAAGGTATTGGATGGGCATTAACTGAAAATTTTAAACTGGAAGCAGGGAAAGTGCTTAGCGATAACCTCACTACCTATCTTTTGCCCACAGCTCTGGATGTTGGAGAGATCGAATCCATTTTTATCGAGGATCCTGAACCAGAAGGTCCCTGGGGTGCCAAGGGTATTGGCGAACCGGCCATCATCCCAACGGCTGGAGCCATTGCTAATGCAGTGAGTAATGCTCTGGGTAAACCCGTGAACAAAATCCCCCTTAAACCTGAGTATATTTTAGAATTGATGGACGACTAACATGAATCATAATAGAAATAATACTGAGGAAAAGTTTTGCTGTGTCTTACTGAGCAGGTCGAAGTATGACACAACAAATGCCGAATATCTATCCTTCGACCAGCCTACGCTGTACAGCTTCGACTTGACTGGCAGGATGACACTCCTGTATCCCTTTGGGGATGAAGGAATATCTCCATGACGAAAATATTACTGAGAAATCTTCGTGTTCTCAACCCATTTAGTAAGCCCAAGTATCTGGAGAATGCCTCTATTCTCATCGAAGATGGTATCATTCAGTCTGTGAGTGATGCGCCTTTGAATTTTGACGGTGACACTATTGACATGCTGGGGAAAACCGTCCTGCCGGGAATGATCAATGCCCACACTCATTTGTACTCATCATTAGCCCTGGGAATGCCTGCACCCAAGAACAACCCTGGAAATTTTGTGGAAATCCTAAAGGAAATATGGTGGAAGCTAGATCGCAGTTTGGATGAGGAATCGACACGAGCCTCTTTTGAAGTGGGTCTGATCGACTGTATCCAGAATGGGGTGACCACGGTGATCGATCACCACGCTAGCCCGAATTACGTAGAGGGTTCCCTGGATATACTGGTCGAAACCGCCAAGAAATATGGTATTAATATTGCGATTTGTTTCGAAAGCTCCGACCGAAATGGAGCAAAAATTTTCACCAGGGAGCTCGAAGCGAATTTGCTGGCTATATGTGAATATGCCGATGACCTCCACATACTGCCACTCATGGGATTACATGCCTCGTTTACGCTCTCCGATGAATCACTTGAACATGTGGCCGACAGCCTGAAGAATCTTGACAATTGGGGAATTCACATTCACGTTGCAGAGGATCTTGCAGATGAACTAGATGCCCAGGAGCGCGGGTATGGCTCAGTCATTCAGCGCCTGGATCATTTTGGTCTCCTGAACAACAAGTCTCTCATCATTCACGGTATCTATATCACCCGACAGGATCGACACATCCTTCTCCAGCGTGGTTGTAAATTGATTCACAATCCCACATCCAATGCCGGAAATCAGGTGGGTATTCTGGAGACCGAGATCATTGAATCCCTTCATCCGGGATTGGGTACAGATGGAAAACAGAACGATATGCTGGCTGAAGCAAAAGAGGGTGCCCAGATCAGATCCGCCAAGGAATGCCTACCGGTGGATTATCTAAAACTTCTCTTCAAAAATAACCCAAAAATAGCTTCCCGTTTATTTGGGAAACCTCTGGGCCATATAAACAAAGGGTCTCAGGCTGATCTGGTTTTCTATGACTATGACCCTAAAACCGAAATTAGCCGCAAGAATTTTAAAAGTCACATCCAATATGGACTCACACGACCCAGTGATGTGATGACCCAGGGAGTCTTTAGAATGCGTGATGGCATTCTCGTTGATGTTGATACTAAAACGATAATGGATGATGCTCGATACCAGTCTCGAAAACTATGGAAGAAAATGAAGAAACTTTAAGGATATCTGATGATACCTGATTTTGATAAAATACTGCAGCAGGCTGAAAGCTACCGTCCTGAAATATCTCGGTTCCTCAGAGATATGATCGCTATTCCCAGCGAAAGTTGTCAGGAAGAGCTGGTAATCCTCAGGATAAAAGCTGAAATGGAAAAAGTCGGTTTCGACAAGATCGAGATCGATGAAATGGGTAACATTTACGGCAGCATGGGCCATGGGTCACATGTGATCGCCATGGATGCCCATATCGATACCGTGGGTGTTGGTAACATGGACAACTGGAATGTTGATCCCTATGAAGGCTTTGAGGATGATGAGATCATCATGGGTCGCGGTGCCTCTGATCAGGAGGGCGGAATGGCCAGTATGGTCTATGCCGGCAAGATCATCAAGGACCTGAATTTGGAAGATGACTATACTCTAGTCATCACGGGAACCGTCCAGGAAGAAGATTGTGACGGCCTCTGCTGGCAATACATCATGGACAACAAGAAGCTGAATCCGGAATTCGTGGTCAGCACAGAACCCACCTCCTGCCGTATTTATCGAGGACAACGGGGACGCATGGAGATCAAGGTGACAACTTCCGGTTTAAGTGCCCACGGCTCTGCCCCTGAGCGAGGTGACAATGCTATCTATAAAATGGCTCCCATTCTTGAAGAGTTGAAAGCGCTGAACCACACGCTGAAAGACCATGATTTTCTCGGCAAGGGATCTCTCACCGTTTCTGAAATATTCTATACCTCACCTTCTCGATGTGCAGTGGCAGATGGCTGTTCCATCTCCATTGATCGACGTTTGACCGTGGGTGAGACGGCCGAATCGGCCATCAAAGAGATCCAGGACCTGCCTGCGGTCAAAGCAGCAGATGCCTTCGTTGAAATGTATGATTACGAAAGACCCAGTTATACAGGTTTGATCTATCCAACAAAAGCCTACTTCCCCACCTGGCTCATCGAGGAAGATCATATCACCACCATATCCCTGGTGGACGCCTACAAGGGTCTTTTCAAAGAGGAGCCCATTGTGGACAAATGGACATTCTCCACCAATGGAGTCGCCATCATGGGTCGTTATGGGATTCCCTGCATTGGATTTGGACCTGGCGCTGAAGAAGAAGCCCACGCCCCCAATGAAAAAACCTGGAAAGATCAGCTGGTGAAAGCAGCGGCCATGTATGCTGCCATACCCTTAACATATTTGGCACGGATCAAGAAACTGGAGAAAAATGATTCAACACATTGATAAAATCAAAGCGCTAAACATAGACAATTATGGCCATGACTTTCTCCTGACCTGGGATAAATCTCCTGATGAGCTGGAAGCGACCCTCCTTCTGGCTGAACTACTCAGAGAACGCCATCGTCTGGAAAAGTCAAATCGCGTTTTCGACTCCGGTCTCGCTGTTTCCATCTTTCGAGACAACTCCACGCGCACCCGGTTCAGCTTTGCTTCTGCTGCCAATGCACTGGGGTTGGCCGTTTCTGACATGGATGAAGAAAAGTCACAGGTTTCCCATGGAGAGACAGTCCGGGAAACGGCTAATATGATCTCATTCATGACCCGTACTATGGGGATTCGGGATGATATGTATCTGGGTGAAGGTCATAGCTATATGAAAGAAGTTTCAGAGGCAGTACAAACAGGATTCGAAGAGGGTGTCCTGCATCATCGTCCGGGTCTGATTAATTTGCAATGCGATATTGACCATCCTACGCAGAGCATGGCTGACCTGGCCATGTTAAAAAACCATTTTGGGTCACTGGAAGCACTGAAGGGCAAAAAGATCGCCATGTCCTGGGCATATTCGCCCAGCTACGGCAAACCCCTTTCTGTCCCCCAGGGAATCATTGGCCTTATGACTCGCTATGGTATGGACGTCACCCTGGCTCATCCGGATGGATATACGCTGATTCCCGATGTGCTAGATCTTGCGGGGAATCAAGCGAAGGATTCAGGTGGGTCCTTTCAGGTGGTCAACTCCATGGATGAAGCATTTTCTGGGGCTGATATTGTGTATCCAAAATCATGGGCTCCTTTTCAGGTTATGGAAGATCGCACAAAGCTACTTAAACAGGGAGATAGCAAAGGTCTGAAAACATTGGAGCAAACCTGTCTTGCTAATAATGCCAGGTTCACCGACTGGGAATGTACCGAAGAAAAAATGAAGCTCACTAAGAACGGGGAAGCCCTATATATGCATTGCCTGCCCGCTGATATTACCGGTGTAAGCTGTGAACAAGGTGAGGTAAGTAAGGCGGTCTTTGAGAAATATCGAAGGGACACTTACCTGGAAGCCAGTTATAAACCCTTTATCATCGCTGCCATGATGTTGCTGACCAGCGCCAAAGATCCCATGGCAGCATTAGGTAAGCTTAGGTAAAAAAGAGTCAGATATGCTTCGAGAGCCTCAGCATGACACATTCCCACCACTTTCAGTAAAGTGTGTCACCCTGAGCCTGTCGAAGGGTCTTATGACACACCTGAATAGGAAATTAAAGGAAGAAATGAAAATATGAATACTGACCAGGTTTTAAAAAACACTATCCAGCGCTGTAAAGAGCAGGATATCATCATTCCAACTTACAAGCAAATGGCTCATCCTGAGCTCATTCCCGAGGGCATCAAAGCGGAACTCTCGCAGATCGGTTTGTGGGATCTTAATCCACGGAATCTGTTCCGCATAACTTGGCAAAATGAACCTGTCCCTTCCGGTGGTGCTTTTGGGGATGTCAACTATCTGGAATTACCCTCCGAATTGACTGGCGTGAAAGCCAGGATCATCGTCCTCATTGGTAAATTCTTTCCTACTGGTGCTCACAAGGTTGGTGCCACATTTGGACCTCTCGTGGAAAAATTGATCTCCGGACAATTTGACCCGACTCGCCAAAAGGCACTCTGGCCATCAACAGGAAATTATTGTCGGGGAGGCGCCTACGATGGCTATCTCTTGGGCTGTCCTTCCATCGCCGTTCTTCCTGAAGAAATGTCCAGAGAACGCTATGACTGGCTTGAACGCGTCGGCGCAGAGATCATCCGTACCGAGGGTGGAGAAGCCAATGTAAAAGAGATCTATGACAAAGTAAAAGAACTGGAAGCTGAAAGGGGCGATGAGATCGTTACCTTGAATCAGTTTGATGAAATTGGCAACGCCCTATGGCACTATGCTGTCACTGGAAAGGCCATGGAAAAGGTCTTCAATTCTGTAAATAGTGGCAGTCAAAGATTTAGCGGTCTCTTTCTCACTCAGGGATCGGCAGGAACGCTGGGTTCAGCAGATTACCTGCGAACAAAGTTCCCCTCCCTCAAAGTTGCAGCCGGGGAAGCACTTCAGGTACCAACTCTTTTACAAAATGGCTTCGGAGCGCATCGTATTGAGGGTATTGGCGACAAGCATGTCCCCTGGATTCACAACATGAAAAACATGGATATGGTTATTGGGATCGACGATAACATCTCTATCAATTTGCTGCGTCTTTTTAATGAGGCCCCAGGACATGATCTTCTCAAAGCCAAAAATATTGACCCTGATCTGGTTGCAAAACTGGATTATCTGGGAATTTCCAGTATCGCCAACATAGCCGGCGCTATAAAGATGGCCAAATACTACGAGTATAAGGAAAATGATGTCGTATTCACTGTGGCTACAGATTCCATGGAGATGTATCAATCCAGAATCGCTGAACTCCAGGATGAACGTGGAGACTATACTGAAATTCAAGCCAATATCGATTTTGAGCATTTTCTCCAGGGCTTGAATGATGAGGGTGTCCTGGAACTGAGCTACCGCGATAAAAAACGCATGCACAATCTTAAATATTTCACCTGGGTTGAACAACAGGGCAAAACAGTAGAAGAACTGGATGCTCAATGGTATGATGACACTTACTGGTCATCTCGATTCTCTCTTGCGGATGAATGGGATGCCAAGATTGAAGCATTTAATGCTGAGACAGGATTACTGAAAAAGTATGCGTAATTTCGACCACGCTACCATTTCCCGTCTTTGCGCCTGCCTGGCCGTAGTAGATAAACGAAGGCTGGAGGAGGACCGCCACAAATGGCGGGATGACGAGTATTTCTTTTCCTCTGGTAAAGGGATATTTTTATGAATTCCAATGCAATCATGGGTTTAAAATGCCATCGCTGTGATACCCAGGTATCGCAGGATCCTTTTATATATACCTGTCCAAAATGTGGTGGAAATCTGGATTTCGTCTACGACTATGAGCAAATCGCGGCTTCCTGCAGCCCCCTGTCTTTTAATAAGGATCATGACCCCTCCATCTGGCGCTATCTCCTCCTCCTTCCAGTGCAAAGCGCCCCTGAGAACAGATCCCTCCGTGTCGGAGGAACACCCCTTGTGAATTTTCCCGGGATTGCTGAAAAACACAATCTTGCTTCATTTCAGATCAAAGACGACAGCCGCAACCCGTCCGGTTCTCTCAAGGACCGGGCCAGTGAATTGGGGATTCAACATGCCCGAGAACAGGGAAAAAAGACCCTGGTGGCTGCCTCAACTGGAAATGCCGGGTCTTCTCTGGCAGCATTGGCGGCACATCATGGTCTTGAGAGTGTTATTTTCGCTCCAGCCTTAGCTCCCATAGCAAAACTGACCCAGATTCGCCAGCATGGAGCAAGACTGGTCCCCGTTGAAGCAAATTATGATACTGCCTTTGATCTTGCCTTTGAATGGGTCCTCAAACACAATCATTATTCTCGAAATACTGGTATTAATCCAGTCTTATCAGAGGGCAAGAAAACCGTGGCTCTGGAAATCGCTGAACAGTGCGAATGGCAGGTACCGGCTCACATTTTCGTATCGGTTGGGGATGGTTGCATCATCTCAGGTGTTTATAAAGGTTTTTTTGATCTGCACTCTCTGGGGTGGATCGAGAAGATACCCCGAATACATGCGGTTCAGGCTGAAGGATCCGCAGCAATCGTGAATAGTCTTGGACATACCAATGAGATTGAGGGAGTGAAAGCCAGCACCATAGCCGACAGCATTAGTGTGGACCTTCCTCGCGACGGTGAGAAGGCCAGAAGAGCCATACAACGGAGTGGTGGAATAGGTTTTAAAGTTAGCGATGAATCCATATTGGATGCGCAGATGGATTTATCCAGAAAATCAGGAATCTTTGCTGAGCCAGCTGCAGCAGCAGCCTATGCAGGATTTTTGCAGGCAAGTGAAAAAGGATTCTTCCAGCCTGATGAAAAAGTGGTCGTTCTCATCACGGGGACTGGCTTGAAGGATATTCCTGCGGCCCAACAGAGTTTGGGAGATTTACAAACCGTCAAAGCCAATATGAACGACATAGAGGCTTATTTAAAGAGTCATTAATGTTGCATCATTCGTCACCAGAAATGTTCAAGCTCTCAGTGAGCGTCAATGGAAAGCCCATTGAACGAGAGGTTGTCACCCATCTCAGATTGCTGGATTTTCTCAGGGATGATTTGGGCTTGACCGGCACAAAAGAGGTGTGTGGCGAAGGTGAATGCGGGGCTTGCACTATCATTCTGAACGGAAAAACTGTTAATTCCTGTCTCATTCTGGCTGTGGAAACTCATAGACAAGAGATCATCACTATCGAAGGTCTGGCTGACACAAGAGAGCTGACAGAGCTTCAGCAAGCATTTGAAGATCACCACGCCGTGCAATGTGGATATTGTATTCCCGGCATGGTGCTCACAGGTGAAAAATTATTGGAGCGCAATCCGCATCCGTCAAGAGATAACATAAAATATGAACTTTCTGGAAATATCTGCCGCTGTACCGGCTATCATAAGATCGTGGATGCTATTGAGAAAGCCACGGATAAACACAAATAGACGCTGATTGATGAAACTAAAGTACAAAGAGACAATAGATAAGATCATTCGTGGATTCTGCGCAGGATGCAATATGGTTGGTTTTATTTTTGACAATTCACGGGAAATGATCCGTGTCAATCTGTGTCAATCTGTGTCAGAGTAAAATGAAATACTATCACCCAAAAACACTGACTGAATTTTTAAATCTCAAGTCCAAAACGAGTGGCAAAAAGGTGGCTCTTCTCGCCGGTGGTACAGATCTTTTACCTCGTTACGAAAATGGCACCCCACTGCCTGACCATCTGATCGACCTGAAGAATATCCCTGATTTGGATTCTATTTCATTTGATAAGGATGAGCTTATTTTCGGTTCCCTCGTCACAATTCAAGAACTGCACGATTATCCCGTGGTTCAGGCTGAATTCACGGCATTGTATAAAGCCGCCCATGAGTTTGCCGGTCCCCAAATTCGCCACAGAGGCACGCTTGGCGGAAATATCTGCAATGCCTCCCCGGCTGGCGATCTACTGCCTGTTCTTTACGCTTTTGATGCTCAACTCACAATCCAGGGTCCAGATAAGAAAAGAGAATTACCTATCGCTGAATTCATTCTTGGTCCAGGGAAAACCGACCTTCAGGATAATGAGATCCTGGTTTCCATTACCCTGCAGCGGAAGCAGCAGAGATCCAAATTTCAAAAAGTGGGCTTGAGACAATCCATGGCTATCGCTGTGGTCAATCTGGCCTATGTCTGGGAAGAAAATACTGAGGGGATGAGCTCTCTACGGATAGCAGCTGGTTCTGTGGCACCAACTGTTGTCACCCTAGATTTATTCACCTCAGCATATCTCAAGACTCCTCATGATTTATCTACTCATCTAAGTCTTATTGATGATGCTATTGCTCCCATTGATGACATTCGGGCTACAGCTAGATATCGACGCACCGTTCTAAAAAACCTGATCAAGGATTTCCTGGAGCGATGAGCGATAAACTCTATCCCGTTTCCATACACCACCTGATCTCCTGGATGCTGGCAGAGCTGAAGACCGATCAGCTCTTTGGGGTTCATAAAGATCTCTTCTTTGTGCCAAAGGAGAGTGATCCATTCCGCATGATGCGCTATGGACAAATGCTGGAAACCCCCGTTGGTGTGGCTGCGGGACCGCACACTCAACTCTCCCACAATATCATCGTAGCCTGGTTGTGTGGTGCCAGATACATGGAACTCAAGACCGTTCAAACCCTGGATGAACTGGAGATCAGCAAACCCTGTATTGACATGCAGGATGAAGGGTACAATTGCGAGTGGTCTCAAGAATTGAAGCTGAAGCAATCGCTGGATGAATATCTCAATGCCTGGATCGCTATTCATATTTTAAAAGACCATTTTGGCTGGCAAACAGACCAGGGACCCTGCGTAATCTTTAATATGAGTGTGGGTTATGATCTGGCTGGGATCATGCAATCCAATGTCCAACACTTCATGGACAGGATGGAAGACAGTCAGGAATTGCTGGACCAGAAACTGAATTTGATCTCTCCCCTCTATCCAAACATCAAGAATTTAGATATCCCAGCTCGAATGACGGATAATATCACCCTGTCCACCATGCATGGCTGTCCACCAGATGAGATCGAGCGCATCGCTTCTTACCTGATCACAGATCGTAAACTGCATACTGCAGTGAAATTAAATCCAACCCTGCTAGGACCAGAAAAGTTGCGGCAGATCCTCAACCATGATCTGGGATATGATTCTGTGTCCGTACCTGATGAAGCTTTCGAACACGATCTGAAATATCCTGACGCTTTGAAATTGGTCAATAATCTCCAGGCTCAGGCACAGCAGAGTGGTGTTGAGTTTGGCTTGAAATTGACCAACACTCTGGAAGTTCAGAATCATCGACCTGTTTTCCCAAAGAACGAGACCATGATGTACCTCAGTGGTCGAGCCTTGCACCCTATTAGTATCAATCTGGCAGCTAAACTCCAGGATGAGTTCAAAGGTGGTCTTGATCTCTCCTTCTCCGCCGGTGCGGATGCCTTCAATATTGCGGATACGCTAGCCTGTAATCTGAAACCGGTCACAAGCTGTACAGATGTTTTAAAACCTGGTGGTTACACCCGCCTGGGACAATATCTAGTGAACATTAGCGCATCCATGGAGGAAGCAGAAGCAAAGACCTTGGATGCGTTCATTCAGAAGAGATCTGACAACAAACATGAAACAAATGCTGCGGGTCTTCAAAATCTCACTGGATATGCTGAAAAAGTGATTCTGAATCCTCACTACCATAAACATTCTCACCATTTTGACTCTATTAAGACTGCCAGACCACTCCATGCCTTCGATTGTATCTCAGCGCCCTGTGTAGATGCCTGTGCTGCAGACCAGAATATCCCTGAGTACCTCTACCATACCTCCCAGGGAAACTTTGACCTTGCCTTTGAAGCCATACAGGACACCAATCCCCTGCCGGGGGTTACAGGCCAGGTATGTGATCATCTCTGCCAATTAAAATGCACGCGGAATAATTATGATTCACCCCTCCTGATCAGAGAGATCAAACGCTTTGTTACGGAACGCGAGATGGGCAAACATCCCATAGAAGAACTGGCTTCGCTGGAGCATCGCACAGCTGTCATTGGTGCCGGACCCGCTGGTCTTTCCTGCGCCTATTTCCTGGCTCGGGCAGGTGTGGCTGTCGAGGTGTTCGAAAGTAAATCTTTTGTGGGTGGGATGGTATCAGATGCCATTCCTGAGTTCAGACTTTTGGGTGAAACCATTGATCTGGATATAGCTGTCTTGAAAGAACTGGGGGTCCACTTTCATTTTAATCAGGGGATCACCAAGAAGCAGTTCCAAGCCCTTCAGAAATCTCATGATAGCATTTTCATCGGCGTGGGAGCACAGAAAGCTCTCAAACTGGGGATAGCAGGAGAAGCATTGTCCGGCGTTCTCGACCCCTTAACCTTCCTGTCCCAGGTCCGACAGGGTGCTCGTCCTGATCTCGGTAAGAAGGTGGCAATCATTGGAGGTGGCAATACTGCCATGGATGCTGCCCGCACGGCGCTTCGATTGTCAGAAGGACTTGGTGAGGTTAGTATTATTTATCGGCGGACCCAGGCTGAGATGCCAGCTGATATTGATGAGATCGAAGCTGCGCTGGCCGAAGGCATCACCTTCCATGAACTCATTGCTCCCTTATCCTTTGTCGGTTCAGATCGAGTCACGCATGTCAAGTGCCAAAAAATGAAACTGGGTGAGCCTGATGCCAGCGGTCGCCGCCGTCCCCTTCCAGTGGAGGGAGAAACCTTCAATTTTGGTGTAGATACAGTGATTCCAGCTATAGGTCAGACTTTGAATGTAGATTTTATTGAAGATGATTCCCTGAGAGTTAACCCCGAGACATGTATGACCCTGCTCCCTAATGTTTATGCCGGCGGCGATGCCGTGCGGGGAGCCTCCAGCGTCATCAACGCCATTGGAGATGGACAGCTCGCTGCCAAACAGATTCTGAAGAATATGGGAGAAAACACAGCCCACGCTCCCGAGAATAAACCCCGGGTCATTTCAATTGAAGATTTGAAGAAGAAAGCAGCAGTCCGGGAATATGGGATGGATACGCCACATGCTTCCAGGGAACTGACATCAAACTTCCCCTTAGTGCATAGAACTCTCACCGAGAAAGAAGCGGTAGAGGAAGCCAGTCGTTGCCTACTCTGTGATGATTTCTGTAGTGTCTGTGTCGGGGTTTGTCCCAATCTGGCAAATCTCACCTATCTACTTGAGCCCACAGAGTACACTATTCAGCAGGCATCACACAAAAATGGCGCGTTGGAGATAGAAAATTCAGGAATATTTAAACTCGACCAAGCCCCCCAGATCCTAAATATTGCAGATTTCTGCAATGAATGTGGGAATTGTACCACGTTTTGTCCAACAGCTGGTGATCCCTACATCGATAAGCCTCGGATTCACCTCTCTGACAAGAGTTTTGAGGAATCTGATTCCGGATATCATTTCAAGGGTAATTCCCTGCTTTATAAGCGTCATGATTATCAGGCACTCCTGTCCCATCAAGACAATGAATACCTGTATCTTTCACCCGATGCTAAGCTACAACTTGATGACAAAACCAAATTGGTAAACAATCTCCGCTTTGAATCAAAGAGTGCTCGTTTCAACACCCGGGAAGCCCTGGAGATGATCGTTCTGTTTGAATACCTCATGGACAATCCAATTATTAATCAGGGTTTACCCTATTGAAGATAATATTTGTTTCAATACATTAGAGTCGAAGCTGCGGAGAAAAACAGCCCGTCATACAAATAACTGAGAAGAATTGATGAAAAGCATACTCATAAATAACCCACTCCGAATCGCGACCATGAATGATCGGAGAGATGAGCTTTCCGGTGGACATATATTCATCGAGAATGGTGTGATCAAATCAATGGGACCTGAGCCAATTAACGTTGATGCTGATGAGGTCATTGATGCTCAGGGCATGGTCGTCACTCCTGGATTTGTGAATACGCATCATCATCTTTATCAGACGCTCACCAGAAATATTCCCCTGATGCAGGATCAAGCGCTTTTCCCCTGGCTGAGGAATCACTACGAGGTGTGGCGTGAGATCACAACGGAGGCCATCGAGGTCAGTACCCAGGTGGGATTGCTGGAGCTTATGAAAAGTGGTGTTACAACCAGTTCAGATCATCTCTATCTCTTCCCGTCACAAGCCAGTCCTGAATTAATTGACGCAGAGATCGAAGCAGCCAGATCTCTGGGCATCAGGTTCCAACCCACACGCGGCTCCATGTCCCTGGGAAAATCTCTGGGTGGTCTTCCACCTGATGATGTGGTACAGTCTGAAGCGACCATCCAAAAGGATACTGAACGACTTGTCGCCAGATATCATGATACAAGCGATGGAGCCATGACTCGCATTTCTCTGGCTCCCTGTTCACCTTTTTCTGTTACTTCTGAATTAATGAAGCAAACCGCGGCTTATGGCCGGGACAATGAGCTCCAAATTCATACGCATCTGGCTGAAACGCTTGATGAAGAAGCATTCTGTCTGGAAACTTTTGGCCATCGACCCCTGGGACTCATGCAGGAACTTGACTGGCTCACCAGCAATTCCTGGTATGCCCATGCCGTGCATTTGAATGATGAAGAGATCAAAGTCATGGGAGCCAATAGCGTGGGTATTTCACATTGTCCCAGTTCTAATATGCGTTTGGGTTCAGGAATAGCTCGAATCAAAGAACTGATCGATGCCGGGGTGAACGTCAGCCTTGGTCTTGATGGAAGTGCCTCCAATGATTCAAGCGATATGTTGTTGGAAATGCGTAATGCCATGCTCTTATCACGACTTCGAAATGAACAATTCTGGCTCAGCGCTCGAGATGTCTTGTATTTGGCTACACGAGGTGGTGCAGCCGTCCTGGGACGGGATGATATTGGTGAGTTGAGCGTGGGTAAACAGGCAGACCTGGCACTTTTCGAAATGAGTGGACTTTCGCAAGCCGGGAGTCTTTCTGATCCAATTGCCTCACTGGTATTCACCACGAGGAGGAAAGCTGTGGATTACCTTATCGTGCAGGGGAAAATACTGCTCCGAAAGGGAGATTCCGGGCTGGATGAATTGAAATTATCGAGAGAGCACAACCGAATTGCTGAAACAATGTTACAAAGAGCACAGCAACGTACAGGCATAAATTTTCAGAAATAATTATCGGAAAGCGAAGAAGAGACTATGTGGTCATCAATCGAGCAAATCGTAAAGCCATCAGATTTTAAGGAAGCATTAAGCATGAGGGCTCAACCCCGCGCTGAACTCCTTGCCGGTGGATCATATCTCATCGCTGAGAAAGACCAGGAGATACATACCCTGGTAGATATCAATCATCTCTTGTCAGATCGAATTGAATTGAAGGAGCACGGTATCTATGTTGGTGCGGGTTGCACGCTACAGGAGCTCATTAATTTTGGTGACGAGGTGTTAAGCCGGGTCATCATCGCGTCCTGCTCCTCCAAAAATATTCGCAATCAAAGAACCCTGGGAGGCGAGATCGCCAAGGCACGTCCAAACTCTGACCTCCTCGTGTATCTGCATGTAGTCGACGCACAGCTACAAATAAATGATTCAGAATCCTTTCTGCATATCAGCGATTGGAACAGACTGGGGATTATTTCACGGGTTTTTATTCCAGCAGGTGAAATAAAAATTGAACGAGCCTCAGTATTGGATTCTGCCGCAGCCTTCGTCATTGCTGCCGTTTTCGAAACTCCTAACTATATTAACCTCGCTGTTGGTGGAAAAGCAGACAAGGTCTGTCAGTATCGAACCCAAAATCCACCAGAAGAGGCAGACATACGAAATTTCATGGAAAAAGTAGAAACCATTTATCCAGATGATCATTTTGGGACACCTGAGTATAAGGCTCAACTCGTATCTAATTTGATCCATCATATGACGGGGAGTTCATGATCATTGAATTCGAGCTGAATGGTCGCCTGATAAAATCTGAAATCGACCCGGGGAAAACACTGCTGGAATACCTGCGCAGTGAAGAAATCTATAGCGTAAAACATGGCTGTGATCACGGTGAATGCGGTGCCTGCACCGTGTTGATAAACGATAAGGCGATGAATGCCTGTCTCATTCTCATGCCTATGGTTGAAGGAAAGAAAGTTGAAACCGTAGAGAGCTTTTCCGATCATGAACACTTACATGAGTTGCAGGAGTCCTTCCTCGCAGAAGGGGCGGCGCAATGCGGTTTCTGCACACCGGGTATGATTGCCACTCTGGAAGCACTCAAGCGTGAAAATATCGAAATTAATGAGGAAAATATTCGGGATTCTCTTAACGGCAATCTCTGCCGGTGTACTGGGTATGTAAAACCGGTGGAAGCCGCCCTGAAGACCCTGGCAAAAGGCAATATCCAAAAGGTGTCATCATGAAAGTGATCGGCAAGGATACCAAGCGCGTTGATGGTCGCAGTCTGGTCAGAGGAAAACCCGTTTTCGCCGATGATATTCAAATCAAAGACATGCTCCAGGTAAAGATCCTTCACAGCCCGTTGGCTCACGCAGAAATTCTGAGGATCGATGCCTCTGCAGCCGAAGCTCTGGAAGGGGTGGCCAAGGTTTTTACTCATAAGGATTTTGAGCCCCATTATTATACCACAGCGGGACAAGGCTATCCTGAGCCCAGCCCCAGGGATACAGTCATATTGGACACCAAGGTCCGCTATGTGGGTGACCGGGTGGCATTCGTGGCCGCTGAGAGTCTGGAGATTGCAGAAAAAGCACTGGAATTGATCCAGGTGAAGTACAAAGAATTACCCACCCTTTTTGATCCTCAACTTGCCATGAAATCTAATGTCATTCTCCATTCATCTGAGGGATCCAGCGGAATCCATGATCCGAGTCATAACATTGCTGCTCACATTGAGGCTGAGCTGGGAGATGTGGATCAAGCGTTGGAATCAGCTGATCAAGTCTTTGAAGGGACCTACAGTACGCCCTTTGTGCAAATGGCATCCATTGAACCGCATATCTCCCTCACCTGGCTGGATGATCATGATCGACTTGTGATCAGAACCTCAACACAGGTTCCCTTTCATGTCCGGCGTATCGTGGCGGAGGTGCTGGACATTCCTGTTTCCCGTATCCGGGTCATCAAACCTCGTCTCGGTGGTGGCTTTGGTGGTAAGCAAGAGATCTTGAATGAGGAAATTGTTGCTGCTGTGACATTAAAGACGGGTCGACCCGCTCGAATTGAATATACGCGTGAAGAAGAATTATTTGCTGCTCGATTACGTCACCCTGAAATCGTCACATTCCGTCTGGGATTCGATAAAAACCATATTTTAACGGCCATTGATCTGAATATTTTAGAAAATTGTGGCGCCTACGGACCCCACGCCTTGACGGTCATGTCTGTTACAGCTCAAAAGGCTTTAAGTATGTACAAAGCACCCAATATTCGGGTAAACGGAGATGGTGTATATACAAATCTGCCTATTGGCGGTGCCTATCGTGGCTACGGAGCTCCCCAGGCTTTCTTCCCCCTGGAAAGCCTCATGGATGAAGTGGCTGAGACACTGGGTGTGGATCCCATTGACCTGCGCCTAAAGAATGTTTTCAAGGTGAAAGATGACATACCTATCGCCCGTATCCTGGGCGAAGGTCGCGAAGGCTTTCCCATGGTTCTCTACAGTAATGAGGTAGTAGCCTGTCTTAACGAAGGACGTAAACTCAGCAATTGGGATGCTCTCAGGGCAGAGAAGAAATCGGGACGTTTTCGTAGGGGTATTGGTGTAGCCGTCGCTGGGCAAGGCTCAGGAATCCCGGGCATCGATATGGGTTCTGCATTTATCAAAATGAACGAGGATGCCAGCTTTAACCTGCAGGTCGGTGCCACAGATCTGGGAACCGGTTCAGATACAGCGCTCGCTCAAATAGCCGCAGAAGTTTTGAATGTTAGTGTAGACAAGATCATTGTTTATTCCTCCGATACAGACCTGACCCCTTTTGATACCGGGGCCTATGCCTCCAGTACGACCTATATCTCAGGAACAGCCGTTAAAAAAGCTGCTGAAAACTGTAAATCCATGATCCTGGAACAGGGGAAGAAACTCCTCGGAGTTGAGAAGGCGAAGATCGTGGATACGCTTGTCGTTGCCAAGGATGGCAAGAGCATTTCCTATGAGGATATTTGTACAAAGACTTTTTATACAGATGAACAAATGCAGATCATGGGCACGGCATCCCACTTGAGCTATGATTCACCTCCGCCCTACAATGCGACCTTCGCAGAAGTTGAAGTGGATACCCTCAGCGGGATCGTTCGTGTACTTAAAGTGGTATCCATGACCGATGCGGGCCAGATCATTAATCCCAAGATGGCAGAGGGTCAAGTTGAGGGTGCAATTCCTCAAGCGCTGGGAATGGCCTTGACCGAATTCATGCCCTTTGACAAAAAGGGTAGACCTCAGAATCTTGATTTTAATTCTTATCATATTTATGCTGCTAATGATATGCCTGAATTGGTGGTACGCTTTGTTGACTCTCAGGAACCGACAGGTCCCTATGGGGCAAAAGCAGTGGCAGAGATTCCCATCTCTGCCCCAGCGCCAGCCATTACCAACGCTATTTACAATGCTGTCGGGGTAAGAATTCGACACCTACCTGTCAAGCCGCAGGAAATCTTATCACAAATGAACCTAGAGGATTGAGGAATAGGGAATGAGGATTCAGCTATGAGTGCATCGCTGCAAAGATGCGGTTGGGTTTCTGAAACCAAGCCCTTCTATGTAAAATATCACGATGAAGAATGGGGCGTCCCTGTTCATGATGACATAAAGATGTTTGAGTTTCTGGTGCTGGAATCTTTTCAGGCAGGTTTAAGCTGGGAGATCGTTCTTAAAAAACGGGACAATTTCCGGAAGGCTTTTGCGAATTTTGATTTTAAAAAGGTTGCCAACTTTGGTGAGAAAAAAGTTCAGGAACTACTCCAAGACGCTGGGATCATCCGTAATCAGGCCAAGATCAGAGCTGCCATTAACAATGCGCAGAGATATCTAGAGGTCATTGAGGAGTCAGGTGATTTTTGCAGCTATTTCTGGAAGTTTTCAAATGGGAAACCCATCCATAACACGTTTGAAACGCTGAGTCATATTCCTGCAAGCACGCCGCTCTCAGATAAAATTTCCAAACATCTAAAGGCTCGAGGATTCAAGTTTATGGGAACCACGGTGGTTTATGCCCACATGCAGGGCGTGGGAATGGTGAATGACCACCTGAAAACCTGTTTCCGTTACTCAGAAGTCTAAGCTCAGAAAGGTTTGACACAAACGATCTACTCCCTTAATAATCCACACTTTTTAACTATTACGCCCATTCTGAGTCCGGAAATTCAGGCGACACTAAGAATCTCGCAACAGGGTAAAATTAGAGATCCTGCCTGCCTGCGCTGAGCCTGTCTGTCGGGTCGAAGAGCTCGAGGATAACTCTCTAAAGATTTTCAGGCCACGCCCATCCAGGCACTTTCTTCTCCGTTCATTTTGTAGAGACACAAAACGAACCAAAAAGTCTTTTTAACGGCCGCTCTATGGAAATTGATGGTGACCTGCGCCCCTCCCTCACTAGAAACTTTATTTCTAATCGCTCGGTTCAGGGGCATCCCAGCCCATCAATTTCCGAGGAGCTACTCTATTGATTTGTATGTAAACAATGGATTAGCCCTACAAGACGACCAGGCGGGCAGGATGACATCTGTAAAACATGAACTATTTACCCCAACTTTAGAGATATTTGTCCATGTGGTTCAGTAAAATGGGAGCCGCCCACCCCCAATAATCTTACAGGTTCACCCTGCAGCCAATTTTTCACCAATAATCTTCTGGCAATGTTGAATATCTCCACTCCATCATCAAGGGGCTCGGAACTGGTATGTTGACGGGTAAACGTGGTGAAATCGCCATAGCGCATTTTGATGCTGATCGTTGCCGCCATGAACTTTTTCTTACGGAGTTGCTCTCCAACCTTGTGGCACAACTTCTCCAAGATCTCCAGAAGTTCCCCCTGGTCTTCAATATTCTTTGAGAAGGTGCGCTCGGTACTAATAGATTTTGTCTCATGATCTTCATGAACAGGTCTATCATCAATACCCCTTGCCCAACGTGTCATGGCTGTACCCAGTTTACCAAATCTTTGAATTAGCTGGTCTTCTGGGATCACCGCCATGTCGGCAATGGTATAGATGCCATATTTTGCCAGGCGCTCATTGGTTTTGGGTCCAATACCCGGTATTTTTTTGACTGCTAATGGCGCGAGAAACTGAACTTCTGTTCCAGGTGGAACTACAGTGAGGCCTTTGGGCTTCTGAAAATCAGAGGCGATCTTGGCGATCATCTTGTTGCTGGCAATACCTACTGACGAAGACAAACCAATATCTCTGGAGATCCTTAATTGAATTCTGCGGGCGATATCTGTGGCCTGAATCCACTCATCCACTTCATCGCTGAGATCCAGATAAGCCTCATCAATACTGACCTGCTGAATAATGGGTGATTCAGCTCTTATTATTCCCATGATCACTTTAGAGTACATTTTGTACATGCCGTGTTTTGAGGATATGATGATCAAATCCTTGCAGCGTCGACTCGCTTCGATCATGGGCATGGCTGAATGGATCCCAAATTTACGAGCAGGATAGGAAGCCGCTGCCACCACACCGCGATTTTCGCTTTTCCCACCCACAACAATCGGTTTGCCCTCCAGACTGGGGTCGCGAAGAACTTCGACGGCACAAAAGAAGGCATCCAGATCCAGATGGAGGATGGCTCTGGGTTTATTGGTATAAGCTTGTGTGTTTTCCATGGACAAAATGGAGTTGCCCTTGCTTCTTACTTAAAACTGATGTTCAATGACAGCGCAGGGATAAGCCCATATTTTTGATTCGGATCAGAGACTGGCATGGCGATTGGATTCAAGGAAATCATTGTGCTGCTTGACTGTGCCAGAGCGCCATTAGGTTTCACGTCCAGGATCTTCCGCGTAAGCCAGGTGCCAGCTCCATAGCCAGCCATGGCCATGGTGAGCATCGGTTCCTTATCTGTTAGATCCAGCATGATAGCCGTTCCAAACCCAAAGGCTAATCCTGAACCAGAGCCCAGGAGCATGAGTGTGGATTGACCAAAACTATAATCATCGTTCTTGATCCAGCGATCATAAACATAGGCACCACCTATTCCACCAAGTCCAGATATGAGGAAGAAGGTATCTTCGTCTCCATCGTCAAAAAGGATGGATTGGAGCATCATGGTATTGAAATAGCCATAGCCCCAGCCCTGCATGAGCATGAGGGCATCTCCAAATGTGTATTGTTTGTCTTTTGTGAGGTGATATCCTGCCCAGATCCCTACTGGATAAGCAACTAATTCTGTGATGGTTTTTCGTTTACTCCAGGCTTCATGATCATCGTGGTATTTGTCCCAGGCAGCCTCATCATAATTATACCAGTCATCTATTGGTGCTGTTGGGCTTTCATCCACAACACTATGAGCAAGTCGGGCAGTAACACCTGCAACCCCAGTCCACATGGTCCAGGCCCAGGCCTGTCCATTGGACGGATTATATCTTTCAAAAAGAAGTTCCCCGCCATAATGCCCAGCAGGAACAGATGCCATAAGAACCCACATCCAGGCTTTCTTGTCTTCGCGTGTACCCATTCCATTTAGATCCAGCAATTGATTGATCCCCAGCCCATATCGAAAGCCCAGGAGGGAACCGTAGCGCATCATCTGGGTCCGGGCATGGGTCATTTCCATATTCTTGGTGTATTGGTAAGTAAGATAGAAAGCGCTGCCTGCGGAAATCATCACACCACCGGTATACCAGCGAAAATCATCGGCATTTAGTACATAGGGTATTCCCCAGCCATACAGACCAGTCCCCCAGGCAATATTTTGAAGGACCAAGGGCCAGCGACCCGACTGATCGAGCTCATCTGCCCACAGGGAGTTTCCAGTTTCCAGAGCATATTTCTTCCCCCATAGCTGCTCCCAGTTTTGAACGCTGTCCGCTGAGATCACAAGGGACTCGATCAGGACATTCATCATCAGTCTTTCTTGAGAACTGATCTTCCCGTCAGTCATGGCTGTTTCCCAGAGTTTCAGATAGCTGGACCGATTTTTTAGTGAATCTGCCTCTTGAGCGAACAGCGTAGAAAGCAGGGATATGAGAATTAATTTATAATAAAATGTTTTCACTGAGATCTCCTTTTCAGAGCCGAAGATAAGCGCAAGTTTGACCGGAATGTAATGTTTATTATGTTTGCAATTGAGACTAATTCTCATTATAGTGCCGGTGTAAACACACCAACCAATAAGGACACCTTTATGAAGTTATATATTTATCTAATCTCGACTCTTCTTTTACTCAATATTCAGCTCAATGCAGATGGTCGTCGTTATGTCTGGACCTACGAATACCAAACCATGCACCGTGGGGAAGCAGAGCTAGAAAGCTATACCGAATTTGCCCAGACAGATACTGAGTCAGGGCGCATTGCATCCACAACACTTCTGTACGAATATGAAATTGGGATGAACGATCGTTTTGATGTGGGTATCTACCAGAAATTCAAGCAATCCCCTGATTCACCCATTCACTACGATGGCTTTAAGCTGCGTATGCGCTATCGCCTTGGTGAGAAGCACAAATGGTTCCTGGATCCCCTCATATATCTTGAGTATAAAGGCAACGCAGCCCTGGAAAACAATACCCTCGAAGCAAAACTAATTCTGGCGCGCGATTTTGATCGATTGAATATCGCAGTGAATCCAGTGATTGAATACGAGTTCGGAGACGATGCGTCTGAGTTGGTCTTTGAATATGCCGGTGGACTAAGTTACGAGCTGCATCCTCTTGTCTCTCTCGGTCTTGAAACCAAGGGAAATAAAGATGAATTCTACTGGGGTCCCACGCTCTCCCATGGGAAGGAGAAGCTCTGGTTTGCTATTGGATTATTAACGCCTGGCTCCAGCGGAAGCAGTGTTGACAGGAAGATCCAATTTATAATTGGACTGGGTCTCTAATCCTATTCGATCATTGGATATGGCGGCAATTGGAAAGAGATGGATGATGTTGTAAGAACTCACAGAGTTCCTTTGAGATATCCCTGTCTGCGTTCCTCGGGAAACTTCTCAATAGCGTATCTCAGCATGGTGCGAGGCATCTTTTGATAGTGCTTTAATAAGAATTCTTCCTCAGTGGGGCGACTCTTATTCCCCACCTCTCTCAGCATCCAGCCAACTGCTTTGTGGATCAGGTCCTCTTTATCCTGGAGTAATATCTCCGAGATATCCAGGGTATCCTGAAATTCGTATTGCCGAATAAAATAATAGGTCGCTATGATGGAGATACGTCTCTCCCACAGATCTTGTGATTTTGCCAGGGAAATCAAATGGGATCTATCCTTATCAAATAGATAGTGTCCCACGATCTGTAAAGCGGAGCTGTCCACCAGATCCCAGTTGTTAATGTAGGCGACGTGTGCGAGATAATCAGTGTAGATCTGAGTTTTTACATTGGCATCCGCGCGATTATACAGATTGACCAGGAGAAAAAGGGCAGTGAGGCGGGCTTCATGATATTTTGACCGCAGGAGTGCCAGCGCATCCTGCCTTGTGGCATGCTTGTATCTTTTGGCAAGCGCTCGTAGCGTGGGAACCCGAATTCCCAGGAAAACATCTCCCTCGCCGTATTCTCCGTGTCCAGTTTTGAAAAATCTTTGTGAATGCTCAGCCCGGTTTGAATCTCCCAACTGCACCAATTCAGCCAAAATTTCAGTCCGTAGTTGTGAGTTCATGAGCAGTTTATTATAACCAGGGAATGCGCCCCCCCGCTTTCAATTCAGACCAATCGTTTTTGTAGCCATAGCGCAACAGGGATCCAGAGGGATTGACCATGATTGGATGTCTGACTTTTTTCATGAGGGGAATATCCAGATGCGAATTGCCGTAGGCATAAGACCGGGATAAATTAATGTCATGTTCTTCTGCCAACTCCTCAGCAAGCTTCACTTTAGTATGACCCACGCACACGGGGCCATGGGATTTTCCCGTAAGTAGTCCATCCTCCCCGAGTTCCAGATGCGTGCAGAGTAAATGATCAATTCCCAATTCCCGCATAACCGGTTTGAGATAATAGTCAATGGAACCCGTGACCAGAACGGTTTGATGACCCTGTTCCTTGTGCCAGTGCAGTCTTTCTACCACCACAGGGGCCAGGTTGGGTTTCAAATATTCCTGATAAAAATCTTCGGCAGATTCGAGAAAAGGTTCCAGGGGTCGTCCACGATAAAAGCTCAACATGGCTTTGGCCACAGCGTGCTCATCCACAAAACGCAATTTTATAAGCGACATCATGAGAATCATTTTGAACATGAAGGGCTTGCTCAGATAACCCTGTTCGCGCAAAACTTTAAAGCCAATAGCGGCGCTATCAATGGCTAGCAGGGTCTCGTCAAAATCAAAAAATGCGGCAATAGAATTGATGTTGTGTTCAGCTTTCATAGACTGTGAACATAGTATCATGAGGCTTAGGTTCAAAAAGGTGTTTTTAGCTTTTTTAGATTGGGGAACTCGCGAAAGCGGGGAAAATTATTGTTGGTGTTAGTTAGTAATCTTTACAAACATATCTTGATTTACTTGTCTAGACATATTATCATCTACACTAAATAGAAATCAAGGGACCAAATATGGATATTGTCCAGAATTTTATCGGAAAAGCACAGGCGAATCCCGCACGTATTGTTTATCCCGAAGCGACTGATCCACGGATACTGGAAGCCGCGGTTAAAGTCCATGATTTGGGGATCGCCCATCCAATTCTCGTGGGTGAAGAAGCAGCAATTAATACAGTAGCCAGTGATTTAGACCTACATCTTGAGGGGCTGGAGATCATCGACAGCAAAACAGATACCCGCCTGGTCAGATATGCCAAGGCTTATGCGGACAAACGAGAGATGCGCGAAGCCATCGCCACGAAACTCGTCCGCAAACCGCTTTCTTTTGGGGGAATGATGGTAAGCCAGGGTGATGCGGATGGAATGGTAGCCGGTGTGGCAACTGCCACCAGTATCGTGATTCAGGCTGCCAGTCTCACTGTTGGCTTTCAGGAAGGTTTATCAACACCCAGTAGTTTTTTTATCATGATTGTTCCAAAATTTCAAGATGCTGAAGACAAGGTCTTTATCTTTGCTGATTCTGCTGTGAACATTCAACCAAGCGCCCAACAATTAGCTGAAATTGCCATTGCTTCAGGTACCAACGCCAAAGCCCTGCTGGGAATCGAACCAAAGATCGCTTTTCTTTCCTTTTCAACAAAAGGCTCTGCCGGACATCCAGACGCAGATAAGGTTTTAAGGGCTCTGGAGATTGCCCGAAAGATTAAACCCGATTTTGATATGGATGGTGAATTCCAACTAGACGCAGCCATTATATCAGCCGTGGCAGCCAAGAAAGTGAAAGAAAGTAGGGTTGCTGGTCAGGCCAACGTCCTTGTCTTTCCCGATCTGGATGCTGGAAATATTGGCTACAAACTCGTGCAGTATATGGCCAAAGCCAAAGCCATTGGTCCCATTCTTCAGGGTTTTGCCCATCCAGTGAATGACATGAGTCGCGGTGCTAGTGTTGAGGATCTCATTGCCGTTTCTGCCATCACCTCAGTCCAGGCGAGGGGATAATGAAATACATTTTTAATAGCTTTACAGAGGCGCAGGCTTTCCTTCTCGTTCCTGGATTCTCCTTCCATAGTGACATCCAGACTATAACTGCGCCTCACTCTTTTTCCAGCAAAACACAAACCGGGGGTCAACATAATCAAGATGGATTGATCCTATGAAAATACTCGTCTTTAACTGTGGTAGTTCTTCCATCAAGTTCAAACTTTTTCAAATGCCCGACGAAACAGTTCTGGCTGAAGGTCTTTTGGAGCGTGTGGGCTCAAAAGATGCTTTTGCATCTCTGAAAACAGCCCGGGGAAAAACCGAAATAAACCAGGCGATTGTTGACTACCCCTCTGGATTCTCTGTTATCAAGAACATGCTTCTCCATCCGGAGAGTGGCGCGATCAAGTCACTTGACGAGGTGAATGCATGTGGTCACCGTGTGGTACACGGCGGCGAGAGCTTTGGTGGCTCCATGCGTATTGACCAGGAATTGCTTGAAGGAATCGAAGCAGTGTTTGAGTTGGCCCCCCTCCATAATCCACCCAATCTCACCGGTATTCAACAGGCACAGCTAATTTTCGGAAGCATTCCTCAGGTTGCCTGTTTTGACACCGCCTTTCATCATTCGATTCCAGAGGTAGCCTACCGTTACGCATTACCAGAAAAACTTTATACTGAGTACCATGTTAGACGCTATGGCTTCCATGGCATGTCTCACCAATTTGTTGCAAGACAAGCAGCTCAAATGATGGGCAGGCATAAATACTCTGTAAATTTGATCACCTGTCACCTTGGGAATGGATCCTCTATCGCAGCTATTCGAGATGGCCACTCCGTCGATACCAGCATGGGACTGACGCCACTGGAAGGTCTCGTCATGGGCACTCGCAGTGGTGATCTTGACCCCGGAATACTTTTCTATCTCAACCGCAAGGGATATGATACCGATAGTCTGGACACCCTTCTCAACAAACAGTCCGGTTTACTGGGGGTCTCTGGTAGCTCAAATGATGTCCGTGACCTTGAGGTGAAAGCCGATAATGGTGATGATAGAGCTCAATTGGCTCTGGAGATTTTCGCCTATCGGATAAAAAAATATATTGGCGCCTATATGGCAGTTCTAAACCGGGTTGATGCCATCGTTTTTACTGGTGGAATTGGCGAAAATGGCGCTGCCATGCGTCATCGGATCCTGTCGGACATGGATCAACAGGGAATTATCATTGACGAAATGAGGAATGAAGTCCATGTCGGGGTCCAGGGGGAAATTCAAGGGACTACTTCCAGAATTAAAGTACTGATCATTCCCACCAACGAAGAGCTGGCAATCGCTCGTGATACTTACAGATTGACCAAGGGATAGTAAACAGAGGTGAATAAATCATTAAACCACGCGAAACCTTACTAGGCATTCGTCGCGAGTGAACCCTTCGATTTAACTCAGGGTATACTTCGTGAGCGCGGCGATCTATCTATGCTAAAGCTTCGATAGATAAATCTCGGATTAGAGATTGCTTCGTCGCTCCTCTCCTCGCAAAGACGAAGCAAAAAGTAAGTCGCAATCAATAAGGAGCTTTTAATGTCAACAGTAGATAGAATTAAATCGGTTTGTGTAGAACTCTTAAAGATCGAGGCGAGTCGCATTCAAGAGACCTCCCGGTTTGTTGAAGATCTGGGTGCAGATTCCATGCAATCCATTGAACTGGTTGCAGCCTTCGAAGAAGAGTTTGATATCGAGATGGATGAAGATGCGGCTTTGGGTGTGAAAACTGTCACCGATGCCGTCACCTTTATTGATAAAGTGATCGCCCGGGGATAATTCGTTTTGAGTTCCACAGACATACTCAAAGGATTTCGGATTGACAAAGGGGGGTTCACACCTCTTTATATCCAGGTCCGCGATATTCTTAAGGATTTGATCAACTCTGGTAAATTGAAACCCGATGATCAGATCCCCAGTGAAAATGAACTATCCTCTGCTTTCAAAATCAGCCGCATGACCGTGCGACAAGCTATTCAGGAGTTGATGCGGGAAGGTTTTATCAATATCCGTCGTGGAGAAGGCACCTTTGTCAGTTCCGTTCCCCATACTCAGATGCTCCTGAAACTGGAGGGTTTTTCCTCAGAAATGGCCAAACTGGGTTACCGCAATCACTCCAGGGTCCTGGAAATAGAAAAAATTGCCTCTTTTGATTCCTTCGAAATGGCTTATTCGGGATTGGGGAAATCTCCAGGAGAACCTCTAGTGAGAATCCGTCGTGTTCGCTACGTGGAAGATACCCCCTTTGCTATGGAAACCTCCTTTCTCTCCTATGGCACAGGCTCCGGGCTATTGGAACCCCAAATGGCGGATGACACCTCCATTTACAATTACATCGAAAAAGAATTACATATCCGCCTGTCCCGGGCCGACCACACCATTCAACCAGGTCTCGCAGACCAGGAGATCGCTGAATATCTGGAGATCAAAAAGGGTAGTCCCATTTTGAGACTCCATGGCACCACCTTTTCAATGAATAATAAAGCAATAGAATATCTCGAAGGAATTTACCGCGGTGATCAGTACGAGCTAAAAGTAGTTATTACCAAATAGGAAGGCATTTATGGAAAACGAACAATATCTCCCTTTAACCCCTGAAGCGATAAAGATCCTTAAGGAGAATGGTTGTTGGTCCAGGCACTGGTCCAAGGTTATGGTCAGCAAAGGATTTGATCCAACACGCATTGCCGGTACCATTTTTCGGGGAGAGATTCGCATCGGTCGCCTTGATGGTCATTTTATCCCAATGGATGGGATTAGACGCTACGCCGGAATCTTTGACGCAAACTTACATAATGTGACAATTGGCGACAACTGTCACATCTCCAACATCAACGGCTGGCTTTCTAACCTGACTATTGAAGAAAAGGTCCTCATTGAGAATGTAGGCTCCATTGTCTGCCAGGGCGAAACCTGTTTTGGAAATGGGCATCCCATTGAGATCCTGAATGAGGGTGGAGGTCGTGAATTAAAGATCACTGAAATGACCAGTGCTCAGACTGCTTACATCAGCACCTTCTATCGTCATGATTCTGCACTGGTAAAAGTGCTGGATGAGATTGCTGACAAGTATGCAGCACAGGTACGTTCGGATCGAGCCACCATTGGTGCAGGATCCTTCATTTTTCATTGCCAGAATATCGTAAATGTAAAAATCGGGCCCGCAGCTGTGCTTCGTGGCATACAGAATCTAAAAGAGGGCACCATAGCATCAGCAGAGGATGCTCAGACCTTTGTCGGGGATGGTGTCATCGCCAAAGATTTTATCATTCAAAAAGGTGCCTTTGTCTCTGACGGTGCATTGCTGGCAGGCTCGCTTATTGGAGAGAGAACAAAAATAGGCAAACAGTTCTCCTCAGAAAACTCGGCCATGTTTTCAAATTCTGAAGGATTTCATTCTGAGGTTTGTTCCATCTTTGGCGGACCCTATACAGTGACCCATCATCGCTCTACTCTGCTCATCGCTGGCTTATTTTCATTTTTTAATGCCGGAAGTGGTACCAACCAGTCAAATCACATGTATAAGCTGGGACCACTCCACCAGGGAATAACTGAAAGGGGCTGCAAGACCGGGTCAGCTTCCTATCTGCTCTGGCCATCCCGGGTAGGCGCTTTTTCTGCCATTATGGGTAAGCATTATGCCAATTTTGACACCAGTGACTTTCCCTTTTCCTATGTTAATGAAGAGCGGGGTCAGTCTACTCTGGTTCCCGGAATGAACTTCTTTACCGTTGGAACAATGCGAGATGGTCTGAAATGGCCCACTCGCGATCGTCGCACAAACGCGGATAAACTGGACCAGCTGATCTTTAACGTGCTCTCGCCCTACACAGCCCAAAAAATGATCAAGGGACAGACCATTCTACTGGATCTTTATGCCGCTGCTGAACGCGAGCAGGAATACGTCCAGCACCAGGGCATTCTCATCAAACGTCTACTCTTGAAAACCTGCAGCAGATACTATCACATGGCTCTGGAGAAATTCTTTGGTGATGTACTGGTCAACCGACTCCTAGAGCATTCAACCGACAGCCTGGACAGCTTCCAGATCTCTGATGAAGATGTGGTGACAAATGAAGATCTTTGGGTCGATCTTTCCGGTCTGCTCTGCGCTCAGCCCAGAGTTGATGCCTTGCTGCAAAAAGTAAAGCAGGGGCAGATCTCAGAGATCAATGCCCTGCAAAATGAGTGGGTGGAACTCCATGCTCTCTATGAAGAAGATGAATGGTCATGGGTGCGACACAGTCTGGCAAATTTCTACGGTTTTGAGTCACCCAGTCTCAGTACGGATGACCTGAAAACCGTCCTTGAGAAATGGAAAATATCTTCTCACAAGCTTTTGAATATGGTGGAGATGGATGCTTCCAAAGAATTTGAAGGAAATGTCCGCATCGGTTTTGGTATCGATGGACATCAGGATGAAGACTTTAATGCTGTGAGAGGCAATTTTGAAGATAACTCTTTTAAACAACAACTGGATGAGATGCGGCAGGCCCTGGAAGACGGATTTAACCAGAGCATTGATATCCTTGAAAAATTATAGACTGGAGTAAAGCATGAGATGTATCATTCAAACCGACTATGAGCGCTTGAGTAAATGGACCGCCCATTACATAGCGAATAGTATCAACAAATTTGGTCCCACAAAGGATAAACCTTATGTGCTTGGTTTGCCCACTGGGTCTTCCCCGATTGGCACCTATAAGGAAATAGTTACTCTGGTCCAAAATGGCAAAGTATCTTTTGAACATGTCATCACCTTCAACATGGATGAATATGTGAATATGCAGGAAGGGCATCCTGAGAGCTATCATTCCTTCATGCGCCAGAACCTCTTCAATCATATCGGTATTCCGGAAGAGAATATTAATATTCTCAACGGAAATGCCAATGATCTGGTAGCGGAGTGTCACGCTTTCGAGGAAAAGATCAAATCAGTGGGGGGTATTCGACTGTTTCTGGGAGGTATCGGTCCTGATGGCCATATCGCTTTTAATGAGCCCGGCTCATCCCTGCACTCCAGGACCCGAGTGAAGACCCTTACACATGATACCCGAATTGCCAACTCGCGCTTTTTTGGTCATGATATTGATGCTGTACCAAAGCTAGCGTTGACTGTAGGCGTGGGAACTGTAACAGATTCAATGGAAGTGGTGTTGATTGTAAACGGACATTCAAAAGCCCGTGCCTTATACAAAATGATCGAAGAGGGTGTGAATCACATGTGGACGTCTTCAGCCTTACAGCTGCACCCAAAATCAATGGTTGTCTGTGATGAAGATGCCACCTATGAGTTAAAGCATGGCACCTATGCCTACTTCAAGGATATCGAAAAGAACAATCTGGAGTCGGCTGTTATTTAGAAACTGGAGCCTGACAAAACAACCGCCGCCGGTCCATTCAAACCGCTGGTTGAAATATTAACCAGTACCGGGACCTCCAGGGTGGTGGATGGGGAAAGGTCATAAAGGGTGAAAGTGAATTCAGTGATGTTTGCACCGGTTCCCTGAGTATCCGGGAGTTTGGCACCGGTTGCACTGACAACATCTCCACCCAAAATAGCGACATCGTCTCCCTGAAAGGCTACTTTAATCGCCGTATCCTTGGAGAGTGGATTCCCATTCTGATCTGCTACGGTGAAGCTGAAGTCCTGTGAACCACCATCTGGGACATTGATGGTCGTGGGTGTTACAGCGGTGATTCTGGCACCTCCTGAAAACAATACATCAATACTGGTTTCAATCTGTGTGTTGCTATCATCAGCTGTTCTGGCTGTGATCGTGGCAAAGCCCTTTCCCTTGGTGGCGTGTTCAGGGTATGGAGGTGCTGCAACCAACTGCACGGAGCAACTGCCACCTGAGGTCAAACCCGATCCATCAATCATCCCACCATCTGTGGTGAAATAGATCGCTGTCCCCGGTGTACAAAAATTCCCGTACTTATCCCCTGCAAAAGCTGATATCGTATTGAGACGACCCCAGAAACCGTAGCCCGGGAAATTCACCTGTTCCGTAGCGAGTCCAAAATGGGCTACATCCGGTAAACCACCATGAATGGTGATGGGAATTGCTTGTGAACGAATAGCTGTTCCGGAAACATTTACCGCGGCGATGATCTGAACCACACCTGCTTTCGTTCCGGAAACCAGATTAACATCAACGAGCCCATTTTTATCCGTAAACGCACTCAGAGGTGAAAGGTATTCACCTCCGCCGGGACTGGACCCGAAAGTAAAGGCAACTTCTATATCTCTACCGACGGCAATACCTGATGAATCCAGAACCTGAAAACCTACATTTGCATTGTCCGCCCCACCAGAACCGATCACCGTGATCACACTGGTACTGACGCCAGTGAGGGAGATGGTTGATGGACCAGTGGAGCTTGTGCCCGGGACAACAGTTGTATCTCCTCCTCCAGCATCTGTTGGGCTAAGGAATATGTAAGCCAGGTCGATGTCACGCTCTGGCACAGCCAGGGCATCCAGTGTATCGGAAACAAAACCTTCCTTGCTGAAAATAAGGCTCAGATCAATGGTGCTGTCCACACCCAGGGTAAAGGCAAAGGAGCCACTGGCATTGGTTTGGGTCACCTTATTTGAATCGGGAGAGAAAAGTCGAACGACCACATTCAGAATGGGCGCATCGTCCGCCTGATTCAAGACCGTTCCGCTAATATTAATGGCTATGGCTTCTTCAATTGGTTCCGAACAATATTCCAGGGCCAGTGTTAAGACCAGCAGCGAGAGAATTATTATTTTACTCTGTTTCATCATACACCCCTCTGAGCTTGCACTCTTTAGGCTTGAATTTTATCGAGATATTTCTGTACGTCCGAAAATTTAAAGGAAGCGGCTATCTATTCAACAGTATTCTACACCTATGAGGGCTATGTCACATAGTTAGACAATAGGCTTTTCAGCCACGGATTCTCACGGATGTTGTTTTTGGCTTTTCGTGCTTTAACAGATACAATTTAACAAAATCGGATTAATTGATTCTCTCAATGGAAGCAGCAGTTCAATAGTAGATTATTTCAGGAGTAAGGCTCTCTTCGACTCCTGCCGATCTCCGCTTAATAATTGGATAATGTAAATACCACCCGGCACGTCTTTGTCAGAATCATCACGACCATTCCAGTCTATCGAGTAATCCCCCTCGCTCAGGTTTCCCTTGATCAAGGTCCGAACATTATGACCCTTAATACTATAGATATTCAGTGATATAAGCGAAGTTTCTTCGAGTTGAAGTTTTATCTGCGTTCCGGCATTAAAAGGATTCGGATAGTTACCTAATAATCGGATTTTGAGTGGTTTTTGTTCCGTCACGATTGATGTAGTGAGCGCATCCAGTATATCCGTGATGGCAGAGGTATTAAAGCCAGCGGAGTTATACCTGACCACGCCATCCTTATCAATGATTACATTTCTTGGAACGACACCGCTCCCAAAGAGACTCCAAATGGCAGTTCCTCGATCATCAATAATGGGATAACTGGCTCCAATATTTGCCCATTCCTGACAGGAATATTGTTGAAAATCATTCCCCAGAGAAATAAGCTGCAGTCCGTGATTGGCTCTTTCCTGGTGAAACGCTTCCAGGTGTGGAATCTCCACACGGCAGGAGCTTCACCAGGAGGCGAAAAGGTTTAGCCAGAGAACACGATTTGGCTCTCCACTCGAGGATTTAAGCAGGCTACCCAGGTTTGCATCACCGTTGCCATTGGCGCATTGAACAAGTAGAATTTGGAGATCATCCTGACTGAGAGTGTCGCCCACCGCATAGTAGCCGTAGCCGGGATTTATCATTATTATCATTCCCATCGCTAGACTCAGCAGCATTAATATTTTACGTACTTTCAACAATTCTCCCTTTATGTGCAAGTAATACACACAGATATCCTTTATACTCTTAAAAAGATAGCATTTGATGACGTCTTTATTGTCATTGTCACGACATTTGTTTTCTTGCTTCAATATTTTTCCACACGTGAGATTCTTAATACAATTCGCCTAGAATTTACTTATCTCAGTAAATATTTAGGATATATTGTATATCACTTAAAATATTTCAGGAGCACTGTAATGATTGATTCTCGCGATATTCAAATTTTAGAACTTCTTCAGGAAAATGGACGCGCCACAGCCAGCGATATTGCCAAAACCGTTCAACTCTCTGTCCCCGCTGTGGGTGAGCGCATTAAAAAGTTATCAGAGCAGGGTATGATCAAAGGATACGCCACCGTTCTGGACCATAAGCAGGCGGGACTGGATCTTACTGCTTTTGTCTTTATTGTCAGTGAACATTCCGATCATTATGAGGCCTTTGTGAAAAAGGCACAGGAATCTAAATCTGTCCTTGAATGCCATTCCATAATCGGCATCGGGTCCCACATCCTCAAAGTGCGGGCTGCAAACTCCCAGGCCCTTGAGGACCTGCTCTATGAGATTCAGAATTGGCCAGGGGTCAACCGCACCCAGTCTAACCTGGTTTTATCTTCCTATAAGGAGACCAGTGCTGTGGATTTAAAAGGCTTGAGAATAAAGCCTTCTGAATAATTACTTTCAATTGCTCCTTTTTGCTTAAAATATTTAATAATAATTATGATAATACTTAATATATTATTGACATTGTGATTCCCTGCTTATTAATTGGCCGGTATGGATAGCGTAAGCATAGAGTATCATATATTTAATTATTAAGGAGTTTATCAATGGGCAGAATCAAGGCAGAATATATTTGGATCGATGGGCATCGGCCCACATCCAAACTTCGCTCAAAAACAAAAATTATCAAGGGTCCTGTAACGGATCTTTCTCTAATTCCTGAATGGGGTTTTGATGGTTCAAGTACCAATCAGGCAGTGGGGCATGAGAGTGATCGTTCTCTGCACCCCGTTTCATTTTTTCCGGATCCCATTCGCGGTGGTGATCATATCCTTGTGATGAACGAGGTTCGTTATCCTGATGGTAAAACACATGAGTCAAATAAGCGGGATCGCCTTGAGCTCGTCGCCGAAAAATTTAAAGATGAGGAAGCCTGGTTTGGCATTGAACAGGAATACACCTTTTTCCAGGGTCGTTCACCTCTAGGCTGGCCAGATGGTGGTTATCCTGCCCCCCAGGGTCCTTTTTATTGCGGTGTCGGGGCCGATGAGGTCTTTGGTCGGGACATCGTTGAAGAACACATGGAAGCCTGCCTCCTTGCCGGTATCAATATTTCCGGTGTGAATGCCGAAGTCATGCCTGGACAGTGGGAATTCCAGATCGGTCCTTCCGGTCCTATGGATGTGGCTGATCAGCTCTGGATCGCTCGCTGGTTACTTTACAGAATTGCCGAAGAATTTGGTGTCAATGCCAGTATCCATCCCAAGCCGGTTAAAGGTGACTGGAACGGTGCCGGTGCCCATACCAATTTCAGCACCAAAGCCATGCGTGCAGCCGGCGGTTATGACGTGGTGGAAGCGGCGTGTAAAAAGTTAGCTCAAAACCACGAGAAGCATATTGCTGTTTATGGCGCTCACAATGAAGAGCGTTTGACCGGTCTGCATGAAACCTGTTCCATTCATGAATTCCGATATGGCGTCAGTGATCGGGGCGCTTCCGTCCGCATTCCGCTGCAAACCGTCAAAGATGGTAAGGGTTATCTTGAAGATCGTCGCCCCTCCGCCAACATGGACCCCTACGAGGTCTGTGCGGTGCTCATGGAGACCATTTGCTCATAATCTTCCCCTCTACCGCAAATTGAACAAAAAGCCATTCCCGTCGGAGTGGCTTTTTTATTTAAGCAGAAACTATGATGTTAGGTCCGATGGCTGAGGTGTCACACTGCCCGTCAGGTCGTAGCCAACAGGCGTAGACAATATATGAAAAAGCAGCGTCCTTCCGGGTTAATTTTGGTTTGCCAACGTTAATTAGCCAGGAAGGAGGCGCTGCATCATGAAATATATAGGTATGGATGCCCATAGTAAAAACAGTTATTTCGTAGTTCTTTCAAGAAACGGTCAAGAATTACGCCGTGAGAAAGTCGAGACAAAGGAGGATACGATTCTCGGTTTTGTGAGATCAATCAAGGGCTCGAAGAAATTAAGCTATGAGGAAGGGATTATGTCTCAGTGGCTGTACATCCTGTTGAAAGATGAGGTGGATGAACTTATCGTCTGTCAGCCCCCCAAGAGCAAGGGAGCAAAGAATGACTGGCTTGATGCTGCCGAGATAGCTGATTTGCTGAGAGTGAACCGCTTGAAGTCAGTATTCCATTCAGATGATGTTTTAATGAATTTAAGAGTATTAATTTCCGGTTATGATGATTTACTCCAGGAGATCATCAGGACCAAGAACCGTTATAGTGCTCTTTACCGTGAAGCAGGCATTCCCACAAAAGCCAAGGATGTATACGAAGATCAGGAACTTCTCTTACAACTGGATAGTGAACACAGACAACTTGTAGGCAACAGCTTGTATGAACAGATTCAACTGTTGGAACAGCATAAGCAAAAATATGTAAAGCGGCTTGACCAGAATGTCCACAACTATAAACCGGTAAAGTTGCTGAAAGGTATTCCCGGGATCGGGACAATCCGGGCCAATCACATTGTGGCAGTAGTGGTAACTCCTTATCGCTTTGCCGGAAAAGGCAAACTAATCGCCTATTCCAGGCTAACCAAACATGGTCGAATGAGTGATGGAAAGCTCTATGGCAGGAAGCGTTCACTGGGACAGCCCATATTAAAGGATGCTTTCAGAGGAGCTGCTTTATGTTCACTCAAGGGTAGTAATGCCTTTCGACGTGAGTATGATAAACAGAGAGCTGTAGGTAGAAATGATAAAGAAGCCAGAAATAAAATTGCAAAAATGGTAGCTTCCACAGTACTGGGAGTATGGAAATCAGGTAAACCTTATGACGATAAACATTGGGAGGTGACTCGGAAGAGGAATCAAAGTTGCTGTAGACATATGTGAGAATCTTTGAGCTGAGGACGACTGAAAGCCAAGAATACCAGTCTGGATGATACATCCATAGGTTCTAAAGAGGAGGAGAGGTTTTTTCCAGCCATGATCCGGGTTGGCACCTGAGATCCAAGGCGTAGACTAACCCTCCTCCACATATATCTCAATGTTGTAATGCTCCGGCGCTGATGTGAAAACATCCGGATTACCGGGAAAGCGGATGAGAGCTAAATAGAAGAATGAATGTGTCTCATACAGAGACAACATGACTTGTCAGCAACTGAAGAACTCGGAATGTCATTCAATAAATGACTGGAAAAATAAATGCAACCAAAGTGAATGTTGACACCAGGCCAATCAACATAAACCTATCGTTCTCAACAAAGGCCAGAAAAACTTACAGGGACGGGGAAGGACGCACCGTCAGGAAAGCATCTATAAAAATGATGATTTGGAAATCTTTTTCCCTTGACTTTCTTTTTCATAGATGAAAGCATCTATAAAAATGATGATTTGGAAATCTTTTTCCCTTGACTTTCTTTTTCATAGAAGACTGGAGCCTGGCCTGTCGAAGGGAAGTGTTCTCGAAGCGCTCTCGAAAGGTCCGATTTATTGTGGGTGAGGCGGTATCCTACAGGTCAAGTGCCAGCAGAATTTTGGGGTAAATATCTGGGTCAATTCTTAGTGACATGTTTTCCCTGAATGGCCTTTTGATAAACTGACCACCAGCCCTAAGAATGAGCGGCATGGACCGGTTCAAGAGAATCCCAATCGCGGCATAGTGCAGGCTCTGCATATGACTGTTTGATTGACCCCTGAAGCCATCGCGCTTGCCATAAACCAGATGGTCTGTGACCTCCCACAGTGTCACGGATGAAAGCGCCAGAAGATCTGCCTGCCAGGCCGGCATAGAATTATCATAGACTCGGGCCAGATAGGCTGAAGCCACCATCCGCAAGACAACCTGGTCTGCACTTATTTTTGATTCTAAGGGTTGTGTCCTTCTCATCACTCCCCCGCCTTGAACCTGGCCAAAACCTGTATTCAGCAGGAGGTGCAGAATGAGCAAGCCTTGCAGGCTTTTTGTGAAGACCTTTCCCATCATAAACTCATGGATAGCAATAGTTTGGGGTAAGAGGTAGCAGAGAATTTTAGAGAAGATTTGCCTGAATTCTTTCTTTTTGTGAATACTTGATCCAAGAGGGGCGGTAAGGCACGATTGAGCGTAATTCCCAGAATATCCATCTTCAGGTCATTGGAGGAAAAGCCTTCACCACCCAGGGCGCCTGCTTTCTCCCAGGGAACATAGCCATCCTTCACTTCCCAGAGAAATCCAGCGGTCAAAACAAGGAGATCTGCCTGCCACCAGTCGACATGTTCTTCCAGGATAATGGCCAGATATGCCGAGCCGGCAACATGGCTCATGGAAGCTGCTAAGTTGAAGGAAATAGGTTGATCTGAGGTCCGCCAATCACCAACATCAATATTTGGATCTCGGTCTGGGGCATAGAATTGGGCCAGCATCTGGGAGCACAATACAAGCAGGATGAGAAGGCGTTTTACGGAAGTACTACCTGAAGGAAGTCCGGATAATCTGTTTATCGTCGTTCTCATCATTTTTACAACCCAAATGTGGTGCAAACAGTCTTGGTTTATATGTTCACACCGAAAGAGCTAAATCTAATAAAAATAGTTGCGAATTAACAGCAAATATTGCCAGGCCCATTCCGTGACAGAACACTGACCTGTCCTGCCGAGCCGGGATGCAGCATCCCGCCGATTACGCTGAGCAAACGCTCGTGTCATCCTGAGTCGTCACACTGAGCGGAGTCGAAGTGCGAAGGACGCGATCTATAGCTACAAAACACTGCCTTAACACAGCTACAAAGTCATCCAGGAATCTCCCGGATGGTTCTCTCCGGGTTCACCCTAGGGTGAACCCAATGTCAAAAGGTATTATTCGTCTGTGATGCTGATCTTTTTAAACCAGACCGCCAGAGCAATAGCTATCAATGCCAGGTTTGAACAGATTCTGGAGAATTCTTCAGCACTCACTCCCAGGATGGATTCACCCATCATTACGGAAATAATGGCTGATAGTAATCCTACGGCTGCAAGTACAATAAGACCCAGGGCAACATTTCGCATCATTTTGTGAACTCCTCACATTTACGGTTAATACCATTAAAAATATGATTGAACGTTTGGATCCCCGGTTGGTCAACTCGAGCTGGAATTTAGGGTAAAATCATAGACTGACAAGCAAAGTTTCATACGCCCTATTGAACGAGCCAAATGAAATATCCATGTTATTTATTGGCTCCCGTGTCAAATTACAGCCATGCGTATTCTATTGACTGGCGGTTCCGGCGATCTGGGAAGGACTCTCACACCTGTCCTCACTGAAGCGGGGCATGAGGTCAGTATTATCGATCCAGCAGAACCTGATTTCCCCTGTCATCTCTATCACCCTGGCTCCCTACTTGATCTGTATACGCTCATCTCTGCAGCTTCAGATGTAGATATCGTGATCCACATCGCTGCCTGGCATGGTATTCATGAGTCCAATGCATGGAAAACGCAGCAGGAGTTCTGGGAGTTGAATGTGCTGGGAACCAAAAGTGTGGTGGATGTCTGGTCAGGGGGTGTCTTTCCCCGCTTGATCCACATCTCCAGCAGCTCTGTCTTCAAGAACACTGGATATTATGGTTTCACCAAGCGTCTGGCAGAGCAGATCATCGATCAGGCCGCTCAAGCCCACCGACTCAAATCCATTACCCTGCGTCCCCGGGGCTTTATCCCTGATTCGAATCGTTCTGTCTATGCTTCCTTCGCTGACTGGGCGCAATACTTCTGGCAGGGTGCTGTCCATATTCAGGATGTGGTGCAGGCGGTGTTAAAGTCTGTTGACAAACTCCCTGAGGTCGCAGCAGGAAGCAATCCCAAACTCATGCTGGATCGTCTGCCAGATTTTGATGCGGATGAATTGAAGCATTGGGATGAGAAAGGTCCAGGCAGCAGCTTCAGCCACAAGTATCCTCAATACCAGGAGATCGCCCTCAAGGCTGGACTCGCCATCCATCTGAAGCCAAAGACCTACGATATTTCTGAAACCCAAACGTTCCTAAATTACAATCCCAAGTATTCCCTGAAAGGCATGCTTGAGGAACTGACCGGACGTTGAGGCTCCCTGCCTTGCCGAAGCGTTCTACGTAGGCAGGTCGAAACGCACGATCCCATGTGATCCTATCCCCCAGACTGGACTCCGCCTGCCTTCGCCGAAGCGGCAGAGTTTATACTGAGTAAATCGAAGTGCGCAGGCAGGAAGCACAAACGACTGTACGAGGGTTGAGCTCCTCAAATGAGATGAAATTTAACTATTCCCCCGACCCAACCTTCACCATCTCACCACTCAAACCCATGGCCACAAAGAACATCAGCAGCATCAGGGCGCCTGTTCCCATAAAAATGGACTCATAAGCACCGCTGGCGATGAGGGAAGCTGTCAGCACACCGATAAGAGCGGTGGCAATGAGCTGACCCAGACTGATAAAGATGGTGAGCATCCCCTGAGAGGTGGCGCGATCTTCAGCGCTGGTATTATTGAGCATGATGTAGCGCAGGGAAGACCCGGATAACACCGACATACCCAATCCGACCAGAACACCACTGATATAATAAATAAATTTATGGTCACCCGTGGCTGAGAGCAGATAAAACCCGGCAGTACAGAACAGGAGTCCGGTGAGCACCACTTTCTTAACCCCAATGGTATCGATGAGCTTACCAAAGATGGGCGAACCAATGGCCGTGGCCAGAACAAAGGGCGTGAGCATGAAACTGGCAGTGGAGGAGGCCACATTAAAACTTTCCACGACAAATTTTGGAATGAACACAAAACAGGCCTGCATGGCGCCGGTGGCTACCGCCAGTAGTCCGGCAATGAGGATCTGACGGTTTTGAAAGAATCCCAGCTCCACGATGGGGAAATCGGCTTTCCTTTCCACCAGAAATAAAGCAATAAAGGCGATTCCGGCCAGGGCGAAGACCTCGATGACCAGAACCGAATCCCCTCTCAAGCTATTCAGACCATAGGTCAAGCTGGCTAGAAAGACCCCCAGACTGAGAATGCCCCACCAGTCAATTCCCTGGACCTTCGTCGCGGGTTTTGATGGCAGCAATTTGCTATAATAAATGATGAGCAGGGAAATGGGCAGATTGATGGTGAATAGAATATTCCAGCTATAGAATTTGAGGAGGATTCCGGCAATAAAGGGTCCCATAAGAAAGGCCAGGCCAAAAACAGCCCCAATAATTCCCAGGATCTGACCACGTTTCTCCGGGGGAAACAGATCCCCCACCACGGCGGAGGCCACGGGAAAGATCCCGCTGGCACCAAAGCCCTGAATGGCGCGACCGATGAGCAGGCTGCTAAAGTCAGTGGAGAGAGCAACCCATAAGGATCCCAAGGCAAAAATGGAGAGGGCAATGATATAAATATTACGGCGCCCGTAAATATCCGAAAGGCGAGCAAAGAGCGAGATTCCAATAAGGTTAAAGAGCACATAGATGGAAAATATCCATCCCAGCAGGCGCACATCTACCTGGAGGGCCTGTTCGATGGAGGGCAGGGCCGGTCCCACAATTGAGATATCCAGCGCCCCCATGAGTACTCCAACAAAGAGCACGGCGATGATTTTGTTTTTGTTCTTTTCGTCCATTAGTTCCTCATAGTCGGACCGGACGTTGAGGCACTCGAAACCCACGGTCCGTCATTTAATCATCCTGAGGCAGAAAACCCCCAGCGCCGTGATGATAATCAAATATTGATAGAGAGAAAGCATCATTATGCTTTTACAGAAACCAATGTCAAGACCGGACATTAAGCTTACACTTAGAACCATAGTTCGTCACCCTGAGGCTCTCGAAGGGGAAAGCCGATTGTGTCTCTACAAAATGAACAGTAGCTTTTATTGTGAAGCAAACCCTGACACGTCTTTGCGAGCCCGGAGGGCGTGGCAATCTCGGGTCTAAGCTCACCGCGGTCTCACTCAGCCTGCCGTGTCGGACCCTGAGGCTCTCGAAGGGGAAGACTGATCGAAGCACGAAGGCCGCGGGTGAGGAATAGCCAAGACTGGACATTGAGCTTACACTTAGAGCCATAGTTCGTCACCCTGAGCAGAGTCGAAGGGTCTCGGACTTCTTAAATAGACCACCTTTCTACACCCAGGCACCCACTCTTCCTCCACAAGTGGACGTCCCCCCGAGCGGCGGACAGGTCTTTACTTGATATAAACTATTTTTATGGTTTCTGAGAAATTGAGAGCTTCCAGCCGACAGAGGTAAACCCCTGCCTCAACCGCCCTCCCCCTTTGATTCTGACCATTCCACAGGATCTCATATTGCCCACTCGCCTTTTCTGCCTCTTCCAAACGAAGCATCTCCTGCCCTCTCAGATTGTAGATGACCAGGCTGATCCTGCCTTGCTCTGCCAATGCATAGCGGATCCGGGTACTGGGGTTAAAGGGGTTGGGATAGTTTTGCAGCAGCGAGAATTGTATCGGTGCATAGTGCTCCACTGCCGTGGGCAGCGGATAGAACCAATTGTACTTTGATTGATTCAGCCAGCTTACTTCCACTGAATCCCAACTCCGGCTGATGGTCTCCACTTGATTCCCCGCTCCATCGAAGGCATACAATTCTTGATAGCTATCCTGCCAGTCGTCTTCATCATAAAGATAATCCTGAAATGTCATGGATTCGGGGTGGCCCTCAACATCGTAATCAAACACTTGATGCGACAGGGGGTAATAAGTGCTGCCCACCCAGAGTTCCTCGATGATCTGTGTGGGGTGACCCCAACTGTCATAGGCGATGAGCCTCAGCAACTCATTGTCCCAACTGCCATTACTCCAAGTCTGGGAACGCCAACTGTTTTGGAGCCCTTCCAAATTATAACTGCTGATCTCCCGGGTTTGATCCAGCCAGAGCTCATGATCGTAATCCCAGAGTTGATGGGTGAGACTTTCGATCCAGCCCTGGGAAGTATAGCTATAAACCTTGCGTTCATCATTCAACCATTGTCCGCCCGCCCGGGTCTGGAAGATCTCATCATATACCTGATCCTGGGGGGTGTAACTGTAAAGCAGCCGGCTATCACTGAGCCAGGATTCAGACTCAGCGAGTTGATGGGTCTTTGAAAGCAGGCTGCCTGGCTCAGTATAGCTGTGGAGCTCGCGCCAGAGATTGTGCCAGCCGGATTCACCAGAGAGCTGAAACAGTTGTTCTTCAAGATTCCCATTGTCATCATAGCTATAGCTCATGCGCCAGTCCTCATACCAGCTACTCCCCAGCCTGACGGAGGCAGTCTCCTCACTGATCTGACCAGCCAATTCGTAAAGATAGACCTCCCGTTGATATTGGTACCAGTTGCTTCCATTCCAGCGCTGGACCAGCATGGAGTCCGGGGGCTGATTGGAAATTGGGGGGTCTAAGATGGATTGGGCGGATAAAGTTGAAAGAGAGAAAAATCCGATCAAGACTACTAAGCAGATTGATCGGTCTTGTGTTTTAGGGTAATCAGGATTCATGAATCTAGTTTAGGGTTTGGTCCAAACGTTCACAAGGAATGATCTGAAACGTTCAGAAATATAAAGTCTAATTAAATTGCTTCCAGAAACCGTTCATAGCGCCACTCTAAAAATGGAGCCGCTGGACGCTGTCCATGGGATCGGGGTAAATAAAGCTTATTTCCATGTAAATTCTTGATGCCATGCTGCAGTAAAGGGCCATCAAATTCTTTCAGTAAGTCTTCTCGCACTATGAGAGTGTAGTCTGGTCTGACACCTATCATGAATGAGTCAAAAGCAGCGTGATGCAATTTGCATAACGCCAAACCGTTAGGAACAATCGGCTTCCCTTCTGGTTCACGGTCCGGGATAATATGGGCTGCATCCAAGAGTTCACGGTGCTTGAGTTTACAAAAAGCGCAACTTTCATGGTAGGCGGACAGCACCTTTTCTCTGAAATCACGTTGATGAAGCCGCTGCCGAACAGTGGTTGTAAGGTATGATTGACGTGAAGTATCATTTTCAGAAATGGCCAAACCGGGTGATTCTAGCCCAATCAGTTTTTGATCATCTACTGCCACCTTGAATGTCAGGTTTTCCTGGGCATCAGAGATGATGTAAACTGGCCAGGAAGCCAAATATCTATTGGGCACGATTCCATGGAAATAGATCAGGGGCAGACGCTGCTCCATGATGGTTCTCAATCCTACATTATCTCGATGATTTGGATTGGTTCCTCGATACCTGTATGATAGAAATCCATCCTTACCAAAGGCGTCATCATAAGGTCCCCTCGGCGCAGTTGATATGGACAGCGGAAGGGACATGATTCTGGGTTTAAAGATGCCCTGCATTGAGACCAGGGGGACCCGTTCACCTTGATATTCAAAACCTTTTTCGAGTAACGGTCTCCGGGGTAACACATCGCCATGAATGGCAACTTGGTCGGCCAGCCAGCTGAAAGCAAAAGTTCTAATTAAGGTGTCTTTAGTCATAATCAAATCAGAGCGTCGTCGGTACGAATGTAATGAATATATTTTGTGAGGGTGAGTAAATATTTTTTACTGGCTTCAATCCTCGCAAATCTCCACTGTTTCTGTTGTCAACATCTTCCAGAAATAAGCCGGCTTCGCCTGACAGCTTCGCCGCGCTGGTTTTTAATGCTATTAAAAACCAAAATGACACCCGGAGGTGCCATCTGCTCCCGGTTTAGCTCTTTATTTTACGTCGCGGCAAGTTGAGTTAAATGACGACACGCTAATGTACTCATTAATTATTATACTGCAAATAGATTGCCGGTTCAACACCCACGAGAAGCATTAGAGGGGTCCGTCAGACCTTTGTTGATTCCCAAGCTTCTCAATCTGCTTCCTCACCCTCCAGCAATTCATTGAGATCAATCTCAGCCCAGCGGAAGAGCGTATCTCTAATCTCTTCCAAAACCTCAAATCTTGGAGGTATGTCAACCCACCACTCATACGTGATACTATTCAAGCCATTTGATATATTCAGGGTATAGCAGGAACCGTCCATCCCTTCTATATGAGGGGGCAGCATTGGAAGCTCTTTTTGAACCAGTATTTTAAACAGTGCTTCAACGTCCTGCGTATCCAGATCAATGGTCAGGGATTCTTCAGCATACCCGAAACCCATTTCCCGATTAATTGACCAGGGTAAACGATATTTCGGTCTGGCCTTTGAAGCTGGGCAGGGAAACGGATGTGAATTGGAGTGTGTATTCAGTAAAAGTCAATGATCCCACCGCTCACTCTGATTTCCTGTCCAACCATTTGCTGACCCAGTTTATGAGATCCAGGAGCAGGTGGGTGGAACCGATAACGGTGTGTTGGGTGCAATGTATTTCATCTTCATTATCATGACTGGCGGCGCTGCCCAGACCCCAGAGTGCAAAGCAAATATCTGATATATATTCCGGGAAGATCTTTGCAGCTGCGGCTTGTTTGCCATTGGGGCCATAGTACTTTTTTCCTGAGAGATATTTGATCTTCTCGCGTTCATGCAGATTGGCTGGTAGAGTGAGAGCAGCCTCGATCTTGCCCATGACCGCTTCATAGACCTTGCGGATCTGACCCAGGTTTTTCTCAATGGTATCGGGGTCCTCTCTTTTCATATTCGTCAGGATGGAAACCAGTTTTTCCTCCCGCTCGGGATCTCCCATGATCTCATGGAACTGATCGATGGCCTGGGCGTACTTTCTGCGAATATAGGTCAGGGTTAAATCGTCGATGCCTGCTTTGAGGTCTTCAAAGAATTTTTGAGGGGGATCCTCTTTTTTATGGATGGTGAACATATCCCCGTACAGATCGACGACCTTTTGAAAAGAAGCCGTATTTATGATGGTAAAAATATCCCGATCACGACTGGAGATGAAGGCTTCCAGCTGCTTGACAGCTTCAGGGAGAAAGGTCAGTGTCGCCCCGGATGCATGGGTGAGTTTACCTTCAGCATCCAGAATGAGACCATTGATCCTGGAATCCTCTCTGAGCTTGGCCATACCTGCTTCAAGATTGCTGTAAGCGAAGACCTCAAATCCGGCAGAGCGACCCATTTTGAGCAGATCGTCCCTTACACCGGGTTCATCATCGATCACCACAACTCTATACTGCTGTGCCATACTCACCACGCTCCCTTCACGCTTTGGCGGGATCATTTTTCTCGCCAGTCGATTTCGATGGAATCAAGATAATACAAGGGCAGCTCTCCGGCTGTGTTTATTCCTTTCAGCAGAATGAGGGGATGTCCCAGCACTCCCCCTTCCGGTGTAGCTTAAAATGGAGATTCAGCCTAAAATACTCGTTTTGTGTCCGCTATAAATATTTTTGTCGGACACAAGCGCTCTGGTCCAGCCTGAACGGGACACAAACCACGGTGCCGCCGATTTCCCTGGCGCTACGCTGGATACCTGCCTTAAGCGGGCCATGCTACAAACTGGACCCTCCTGATATGACCCGCTATTCTGCTTCTTTATTGACGTAAATTTCGTTGGGAGTTGATACAACCATTGTTGGAAATATATTTTTAACAATCCTGCCACTCTGCTCTAAAGCGTATCTACCATATTTGATAATAAAGAGCAGAAACAGGGCTGGGATCAATATGGTCTGAATGATAAAAATGGCGATAAGATCAATGACCCGTCGCGTAATCGCTTCGATATTTGCTATAAATTTACCAACCTCATCCCTCACATCCGTGACACTGCCTTTAATACTGTCCCATAGTGATTTATCTGCTTCAGTTTCAGTTGAAAGCTTTTCCTGTTCAAAGCCTTCCACCGCTTCGGTTACTTTATCTTCCAAAAAGGCGCTGTAAAGGAATTGGTTTACAATGGTGACGGTTGGAACAGAAAACCTTAGAAAAACGCCAATAATCAGCAGCTTTACCATAAGAGTGTGAACCGCTGAAGCCTGAATTTTGGGCAGTAGCAGGAGAATCAGTATACAAAGTGAAGCAGCAAGTATCATGAATTTTACCAGCAGACTCGAGCCCAGATAGATCATCATATTCTGGATCCCCAAGGATGCCATGGAAAAAAGAATGACTGATGAAAAGCGTTCAATCAAATCATTCAGGGGATCAAGTATTTGGCCAGGTTGAATGACCACGCCGGCGCCAACCTGGGTTTCCTGAATGACCGAAATGGCTCCATTCACACCTCGGGCGGCTGCATAGGTTAGCATGGAGCTTTTTAATATTTTTTCATTTTGCTCCTGTCCGTACCTGTCGAGATAGGGCAAAAATGAAAGGGTGCAGATGGCTAGTAGAGAAATAATCACAATTACTTTGTGTGTTTTAGTCGGCATTTGATTCTCCTTCAGTGTTTTTGCGTCTTTCTCGCGACTTTTAACAAATATCACCCATTAAAATATGCTAGCATTGCTGGCGATGCCCCCTAATTCACAGCTAAAAGACTCGATCTGCTGACAAACCAGGGATAATATGCGAATGAATTGTTCATGATTAGGGATAATATGTGAATTAATATGTCTTTAATTGGGATTATATGTGTATATATTCTGGTGATTTCGGGATAATATGCGATTAATAAGGAGGATATGAATGCATAGACGACTGCTTTTCGAGGATTTAAAATCGCACCTATCAAAAAAACAAATCACTCTTTTGATCGGTGCAAGACAGGTTGGAAAAACAACCCTGTTAAAGCAGCTACAAAAAGATGCTCAACATTCTGGGCAGGATACTCAATATATCACACTGGAAGACCCCAAATATTTAGATTTGCTTAACGAACATCCGAATAAGCTCTTTGAGATAATTCCCCCTGTGAGAGAGGATAAGAAAACCATCCTTTTCATTGATGAAATTCAATATCTACAAAAGCCATCAAACTTTCTGAAATATCACTATGATGAACACCAGAATATGCTGAAATTTGTCGTGACCGGCTCCTCGGCCTTCTATATAGATCAAAAATTCAAGGATTCACTCGCAGGGAGAAAACGCATCTTTACCCTGCCAACATTAACGTTTCCGGAATTCATACAATTTAAGAACCGCGCTGAACTCGTCCAACATGTCAACTCGGGTTCTCTCCCGATGCTGCACCAGACAGAACTGGACCGGATGTTGAATGAATACCTCATCTATGGCGGTTATCCCGATGTTGTTTTAGAGCCTAATTTAACCGAAAAGCAAGCTGTCTTAAAAGAACTCTCAGATTCATACGTTAAAAAGGATGCCTTGGAGGCAAAAATTAGATATCCAGGCGTATATATGAAGCTCTTGAATCGCATTGCCAGCCAACCTGGACTGTTCAACGCTAATGAGGTTGGGAACGACCTTAAGATAGATCGGGTAACTGTTGAGGCCTATTTGCAGGTAATGCGTAGGTCTTTTCACGTATCACTGATCACACCATTTTCACGCAATGCAACAAAAGAACTGCGTAAAATGCCCAAGCTTTACCTGAATGACCTGGGACTCCGAAACTATTTTGTGAACGACTTCTCGCCGATTGCCACCCGAGAAGATAAGGGAGATCTACTCGAGAATTATGCCTTCCGATTGTTTCTCGATCACTACTCCCTGGATGACATTAAGTTTTGGAGAACCCAGAAGGGACAGGAGGTTGATTTCATTATTGCTGATAAAAATGCATATGAAGTAAAATATGATCTGGGGGGATATGAGGCTTCAAAGTATAAATATTTTAAAGAAAAATATCCCGAAATACCTCTTACGCCTGTCCATAAAAACAACATCCTGGAGTTTTCCATATAATCTGTTTTTTCTCTTGATATCGTGAGACTGGCTATCGGTGTGAGGCTATATTTTGCCGTGGGGGGAATTGAGTTAAAAAATGACGAGTGAGAATTGCTAAATATTCTTGTGATCACAATATTTTCATGTTCAGCTGTATCATGACTACCATTTTTCTACCAATTGTTACCAAATTGGTAGTTTGCCTCGACTCCTCCTCGGCCCCTGCATGAGATTGAATTATAAATGCCCTCTGCCTTCATTTATGATCTGGCAAAACTCAACAAGGGGAGCAGGTCCCCTTCGTCGGCCTTCCGGAGAGCTAACAAATAGATTTCCCTAGGCTTCCCGGTTTTAGCCAGATTTACTCGACCCCATGAAAAGACGGGCTGATTCAGTACGTGCGAGATGAGAATATCCCCACACAGCCTTGAGTGTCTGCCGTTTCCGTTAGGAAAAGGATGAATCTTGACTAGCCGATGTTTAAAGCGTACTGCGATCTCATCCTCAGAAAAACTTTGCTGCTCGAGCCAATAACGACAATCATCAAACAATAATTTTAGTTTCGGTTGGATTTGAAATTTATCTACGCCAATATTCTTGTTTGTTTTTCTAAAAGATCCAGCCCAGGTCCATACATTATTGAACATCTGCTGGTGCACCTTCTGGATATATTTCAAGGACAATAGTTTGTCCAGCCCTGCTTTTTGGCTTAAGGTCCACTCCAGCGCATTTTCAATATTCTGCTGTTCAAACTCATCCAGCTCCCAGCGGGTTGAGATCGTAGGTATTCGTATGCCCTCAAGCTCCTCTGCTGACAGGGGTGTCTGTCCCTCCACAGTGCTCGCGTCTAATCCCATAGATAGCGCGGCCTCTCTTCTTTGATGGCGGACGCTTTTTCGTTTATTGCCTTTTGTAAACGCTCCGTCGTGTTCTTCTGGTCCTCCAGCTCCATGCTCATGGATGTCCGCTCCACTATTTCCCGGGCAATGAGCATCGCTCTATCTTCGATCATCTGTTCCAGGCTGCTCGCTTCAGGAATAAATCCGTAGACCAGTTTCAGGTTCATTGCCTGGCCTGCCTGTCTCAAGCCCTTGAGAGAGAGAGCCCCGCTACGTTCACGTTCTTCAATGTCTCTAACCCCCTGGGCACTCAGGTGCATACGCTGGCCCATTTGGCGCAATGACATGTTAATGGCTTTCCGGATAGCGAAGAGCCAGCCTCTTTGTGGAGGCGGACTGTTCTCCAGTTGCTTATATAGATCTAGTTTCTTGTCCAACTGTTCTAAAATCAGTTTTTTATCATTCATAAAGTTATACCTTTAATTATTACAATCTATATTAAAGCTATAACTTTAATATAACAAGATATTTTTCAAGTTATTTCTTTAAATGTTTAACTGGTAGCTTCCACCTTTCGAGAACACTTCGACCAGTCATTCCCTTCCTGCCTGCGCAGATTTTTACGAGAAGAAAGCCTATACCTAGATCTGTTTTCGTTGCTTAGAAAAATTTCAGCCTCCCTGAGTTGCGGAAGCCTCGTGTAAATTCTTGAGGAGCACCAGAAGATAGGCGTTCTCCAGATTCGGAAACTTTGGGGTGTATTTCTGGGGGTCATCCGCATAGCGTCCTTGATCCCATTCCTGATCTACAGCGGCGATCACCCGTTCAAGTTCTGCCCGCCATGTGGATCTGATCCCGGCATGAGCTGTGGGGTCATTCATGATCAGTAAACCCTGGCTGATGACTTGAACCACGCGGCTAGCCAGCAGCATGGAGGCCAGGACATCAGTATTATACAGAGGGACCGCAGGGGGTGGATTAGTCACAAGCTCGCGAGCCAAGGCCTCCACTCTTTCCAACTCCCTGATCCTGGCAGGGAAGCCTGATAGATCATACTTATCCCCGGCAATGGCGATATAGGCGCTGCGGTCCAAATGGAGTGAGGGCCAGCGGGTCAGATATTCATGAAGTTCATCGCTGAGGGGGATGCCAAAAACCTTGTGTGCAAAAGACTCGTGAAAAGCATGCAGATCCATAGCTTCATTATGGTTGACCAAATACGCGCTATAGGCAATCCCATACCACATTGAATTCTGTAGATAACGCATGGGAAGCCAGATGGTATTGATGAGGCCCTGAGAGAGACCCGCCCGTACCGCCGCAGCCATTTCTTGCGTGTTATCCAGCGCAGCTTGAGTGGGTAGAACCCGGAGCCGATAACAGGCCAGGGAGGGCGCCATAATGATCTGCGTATAACCCAAATCGATAAGATCCGGCAGTTTGTCCGCTTGATAATTCGGTTCATAATTCCACTCCATGAGGACGACATCCTTACGGAGTTTTCTGGCGATTTCAGGGTTTTTTACCAGATGATCATCCCAGATCATAGGGGTTTTCCCCAGGCCGTGAACCACATCGATGAGCTTGTTGACATAGTTAGTCCAGACCGTGCCTTCATCAAGTCCCAGGCTATCGCAGAGACTGGTTAGTTTGACCTCATCGCAACCAAGATGCAGATACGGGGAGGGAAACATCTGGGCGATTTCCTGAATGAGACTTCCCATGAGAGTCAGGGTTTCGGGATTCAGAGGGTTGATGGCGGAAAAGACCAGCTTTCCAGATTTCTGCCCAACATAGAGATGCTCATAGTCCTTTTGATCCGTGATGTAGCGGGTGTGACCAAAGACTTCCAATTCAGGAATGATCTCTATGCCCCGTTCAAGTCCATGGGCTACCAGACGTCGGATCTCCTCCGGTGTAAAAGCTCGGGGATGAGCCAATTTTTCATAGCCGGGGAGTCGAATGGAGAGTCCATGGTCGTCAGAAAAATGAAGGATCAGGGTATTCATTTCCCAGTCCGCCATAAAATCAATCAGGCGAAAATAGTAATCATGCTGTTCCATGAGTCGGGAACAGTCGATCATAATGCCGTTGCGCTGCCCCATCTTCTGGGTCTCAGATTGACAGCTCGTCAGAAAAAGGATACCGGCAAGGGCAAGACAGTATTTCAAAAGTGCTGCTCCTGTGCTTCGTGCTAAAAGTAAGTCCTGGATGTTTCAATAGCCAGGGCCAGACTGGGAAAGAAATGTGCTTGTTTTCCCCTCTAGTGTTATGTGCTGCTTAGGGGAATATAAGAGGGGGGATCAGTTGCTTACACCCTAAAATGAGGTGTTAAAGTTTGGGACCTTCCATTTCGAGGGCACTTCGTCCCTCGACTCCGCTCGGGATGACGCGCTCCAGGGTTCGCTTTGACATGTTGGTTGGTTAAGCTAAGGACCTTCCATTTCGATCGGTCTTCGTTCCCCTGAACTACGCCCCGACAAAGGAGCCTCAATGTCCGGTCCGGCATTCTGCTCAGACAGAGATCCCTACCTAACTTCTAACTTCTAACTTCTAACTTCTAACTTCTAACTTCTAACTTCTAATATTACCGCTTTAGCGGCTGGAATTGCTAGATTACTGCATGCGAATACCTCAAGCCTTTACCTTGATCATCTTTGGCGGCACGGGAGATCTCTCCCACCGCAAACTCTTTCCGGCTCTCTTCGAGCTCTATCAACAGAAACGTTTACCGGCTCAATTCAGAATAATGGGACTTGGTCGCAAGAATTTCACAGATGAGATCTATAGAGCACAGATCAGCGACTCCCTGAAACAGGACATTGAGTCCCCCTCAGAGCACAAAGCTTTCGAAGGCTTTCTGGGGCTTATTCATTACCAAAGCCTGGATGTGGCTCAAAAAGCAGGTTTTTTAAAACTCCAGGAACGAATCCTTAGCTTTCCCAGTGAGGTCCAGAATAATCTGCTCTTCTATCTGGCCACCGCCCCCGATTTCTTTGCCCCCGTTGCCAGAGAACTTGCCAATCTTAAGCTGGCCCAGGAAACCCCAAACCAGAGCTGGCGGCGCATTATCCTGGAAAAACCCTTTGGCACCGACCTAAAAAGCGCGGAGCAGCTCAATACTGAATTGCTCACCTGTTTCCAGGAGCATCAGATCTACCGTATCGATCACTACCTCGGCAAGGAATCCGTCCAGAATATCCTGGCCTTCAGATTTGCCAATGGACTCTTTCTACCTCTTTGGAACCGTCGGCACATCCACCGGGTGGAAGTTACCGCTGCAGAGAGTCTTGGCGTAGAAGACCGGGGTGGCTATTATGATAATTCCGGTGCCCTGCGGGATATGATCCAGAATCATCTTCTCCAACTCCTGGCGGTGATCGCCATGGAACCCCCCAATCATTTTGATGCAGATTCCATCCGCGATGAAAAAGCCAAAGTCCTGAAAGCCCTGCGACCCATTCAGGGCTCTGAGATCCATGATCAGGTCATTCGCGGGCAATATATCAGCTCCAAAATTCGCGGTGAACAGGTCCCTGGCTATCGCGAGGAAATTAATGTGGCTCCCCAGTCCACCCGGGAGACCTTTGTCGCCATGAAAGCTTTTATTGATAATGAACGCTGGCAGGGCGTACCATTTTACATCCGCACCGGCAAGCGCCTCCCAACCCGGGTGAGTGAAGTGGTGATCCATTTCAACGGCCCGGGACATAAGCTGATTCAAGAATCTTCTGGAGAGCATGTTGGCGAAAATATACTGGTCCTACGCATCCAGCCAGATGAAGGTGTTTTATTAAAATTTGGTCTCAAAGTCCCTGGAGCAGGCTTTAAAATCTCACCAGTAGGCATGGACTTTCACTATTCAGACCTTGTGGAAGATGAGCTCCCAGAAGCCTATGAGCGTCTGATCCTGGATGCCCTGGTGGGGGACAATACCCTCTATGCCCGCGCCGATGCGGTGCAGGCGGCCTGGCGCTTTGTAGATCCTATCCTGGAATATTGGCGTGATCATCCAAATACAAAACTCTATGGCTATCCTGCCGGTACCTGGGGTCCACCAGAAACCCTGTCTCTTTTTGAAGGGAGCGAGGAGGACTGGCGCTATCCCTGCAAAAATCTGAGTAGCGATGACAGCTACTGTGAGCTATAAATGTCACATTTAAGGATCTCTCCTGATCCCGAGCATCTGAACGCCAGCCTGGCTACCTATTTAGTCGCAGAACTGGAACAAGTCCTGAAGCAGGGAATAAAAGCCCTGACCCTGGCCCTCTCTGGGGGCAGGACCCCTCAGGGTTTACTGGCTCAGCTGGTGGAAAAGCATTCGAACTCTACGCTCTGGAAAGAACTCAAGATAATTTGGGTGGACGAGCGCCATGTTCCCTTTGATGACCCTGACAGCAATTACGGCAATGCGCTTCCCTTTATTGATGCACTGGGTGTGCCTCGGGATCACATTTATCCCATGGGAACCAATCCGGATACAGTCCTGGCGGCTCGGGAATATCATGAATTTCTCCTCCGGCTTGCCAGCCAGAGACCTGCCGGCGCCGCTTTATTCGATATCACCCTGCTGGGCTTGGGAGCGGATGGTCATACTGCCTCCCTTTTTCCGGGAACGGATCACACAAGAGATACAGACTTATGCAAAGCTGCCAAACAGCCTGAATTGGGACAAGCGCGCATCAGTTTCACATTGCCGGCTTTGAATAGTACAGACCGTTGTCTTTTTATGGTCAGTGGGGCTAAAAAGGCCGAGATTGTTTCACGGGTCTATCAGGCAGCGCCAGATCCTCACTTACCGGCTACCCTGATTGCTCCGCGCAATAAACCCATCTGGTTCATGGATAAGGCGGCTGCCAACTTGCTGAAATAAGGGTCCGAGATCCTTCACTAGCACACAGATTGACTAAGCTAAGGACCACGCATTTCGACAGGCTCAATGTCCGGTCCCTTCTTCACTCAGGAGGATACGGTAAAACCAATTCCGGACACTGAGTGATCGTGAAACGATCGTATCGAAGTGGGTGCTTCGAGAGCCTCAGCGTTCGGACCTTGGCTCATACTGCTGTTTTTTATTGGTTTTTTAGACACGCGCCTCATTAGATTCTATCGAGCAGCAAACCAAATGCTCGTCAGGAAGGAATCGTATGTTAGGTCGTCTGCTAGTCCTTAGTGTCATGCTGTCTTCAATTATAGAGGCACGGCCCCAGCAACTTATCGCTCCAGATTATTATCAGCAGGATCTGGTAAACTATTTGATGATTAACTATAAGACTTCAGATAATCTGGATTACGACGACGCCAGAGATATCATGTATTCCCTTATCGACATGCATGATGATAGCCTGTTAAGCTGTGTCTATACTGGGTTTACCATCGCTCTGGATCCAAGCAAGGATCCCAGTACAGAGGCTTTTTATAAAGGCGTGAACTGTGAGCATTCCTGGCCCCAAAGTATGGGCGCAGATCAGGAACCCCAGAAAAGCGACATGCATCATCTTTTCCCCTGTAAATCAAATGTCAATTCGTCCCGGGGGAATGACCCCTATGCGCAAATACCTGATGCGAATACTGATAAATGGTACAATCTTGCTTCGTACCAATCGACCGTTCCGACAAATAATATCGACGACTATGCTGAAAAAGAGAACGATGGGCAACAAACATTTGAGCCAAGAGAGGCTCACAAGGGTGACGCTGCTCGTGCCATGTTCTATTTCTACAGCATTTATAATGATGTCGCCGACACTAATTTTTGGAATCTCCAGAAGGATGTTTTATTACAATGGCACTATGCTGATCCCGTAGATCAACGAGAATATGATCGAACCATGAAAATCGCTTCTTACCAAGATAATATTCCCAACCCTTTCATTCTGGATTCTACCCTGGCGAGACGCATCCTGCACCGGGTCACCAAACCGGTTTCCACAACTAAGAACTCCAAACCCAATGCCTTTCAATTGGTTCAGAACTACCCCAATCCATTTAACCCAAGTACCTGGATCTCTTATGAGCTCCCGGAAAGAAGCTCCGTGCGGCTTGTGGTCTTCGATTTGAGCGGTCATGAAGTTCTTAACCTTCAGCACGCTGAGAAACCACCTGGTCATTATGAGTTTCAATGGAATGGCCTTGATAATTCTGGCAATCCGGTGGGAACGGGTGTCTATTTCTGTCGTCTTGAAAGTGGGGGCCTGAGTCAAACGATTAAAATGGTTTACTTACGATAAAGATTTATCCGTCGCCTGTTGACTTAAAAGTCCACTCCCCTGCCAGATTTTTTAGTGATGAAGAGCCCTTCCAGTTAACACAATCAAGCCTAGACAGTTCTAGTTAATTGTTTTATCAAGACTTACATTGATGCTAAATGATGTCGAAGAACCTGCCCCAGACCGTCTGGTTGGTTTTTTTCTTAACAGGGTTCCCGTCTAAATCATTTTTCAAAAGGAGTAATTTTCATGGGTGACAAAGGCAGTAAAGATAAAGGCAAGAAGGAATTACAGAAAAAATCAGAACATACGCTGAAGGAAAAACGCCAGATCAAAAAAGATAAGGCAAAAGAAAAAAAGGGTAAATCCTATTCAGAGTAATCCTGTTTTCATCTTCTTCACCATCAATTAAGAATATGCTACATCAGTGTCCCCGGCCTTGAACTATTCATGCCGGGAAGCTCATATATGGGTTGCCTCAAGCCCTCGGGGGGTTAAAATTTCTCGCTAGGTTTGATCAAGGTGTGGTTCTGAGCTATGAGAATACATCTCGTTAACCAAAAGATTTTTTACAAACTAAATCAAAAACATGTCATAGAGGGGATAACCATGACCAAAATATCTATACTTTTAACTGCAATGTTGCTTGCTGTTACCGTTGCAGCACAGCCACAAACAGGAGACACAATGTCCGGCTTTAAACTTGTGGAAAAACGCTTTGTGAAAGAGGTGGATGCTGAATGTTTCTTGTTCCAGCACGAGCTTTCAGGGGCACGTTTGCTCAAAATTTCGAATGACGACCTGAATAAAACCTTCTGCATTACCTTTAAAACCGTGACTGAATCAGATGCAGGAACACCTCATATTTTGGAACACTCCGTTCTGAATGGCTCAAAGAATTTTCCCGTTAAAAGCCCTTTTGATATTTTGGCCAAAGGCTCTCTGAATACTTTTCTAAATGCAATGACGGGTAGTGATATCACACTTTACCCAGTATCCAGTATGAATGACAAAGATTTTCGCACGCTGATGCACATCTATCTCGATGCGGTTTTTAATCCGCTGATCTATGAAGATCCTCGCATCCTGGAACAGGAAGGCTGGCACCACGACCTGGAAAGTGTGGATTCAGATATGATCTATAAGGGTGTTGTCTACAATGAGATGAAAGGGTCTTTTTCCAACCCGAACCGTGAATGGTACTATCTGGTCAATAAGCAACTTTTTCCAGATTCACCCTATCGATTTGAATCAGGTGGATATCCTTCGGCTATTCCCAGCTTGACCCACGAAGATTTCCTTAATTTTCACCGTACATACTATCACCCCTCGAATTCATATATTTTCCTCTATGGAGATGGTGACATAGAATCAGAGCTGGCCTTTATCGACGAGAATTATCTTTCCAATTATTCTATCTCCGATAAGGTGATAGATATTCCCCTGCAGCCTGCCTTTCAAGCCCTGCAGTCCGCTGCTGGCGTATATTCTGCCACGGAAGACTCTGAGCTTGATGGAGACAGCTACCTGTCCCTTTCGTTTGTAGCGGGTCTAAGTACAGATCAACAGCTGACCATGGGACTTGGGATTTTGACTCAAGCCCTCTTCAATAGTGAATCTGCCCCTGTTCGCCTGGCGCTTCAGGAAGCCGGTATCGGTAAAGATGTTGAAGCCTGGGTTGATGATCTAAAGCAAAATGTTTTGCATATCGAGGTTAAAAATGCCAATCCAGAGGATGGGGAAAAATTCAAAGAGGTCGTTTTTGAGACGCTGGAAAAAACAGCTAGAGAAGGTCTTGACCAAAAAACCATTACTGGAATCCTGAACCGCTGGGAATTCAACCTCCGCGAAGGGAATACACCACAGAAGGGCATATACTACAATCGTCAGGCATTGAGTAGCTGGTTTTGGGGCGGTGAACCCTTTAGTGGTCTGGAATATGAAAAACCCCTGGCAGCCATGAAGCAGGCCATCCCCTCCGGATTTCTTGAAGGGCTTATCACAGAATACTTAATCAATAACCCCCATGCTCTCTTGTTCACTTTAAATCCCAAACCCGGTCTGGAGGGAGAAAATGATATCAGTACCAAAGCCGAGCTGGCTGCATACAAGGAGAGTCTTTCACCCGCGGAGCTGAGTAATCTGGTAGAGCATACCAGCATGTTGGTGGATTATCAAAAATCTGAAGATACGCCGGAGGCCTTAGCCACAATTCCTCTGCTAAATCTTGAAGATATTAAGCCCGAGGCAGACTGGTTTGTGGCAGATGCATCAAAGGTTTCCCGTATTCCATACCTGCATTATGACACGTTTACCAACAATATCTCTTATATCAAATTTTATTTTGATCTTCGCGTTTTAAGTGAGGAGCAGCTTCCCTATGCTTCGCTCCTGGCCACACTTCTCGGATCCATCGCTACAGAAAACTACACCTTTGGAGAGCTTGACAATGCCCTGGATACACATCTCGGCGGATTTAGTACTTATCTGAGCTCGTATCTTCAAAACAGAGATGATGATCAGTTGATCCCTAAGTTTGTCCTTTCCTCGAAAGCGATATCCCCTGATCAGGGCAAAGTCTTTGAGTTGGCTGAAGAAATTCTCCGGCACTCACAGCTGGATGATATCGAACGTGTTAAAGAGGTTCTGGCCAGGCATCATTCACGCCTATCCTCCCGCATCAAGACCGACGGTCTGGGTTATGCTAGGACACGATTGTATTCGTATTCAACAAAAGCTGGCATGTTTGACGAGTTAACCGAGGGTCTTGAGTACTATTGGTTTATTTCAGATCTGGTGGAGAATTTCGATGAAAAACAGGCTGGATTAATAGATGAGCTAGAAAATGTTTCTGAACTCCTGTTTAATAAAAAGAATCTGATTGCTTCAACGACCTGTTCTGATGATGCCATCAAGGATTTCAGAAAAGAGCTCAAGGGCTTCTCTAAAGGCCTTGGAAAAGCCAAACCGGTATATCAGACCTGGAATCTGAAATCCAGTGTTAAAAATGAGGGACTCATGGCCGCTTCCAAAGTTCAATATGTTCTCCAAGGAGGTGATTTTACCGATCTTGGCTATAGCTGGGATGGAAAAATTCGTGTGCTCAATCAGATTATTTCTCGGGAATGGCTTAAAAATCAGGTCCGAGTCATTGGTGGTGCCTATGGCGGTTTTGCCAACTTCAGCCCAACGGGTCAGTTTTACTTTGGGTCTTATCGGGACCCCAACCTTGCCAGCACCCTGGAAAACTATGCAAATACACCTGGCTTTCTAGCCTCGCTAGACATTGACCAGAATGAGATGACACGCTTTATTATTGGAACCATTTCCAGGATGGATAGACCACAAACACCCTCTCAAAGGGGGAATACTGCCATAGCGCGTTACTTCACTCAATTGACACAGGAACAATTACAGTCCGAAAGAACAGCAGTATTATCTACGTCGCTTGAGGATGTGAAATCATACGAGAAAATGATTCAAACCATTCTTGAGAAGAGTCCGATTTGTGTGTACGGAAATGAAGACAAGCTAAAGCAGAATAGCGATCTTTTCGAAAAACTCATCACGCTGGACTAAAACCGATTTGAATAAGGGCTGTCTATCTAGTCAGCCCTTATTCGCTACTGAGGTTCCCTGGCCAATGACAAGGTAAAGAGGAATCTGTTTATCAAAGGCAGACATAGTTTTAAGCTAGCGAGGTGAAAAATTAAGCATCAAATTTCACAAACCGCTTCAGAACTTATTCAATTAAGATCTTCCTGGCGTAGTTGTACAGGTGAAGCCATCCCAAGTGATAAGCTAGATCTGCTTGAGAATTACATGAGAAACAAAAATCGAGGTGTCTCAGGGAAACACGTTCGCTTTGAATTGGTGGCAGCTCGATATGGCGATTCTGATGAGTTAAAAGGACTGGGGACATATGGGTTCATCCGAGGAGCCAGTGGTTTTATTGTAGGCGCAGTGGATATGCAGTTAAACAATCTGGAAGATTATGGGTATTTGATGGAAGATATTATCCTGTTCGCTACCGCTCTAGATTTAGCCACCTGTTGGCTTGGTGGTTCTTTTCAGAAAGACAATTTTTCAGCTAGAATAAATATACAAGCTCACGAAATTGTTCCAGCGGTAGTATCTGTTGGAATTGGTGCGGATAGCAGAAATATGGTAGACCGACTCATTCGAAATGTTGCTGGTTCTAAAAAACGATTGAACTGGGAACAGCTTTTCTTTGAAGCTGATTGCAAAACACCACTACCGCGAGCTAAGGCAAATCAACTTGCCCATGTTTTTGATATGGTCCGTCTAAGTCCATCAGCGTCCAATAAGCAGCCATGGAGAATTGTGCTTGAAGGCAATTGTGTACATTTCTTTCTCCAAAGGACAAAAGGCTATCGGAAGAGTATGTTTAGTGATCTGCAAAGAATAGATATGGGGATTGCTCTGTCTCATTTTGAAGCCGTCTGTCAAGAGTTACAGATTGACGGCGCCTGGACTGATCAAAAAATATTGAAAAGCACTCCCAAAAACTGGGAATACATAATCACATGGAAGGCTTAGGGCAATTCTTCCGCCCCTTTGGTTACAACTGGAATAATTAAGTAAAGTGAGTTAATACACCTCGCAAGTCTTGCCTTGATGCTACCGGTCATCGACATAGATTACATGGTTGCTGGCAGGGGGTTCACTCAGTTATTATATCACACTGATCAGCTAACAAAAATTATTGAAATCGCATCTTAGGGGAACAAATGAAGAAATCAATTCTATTGGCGCTCATTGCAGGCGGACTGTTTAGTCAAACAGCACCTCTCGTTGATATTCAACATGTTAATCCACGTGTTTTTGTGCTCAGAAATGCCCATGTTCACACCGAGCCCGGGAAATCAATTCCACAGGCATCCATCGTCATAAGAGATGGACTTATCGAGGAAGTTGGTTCAAAAATAGTCGTTCCCGCAGATGCTACCGTGCTTGACATGCAGGGTGCCAATATTTACGCGGGATTTATTGACAGCTGGTTTGATGTGGACGCCAATGATTTAAGACCCAACAACCGTTCCCACTGGATCGATCTGGTGCATCCTGAATGGGTGGCTGCAGACAACTACAAGCCTGTTGAAAAATTGGTGAAAGAGCTTCAAGGGATGGGTTTCACTCAACTTCATGCAGTGCCGGATACAGGCATCTTTCGTGGACAATCTTCTCTTGTTGATCTGGATGATGCAGCTTCAATTACTTTGCCGACAGTGAGTCAGGTGGTGGATTTTTACGAACAGGGGAGAAGTGATGAAGGCTACCCCGAAGCCCTTTTGGGTACCATCGCAGTCATTCGTCAAACCCTCTACGATACTGAATGGTATGTAAATGCTCAGACGATCTACACCAAGCATCCCGATAAAAACGAGGCGGTAAAAGAGAATTCTGCGCTATCAACTCTCGCTCAAGCGCGATCCAACAAGCAGCCCTTTTTATTTAATACATCTAATGAAACCAGCGCCCAAAGAGCCATCGATATCTCCAATGAATTTACTTTGGACCTCTGGCTAAAGGGCTCAGGTTACGAGTATCGCCGCCTGTCTGAAATAGCCTCGGCAAAGCCTTTTGTCATCCTGCCTCTAAACTTTCCGGCAAAACCAGATGTCACTCATCCCTACCGGGCAGCCCAGTACACAACTGAACAACTCAAACACTGGGACATGGCACCAGACAATGCCAACAAACTGGTTTCAGCCGGCTTAGATATCGCCTTTTCAGCTCAAGGCTTGAAAGATTCAAAAAAATTCCGAGAAAATCTCTCTCTGGCGATCGAGCGTGGACTGAGTGAAACCACTGCGCTTGCAGCCCTGACCACTACACCTGCTCAACGTTTTGGTCTGGCCAATACTCATGGAAAAATTAAAGCCGGCTATCATGCTAATTTTGTGGTGGTGGATGGAAATTATTTTGACGCGTCCAATCCCGTAAAAGCTATCTGGATTCGCGGGACCAAAATTGATGTAGATCCTGTACCAAGTGTCCAGCTCATTGGCCAATGGGATTTTACTCTGAATGCACTCAAAGGCAAACTAAGCTTCACCGGTGAGGCGAAACATCCTCGAGGAAAACTGCTCGTGGACACTGTGAATATTCATATGGACAATCTTGAAGTGGATGGTTCCTTCTTATCATGGAGTCTGGATCTTAAGACTGTAACAGCTCCTGGAATTACCCGCTTTAGAGGTCAGCTTAATGACAAGAGACTCAGCGGCGTAGCGATTTTTGCCCATGGGAAGGAAATGTCCTGGACCGCTTCAAACCAGGCGCCCCCAGCCACAAAAACTGATGCACCCAAAACCATTGCGAGCCAGCTAACACTAGTATACCCTGAGGGAGCATTTGGATTAGAGCAACCGCCGAGGCAACCTGCGACCGTGTTCATTAATGATGCCACCCTGTGGACATCCGGACCTCAGGGAATCATTGAAAATTGTGATATGCTCATCGAGAAGGGCAAGATCAAAAAGATTGGCAAGGATTTGACCGTCCCAAAAGGCATCCAGAAAATCATTGAAGCAGAAGGAAAATACGTCACAGCTGGCCTGATTGATCCCCACAGTCATACGGCAGCCGCCTCTATCAATGAGGGTTCCCAGAGTGTGACTTCGGAAGTGCGCATCCAGGATGTGCTGGATCCTGACGACATCAACATTTACCGTGAGCTAGCCGGCGGGCTGACTACCATTCATGTCCTCCATGGCTCAGCCAATACGATTGGCGGACAGAATTCCATTATCAAGCTACGTTGGGGTTCTGATGCCCATGGATTAATCATGAAGCAGGCGCCACCCACCCTCAAATTTGCCCTGGGTGAGAATGTTAAGCAATCCAACTGGGGTGATGACAATGTGACCCGCTATCCCCAAACCCGCATGGGTGTTGAACAGGTGCTACGCGACGCCTTTACTCGAGCACGGGATTACAAAAACAATCATGAGACCTATGCCAAACAGTCAAAGTGGCGCAAGACTTTGATCCCGCCGCGGAAGGAATTGGAACTGGATGCTCTGGTGGAAGTGCTGGATGGCCAACGACGAGCTCATGTGCATTCCTATCGACAGGATGAAATCCTCATGATGACTCGAGTGGCTGATGATTTCGGCTTTACCCTTGCTAATCTTGAGCATGTCCTGGAAGGCTATAAGGTGGCAGACCGCATGGCAGAACACGGAGTGGGTGCAGCCACCTTCTCAGACTGGTGGGCTTATAAATCCGAAGCCTACGATGCCATCCCCTATAACGCCGTTCTCATGCAAAAAGCCGGTGTGCTGGTGTCATTCAAAAGTGATTCTGATGAACTGGCGCGGCGGATGAATCTGGAAGCAGCCAAAGGCATTAAATACGGTGGCATGACAGAAACTGAAGCGCTGAACACGGTGACCATTAACCCGGCCAAGCAACTCAAAATTGACCAATGGGTGGGCTCTCTGGAAATTGGCAAGGATGCCGATTTTGTCATCTGGTCCGGTCATCCCCTGTCAACCCAGTCCATCTGTGAGCAAACCTGGATTGAGGGACGATCCTATTTCAGTCTGGAGCAGAATGCCGACATGCTAACCAGAGACGAGCAGATCCGTCAGGAGATCATCCAGAAAATTCTCATGAGCCAGGATCAAAAACCTGATAAAGTGTCAGGAAATGGAGGTGCACCATGAGACGCTTATTGAGTATACTTGTCCTGTTGGTCTCAGGAATGTGGGCCTCTGATCAGATTCCAGCCCCTGCGCAGGTAAAGCCAATCCTCATCCAACATGGAATTCTCCATACCGTTTCCCGTGGCACATTGGAGGGTGTTGATCTTTTATTTGACAAAGGTGTAATCACCCGAATAGAAAATGATATTAATCCCACGGCCGAGATGACTGTCATCGAAGCCAAGGGAAAGCATATCTATCCTGGACTGATAGCTGGGGTATCCACTCTGGGATTGGTTGAAATTTCTGCTGTGCGAGCTACAATAGATTATGATGAAGTAGGTGATTTTACCCCCGAGGTCAGAGCTAATGTAAGTTATAATCCCGATTCAGAAGCCATTCCGGTCACCCGTTCCAACGGAGTACTGTTTGTCAATGTGGCGCCAATAGGTGGCCTTATCTCCGGCCAGTCATCCCTAATGGTCATGGATGGTTGGACCTGGGAGGATGCCACTTTTAAACAGCCCACAGCCATGCAGCTTAACTGGCCGGATATGTCATTAAATCTTAAACCTGATGCCAAGATAAAGCTCAAAGAACAGGAAAAGAATCGGCAGAAAACACTTAAATCTTTGGATGACCTCATGGATCGTGTTCGCCAATACCAAACGCTACAGGCGGGAGAAACGAGCTCACATCAGGCCCATGATCTACGTCTGGAAGCCCTGCTACCATATGTCCGTGGGGAGCTGCCCTTCTTTATTCATGCCATGGATGTACGGCAGATCGAGGCAGCTGTGAGGTGGTCATTGAAACAACGAGTAAAGATTGTGATTGTAGGTGGTGGAGATGCCTGGAAGGTCACCGAGCTATTAAAAACAAATCAGATTCCCGTGATTGTGGAAGAGATATTGCGTCTGCCCACACGACGTTATAGCGATTATAAGGAAGTATACGCATTACCAGCCACCTTGTATAAGGCTGGAGTGAACTTTTGCATTTCCACCAGGGGGAATGGCTGGTCGTCATCCAGTGTCAGAGATTTGCCCAACAATGCGGCGATGGCAGCAGCTTTTGGTTTGCCAATGGATGTAGCCCTGCGATCCATCACCTTGTCTGCTGCAGAAATTCTTGGAGTATCGGATCGTATAGGGTCATTGGATGTTGGTAAAGAGGCCTCTTTATTTATTGCTGATGGTGATATCCTTGAAATTCCCACTCGAGTGGAGCAGGCTTTCATCCATGGAACAACGACAGACATGAATGATAAACACAAGGTGCTGTATAAGAAATATCAGGAAAAGTATAGGCAGCTGGGGATTATTGATTAATAAATAGCAAGTCAATGAGCTGGGGATTTTTCAAATAATTAATTATTTGAGTGATATTTCCCACATATTTACGCTTTCATCTTCACTTGCGCTTGCGATAAGATTGCCTGCCTTGTTATATGCGACAAAATTAACGTCGTTGGAATGACCGCTAAATGTCTGGATAAGATCTCTGTCTTCGCTTCCGACAAGCTCAAGCGACAACCTGGCAGGCAGGACTCGAACTTGATTATATTAATTGGCCCAGAGTATGGGGATATTATTTTAATCGAACGCAACTTCCGGAGAAAAAGATGAGAAACATGATAATAATAAATACTTTGGTCTTAGTATCCCTTATACCGAATAATCTATTTGCTCAAGCAGAAATTGATATCGAGTCTGGTCTTATCACAAGTGGCTATAATGACGCTCGGATTCCTGGCAATAATGGCACATTGTTTTCGTTCTCAGAAGAGTTGAAATCAGACAATGAATTTTACTATAGACTTAGATTGAATTATCGTTACGGGGATAAGCATACAGTATCCATCCTCATCGCACCTCTTACGATCCATGCTAATGGTTCTTTCGACAATGATGTCACCTTTCAAGACCTGACGTTTCCGGCACATACCTCTGTGGATGGTATCTATATTTTTAATTCATATCGATTGACATATCGGAATGATTTTCACCAAGGAGAACGCTTAGAATTTGGATTGGGTTTAACGGCAAAAATTCGAGATGCTGAGATTGGATTGAAGAATGATTATCAGGAGTCTTCAAAAGTCAATGTTGGCTTTGTGCCCATCATTAATTTCCGATTACTTTATAAAATGAATGAGCAATTGGGACTTCTTCTGGAAGGAGATGCTTTAGCAGCTCCACAGGGCAGAGCGGAAGATGTGTTGGCAGCGTTAACCTACCGTGCCACAGACAAAGCCACGGTCAAACTCGGTTATCGCATACTTGAAGGTGGGGCTGGTAACGATGAAGTCTATACCTTCTCGTTGATCCATTATCTGGCCTTTGCAGTAAGTCTTGAATTTTAAGGTGCAGACCTATGGTGTATTCCTAACACACTCAGCGACACTTGGCTATTTTCTGAAATAGAAGATTCTGAAACAAAAAAACCCTTACAGGTGTTAGCCTACAAGGGTTTCATGTGTGTACACCGCCCAGGACTCGAACCTGGAACCAATTGATTAAGAGTCAACTGCTCTACCAATTGAGCCAGCGGTGCATATTTCAGCGTGTCGCGACGAAGTGTGAAACACGAAGTCGGACTCTCCTATGCGTCGACTTTCTCTCAGTCCTGATCCTTCACCTTCGCTTCGAGAGCCTCAGCCTCCGGTTCGGATTGTCACAAAGAGAATGACCTCTTAATGACGCATAAGCGGCGTGAATATAGTCGGCGAGCCAGGGCTTGTCAATGTGGGGAACGACCCGAATGATCAATCCCGATTAAACATTGTATGGGCGTATCGCGATACGCCCATACATCACAAACCAATAATCTTTTTGGTGAACAAGCCTGGCTGACTACACAACCAAAGCTGACATAAATTGTCTTGCAGAAACAGTCTCGCAAGCAAAGATCAGATCCTTGATCTCTGTTAATCGCTCTACACTCAAAACCCCAGAAGCCAGACCATTGAACTTGTTGGTCAAATCTTCTATGGTCATGGGCTGACGGGGATCACCCTTGGGATATTCCAGATATTCCTCAAAAGAACGTCCATCGTTTGTTGTGACGACAACCCGGGAGGGCTGTTTGGCCGGAAACATGGCTTCAAACTCTAGTGATGGTTCACCCTTGATCTTGTCGATCACCTCAAAGATCTTGGGATCCTTCAATTTCTCATCCGAGAATGATTGAGTCGTGATCTTCTTATCCACAATAGCTGCAGCCATGCAATAAGGCAATGAATGATCAGCTGTTTCCCTTGATTCAGGACGGTACTTAGTAGGATCAAAAAGAATATCATAAGCCTGAGCAAAGGCTGTGACCTTGATTTCCTTCACATCAGTATAATCCAGATCATTATTGATCATGGCATTCAGGGCACAAGAAATATGGGTGTGGGTCAAGGCTTCTGTGGGGAAGGCCTTCATGCCGCATTCCAGAATCTTGTAGCTTTCACCAAGACCGCCAACCAGGGCATCCACATCCCAGGCCCAGGAAGAAACGCCATCACGACCTTCCATATCTGTGGGTTTCATGGTCTCATCTTTGGCATTCCAGCCAATAAAGGCATCCATGAAGCCTTCCTTGCCTTCAAAAACCTTCTCTGTCCCTGAAAATCCCTTCTGGGCTAGTAGGGCAGCAAAAACCCCGGACTGCACAGCCATGGGATCCACAGTGTTTTTCATCATGGTCAATTTACCGGCTGTGGGACAACCGATTGTGTGGTTATGGGAGCCATTTATCCCAATGGCATTCACCATTTCATCCACACTTAAGCCCAATATCTTACCAGCAACTACGGGGGATACAAACTGGGTCAAGGTGGCATGATGCCATTTGCGCTCCCGAACACCGGGTTTGGCAAAAAGACACATGCGCATCTCAAATTCATAGGCCAGTACAATGGCGACGATGACATCCTTCATGGAGGCATCAACCTTTTCCGCTGCTGAGAATGCCGCTGGCATAATATCACTGGGATGGCTTGGATCGTCTTTCCAGTAGATATCATTAAAATCCAGAGCGCGGATCATCAATGAATTGACTAAGGCCGTACTCACTGCTGGCAGTTTATCACCAAACCCGAGCACTGTTGATTCCCCTGTCCCCCCCATCTCCTGGTAGATTTCCAACATGGATTTCACATCATTGGTGCCCATGCTACCATAGGCACAACCAATAGAGTCATAGAGGTAACGTTTCACCTCATAAATGACCTCTTCCGGTAGATCTTCGTATTTTAGACCCACAGCAAATTCTGCTATTTGTCTTGCGATTGATTTTTCCAAATTTATTCTCCTTTTAAACCGCCAATTTCGCGAATTTTACTAATTTTATTTAACCGCAAAGTACGCAGAGGTTTTTTATAGATTATTGACAATTCTCTTAATACCGTTCTTAAGATATTTGACATTGAAGTTCAAAATTATACCCAACTTGTTTTTGCTCAACTTCAAGTAAGTCAGGACTTGAGCTAAATGAACATCTGTGATTTTTTCGACTGTTTTTAACTCAAGGATCACTTTGTCTTCCACTAATAAATCTATTCTAAATCCAATCTCTAGCTTCTTGCCCTTATAAATCGCCTCTACTGGCACCTGCCTTTGGACATGCAAGCCCTGTTCGTGTAATTCAGCAAACAAGGCCGCCTCATAAACAGACTCTAATAAGCCAGGTCCCAATTCCCGATGCACTTCAATGGCAGCGCCCAGTATCTTCTCTGAAAGTTGATTTTCAGACAGCTCAGCCATTTATAATCCTTCGCGTACTCTGCGATCTCTGCGGTTAAAGCCTTTTCTATAATTTAGCGATGATGGCATCAGCCATTTGAGTTGTTGAGGCAGCCCCTTTTTCTACCACATCTGCGCGACCTGTCATTTTGGCCATATCATAGGTCCTCACTTTGCCTTCAGCCACAACGTCAGCGACAGCCTTGCGGATTTTTGTTGCAATAGCTTGCTCATCAATGAAATCGAGCATCATACAGGCTGATTCGACCATGGCGATTGGATTCACAATGGAAACAGGATAGTCAGCATATTTCGGTGCGCTACCATGAGTAGGTTCGAATACACCAATTCCTGTTTCAGGATTGTACTGAGCGCTGCACGCAAAACCCAATCCACCGATGAGACCGGCAAAACCATCTGAAACAATATCACCAAACATATTACCCGCCACAATGACACCATAATTTTCAGGATTCTTTGTTAGCCACATCATCTGAGCATCGATGTTGGTATTCCATAATTCAATACCAGGAAACTCTGACTTCTGCATCTGTTGAGCCATTTTATACATCATCCCAGAAGTCTCACGAATGACGTTGGGTTTTTCACAAACCGTTACCGATTTGTAGCCATATTTCTTGGCGTGTTCAAAAGCAGCCCTCAGGATTCTTTCCGTGGCTTTCTTGGTAAAAATGCGGGTGGAAACAGAGATCTCATTCTTCGGGGTTGACCCAAAGTTCTTTTTAAATTTTGGATGGGTCATTAAGGCTTCATATACCTGATCCGGAGGATCGCTCCACTCCACTCCACCATAGAGACCCTCTGTATTCTGGCGGAAGATAGCGACATCTACCTCGGGTTCTTCAATGGTGTCACCTTTACCGCGACGAATGAAATTCAGTGGATTTCCGGTGTAAGTACGACAGGGGCGTAAACAGATATCCAGGCCAAAATGCTGTCTTAGACCAACGATTGGACTGGAATAAACCAGCCCCTTTTCCTTAAACTCAGGCGCCAGCGCCTCAAAAGCCTCATCTTTTGGTTTGGAGGTGATGGCTCCAAATAGAGCGATTTTGTGCTCGGCTAGCAGATCAAGCGTCCGCTGGGGAAGGGGGTCACCTTCAGAGCGCCAGAACTCCCAACCAATATCACCTTCTACATAATTTGCTTCAAAACCGGCGGCATCCAGGACCCGAATGGTTTCTTCTAAAACTGTTTTACCAATGCCGTCACCAGGCAGACTCACGATGGTTCTTTTTGACACGATTCCTATCTCCTTATTTAATTAAAATTTATTAATTAATATTTCTGTTTCATTGTCTTGCGGGCTGAGAAAAAGATCGCAGTTAATTCGTTAGCTTCTTTTAAAAGAGCCGTAATTTGCTTTTTCGTAAGTAATTTTTCTTCTTCAATAAATTCTAGCCAAAATGTTGCCTCATCAATTTCTTCCAATACAATACTTAGTTTTGCGGTAAAACTTGCCGATGACTGAGCCAGTACTGCTGCTCGGTAATTGGCCGCAACTGAAGTAGAACATCGAATCAATTGTGATTTTATGTGACGCCCTAGTGTTGTAGCAGGTAAAGAAACCGATAGCTTGACACAGCAATGGGCGAATTTTTTGGTTCTTGTTTTGAGCTCATTACTATCCATCGCGCTTAGCTCCTACTTTTTCAATATTAAATATTAATTCTTCAATATTGTCAATAACTACGGCACCGGTACCTTCCAGCTTTTCCCTGTTTTGGTGTCCACCGGGAATAAGAACACAATCTACCCCGATAGCTTCTGCTACTTCATGATCGTGTTCTGTATCCCCTACGAAAAGTACTTCAGAAGGATCAAAGGGTATCTCAGACATCCACTTAATAGCATTGTCCACTTTGCTGTGGGCGTAATGGTTGTCCAGGCCGACGATTTTCATAAATGTGTCCGTGAGCGCGAAATGGTCAACCAGCTCATCTAAGGTATTCTGCTTATAGGCTGATAGAATAGAATGACTGACACCCCTCTTGCCTAGGTTTTTGAGGACTTTTTCCACACCCTCATGGAGGAAGACTTCATACTTGTGCTTTTCGTAGCCATCAATGAATTCTGTCCCCACAACCTCAAATGATTCATCCACAAAGTCAAAGCCAAGCCTACGGTAGTAATCAATGACCGGAAATCCAAACAACTCCTGATACTGATCATGATCAATGGTTTGCATATCCCTTTTGGCCAGGGTTTCGTTTATGACCATGACTGCCATCCATGAATCATTAAGCAGGGTCCCATTCCAATCCCAAATAATATGTTTATAAGGAAATGTTGACACTGTGCGTATTAGTCCAGCTCTGACATCTGGGATTTAAATTCGATAATGACTGCAGCTTTCAAATATTCCTGATCCAAAGCCTTGCGAATGGAAGCTTCGATCTCCTCCTTTTGATAACAATCCGGGGGCACGGGGAGCTCAAAAAGAATGGATTCCACAGGATCTTCACCGACGATACGTAAATCCTGCACCGTGAACTGTTCGTTATACGCAGTAAGGCTCTTTTCTATGATCTCCCGAATATTCTGTATGCTTGCGCCACTTACTGTAACTGGGTCAATATGAGTGACCACCTCGGCATTTAATTCTTTTGCCAGCTTATGCTCCACGTTGTCTGCAATATTATGAGCAATGGCTGGTGAAGTGGTCTCTTCAATTTCAATATGCAGGGAAATGAAACTTTGATCACCATAATTGTGGACGACTACATCGTGAACCTGTTCGGCACCAGGTACAGCTGTTGCCAAAGCACTTATCTCCTGAATAAATTCTGCTGTGGCAGGCTTTCCCAGGAGGTCGTCAATGGCTTCCCGGGCGATATCATAGGCAGAATATAAGATTATGATGGCCACCACAATTCCCATAACCCCATCTATATTAGGTAGACCAAAATACGCACCTATAAGGGCTACAATAACAAGTACTGTGGTATAAACATCACTTTTATGATGAACTGCATCTCCCCTCAAGGCATCTGAGTCGATCAAATCACCCAATTCATAGGCAAATTTTGCCATCCAGGCTTTCCCAGCTGCCGTCAATGAGATGATTCCGATAAAAAGCCAATCGATCTGGGAGACATCAATATCCGTTTCAGAGAAAAAAAGACGATCTATGGATCCCTTCATGAATTCGAAAGCAACCACGGCCATGAGAATGGCAATGGTCAGAGTGGCGATGGTCTCCGCCCGGCCATGACCAAAAGGATGCTCCTTGTCTGCCGGTTTTTGAGCCACCCTGAATCCAAAGATCACCACAATAGAAGTGAATACATCGGAAAGGGTGTGAAATGCATCGGCAATGAGGGCAATACTGCTGATCATTAAGCCAAAGAGAAGTTTTATGACAAAGAGGATGAAATTTCCCAGAATGGAAACCCAACCCTCCAGCATTCCCACATGTCCACGAAAGGCTAAACTGCCCGGTTCAATGCCCGCAGGAGTGGTCTTCTTGACTAAGAATGACGTAAATCCCATATTTACAGTCTGGCTTTTACCCAGTTTTCAAGACCGTCTGTGAGGACTAATTCCTGAGCGGCTGCGCCTACAGGGCTCAAGGCATATTCTTTTCCCTCATAGTTCAGAGTCGCTTTCTGAAAATCGATGGTCGCCTTAACGCCTGTTGCCACTGTCAGCTTACCACGGCCATGGACAGCCAAAAGATCATTGACAAATTCCGGGGCTTCCAGAACCATAAATCCGTTGTTAATGGCATTACGTTTATATGTTTCGCTGAAGGACCCAGCTAAGACCAGGGAGATACCTCTGTATTTTAGAGCTGTGGCGGCCTGTTCACGCGAACTGCCTGTTCCAAAATTGAAACCACCCACCAAAAAGTCACCCTTTTCCACCATGTTCACAAAGTCAGTGTCATAGTTCTCCATGACCACACCAGCCATCTGCTCAGGGGTAAAATCATCGATATAGGTATATTTTCCGGGGTAAATACCGTCCGTATTCAGATTGTCCTGATGGCAGAAGAGCACATTTCCAGTGAGTTCAGCCGGGAATCCGTCCAGTATGGTAACAGCTTTTGTTTCGCCTGCCGGTTTTGCATTAATGCTGATATCACCGAGTGGCTTAGCCTCATCATAATCGTATGGGGAAACTACTTTTCCAGCCACTGCAGATGCTGCAACCACAGCAGGGGAAGCAAGATATGCTTTGGCGCTTTTAGCGCCCATGCGACCCTTAAAATTCCTGTTGGTAGCGGAAATACCGACCTCATTTTCTTCGAGAAGTCCCACACCCAGTCCAATACAGGGTCCACAACCAGGTGGTAAAGTTTTTGCTCCAGCCACTATCAGGGCTTGCCAGTCACCCCGTTTTTCACTCTCAGCCTGCACCTCATTGGAGGCGGCGGCTACATAGAATTCAACGCCATCTGCCACCTGTTTGCCTTTAATGACTCTAGCTGCTTCTGCCAGATCTTCTACCCGACTATTCACGCAGGAAACCAGATAGGCCTTATGAATTTTCAAATTTTCCCGTTCCATAGTTTTTGCCGCTGTCATCGTTTTCACATGATCAGGACCTGAAACATAGGGTTCCACAGAGTTTAGATCCAGTGTGAGCTCTTTTGCATAATAGGCATCCGGATCACTATAGGGAGCAGTTTGCTTTAATTCTGAGATATGACCATAATTTAGTCTCGGAGACGCGCCTTCTACAGAGTCCACATCAGATTTTACACCGGAGAGTCCTCTGGTCTCGACCACCATGGTGCGGTTCTCGATCCAATTGAATGTCACTGTGTCAATGGGGAAAACCCCAGCCAGGGCGCCCCATTCTGTGGTCATGTTGGCAATTGTGAGTCGCTGATCAACACTGAGTGAGGATAGCCCGTCTCCAACAAACTCAATGGCGTGATTGAGAACTTCATCATGATTGAATAATCCGGCAAGGGTGATAATGACATCTTTTCCAGTAACACCCGGCTTTAATTTACCCGTTAACTCAACCTTTGCTACTGGCGGGACTTGCCACCATGTTCTTCCCGTCGCCCAAATGGCTGCAGCGTCAGTTCTTACGATAGGTGTTCCCAATACACCCAATCCACCGTACATATTTGAATGACTGTCAGATGCCACCACCATGGTTCCCGGCCAGGCATAACCCTCTTCGCACATGATCTGATGCCCAATACCCCTACCAGCAGGATAAAAATCCACACCCATATCATCGGCAAAGGCCTCAATACCTGCATATTTTTTCAGATTGGATTCACTGGTATCCTGAACATTGTGATCCAATGTATAGACCGGTTGACGGGGCTTCGCTACCTTGGTCGCGCCGATTGCCTTGAACTTATTCATCACGGCACCAGTATTGTCATGAGTCATAACATGTGCCGGGGAAATAGACAAGAAATCTCCACTTTGGACCTCGTGTCCCTGTTCCAGATCAACTGCAAATTTCTGGGCTATTTTTTCAATCAAATTTTGTGACATCTTTATTTCCTCCTTTTCAACCGCGGAGTACGCTGAGAGCGCAGAGGGCTCTTCTTGACTTCACCCAGCGCTTTGCGACCTTTGCGGTTTCAATAACTATGCTTTAAAGGGTTCGAAACTTGCAAAATCCGCATGATGAACAATAATAGACTCTGTGGTTCGCATACCCAGATCACCTTCTTTAGAATGAGTGGCAATAATGTGTTGAACTTCTGGGGGGAGGCCAAACTGGAAGGCAATGGCTGCACCACTGAATGGATGACGAACAATTTTACCCATTGAGCTTGTTCCAAGTTTTCCATCCTGCATTTCATACTCTAATAATTTCCCGATATCCAGGAGGATGGCACCAGAAATGAGGATATCCATATCAATCTTGATAGAGTCACCGAAATTTTCCAGCATGCGTTTGGCCATATCCACGGATAAATGGACACAGGTACGTTTATGATTCATAAAGGAAACACCAACATCCTTGATCAGCAGGGAAAAGGGAATGACTTCCAGGTCTTCTGCTGACAGAACAGAATTCTCAATGGCCCAGACCCAGGCGTCCAGGGTTTTCTTTTTTAACTCTTCATCTTTGATCCAGTCAATTTCCGGCCAGATTTTCATTACTTCATCTCTCATTTGTCGCTTTGCTCCATTCGAATATTTAATAGTTAATATTGAATATTTAAGCTTTTTGTTTCATCATTTTTCGGATGGAATAAAATGTTTCTGTCAATTCACAAGCTCTCTTAAGAATGGCTTCCATTTCTCTAAAAACTCGTTCGCTTCATTCAATTATTCCGCTCGCTTTTCTATTTTCTATTCTGTTCTTTCTATGTCTTCATTCTTCAATTTTAAATATCGTATCAAGGACGGTTCCATCTACCCATTTCACCACACCGATGGGTTCGTCAGTAAACTTTGGCTTCTGCGGTGCACCACCTATTAGATCATCAATTTCAGCTTTTAAATCCTGAATGGTTCGAATGGGCAAACCACTATTCTTGGTTGCCTTTATCAGATCTTTCCGCAATGGATTGATAGCAATGCCTCTTTCGGTGATGATCACATCAATGAGTTCTCCAGGACCAACAATGGTGGTTACTTCATCCACGATGACAGGGATCCTATCCCTAAAGGCAGGAATGGGTAGAATAGTACACTTGGAGAAAAGACAGTTTTGCCAACCACCAATTCCGTGGAGCATTTGACCATCAGAGTGGGTCACCACATTGGCATTAAAATTCACGTCAACTTCAGTAGCTCCCAGGACAACCACATCGACCATGGAGGCAAAATTTCCTTTTCCGTGCCAGTTGTAACTTGTGAACGGAGAGGTGTTTATGTGCCCAACATTTTCCCGCATGGAGCGTACTCCATCGAGATCAAAGGTTTGACCATCAAGGATATAATCTGTGAGCCCTTCTTCCAGCATTTCAACCAGATATTTGGTTGAGCCGCCTCGTACGAAGCGAGCCTTTACTTCAGTTTCTATCATCATCTCTTTGAGATAGATGGCAAATGCCAGAGCGGTACCGCCGGCGCCAGCCTGAAAACTAAAACCATCTTTCATGATCCCAGCTTCACGAACGAATTTGGCCGTCAGCTCGGCAATGAAAAGCCGATCAGGTGATTTGGTGAGCTGGGTGGTTCCTGAAACAATTTTCTCAGGCTCCCCTACCTTATCCAAAACGACAACATAGTCCACATTCTGACCCTGAATCTGCCAGGGGATACAGGGGAAGGGTACCAGATTATCGGTGACGACAATGACTTTATCTGCATATTGTGAATCGGCCAGGCCAAAGCCGAGCAAACCGCAAGCTGAAGATCCCCTGTCACCAGTTGCGTTCCCTAAAGAGTCGGCCGTAGGTGCAGCAATTACTGCAATGTCAATATGCACTTCCCCATCTTGAATAGCCTGCCAGCGTCCTCCATGGGAGCGCAGTACGGCCAATCCATCCATTTTTCCTTCAGAGGCATATTTACCCAGGGGTCCATTTAAGGATCCTTCAATATGGTGAATCACACCCTTTTCCATGTGCTTAATCAAAGGCTCATGACAGGGAAAAGCGGCACTGGGAAACCACATAAGACCTTTCACTTTCAGATCTGCTGCTGCATCAAACACCTGATTCATCACCAGATCGCCATTGCGAAAATGATGGTGAGACGATATGGTCATCCCATCCTTTAATCCTGCCAGTTTCAAGGCTTCTTTGATGGAGCCGACAACTTTGTTTCCATCCATGGGATAGTCAGAGCAAGTGGAAATGGCTGGGGCTGCTTTATTGCCTGTGGGTTTATACCCGTGCACACCTTGAAATGGAGTTTGTTCTTTGCCATTCACTTCTGTGGGCACCATGCGTCCAGCGGCATTTTTTACAAATTTATAGTTCTTCATTAATATTGTTCCTCTGACTTCCAGCTTTCTGAAAGGATTCCCGTATCGATTGCCAATTTTATGGTACGCTCCGCTCGTTTTACCACCGGAGGATCGATCATTTTAGAACCGACAGCAACCACACCTACACCCCTGGCTTCAGCTTCGTCCGCAGCGAGTATAATAAGTTTGGCCTTGTTGATCTCTACTTCTGAGGGTGCAAATTCTTCGTGGATGGGTTTGATCTGCCGGGGATGGATACAACCCATGCCATCAAAACCCAAAGCTTTGGTTTCCTGAACGGACTGTCTCAGAGCTGCTTCATTACCCACATCACTAAAAACCGTATCTATGGGTTGAATTCCTGCAGCTCTAGCAGCATTGACCAGCATGGAACGGGCGAAAAAAGATTCTTTCCCTTCCAGGGTGCGCTGCGTCCCTATATCGGCCGTATAGTCTTCCAGACCCATGGCGAGACCCACATTGTTCTTGCTTGCCATGGCAATTTCACGGGCATTGAGAACACCTAAAGCACTCTCAAGGATGGGCATGTAATAAACTTTGTTTTTTAAGCCCTTTTCCTCCAGTATGGCGTTGACCTTGTTTTCCATGGCAATGACCTGATCAGCCGTTTCGGCTTTGGGGAGAAGTATGGTGTGAACATTGTGAGGAACGATAGCTTCTAGATCCTTCATCCCCAGCTCACCCTGGTTGATACGAACCATGCGTTCAGATCCGAAAAAATCCAATGTCCGGAGCGCATTACGAACAATAAGTCGAGCTGAATCTTTCTCACCCGGTGGGACAGAGTCTTCCAGGTCTAGAATAACTCCATCGGGCTTATGAATGCCTGCATTTAGGAAAAGTTTTGGTTGGTTTCCTGGGAGATAAAGACGGCTGCGACGAAAACGCCCTGGCGAGGTCTCATATTTCGCATGGTCTTTGAATTTCGGAAGCACTTCAATAGCAATATCTGGGTTTGCTCGTTTAACAACGGTTTCGATCTGAGCCATCATGACAAAAGGAAGGGCGCCAAAATCTTTTATCTGGACGCTCCCCGTGGTCACACCAAGCTTTTTAAATGTCTGTTTTGCAAGAGCCTCAATCGCGTTTGAGAACAGAGCCTTTACCTTGCTCTCGATCTCAATGGTAAGCTGGCTTGAACCGCTTGTATAGAACACCTGACAGTCGGATTTAATACCTTCTCCCAGGGGGCCTGCCTGAAATGTCTTCGTCATAATTTCGTCGCCTTGACCAGTTGGATTCGATCTTTCAAGTTGTAATTATCATTGTTCCATCCGACAGTGTGTTCATGCCGAATTGGTCGCAAATATACATCCCGAACTTAGCGCCTTCAACCCTTACCGAAGGGGTCTAATAAATATTTTAAAGAAAACAAACTATGTGGTGATTTTTACTCGGGATTAATCAGCAATTAGACGGTATGTCTTTACTAAATATCGAGTAATTCCAGAATTTTCAGGTTGGCTTTGGGGAAGGCGTATTCCTTAAGCTCTTTGGGATTTACCCAGCGATTCTCAGTGGCAGCATGGATCTGTGCCTCTCCCTCTATCCAGTCACAAAAAAAGGCAGCCATGGTGATCTCAAAGTGGGTATATGCATGTTTAATGCTGCCAATTCCCTCCCCAACGCTCACTTCAAGTCCGGTTTCCTCCTTAATCTCTCGCAGGAGTGCCTCTCGCTTGCTCTCCCCTGTTTCTATTTTACCCCCGGGAAATTCCCAGAGGCCTCCAAGCAAGCCCTTCTCCGCTCGTCTCTGGATGAGAAACTTGCTGTTTTTTCTTATTAGTCCGATCACAATATTGTAGTGAGGAATCATTTTCTTTACTGGTTTAACGGGATAGTCTTCAGGGTTTCCTTTTGTGTAAGCCAAACAGAGAGTCGAAACCGGACAGCTTTGGCATGCGGGATTTTTCGGCGTGCAAATAGCTCTACCAAGATCCATTAGACTCTGGTTAAAAGCGCCGGGATGTTCCCGCGAAATAAGCCTATCGAGCCTTTCCGTGACCGTGGCTTTTGTCTTGGCCTTGCTAATATCGTTATTGTTTTGCTCCAGTCGGGTCATCACCCTGAGAACATTCCCATCAATGAGCGGTATTGCTTCATTAAAGGCCATGCTTGCCACAGCTGCTGCTGTGTAGGGACCAATTCCCGGGATGCAGAGCAGCTCCCGTGACGTGACAGGCAGCGCACCACCATATTCATTCATGATAATTTGAGCTGCCTTATGCAGATTCCTGGCACGCGAATAGTAACCCAGACCCTCCCATCGTTTGAGAACCTGATCCTGTTGAGCATTGGCGAGCACCTCTATTGAAGGGAAAACATCCATCCATTTTCGATAATAGGGCCAAACTGTAGAAACTTGAGTTTGCTGCAGCATGACCTCGGCGACCCAAACACGATACGGATCATCCTCAATTCTTCCAGGTACGGGAATATGGCCACGTTCCTTCTGATACCAGCCAAGCATTTTTGGGGTGAAAATATGGGGGTCTAACAAAGGGGCTTAATCGGAATTGTTTTCGTCTGCCAGTGCTTTGATGTGGGTATGGTTAGAACCACAGCAGGCGCCAATAAATTCAACACCTAGTTCTTTGATCTCTCTGGACCATTTTACAAATTCTTCAGGGGAGATCTTCTTTTGACTTTTCTTGTTGCCCTGCGGACTCTTGTGTACATTTGGATAGGCAAGCAATGGGATTGATATCGCATCTCTTAGGGCTGTAAGAGCAATTTTTGAGTCTGCAAGGCTTGAGCAATTCACACCAATGGCTGAGACGCCTTTTTTCTCAAGAAATTTTGCAGTAGTAACCAGGTCGTCTCCATTATAGATCTGCCCCTCTTCGTTCAGAGCAAAGGAAACCCAAACCGGTTTTTCATAGCGTAAGGCAAGATCTGTCAAGCCTTTGGCTTCACGGGCAGAATTCATGGTCTCCAGAAGGAGAATATCTGTGGTGTGGTGGGATAGATTGTCAAGCTGAGCATCATGCCAGGGTCTGGAAATGATGTTTCCCGGAAAATCTTCAGGACGCCAGGAATCAGCTAGTGGAGCGATGGCAGCAGCGATCTTAATATCCTTACCGGACTCTTTGACCGTTTTCCAGGCTAATCGGATGGCCAGCAGGGTTAAGGCTCTGGCGCGTGTGTGGGCATCCACCCCGGAGAGTCCTGCACGATGAAGAGAAAAGGGGGTTGTTCTAAAAGTATTTGTGGTGATTACCTGAGCTCCGGCTTCAATATTTTCTTTGTGGATTTTAACAATATCCTCTGGCTTTGATTGGAGAACTGTGGCTGACCAGAGAGGTTCGGAGAGCTTATGCCCCATCTCTTCAAGTCTTGTCCCCATAGCGGAATCCAGTATAACAATGCTCATAAAAGCCTGGCTAACCCACCAACAGTTGACTGAGTTGGATAATATTACCATCGGGATCTGTAAAGGAGGCAAGCCTTGCCAGGCCTGGTATTTCTTCCTTATCCGTCAACTTGATCCCCTTGCCGGCCAACCATAATTCTGATTTTTCCAGACTCTCCACATCCAGTACGATGGCACCGATGGGATTAATATTGGTAGCCTTTACTGCATGGATAGCAACCTTAGCTCCGGGACTTATCTGAAATTCAGCCCAACTGGAATTCTGGTCCTCCAGGACCAAATCAAGCCCAAGGTCTTCTTGATAAAAAGATTTAGCCCTGTCGTAATCAACGACTGGAATCCACACAAGATCAAACTGTTTATACCAACTCATTCATTTCCCTCATACGATGGTTAAAAGTTCTTCGAGTTCACCGAAGCTGTCAACAACAAAATTCGCTTGTTTTAAAGATTCCCGACTGCAACTCGTGGTAATTGCCACAGTTTGACAGCCGGCTAGGGTGGCTGACTTTAGACCCGTAGGCGAGTCTTCAATGACCAATGCCTTGGATGGTGTCACATTTAGTAATTCACATGCCTTTAGATATGGATCTGGTGCTGGTTTATTTCGCAAGACTTCACTGGAAGTTACGATATGATCAAAAGAAACGTTGATGCTGGAATTATGAAAAATTTCAGTTAATAAAGGTCGCGGGGTAGCGGTGACAAGGGCTGTATGATTTACCCATTCCTTGATCCTGGAAAAAAAGTGCTGAAAACCCGGCGTAAATTGTACAGAATTTGAAAATTCAGACCAGAGCAGCTTACGACCATTCTCCTGCAATTCGTGATCGTCCACATCCAGCTTAAACGTGGACTTAAAACGCTCATAGAATAGACTCTCCGCAATACCGCGATTTTGTTCAAAAAAGGGAGCTGGGATCTCGACTTTGTATAAATCACCCAACTTTTTGGTTGCCCTGTCGTAAACATCTTCGCTTTGGACCACGACCCCATCAAAATCAAACAGGATGGCATCCAGGCCATAAATATCAGGCTTATTGTCTATAATAAGGTTGCTGCCTTCCTGACCGTAAATCGAGTTTTTCGTGGATCAACCACCATCCACTGTTGCCCACCCCGGATTTTTGGGAGTGGGGGGTAAGTTTGAGATTGCGCTGAAGTAGTAGTTCCCAATATGCTTCACAATATCCTTAATGGAAAGACAGGCTTGCACACGATTGTTCTCGTCAACAATAGGAACATGGCGATAGCCACCCACCAGCATATAATTCAGGGCGAAAGCCAGGGGTGCATCAGCTGTTAGTGTATCCGGATCTGGGGTCATATAATCACTAACGTCTATATCGGAGTGGGCCAGATTTTTACCCACAATACGGCGAATGATATCACGTTCGGTAAAGATACCGATCAATTTTTCCTCTTCTACCACCAACAGGCAGCCTATACGTTCTTCCCGCATGAGCTCAAGACAGTCTGAGACACTGGTGTCTCCAGTGGTTGTGATAGGGGCTTTCAGCTTAACTGTGCTTATGGGATCATCCAGGTGAAAGGCTTCTGCATGGTTGTTTTTCACCGAAGATCCATCCTCATTCATCTGTTTTAATTCATCATCTATATGTTCGTCATAGTCGATCATTCAATCCTCCAGAATTCGAATTAGAATATAGGAAGATATTCGCTAAAAATCAGCTTGTTTGCTAAAAAACATACTAAATATAATGTGCCTCTTTTTAAGCTAATCTCAATGCGCTGGAATGCAGTCCGCTCGAAAACGAATCAAATAAAAAAAGGCCACCCCATAGGATGGCCTTTTTTCAAACTCTTGAACCCGGTCTTATCTGAAAGTGATTCCAGCACCAAGTTTAAAGACATTGTTCGTAGGGGTAATGCTATATCCAAGACTAATATATGTTAGCGGTATAGCTGTGATGTGTAATCCACCACCATATCGTATACCCGGTTCAGTATCAAGGTCAAACTCTATATGAGTCAACTCATTGTCCGGATCGCTGGGAAAAAAATCAGCATCATAGGCGATACTCAGGGTGCTTGCGTCGTACGCAACATGGCCATAAATACCTACGCCAAAGATGAGCAGATTAAGTGATTTTCCAACCTGCATATTGATACTGGTATTCGATGCTGAAACCAAATCTCCAATATTCATTTTCTGCATCACAATGCCGGCAGTGATGTCGACAGGGAAGAGCGGAATTGGAATAAATTGGTCTAGATTTACTCTCACACCACCACCAAACAGATTGAACTCTCCCATACCTTCAGGAAGTTCGAAACTTGGGACACCTCGAATCATCAATTCAATGCCCAGGGGTAGCCCTATGGAGGCCTGTGGCATGATCAGTGGCATAGGTACGCCTTCATCTAAACCGAGTCCACCAGGAAGCGGTAAGTCTTCAATGGCGGCCACCTTTGAACTGATGGAGCCGCTTAAACTGGCTGCTGCCGAGGCTGCCTGTGTAGCTGTGAAGCCGCCCGCAATAAGTTCGCTTTCAATGTGGTCGTTGAATACCGTTTGTAAATGATTATCGTTGACAACCAGTGTTCCACCCAGAGTATCACCAAACATGGTGGAAGTTTCTGTTTGGTTTGGATCATAGATGTCATCAAAACCAAGCTCCAGAGCACCAATTGCCGGGCCTCCCGGGACATTGATATCGCTGAAAGAAAAACTGATCTTGTTTTCTGGTAATAGATCCCAGTTAAAGACCTTGGATTCCTCTGGAATGACCGCCCACATGGTTTTTACACCAAAATCAAAACCAAGCATTTTATGAACCTTTGATCTGTGGTACAGAGCTGAATTCATGTTTGCACCAAAAGCCTCACCGAAAGGCAGTAAGTATTGCTCTGCATTCGTTTGAAGCATCTGCTGTAAATTATCGGCCAGACCATCCTGTGCCATGGCCACGCTGCTTAACATTAGCAAGCTTAGCAATGCAAGTAGTACCGTTTTTTTCATTCTTCCTCCTATTTCATCCTCTAATAAATTTAGTATCGTTCAATATATGGGTGTGTTTCCTGTACTTCCAAGCCTGATTCTTCATGCTGTGAGCCAGGTCAACAGCCCGAAAATTAATTCGAAGCGCCTTTTTTGCTACAATAAATTAAGATCTATATAGTATTCTGCATAGTATTCTGCTTCTTCAAATCCCATTGCCGTCTCAGCTCATAGAGCATGATACCAAAGGCAACGGCTACATTCATGGAGCTCTTCATCCCGTTCTGGGGTAGCTCCACGGCAAAGTCGCATTCTTTCACGATCTCGTCCTGAATACCTACACCCTCGTTCCCCACAACGAACAGCAGGGGGTATTCGTAATCAACGTGAGTATATGAGCGACTCTGGGTGGTATGCTCAAGAGCAATGGCAATATATCCTCTCAGCTTTAAAGCACGAATGGCATCAACAGCATTGGGGACATAGCGCCAGGGAACAGAGTATTCGGCACCCAGGGCAGTTTTTGCGATCTCTTTTCTCGGTGGAGAGGCCGTATAGCCGCAAATGATTATTTCTTCCAGCCAGGCGCCATCGGCGGTACGAAACATGGAGCCCACATTGAACATGCTGCGGATATTGTCAAAAAGAGCAACAACCGGCATCCGGGGCCGTTTTTCCAGTTCATCATACTCTGGATTATTATCCCTGAACACATTATGCGGAATGGTTCTCAGGGGTTCCTCATAGATTTCGATCTTACTTTTCTTTTTACTCATGTTGTAAGCTTAAGCAGGCTGCAATTAAGAAATCTGATATTCTTTAATGATTGTCTTGCGCAATGAGAAGCCAGCATAGCCAGCAATAGCCGCCACTAAAAAGCCGATGACACCAGTAGCAAGCGCTAACACCAAACCTGAACCAGCCCCCATAACCTGTGCAATACGGGTGACGATGATCTCACCGCCCCAATTCCATTGATATAGGCTCATCCCAAACCAGAGCAGAAATACACCAATTCCATTCCCCAGCACAGCTTTACTCACAGAGTCCTTTTCAAAATAGCCCAGAACCAGAGGAATCAGGATGATCCACCACCAGGAATAAAAAAGGAGTTGTAATAAAAACACGAGGACAAGAGTAATAAGAAGACTGATCATTGATAGTTCCTTAAATGGGTCAGAGCGAGCTTAGAATTGCCAGACACTGTGGGAGAGGTTAAAAAATGGATGTTATAATATTCACCGCGAACCCAGCCATCGACAGCATTGTCATAATATGGGGATCCGGGGTTTCCTGATTGTCCACCAGGATAAAGGCCCTGGGCTTTGATCGAATCACCAAGCTCAACGATCATCCGCCAGGAGGGTCCATGGGTTTTCTTGGTGGCATTCACAATACCAACGCCACCACCTGTGAAAAGATCAGTTCGCCCCAATCCCTTGACAGAGAGCAAGTGATTAATGTTAGTACCTCTAGCTCGGCCTAACTCCCAGCTTTCGCCGTAGGGACCCAACTCTTCCTGAAGATCAATTACGGTTTGATAAAATGAATTTTGGATCACTGTTCGACGATCTTCTGCAGCGGGCGTTCGAATATCATCATAATGTTTGTTTTTTTTATTCCTGAGAAGAAGTTCAGCCGTCACGGATCGTCCGGGTAGCTCTCTCAGCTCGCCATAGAGGGTCAATTCATCCTCCCAGATAGCTTTCTCAAGATGGAGCCACCACTGCTTATAGACCCAGGCAGCCTTTTGATTGGGGTCAGAAACAAAATTCCATGTTTTCAAGTCATTCAGAATTCTAAGCTCTTCCCCTGAAAAACCCTCTGAATCAAGCTGCTTTAGCATGAGTGGCAACATGAGTTGAGCCTGCTTGTTGAAATTATCCATCTGAAGCTGCTGCATGTGATAAAAGTCAGTATTGTTCACCGCTTTAAGTCGATCATTGATCCGTGAGCCACGTTCATAGTCATCATAATCCCAGCCCATATAATATGGATATTTCTTAGCCGTGGGGTTTTGATTGGCAGAACTGACGTAGCCCTGCCAGGGATTTGAAATGGATGGTAATTGATTTTTGGGAATCCACTGGCGCCATTCACCGGTCGTATCACGCCCGGCGCGGACAAACTTGCCCTGATCCTCTGCACGTAATGGAAACTTCCCATTATGTCGAATGGCGATATCTCCATCTTTTGCCGCGAAAGCAAAGTTTTGTCCGGGAGCATCGAATGTTTCTAGGGCAGCATAGAATTCTTCCAGATTCGAAGCAGTATTCATGCTCCGAATGGCGCCCATCTCATTGGAAGGTTCGTGGGCCGACCAGCGCATTGCCAATCCCACAGGGTGACCATTTCCCAGGGTGTGCTTACCAAAATGAACCAGAGGCCCGAAGCGGGTTTTAGGGAATGAATCCAAATAAGCATCCTCTCCTTTGATCAGGATTTCTTCAACCCGTAAATCTGCTTTTATCCATTCCCCTGCGTACATGTATTCAGCGTATGTCTCATCACTGAATTCTATTTCAAACCAGTCCATGACATCAGATCCCGCATTGGTCAAGCCCCAGGCGATATCATCATTGAAGCCAATGATCACGGCCGGTGCTCCAGGTAGAGAAACACCATATACATTCATGTTTGGGGTATTCAATTGAATCTCATACCAGATGGAGGGCAATTTCAAGCCAAGATGGGGATCGTTGGCCAGAATTGGGAAGCCTGATGCCGTTTTTTTACCTGCGACCGCCCAATTGTTACTCCCGTTATCTCTATCAGGCTCATTCATTCTGAGATCTCTAACAAACTGGGGTTCAAAAGGTGGTGGAATTTCATCTGCCACCAGGGGATCAAAGCGCCAGGGTTTGGCAGAAGGAATGACAGGATCCAGTCTGGGTGTATGTACCGGATAAAAGCGTTTTACAAAGTCATCTCCCAGTGCTGAGCGGATCACACTGAGATCCATTTCAGAGTTACGTCCTGTTAGATCCCAGGCCATAAATTTCAACAGGAGAGCTGTTTTCAGGGTGGACCACACTTCTGGCTCATAATTCAAGAGCTTATACTCCAGTGGTAGCGTTGCCGGTGTCAGGTTCTCGATCCAGGTGTTAACACCATTCGCGTAAGCCTGTAGAATCAGCTGGCTGTCCGGGTCTTCATTCATTTTGTTGTTGCCGATCTCGGCCGCCATCAAAAGACCTCTGCGTCTCTGGAGCTTATCAAACTCAAGGGCTTTGGAGCCAATGATCTCAGAAACACGGCCTGCAGCGACATGGGTTTGAAACTCCATTTGCCAGAGCCGATGGCGGGCTGTCAAAAACCCCTGAGCGAAGTATGCGTCATAGTCATTTTGAGCAAAAATGTGAGGGACCTGCCGTTCATCCCAAACCACTTTGACTTCCTGCCTCAGGCCTTTTACATCCAAGACTTCCTCGATCTGATCAAGTCTACTGCCATTTTGCCAGAAACCGGCAAAGGGGTTGAGAAATTTACCTAGTGGAGGAATGCTCCCCTGGCTGTTGTTCAAAAGAATGAACAACCCTATTAGAAAAACGAAAGCTACTACCGTTTTTAAAATTCTCATAATAAATATCCTAATTCCGGAAATTGTGATTTTAAATCCGTTTTGAAACTGGCGTAACTCGCAAAGCAGATGGCGTTCACACCCTGCTGTCGTGCAGCCTGGACATTGACCTCAAGATCATCGATAAAGAGGATCTCCTCAGGTCGAAATTTAGTTTTGCGGATGGCCACTTCATAGATCAGGGGCTCTGGTTTCATACTGCCCTCCATGAAGCTGTATGTCCCACCAGTCACCCATTTCATGAACGGAAACTGCTGGATCAACAGATCGTAGTGAAAATCGTTTGTGTTGCTTAATAGCCAGGTTGGGAAGTCTTTTGACACCCGCTTCAGAAATGCAATGGTTTCATCCTGTGGGAATAGCATATCCTCCCAGTAGGCCTTAAAGGTCTCAAGTGAAATTTCATTAGAACTGCCATAATTGATCAGGAGTTGCTCGTAAAACTGGTTGGAACTTAGATTCCCTTTTTCATACGTGTTAAGCAGCTCTGGGGAAAGAGCCTCTCTGACTTGGGCTTCACTCACATCCAGACTTTGGGATATCTTCTGGATGGCTGAGTTGGGATTAACATGTACCAGGACACCCCCGATGTCAAAAAAGAAGGCCTTAATCTGTTTTTCTTGTCTCGTTAACAACACCAGGCCTATTACAATGTCTCTCGCGAGGACTCTGCCTTAGCCCTGAATATTGCCAGATATAGAATTCTAGGTATAAGGGAGAGATAGAGCAAAATGCCAACGAGGAAATTAAATGGCTGCTGATGCAGGCGGGTAAAATGCTTTTCGAAGTAGCGGAAGAATGAGATATGCGAACTGATGGTCATTTTTACTTTTGCCTGCTTAACACTAGCCCCTCCTATATGGGCAATCACATATTCCGGGAAATACCAAATCTCATATCCCGCGTCCTTAACCCGTTTACACAGATCAACATCATTAAAGAACATAGGAAAGTTTGTATCAAAACCTTTCATCTCCCTCAGGATATCCGCCGAAACAAGTAGCGCAGCCCCAGCAGGTTGGTCCACCTGACATCTCTGTTTATGATCAAAATCTCCCATTTTCCAACTGTTGAAATGGGCGCTTTGAGGGAAGAGTTGAGCAAAGCCAAGACTGTGATACACCACATCTAAATATTTTGGAAAGCGTCTACAGGATTTTTGAATTCGGCCATTAGGAAATTGAAGTTGTGGAGCAGCAATGGCGATCTTCTCATTTGTTTCTAACTCTGTTATGAGACCGCTCAAGCATCCTGGCTTCACTAGGGTGTCCGGATTTAAGATGAGGACCTGCTTACCCCTGGCAATCTCCAGGGCTTGATTATTTCCCACAGCAAAGCCGCGATTGGTCTTATTCAGGAGGGTCTGCAATTCTGGATGTTCTCGTTCCAGGGTGTTTAAAACATCAATGGTTCCGTCTGTTGAGTGGTTATCAACAACAATGATCTCCAAATCAACGGAGCGTGACCCGATGAAAAGACTTTCTATGCAGGCTTCGATCGTTTCCACAGAGTTGTAGGTAACAATGAGAATTGAAAGCTGAGTTGAGGGACCAGCCTCGGGGACGATATCTTTTTTCACCATTGGTTAAGAGACGCAAATCTATTTAGAGTTGTTACCTGCCATAAATTCACGGATCTCTTTTTCTTCACTTTCAATTCTTTCCAAATTGCTGGATTTTTCCTTGAGAAGTTGAAGAACTTCAAGTGCATTATCATAGAGTCCCTGACTTTTAAATATCTGCATGAGTGTAAAAGTCGCCATGGATCGTGTGATATTGTGTTTTACAGCCGGGTCCTGTCTGGGAATAGCTCGTTTTCTGGGTATCGGTGTTTCTGGAATTTCGGGTTTGGGTTCTGGTGCTTCCTCCGGGGTCGATATTTCAACGGGCGCTGATGTTTCAATAACTGGTGCTTCTTCAGTCGGTTCTTCAACGATAGGTTCCGGAGGACTTAGTTGTGCCGCCGTTTCTTCTTCCTCATCGAGGACTTCCACCAGGGAAGAGCGTTCAAGGCTGGATGCCAGGTCTTCCAGGAACTGGAATTGATCCGGCTGGACAATAAGGCTGCGGGCAGAGGGATATTTTTTATAAAAGCGGGTTGCATCAGGGTGTCCCGGAAGGGCTTTATTTAACAAATGCACCAAAAAGGCTATTTGCTCAGCTTCCATGGTATCACCCAGGTTCTTCACGACTTCGATGATCACTCCAGGGAATGGTTCTCCGGTGAGGATGCATTCTACGAAATATTTCATAGACTGGGTAACCTCTCCCCTGGCCATATATATCTCGCCCATCAATTTGAGGAGAACGCCTTTATTAACAGCGTTCTGCATTCCCAAACGACAGATCTTTAAAGCTCTGTCCAGTTCTCCTGCTTCCATATTCTGTCTGGCGTACCAGGAAAACAGGTCAGATTTTGGATTCTCCAGAAGGTATGTTTCCAGATTTTCTTGTTTTTTTAATAACTCATCCTGATTTCTAGCGTCCACTTGAAACCTTTCTCCCGTTCTATAGAGGGATATTCCCGTGTTTTTTTTGTGGATTGGAATCAACCTTATTTTCCAGCATTTCAAAGGCTCTGATAATTTTTAAGCGTGTCTGTTTGGGCTCTATGATTTCATCCACATAGCCCCTTTCGGCGGCTGAATATGGATTAGCAAATCGTTCTGCATATTCGCTGGTTAAGCGCTCCAGGGCGGCTTCAGGATCGTCTGCGGTTGCGATCTCTTTTTTGAATATGATCTCGGTGGCCCCCTTGGCACCCATGACGGCAATCTCGGCACAGGGCCAGGCAAAATTGATATCTCCACGGATATGCTTGGAGTTCATAACGTCATAGGCTCCACCATAGGCCTTGCGGGTGATCACGGTTACCCTTGGAACTGTTGCTTCAGCAAAAGCGAAAAGCAACTTTGCGCCATGGCGAATAATTCCACCCCATTCTTGGTCAGTCCCCGGTAAAAAGCCCGGGACATCTTCAAAAGTGAGTAAGGGTATATTAAACGCATCACAGAAGCGCACAAAACGGGCGCCTTTTACGGAGGAATCAATATCCAGGACACCAGCCAGAATTGCCGGCTGATTAGCAATAATACCAACCGGTTTCCCATTCAGACGAACAAAACCGACAACCATATTCATGGCAAAATCTTTGTGGACCTCAAAGAACTCTCCGTCATCTACGATCAGGCGAATGGCATCTTTCATGTCATAAGGTTTATTGGGTTCTTCGGGAACGATAGTATCCAGGACTTCATCAGCTCGGTCGATGGGATCATCACAATTAATTGCAGGTGGATCTTCTAAATTATTTTGAGGAATAAAGCTTAAGAGTTTCTTAATACCCTCAATAACTTCAATCTCGTTATTACAGGTAAAGTGGCTGACGCCGGATTTAGACCCATGAGCAGTGGCTCCACCCAGATCTTCTTTTGTCACTTCTTCGTGCGTCACCGTTTTTACCACCTCAGGACCTGTGACAAACATGTAGCTGGTTCCTTTGGTCATAAAAACAAAGTCTGTGATCGCTGGTGAATAGACGGCACCGCCTGCGCAGGGACCGAGAATCGCTGAGATCTGTGGTACGACCCCACTCATGAGGGTGTTTCTGAGAAAGATATCGGCATATCCAGCCAGACTTACCACGCCTTCCTGAATCCGGGCGCCTCCACTATCATTTAAACCAATGACAGGTGCGCCAACTTTGGCTGCCAGATCCATAACCTTTACGATCTTTTCAGCATAGGCTTCGGAGAGTGATCCACCCAACACGGTAAAATCCTGACTAAAAACAAAGACGATACGACCATGAATGGTCCCATGCCCGGTAACCACTCCATCACCAAGAAATTTTTGTTTATTCAATCCGAAATTGGAGGAGCGATGCGTGACTAACATGCCCATTTCTTCAAATGAACCGGGATCGAGGAGTAGATCCAGGCGCTCGCGGGCAGACAGTTTTTGTTTCGCATGCTGGGCATCAAGACGATCCTGACCCCCACCCAGGAGAGCTTCTTCCCGGAGTTTATGTAGCTGCTTTAGTCGATCCTGACGGCTCATTTACGATTTTCCTGAACCCAGCTTTTTAGGTAGTTATTAATCTCTACCAGGCTGGCCCCTGGTCCAAACAGCCTCCCAACACCCTGCTGATTCAGGGCTTCAATATCTGAATCTGGGATAATACCTCCACCCGTGAGCAGAACATCTGTCAAGCCTTCAGCTTTCATCAGCTCAAGTACTCGTGGGAAAATGGTCATGTGGGCTCCAGAAAGAATGCTCAGTGCGACAATATCAGCATCTTCCTGTAAGGCAGCTTCGACGATCATCTCTGGTGTTTGTCTCAAACCCAGATAAATCACTTCCATACCAGCATCTCTAAATGAATTTGCCAGTACTTTTGCGCCACGATCGTGGCCATCCAATCCGGGTTTTGCCAAAATGACTCTGATTTTCCGATCCATAGAATACTTCCTTCACCCATCTCAATCTCGATAATTTGAGTAACGTTTAATCTAAACTGAAAGACTGGTGACAAAACATGGTTTTTACCAACCTCTTGCACGGTTAGAGAGACCTGGAGCTTATTTCAGAATATCCTCGATTTGCTTCAGCTCAAGATCATCAAAGTTGAGCTTGTCCAGGGTGGCGACAGCTTCCTCGATCTGGGTAACTTTTGAGGCACCGATCAAGGCGGAGGTCACCTCTTCTTTACGTAGAACCCAGGCTATGGCTAGCTGAGCCACATTCTGACCACGAGCATCAGCAATTTTTTTCAAGGCTCTTACCTTTTCGAGCTGCATCTCTTTGATAAACTCAGGCTTGAGATAGCGCCCATCCCGAACCGCCCTCGAATCTTCTGGGAAGCCAGCCAGATAGCGGTCGCTTAGAACCCCCTGAGCCAGTGGAGAGAAAACAATGGATCCCATTCCATTCTTTTTTAACTCCTCAAAGAGACCCTTTTCCGGGAGACGGTGAAACATATTGTATTTGGGCTGATGGATGAGACAGGGTGTTCCAAGGTCCCGAAGAATCTTCGCTGCTTGTCTGCTTTGTTCGGGATTATATGAGGAAATGCCAACGTACAGGGCTTTTCCACTTCTGACAATCTGATCTAGAGCGCCCATCGTTTCCTCAAGAGGCGTACTTGTATCCGGACGATGATGATAAAAAATATCTACATAATCAAGACCCATGCGCTTGAGGCTTTGATCAATACTGGCGATCAAATACTTGCGACTCCCGAGATCTCCATAGGGACCGGGCCACATATCCCAACCAGCTTTGGTGGAAATAAGTAGCTCATCACGATAAGTCGTGAAATTTTCCTTGAAGAGCTTGCCAAACGTTGATTCAGCCGCACCATAAGGAGGTCCATAATTATTAGCCAGGTCGAAATGGGTAATCCCCAGGTCAAAAGCACGTCTCAGCATAGCCTGGGCCGTATCAAGGTCGTCTGGCTCGCCAAAATTATGCCAGAGACCCAGTGAGATTCTAGGCAATTTGATCCCGCTGATCCCGCAGCGTTTGTATGTCATTAAGTCATAGCGATCAGGGTTGGGTTTATACATACCGTTCCTTGTTACTGAAAATATTAAAATTTATATCAGGGCGTTAATATAGGGCGTAAATGTAGGGACGTAACATGTTACGTCCCTACTGCCACCCAACCCTGTAAGAGGATTCTTCACCAAAAGGAAAAACCCCATGCAGAACACGGGGTTTTTCCTGAAACCTTACGAAGGTTATTTAATATTTTCTTACCAGGGAATTGGCTTCCCGTCTTTAAAAAAGCCCCCGGTAGGACCATCTGGGGGAAGCTTTGCCGCCCACAAAATACCTGCGATGCCCTCTTCAATGGTGCGCGTGGCGTTTGGGCCACCCATATCTGTTTTAACCCAACCCGGGCAGACAGAATTCACTTTAATGCGCGTGTCTTCCAGCTCCGCTGCCAAAATTCCAGTCATGGCATTCATGGCGGCTTTGGACATTCGATATGCTGGCCATCCGCCCTTCATCTCACTCAGGGTTCCCATGGCACTCGATACGTTCACAATCCTTGGCTGGCGGGCTTTTTTCATGAGATCATAGAAGGCCTGAACCATTCTTAGGCTACCAACGGCATTGATCGAGTACGCTTCTTCAACAATTTCAGGATTTACTGTAAAACAGGTAACCTGACTTTCCAAACCACCGGGTTCAATAATAACGCCGGCATTATTTATCAATATATCCAGGTGATCAAATTGAGATTGCACATAGGAGGAAAGTGCAGTGATATGGCGGGCTTTGCTTACGTCAGCCTCAAAACCCTCTACATTCAAGCCCTGCTCCTGCAGCTTTGCGGAAGCATTATCAATCTCGATCTTGTTACGACCAATCATGAACACCTTATATCCATCTTCAGCCAGGGCTACGGTCAAAGCGTGACCTAAACCCCTATTTGCCCCGGTAACAACAGCTACTTTGCTATACATTGTTCCAGATTTCTCCTTGCTTATTCTTCAAAGATCGGTTTAGGACTCTCGCCTACCCCAGTTCGTGCTTTCTATAATGGATAGAATGGACTTACACAAGTGTTTTACGCTTGTTTTATGCCTGATATAAATTTTTTTAAATTGGTGAAAGCTTGGTCTTGGATCTTTTTCTTTACACCCTTCTGCCACCCTAATAACAAGCCTAGTGGACCCAGGGCCATTCGACTCCACTTCCAGAAATTGAATGTGTCAACATGTCTGATGATCTTTCCTTCCTGGAATTCAAACTCAGCATGGATAGTGTTATGTACTGGGCGTGGTGGTTTCCCAAAAGCATATCGTGCTTCCCAGGTGGCTTGCCCCCTGTCCCCATCAACAACGACATCATAGAAATCAATTTCCAGCGTCTTTGCCTGAAGACATAGCATGGACCACATGGCACCGATTTGTTCACCTTGTAGATTTGAAAATACCGGGTCTGAAAAGACCGCTTCATTATGATAACAAGCAGCCATCGCGGCTCCGTCCTTGCGGGAAAAAGCAAGGTAGAGTTCTTGAATTAAACTCTCGTTTATATGCATAGCGTTGATTTCTAACTAATCTTGTCTATATCATATATGTAAGAAGCGTCGATCTCCGAGGGAAACCGACGCTCATTTTAATTCTTAATAAAGAATTATACAGCAGTTACGTTTTCGGCCTGAGGGCCCTTTTCGCCTTGTGTGACGTTAAAAGTAACGCTTTGCCCTTCGCTTAGAGTGCGGCGACCTTCACCGTTGATAGCGCGAAAATGAACGAAAACATCCGGTCCATCTTCCTGCTGGATAAATCCGTAGCCCTTTGAATCATTGAACCACTTAGCCACTCCGTTGACTAATTGATCAGCCATTTGTACCTCTTTCTTAAACAATGCCACCTAAGGCAGCTTTCTACTGATCAGGATCTTTCAGCAAACATAACTGAAAACATTCATCGTCAAATTTTGACTTTCCTGACTATTGCATGGAATATTGTACATCAAAACATAAAAGCAAACAATCATTTAACGGTAAACTTCTCTTCACAATTAGTTGGTTTTAGCTCACAATGGCTCGATCCTGTCCATTTTGGTGTATGGTGAGAAGCGGTTTTTACTTAGCTTAAAAGCTGATGAAAAAAATGTTCTATATATTACTGTTTGCTCTACTGCTTCCAATGACTGGTTTCAGTCAAACAGAGGATCTGGATAAAAGCATTGACTCTCAGTCAAAAAAATTAAAAGAGATTCGCAAAGAGATCGACAAACTGAACTCCAAGATCAGCAAATCCCAAAAAGACGAAAAGGCGACCCTGATCCAGATACAACAGCTAGATAAACAGATCGCCATGATCTCGCAATTAAAAAGAGAACTGCAGAAAGAACGTCACTTAAAGGAAAGCCAGATTGGCGTGCTGAAAGAAACCATCCAGGCCACAGACCAGAAGATTCTGGTCATGAAGCAACGGGCGGCACGCCGGGCTGTACACGCTTACAAGCTGGGGCGAAACAGAGATATTGACTTATTATTGACTTCCGGAGATGTCAATCAGGCCCTGAGAAGATCCATGTATTTATCAGCAATAAATAAAGCCGAGCGCCAGACTCTGGATGAGTTGCAGGCAACAATATTAAATAACAAGAGCAGCCAAAACAATCTTGCACGACGTTTGGGTGAGGTGAAACAGAACATAGCTGAAGAAGAGCGTGTCAGCCGACAAAAGGCTTCCCAGCAAAAGAAGAAAGCGACCCAGCTTAAAACCATCAAACGTGATCAGCAAAGTTTGCAGAGTCGGAAGAAAACACAGGAAGCCGCCGCCACAAAAATTCAGGGGATGATACAGGACTTCCAAAAGCAGAAACAGCAAATCTTAAAGAAATTGGCTGAGCGTCGCGGCATGACTATGGACCAGGCCAAGGGTGAATTTGCCAAGAACAAGGGCTTGCTGAACTGGCCCGTAAGGGGCACCCTGACGAATCGGTTCGGACCCCATAAACATGAAAAGCTGGGTACCGTGACCGACAACCCCGGTATTGATATAGCAGCACCAAAGGGCAGGCCCGTAAGGGCTGTTCTAGATGGCTATGTCGTGGCCATTACCTGGATTCCTGGTTATGGAAACACCATCATTGTCGCCCATGGTGATGGTTATTACACGGTATATGCCCATATTGATAACATTGAAGTTAAAATAGATGATTATGTCCTTCGTGACATGAACGTAGCCCAGGTGAGTGATACGGGCAGTTTGGATGGGGCCAAATTGCATTTTGAAGTCTGGCGTGGAAAGGACAAGGTGGATCCGCTCCTATGGCTGAAGCGCTAGCATCATTCCAGATCAAGGGACAAGAGACGGCGGTTCGCGCCTGGGATACCCTACTCACATCCGGTCGTTTTGGCCATGCCCACATTCTAAGCGGTCATTCTGGTGTCGGAAAAGATGCCCTGGCTCTCTATATCGCAGCTAGCTTGAATTGTCACTCAGACAACCAACAGCCCTGTGGGAAATGTCAGAGTTGTCGCCAACTGCTTAATCTTGAACATCCAGCTCTCCATCTGATCTTTGCTCTGCCTCGCCGCTCGGCCAGTCAAACGGACCCCTTTGCTGGAATAAAAGAAACTGAGATGGGGGAAATCAACAAAGAGCTAGCAAAAAAAGCAAGCTGGCCTTATTACCATCTGCAAATTGAAGCTGCCAACGATATTCGCATCTCCGGAATTCGGCAATTAAGAAAAAACATTTACCTGGCCAATGATCCCGGAGCCACAAAAGTGGTTATCATTTTACGCGCCCATAAGATGAATGTCGAAGCAGCCAACGCCCTGCTAAAGATTCTGGAAGAGCCACCACCAGCCACTGTGTTTCTGTTAACAACTGAATATCCAGATCGACTCCCGGATACCATTCGCTCTCGCTGTTCACAACATCATGTGCCAGATCTTGACTGGAAATTGATCCGGGACGACCTTATGGAAAAATGGGGGAGCGACCTGGCTCAGGCCGAAATATGTGCTCGTATGTCCATGGGAGATCTGGCTTCTGCCCATAAGTATGCTGAACAGGATAACACTTTCTGGTTGGATCAGATCAGATCGACGCTCAATAGTATTGCCGCAAATGATTACGCCTCCGTCCACAGACAAGTTCAGTTTCTGGTTGACAAGGAGCTTCAAAATGATGAGTCCAGGCAACAATTCCTCTCATTGCTGATCCTGCTCTTCAGGGATGTTGCTGTAAAGATTCCAGAGGGTGAGACGGCGCTTTGGTCTACACAAGTACAACAGATGGGTAAACTCTATCCTGCCTGTGATAGTCGAGCCGCAGTCAAAAGTATTGAGAAAACAAAGGATGCCCTAGAACGTAAAGTTCATTTGCAGCTAGCTCTAACTGCCTTATTTTTCGAATTACGAAAACATCTGCGTGGAAAAACGCAGGTTTGAATAAATAAATAGAACCTTAAGCCGCATGGGCTGATGGTCAGGATATAAATTTTATGACACATTATATGCAACACAATGTTGATCCACCCGATGAAAGGGAGCCGGATCTCCCACAATATTTAAAAATCAGTTTTAAAGGCAATCGGCGCGAAACCTTTCTCAATCCAGAAAAACTAAAATTTAGCTCCGGTGACTATGTGGTCGTTGAGACTGAGTTGGGCGAGGACATTGGACTCATCGCCCCGGTCTGTAATAAGACTTCCGAATGTAATCGCTGTCCCAGCGGCGAACCGGAATACAACAATCGAAAAACTGGGGAAGCAATCCATAATCTGATCAGAAAAGCCAACGACAAGGAGATCGGTCTCTTCCACAACAATCGTCGAGAAGAACCCGAAGCCTTTGACAAGGGCATCGAGTTGATCAAGAAAAACAGACTCAGCATGAAGCTGGTTGATGTTGAGTTTCAGTTCGATCGGCGTAAAATGACCTTCTTTTATACAGCAGAAGAACGGGTTGACTTTCGTCAGTTGGTCAAAGATCTAGCCTATGTTTTCCGCACTCGCATTGAGATGCGCCAGATCGGTGTAAGAGATTATGCCAGGCGTCTTGATGGACAGGGACCCTGTGGCCAACAACTTTGCTGCTCCCGCTTCATGGACGGATTTGAGCCTGTCACTACCCAATATGCCAAGGATCAAAATTTACCCATCAATCCCAGCAAGCTGAGCGGAGCTTGTGGAAAGCTGAAGTGCTGTTTATGCTTTGAATGGAATTTTTATAGCGAATCTCTGAAAGATTATCCCGCAATTGGTATTCCAGTTGATACAGCTGAAGGAATGGGCACGCTCATATCAAACGATGTCCTGAATGGCAGATGTACAGTTCACATGGAACAGGGCGGGACAGAAGTTTTTGACATAGAAACAATTAAAAAAGTCCTGCAAAAAATGGACGCTGACTATAAAGAGAGAAAGAACTAGGACTTCATGTCACGATTTTACCTTACCACTCCCATCTACTATGTGAACGATGAGCCTCATATTGGTCATGCCTACACTACCATACTCGCTGATGTTGTCGCACGTTTCCATCGTGCCCTGGGCGATGACACCTACTTTCTCACTGGAACTGATGAGCATGGTCAGAAAGTCCAGCAGGCCGCAGAAAAACGTGGTGTTGATCCACAGCAGCATGTGGATGAATTCGTTGTGCGGTTTCAGGAAAAGTGGGATGCCCTGAATGTCAACTATGACCAGTTTATTCGTACAACTCAGGATAAACATAAAGCCGTGGTAACTCATCTGCTTCAATTGCTCTGGGACAAAGACTTGATCTACAAGGACACCTACGAAGGCTGGTATTCTGTTGCAGAAGAAAGATTTCTGACCGAAAAAGAATATGAGGAAGGTGAATGGCGGGATGTAAAACAGCTGTCTGAAACCAACTACTGGTTCAAGATGTCGGCCTACCAGGAGGACCTGGTCAATTACATTCATGATAATCCTGATTTTATTCAGCCGGATTTCAGAAAAAATGAAGTCCTTGGTTTCCTCAAGCAGGAGTTGGGCGACCTGTGTATATCCCGGCCAAAAGCCAGATTGAGCTGGGGTATTGAGCTTCCCTTTGACTCGGAGTACGTGACCTATGTCTGGTTTGATGCTCTGACCAACTACATTTCAGCCATTGGATATCCAGACCAGAAAGAAGAATTTGAGAAGTGGTGGCCTGTGGATGTCCATCTTATTGGAAAGGATATTCTAACCACCCATGCCGTATATTGGCCAACCATGCTCATGGCGGCTGAACTTCCCTTGCCTAAAACAATTTTTGCCCACGGCTGGTGGTTAATGGGTGATGCCAAGATGTCAAAATCCCTTGGGAATGTTATAAGACCTTTAGACCTGGCAAATGAATATGGCGTGGATGCCCTGAGATATTTTCTTATGCGTGAAATGACTCCGGGACAGGACGCCAACTTCACCATGGATGCCTTTATTCTCCGTTATAATTCTGATCTGGCCAATGATCTAGGCAATCTTGTTAATCGGATCACCAAACTGATCGCTCGAAATTTTGATTCCATCCTCCCCGATCCCGGTGAGTCCACCCCTGCTGATGCAGACTTGATTCAACACGTGAATGGATTACAGCAAAAAGTAAGGGATGAGCTGGACAAATTACGGGTCAATTACGCCATCACGCATGTTTTCGATGTTCTAAGGGAAATCAATCGCTATCTGGAAGAGAACGCCCCTTGGAAGTTGATGAAAACCGAAAAAGAACGCGGTGGAGCTGTTCTATATAATGCGGCAGAAGCTTTGCGCTTAAGCGCCGTTCATCTGTATCCCGTGATGCCTGATAAAATATCAAAATTGCTAAAGATCATGGGTTCATCCGCGACGGCGCGTTTTAGTGAAGACAGCTGGTTCGATTGGGGACACGTTAAACCGGGAATAAAATTGGGTACAACGCACGGATTATTTCCCCGTATTGAAGTAAAAGAAGTCCCGGTTGAGGAGGAAGCTAAACTGGATCTGAAGCCTGAGATCACTTTTGAAGACTTTAGCAAACTGGATATTCGCATGGTTAAGATCGTTAAGGCTGAGAAACACCCCAATGCTGACAAACTTCTGATGCTTCAGGTAGATCTGGGGACAGAACAGCGGCAGGTAATCGCTGGTATTGCCGATCATTTTGCACCAGAAGATCTGCTTGGCAAAACGGTTTCAATTATTGCCAATTTGAAACCCGCTAAGATTCGGGGGGAGATTTCCCAAGGGATGATCCTGGCTGCAGAAGATGAATCAAGTGTATCACCCTTGATCCCGTTAAAGGATGTCGAACCAGGTTCAAAGGTGCGTTAATCCCTTATTTTATCATCATCTAGGCGGGGATTCGAATCCCCGCATGGAACAAATAACAATAAAACATGACTTTCATTGATACTCACTGCCACTTGAACATCGAACCTCTGCTTGAAAAGGTAGACGAGGTTTTGGAAAATGCTGAGCAAGCAGGTGTTGAGAGATTGATCGTCATCGGGATCGATATCGCTACCTCCGAAATAGCCGTAGAATTAGCTGAAAGATATCCTCAAGTTTTTGCTTCTGTGGGAATTCACCCCAATGATTGTAGTAAAGCACCCGATAACTGGCAAAATCACATTGTTGACATGCTTGATCACCCCAGAGTGGTCGCTGTTGGTGAAACCGGTCTGGATTATTACTGGGATGATTCACCTGTTGATCTGCAAAAGATCTTTTTTCGGGATCATTTAGACCTGGCGTTGGCGACAGGGAAACCAGCCGTTATCCATAACCGCAATGCGGACCAGGATGTTTTGCAGCAGGTTCTGGAGCATGGCAACAGCCGCGGTGTATTTCATTGCTGGCCCGCTGCCTGGGATATTGCTAAACCTTTGCTTGAAAAAGGATATCATATCTCCTTTACGGGGACCGTGACTTTCAACAATAACACTCTTGTGCAAGAAGTTGCTGCCCAAATGCCTCTGGAGCGACTCATGCTGGAGACTGACAGCCCCTTCCTCACACCGGCTCCCCACCGTGGGAAACGTCCCAACGAACCTAAATACCTGCCCCATGTTGCGGAAAAGATCGCTGAGCTGCGGGAGCTTTCTATAGAAGAAGTTGCCAATAAAACCACCCAAAACGCAGCATTCTTCTTTGGACTTAATGATGCTCTGTAAGGACATTTTTGTCTCTGAAATTGTACGGACGCAGCATGCTGCGTCCCTGCGGGAATCTTGAACAATGGGCTTAAGACCTGACATACGAGCCTTCAAAAAATGGGGACAGAACTTTATCACTGAACCCGCCCTTCTGGATAAGCTTGTTCGAACCGTCGTTCCACAAGCAGATGATAGAATGGTGGAAATCGGTCCCGGTTCCGGCGCTTTAACCCGCTTGTTTGCTCCACTGGTAAAATCACTTCATGCCATAGAAATTGATGAACGCATGGACGAATATCTGAAGCCCATCAAAGCTGATATTCCGACCTTTTCTTATGAGTATAAAGATTTCCTCAAGTGGACGCCCCCCACCGAACTGGGAACCTTCCGAATCATAGGTAATATCCCTTATTACATCACCTCTCCCCTTATCCTCCAGGCTTTTGAGCACCAAGCGCGTATCAGGGATGTGCATTTTCTCATGCAGAAGGAAGTGGGAAAACGACTTGTGGCACCCCATGGTTCAAAACAATATGGGATTTTGTCTGTCTATGCAGCTCTTTTCGCAAAAACCGAATATCTCTTTGATATCAGCCGGAATGTCTTCTTCCCGATTCCGGATGTAGACTCCTGTTTCGTACGCTTTTCTTTTGATCTTGATGATCCCGTCTCCGCTGATATCGAGCCAAATCTAAGAGTGGTCATTCGCACCGCCTTCAACCAGCGACGGAAGACCCTTCGAAACAGCTTGAAGAAAATTTTAAAAGAGAGACCCAGTATAGAGGGTAGCTTTGATTTAAATCTGCGCCCGGAGCAGATCAGTCCCCGGGAATTTTTAAAACTAACGAGGCTTATTTATTACAGTTGAAATCTTGTTTTAGGGGAAAATTATGAAACATCGTCGATTGCTCGCCATCCTTTTAATCACACTGACCTACAGCTCTGGTTTTTCCATGAGCAAAGCCGACAAACCAGTGCAAGCCATTCAAGCTGATATCAAGCTCTTGGAAACCTGGATCAAAGCCCAACAAGAATTCCGTGATATCCCGGGTATTAGCGTGGGTTTAGTGTATGATCAAGAATTGGTCTACAGTAAGAGTTTCGGATATTCAAATCTAGACAAAGAAACACTTCTGACCCTTGATGTTCCTTTCCGGATCGCCTCTATCACAAAGACCTTCACTGCAACGGCGATTGTACAACTCAGAGACGCTGGAAAACTGAAGCTTGATGACCCGGTTAAAGACTATCTCCCCTGGTTCAATATTTCTCAGCGTTTTCCGGATCAGCCGCCCATCACCATCCGACATCTACTTACCCATTCATCCGGTTTACCCCGTGAGGCTGACTTCCCTTATTGGACGGATCACAAATTTCCCACCATGGAGCAGATCAAAATCACCCTGAAAACCCAGGAGACTATCTACCCACCTGGAACCCAGGTAAAATATTCCAATCTTGGCTTATCCCTAGCTGGAGAGATTGTGGCGGTGGTATCCGGACAGAGCTATGAAGATTATATAAAAACCCATATTTTTGATCCACTGGATATGAAGGGAAGCTCAGTTCTTCCTGATGATTCCTACCAGCAACTCCTGGTTACACCCTATTCACACAAACTTGAGGGTGCTAAACATGAGATCGAAGAATATACAGAAACAAAAGGTATTGCAGCTGCTGCAAGTATTGCATCAACAGTATATGATCTTGCCAACTATGTAAGTCTTCAGTTTCGCGAGGATGATCAGAGTGAATCGGCTGTTCTTAAGGGCAGTTCTCTTAGAGATATGCATCGTGCCCAATTCATGAACTCCAGTTGGTCCAGCGGGTGGGCTTTGGGTTGGTCTGAATGGCACAGAGGCGGGAAATCCGTGAATGGTCATGCCGGTTGGGTCGGCGGAAATCGAACCCAGATCATGTTTATTCCAGAAGACAAGGTTGGTGTTGTCGTTCTGACCAATTCTGATGATGGGGAGCCAAGCTTTCTTGCCCGCCATATCCTGGATCATATGGGACCTGTATTGGTCAACAATTTTGCACCTCCAACTCCAGATCAGGATTTTGATCCTGCCTGGCAAAAGTATGTTGGTACCTATGTGGAACCGGGACCTTATTACACTGTGGTACTAATCCGCAATAAGCAGTTGGTGATGAGCACGCTCAGTTATCCACCAGAGGATGCGCCAGATAGTGAGGTGGTCGAGTTAACACCCGAGGGCACCAATAGCTTTCGCATGACCGGTGAAAACGGAAATGGTGAGCTTGTCATCTTTCAATATGATGAAACGGGGAAAATTTATCGGGTTAAGGTGGGTAGCAACTTCATCTATCCGGAAGCCTTGTTTGGGAAATAAGGTTTTTCAAGAGAGCTGTCAAATTCTGCTCAAAAAAAGGACAAGTACTGCCATGGCGATGAGAACAAATAGTTGAGCGCCATATTCTTTCTTTTCTTCCATCGTTCTATTCTCCACTTTTCACCCCTGGTTCATACTTCTGTTGGATGTAAATATGGAGAATTAGATGGAACTTTACGTGTGCCTGCTCACATGTGAAGGATCTGTGTGTCCTGGGTCAACTCAGATCAAAAAGCGCTTTGCCTTCCCAAACCTGCTTACCTGCTTGATCACTGGCGATTGATCGCTGAATTGCAGCTGCAACAGTGGCAGCTTGAATGGGTCTGTATTTCCAGGGAATGAGGGAAGCAAGAGGCTTCATGAAAATTTTGCCTGCAAACTCACCTGGACGGCTTTCCTCTCGATCCCCCAGCAACATACTTGGTCTTAATATGTGCAAGGCCTCAAACCCTACATCGTCAAGCGCCTCTTCCAGCAAGCCCTTGGTTCTACTGTAGAAGATTGAGGATTGAGCACTGGCTCCCACAGAAGAGATCAATATCATTCTCTGACACCCCTCCTCCTGGGCAATTCTTGCAATGGCCAAAGGCAGATCATGATCTACCCGGGTGAATTCCTCTTGAGAACCTGCGGTTTTTATGGTTGTCCCCAATGCACAAACCAGGACATCGGCTTTTAAATCATTTCTCATTGCAGACAGATCTGAGAAGTCATGGATTACCTGATTGATGAACGGTTTGCCGTCTAGGCTGGATATGAGCCTTCTGGTAATGGCGTTGACAGATTGATATTCACCCTCTCGGATGCTTTCCAGAAATTGCTTGCCAATGAGGCCAGTTGAACCAATGACTGCTATATTGAGCGACATCTCATCCCCTTATTTGCGGACATACGTGAAATCGTATTCTACTGTCCAGGTTTTTTTGTTATCAGAGCTCCACGCCATGATATTCTCCAACCAATACTGCTGTGGGTTTGTTAAAATCTAAATTGGTGCTTCACGAATTCATTTGTATAAACCTGTATGGCTCGCAACGCTCGCTGAAAACAGGTTTACTCCAGCTCTTCCTGTTCCCACTCCTGTATTTTTTTCTTACCCCGCCGGCGCTTGAGAAACCAGGCCAAGACAACGATGAGGGGTGATATCGCCCATAATATCCCTGGAATCTGAGAGATCTTGAAAAACCAGAATCTGGCTTCCAGGTCCTTTCTCCAGGCAATTTCAAAATCAATGAGACTCTCGCCTGTCTCCTGTAGAAAATGCTCCCGGAAACCCAAGTCATCGTTTTTTAATAGATATGGCAATATTGAAGCCCCTTGCCGCTTGATCAAGAAACGCGTCGCATCCAAGGCTTGACCATAAGCCAGGCTGGCTCGTTTATGATTAAAGCTCAGGATCACGTCCATGTCCACCAGGGGTATGAGTTTGCCTCGTGCAGTGGCTGTTCCCAGCTCCATGAATCCACCCCAGTCCATTTGACCCGCTTGACTTTGAGCCAATCCCTCATTGAGCCATACGGGAATACTCACAGAATTCTGACCAAGCAGGGCATGAAACAGCTCATGCCTGAGTGTGGATAACCATTGACGTCGATTGCTTCCGAATATGTGGATTTCTGATCCTGCCCGGGCGATACCGGCGCTCCAATAAGGTACGGCGTGGAGTCGTGGCCCCAGAGACTCTTGATCATAGTAGAAATAGATGCTTAAGGTCTTGTCTAACTCAAGACCATATTTAGAAACATAGCTTCTCCGTTCCTCATCAACGATCCTAAGAGCCTCTTTGAGCAACGTTGAGTCACCTTTATCGCTATAGAGGGCAATATTATCTGAACTCAGCCGGAGATAATCAGCCTGGACAAGCGAAACCCCAATACAGAGAATGAGTATGATGAGAATGATTTTTTTCATAAGGAGGTATAAAGGTAACCCTGAAATTCAGGGAGAGGTTTAAAAAAGGATGGATTTAGAGGATCTGATATGGATCCACATCAACAGAAACACGGACATTGCGGTGCTGTGAACGTTTTAGGACATGGGCTGCCGCCTGGCGTAAGATCGTTCCTTTTTTATCGTTTTCCTTACTGCTTTTCAGAACCAGTTTCCAGTTATACCCCATATGGCTCTTTTCGATCATGGCTGGTGCAGGCCCCAGGATATCCAGCTCCTTTTTGCCCTGCAGACCCTGCATGGCATGTTCTGCCAGGCCCATGACCTCGTCCCTGGATTTCCCCTGAAAGCTGAAAGATATCATCCTTGAAAACGGTGGATAGTTCAAGGTACTTCTATCGCTGAGTTCGCTATTATAAAAAAGTTTTACATCGTGGCGGGTGGCGCACTGAATGGAAATATCATCCGGCATCCAGCTCTGAACAACAACTCTTCCCGGGAACTCTCCGCGACCAGAACGTCCTGAAACTTGATACACCAACTGAAAAGTTCGCTCACGCGCCCGGAAATCAGGAAAATGCAAACCGGAGTCTGCGTTGATAACACCGACCAGGACCACATTCTCAAAATCCAAACCCTTGGCGATCATCTGCGTCCCCAGCAGGATCTTATACTGTCCTCTGGCAAAATCTCCCAGCAGCTTGGTGTGGGAGCCCTTAGCGCGAGTTGTATCCATATCCATGCGACACACCGGCACACCTGGAAATTGTGTTTCAAGAGCTTCCTCTATTAGCTGGGTTCCAATGCCGCCAAATTTTAATTCCGTTGAATGACATTCCGGACAAGTCACAGGGGGAGGTGCCTGGTAATCACAAAAATGGCAGCTCATCTTATTGCCAATCTTATGATAGGTAAGAGATAGATCATCATTGGGACAGGACATGGTCCAGGTGCAGTCACGGCAGGTAATAACCGGAGCGTAACCTCGACGATTCTGAAAAAGAATGACCTGTTTATCAGCATCCAGGGTCTCATGTATGGCTTCAACCAATTTCCTGGAAAAGGGATTGGTATAATCCTGGGTTTCCTCCCGTTCCTTACCCATATCTATCAGATCAACGAGGGGTGGTTTAGCCCTTTCCCAGCGCTTGGTGAGGTGGAGGCCTCGATATCGATCCGAACTTAAATTGTAATAGCTTTCCAGGGCTGGCGTGGCTGATCCCAGAACGACGACAGCATTTTCTTCCCGACCTCTGACCAGAGCGACATCCCTGGCATGATAACGGGGCTCACTGTCCTGCTGCTTGTAGCTATTTTCCTGTTCCTCATCCACGATGATGAGGCCCAAGTCTCTAATGGGGGTCAGAACGGCAGAACGGGCACCCACAACGATCTTAAAGTGATCCTTCTGGATCTGCTGCCAGGTCCATAATCTTTCTGCACCCCTTAGACCCGAATGCCAAAGGGCGACGATATTTCCAAATTTTGACTGAAAACGGTAAGCGATCTGAGGCGCCAGGGCAATCTCGGGAACCAGAACGATGACGGAGCGCCCCTGTTGCAGAGCGTGGGCAGCAGCTTCCAGGTAAACTTCTGTTTTTCCACTGCCGGCAACACCAAAAAGTAGATAGGGAGTGAAGGCCTTTTCATCCAGTGAGCGTTTGATCTCACCAAAGGCAATGGCTTGTTCTGGATTCAGCTTGATCTCTTTTTCCGGGGGGCGATGATAATCTTTTAGCGGGTCAATATCTGGTTCCACTTCCTGAACACTGACCAGGCCGCGAAGATCAAGCTTGTGAATCACGTCCGCGGTGACCTCGAACTCCTCTTTTAATCGGGACATGGAGATTCCCTCGGGAAAATCGTTCAATATCTGAAACGCATTCACTTGAGCATGGGCTCTTTCAGGAATCTCGGCCTCTCTCCCCAAGTCGGGAGTGATGAGAAAATTCTTACTCCGGCGCCTTTTAAACGAGAAATCATTTTCCAAATCCAGCATGCCTTGTCGTTGGAGTCTTGCGATCCAAACAAGGGTTTCCTCGGCACCAAATTTTCGCTTTAGAATGGAGAGCTTGCTGACCTTTTGCTGAACTAGATAGCCTGTAAAATCATCCTGCTTGCCCAGTAGAGGGCTGGCTGTAACGATGACCTCCTTTTTCATGCGGGCATCTGAGGGAATGGCAGATTGGATGACTTTGCCAAAGGGTGTGAAATAGTAGCGGCTCATCCATTTGAGCAGTTTAATCAGGGGTTCATTAAAGACGGGGACAGGATCCACAATATTCTCGAAACTCTTTAGCTTGCCAGTATAGTTCTCCGGTGGATCAGACTTGATCTCAATGATCATGCCCTGTTGTTTCCGTCTTCCCAGGGGCGCGATGACTCGCTGTCCCACCTGGACTACATCGCTCAGTCCCTCAGGAATGCTGTAGGTGAAAGCCTGTTCCAGGCTGAGCGGAAAAACGATCTCTACGAACATGTGCTTGTTGGGGTCAGTCAAGATGAATGCACCCATTGAAAAATTTCCATCATATAAAATGAAGTCTCCGTGTGATAAAATGAAGTCTTATTCAGAGCAGGCGGTTGGCAAATTGAAAGTAATCTACAATCCAGGTCTATCAAAAGCACTTTTTACGTAAGCGAAAGCATCAGCGTAGCAAAGTTGCCTTTATTGTTTGACTAAACGTAGCGCTTTGAAAATTAATAAAATAGATTCCGGAGGGCAGGGTATTCCCTTGCGCATCATTTCCGTCCCACCGGAAACTATAGTCTTGTCCATCTGGATGATCAGGTAAACTCCTCTTCCACACTTCCTGCCCATTTATTGAATAAATACTTAATTCAATATCAGACCTCTCTTCTAAGGAATACAGGATAGTTGTACTGGGATTAAAGGGGTTGGGGAAAGCTTTTAAAATAGTGAACGATTCCGGTTTAACCTGTTCATGCTCAACGAACACAACATTCAAGGGGCCATAATAGTAGAGTCTTGAGGTTTGACCATCACTGGTGACAATCATGCTGTGGGGGGTATCATCTTTTGCCGTGATCTGATGGTTAATGTAAGTCTGTGGTCCAAAAAATTTAATGATGGTATCTGTCGAAGTAACTGTCAAAGATCCTCGATCAATGCTATGTCTAACAACGGCTGACCAGTTGGAATAATTTGAACTACTACTGTCGATTAGTACGGGTACTTGCAGGAAAATATTCCCTTCCCCCACAATGATCTGCTGCTCGGGAAGGTATTCCAGGCTGGTAGTGGTTTTAGAATAGAAATTAGTTACCTGGGATACATAGCCGCTATAGGGATTGTATTCCAAAAAGAACAGATCTGGAGTATTCGGTTCCCTCCAGAGCATGATAAAACTACTGTCCGTGGTCAAAAGCCTCAGATTGGATTTTGGTGCCGGCAGCACCGAGTCAAGCTCAAACAGAAGCTGTTCATTATCAACGCAAACCAGACCAAAGACAGTTCTGTCTGCTGAATGAATGACAGCTGCCATTAGATTTGAGTTTTGAATTCGTGCATCCGTATATAAAAACTCTGCTGAGTCGGATCTCCACAATGTGTCGAATGACGTTTCGAAGCTAGGATTAATGATAGGGGGAGTATACAGCCTGTAATTTTTAAAAAAGACTGCCTCGGCGAAGTCGTATGTGGAAGTGTCTAGGACGACTCCAAATGAGGAGGCTGTACTGTCTGAGGTTTTCCATATTTTCCCAATATATGCCTGTTTGAACCATCCTGTATATTGGATGATTGATCCGGCTCCCGAGTAATTTCTACTTGATAAGGCTTTGTGGGAGTATCCACCAATATCAGAATAATACGTTGTTTGCACTTCCAGTGTATTCCCTATAACCCTGCAGATCCTTGGAGAGGACCAGGCTTCAAAATAGTTATCATTTCCAATTTCATCCCTCTGAGCCTCTATTCCGGAAGCATATCTTTTTAAATAATGTCGGAAACGTAAGTCTTCGCGTGTTGTGGTATAAAGAGCCCAGAAACTTCCTGACGAATCAATGACGCATGAAAAATCTTCATGATAGCTCGTAAAGGATTCATTGTTCTCAGCAAAAAGAGTTTCCAGCACCACCAATTCATCTGCATACAGATTGCTGCCGAGAAGAAATATGATTAAAAAGATGATTCTGCTTTTCACAAGCCCCCCTTTCTCGGCTATTTTTTGATTAGCTGAGAAATCCTGGCTCCCAGATAAAGCGAGAGACCTTGAACAATAATGATGGGTCCTAGACTATTGGGCTCTGCGATGGAGAAAAAGGAGAGGAGCATAAAACTTATGCCAAAGGGACCCAAACCATAAAGCCCCACAGCCTTCAAAAGCTCTCTCTCATCAAAATTTCGGATATGTTCTGGGAGACTGCGTCCAAACTTGAAAACACGCTGTATGATCCGATAAAGGGTGAGCATAAACGCCCAGACACCCGTGGAAAAAAGCATAAGCATCACGAGCCAGGTCCGTGATGCCTCCATGGCATTGCTCCTGATATACCAACTATCAATAAGTCCAGCCAGAATACCGGCCAGAAGCAAACCCGCCCTAAATTGAAAGGGTTTTCCAAGCATAAAATCGACGATCGCTATTTTTAGCTTATTCATTTATCCTGCATTTTGCACGCTAGAAAAATTCTGGCAGAATATAAGCACTGACATCAGCTCTTTTTGAATTATTCCATCCCTTCACCTCGGTTAGAAATAAGCTAAAATTTCTAAGCTTTACCCTAGCTTACCCCTGCCTCGACTCTTTTAACGGCGTTAAAAGGGGTGTTTTGGAAGAAAAAGTACATTTTGGACCAAAACCATGCAGGTTCAAGCTTTGATATGCCCCTGTCAAAGATTAGTTTGGTTTGCTAGTTTAAGGACAGAGAAAAACCTGACAATCGGAGATAAAAACCATGCAGTTTACCGTTGATTCATCAACACTTTTACACGGCTTGCAAAAGGTAGCGCGTGTCAGCCCTACACGCTCAACCATGCCAATACTCAATCATATTCTCTTTACAGTGCAGGGGAACTCTCTCTCCATGCGCAGTACAGATATTGAAATTACCTATACGCTAAGTCTCGATGTGAGGGGTGATGAAGACGGAGCTGTTGCGCTCCCCGTCCGACTGCTTCAGGAGATCACCAATGAGCTGCCCGATACTGAATTGACCTTTGCCTGGGCTGATGATAATCGGGTAACCCTGTCTACATCAGGAGGTACTTATAAGATCGTGGGTCGCCCTGCTATGGATTTCCCAGAGGCTCCGGAATTAGGTCCGGCCAGCAGCCTTGAGATCAAGTCAAGCGTCCTTAAGCGAACGGTGGACAAAACAGTCTTCGCCGTTTCAAAGGATGAATTGAAACCAGCCCTGCTAGGTGTTCTTTTTGAATTAAAGAAAGACCAAATTCGCGCTGTTGCAACAGATGGTCACCGTCTGGTCAAATATAGCAACCGCGATTTTACCTCTCCTGATTTTGAAGCAAACATCATTGTTCCTCCAAAATTTCTTTCCCTGATCCAGTCTTTTCTGGATGATGGTGATTCCATTAATCTCGCTGTGGGTGAAAAATACATCAGTATTTCCACCGAGACCGCCACGCTCTACTCACGTCTCATCGATGAACAATATCCGGACTATAGTTCAGTGATCCCCTCTTCAAATGACAAGACAGTAACCCTCTCCAGTAACGAGCTGGTGACCACAGTACGCCGCGTATCCATCTTCTCAAACCGGACCACACATCAGGTTGCTCTCAAGTTGCATCCTGGATATCTGGAAGTCTTTACGGAAGATCCAGAAGCCAGCACCAGCGCTAAAGAACAGGTCCTGGCCGAGTATGATGGCGAAGAACTCACTCTGGGCTACAACTCCATTTATCTGAAAGACATGCTCAAGAATGTGGAAACGGATCGCGTGGTTTTCAAATTAGGTTCAGAGATCGGTCCTGGATTAATTCTTCCCGAAGTCCAGGCTGATAAAGAAGAATTAGTAATGCTCCTGATGCCCATAAGGCTTCAGGGCTAGTCGGATCTTGTAGCGGGACAGCCGGTTTTTAAACTAATTCCAACACCACGGGATATAGGGACAAGTCGGGCAGCTTGCAAAAGTGAAGTGTTGAAAGATACTATATGATAATCAGCAAATCTTCCCTGCCGCATCAGGTATGTTAATCAAAACCCTCACCATGATCAATTTTCGTAAATACGAGCAGGTTTCCATGAGTTTTGGGCCACATACCAATATTCTTCACGGAGAAAATGGGGCTGGAAAGACCACGCTCTTAGAGGCTATTCACAGTCTTGCCTATACTCGCAGCTTTAAGACGCGACTGGATGCTGACCTTACCCGCCATGGACAAAAAGGGTATCAGCTCAAAGGTACTTTTTCCGATCACGAAGGTGTGGATCACGAGGTGAGACTCAAGCTGGAGTCTGCCCGCAAAAAATTACTCAGTGTCGATAATAAAAATCTGACGAGTAGAGCTCAGATCATCGGGAAATTTCCCTTAGTATCATTGACTCCCGAGGATAGTGACCTGACCTTTGGTGCACCTGAAAATCGTAGACTTTTCTTTAATAAACTGCTTTCCCAGGTGGATCCAAAATATCTGGAACAACTTCAGGTATATGCCCGCATTCTTAAACAGCGGAATGCCATGCTTCATGCCTATTCCAATAATGGAAAGGCCATTGATCGTATACTCATGGCAACCCTGGATGATCAACGGGCAAAAGTTTCGGCTCAACTGCATGAGGCCCGCAGCAAGCATGTCACCGAGTTTAAAAAGCTACTCTATAAAGCCTATGATGAGCTGGAAGAGGACAAGTCTCTGAAGATGGCATTTATTTCAAATGTTCGGACCACTGCTGGTGATCCTGAATCTCATTATCGTCAGGCTTATCAGGACTCCCTGTCTGAAGATATGCGCAAAGGAATGACCACTCGAGGACCCCATCGGGACATGTTCACCTTTTATCTGAATACAAAAGACCTGCGAAAATTTGGTTCTCAGGGTGAGCATAAGCTGGTTCTGGTGGCCATAAAATTTGCTGAGGGTCGTTTTCTCGAAAATTTCCTGAATGAAGCCCCGGTCTTTTTGCTGGATGATCTCTTTGCTGAGCTGGATGTGAAGCGCAGTATGATGATCGTGGAAAGTCTCAGGGGTGAACATCAGATATTTATCACCGCTACCGATTTGGCCGACCTGAGAAATCATGGTCTCAATATTGAGGGTGATTCGCTGCAGCTCATTGATGCTGAAGGAATCCAGGCTAATGTCTAGATCAGAGTCCATCGGGAATGTCTTTGCCCAGCTTTTTAGAGATCTGGGGATTGACACGGCGATTCAGCAGAACGTGGCGGTTAACCGTTGGGATGAGATCGTCGGAGAGCGAATTGCCGAGATTTCTGAGGCAGAAAAAATTGAAAAGGGCGTCCTGTTTGTGAAGGTCGATTCGCCCGTTTGGAGAAATGAACTGGTATTTATGAAAGCCAGCCTAATAAAAAACGTTAATGATGCGTTAGCAAAAAACATAGTTAAGGATATCAAGTTTACATGAGTGATAAACAAATAAAGACTGCAGAAAAAGGATATAGCGCTGAAAGCATAACCGTTCTCAAGGGTCTTGAGGCTGTTCGCAAAAGACCCGCTATGTACATCGGCGATATTGGTAAAAGAGGTCTCCATCACCTGGTTTATGAGGTGATTGATAATTCCATTGATGAAGCGCTTGCAGGACATTGCGATACCATCACTGTCATTATTGGTGAAGGTGAGATCATTACCGTAGAAGACAACGGTCGTGGTATCCCTGTTGATATGCACAAGGAAGAAAAACGACCTGCCGTAGAGGTTGTTATGACCTCACTACATGCTGGCGGTAAATTTGACAAAGACTCTTATAAAGTGTCTGGTGGCCTCCACGGTGTTGGTGTTTCTGTTGTGAATGCCCTGTCTGAATGGCTTCAGGTCGAAGTCTATCGAGATGACTCAGTTTATGAGGTTGGTTTCAAAAAGGGCATCATGAGCGAGAGCCTGGCCGTCAAAGGAAAAACGAAAAAGCGTGGCACCAAGGTCACCTTCAAGGCCGATGATAGTATTTTTACCTACAATGTCTTTGACTGGGACGTGCTTGAAGATCGTATCCGTGAACTGGCCTTTCTAAATAAGGGTCTGACCATCACAATGAAAGATGAGCGTGTCGGCGAAGAAGGCCGCTCACAGACATATCTTTACGCTGGCGGTCTAAGACACTTCATTGAGTACCTCAACGAGAATAAACATGCTCTTCACCCCCAGGTAATTGTCATCGAAGGCGAAAAAGATGATGTTCCCATAGAGGTCGCCTTTCAATACACGGATAGTTACACAGAGAATATTTTGAGTTATGTAAACAACATTAATACCATTGAAGGTGGAACCCATCTATCAGGTTTGAGAACAGCCTTGACACGAACCCTGAACAACTATGCTACCCGTAACAACTTGTTCAAAAAGACCAATACCACCTTGAGTGGTGATGATGTTCGTGAGGGCTTGACTGCTGTTATCTCAATCAAGGTTCAAGAACCTCAATTCGAAGGCCAGACCAAAACAAAACTGGGCAACGGAGACGTCAAGGGTACTGTTGATTCTTTTGTCAGTGATCAGCTTAGCGATTTTCTGGAGCAACACCCTGCCATAGCCAAGCGAGTCATCGAAAAAAGTCTCATGGCTGCCCAGGCTCGTGATGCTGCCCGCAAAGCCCGAGAATTAACGCGGCGTAAGAGCGCTCTGGAAAGTGGCGATCTACCGGGCAAGTTGGCTGATTGTTCGACAAAAGATCCTTCTCTCTGTGAAATTTATCTGGTTGAGGGAGATTCTGCTGGGGGTTCTGCCAAGCAGGGTCGTGACCGACGCTATCAGGCAATTCTACCCTTGAGGGGTAAGATCATTAACTCAGAGAAGGCTCGAATCGATAAGATTCTGGGTAACAATGAAATCAGGATGATGATCACAGCCTTCGGAACTGGCTTCAAGGAAGATTTCGACCTTGAAAAGCTTAGATATCACAAGATTGTGATCATGACAGATGCTGATGTGGATGGGGCACATATTCGGACCCTGCTATTGACCTTCCTGTTTAGATATTTACCGGAATTGATCATCAATGGTCATGTCTATATCGCCATGCCCCCACTGTATCGGGTGAGTGTGGGTAAAAAGGAAAAATACTGCTATGATGATGAGGAACGTGACATTGCCATTAAGAAACTGACCGATGGTGGTGATCCCTCCAGAGCGAAGATCCAACGCTATAAAGGTTTGGGAGAGATGAATCCGGATCAATTGTGGAATACCACCATGGACCCGGAAATGCGGACCATGATGAGAGTCAATCTGGATGATGCTGCTGCAGCGGACAGGATCTTCTCAACCCTGATGGGTGATGTGGTAGAACCCCGTCGTAATTTTATCCAGTCCCATGCCAAGTATGTTACAAATATTGATATTTAGAGTTTACCGTGTCGTACTTCGACAGGCTCAGCATGACACTCTCTATGTCTCCCTGAGGCTCTCGAAGGGGACACAGCAAGGATAAATAAAGTTTTGATTAATACAGAAATAAAGAGGTATTGAGTTGGAGATACAAAGACAAAACATCCTGAACACATCGATTGAAGAGGAGATGAAAAAATCCTACATGGACTATTCCATGTCAGTCATTGTGTCGCGAGCGCTTCCTGATGTTAGGGATGGCTTAAAACCGGTTCACCGCCGCATTCTTTACGGGATGATGGAGCTGGGTGTGGGCTACAACAGATCATATAGAAAAAGCGCCAGAATTGTGGGAGACGTTATGGGTAAGTATCACCCCCACGGTGACTCTGCTGTTTATGATTCAATGGTGCGGATGACCCAGGAATTTTCACTTCGCTATCCTCTGGTAGACGGCCAGGGTAATTTTGGCTCCATTGATGGTGACCGCGCCGCTGCCATGCGTTATACCGAAGCTCGCATGATGCGAATTACCAGCGAAATGATGCGTGATCTGGAAAAGAACACGGTAAAATTCATTCCCAATTTTGATGAAAGCCTGAAAGAGCCAACTGTTCTTGCGGCAGTCATTCCAAACCTGCTTCTTAACGGAGCCAGTGGAATTGCCGTTGGTATGGCCACAAACATTCCTCCGCATAATATGAATGAGGTTATTGATGCCATCGTAAAACAGATCGACAATCCCGAGATCACCGTCTCAGAGCTCATGGAACATATCAAGGGACCGGACTTCCCTACAGCCGCAATTATTTACGGTGCAGCCGGCATCAAAGAGGCTTACGAGACTGGTCGTGGCAAGATCACCGTTCGAGCCCGCGCCAACATCGAAGAGCATAAGAATGGCCGCTTTAGTCTGGTTATTTCTGAAATTCCTTATCAGGTAAACAAATCTTCTCTCATCGAAAAAATTGTTGATCTGGTCCGGTCCAAGAAGGTAGAGGGCATTTCTGATATTCGGGATGAATCCGATAAAGATGGTATCCGTCTCGTTATCGAGCTGAAGCGTGATGTGGTTCCCGAGGTTGTCTTAAATCTTCTCTATAAGCATACTCAAATGCAAGAGACCTTTGGTGTCATTATGCTGGCGCTGGTTGACGGTCTTCCCAGGGTTCTTACACTTAAAGAAGTGATCACAGAATTTGTAAAATTTCGCCATGAAATTATCGTCAAGCGAACTCAATTTGAGCTGGATGAAGCAGAAGCCAGAGCTCATATTCTTGAAGGTTTAAAGATCGCGCTGGACAATCTTGATGCCATCATTAAAACCATCCGGGCGTCTAAAAATCCAGCTGAGGCGAAAGCATCCTTAATAAAGGGTTTTAGTCTCAGTGAGCTCCAGTCTCAAGCTATTCTGGATATGCGTCTTCAGAAACTCACTGGTCTAGAACGTCAGAAGATCACTGATGAGTATACGGAAGTTCTGAAACTGATCGCCCGCTTGAATGAGATCCTTAACAATCGCGGTTTGAGGATGGAGATCATCAAGACTGAACTTCGTGATGTGCAAGAACGATATGGTGATGAACGCCGCACAGAGATCGTCCCTGACGCTAAAGATTTTACTATTGAAGATATGATCGCTGAAGAGGAAATGGTTATTACCATCACTCACAATGGTTTTATCAAACGTTATCCTGTTTCAGGTTATCGCCGACAGAATCGTGGTGGCAGGGGCTCTGCGGGAGCCAAGGCTAAGGAAGAGGACTTTATTGAGCATCTCTTCACGGCCTCTACCCATGATTATATCCTGTTTTTCACTGATCGTGGAAAATGTCACTGGTTGCGAGTCCATGAGATCCCTCAAGCTGGTAAAGCCACTCGTGGTCGTGCATTGATAAACCTCCTACAGGTTGACCAAGGTGAGCAGGTCAGAGCATACATCACCGTCAGGGAATATGCTGAAGACCTATTCATCACCATGGCCACAGCAAAGGGTCTGGTTAAGAAAACCGTCCTCACAGCCTATAGCCGTCCCATGAAGGGTGGTATCTTCGCCATCGATATCAAGGAAGACGACGAACTCATCGACGCCAAGATAACCAGTGGCGAGAATGATATTATTCTCGGGACCAGCAATGGTATGTCTATTCGCTTCAGTGAAAACAATATTCGTCCGACGGGTCGTAAGACCATGGGTGTCAAGGGTATTGAACTGAAGGGAAATGACGATCGAGTCGTTGGTATGATCGTTGTTCGCAGGGAAGGCACCGTCCTGGCTGTCTCAGAACACGGCTTCGGAAAACGTACCGAAGTGATCAACTACCGGGTTCAGAATCGTGCTGGAAAGGGAATCATAACCATCAAAACAACCCCAAAGGTCGGCCACATGGTGGCCCTTCTGGAAGTTGTTGACAATGATGATCTCATGATCATAACCTCACGTGGGGTCCTGATTCGTCAACCAGTCTCCTCTATTAGAAGCATTGGGCGCAATACTCAGGGTGTCAAGCTTATCCGTCTGGATGAAAGTGACCATATTGCTGCTGTTACCCGTGTTCAAGAGGAAAAGGAACCTGAAGAAGCAGGGATAAGCGATGCTCAAATATTGGATGTTGAGCAGAAAGATATTTTTGATGGGAGCGAAGAAACACCGGAAAACTGATACGGAAATTGCCCTATGAGCCTCCTGGACTTTTCACAGCGATTAGAGCAGGTTCTGGAAAAGGTGGCCCATGCGGCCACTGTAGCCGGACGATCCATCAACGACATCACCCTGGTTGGTGTAAGCAAGCGTAAACCCATTGAAGAAATGCAAATGGCTTATGCTGCTGGTCTCCGTCACTTTGGTGAAAATCGCGCCCAGGAAGTTCGAGATAAGTTTCCAGCCTTTTCTCCAGATCAAATCACGCGACATTTCATCGGGCATTTGCAGAGCAATAAGGTCAAATATCTACCTGGAAGAGTAGACATGATCCATACTGTTGACTCCACCCGGATCGCTGATGTTATAGACCAGAAGTTTGGTGATCACGGAATTAAGATCCCCGTTTTGGTCGAGGTTAATATCAGCGCTGAGCTAAATAAAGAAGGTGTGGAGCCAGAGCAGGCACTTGAAATATCTTCCTACTGCGCCCAAAAACCCAATCTTGAGTTCCGGGGTCTTATGACTATTGGACCCCTGACGAATGACAGAGATAGGATTCGCCAGGCTTTTCGAGAGATGAAAGCTTTGAATGATGAGGTGGCGAAACAGCTGGATATTGCTAAGGATCAGGTCGTATTATCCATGGGGATGTCAGGAGATTTTGAAATTGCCATCGAAGAAGGCGCCACCCACATTCGGGTAGGAACAGCGATTTTCGGTGCGCGGGAATATTAAGCAAAGGAGCAGAGCATGGGACGCATAAGCCCTCAGGAAATTCGTGAACATGAGTTCAAGCAATCTGCCTTGGGATATAGTCGGGAACAGGTTAATCAGTTTCTAGTCGAAGTTGCTGATGAGATGGAAGCCTTGACCCGTGAGTTTGCTGAAATTTATCAGGAGAACAAAGAGGCTCTTTTGACGCTTCAGACCTATTCAAATGTGGAAGAGAGTTTGAAAGCTACCCTCGTCCAGACAAAAGAAACCGCACAGCTGTCACTAAAAAATGCTCAGACTGAGGCTGACAATATTTTACGAAAAGCCAATACTGAAAAAGATGCTCTGCTATTCAGTGCCAAGGAAGACCTGGCTTCTATTCAGTCAGACCTCCTGCATCTAAAAGCACAGCGGGAAGCCATGCTGGTTAAATTGAAGAGCATTCTCCGCTCCAACCTTGAGGTCTTGAATGAAGCCTATGTGGAGACTGAAGCCACAGAAGCTCTACGAAGTGACACAAAGGGTGTAAATGAGGAACGGATCGTTGATTTTTCCCAAACTGACATGATCGTAGAAGATCTGCCTCCGGTGCCTGATGAAATAGAAGAACCAGACATCATATTTAACGAGACGGAAGACTTCCGGGAAGAGTGAAACTACCCCGTATCATCTTTTGTGCTTCAGCTTTTGTTTCTGAGGTTTCGGAAAAATTTCCCGAGACTCAGGTTCAATCTTTTTCAAAGACAGCAGCAGAAAGCCGAACAGCTGTTTTCGCATTGGAAAAGCAAGCTGTGCCTTCAGCCTGGTTATTATATCGAACTCAGATTATCCCGGCTCATAACATGATTGTAAAGGATCACATCAACCTGTCTTCTGATAACCCCTTGATTGGTCCCAACAATTCAGAAATGGGTCCCCGCTTTCCAGATATGTCCTCGGTATATAGTGATAAGGATGGGGTCGTTGCTGTTTTTGGCGAGGATGTGGATCTAAAGAATTTTGATGAACCCTGGTTCAAAGTCCAGGCGGGAATCTGGGAGGCCGTTGCTTTGAAGCATCGTGGCTATTGCTTGCGGGCCTGGGTGATTGCTGATTTACATAAATGGATCAGTGAACAGATAGAAGATAGAAGATAGAAGATAGAAGATAGAAGATAGAAGATAGAAGATAGAAGATAGAAGCGTATTATCATGGGAACTGGCAAGTGTGAAAATATCTAACATATTTACATTTTCTTACTTATTATTTATAGACTTGTGAAGTGATTGACAAAGACTCAGCGTCTCAGCGTTCTCTGCGAGAGTGCTTTTATGAGGCCATCATTTTTTAAACGACCTTGCGGGGTCAAGTGGAGGAAAAATGCAAAAGAACAGTGTAAATAAAGTAATCCTTGTGGGGCGTTTAGGCCAAAAACCAGAATTAAAATATACAGCAAGTCAGCTTGCTGTTGTTAATCTTGGTGTTGCTACGACAGAGTCCCGTAAAGACAGAGATGGTAATTATAAAGATGAAACCGAATGGTCTCGAGTTGTGGTCTTTGGTAAAACAGCGGAATTTATTGCCAACTATCTAGATAAGGGCTCTCTCGTCTGTGTTGATGGTCGCCTGCAAACGCGTTCCTGGGAAAACAAAGATGGTGTCAAGATGACCACAACAGAAATTATTGCCAATACGGTGACCTCCCTCGGTGGTGGCGGTGGTGGCGGAGCCCAAAGTGGTGGACGTACTCCAGAGAGTGGAAGCTTTGGTAGCGGCTCTTCGCCTGAACCTGCTGGCAATCCCTTTGACGGTGGTGACGAGGACGAACCACTTCCATTCTAGGAATCACATTCCATGCCCACTCTGCCTAGCACCAGATAGTGAGCAATTTTACCAGGCCAAGTCGCGTAGCTTTCAGAGATGTTCGGTATGCGACCTGGTCTTTGTAAATCCAGATCATTTTTTAAGTGGTGCCGATGAGTATGAGCGATATGAGCTTCATAATAACGACGCTCATGATCCGCGCTATCGTACTTTTCTGAACAGACTACTAAAGCCCATCAGTGAAAGAATTTCACCTGAGTCCACGGGACTGGACTTTGGCTCAGGACCCACTCCTCTTCTTCAAGCGATGTTTGAAGAGCTGGGGCATCAGGTTTCCATTTATGATGTTTTCTATGCCCCTGATATGGTAGTTTTCAATAAACAGTATGATTTTATTAGCAGCTCTGAAGTTGTGGAGCACTTGCATAAACCAAATGAGGTTCTGCATCTCCTGTGGGCCGCCCTAAAACCTGGTGGACTGTTGGGGATAATGACCGCTTTGGTCAATGAAGATACTGATTTCAAATCCTGGTATTATGCTCGCGATCCAACCCATGTGATCTTCTTCTCAACACAAACATTTGAATGGCTGGCCAATGAATGGGGAGCCTCACTCTCTTTCGTTGGAGAAAGTGTTATCCTCCTTGAAAAGGGTGGCTCTTAAATTGAGAGTTTGATTACATTCTAAGTATGGCCGTCCCAAAATATATAGATGTCTTCCCTTTTGCGTATGTTGAGCAGACCATAAATTTCCTTCTATTACGACGAGCACATGACAACACCTACCCGGGAATATGGCAGGGCGTGGCCGGTAAAATAAAAACTGGAGAGGCTGCCTGGGAGGCTGGTCAAAGAGAACTTTTAGAAGAAACCGGCTTTGATCCCATCAATTTCTACACCCTGGATCATGTCTCTTCCTACTATCTCCATCGTTATGATGAGACCATTCACGTCCCTGCATTTATGGCGGAGGTGCCATACGAATCTCCGACACTCAGTGCGGAACATAATAAATTTCAATGGCTTCCACTTGAGGCCGCAGTGGAGACTGCTTCATGGGAACCCTACCGAAAAGCATTGCACTCCATACCAAAATTACTGGCTTCGTCGCCTGCCCTCGCCCTGGCAAAAATTTCTCTTAAAAATGAATAAATCTCTTAAAGTGTTGATTTTTTTATGCAAAACAGCTCATTTTTGCTCAAATTTTACACAAGATACAGAATCCCTTAGTTTTAAAACCACAATATATTGTGTCACTTAAAGCATTTTATTAAGTATCCGCTATAAGTGCCTAAAAAATAGTTGTATTTTCTTGACAAGATTTTAATAAGCCGCTAAATTCTACACGAATGCGGTGCAGGACAGATACATAACCGTATTAAAACTGGAAGCGATGTTAAGTCGGAAGAGGCTGCGTATGAAGCATTACAGCTTACAAGTACTGTTATTGGCTCTAACCTTGACGATTGTACAGTGTTCAATGTTCGGTGGTAAGTCATCACCGGAGGAAGAATCCTGGGAAGAATCTGCTGCTCAGCAGGACACAGTAAATCGTGCTGAAGCAACTGGGGTAGATGCAAACACCTCAGATGAATCTGCCTGGCGAAGTGGTGAACAAGCTGACAATCTGATCTACAATCTGGATAAGTTAAAAAACAAAGCTGCAGAGCAATCTGGCTCGAGTGAATTTGTTGCCAGCGAGATCAATTATGAAATAAAGCGCTTAGCTGCTGAATTAAAGTACGTCAAGAAAAAATTATCTGAGCTTCAAACCCAAAGTGAAGTTTGGACTAACCCATTAAGCATATATAGCAAGGAAGTACATCTAGAAAACGGAACAAAGCTTTTCGGAGATGTTGTTGATCAGGATAAGGAGAATATTCAAGTAAAGACCTTGATTGGAATCCTCTCTGTTTCCCGCGATCAGGTCCTTCGTATTGTTGATAATATCCCCACCGAACCAGAGGCTGCTGCTGTAACAACTCAGGGCCAGGCCGCTGGTGGTGTTCCAATGAACATTAATAATGATCGTGCTGCAATGTCTGGTACCCAGGATGTAAAGGGTGACTCCAAGCAGAGCAAGTACACCGGTAATGTTGTACTCTCCGGTAGCATCAGAGAGCGTAAAGACAGAAGCGGTAACACGATTCTGTCTGGAGTGGTTAAAAATATTGGTGGCCGTCGAGCTGATTTTGTCAAGGTGAATTTTCTTTTTAGAATCAACTGGAGCGGTGACACCCGCGAACTAACTGCCTTTGTAAAAGGATCACACCATGTCTTTTCCAGTGGTGTGAGTACTGACACATCTTTATTTCCCGGAGCCAGTGGTGAATTTGAACTTTATGTCCCGAAGTCCTTTGGAGCATTTATAGGTTATAGTTATTCCATTGATTGGGAAGAGCATGATATCTAAAAATCAAATTCTTTTTACTTTTTTAATTGCCGCTTTAATGGGGATAGTCGCCTGTACCCCAAAAGAACCGGCTACGCCAAAGCAGAATGTTGAGCAGATGAAGATGCAATCTCAAATGAAAGCGCTCTCTGCCGAAGTTGTTAAGCTGCGTGAATCCCGTTTGGAAGTAGAGCAGCTCAAATCGAATATTGCTGTCATGGATTCTCAGATAGCTTTTTATCAAGCACGCCTTGATGAAAAAGCTGAGGAGCCAAAAATTGAAGTCGTTGCAGCACCAAGAGATCCTGATATCATCAATTTACGTGGTAACATTTATGTCCTTATCCGCGAGATCGATTCACTCAAAGTGGGCATGCGCGATCTGGAGAGACTCAACGATTCCTTGGAAATACAGGTTGAGCAACTTGCCGTAAAGGCAAACACGGAGGTCAAGCTTGTTGAGGATACTCTTAAGCCTGCAGAGCTAAGCAAGACCCCGCAAATGCAGCCTATCGTGGAAATGCCCGAAGAACAGAACGATCCAGTTTTGGTGCAGGAGCCAGTTATGGCTGCTCAACCCAGGGCACACGGATATGAGTTTAATACAGACTATCGTATGGCCTATAATGATGCCCTTAATAAATATTTTAATAATGAATATCTAGAATCGATTCAAGACTTTCGCGTCCTTATCGAACGAGAGCCCCAGGGTGCCTATGCTGATAATGCTCAGTACTGGATCGGAGAATGTTACTATTCTCTCGAAGATTTTGAATCAGCCATTCGAGAATTTGAGAAGGTTTTTAGCTTTCATGAAAACAATAAGAGCGATCACGCCTCATTTAAGATAGCTATTAGCTACCAGAAGCTTGGTCGATTCATGAAGGCCAAAGAAACCATGGAGCGTTTTCTCCTGGATTATCCAGAAAGTGAACTGGTTCCCCAGGTTCGACAAGAATTAAAAAGGAATTGATAGAGTAATCTCATGATTCTACGTCAAATAACATTTATCCTTTTTGTCCTCCTGTTTGGATCCATGGTGCAGGGACAGACCAATAATTTGTTTTACGATATAGGAATAGTCATTGAAGACACCTCTAAAAGCCGAGAATCAGCCGACCAGCAAGCAGCTGAGCAGGCTATCATCACACAAGAGCAAATAGAGCTTGAAGAAGAGTTAAATCGTTATCAGAACAAGCTTGTTGAAACTGAGATTCGCTTGAAATATCAGACCAAGGTTATTGACAGCCTGCATTCGGAGATCGCACAGATCAAATCTGCCGGTGAAACCGACAAGGCTCTGCTTACGACCAGGATCACAAATCTCGTGGACCTGCAGGGCAAGAGTAATGCCCCGGCTTTCAACCCTGGTCAATCCTCAATGTCCGATAGCGCTTTTGCTGAATTAGATACCCCCTGGAAATCTGTTGTCGTGAACACACAGGCCCCTGTCCAAGTTCAGACCGAACCAAAACTGAGCCTCAGCGAAGAACAGGCTGCCTACCGAAGGGGTTTGACACAATTCCATCAGGAATACTATTACCAGGCAATTGATGACTTTAATACTATTGTACACCGGGGAACTGATATCACTCTACAGGCAAATGCTCAATACTGGGTTGGTCGTTGTTATTACGAAAAAGGTCTTTTTGATGAAGCCATCAAAAATCTGGAACAGGTTCAACGTTATAGAAATTCAGATAAACTGGATGACGCTTTGGTCATGATCGGTTTGGCCTTTAAGAATAAAGATCGCCTTCCAGAAGCGAAACTAGCCTTTCAGGAATTGGTTTCCAGACATCCCGGTAGTGAATATCTAACCCTGGCAAAACGTTTTGTGCAGGAATAAAGAGAATTGAAAAGCGTGTTGAAAGGTTGATCCGGAGATCATCAAATGAAGATTACTAAACCATTATTGATACTGATTATTTTAGGCGCTGGACTCGCTCTAAATGCACAGACATCACTCAATTTTTCCCGACCTGGTCCCATGATGCATATTCCCAGCTCCAGTCTCTACAGTGAGCCCTACTTACTGAGAATCGGTGTTGCCGGACAGTCCACTATGAAGATTTTTGAGAGTGAATTATGGAATAAAGGTGCCTTTCTGGAAACGGATATCACCCGTGATTTTCGCCTTGGTCTATCTGCTATCCAATCAGGCGCTAATGCGAACGAGGCTGAAGTAGCTCTTCATATTCAAAACCGTTTACTTACCTATGGTGAGACAGCTGTGGGTATTGGTGTGAATGATATCAGCTTTACCACCGGATCCTCAGATTCTACTGCCGACCTGGAAGAAAAGGTTCGTAACCTCTCCTACTATGTATTACTCACCCGGGAAAACAATTTTTCAGACTATAGCCTAAAGACGTATCTCGGTGTTGGTTCCGGTCGCTACGGTTCAAATTTTGGAAAATTTGACCTTGATACAATCACGGTTCCCGGTGATACGCTTGAGGTGGCAAAAGATAACTCCATTGGTTTCTTTCTGGGTCTGCTTTTGAATACGAGTATTATGCGCGATCGTGGAGGTATGGATTTTATTATGGAGTTTGACGGCTCTGGAATCAATACGGGCGTAAAAATACCCTTGACACAAGAATACAAGGTTACCCTGGGGCTTTCCAATGTGCAGAACCTTCCCTATCTGGGTGAAGATCATGAAAACCCACCAGGTTTTGGAATTGGGCTCGATTATTATTTACCCCGAGTTAAGTCTTCGGCCAGCAAGCAAAGAGGCGGTATTAAAATTGCCGGTGTTGTTACAGAAGATGGTGTTCCCACACGCACTGTAATCGACTCTAGCTGGCATAAAGCCCAGGAACAACAATTATTGATTCTCAGAGATTCTCTGAGAATGTCAGCCACTGAGATCGAACATTTGAACCGCATGGTTGATCAGCTTGAGCAGCGCAACCAGGTCCTTGAAGATTCAGTTGCATCACTCCAGTTGGCGCGTCACGTCTCAGACGCACAGGTCAACCAAGCTCTAAAACATCTTTCACGTTCACTTCGCTTTTTTTATAATGAGGAATACGATGATGCCCTGGTTGAAATCAATGAGGCTTTGGAATACAATCCAAATCTTGCGCTGGCATATGCCAGACGGGGATCCATCTACTATAAATTGAATGAGATCGATCGTGCCACGATTAACTGGAACATCGCGCTCCAGATCGATCCAGGTTATGACGAGGTTCGTAATATCCTGCGAGCATTGAATGAGAACCGACTGCGCTCGGCAGTTTCTATAAAGGAATAAGAATAAAAGGACATACTTATGGATTTTGCAACCATTATAGGATTATTGTTCGGGTCAGGTTTGATTGGTTATGCTGTGTATGGGGTCTCATCCGCCCTACCTAACGGTGTTATGACCTTTGTGGATGCGCAGTCACTTATGATTGTTTTGGGTGGCACCATTGCCGCCACAGCCATGGCATTCCCTGTTAAAGAAGTGTTATCGCTTTACACTAATCTCTGGGCCGTATTCAAAGGTGAAAAACATGAGGATTCTGACACGCTGAGAGAGCTGGTGGAGCTAGCCGCTGTTGCCCGAAAGGGAACTGCTGACCTGGAAAAGGCAGTGGGTGGAATAAATGATTGGTTTTTAAAAGATGGGATTCAAATGATCGTTGACGGTTTACCTGAAGAGGATATCCGCAGCATTATGGAAACCAGGGTTATTAATCGTGAGTTAAGGGAAGACGCAGAAGCAAACGTGTTTAAGACCATGGGTGTATTCTCCCCTGCCTTTGGTATGGTGGGAACGCTTGTTGGTCTGGTTGCTATGTTATTTGCCATGGGTGCAACTCCGGCTGAAGGTGCAGGAGATGCCGATCCGGCCGCCAAACTTGGACAGGCCATGGGTGTTGCCCTGATCACGACCTTTTACGGTGCTCTGTTTGCAAATCTATTTTTTCTCCCTGTGGCAGCCAAGCTCCGTTCACGAATCGATAAAAGAAATATTACTCAGAACATGATCATAGATGGGGTTGTCATGCTCAAGGTTAAGAAGCATCCCATTCTGGTTAGGGAGTTTCTTAACTCTTATCTGGCACCACGCGATAGAGTATTCGAGGATTAAGTAAGGTGGCTGTAGAGACAAAGAAAAAAGACAAGCAGTCGGACGACGCCGGGTGGCTAACCACCTTCGCGGATATGATGACTTTGCTCATGACCTTCTTTGTGTTACTGTTTGCCATGTCCACCATTGATCCGGTAAAACTGGAGCAGTTTGGCCAAACACTGGGAGAGCATCAAGGCTCCAAGAAAAAGAGTAAAAAAGTATCGCTAAGCCAAATAAAAACAGAAGTTAATAAATTGGTGAAGGATCAGAAACTGCAGCAACAGGTCAAGGTGCGCATGGATGCCCGGGGAGTAACTCTGGAGATCGCCAGTGATCTGGCTTTCAAAATTGGTAGTGCTGATCTGTCCCCTTCGATCAAAGACTTTTTAGTGAAACTGGTTAGTACAATGGAGAAAGCAACTTATGCAATCGCTGTTGAGGGACATACGGATAATGTTCCCATTCGATCCACACAGTTCCCCTCAAACTGGGAGTTGTCCGCCTCTAGAGCGAGTGCAGTAATAACATACCTGACCTCACAAGGCATTGCCCCTGATAAGTTCAGAGCAATTGGCTTTGGAGATACAGCGCCAAAAGTTGACAATGATACCGCAGAAAATCGCGCAAAAAATCGTCGCGTTGACATAACATTTCTAACGATTGGTTAGAGAAGACTATCGCTAGAAACGAGGAGAAGCTTATGAAGTATCCGACACTAAAACACATTTTGACCGGTATTCTTATTACCTCAATGGTGCTAATCACACAGGTGTTTGCCTTTCCTAATACAAACAGAGAGGTCCTGTCGCAAAAAATATTGCTGGAAAATACCATCAATCAGCGAGTTAGTGATGCTGTATACCGTATTCTACGTCATGAGAACTTTATTGTGAATGTCAATGTTGTCATGGAGGCTACTCCAGCACAAAAATATACAACAATTTACGAAACACCTTCTGCGGGCATGGATAAGAGTGAGACAAAGAGCGCGAGTTCTAAGCAGCAATCATCTAACACCGGAAACGCCAATGACGCCCTCACTGTAGGACCTACAGGAAAAAGATCTCTGGCCAGCAACGCTCAGAACAAGAAAACTGTTATAAAAAAACGACCTATTAAATCAAACGTTCCTTCTGATATCCCCGGGTTCCCCGGAATCCAGTCTCCTGGTTTCGAGCTCTATGAAGAAGAGGTTCTTGCTGAAGATGAACGTACAGATGATGTTATTTACGCCGCTGCCGAAGATCTAGATAAAGTTGCTCCTCTGGAGGGAGCCATCGATACGTCCATAGCTGCTGAAGCCATTCTCTCTCTTGATGAGAATGAGATCATCACCGAAGAAGATCTTGAATCCACAACGGCAAATGGTGGCGCCAGTCAAGCTCTGATCGATTATGCCAAACCTGAATCACCCACTCTTGCCCGCCATACGGTTGCCAGTACCACCGGTCCCTCCTTGCGCGTGAGGAAAATGGAATTGACTGTTATTCTGGAAGATCCCGTCTCCCCAAAAATTATTGAAAACATCCGTACCGTGACCATGGTCGCTTCTCATTTCAACAGAGATAGGGGTGACAAACTGCAGGTTATGACCGCTGATTTCCAGGGCGGCAAGAATAAACAGCCCGATACGGAACAGATCCTTCTAAAATCCATCGCAGAAAAGATGACAGCCATTGAAGCTCGTCAAAAAGAAGAGACAGAGAACAAACGTATTAAGGAGCTGGAAGCAGAACAGGCACGCATGCAGCAGGACCAGGTCAACAAGGACACTCAAAATGCTGAACTTGTCCGTCTGCGTGAACAAGAGCTCGAAAAACAAAGAACTCATGAGGCTGAACTCGCAAGAATTCGTCAACAGGAAGAAGATCGAATTGACCAGCGTGAAGAAGAGTTAAAAACACTTCGTCAACAGGAAGAATCTCGATTATCCCTAGAGCGTCGTCAGCTTTTTGAAGCTCAGCAGCAACAGGCAAAGAAGGCCTTACGTGAAGACTCATTACGTCTCGCTCTCCTCACTGAGCAACTTGACGATCTTAAGAATCAGTTGTCCGCTGTAGATATGGAAGAAGAACAACGTCTTAAGCTAGAGCTAGAACAAAAACGGCGTGAGGCTGAAAAATCCGCCATTCGTGAACGGGAAGCAAAACTTAAGCAACAAATGGAAGATCTGGAGAACCAGCGTCTTCAAGCTTCAGTTATACCGGACGATAATGATAATCTTTTCCCCTTGTTCATGATCGGTGCTGCCGTGTTGGTAGCCCTGGCTATCCTCATAGGTGCCATGTTGGGTGGTCGTCGTCGTGCTCCAGACCCTGTCCTTCCCCAGGACAGTCCGGCACCGGCCGCTAAAGAAGCCTCTCCTCAAGTTAAGGAAGAAGAAAATCCTGAGCCTGAAGTTGATCCAAAGCTTGTCAGCGAAGTAGATGGCATTAAGAAATCCGTGGTTGGGCTTGCCGTAAGCAAACCCGGTTCTGCCTCTAATATTATAAAAGAATGGCTAAAAGATGCTGGGGAACCCGAAGAAGCTGAAACAGAAGCGACCGAGGAAGCAGAAGCCAATGGCAAAAACAAAAAGAAGGGGGGAAAATAATGGCTGATCAAAAAAAATTGGCCGGAATTGATAAGGCGGCCATCCTCTTTGACATCCTAGGTGCTCGCTTGGCAGGGCAACTATTTCCCAGTCTCAACGAAGAAGAGATCATTGCTGTCCGCCAGAGAATTCCAAATATCAAAAACGCACCTTTTGAATCCAAGAAAGTTGTTCTTGAGGAATTTTACTTTTCCTTTATGTCTAAAAAGTTTGCTGATGAATCTAAGGAGTCTACTTCCCAACCATTTGCTTTTCTCGAAGGTATGTCTGAAGTGCACCTCGCTTATCTGATACGATCAGAACCAACACGCTCTATTTCCATACTTCTTGCTCAAATACCCCTGGAAATGCAAAAGAAACTACTGCACAGGCTGCCAACTGAGGTCAAAACTGAAGCCATGGTAGATTTAGGGAAGATCAAGGACGTACCCCTACAAGCTGTTCTCGAAGTAGCTTCTGAGTTCAGAGAAAAGGCTAAACAGATTCCTTCTCAGGCTGAGTACCAGGAAGGTGGCGGAAAAGCCATGGCCGGACTTCTAGCCACAATGGATCTCAAAGAGCAGGAGCAATTTCTGGACTATCTATCACAGGAGGATCCTGAGCTAGCGAAAGAAGTCAGAAAGCATCACTTCACCTTTGAAAATGTTTCCATGCTTTCAGATAGTCTCCTAAGAGATGTGTTCAACAGTCTGGATCTGGATGATGTGGCCTTAGCTCTTAAGGGTCAGGACCAAGATTTAACTGACCGTGTTTTGGAAAGCTTGCCTCAGAAGAAGCAGGCGATGTTCGAGCCCAAAGAAGGGCCAGTTTCTCGCAAGCAGGTAGAGGCAGCGCAAAAGAAAGTTGTTGAGTTCATTCTACAAATGGACGCTGACCCAGCCAACGAGTTCAGTATCGAGGAGTTTGCTGAAGCCGATTATATCGAATAGATACTGAGAAAAGATATCTCCGCTGTCCTGCACTAGCGAGATAAGGAGGGGAGGCGTCCGCCCGGACTGTCCTCCCCTCTGCTGTTTTTGGGCTGAGCCGAAGGCTCAGGTACCAAAATATCTATCGCCGGCATCCCCTAGTCCTGGGACAATATATCCATGCTCATTTAAGTGTTCATCTACCGAGGCAGTAAAAATGGAAACATCCGGGTGTTTTGCAAAGACTTCTTTTATGCCTTCAGGTGCAACGATCAAAGTAAGCAAGCGGATGTCCGAAGCATGGTGAGACTTTAACAGATCTATAGCTGCATTTGAGCTGCCACCAGTTGCTAACATAGGATCAACAATAAAACAGGTACTGACTGATTCGGAGAAGTCCGGTAAATTTTTATAATAATACTGCGGCTCTAAACTTTCCTCGTCTCGATAAATTCCAATAAATCCGACATGGGCGTCGGGGATCAGCTCCAGACCAGCTTCAACCATGGCCAGACCCGCTCTCAAAACGGGTATAAACCATATGTCTTCAGCTAAAACCTGCTCATGGGTGATCTTCATGGGAGTTTCAACTTGTTGTTCAACTGTATTTAATGATTCCGTGGCTGAAACGAGAACAAGTCTGCTTAATCGGTGGGCGGCTTCCCTAAATCGCTGGCTATCAGTGTTTTTATTTCTGAGTATGGCTAAGTTGTGTGAGACGAGAGGATGAGATTTCAACTCAGTTACTTGAGACAATCAATACTCCAAATTTTTGCTCTGACCTGTTTGTTCTAAAAGTAATCGGTATGCTAAAAAAATCTATGCCTATTCTTGCAGCAGCAGAAATGAAATAATTTCTCAGCCTATGACTCTGAAATCTATCAAACTTTTAATATCTCCGCTTGGATCGATGCTCAAGTTTTAAATCTTGAAGTTGCTGAGCCTTAGGTCTGATCACGAGATTTATACCACCCCAACGACCCATGGGTGTCCAATTCAAACTCAAATTCCAGCAATGCAGATCTCTTGTTATACCAACAGATCCACTTGTCAATTTCTGCTCAATCAGATCAAATCTCGGATTATAGGTAAGTCCCCAGTTTTCAGATAGGTTCAATTTTAATGTGGTTCCCATGTTGAAGGTTTGCTTTGCTTCTTCCAGAGGATTTTGATGTGAATAGGAGTAGGAAAAATTAAAACTGGCACTCCAGGCGGACTGGTTCCCCCTCCCTCTGGCTGGCGGAAAGAAGTCTTCATCAAGCGGTCCAAAACTGGAATCTGAGACGGTGGTATCCTGCCGTGCATTTTTGTAGGCTGTGGACCTTAGACCTCCGGGGCTGTTGCCCTGAAGTCTAAAGCCAAAACTAAAACTCGCCCTGGTCATTCTGGGACTTCTGAATTGATTGATCTTACGGGTTCCGCTTGAATCTCGTTCATATATCTCGAAGGTAGCTCGTGGGCTAAGCGAAAAGTTTTTTCCGAAATTTATCTTGAAGCTGTTTGATATATCAGACACCTTTAGCGAGTCTTTCTTAAAATCATATGAACCGCTTACGTTCCAGGTGAAGAACTGACCTTTCTTTTCTTCGTCTTTCCGAAACACTTTATAGTCGAAGACATTGCTCAGGCTATAATTCATACTCAAGGCGTCATTTGGAGATGTCGCTCCAAGATCACTCCCGGCAAATCGATCGAATCTTTGTGTGTTACCATTGGTGTCAACCAGTGTGCGGGTATAGCCCCAGAAATCTGTGGAAAAATCAGGTCTGTAAGTAAGTGATACTGAGGGTGTCATGGTATGGCGGATTGATTGGAGGGATCCCAGGTGCACGGGGAATATTCCGTATATTTTTGTGTTCAGGCTGGCACTTGTACTGAAAGTTCCTCGGCGAATAAAGCCATCGATTTCTTCGGTCTGAATCGTTCCATTGGTGTCAACCAATACCTGACCCTGCTCACTGAGTATTGGATTAAGATAGTTAAAGCCCCAAGCATCACTATAATTGATAGAACCAACCAATTTCAGAACCCGCATGAGCTGGGTGTTTCCGGAAATGCTCATGTTGTGATTCCATGTCCGTGTCGTCGTAACATCTTCTTCCCAAAGCAAGCTGTCATCACCAAGCGTATCCGGGTTCACCAGTGAACGGTATGTCCATTTACTTCTGTTGTTGAGATTATTGCTATAACTCCAGCGAAAATTGTTATACCAGTATGATTCATTCCCCCTGGCTGGAATAATGGGAGACGAGCTGCGGTTAAATCGAAGTGAGGGGAATGCCAAAGTTGGTCCTGATAGTGTCACCCCTGCGGCGTCAGGCATGGCTTCTACACGCCTGGTTACCTGGAGGTTTTCATCATAACTACCACCCAGGGACACACTACTATTTATTGTTTCAAATTTCTTATTGATGGTGATTCCAGAGTGAAGTTTTGTGTTGATACGATCACTTTGTTCGTGACTATAGTTCCTATCAAAGTTTGCATCCCCAGATAGATTCCCTTGTGCCCTGATGGAGAAACTGGGATCAATGGTTTGATTGTGAGAAAAGTTCAGTTTCCATTTCCAGTCGGCTGATTGACCCAGCGTGTCTCTGTCAGAAACCATGGAGGCATCTATCCTGCCATCGATGCGATAGCGTTTTTTATATCTCAATACAGATCGAAGCTTAAACTCTTCGCGCTGATCCCAAAAATCCCCGGTCATTTTAAAGTCTGAATAATCGCTCATGGCCCAATAATATCCAAAGCCCTTGATAGCTCTGCCGCCGTTGTTGGGGCGATAATCATACGAGGGTAATATAAAACCTGAGGAACGACCCCTCTTCTGGGGAAATACGGCAAAGGGTAAGGCAAAGATTGGAATATCCGCGATGTAAAGAACAACAGGTTTGGCAATGATAATCTTGTCTGTTAGTAGTTTCATCTTCTTGCTATAAAAATAAAAGTGGGGATTATCATCATTGGAACAGGTGGTATAGTAGCCATCTTCCATGAGATATACCTCTTCATTGACGCGGGTTACTTCCTCGCCAAAATAATTTCCGTCTTCCATTTTGGTTCTTCCTGCTACCACTCTCCCTCTTTTGGTTTGAAGGTCATACACCATGGTTTTTCCATGAAAATCCTCCTGGCCTATCTGTCTTAACACTGGATAATCACTGGCTCCTACGGTATCACTCAAACTTTTTGCTCGCAATAAATTGTTACGCCAGTAAACACCGACGTGCCCGGCAGACATGGTCATATCACCATACTCAATGACAGAATTATTTCTCAATAGGGTGGTTTCTGTATCCATGCTGTATTGAATAAGATCTGCGCGATAATCGATGGGAAAGCTGACATCGACACTTTTTTGTGCCGGGCTGAATTTACCTTCCGCTCCACCAGTAACCTGAATGTTGGATATACTGGAATCAGATAACTGGATTACCAAAGTATCTCCACTAACTTTGTTTGACCCTTTAAATTTTCCATCCTCTATGACATTAAAAAAAGATGTGGCCATCTCGATCAGAGTCACTGTCCGCGGTTGACTGTCCTCAAATTCCACAGCCATGACCTTCCCATCCAACCAGTCTGTATAGCTTGTATCGTTGAGATATTTCTTTTGGGTAAAATGGGGATCTTCAGGAACAAACACAGATCTGAGTTGTCCATCTTCCATGTGCAGATTGAAAACATCCCCTGTGAGGACAAAATCTTTTTTTCTTAGCATGGGGTTTTCTCGCATAATGGCTACTTCATCATCCTGCATGTATACTGCTTGCCCACAGGTTCCGATGGTTTCACCATTACGAAGAATTACATCAGGCCAGGCAAAGAAAAAACCCTCCTCCAAGCTGAGGCTGTCAGATTCTATACGAAGTGTTGTGTCTTTCGAGGACCACTTTCGAAATTCTGCCTCTCCATAACTCAGGAGTGAGTCCTTACCGGAATAGTACAAGAGATGGTTTCCTTTTACGCTCAGGCTGTCTGAGTTATTGACCATCAGTGCTCGTCCTCTGGCATCTCCCAGTTGTCCTTTTTCATAATAGAATATGGTATCGGCCGTTAAGGTTGATGTGCTATCAATGAGTGAAGGCATATCTGTAGCCAGGACCCTTTTCTCATCGATGTAATAGCCCAGCTTCTCGGCTGTAACAATAAATGGCTCATCTACAAATTTTGCATTGCCTAATAATTCAACATATTCTCGGTCACCATAGTAGCGGGCGGTTTCTCCGCTAAGTGTGGAGGTTTTGGTTATTATTCGTACCTGACCACTGAGTCGGGCCTCATCCTTCTCCACCTGAAACTCTGCCAAGTCACAGCTCAGTAAGGCTTCACCACGTTTTAGCCTGACATCTCCGACCAGGCGACGATAGGTGACACCATTTTGGGTAAAAGAGGAGATCTTGTCCGCTTTTATCAACTCCAGTTTTTGTGCCCTCGCCGCGATGAGGGATGTATGACCTATAAGGAGCCACAATGCCGTCATGAAGAAGATCGATTTTGGATGATTACTCAAGCGCATTGCTAATTCTAATGACTATGGCTTTGAAGGTTCCTGAAAGCGTGATCCCCACAGCTTTACTAGTCTTTCATAAATGCGTTTTTCGATACCCTCTGTGCTGGGCTGATAAAAATGCAAATCCTGGAGCTCTTTCGGAAAGTAATTCTGATCAACGAAATGATTGGGGTGCGCATGTGGGTATTGATAGCCTTTTCCATAGCCCTGATCCTTCATGAGACTTGTAGGCGCATTTCTGAGATGTAAGGGGACGCCTTTGGCTCCCTTCTCTTTGACCAGAGCTTGAGATTGACGCAGCGCCATATAGGATGCGTTACTTTTTGAAGTCGAGGATAAATATGTTGTGACTTGTGAAAGTACAATTGCTCCCTCAGGTAGTCCAATTGCATGTACCGCCTGGAACCCGGAAGTTGCCAGAGTTAAAGCTTGCGGGTCAGCATTTCCGATATCCTCAGATGCCAAGACGATTAATCTTCTGGCAATAAACAGGGGGTCTTCCCCCCCCTCCAACATTACGGACAACCAATAAAGTGCTGCGTCAGGGTCGGAGCCGCGAACACTTTTAATAAACGCTGATATTGTGTCGTAATGATAATCGCCAGTTTTATCATAGAGTTGATGTTTATTTTGAAGTGCTTCACGGATATGATCCTCTTTGATCATTATTTTCTGGTTTTTATCCCTATCCGGCGTGGCTATGGAAACACTGATCTCCAGAGCATTTAAAAGTCTCCTGGCATCACCAGAGACGGATTCCAGAAGAAAATCTTTAGCCTTTTTATTAAAACTGATTTTTTGAGTACTGAGGAACAGATCTTCTTTGAGTGCCCGCATGACGATCTGCTCCAGATCATCTCTATTGTGGGGATCCAGCTTTAAAACCTGACATCGGGATAAGAGAGGTGAGATCACTTCAAAACTTGGGTTTTCAGTCGTCGCCCCGATAAGGGTGATGATACCATTTTCAACAGCCTGGAGCAAAGCATCCTGCTGTGATTTGTTGAATCGATGGATCTCATCAATGAACATGAGGCTAGCCTGTCCCATCTCCCGGGATGCCTTGGCCTTGGCCAGAGCTTCCCGAACATCTTTTACTCCGGCGGAAACGGCCGACAATTCAAAGTATTGACTCTTGCTCTGATGGGCGATGATCTTGGCTAAAGTCGTCTTACCGCAACCCGGTGGTCCCCAGAGAATAATAGAGAATAATCTCTCTGCCCTGATCGCCTTTGCTATTAAGCGATCACCTGCGACCAGATGATGCTGCCCCAAAAATTCATCGAGGGTTCCCGGTCGCATGCGCTCAGCAAGAGGCGGCAGGGTTCTGGGGTTCTCAGCATTATTGAAAAGATTCATGGCCTTAAAATTAACCCCCATGTACGAAGGAATAAGCAAAAAGTGCTTTTGAACAGTCAAAGACAAAGGTTCAGGTGGGTACCTTGAATACTGTTTTTTATAAGTGATTTCTCTCTTTATCTTCTTTCATGGCACACACAAATTCTCGACGCATCCTCGTGTTTTTAATTTCTCTGTGTTTTGTTTTCGGGCAAGACTGGGCTGACCTCAATCGTTATAGAAACGCCAACCTTCAGATTGGTCCGCCCACGACAGGGGAAAAGCGGGTGGTTTTCATGGGAAACTCCATAACGGAAAGCTGGGCAACCCTCAGTCCTGACTTCTTTTCAAAAAACAATTTCATTTGCCGTGGCATAAGTGGACAAACCAGCCCGCAGATGCTTCTGCGGTTTCGACCGGATGTCATTGATCTTAAACCAAGGGTGGTTGTCATTCTTTCTGGTACAAATGATATCGCAGAGAATACAGGACCGATTTCGCTGGAATCTATTTTGGGAAATATCACTTCCATGGCGGAGTTATCTAGAGCTAATAGTATCACCGTCGTTCTTGCGTCTGTTTTGCCCGCCAAAGGCTTCAGGTGGCGGCCAGATCTAGAACCTGCCCAAAGGATCATTGCGCTGAATAAAATGATCGAGGCATACTCAGGGCGAGAGGGTTTCATATATCTGGACTACCACACTTCTATGGTGGATGAGCGGGGAGGATTAAAAGTCGAATTTACCCAAGATGGAGTTCACCCCAATAAAGCGGGCTATGATCATATGGAAAAATTGGCGAAAAAAGCGATCAAAAAAGCCTTATTCAATTAATCGCTCCCTGTTAAGCAGTTAGTTCCATTACAAACCTTTTTGCCTTCGCCAATCCTGTTTCAATTGATAGCCTTGCATACTCTTTGATCAGCGCACTGCCGACAATCATAATGTCTGCATAGGGCTGTAAAGCTTCAATCTGTGATTTTTCGGATAAGCCAAACCCAACAGCCATTGGCACGTTGCAGTTCTGGCGAATCGTTTTCAAATAGTCAATCGTATCTGAGCTAATGACGGTTTTATTTCCCGTTGTACCAGTTCGCGCCACACAATAAACAAAGCCACTGGCTACTTTTGCGATTTCACGGGTGCGGGCTGGTTTGGTCGTAGATGCCAGGACTTGAATAAGAGCCAGAGAATATTTTTTACTGTACTCCAACAGCGAATTTCCGGCCTCTTCATCATAGGGATAGTCGGGAACAATGAGACCTTGTACTCCAATGGTTACTGCTTTTTCGCAAAACTTTTCAATCCCATAGCGATGGATAATATTGAAATAGCTCATGATGAGGATTGGCTTTGCAGTCGCTTTTACTATTCCCTCGATCATGTCTAAACTACTGCTTACCGTGGTCCCGCCCCGCAGAGAGTGTTCATTTGCGTTGGCGATGACAGGACCATCAGCAACAGGATCAGAAAACGGAATTTGTATTTCCAAAAGATCGGCTCCTGCATCCAGGATGGTCTTTGCTATTTGTGCGCTTGATTCCAAATCAGGATAACCCGCAACGATATGCATCATAAGTGCGGGGCGACCAGCCTGTTTAATATCTCGCAATGTTTTATTTAACTTGTTCATTCTGTCGCCTGATCAGAAAGGAATTGTTTAAAGCCTTTATCACCTAGTTCTCTCGTTACAATAAATAGATCTTTATCACCCCGGCCAGAACAATTAAAAACAATAACTTTATTTTTATCAAGAGAGGGGGCGAGTTTTATGACTTCGCTTACAGCATGACTGGATTCCATGGCCGCGAAGACCCCTTCAGACTGGACCAACATCTGGTAGGCAGACAAAACTTCTTCATCAAGGGCGTAGGAAAAACTAACCCGCCCTGTGTCCTTCAAATACGCTATCTGCGGTCCAATGCCGGCATAGTCAAGTCCAGCAGAGATACTGTGGGTGTCGGAGAGCTGGCCGTCCTCATTTTGAAGGAAGTAAGATTTAAAACCTTCTGCCACGCCCACAGACCCGCCTTCAAATCTGGCGGCGTGTTCATGACCTCCCACTCCCTTTCCCCCGGCTTCAACGCCGATCATTTTAACAGTGTCATCATCGAGAAAATCATAGAACAAACCCAGGGCATTACTGCCTCCACCGACACAAGCCAGTAGATAGTCCGGAAGCTTTCCTGTCTGGGCTATAGTTTGTACTCTTGTTTCTTCGCCAATTATTTTTTGGAAGTAGGTGTTCATGGCAGGATATGGGTTTGGACCGCACACAGTCCCGAGAAGATAGTGTGTGTCTTCTGGATTTGAGATCAGATCTCGTAAAGCAGCATTGATCGCGTCCCTGAGGGTTTGACACCCCGCCTCCACCGGAATGACTGTGGTTCCCAGCTGTTCCATCCAGAATACATTGGGCCGTTGACGCTTGTAATCTTTCGCCCCCATATACACAATGCATTCCAAGCCAAATTTGGCACACACCGTGGCTGTTGCCAGACCGTGTTGACCGGCTCCAGTCTCCGCTATCACCCTTCTCTTCCCCATTCGCTTCGCTATCAACGCCTGACCAAGACAGTGATTAATCTTATGTGCTCCGGTGTGAAGTAAACCTTCATTTTTTAGATAGATCTGAGCACCACCTAATTGTTCAGATAAATTTTTGCAATGATATAGAGGGGTTGGTCGGCCAGTATAGTTTCGATAAAGACTTATGAGTTCATCAGTGAAAGTCTTCTCTTGAATGGCTTTGAAAAATTCGTCTCTAAGCTCATCCATGATGGGCACCAAGATCTCCGGCACATAACGTCCACCATAATCTCCAAAGTGACCATCCTCATGAATGAGTGTGTTTTTAAAATTCATACTAAACCTTTAATACTTTCTGAGATATAATGTCAATTTTATTTATATCAACATTTGAATCTGTTTCAATTCCAGAGGCTGCGTCTACTCCCATAGCTTTTGGCAGAGACAGGAGCACCGATTCTACATTATTAATATTTATCCCCCCGGCAACCAGGAAGGGTCGTTTAATGTCCCGGTTTTGCAGGAGCGAATAATCGTATGCTTGTCCAGAGCCGGGTACTGCTCCATCAAAAATGAATATTTCAGCTTCGCCAGAATAAGTCTCAATCAAATCCGCTTCATTAACTCTCAGTGTTTTAATAATGGGAAAGTCGATCTGCTGGCAATATTCCACAGTTTCATGACCAGAGAGTTGGACAAAATCTAAACCAAGCTCATGGGCTGTATTGTTTACATCTTCCACAGCTTGATCCATAAAAACACCCACTCGATGCGAACTGTTTAGTACTTGGCAAAGATCCCTCGCTGTTTCGAGATCAATGCATCGTTTACTTGAAGGAACAAAATTTAGCCCCACAAAAGCTACCCCCTCTTTTTCACAATACTCTGCAGCTTCCACGGTTCTTATTCCACAAGCCTTGAATTTCCTTTTGCTGGACTTAAAAGCTTCTACCTCTGCACCGATATCAGTGCTTTTCATGATGGCGGTTCCCACCAGCACCGCATTTGCCAGACCTTGAATAGAATGTACATTTTTTGAGGTATAGCCACTTTCAGCCACAACGATCTTTGATTTTGGTATTCTATGGAAAAGCTTCAGGAATGTTTTTAAGGTGATCTTAAATGAGTGCAGATCTCGATTGTTGATACCAATGATTTCTGCCCTGGACTGCAGGGCCATCGTTAACTCTTTACTCGTGTGGGATTCTAAGAGAACATCCATCCCCAAGAATGTCGCGATGTTGTAAAAAGTATTGATCTGCTCAAGGGATAACACTGAACAAAGCAGGAGAATGGCATCTGCTCCGTAGTAGCGAGCAAGATAGATCTGATATTCATCAATAACAAAATCCTTCATGAGCAAGGGCGTGCGTTGTGTTGCGTCCCGGGCGATCTTTAAATATTCCAGACTCCCGTTGAAATATTTACTGTCCGTCAAAACGGATATGGCATCTACACCACTTGATTCGTAGGTCGAAGCGATCTTAGCAACATCAAGAGTGCCTGTGTAGATCACCTTCTCAGAGGGCGAGCTCATTTTTATCTCTGCGATCAGATTCAGAGGCGATTCCATACTGATAGCTAATTTAAAACTCCTGCTGGAGCTTCGGAGGCCCGTCTTGATCTTATCCGGCGGAAGGGTCTTTTTGAGATCTTCTAGCTCCTTGCGTTTATGGCTAGTGATATTTCTTAGTATGTCCGGCACATTGCTCTGTCTGCTATAGTTTTCCAGCAGACTTTCAGCCGCACCACTCATAATAACTTCGCGTGCTTTTTCCACACCTTCCATATATGAATCGACTTTACCCATAAACTTCAACGCCAGGGCTGTATTGGCTAATACAAGATTCAAATGTTCTGTTTTACATGAACCACTGAGAATCTCATTTGTGATGGAAACATTAAACTCTCTGTCCCCCCCTTGAATTTCATGAAACCCAACTTGATAAAACCCAAAGTCCTGTGGTTTTAATGTATATGCTTCAATTATTCCCTCTCGCAATTCCAGGACTGAGGTCTTACCAGACAATGTCAATTCATCCAGACCATCACTCCCGTTGAGCACAATAACATGCTTCTTTCCCAGTTCCCTGGCAGCATCAGCAATCAGTTGCATGTCATTCGGATTAGAGGTCCCTATGATCTGATACTGAGGATTGGCCGGGTTAAGTAGAGGGCCTAAAATATTAAAAATGGTCTTTACCTTTAACTCCTGTCTCACCTGGGCGAAATGCTTGAAAACGGGATGAAAACTTCTGGCAAAAATAAAGGCGAGTCCTGTCTTTGCGTATAGGCTTTCAAGGTGGTCTTTGCCTGTCATGATATTGATTTCCAGGGCTTCAAGGAGATCAAAACTCCCAAACCGTCCACTGGCAGCTTTATTCCCATGCTTGGCCACAGGGACTCCGCAGGCAGCCAATACAATAGCGCTTAATGTGGAGGTGTTAATTCGGGAAAGCTCCGATCCACCGGTTCCACACAAATCGATGGCACCTGGAAGATCCAAGATTTCAGGCATCTGTTCATAGAAGAGTTCCACCATAGATGCAACATCGCTTCCTGTAAACCCCTGCTTATTGAGATCCAGTAAAAACTGTTTCTGCCTATCCAGATCCAGCTCTCCGTTGATACTCTCGTGAATAAAGTTTTTTAATCTCATAGCTGCACTGCCTTCTCTACATGAAGTTCCGCCAGGACATCTGAGAGGATCTTGAAGCCGTTTTGAGTCATAGCAGATTCAGCATGAAACTGCATTCCAAATAAATTTTCTCTTTTTAGTGCCATCACGCGGTTCTCATTGTCGGTGCTGACCATAAGATCTTCAGGTACATTCTGGTTTATGGGTGAAAATGAATTATACATACCCACCTTTTGTGGGGAGCCGAACAGATCTATCTCTTTTTGAATGCCCTGGCTTGGGATAGCTTGTCTTTTCACTGGAATACCCAACGCTTTAGCAACGGCCTGTAAACCTAGACAAACCCCCAATACGGGTGTTTGAGTCCTCAGCAATTCGCTCGTTATTTTCCTTAATCGCAACATGCGTTCGTTTTTGGTATCATTGATGTCTCCGGGACCAGGACCGATGACAACAATGTCTGCTTCGTCTATTGAATGCACATATTCAAAGGTATCCACTACTTTTGTATCATAGCCCATATGATGCGTAAGGTGGCTTAGGATATGAGCAAAATTATCCTCATTGTTGATGATGGTAATCTTTCGATTGAAAACATCATGCTGTATCAGATGACCGATCTGGTCTTCAAAATGAAAGGCTGAAAAAGTTTGATTTCGCTGTTTCAATAAGTCGTTGACCCTTTTTAAAAGAACCACTGTTAAAAATTTTGCAGTTGTTGAAGTATCCCCCCTCAGTGCGTTCAGTAAACCTGCAGCTTTTGCCTGAGTTTCTTTGGCCTCTTTCATAGGATCCGAATCCCGAACAACGCCCGCCCCGGCCTGAATGACAATTTTACCGTCTTTAAATATCTCTGCTGTACGAATCATAATGGCACTATACATGTCACCATTCTTTTCTATTACCCCGATTTCCCCTCCGTAGTAGCGGCGGGACACTGTTTCTCGCTTTGCGATGATCCTAAATGCGCTTTCCAGGGGGCTGCCAACCAGGGTCGGTGCGTGTAGTGATATTCTTAGTGCAGTAACAGCGGGCTTTCTGGAGTGGCCCGTCAAATGGTATTCTGTATGTATCACCGCGCCGGATTCTCTTAGAAAGGGTCCTGAGATCTTTCCACCTCGTGGGCAGATTTGCGCCATGATCTTCAGCTCTTCGTCCAGGATTTGAGAGAGTTCATTAATTTCCTTCTGGTCATGGACGAACTCATCCAACTGTTGTACGAAGTCTTCCTTTTCGGTTTTAAGCATGGTGCCCGCAATGGGGTTTTTAACAACGAACTGATCATGAATTTCCAATTGTCGTTCCGGTGAAGCGCCTACAAAATAGTTTCCCTCTCCATCCGAGAACAAAAATGTGAGATACTGACCTTCCTGTTTTAACAAACGGGAAAAGAGGGTGAGTGGGACCAGGGGTGACATCTTCGCCAGACGACCCTGGAATTTACGAGAGTACACGACCTGACAAGCGGTCCCTTCAGCAATTTCTTCCTTTTGAATTTTTTGAACCTGGGCTGCGAATGAATCATCATCAAGATCAGGCTGTATGTCTTCCAAAAAAGAGATGTCAGTATCTGCTATTAAGTGTTCAAGTTCAGCTGGTAATATCTCCCGCGTTTCGTCGACACGAATGACAAGCATGTCCTCATCTCCCTGAACCTTCATCCCATTGTCTCTGGCCGCACAAAAGGGAGTGACAAAAACGATATCCTGCTCATGCTTATCCTGCAGGTCTTCGAGATCAAAGAGGGAGCGAAATCGCACGAGTTCTCCAGTCATTAATTTAATGGAGTCCTTTTGTTTCATGAGAAAGGCGGGCTTTTGTAGGTCTTCAAGTCGCAGCATTATATATATTTATTTCCGTGTCTATACTTCGTTATGTATTGGATTTTGCTTCTAGGTTTTCGATCAGCAGATTAGAAGTGCCAGCAGGTCGCCGGCAATATGGGAAAAACTCTCTTGACTACTGTGATCTTCATGTTGGCCATAATGTACCAGTACAGTAGAACAACACCAAACACTATTTGCCGGACTCACATTTAGAACTTTCCTGGTTTTCCATTATATTGGGTCTGGTATTTTGTGTTTCCCTCGCAACCAAAGGAGCCCGGTCATGAGCAAGCTGTTAAAAAGAACGTTTATCCTTTCTTCTCTTATTTCTCTCGCCTTAGGCCAGAGTCAACTTACGGTCTACAATCACGGTCAAGCTCTGGTTAAGGATAAATTTTTCCGCAACCTACCGGCCGGCCAATCCAGTATTGAGATAGAAAATGTGGCAGAGACCCTGAATCCTTCCTCAGTAAAACTCAGCTCAGGGCAGGACCTTCAGGTCTTGGAACAAAATTATAGATATGATCTGGTAAACCAGGACAAGCTTCTAAAAAAATATTTGGGTTCAGAGGTGACTGTGGTCATGCAGAACGACAAGAAGGTGAGTGGGGATCTCCTAAGCTACACGAATTCGACCCTGGTTCTGAGAGGGCGCAGCGGGACGGATATCATTCAGCGTAACTATGTCGGTTCTATTAAATGTCCCACCCCCACAGAAAGGCTTTACATAAAACCAACTCTCGAATGGAAGGTTGATGCAGGAACGGCTGGCAAATACGACCTTGACCTTTCCTATCTCACTGGCGGTATTTCCTGGCAAGCAGAATACGTTGCTGTCATGAACAATAATGATACTGAAATGGAGTTGAGCTCCTGGATAAACCTGAACAACAATTCTGGCAAGGCCTATGTGGATACAAAGTTAAAACTGGTAGCCGGCGATCTGCATCGCGCGAGTCAACCGAGACCGACAATGGCCGTTCAGGAAAAAGCTATATATACTATGGATCGTGGAGCCCGGGTTGAAGAACGTGGCTTTTTTGAATACCACCTCTATGAGATCGGTTTTCCTGTTAGTGTGAACAATAAAGAAGAAAAACAAATTCAATGGCTGGCCCCTTCATCTCTTAAAACGCTTAAGCAGTTTATCTATGAGGGGGGTGGAAATAATTTTAGCAATATCCCCATCAAAATAAGTTTCAAGAATGATAAGGAGACTGGTATAGGGGTCGCGCTTCCAGCCGGTATTGTAAGATTATTTAAGCAGGACACTGATGGAGCCCTGGAGTTGGTTGGCGAGGACAGGCTCAAACACACCTCAAAAGATGATCTTGTGTCATTTGAAGTTGGAAAAGCCTTCGATGTAAAAGGAAAGCGTGAGGTTTTGGATCGTCGTTCAAAACAAAACAGGTTCAGTGAAGAGGATATTCGCATCACCCTGGCCAACCGGAAAGACGAGGCTGTTGAAATAAATGTCATCCAATCCGTTGGATATGGAAACTGGGAAATTTTGAATGCCTCAGAAGATTACAAAAAACTGGATGCCTACCGTGTTGAGTTCATGGTTTCCGTCCCAGCGAATTCAGAAATAAGTCTTACTTATACTATCCACTCCAGTCTAAGATAACTTAATCGCCATCCTCTCTCCCTGGAGAAGGGGTAAAAGATTCCACGTCAGATAGCTGGGGATATTTGCTATAATCATTAAGTGATTTAAGCAATGTTTCCAGACTTGTCTTTTTATTAACAATATTTTAGCTGTTCAATGTTTTATCGCTATAAATCATCAAATCGGGCCATACTGGTCTTATTTTTGCCATTGCTCTTTGGTATGGAATGCATCTTCATCAGACTATCCAATTTAACAAGGTATACACAAGATTATCTCACAGGAGGCTGTTGACATATGTCTGAAAACGGCTCGCTCCAAGTAAGCACGTTTCATCGAGGCGTCCATCCCGATGAATACAAAACCCTGACCTGTCATTTGAATTCAATTAAAATGCCACTTCCAGACGAGGTCTATCTTCCTCTTCAACAGCACATCGGCGCTCCCTGCGAAGCACTGGTTGAAAAGGGCGACCTGGTTAAAACGGGTCAGAAGATTGCAGACTCCTCTGCTTTTGTTTCCAGTCCGATTCACTCGAGTATTAGCGGTAGCGTTGTCGCAGTTAATTCCTTTCCTCACCCCTTGGGTGGAAAAGTGCCTATGATCCACATAAAACGTGAGGGCGAAGAGGATGATTGGGAGCTGCTATCGACCCCTGTGGATTGGACCAAATCTTCTCAAGGGGATTTATCAAAACTGATCCGAGAAGCCGGTATTGTCGGACTGGGTGGCGCGGCATTCCCAACTCATGTGAAGATGTCTCCCCCGCCTGACAAACACATTGACCATTTTATTTTAAACGGCTGTGAATGCGAACCTTTCCTCACCTGTGATCACCGTGTTATGTTGGAAGATACTGATCGCATTCTCCATGGTATGGCCATTATTATGAAAACGCTGGGTGTTGAACAGGGAATTGTTGGAATCGAATCTAACAAGGCTGACGCCATTGAAACCATGAAATCCCGGGTGGCGGCTTTGGGATACAATTTTAAAGTACAAACTCTCAAAGTAAAATATCCCCAGGGGGCTGAAAAGATGCTTATCGATGCAGCCCTGGGGCGCAAGGTTCCAGCCGGCGGACTTCCCATGGATGTTGGGGTTGTGGTAAACAATATTGCAACCGCTTTGGCTGTGTATGATGCCATTGTAGATGGCAAGCCCCTAATCCAGCGCATGCTCACCGTGACAGGTGATGCTATTGAGAATCCGGGTAATCTCATTACCCGGATCGGAACGCCTTTTCAGGTTTGTGTTGATGCCTGTGGAGGGCTCAAAGAGGAAACTTCTCAAGTATTTATGGGTGGACCCATGATGGGTCTGGCACAATACGATCTTCAGGTTCCCACCCTGAAAGCCACCTCCGGGATTGTCTGCATGCAAACGTCAATCCTTAGGAATGTGCAACATTATCCCTGTATTCAATGTGGAAGCTGTGTCGAGGTCTGCCCCATGAATTTGGTCCCAACTCGGATTGCCCGCCTTTCAGAAACTGCGAAATATGAAGCGTGTAAAAACTGGGGTGTCTTTAACTGTATTGAATGTGGTTCCTGTGCTTTTGTTTGTCCTTCCAATATTCCCTTAGTCCAGTGGATTCGAGTGGGGAAGGTCAAATCGACTCAACAGCAAAAGACCCAGGTTTAGCGGAGTTTTTATGACTGAAGAAAACACTTCCCCCTTACCTTCTGAAAAACCCGAGCAAGTGGCAAAGCCGAAGAGAGATCCTCGGGCAAAGCTGTATCAGCCTGAGAAACTTCTCATTCTGGCTTCATCTCCACATTTTCACACGCCGTCAAGTGTTCCAAAAATCATGTGGAATGTTGTAGCGGCCCTGGTTCCAACAACGGTTCTGGCTCTGATCTATTTTCAATGGGCTGCGGCAGGAATTATTCTAGCCTGTGTCTCCTCAGCTCTCATTGCCGAAATGCTGGTGAATCGAGTCAAAGGTGAGTCCTTTACAATCCCCGACGGGTCAGCATTGATCACAGGTCTTTTACTGGCCCTGACCTTACCACCGTCCTTCTCTCTGGGTGGAGCAGTCCTAGGATCTGTTTTTGCCATCGTGGTGGGGAAGCATTTCTTTGGCGGGCTCGGCTACAATATTTTTAACCCTGCTCTTCTTGGGCGGGCATTTTTACAAGCCAGCTTTCCAGTGCCAATGACGACCTGGACATGGCCACTCACGGCCCGTTATGCCGACGTGGATGGTATCACGGCTGCCACGCCTCTCGGGCTTTACAAGTTTGAAGGAGTTACCAGCGAGTTGTCCGGATTGATCACTGGAAATATCAGCGGCTCCCTGGGTGAAACCTCTGCCATCGCCATCCTTCTTGGTGGGCTCTATCTTTTGATAAGAAAATACGCGGATTGGCGTATTCCGTTCAGCTTTCTCCTGTCCACATTTCTGGTCAGTGGTGTTTTCTGGCTCATTTCCCCCGACGCCTATCCTAGTCCGGTTTTTCAGCTTTTTAGTGGCGGGCTCATGTTGGGCGCCTTCTTTATGGCAACCGACATGGTGACCTCACCTGTAACGGCCAAAGGAGCTTGGATCTTTGGTTCTGGGGCAGGATTCATCCTGGTCATTATCCGACTTTTTGGCGGCCTGCCTGAAGGCGTCATGTATTCGATTCTGTTAATGAATGCCTTTACACCACTCATTAATCGTTATACCCGACCGGCGTTTTTTGGGGAGATGCGCGCATGAGTAATTTGAGTTTATCCTCCCGTATGATCCTGGTGCTAACACTGATCACCGTCCTCTCAGGCGGGATTCTGGCTGGCTGGGATATGGTGACAAAACCCAAGATCGCTTTTCATCGTCAGGAGGCCCTCAAGCTCGCCATTGGGGATGTGCTTCCGCCCCATGACAGATATGAAAGTCGGGAAACAAAATTTGGTACGCTTTACCTTGCTTCACAAGACAGCTCTGATGGTATTGTCGGAGTAGCATTTATGGCTGTGGGTAGCGGCTTCCAGGGTGAATTGCGGATTATGGTGGGCCTCAATCCAGATATGACGCAGCTGACCGGTATCAAAGTTTTGGAGCAGATCGAAACCCCAGGACTGGGAACTAAGATTGTCGTGGACCCTTCCAACAAACAAGACCCCTACTGGTTTCCCGCCCAATTCAAAGGCATTACACTCTCTCCTGAAATCGTGGTCATCAAGAATGCCAAACCTTCCCGCAGTAATGAGGTCCAAGGAATTACTGGAGCAACCATTTCATCCAAGGCCGTTACGCGTATCCTGAATGATCAGATCGCCGACATCCAAAGTGTCTGGACATCTGAGGGAGAACCTGAATCATGAGCAAGACCCTATCCTTAAAAGCTGAATTTGTTAAAGGTATCTGGAAAGAAAATCCTGTTATGGCGAGCCTCCTGGGATTGTGTCCGACCCTGGCTGTGACCAACGCCGCCATGAATGGACTGGCAATGGGTCTTGCAACCACCTTTGTTCTTTTAAGCTCAAGCCTGATGATCTCTGCCTTGCGGAACTTTATTCCCCACCAGGTGCGTATCGCCGGATACATCGTCATCATTGCCACTTTCGTCACTGTCGCCGATCGATTCCTGGCTGCCTACTTCCCCGTGGTCTCAGCATCTCTGGGACCCTATATCCCACTCATCGTTGTGAACTGTCTCATTCTTGGTCGTCAGGAAGCCTTTTCTGCCAAAAACGGAATTGGACGTTCACTCCTGGATAGTCTTGGGATGGGTCTAGGATTTATCCTGGTGCTGGTAGTTCTGGGGGTTATTCGTGAGATTCTTGGATCCGGAAGTGTTTTTGGTTTCGCCCTGCTGGGCGACTGGTTCACACCCTGGATGGTCATGATCTTACCACCGGGAGCTTTCCTCACCCTAGGTATCCTGATTGCCCTGGCGAATTGGTATAATGACTGGTCCAAGGACAGGAGGGCAGTATCATGAGCTACTTCCTTATCTTCTTCTCTGCTGCCATTGTTAATAATTTTGTGCTCTCCTATTTCCTGGGTATTTGCCCCTTTGTCGGCGTATCAAAAAGAGTCTCCTCCGCTGTTTCCATGGGAATGGCTGTGACCTTCGTTATGCTCATTACGGCTGTGGTTACCTGGTTGATCTATCATTTGATCCTGGTGCCCTTTGAGGTGGAGATTTTGGAATATGTGAGTTTTATTCTGGTGATTGCTTCTTTGGTTCAACTGGTCGAAATGTTTATTCGCAAGGTGAGCAAGCCTCTCTATGATGCTCTCGGGATCTATCTGCCACTCATTACCACGAACTGCGCTATTCTTGGACTGGCTCTCTTTTCTGTTTTAAGAGATTATTCTTTTCTGGAGAGCGTGGTCTTTGGTCTCGGTGCCGGAGCTGGATTTACCCTGGCGCTGGTGATTATGGCTGGAATCAGAGAAGAACTCGAACTGGCTCCAGTTCCAAAATATTTTCAGGGTGCCGGTATTACCATGATCGTCGCCGGTGGTCTGGCACTGGCATTTATGGGTTTTGCAGGAATGATCTAAATAAGGATATTTGAATAATGGATCTCGCTACAATCACTGTCTCAATGTTAAGTATGGGTGGCATGGGTGCTCTTTTCGCTGCCGGGCTTGCTGTAGCTAACAAAAAGTTTTATGTAGAAGAAGACCCCCGGATCGCCATCGTTATGGATAATCTCCCTGGAGCCAACTGTGGGGGCTGTGGTCTTCCCGGCTGCGGCAGTTTCGCCGAAAGTATTGTCCATGGTAAGGTCGAAATAAGTGGGTGTCCTGTTTGTAATGACGATGCCCGTGAAGCCGTCGCTGCGACAATGGGACTAGAAGCCAGTAAGGGTGAAAAGATCATCGCCCGAGTGATGTGTCAGGGTGGACATTACGAAAGTGCCCGCAAGGGTCAATATCTCGGTATTGAGAGTTGTACTGCTGCGCACATTACCGGTGGTGGTGACAAGCTTTGTCTTCATGGCTGTCTCGGCTTTGGTGAGTGTGTGGCGGCTTGTCCTTTCGATGCCATGGAAATGAGTGACAACGGCTTGCCCCTTATTGATTCAGAGAAATGCACGGGGTGTGGCAATTGTGTAGATGCTTGCCCCAGAGATATCATTGAACTGCACCCTGAAGCTGACACGGTTTTTGTCGCTTGCAGAAACACCGACATCCCAAAAGATTCCCGCAAGGTTTGCATTAGAGCCTGTGTGGGTTGTGGCCTCTGTTTGAGGGGTGTTGAAGAGGGTCTCATGACCATGGAAAACAACCTGGCTCGTATTGATTATCATCTCTATGGGCAGGGTCATGAACTACCTACAGATAAATGTTCAACAAACGCCTTGATCATAATAGAGGCTGTCAAAGAGGAAGAGGTTCTCAGCGTCTGATGCTCTTCAATGGCGAAACCGGTCTCGTTCAATCCCTGGTGGATTCACGACTTACTATTCTGTTCTCCAGCAAGGATGCCTGCGATAGCTGTGGCTTGAAAGTGGTGTGCACGCCTGGGAAACAATCTGAACGTAGCCTGACACTTCCCTATTCCGGAGAACTACAGCCAGGACAAAAGGTGGCAGTGGAAGAGCTTTCAAACCTTGAACTCCACCTGGCGCTGATCCAGTTTGGACTGCCCATGCTGGCCTTTCTAATAGGTCTTTTTGTCGGATATTTCCTCCCTGTTCAGGGTATCTTGCCCCGAGAGGTGTCTGCATTTCTGCTTGGGTGTCTGGGTCTTGTTTTAAGTTTTTTCATTTCCAGATATCTGGTTGAGAGGATTGTAGACGTCATCCCCGATAAATATTTAAGGATCGTCCCTTGTGATTAAAAACATAAAACTGTTCCACCCACGTTTTAAACTACGAACTGTAGTTCTGGTTATTCTTCTCTTGAATGTAAGCTTGGGTTTATCTCAGAATCGCGCACATAGCGATCACTGGCAGTCCCGGAATAAACAGTTTAATCTTGAGATGGACAGCCTAGATCATGTGGATAATGTATTTTTAGGAAATTCCATTACTGAGGGGTTTGATCTTGAATATTACTTCCCTGACCATGAATTAGCTAATCGGGGTATTGTAGCTGATCATATCGATGGACTTATGCAGCGACTGGAAAATTCAGCTCTGGCTTTGAAACCCAACAATCTATTTCTGATGATCGGTATTAATGATATTGGTGATCGTAGGGATGATGAATATCTCAAAAAGATGTTCTCTGTCTTGATCGACAACCTGACTCATGCCTTGCCAGAAACAGAGATCTATCTGCATTCGATTCTACCCACTTCACCACGGTGGAAAAATTGTCCCCCAGATCAAATACGGCGTATGAATCTTTTTCTTGAGAGATTGGCCAAAGAAAGAGGCTTGACCTATGTAGATCTCCATCCTCTTTTTTTGAATGAATCGGGGGAGTTTATTCATCCCGACCTAACGAGAGATGGGCTTCACTTAAATGCTTTGGGTTATGAGATCTGGGTTGACCAAATCAGAGGCTATCTAAAGTAGCCAGTGGTTGAGGCTCTCATCCATTGACCTGTCTTCGCCTTCGAGAGCACTTCGACCCTTCGATAAACTCAGGACAGGCAAGCTCAGTGTGACACATCATGGTTCGGTTTGGCGGGTACTCAATGTCCGAACAGTGTTACCAACCGCCTGAAGCGCCTCCGCCTCCACCAAAACCTCCACCGCCGGAGAAACCTCCACCGCCAAAGCCGCCTCCGCGACCTCCACGCATACTAGATCCAATCATAGAGCCCAGAACGAATCCTCCCAGACCACCCACACGACCACGGCTGATCAAGAGAAAGATGATAATTGGAAACAGTAAGCCCAGTATACTTCCGCCCTCTTCTTTTCTTCGAGAGCTATTTCTGCCACTACCAGTATATTCACCCTTGGTCGCCTGGATAATCCCATTCAAACCCGAGACAATCCCCTCGTACCAACGTCCTTCTTTGAAAAAGGGTGTCATTTCGTTTCTGATGATTTGACCAGCAGTAATATCGGGCAAAACTCCCTCAAGACCATAGCCTACTTCGATGCGGATCTTGCGCTCGGCTTTGAAAATACTCAACAGTACTCCATTGTCCTTACCGGAGGCGCCAAGCTTCCAGGTCTCAAACATTTGCAGGGAAACATCTTCCAGCGACTCACCCTCCAATGAGGGAAAGGTCGCCACAATGATCTGATTTGACGATTGATCCTCATATTGTTGGAGCGCTTGTTCGACCTGCTTTTCCTGAGCGGAAGACAGCAAGTCTCCCCAATCGTTCATCCGCTTATTGATTCGGTCTGGGAAGAGGCCGCCAGCGAGAAGCGAGGTGGTAATTAAAAAAAGCAGTATGGTTCTAGTCGTGGTGTTAGTCATGTGGGATCTTCTTTATGCTCAAGATTGGGGCGGATAGCAATCCGCCCTTACATTATTTTTTTGCTGCTTTTTTTAGAATTCTACCGCTGGTGCTTTTTCGGCGCCGGATTCTGCCTCGAAATATGCTTTACGATCAAAGCCAAAGATACCGGCATACATGGATCCGGGGAAACGACGGATCACCGTGTTGTACGCCTGAGCCGATTTATTAAAGCGATTACGTTCAACAGCGATTCTATTCTCCGTGCCTTCCAGTTGAGTTTGAAGATCCAGAAAGTTCTGGTTGGCTTTCAGGTCTGGATATTTTTCCACCACCACCATGAGACGACTCAAAGCGCCGGAGAGTTGACCCTGGGCTGCTTGAAATTGTTGTAAGGCAGCTGGATTATCAGCCAGGCCTTCCGTGTTAATACTGCCGACTTTGGAACGAGCTTCTGTTACAGCAGTAAAGGTCTCTTTCTCAAATTCTGCAACCCCCTTTACGGTCGCAACCAGGTTGGGGATTAGGTCGGCACGACGCTGGTAGACATTTTCGACCTGGGACCAGGAGGCGTCAACGCCCTCCTCCAGGGTAACCATATTGTTGTATTTACTGACGACACTTGAGACCATCAAAAAGATCACGACAACAATAGCAATAATTACAATAGTACTTTTTTTCACATCCAACTCCTTGTGGAAATATTTTTAGGTGAGTATGTAATCTGTTTCATTCTTCGTTTGATGCCCCCACCAGTTCGACCTGTCCCAACAGGTCTTGCCTTAGTGAACATCGCCTGAATATATGATGAAAACGTGCTTTTGTTCCAACAATCTGTTGTCAAGTTAACGGTTCAAACCTTGATCAAGCCATTTCTTGAACAGGTCGATCTCGCCTTTGGAAAGAGCTGGTTTTTTACTCTTGAAGGGCATGAACTCCGTGCTATCAGCAGGCAGCTCAATTCGGTAAAGGATATCATCGATATATTCTGCAGTAGCTTCGTAGGTGTGCAAGAGCTCCTTTTTGCCACGCTCTGGGTAATGACATGGTGTACAAGAGTTTTCCATAATAGGCTGAATATCTTTTCCGTATGTCACGCTGGCATTTGCTACCTCCACAAGCTTTGCAGGCTGGGCAAGTGGTGCCTGTTTTTGAGGGCTAGCACAAAACTGAATTAGCATAGTAACGCTGACCACCAAAAGCGTTCTGGTTTTCCATTTTATATTCGTTTTATTTTTCATTCTTTTGTTCCTTTAGTTAAAATTAACACTCCGTAATACTCACTGCCAGCCCCCCCAGAGCAGTTTCTTTATATTTTACCGACATTTCCAGGCCGGTTTGTTTCATGGCGGCAATGCAATTGTCCAGAGACATAAAGTGCTGTCCAGTTCCCCGCAGAGCTAATGATGCTGCCGTATAAGCTTTAATCGCCCCAAAACCATTTCTTTCAATACAGGGAACCTGCACCAAACCTCCAACTGGATCACAGGTGACCCCAAGATGGTGTTCAAGAGCAATTTCAGCAGCGTTTTCAACCTGTTCTGGAGTTCCTCCTCGCATGGCACACAATCCTGCCGCAGCCATGGATGAAGCAGACCCAACCTCTCCCTGACAACCCACCTCAGCACCCGAGATGGAACTGCGAAACTTGATGAGTCCACCTATTGCAGCAGCGGACAATAAAAAATGATGAATCTGTTCTTTTGTTGCATTACGATGAGTCGTCCAGTAATACAATATGGCCGGTATCACACCAGCCGCTCCATTGGTCGGGGCGGTCACGACAGAGTGACCCGATGCATTTTCTTCACTGACTGCCATGGCATACGCACAAAGCCAGTCCGTTACATTTCCTTCTTCTGGGTTTTCCTGGAGTTGTCTGTGAAGCTTGGAAGCTCTTCGTTTTAGGCCTAAGCCCCCGGGGAGGTCACCCTCTGCCTCAAGACCTCTTTCCACACAGTCTTTCATGGCAGCCCAAATGATATCAAGACCTTGATAAAGCTGCTTCTCAGAAATGAAATCTAGTTCATTGACTCTCTTCATTTCTGCAATAGCTAAACCACTTTCTTTAGCGAGGGATAACATTCTTTTGGCTGAGTCAAATGGATAAGGGATGCCTTTGCTTGATTTCATTTTTATCGGCGCTACGATTGCGTTAATGCCGGCACGCGTGTTTACAAATCCACCACCAATGGAGAAATAGGTTTCTTCTTCTAAAATGTGACCTTTCGAGTCGACCAGAGAGAATATTAATGCGTTGGGGTGTTCCGGCAGTGGCTCACCAAGATTAAAGTCAACATCTTGTTCTGCAGAGAACTTGACTGTTGTTTTATCATCAAACTCAATCGCGGGGGTTTTCCAAAGTTTTTGAACAAGACCATCAACATTTTGTTTTAGTAGTTTTTCCGGGGTAAACCCATGGAGTCCAAGCAGAATTGCTTTGTCCGTAGCATGCCCTTTACCTGTATAGGCCAGAGATCCCCTTAGTTGACACTTGATCCTCAACTCATCCCCATTATTGCTATTCATTATTTTATCCAGGATGAGTGACCTGAAGCGACCGGCAGCCACCAGGGGTCCGACAGTGTGAGAACTTGAGGGGCCAATTCCCAGCGTGAATAATTCTAAAGCGCTAATGAACATACAGATTTATATGCTGGATATCGTTATTCTTGTTTATAAACCTAAAAGGATTAAAGCACCGCTGAGAACAATGGTCCCGCCAGCGATGACATGCATGTATTTCTCAAGCTTGCTTGTTTTAATAAAATTAAATCCATAATTGACTGCAAGCACAATAGCCACCATGGTAACAATTGTGACAATGCTAAACGTGATTACCACGGCAATCAGACCAGCGATAGACTCTTGCGCTGCTGGATAGATAAGAACAGGTATCAGTGGCTCACAAGGACCCAGCACAAATATGAGAAAGAGGATCCAGGGAGTAAGGTTCTTGGTTTTCTGATCATGATCGTGGGTGTGAGTTGTTTGTTGAACCCTGACCATGGGATGATCGTGGTCATGCGTATGCGCATGGACCAGTCCCTCATGTGAATGTACGTGTTGGTGGGGCTTGTTTTGTTTGAGCTTCCAGAAGCCCCACACCATATACCCGAGACCAAAAAGTAGAAACCCCCACGCTGCCCAATCCCCTCGAAATGATTCGATGATTTCCAGCTTTTTAAGTCCAACACCAAGGGCAACACCGAAAAGACCAATAATTACCGTACTGCCTACATGCCCAAAACCACACAGAGAGGTGATCAATATTGTTTTAGGGGTTGACCAGTTTCTGGCTTTGGACATGACAATGAAGGGTAAATAATGATCTGGTCCCAGCACGGTATGAGCAAAACCTATAGTAGCCGCCGTCGCTATTAATATGAGGATATCGCCATTCATCTGAATTGTTTCCCTCCTGCTGTACTGTACTCAACATAACGCTTAATGCTAAGCGTAGCTGCAATTCGCAGACCAACTTAAGTGAATCGCGTGAAAATTAGGACTTAATTAATTGGGCAACCGTCTCAATGTGGGCTGTGTGGGGAAACATGTCCACAGGCTGAACTGAGATAAGTTTATAGTCTGTTTCACAGAACAGTTTTAGGTCTCTGGCCAGAGTGCCGGGATTGCAGGAGACATAGACCAGGCGCTTGGGTGCCAGCTTGAGAATATCATCCACTACATTCTGATGTAGACCGGCCCTGGGGGGATCTACGATAATTACATCAGCGAGGTCGATCTTTCCTGCTTTTTCGGAGAGCACATCTTTCAGGTCTCCCTGAATAAACTCTACATTCTCAATGCCATGCACTTTGGCGTTTTTCCGAGCGTTTTTTACTGAATCCTGGTGGACCTCAAAACCATATACCTTTTTGGCTTTCTCTGCTAAAAAGAGCGAGATGGTCCCAGTTCCACAATACAGATCATAAACAACCTCTCCACCTTGAAGATCAGCACCGTTCAGCGCTTCCTCGTAGAGTTGTTCAGCTTGTTGGGTATTGGTCTGGAAAAAGGCGTTTGCTGAAATCTCAAATTCATGTTTACCTAAGCGGTCTTTGATGACTCCGGGTCCGTGAAGAACCACCTCACGCTCCCCAACAGCCACATCTGACAAACGGGAGGTAATATTGTTGATCAGGGTGGTGATCTGAGGAAAGACTTCCATGATAGCAGCTTCAAATTCATCCATGCGTTCTTTGCTGTAGGTCTTGGTAACCAGATTTACCATGATCTCATCGGTGTGCTCACCATAACGTAGAACCAAGTTGCGAGCCCAGCCCTGATGTGTCCGATTGTTGTAAGGTTCCCACTGGTGATCGAGAGCATATTGGTAGACAAACCTGAGAATCTCATTGAGAATCTCTTTTTGTAAATAACAGGTGTCCAGATTGACCACCTTATCAAAACGTCCCGGGATATGCTGACCTAAGCCCAGAGGTTTTGCTTCGTCTGCTGGGTTTGTCTTCCAGGGATTATCGGTGAATGTGAATTCCATCTTATTGCGGTAGTGAAATGCTTGCGGAGAGGGCAGGGCCTGCGGAACTTCGAAATCATCAAAACCGCCGACCCGTTGGATCAGGTCTCGCACCTGGCGGGTCTTTTCACTCAACTGGTCAGTGTATTCCAGATTTTGGATCCGACAGCCACCACAGGTGCCGAAAGCGGGACATTTTGCTTCGATTTCGTTGGGAGCCTTTTCCAGGATCTCAATAGGATAGGCCTCGGCAAAACTTTTTTTCTTTTTGAAGATACGGGCAAGGATCCGCTGGCCGGGAATAACGCGTTCTACAAAGACGGCCAAACCGTCCACATGGGCAACCCCTTTACCACCAAAAGCCAGGCTTTCAATGGTCAGTTCAATATCCTGGCCTTTTTTAATCGTGGGTTTTCCGTCTCTAATCATGGCTTCTGTCCTATCCCTTATTGTTCTGTGAGAGAATAGTCGCTCGTAAAGGAATCACAAGGTGAAATGTTGTCTCGGACTTAAATGAAAGAACAACATTAAATCGTTCCGAATACGAAACCGTCACACTGAGCTCGTCGAAGGGTCTCGTAAATCACATTGATTCATGCTCATAAGATTTTACATTTTCCTAAACCCAAACAAAACTGGAATTAAATAATGAAAATTGGATATGTCTACATTCTTGAATGTAGACATAAATCATTTTATACCGGTGTAACTAATAATGTCGAGCGCCGGTTGGCTTGGCACAGTGAATCAAAAGCACCTAGTTATGTTTCGAAGCGAAAGCCATTCAAGCTAGTCTGGTCATCAGATGTATTGGATATACAGGATGCTATCGTATTAGAAAAACAAATTAAAGGTTGGCGGAGAGAAAAGAAAATAGCCCTAATAAATGAGGACTATGATGACCTTCTCGAGCTGTTAATAGCATATAATAAGCGAGGGTGAGTCCTTCGGCATCTCTACAAATGGGCTTCGACGGGCTCAGCCTGACGAATCGGGTAGAGGGAATTCATGGAATCTGAATATCGTCCACAATTCCGATGATGATGGAGCGTAGAGGTGCCATGGAATCGCCGACAATCTGACGGGCAGAATTTCCCTCATCTATAATGAGGACAGTTTCCCCCGCCCCGGCATCAACACTATCGATGGCGATGAGATACTTGCCGGTTGGCTTGCGGTATGGATCCAACTTGTCCACTACCAATAAACGTTTGCCTTCATAAAAAGGGTGATTGATGGTGGAGTGAATGGTTCCACAAACTTTGCCGAGGATCATGATTGCTTCGTCCTCTCAAGCCACAGATGCACACAGATTTTCACGGATGTTTTTATTAGCCTACTCCGCGATTTTTTGATCTCTGTAGTTTTAATATATGAAGCTTTTAAATTCAACTTTCTCTCTTCCATAATTGATGAGCATCCCAACCTCAAGAGCACTCGCCTTGAGCTCGTTCAACAATTGGACCTCATCTTGTTTGTTATCTTTTTGTGCCGCTTTTAATTCAACAATTACTTTTTCATCTACTAAAAGATCCGCTGCATAATTACCAACTGTGATGCCTTTGAATTTTACAGTAAGTGCTGGTTCTAACTCTACTGAATGCCCACGCTGTATTAACTCAGCTTGTAATGCACGCTGATACACCTTCTCTAAAAACCCAAGCCCTAATTCATTGAAAACTTCAAAAGCAGACCCAATTATAGCTTTTGTTGTTTTTTCATGCTTGAGTTTTTGTGTTTTTTCCATCGTTTCCATCTGTGTTTTATCTGTGGCTCGTTTTAAAAGTCTTCTCACTTCGTCTTCAATAATTGAATATCATCCACAATCCCAACAATGGCGTGATCCACGGGGACAAACCAGGGATCACAAAGCAGGGCTGCCTCCCGGGAGCTTTCGTAGTAGATCAGTTCTCCGGGGCCTGCCATGCGGGTAGGGTCTGCAGCAACCACCGTTTCACCTGTTGGTTTTTGATGCTTATCCAGAGCTTGAACCATGAGCATGGGCATCCCTTCAAGACCCTCAACTATTGTGGCTGGGGTAAGGGTGCCGATGACTTTCCCAAGTAGCACTATTCAGCCTGCGCCAGTCTGGCTAATTCAGATTTAGAGAAATAGCTGGATGCGTCAAGTTGTTTGGCAAGTTCGGGATCAATCCTGGGAATGATGGTTTGAGAAAGCATGAGTGTTTTATCATCCAGAGCGCCTTCGCAAAGCGAGTTGGCCACTTCGACCTCCTCGACTTTCCCAGCGAACACGGCAATAGATTTACCACCTAGATCATCGGCCAGTCTCAACTCAACCAGTTCAACATTGGCGCCTTTCATGGCTGCATCTGATCCCTGAAGAACGGCAGCGACAGTAGTCATTTCTACCACGGACAAGGCTTCGCTTCCACATTTTTTGCGTTCGCCCAGACTGGCTTCATAGACATCGTTATGAATATTCGGCAAAAAGACTGCATCCAACAGATGATCTTCAGCTTTGCTTATTCCTTTTTTAAAGGCCATTTCTACGGAGGCAACTGAACCGGCAATAAGGATCAGATATTTACCGTTGTGAACGGTACCTGCTTTTATATGAGCAATTGGCGCTTCTTTTAACATGGCGTCAGCCGTAAGAATGCCGACGGGGATACTGTCCAGCTCAATGAGAGCCAGTGCTGCTTGCTGTTTCATTATACTATCCTGAAGTTATCAACCAGAACGCACCTGATGGGGCGCACAAAAGACTTAGGTCCTGTGAGTCCATCACCGGTAGGGCTGGCAATTGAAAAAGAAGTAAAGCCTTCACCACCATAACCGAGTCCGGCTATGGAGGGTCCGTTCTTTACAAATATACTACATCCCATAACCCGAGCCATCCGGCTCAGATTATCCAGGTTTTTTGAATGAATCACGGCGGTGTGCCTGAAGCCGTGTTCTGCTTCTTTGGCAAGATCGATGGCCTGGTTTGCATTGGGTACCCGGGCTACAGGAAGAACTGGTAGAAGCTGTTCTGTCCAGATTAGCGGATGGCCCACAGAGACCGGAGCAATGGCAATGCGTACATCATCAGCCACCTGCATATTGATCTTGGCCAGGATGGTCTGAACGTTTTTACCGATCATCTCTTTTTTTATGACGGCCGGTTTGCGCATCCCGTTGGTCTTTTCAAAGATCACCTTTTCCAACTGATTCACTTCGTGGGGTTTTAAAACAACAGCACCATGGCGGGGGAAGGCAGCCAGAAGTTGATCTGCTACTGCTTCAACCACAAAGACCTCTTTCTCCAGGACACAGATTATTCCATTGTCCAATCCAGCTCCGCGTACAATATCTGCCGCGGCCTGTTCAATATTTGCTGTTTCATCTACCACCACAGGCGGATTTCCCGGGCCGGCACACAGGGCTCTTTTTCCACTGGACATAGCTGCTTTAACCACAGCTTCTCCACCGGTAACAACCAGAAGATCGACACCAGGATCAGTCATCAACTCATTTGCGCTAGCGATGGTGGGTGAAGCAACGGTGGTCACCAGGTTTGGTGGACCCCCGGCTTCAATAATGGCTTCATTGATCAGCTGGACATTGAGAATGCTGACCTCTTTCGCCATGGGGTGGACATTGAAGACCACTGCATTCCCGGCAGCCAACATCCCTATTGTATTACAGATAATGGTCGATGTTGGATTGGTGCTGGGTGTAATGGATCCGACAACACCATAGGGTGCCCATTCAGTTAGAGTAAGACCTCTATCCCCGGATAATGCATCAGGAACAAGAGCCTCGGTACCCTGGGTTTTCTCGATCACAAGCAGGTTTTTGAGGAGCTTGTCTTCGGGTCGACCCATTTGGGTTTCTTCGAAAGCCTTTTTGGCCAACGCTTCAGCATGCAATCTCATTTTTGAGCGAATGCTCCCAATGATCTTTGACCGCTGCTCCAGGGTCAGCTCATTCAAGGCGTCATAGGCTTTGCGAGATGCTGACACAGCGGATTTCACCGTAGCGAACACGCCGTAACCGCCAAAGGCGTCCTTTTCATCTGCAATCAATGCAGGCTGACCTTCATCAAGCGGCTTCGATTTAGGATTAATCAATGAAGCCACTTTAGAGGCGATGAGCTCAACTTGACTGTCTGTCAGTTGGGACATTGTCTACCCTCCGGGTTGTACATTTTTTACAGCCTAATCGTTCAGGCCTTTTTTATACTTGATCCTACCACCGACTTCCCAGTTGTCCACGATAGCCATAACCACAGCATCACAGGGACGATTGTCGGTTGCTTTTGTTTGACGAGCTGAGCTTCCGCTGGCATAGAGAACCATTTCCCCTACACCGGCACCAACAGCATCAGCAGCCACGACAAAACCACCCTTGGCTCTGCCTTCCAGATCGACTTGCTGCAAAGTCAGAAACTTGAGTCCATCCATACTGGACTCCTTCTGACTGGCAACCACAGTCCCAACAACTTTTGCCAGGATCATAAGATCACCTCTTGCTTAGACTCTTTTGGCAAGTTGTGCTTTACCTTCTTTACCACGACCTAAGGGTAAAACAGAATCCACATTTGGATGAGGACGGGCGATGATATGAACGGCCACGATCTCACCAACACGGGATGCACCGGCACGACCGGCGTCACAGGCAGCTTTCACAGCCGCAACATCACCACGGATAACGACAGTTACATAACCGCCACCGGTTTTTTCATACGCCACCAATTCAACCTTGGCGGCTTTTACCATTGCGTCGGCTGCCTCCACTGCTGCCGGGTAACCTCTGGTTTCTAACATTCCTAAAGCGTCAGACATTTTATTGCCTCCTGTTTGTTATTGCTTTGGTTTTATTGTTCTTCATTTGATTGGTTTCTACAAATCCACCTTTTGTGTCATCGCGAGTGATTGAAAAGAACGCGGCGATCTATCTATGCTAAAGCTTCGATAGATAAATCTCGAATCCGAGATTGCTTCGTCACATTGTTCCTCGCAAAGACGGATTAGGTGTGGACTTTTGAATGTCATTTATTCATTACTCTTTATTTATTTCTGAGTCTTCTCGACCCGAAACATCTTCCAGGGATGCTGTTGCTGCCTGCCAGGCAACATCTATATCTTTCTCCTCACCACCCAGATAAACTCTACCAAAACTACCGGTGGCCCGAACTTCTAAAATATTAATATTTGCGGCCTTTTCGGCTTCATTGGCGGCGAGAGCTGCATAAGCGGCCGGGACACACTCCAGGACATACATTGATTCACCGGGTATGATCATATTTCCATGCCGCATGCGGTTGATCAACTGGGTCTGATGATCATCAATGTTTCGAATGATCTGACTGGAAACCACTTTTGGTTTCTGGCGATCCTCTTCCTTAAGCTCAAGGGCATCAAGAATGGCTGAACCAGCCTGACGAACATCGGCCTGAGAAAATGAATGAATTTCGAGCAATCCATATAGACGCTCAACGATCTGCAGTCCCGGTGTCACATTGGTTGATTTCAGGGCGATATCTGTAATCCTGTTGATCTCGATTCCCGGGGAAATCTCAACATACAATGATGCCATTCCTGTCAGGGGCAGAAAGCCTCTGGCTATGGTACAAAAGAAGGCGGCATGCTGGGGTTGCAAATTATCTAAAAACACATATGATCTTAAAATTACACTCATTCATAATTCCTTTACTCAGTCTGAATCCTGAATCGTCTTCGCGAGTGACTGAAGGGAGCGCAGCGATCTATCTACGCTAAAGCTTCGACAGATTGATCTCAGATTCGAGATTGCTTCGTCACTTCGCTTCTCGCAAAGACTAAAACAATTTGTTGTACACCCTATCATTGTCTTCTTCTTCATCTGCCTGCCCGGCGTAGCTCTGGGAGCGTAGACGGGCGTTTCATCCGTGGCTTATTTATACATTCTATTTGCCACAGATCTGCACGGATTTTCCCGGATGTCTCTTTTAGGCTTTTTGGCATTTTTTTATCCGCGTTTTCTCTGTGTTAATCCGTGGCTCAATATCATTAATTCGACATGGTTATGGATCTGGCTTTTTTCAAGATCGCTATCCCGGCACTGGCACCAATTCTCGTGGCTCCTGCCTTGATCATGCTTTGAGCATCTTCCAGAGATTTGATCCCACCGGCAGCTTTCACACCGATCCCAGTATCAGCAACGGTTCTTGCCATAAGGGCAACATCAGCAGCAGTGGCTCCATGGGGTCCAAAACCTGTGGATGTTTTAACAAAATCTGCTTTGGCTTTTTTTGCCAGGGTACAGGCCCTTACTTTTTCATCGTCCGTCAAAAGCGCTGCTTCAATTATTACTTTACTGGTGGCTCCCCCATCTTCACATGCTTCAACGACCATGCGAATATCACGATAGACCAATTCATCATCGCCACTTTTCAAGGCGCCAATATTGATGACCATATCGATTTCTTTTGCTCCATCACGAATAGCGCGTCGGGTTTCCATGGCTTTGATGGTGGGGTGGTGGGCTCCTGAGGGAAATCCGACCACAGTACAAACTTTGACATTCGAGCCTTCCAGCTCTTTCGCCGCCAGCGGAACATAGCTGGGACTGATACAAACGGTAGCAAATTGAAATTCATCCGCTTCTGCGCACAGTTTTTTAATATCATCCACGGTGGCATCGGGTTTGAGAAGGGTGTGATCAATGCACTTCGCAATATCTTCCGGTACAGAATCAGCTCCGGTACCATCATGGACCCCAATACGGTCGACGCCAAAATCCATGAATTTGCGATAGGTATCCGGTTCTTTCTCGGCGCAGACGCCACAATGACAAACCATATCGCTATCCTGGTGTCCGTGATCATGGCCTGCATGGCTCGCTATGCTCACAGATCCTGGCTGAACCAATTGACCCACTCTTTCAGCAATCCTGAGAATATCCTGTTCGCTGAGTGATGCCAGGCTTTGTTCGTCTGTTTTTTCTATTGTTTCCATTTCTTGTTTATTCCCTTTTTCGCTGTCTAGATCATCGATCATACGAGCGCGTTTTAAATGTCTATCTGCTGTGCAGTCTGTTGTAATAAATTTTTTGACTATCTGGGTGGCTAAAGCCTTGCCAATTAAGCCTGATCCAAGGGTCAGAACGTTGGCATCATTGTGCTCGCGGGCATTGTTAGCACTGGAGAGGTCATAACATAATGCAGCGCGTACACCGGGAATTTTGTTGGCAGCCATGGAGGATCCGATACCGGCTCCATCCACAATAACTCCAAATCTAGCCTCGCCAGAGGCGACCTTGCGAGCCACTTTAGCAGCAAAAACGGGATAGTCCACAGCTTCCGTGGAATCCGTACCACAGTCAATAATTGTATAGCCTTCTTTTTCCAGAAAGGTTTTAAGCTCTTCTTTTAAAGGATAGCCGCCATGGTCGGCGCCAATGGCGATACTTGGTAGAGTCGTCATCTTATTCCTCTCCCAATAATTTTCTTGCGGTTTGCTCATCGGTAATCAGGCTGTTGAACCATTTTCCGGCCAGCCCTGCTTCAACGGCCTTTGCTTTTTTTGCACCACCGGCAACTGCGATGGAATAAGGTTTGCTTCTGAGTTCTTCCAGTTCAATTCCAATGGTTCTCTGATTGAGCGCATCTGAACAGATACTTCCATCCGCTTTGATCAGGCGGGAACAGATATCTGCCACAGCACCTTGAGCTATTAAATCTTTGATCTCACTATCCTCAAAATAATCTGCCTTGACCAGAACCGAGGTGTTACCAAAAGCACCCACAGTAAATGCGGCAATATCGGCTTCTCTGGCCAACTTTAAAGTCTTTGCAATATGACGATCTGAAATGATAGCAGTTTTCAGTTCTGGTGTGTCAACAATGGCTGGCAAGGGTAAGAGGTAGGGGGTGGCGTGATAATTCTCGCCCATCTTTCCGGCAATCTCAGAGGCGTGGGTATCCAGTTCTGCCTTGGAAACGCCGCCATTAAGCTGAACCACGGTCATGTTCTTCATTGGTCGTGAATGTAAATGTTTTGTGGCGGCTTGCATGGTGGTTCCCCAGGAAACACCCAGGGTTGTGTTTTCCTCAAGGAGCGAATCAAGAAGATTGACCAGGGCATAGCCAAGTCGTGATTTTAGGACTTGACTGGATTCCCCATCATAGGGCACAACCACGACCTGCTTAAGACCAAATTGATCTCTCAGCTTCTGCTCCAAACGCGTACCTGTTGCTCCAGGATCAAGAATTTGAATTCTGACCACACCTTGATCTCGGGCTTCTTGAAGCAGTCGAGAAACGGTAGGGCGTGAGACTTCCAGCTTGCTGGCGATCTGCGACTGGGTCAGATGATGCTCATAATAAAAGCGAGCAGCTTCCAAGAGCATGGTATCTCGGCTTTGAGCTCTCAAGCTCATCTTCCCTCGCGCAATATGAACTTTTGTTCATTCTGTATTAACATGTGTTCAAGTTAGGGTTTATAAAATCCTGTGTCAAGAAAAATATCGTGGGCTTGATGTGCAATAGAACGACCCTTCTGCTATTCAACCGCCGGTATAATGTCTTCAATAATAATTATAAAAATATCGTACCAGTTTTGATCGGTCTGGGTGCGGGAATAACCCTGCCATTCACAGGTGGCGGTCACAACCAGGTCTTTGTCTGGGACACATACGATAAACTGTCCACCCCAACCCATGGCGAAATAATGAGATTCACTTAGGCCTTGGCCATTCCACCAGAGATAGCCATAATTAGACCCATACGCAATCTCACCATTGGTCTGATTCTGGACAGCGATACAATTATCAACCCAAGCCCCTGGAACAATTTGCTCTTGTCCAAATCGACCTCCATTTAACATGAGCTTACCCAGAGCGAACATGGCCTGCGGTGAAATCATGAGGCCTGCCCCCCCATTGTTAATCTGACTCCCCGAGGGCAAGTACTTCCAGTCGCTCTCATAAATGCCTATGGGTTCAAATAAATAGTCCTGAGCAAATTCCAGAGCGCTTAAACCCGTCGCCTCTGTCAGGAGAAGGGAAAGCAAATAAGTGCTCCCTGTATTGTAATTAAAGCCCTGTCCGGACGCATGAATACTGTCCTGATCCAGGACCCAGTTCGCATGATCTCCTGAGCGGTACCACTTACTGTAACTGTCGCCACCGTCCAACTCATGCCACTCCAAACCACAACTCATGGTAAGCAGGTGTTTTATGGTAATCTCGCTGGTACTTTTAGTGTGGTTGAGCCAAACATGAGTTGGCAGATACTCCCGGATGGCTTCATCTTCATTCTGGATGTAGCCATCCTCGATGGCAGTCCCGATGAGCAAAGCCATGACACTCTTGGTCACCGACCTCACGTCATGCAGTTCATCCGCCTGGGTCTCATTAAAATATTCTTCAACGGCAATCTCTCCACCCCTACCGAGGACAATGCTCTTGAATCCAGGCACCACTGCCAGACTATCGATAGCCCGAGATAATTGTTCTACATTAAAGTTTTGAGATTCAGCTTTGGGATATCTGGTATCAGCTTGATCGTCACATGAATTGAAGACCAGAACTAACAGTAAGGCGCTATAGCAAAGTTTGGTTAAAATGGTTTGGGTCTGCATATCGTCCCCCATGTGGTAGAAACTGTCTTTCTATTGGTCTTTAAGGCTTTCGATTCTTTCTCCGGTATTTATGAACACCTGAGGGAAACTTTTTTCTATCATAAAGTCAGTGATCCAGCTAAAGCCAAAGGGGACCGGGCCAGGGTCTACATAGACGTGATACAATACCAGCGATTTATGGTCTGGCGCGTCATGTATCAGCCAGTACCCTCGCGTTTCTTTAATGGTCTCAAGAGGTTTTAAGCCAGGCCACTCGACTGAGCTCCATTCAACCAGGGAGCTCGAAGAATCCGGGCTAGTCCAGTAGATACCAACCCGATATCTCTGCTCAATGCCCATAGGAAGTTCTAGATAATAATTCAGCACCGCTGATGTGTCTTGCTGTTCAAGCGTCTCTACATGTCTCACATTTGGCATGAACTTATGGTAGCTTTCAAAATCGACAATCACCGCCAGCACATCAGCCCGGGGGGCATTTATCAAACCAATAGCTTCCATGGCCTGTCCTGTTTGCTCCAGCTGTTCGAGTTTACGCTCAATGATTTCGCCGCGATTGAGACGCGTTTGTTCAGCTTTTGATAAGGATATTTCTTTGCTAAGGCTCGCTGAGTACAGGTCCGTAAAAAAAACTGACACAATCAGAATTAAAACTTTTATCAGCAGTTTAGGCACAGCTAAATCGGATTATTTTTCTGGTGTTGTTTCTGCGTTCTGTTTAGCCGCTGCTTCTGCTCGTTCCTTCTGTCTTGCCTCCCTGTCGGCGATGGCTTTTTGATAATCCGCCTTGGCTGTTTCGATATCATCACCATAAAGCTTGATCAATCTATCCAGCTCCTGTTTCATCTCTTTCAACACCCCTGTATAATTCGGATCTGAATAAACATTATTCATTTCCCTTGGGTCTTCTTTCAGGTCGAACAGCTCCCAGTTCTCCTCGTTGTAGAAGTGCAGAAGCTTGTAGCGTTCGGTTCTTACGCCACAATGCCCGCCCACATTATGCCAGCCATTGGGATTATCATAATAATGATAGTAGATGGACTCTCGCCAATCCTCAGGCTCCCGCCCCCTGACGATGGACCGGAGCGAAATACCCTGCATCTCAGCCGGGATCTCAACTTCAGCATAATCCAGAAAGGTGGCAGAAAAATCAAGGTTCATGACAAGCTTATTTGAAACCTGCTTGGCCTGGATCTCTTTTGGGTAACGCATGACAAGAGGCATGCTCAAAGATTCTTCATACATGAAGCGTTTGTCATACCAGCCATGTTCACCCAGATAGAACCCCTGGTCTGACGTGTAGACAACGATGGTGTTTTCCGCCAGTCCATATTCATCCAGATAGTCTAGGGTTCTGCCAATATTCTCGTCCAGTGAAAGGATGCAGCGCAAATAATCCTTCACATAATGCTGGTACTTCCAGCGTAAAAGCTCATCCCCTGAAAGGTTCAAGGCTTTGAACTCCTGATTAACTTTATCATAGTGAGCATCCCAGCCTGCCTTTTGCTCCGGAGTCAATCGATCGTAATTATCCTTCCAAATCTGGTCTACACGCTCTGCAAAAACAGCCTTGCCGCCCGTGCCTGTCTCTTTTCCATAGAACTCCTTCTGCAGTTTTAGATCAAAGGACAAGAACATATTATCAATACGCATATCGGCTGCTGCGGCGGCGGGACGACCCTTATAATCATCGTAAAAGGTTTCTGGAAGTGGAAGGTCTACGTCCTTGTAGGTATCCAAATGTTTCAGGTCTGGCATCCAGTTGCGATGGGGTGCCTTGTGGTGAAGGAGCAGACAAAATGGTTTTGTCCTGTCCATGGCTTTTATGGTTTCAAAAGCTTTGTCCGTTACAATGTCCGTTGTGTAACCGGTATATTTATGTTCGACACCATTCTCGTTAAAGGTGGGATTATAGTATTGTCCTTGACCTTTCAGAATATTCCAGGTGTCGAATCCGGTGGGGTCGGATTTTAAGTGCCACTTTCCCACAATGGCAGTTTGGTATCCAGCTTCCTGTAGCAGTTTTGGAAAGGTGACCTGGCTTCCGTCAAAGGTATGACCGTGATGCTTAAGACCGCTGAGGTGTCCATACTTTCCCGTGAGCAGGGTTGCTCGACTCGGTCCACAAATGGAGTTGGTGACAAAACTGTTTTCAAATCGTATGCCTTCTTTTGCGATTCTATCTATTCCGGGCGTTTTAATGAGTTTGCTTCCGTAACAAGAGATGGCCTGTTCGGCATGATCATCGCTCATGATAAAGATGATGTTTGGTCGAGTTTTTTTCATACAACTGAAAGTCATCAGACAGGGAACGGCTAGGGCTGTTGTTCCAAAGCTCGCTTTCTTTATGAACTCTCTACGTGTCGTTTTCATACTTACCTCATCTTAACTAGTGTTTTCCTCTACATGCGTTTCACTTCGCACTTCGCCCCTTCGATGAACCCAGGACAGGCAAGCTCAGCGTGACACCTCCGTTCAACGCACGAGCCAACAGTGTGTCTCCCTGAGCTTCGTCGAAGGGCCTAGCGCTCAAAGCTCTTAAATATCTGTTTCATCAATTGATCTCTGTGGTCCTCATTAAGAACTGTTTCAAAGGGAAAACCAAAAACAATAATAGTGTTGTCCTCACCTGGGTAAATCACAGCAGCGCTGGTATTGTTCTCAGAATATCTTAGGAGTGTGAATGAGCTGGTGTTTGCCGGCACGATTGCATCAGGTGATTCAACAGCATAGATCAGCGGGTTGTATGTGGTGTTAAAAGTCAAACCCTCAGGGATGGGAAAACGCGCCGTATCCACAGACCAGAGTCCTCCCGTTTCTACTGCATGGTTTGTCCGATGTCTGAATTTGAGCACTTGTTCAGCGAAATCTATATCAGAGGAATCCACTCTGTTTTCAAAGAGGTCTGTTCCCACATAAGCGCCACTGACTAGGAGGTTTCCACCCATGGTAGTATAATGCTCAAGGGCTGCCTGCAGTTCTTTTGGGAAAGCCCTGTAGCGCATTTCAACATGCGGTTTGGGACCACCCGTTGCCTTCTCTTCTCCCAGGATAAGATCAAGATATGCATATTCGGTGAGGTCTAATTCTCTGTCCATCACAGCCTCGTCACTTACAGAGGCAAAGGAACGCCCTAGCGCTTTAATGGACTTCCCATGGATGAGTGGGAAATCAAAAGTGTTTCCGGGAATGATAGTGGTTTCATAGTTGGCATTACTGGCGCCATGCCCTGGTTCATCATCATCACGCCAGGGTGAATCTGCCAGGAGATCATATTGATCACCGGTAAAGTCCAGATCATATTTATCTGGAACCCCTTGATCCCATATATTTACAAAACCCAGATATTTATCCGTCTCAATTGTTGCCGCCGAGGACACTCGGTCAAAACCATTTACAATCAAAACTGGTGCCAGGTCGTTGGCTATATAACAAACAGATAAGATCTCAGAGGAAAAACTTTCACCACCGCCGTTAACTGCTGTCACTTTAAAACTATAGATCTCACCTTGAACTAGATCATAAATCATGAGTTCAGGTTTATCCGTTTTAATTCCATTATCAAAGGCTTTACCTTCACGCCTTGTATAAACAATATATTCTTCAGCAAGCGCGGTCGGTTCCAAAGGATCATCCGTAGCCTTCCATTTGAGCAGGGCTTGTCCACTATCTCCTAACACAGCCTGAAAGCCAGTGACGGGTAATGGCTGAATCTGATATTCATATTGGTATTGGGTTGCAAGAAATCTTAGCATGGCTTTATAGATGGAGCGGCTGGCGTGAAATCGGAAATCCGGATCCAAAGCAAACTTCATATCTAGAAAATTACCGTGAGATAAAAGCTCTAATAATGCTGCGGGTACATTTGGGCGAGAGGCTTCATTATACCCTCTATCCCAGAGAAAACGACGGTTCCAGGCTGGATCATATTTGGCGCGAATATCATCCACGATCTGGGATTGTAGAATGTCAGCGAAATCCCGGTTCGCTAATCGCGACATGCTGTCCGGAAAGACTCGCTCATCATTATCTCCATCTGTACTAAAAATGGAGAGGGTGCCTATAACGGTATCATTTCTGGTTCTTCCTGCGTCGGTGTGAAAAGCCAGGGAGAGATCGATGGGGATTTTTAAGCCTTCAACTGAACGATCCTTATTGGGACCAAAAGGAGCACCTTTTAAATAATTCACCCACTCGGCGCGACATTGATAGTCGTCTTTGTAATCACTTTCTTCGTCATTCAGGCTAAAAACCAAAGTATCAGGCATGCCGGCATATTGCAGATAGTAACGAGCCGCTTCAACAAACCTGGGTCTTCCACTTACCTGACCTTCACGCTCAATATTACCCATGCCACCGCCGAAACGCACAGCATCCGCAGTGACCAGTTTACCGGCTTCAGCGCTTTGATTGTTCAGCTCAACTCTTGCTGTTTCGGCGTTTTGTCCGGCCGGAAAACTGAATGTACCCAGATAGATCCAGGTGCTGCCCCCTATTTGCTGGTTGACCAGGAAGTCGGTCTTACCGCCCTTGTGGTAAACAGTGTAGTGGGCATCGGTTACATTCTTTTCTGAGTGAGCATAAGAAATATAAACCGCATAATCGCCGCCCTCTGGGATCTCTGGAACCCATTCAATACTCGCTGTGGCGATCGTGTCTGAGCTCATCTGCCGAACGGTTCCAAGCTGAAAAGGATTCACGCCAGCTGTATAGGGCGGTGTTCCAATTGCAAAGCCGGGTGTCGTGGAGTTTTGCCACCCCCCCCCACTCTCCATATATGAGGCTGTGTTCTCCGGAGTGTCATTATCAATGACAACTTCATTCTTTTGAATATCGCGTTCTCTGGGAATAAAGACCTGTGCTCCAGCATTTTCCAACATGGGTATGAGATACTGGGTTATAAATGCCTGGGGTAGAAGATCTTCCACAGACTGAAACAACCTGGCGCGCTGCCATTCCCAGCGATCGAATTTCTGCTCGTAATACCAGCCATGACTGGACCATAAGGCGATGTGGCGATTGTAGAGGCCCTTTTTCGGTTTCAGATCCTTGCTAATATTTCTGATAAGTGGAGCTGTGTCTTTGTCTGTGGTGGGCATGCGGGATCGATCAAAATTATGTGGATCGCGATAGTAATTTGGGACCAATTTATCTATCTCTATTCGGTCGCTATAGATGGTGAGTTCATATTGACTGAATTTGTTGCCCAGTGCTTTTTTCATCCCGGCCTGGATCAGAGCGACATCTTCTTCTCTAAAAGCCCTGGCACCAAACCAGTAATTCAGATACACATCCAGTGTTTTGTTTTTCTTGTCAATGATAATGGTGTCAATCTTGGAGTGCCTGATTAGCGCGACTGGTTCATGCTCAAATGCTGCCCGACGAAGGAATGTCTCTACTCGCTTATAAGCTGTTTTTGTAGCACCATTCATTTTTGAATAATCATAGCGATCTTTTCTCACAGAACCTGGTGTACAAGCCAGAATCACAAACAGAGTGCTTAGAAGTATTGTGAGTGTCGTTTTTTTTATCATGGTGAATTCCGGTCTTTCAATATTTTGTGACTTTTCAGGTCTTTTGAATGGTCAATTAAACATCAAATATGAAACTCCGTCAGGCTTTATCAAAGCGACAATTCAATTTAATCTGCCTCTGTTCAATTTCTATCAGCCACGGATGAACACCCCTCTTCGCTCTTCGAGCTACGCCGGGCAGGCAGCTTCTCACCGATATATCTTTTTTGACAGCAGCCCTGTTTCGAAGATGTTTTTAGGGAGGCTCTGAGAAATCAGGCAATCATCACTCGCCACCAGGATTCCAGGCGTTCAGCATGATTTCCCTGAACCATGATCAGGTGATTTCCCAGGGGGGCGGTGAGAAGATCCGATATACTACCTTTTGTGAGCTTTATCTGGGCCTGTGTACGACAGAGGTCTTCTGCACTACCCGCCTCAACGATCTCACCTTCTGCCAGCCAAATTTTTTCCATGCGCTTTCCACCGATCCGTACCAGGGTAACTGGTCCATTGGCCAGGGTTCCTTGAATTCCCACACCGAGACCTGATTCAAAATGCGACCTTAACCCGTAGTCTTTCACCATCCCTCTCGGCACCGTACAGTGCGCTAGCCAGAGGCTGTTCGTGGCTTCGTCCAGTTGGGTAGGGTTGGCCATCCAGGGTGTTTGATCCAGAAGTTTCTGAACCCATAGCATGCCAACGGTGCTTACCAGGTCACCCTCGCAACCGGCAATAATTCCCTCATCAATTAATTGGGCAAGACCAAAACATCCGGTTGTCCGCAAACCCAAAACGAGGTCAAAACATCTCAAGGTGAGAGCTTGAATATCGTGCGTCTTTATGCTCTCCTTTAGCGCGAGATAGACGCGGACCACATTGTCCAGATCTTCTCTGGAGGGTTCACGAACTTCGCTGGCTGCGTCGACCAATGGATCACGAATAGGGGGCAATGCATCTAGAGAAATTTTATCGATTGATGCGTTTATTTCATCCATACTCACCGGGATAATTGTCGGTCCCCAGGTTTTTTGCAGCAGCTCTGGGTCTGGACTACTGGCGACAAGCCAATCTGAAGGGCTACCCACCAGGCCGATGCGGGTGTCCTTTAATTGGACGCTTACATCAAGATCATGTAGTGTTGCCTGGATTTGATTAAAACAGCTGCTATCCTCCGGGTCGTTCATATAAAAGACCCGTCCCTTCTCATCGTCCTGCTGAAGACGCGCTAAAACTTCAATTGATGCCGGCAGGGAATTGTACGCGGGGTGAGCCAAAATAAATACTGGTTCATCATTTATGCTTTTCGCTCGCTGAGCCCGCAAGTCCAGAAGGGCCTGTTCGGTTCCGCCGGTTGTCATGAGATAGAATAAAGGAAGTGGGTTTTCCAGGTCTTGCGCTGACCACTCTACCCCACCCAATTCTTCAAGGGGGTCTGTAAAATTCTTGATCGTATTCCTAAAGACAGTTCCTGTTGGTGCGAGTGCTGATTTAACTAGAATGTATCCAAAACGGCTTGTCATTTAACTTCCCGTCTGTTTCGTGTTTTCGTCTTCCATAATCCTGCGATTTCTATTTCGCTTTTGCTCTGCCGTCTGTGAATACAGGCTGTCCCCAGGCATAAAAAGCCTCTTGTCCTCCTGTCTTGTGATCTCGGATAAACGTGATCCTGGGACGAACATATAAAGGGATGCCCGCAAGCGGAAATGTGGCCTCATTCTGTGCGGTGGTGGTCAAGACAAAGCCGTCTGGACCGATGAACTCGATAGTAAAACCGAGTCGCTCGGAACTGATTCGTCTGCCTCGAAGTTCTGGAGAGTCTAGTTCCCCGGCAGTTTTTGTTTCATCAATCACGACCCTGTAGGCGTTTTTTGACACACCGCACTCACTGAGGATAACCCCATTGCTGGCATAAAAAGAACCTGAGTTGAGCGCTTCGGTAATAGCGTCTGCAGACAACTCCTCAGCATTGACAATAACCCAACCCCGGCCAGGATTGGAGTGTAATGAGTCTATGGTAACAAAGTAGTGGGCATCATCTGAGGACACTCCATAGACGGTCATGCCATGAGTGAGTAACTCATCCCATAAGACCTCTGTGGATACATGGTTTGAATCTCCTTCATTTTTCACCAGGGGGTGACCATTATATAACTCGAACATATACAGGTCATTCACCGGAAATATATCTTCTTTGGAAATGGCGAATCGATAATTCGGGTGGTTTAGGATTGTTTTTCCTCCCGCCGTCCTGGTGATATCAACATGGTTTTGAATGATCTCTGATTTCTCTTCCAGTTCTTTGTTCTTGCTTACCAGGTGTTCAATATTCATAGCCGTACTGTGCACCGTCCTGGGCCCAGAGACCTCTTCACCGGGGATGAGAATAAAATCCTTACGCCTGTTTTTAGGTAGAGTTACTGAATCTGGATCGATAAAGTGGTCGTGTTCACTGAGGATCAAAAAATTATAGTCGTGGTCGAGATACCATTTTGCCACTACTTCCGGTGGAGAGTCGGCGTGACCGCAAATGACCGTGTGGGCGTGGGTGTTGCCTTTATACCAGCTTTTCTTTTGGGCGCAGCCCAAAAGAAGTGCAAGGCTTAATAGTGCCAGTAGGAGTTTTAGTGTTTGCTTCATATAAATGCTCCTGAGTTTCTGTTTCCGCTATCGCCGTTGGCTTGCCGCCCCGTCCAGATAATGGGCAAAATGTCGGTCTGTGGTGGTTTTATAACCCTCAAAAAAGAGTGTCGCTATTCTGTTGATTAGTGGGTCACTTATGCCATTCAAAAAGGCGTAGTTTATATTGTCCTGCTCGTGGTGAGGGGTGTGGTGTTCTCTGGAAAGCAAGAGGCCGATCCGCGCAAAAAACCGGGCAGTTTTTGAGTCTGAGGTGTGGCATAAATAATGTGAGACCTCGGCAAACGAGGACAAGATGCCAACATACAACATGAGGTGCGCAAGCATGGGATTCAAATTGCTGGTAAGCACCAGCAGTAGTACGAACAGGAGAAAAGGAACGAGCCATATCTTCGCGCCAGTTTCATTGAAATAAACGACTGGTAAGGGCTTTCTTTTATATTTTGGTGTCTGATGGTGAAGGTGAAAACTGGCGACCAAAGGACCGTAAACCGATTCATAATCCTCGTTGTGGTCCATGATCATGTGCACCAGGCCATTAATAAAGTCTGTCAAAATGTAGGCAATAAAAAAAGTTAATATGTGTGAAACAGGGTCAATTGGAATTCGCAGAATTAGATAAGCCAGGAGCGCTTGCATGGATACATTTATGAGCGAAACCAGCCTCCCTATATAAGCGTAGCTTCTTCTTGAATTATATAACGCCATGGCAGCAAGGAACTGGTCCTGCTTTAAATTAAGACTACCGATAATTCACTCTCTATTCTAAAACTTCTTTTAAAAACTGAGAGAATCGATTCCAGGATTTTTTATCTGCATCTTCCCGGTAGCGCTCTGAGCCAAAAACGGTAAAGGCGTGGGGTGCACCGCTATATGATATCATTTCATGGGGTATTCCCTTGCTCTCCAATTCCACGGCCAGCTTTGCAAAATCATCCATACTCACGGATGCATCGGCAGATCCATGGAGCACCAGGATCTCACCTTTTATCTGGGAATAATCTTCTCCCTCCGGAGTGTCCAGTCCGCCATGAAAGGCAACAAAGCCCTTCAGTGCCGCCCCGGCTCTAGCATATTCAAGAACGGCAGCCCCGCCAAAGCAGTAACCGATGGCGACGGCGTTGTCCACGTTTGCCTTTTGTTTTTTTGCGGCCAGTAATGCACCTCGTAAGCGGGTACGCATTTTAGCCCTGTCTTGATAGAGCTCTGTGGCCCTGGCATGTTTATCTTTAAATTCTGTGGGGCGGATACCTGCACCATAGAGGTCGGCGGCAAATGCAGCATAGCCCATATCTGCCAGCATGTGAGCACGCTTGATCTCATAGTCAGTCAAGCCATCCCAATCGTGAATGATAAGGATCAGGGGGGCTTTCGCAGAAGGGCTAACGAAATAACCCTCATATTCTTCTCCGTCTACCATATAGGACACAGCCGAACCTGCAGGAGAACCGGCCAGGGAAAAACTGTATATCAATAAAAGGGCACTTAAAATTTTCATTATCTGCTTCCTTCTCCTTGATCGATCATTGAATCGTGACCCACAAATTTAGTCCCCACTGGTATATTTAAAAGGAGTCCCCTAAAAAGTTTTCGCAAAACGGAATTGAGCGGATAGACTATTATCCTCAGGGCTTATTTGCTTGGAAACCCGACGGTCATTATAAAGATTACAGGCAGGAAATGAACGAAGGGCAATATGACTCAGTCTGAATTTTTACATAGTGGCGATGAGAAAAAAGAGCAGGTCCAATCCATGTTCGATGGCATTGCCAAACGCTACGATTTCCTCAATCACTTCCTCAGTTTTGGCATTGATAATTACTGGAGAAGGCAATCTGTTACGGCGCTTCAGCTGGAGGACGGACAAACACTTCTTGATGTAGCCTGCGGTACTGGAGATCAGGGGTTTTCCGCCTTAAAAACAGCTGATATCCGTGTGGTTGGCCTTGATTTTTCAGCCGGCATGCTTGAATTCGCGCGAAAGAAAATTAATGCTCGAGATCTGAGTGGAAAATTTGAAGTGATCCAGGGGGATGCCGAAAAGCTACCCTTTAAGGATGATCGTTTTGATGCTTTGAGTATTTCCTATGGGATTCGAAACGTAGGAACCATTTCCGCAGCCCTTGGTGAATTCTACCGGGTGTTGAAGCCTGGCGGCCATCTTTCCATCCTGGAGTTCGCCGAACCAGAAGGCTGGTTCTTCGGGCGACTCTACCGCTTCTATTTTGATCATATTCTCCCCAAGTTAGCTGGTCTCATGTCCAGTAAAGCCGCGTACTCCTACCTGCCTGAATCCGTTCGTCATTTTCCAGACAGAGTTGATTTTAAGGCTCTCCTTTCCAGCGAGGGCTTTCTGAGAGTCAAACACCGCGACCTCACTTTTGGTGTAACGGTTATTTACAGCGCTGATAAATAGTTACCTGTTAAGCAGGTAACAGGGTTCTCACCCTGAAATTTTATCTCCTGCAAAATTGGGATATAAAAAGGGCTCCGCTTATGGGAGCCCTCAAAATTCAAGCTTGTTTTAGAAATCTATTCCGATAGATATTTCCAGGCAATTGTGTATGCGCCACTTTCACCCATGTCATCATAATAGTTTGTAATCTCAAATGCAGGATATTTACCGTCTGCAGTATTAACAACATAAACGTAGTCCAGAGGCTCAACAATATGAGCGTCTGTGCTCGTATACCAAGCATCTGCAAACCCAACCGTAGTAAAGACGCCGGTTGAAAAACTACCCGGCACTTCTGTTACATCAGCCAGGCTGGCGACAGCAACTCTGGCAAACCCCAAGTCTGCTGCGCCTTCAAAGTAAGGATGGGAAATGGTGGGGGCTCCTGGTCCTGGTGTAACCAAGACGGATGTAAATTTGATATCCCAGCTACTGGTTCCAAGTGTATCGCTAGCGTTGGTGGTAAAAGAAAAATACTCTGCTGGACCTGTTTTTATGTTGGCCGTTGCAAAACTATTGCTTACTGGATCCTTTTCGTCTTCTGTTGATTCACAGCCAAAGATCATGAACATGGCCATAGCGACCACAAGTGCGTTTTTAATCATTATTTCCTCTTTCTGTTTTCGTGATTATAATTAATTCCAAAATACCATTCGCGTCCCGGCATGGGTCCCCAAATCACATCATAAACATCCGTTAAATTCTTGATCCCTACATTACCCTCAAAACCAAAAACCAGATTGCTCTGGAGGTGAACATTCCAGAGGGTATAACTGTCGATCCATTCCTCAGACTCGATCTCCCCTGTTGTGCTTTCCTCGCCATAGTATCTATCACCAATAAACTGACCGCTCACATTAATGCTGGCGGCATCGGAAATTTTGAAGCGCAGACTGGTGTTGGCTTTGTGTTTAGCTTTCAGGTTGATGGGGCTTTCATTGTCAACATCCCAGGTGTTAAGAAAGGCATAGCCCATGGTCCACTCGGTTCGCTTATTAAAGAAGTAGGTTAAATCGACCTCCGCACCGCTGGTGATAGCACGTTTAATGTTTGCTGTTTGCCAGCGCTGCAAATTGTTTACTGTGTCCAAGCCCACAAATGCATAATCAATGAGATTCTCAATTCGGTTATAGAACAAATTCAATCTTCCATGGTATTTCTGGGTATGCCATCTTTCTATATCAAAATTGAAATTGTTTGATCTCTCGGGCAAGAGTTCCGGGTCACCGATAATGCGATATCCAATACCTTGTACGGTATAATCAATAAAAAGCTCTTTAAATGTGGGCGCTCTAAATCCCTGGCCAAATGAAAGTCTGATACGGGAAATCAGTTCCGGTTTTAGCATAAATGATATTTTTGGAGAGAAATAATTCCCGTAAATAGAGTGTACATCCCAGCGAGCACCAACAGTGCTCGATATTTTTTGGGAAAGCTTCCATTCATCCTGCATGAAAAGATGGGAAAGGGAGGCTGTCTGCTCACCACCAGTGATACGATCTGATTCCGTCCTCTCGCTTTCATTTCCCATGCCCACCATGAGGGCGTGTTTCTCTCTCTCCACGAGCCCGCGTAATTCACCGCGTATTAGCTGCTCCGTCGTCCGGTCCGCTGAATAAACATAAGCCGACGAAGTCACGATTCGTTCGTAAAGATGGTCATAATCAGAGTAATCCAGGCCCATTGTCGTCGTAATTCGTTTGCCCTTGTTGACCAGCTCCAGACGACCTGAGTTTCTTTCGTTGGTCGAGACATCTTCAAAGGGTCCCAGATCAGTAGAGAGCTCTTCTCCAAATTTTGACGCCTGAAAGTTCAGTGTTGTGTTTTCTTGGAGATTACCAGAGGTTTGAAACCCGTATGTTAGCTTATCATAAGCGCTGCCATTTTCCCAGAGACTGCCGGAGTTCAGGGCGTTTCCGCCATATATCCGTTTGTTTACATGTACTTTAGATTTCCAGCCCCTTAGCGTTCCGCTAAGAGACGCATTTCCGCCAATTCGACCATAGCCGCCCAGGACGCTGCTTACCTTTAATCCGAGTTTTTCATCTGCCTGCGATGTGATGATGTTCACCACCCCACCCATGGCTTCACTGCCATATAATGCTGAGGCCGCGCCCTTGACAATTTCAATCCGCTCAATCTGTTCAATCGGTATTTGACTTATATCCAGCTGACCGTTTGTGCGACCGATCATTTTGAGACCATCCACCATCACGAGAACATGGTTTGCATCAAAGCCGGAAAGCTCTATCCCTGTCCCAAATTGATTTTCTACAACAGCAATACCCGTCACATATCCCAGCACCTGAGAAATGTCTGCGCCCCCGGCCTCTTGAAGTTTTTCGCGTTTAATTACCTGTGTGGTAACCGGGACGTCTTTGAGAAAGCGCTCGGTGCGTGTGCCCGTCACAACCAGAGTTGACATTTCAATGAGTTCTGGTTTTAAAGACAGCTTTAATCCTTGTGGGGCAGGAAGATTGATTTCAATACTTTTGTCTTCAAAACCAATGTATGACAGAATCAGGGTGTGCGGACCCGGTGATAGTCCAGAAAACAAAAACGATCCCGATTCGTCTGTGGTGGCACCCAAACCTTCATCCTTAATAACAATATTCACGTAGGGTAGCGGCTGAATGGTGTCTTCGTTAAGCACCTCGCCAGAAATGGAATAGGTCGCTACTTGAGCGTGGACCAGTACGGTTGAGACAATGAATGTCGCAACATTCAGAAAAAATCTATATAATGACATTAATTAAGCCTTAATCCTTTTTCAGCATAGCGTCGAGCATCTCTTCAATTTCATTTTCTGAGATCGTGGCGCGATCTTCTCCCCAAAAAACCAATCCATGAAATAGACCACCCAAGGCTTTTAACACTAAACGGGATTCCATTTGTGGAAATTGACCTTCCTTGGCCCCCGCTTCGATAAGCTCAAGAAGCACTTTATAAAGACGTGTTTGATACTTTTTCCATTCCGCCTTTTCATTCTCTTCTGGGCTGTTCGCTCTGGGGGCAAAAAACAAGAATTCATACAGAGGACGATTCGCGTTTATCAGCTCGGCAATCCGCTTCAGCATGCCTATAAAGGTTCGCCTTGGGCTGTCACCACCCAGGGCAAGATCTTCCAGGTCATGCCATAGCTTCAACCACCCATGGAGGAGTAGGGCGTTGAATATTTCTTCTTTAGAGCTGAAATAGTAGTAGAGGGTGGCCTTTCCAAACCCGGAGGCGCGGGCAATCTCATCAATCTTTGCTCCCGCAAGACCCTTTTCCTTGAAGACAGCCAACGCCCCTTCAAGGATAAGTTCTTTCCTGGTTTCTCTTTCTGCCGCTTTTCGATCTACTGTCATCATAATCATCCTCTGTTGAACCCTTCGTTCTGCTTTTCGAACGACGGGTCGAACTTCTGCAAATTAAGTGCCAAAAGAAAGTATTATTTTCGATTTTCTCGGATTTGAGTTGTGAGATTATCTATGTAACGCTTGGCTCTAAAACTAAAGCGTGACCCTCAAAGGGCTTGTCAGTGCTGGCCACTGTCCTTTTCCAACATTCATTGTCCCCTTAAACACCAGGTACGAATATTTTCCATAGTGGGGAGTCAGTTGACCCACACGAGCTAAAGATTCATGGTCATCAGAAATAATTACTATTATTTTCGCTGATATTTCAGCTTCTTCGCTACTTAAAATGAACGTATGCCCCTCTCGTGGATATTCATTCCCATTTATGGTAATCGATGTCTCGTCGAGTTTTACTTGCCCGGATAGCGCTGATGGAATCTTTTCAGGATTTATTGTGAAGATTGCATAACTGCCCTCAGGACCCAATGAGACAGAATCATTGATGGCGGTCGGATTGATGTCCCCTTCTGTCAAATTATCACCAAAGGCTTTTAAGGAGGCTCTGTCCGTTTCGGAGCTATAAACAAAATGTTTTTCGGGAGCTCCCAGGGAAGCAGCGACGATGGGTTCAATTTCCTGGGGGTAGAGATGGCGAAAAATATTGTAATCCGGATCAAGCTCAAATGCGGACACATCACTGTCTAAAGTAAGCTCAACGATAGTTGATGCCGTGCTTGCTTCAATTGTGGTGTCCTGGTTTTCACCACCGATAAACCTGACCGGGACGTTGAGGGTATACACATCCTCTGGTGGCTGATTGATGGCAAACTTTACTCTTGTTAAATCACCCAGTTTCTCAGACGCTAACAGCTCCACATTGATCTGGGCTGCTCCAACCCTGTCTACCCATTCCGGAATAATATTATCTAGTGTATCGCCCGAACTTGTTTCGTATGCGGTAATCCACTTTTTCCAGGTGACCTTTTTACCCTTGTTCTTGGCATAGATGTCCTGCCATGCCTGGAAAAAGGCCTTTTTACCAATCTGTTCCTCGATCATGTGAAAAATCATCATGGTTTTATTATAACCAATGGTTCGGCTTTCCGCGTTATGTCGAGATCTGAATTCCCGAACAGGAAATTCGTTCTCTGCTCTCACATAGCTTTTGTATTGCTTCAGTATATCTTTTCTATAGTCTCGGGCCAGATCAGGGCTTTGTTTTAATTTATAATGATAATCCGCCCCGTAGACCGTAAGACCCTCGCACCAATTACCTTTTTCGTAGTCTACATAAATGCTGTTCCCCCACCAGTTGTGCAGGACTTCATGACCCAGTGAGGTCATCACAATAAAGGGCAGGCGAATCACCTGCTGACCCAACAGGGTCCATGCCGGCATCCCGTAACCCGTTGGGAAAAAATTCTCAGCAACCGTAAAGCGCTCATACGGATAGGGGCCGATCATGTTTGAATACACATTTATATAATCCACCGCAGCTGGGAGATAAGTCTCGAACAGGCTGGTGTCTTCTTCAAAAAAGTAGCAATAGACATCTGTTACGCCTGCTATCGCCCGCTTTACAACAAAAGGAGCAGCCATAAACATCAAGCCATCTGACTTATAGGGATTCTTCCAGCTCTGAATATTCAGGCTATCTCCAGGTTCCCGCGTAACCCTGTTTCCATCCGCAATAGACTCCCAATGACTCGGGATGGTTGCAGTGACTTCAAAACTCATTAGCTCATCATTTCCTCTGGGATAATAATAAGACGATGGGCTGAAGTAGGCGCCTTCGTCCTGGATGGTCGCCGTAACTTCACGACCTACGTTTTGCTTAGAAAATTTGATCTCTGAGATGTCTGCCTGAAACTCAGAACTATAACAGATAATAAATTCAGTCTTTTTGGTCATAGTCTGTTTAAATAATATCCATAATGCGTCTTTTGGGGGGTCTAGTACAGTAATTTTAGCAGCTAAGTCAGGATTTAGGCGTTCTAACACTGACATATCTACTGCTTTATATGCTTGCTCAAATCCAGTAACAAAGAAAGATTCTATTTTCGTGTCAGGAGCTAAATAGAACAGGTTAGCCCCCTTTTTGACCCACATTAGGCCCTGGTCCTTGAAGTTTGCCCGGTGCTTTTCTACGTTTACATCAAACCGCAACTTGTGACTTAGAAAAACAACCTCATTGATGCTCATTTCTGGTTTTGGTAATTTACAGGCAGTTACCATTAGAACCAGAACAAGACCCCATACCTTTAGCGATATTCTACCCATTTTATCCCCTAAAACTCTCCTGTCTTCTTAATTGCGGCATTATCATTTTTAACCTGACGCCTTCTTTTGCAGGCTTGATAGTCTTTGCGCGAATCAATTTCAAACGCTACGCGCCGAAGGCAATAATTTTTTCTTGAGGAGGTTTTTTGCATCCATGTGCTGGGGAATGTCTATATCCAGAAGGTCCAAAATGGTAATGCCAATGTCCGAGAGAACACCATCAGCAAGTTCGAATTTATTCTTTACTTCATTCGATATATAGAATAATTCAACCGGGTTTAGGCTATGGCTTGTTCTAACTGTGCCCGTATCATAATCGATCATTTGATCCACATTACCATGATCAGCCGTCAGGAGTATCCGACCACCTTTTGCAATAATCGCCGGAATGATCTTACCTAGACATTCATCGATAATTTCTACAGCCTTAACTCCCGCATCAAAGATTCCAGTATGCCCAACCATGTCTCCATTGGCATAATTAACCATAATGAATTCATATTCATCTTTTTTTAGTTGCTCCAAGACGGCTTCCGTCACCTGATATGCTTCCATTTCCGGATGATCGGCAAAACTGGAGGGATCAAAACGACCCGGTATTTCAATTCTATCTTCCCCTTTATAGGGGCTTGTCAGCTTTCCGTTAAAAAAACTAGTGACGTGAGGAAATTTTTGGGTTTCGGCCAGCCTCAGTTGCCGCATTCCGGCGTTAGAAATGAGCTTTCCAACAGTGACTGCTGGTCCGGTATCGCCTTCAAGCCCTTCTACCAAAAGGAAATCAGTAAAACCATCGTAATAGGCGGTCATCCCAACATATTTAATATCAAGTGCTTCCTTTGGGCTGCCTGGATAATCTTTATCAACAAAAGCACGGGTTAGTTGAGTCGCTCTGTCTTGACGATAGTTGGTATGCAATACAATATCGCCCTGCCCAAATCCTTGATATCCATCCACCACAAATGGCGGGATGTATTCATCGAACATGTCTTCACCACTTGGGGTTTTATCTTCATCCCACGAATCCCTGATCGCCTCTTCCGGAGAGTCTGTCTTGCGACCTTTTCCGTAAACGATACAATCATAAGCTGTGTCTGTGATATTCCAGGCTTTGGCCCGATCCATACCATAATATCGCCCCATGATCGTACCAATGGAAACCTTGGGGCGTCCTTCAAGTGCTGCCTTCAGCTTGCTCAGGTGCTCTAGAGAACTGCGGGGCGGTGTGTCCCGACCATCCAGAAAGGGATGAACAACTATTTTGCCTTGTGGGTTTTCCAGGACAGCCTGGCGTATAAATCTAAAGAGGTGATCGTAGTGGGCATGTACCCCTTCATCCTGCAATAAGCCAAACAGGTGAAAGGTTGAAGCTTTCGTTTTCCATTGATCCATCATGGACTGCCATAACTCGCCGTCGTAGATCTCTCCACTTTCCAGCTGGTCATTTATCCGTTTGAGTTCCTGAACAACTACGCGGCCGGCACCCATACTCAGGTGCCCAACTTCGCTTGAGCCCTGGAAGCCGGCAGGCAAACCTACCGCTTCTCCCGAGGCGCCCAGAAGGCTTCTTGGATAGGATTTTCGATAATGGTCCAGGTTTGGGGTCTTGGCAGCCAGAACGGCATTGCCTTCCGTTCTTTCAGTATATCCCACACCATCTAAAACGATAAGCACAACAGGTTTCATTTATTCAATTCTTTCTTGGTTAATCAAATTCATCACTGGCGGGAATTTAGGATTTGTTAGAGCGTTCGAAACCGTGAATTACACGTATTTTTTGAATTGAATACATCCTCCGGGTTGACCACTGCGCTCATGCTCTGGATCACAGTTGTCGTGAAGCTCGTATAATTCGTCTTCGCAAGAAGGTCGAAGACTGACGAAGCGATCTCGGAATTTTGGTTTAGGAAAATTTAGGGATTGCCGCGTCGCAAGCTCCTCGCAATGACAGGCTGGAGGGCGCTCACATACAAGGTTTATTTTTGACAGCTTGTTTACCAAACAGTAATATGCTCAGAGAGATATCTTTAGTGAATACCAGGGTTTGCTCTTTCACTGCACCCATTTTCACTTAATTTTGTTGCTATGACGAATTCAAACAGACTCAAGGCCGGACTGGTTGGCGCCGGTCATATTGGTCGCTTCCATGTGAGACATCTCAGCCAACACCAGGATTGGATTTTTGAAGGTCTTTTTGATATTGATCCTCAGCGTGCAAAGCTTGTGGCAACAGAATTTAATGTTCCCGTTGCGCAGAGTTACCAAGCCTTGCTGGATAACTGTGACTCAGTATTCATTACCTGTCCCACGAAATTTCATTTCTCCTATGCGAAAGATGCCATCCTGGCCGGAAAACATGTCTTCATAGAGAAGCCTATCACCCACACCCTTGAAGAAGGCAAAGAACTTATCCGGCTGGCAGATGAGAAGGGTGTCAAGATCCAGGTGGGACATGTGGAGCGTTTCAATCCAGCCCTCACAGCCTTAAATAATGTCCATCTGGATCCTCGTTTCATTGAAGCCCATCGCCTGGTGAGTTTCGTGCCCCGGGGAATGGATAATCCGGTGGTTCATGAAAACATGATACATGATATTGATATTATTTTATCTCTGGTAAAAAGTCCTGTTACACAGATACAGGCCAACGGCCTGGCGGTTGTTTCAAGCCTACCTGACATTGCAAATGCCCGACTGAGTTTTGAGAATGGCTGCGTAGCTAACGTTACCGCCAGCCGGATATCCCTAAACCCCATGCGAAAAATGCGCATTTTCCAACACGAGCACTACATCACGATTGATTTCCAAAAAGGTTCTACCGAGATGTACAGGCTGGCTAAATCTAGCGATGCCCTCGAAGCCGACCGGGTGATTCCAATGGAGGGTTCCGATAAGGTTATTTTATACAGTAATCAGGAATTACCAAAACTGGATGCCATGTATGCCGAACAGGCTTCTTTTGCTCAAGCCATTAAGCTTGACCAGACACCCCTGGTTAGCGGTTTTGATGGATTTGAAGCCCTACGCATCGCCGAGCTGATCAATCAACAACTTCAGGACCAGCAATAAAAACTGCTTCTAAAAATTTTCTGATTGTCGCGGGAGAGATCTCCGGAGATCACCATGCTGCGCCCTTAATGCGCGCGCTTAGGGAAACAAACCCGGAACATAAGTTCTGGGGGCTTGGTGGTGACCACATGATAGCCGAAGGGCTGGATGCTTTGCATCACGTTAAAGACCTTGGCGTGACTGGTTTTGTTGAGGTGATTAGACACCTCTCTTTCTTTAAGGGGGTGATGAACGATATTGTTCAAGCCTGTGAATTAAGAAAACCTGATGTAGCCATTCTTTTAGACTATCCAGGGTTTAACATTCGCCTCGGTCTAAAACTGAAAGCTCTGGGGATTCCTGTCTATTACTATATCTCCCCTCAGGTCTGGGCGTGGAAAAAGGGTCGCGTAAAAACCATGCGTCGTTTTATTAGGCGTATCTTTGTTATTTTCCCTTTTGAGCTGGACTTCTATAAAGAACAGGGTATTCCTGTCACCTTTACAGGTCATCCGCTGGTGGAGAGGGTCTTCCAAATTCCCGACAGATTTGATTTTTATAAAAAGCTGGGGCTTGACCCCGACAAAGTAACTATCGCATTACTCCCCGGCAGTCGTCGAAATGAGGTAGCAAGGCATGTCTCTCCTCTACTTGAAACAATTCGCACGCTAAGAAGAACTCTTCCTGATCTTCAATTTACAGTCGCAGCTCTTTCATCCCTCGACAGCTCCTATTACCAGGAGTTCGAAAAAATTGAACGCGTTGCTGTTGTGTATGATAATCCTTATTCATTGATAATACATGCTCGTGCCGTCGTGGTGGCTTCTGGCACAGCTAGTCTGGAAACCGCTTTTCTGGGTACACCTCTGGTGGTAATCTACAAGATCTCACCGCTTTCATATCTCGTGGCGAAGGTCCTGGTAAAGATCGACCATCTCGCCATGCCCAACCTTATTCTGGGAGAAAGAGCTATTCCCGAATTGATCCAGTCTGAAGCCAACCCGAAGGAAATCTCAGCTCATGTCCTGCCCCTCCTTGAAGACGGCGCTGATAGAGGTCAAATGCTTGAGAAATTAAAAAAGCTGAAGTCTGCCCTGGGTGAACCGGGTTGTGCAAAGATTGTCGCCTCTCACATAGTGAAGGATTTTGCTTAACATGGGCTTGACGAATCGATCACAGAAACGTATCGCCAGTCTTGCAAAACGTTTTGGGGGGTATATTGTAAGATTTATAGGTAACAGCCTTCGTCTCGAGGTGCGTGGCTGGGAGCGCATTCTTTATCTTATCAAATCCGGCAAGCCTCTTGTTTTTCAATTCTGGCACGGAGATATGTTCATTGCCTGGTATCTCACTTCACCACTTCATCCTTCCGCTATTGTCAGCCAGGCTGGTGATGGCGACATTGCATCTGCTGTTCTTGAGGGTTTAGACTACGTGACTTTTCGTGGTTCCAGCACTCGCGGTGGTCGAATAGCATATTCCAGCATGTTGCGCTATCTACGAAAGCAGGATGTGAAGATCTCAGCTTTTGCCTCGGACGGACCAAAGGGACCACGCTATGTGATGAAACCCGGCACCTATGTGACCGCCCAGCATTTGGACGGATACATCATCCCTACTGCCACCACGTCGAAGTGGGCGCTCCGGGCCAGGGGTTGGGATAAGTTTGTCATCCCCCTGCCGTTCTCAAAAGCTGTTGCTAGTTTTGGTGACCCGATAAAGGTCGATAGTAAATTTAAAGGGGAGGCTTTTGATAAAGTGCTGCTTGATGCTAGCGAGTGTTGCAAAAAGCATCAGGAAGAGATCAACAAGTCGTTTCAATGAGTTTTATGTCGATGGTGAACTATATATATTCCAGTGTCTGGTTTTTACCGCTTAGGGTTTTATTTTCCCTTCTCTATTCACTTGTCATATTTATCCGAAACAAGTTTTATGATTTAGGCATCTATAATATTCATCGCCTTCGAACACCTGTGGTCTCAGTGGGAAACCTTTCTGTTGGTGGTAGTGGAAAGACAATTCTAATCCAAACGCTTCTCGATTTCTTTCTGCTTCACAACATGAAGCCGGCTGTCTTGTCCCGTGGTTATGCCAGAAAATCTAAAGGTCCGCTTCTTGTATCCGATGGTAACTCACTTCTCTCCACTGTCGCCGATTCTGGAGACGAACCCTTTTTGATCGCTAAGAATTTCCCTGGTGTTCCGGTGTTCGTTTCTGGGGATCGTGTCCTCGGAGCGAAGAAACTCGAAGCGGGTTTCCAGCCCGATGTTATTCTCCTGGATGATGGCTTTCAACATCGCAGACTGCATCGGGATATTGATATCGTGATGGTAGATAAACCAGAACATCAAAAGACTCACATGCTCCCCTGGGGCGATCAACGAGAGCCTGCGAGCAGCTTGATTCGAGCATCGATTATCATCCACAGTAAAGCAGGTCTTCTCAACGAGAGCGATACCAATCTGGAGATCGAAAAGCCAGGCATTTTCTACGATCATAACTTCATCCATTACCCACTTTCTGATCTGAATGGAACATACGGTCTCTTTGCCGGACTGGGAAATTCACGTTCATTTTTTGACTCAATTCAAAGTGTATTAGACTCACCTGTCATTACCCTTTCATTCACTGATCATGTTGAATACGGCGAAAAAGAGTTGGAACTTATTGAAGGTTCTGATTGTGGTTTTTGGATCACGACCCAGAAGGATTATGTTAAGCTTTCCGAGGAATTCTGTCAGGCTAATAAAATTTATTTTGTAAAAGCCTTTGCTTCGCTTCCCATAGCCCTTGAAGGCCTCTTAAAGCAATACTTTAAGCTCTAGTTTGCATTAAATAAATAGCAATTAGCCTCTGACTTATGGCTTTTTACCCTGGATTAACCGCAGATTAGCGAGAACAATAATTGAATTATGCCATCATAATCAGATTTTACCCTTTTTTTACACGGAAAGCGATATGGGCCATAAACCACTCTTAAAGGTCTGTTGCATTATGCGTCTTGAGGAAGGTTTAGCTGCCCTCAAACATGGTGCAGACTTGCTTGGTTTTGTCTCAGACATGCCCAGCGGACCGGGAGTGATTTCCCTTGAACGTATTGCTGAAATCATTAGGCAACTTCCAGCTGCCAGCAAAACCGTTTTACTCACCAGCGCCATAAACGCTAAAGCAATTATCGCCCAACATGGACGGGTTAAGTCTTGGGGGATCCAATTGGTTGACAAGCTAGACTTGGCAGAACTACATCGTCTGCGTGTATCTATGCCCGGGGTAATACTTATACAGGTCATTCACGTAAATAATGTCTCTGCTATTGACATGGCAAGGCAGTATACCCCCTGGGTTGATTTTTTGCTTCTTGATTCAGGAAAGCCTGATGCAGACATAAGAACCCTTGGCGGTACGGGTGCTGTCCATGACTGGGAAATCAGTCGGGGGATATGCCAGCAAAGTTCAATACCGGTGCTGTTGGCTGGTGGTCTAAACTCAGACAATCTGTCCGCTGCAGTCGAGAGGGTCCGCCCCAGTGGCGTTGATCTTTGCTCTGGAGTTCGTAGCGAGGGCATGCTTGATTTAGAGAAACTCGAATCGTTTTGCAAAACGCTTGCGGGACTTTCAGTTGAGCCCCTCGATGATCCGAAAAAACCTAAAACGGATATTTTATAATGGACTATAAATCCTTGGAAAAGTTTCTCCTGTCTTTCCCGGGCGCTTCCCTTTCCTTCCCCTTTGATGACAAGACCCCGGTTTTGAAAGTTGCCGGAAAGATGTTCGCTCTTCTTGGAATTGAGAAGACGCCCCTCTCCATCAATTTGAAATGCGACCCCGATGACGCCCAGATATTAAGATCTCAATTTAAAACCATAACTCCGGGTTATCACATGAATAAAGAACACTGGAATACTGTTTTAATAAATGCAGGCCTGGATGAAGATATAGTCAAAAAATTAATCTCTGATTCCTATGCGCTTGTTGTCAAATCATTAAGCAAAACAAAGCGAAAAGAATTGGGGTTTTGATATTTAAACTGCCTGATAAAACCGCTCGTCTTTAATTCGAAATTAAAATACCTAGAATGATTATGATCAACAACTTTTAAGCAAGCAAACCATATTAATTTGTCCCCAGCAAAGCTAATCCACATTCCGGATTCTATTTAACAATTATTGAATCTATGCTTAAGACAACACCAAATATTATCGGCAGGGTTTTGAAGCTTAATGAATATATACTCATCCTGGACCCTATCATTTCCTGGACAGTATTAATGCGCATGGCTGATGGAGACCTTTAATCCACAGTACGCTTGCTGTAGACATTTCCAATAAAACTACCGTTGTTCTATAGTCTTTACAAGCTTCCGGTCAATCGAAAGCCTCAGAAAAAAACAAGACCTGGTTCCAGGCCGTGATTGATAATTGTTTTGATCTCTATAATCGCCATAAAGAAAAACACCACGGGTTGCCTCTACCGTAAAGTGAAAACTCTCTTAACTTTCTTCGCCCCCCTTATCACTCAGCTCTGCTCCAATCCTATCTTGCACGAATTGTTTATTTACCCAGCATGCTCGATTGAACCTTTTGCATTGCACAACCTTACAATTGAAGTTTCGACACTATCGGTCGTTCTCAATGCTGTGTTTCGTTCAATCATACAAAAAAGGAAACGTGATCCCCGTGGCTTCTACCCTGGGAGAAAATGCAATTCAACTGCATCGGCCATTTCAGTGATCTGTCTCTGGCTTTGATTCTTCCGTTCGGACTTCTATATTTTTATCCAGTCCTTCCGAATCACCCTTTCTCATCGCGGCCGACACCTTTTCTCGGGAAAGAAAAACCCCCTCTCTTCATCGCTTAATTTACGGCTGCTCTTTTAGAACTCAGAGGACCGTTGCCGACCCGTCGTTCAACCAGGCCCCCCTTTCAATCGTAGTCTGATAAAGGATTATCGGGGCGTCATCTGTAATGGAACCGTCATTTTAAAAACACATGAAGCGTTGGTTTCGATCAAAAAGCGAGGCTGTTTCTCTTCGCTTTGCCAGCCAATGATTTGCTTGTCTTTTTCGTCTAACGTCACTTTATTACGACATTATGAAGAATTTTGTCATGTTTTGCTAACAACAATCCATCAAATCATCATTGCGTATCGCCCATATGATCCATATAAATAACCACTTAGGGCTTAGCTCTTGAGTGGCATGACCTTTGACATATATATAGGAACCTATGAAAAGAGCATTTAACAATATTGTTTTTATTTTTCCTTCACCCCTACCAAGTGGTTCGCGTGATGCCGCGGAGCTAATGTACGGTGGTTTTGGACATATATATACTCTCAGCAACAAGGCTGGATCCTGAATAATATGACCCCCACCCAAAATAACCTTTTTAGAAGCTCCACCTCACCAGACGGTTCTTTGCTGAACAATTCGATTTTACGAACGGTGAAGCCGATATTTTTTATGGCTATGTTTTCATTGTTCTTTTCTCAGGCAGCCATAGCCCAGGATCATCTGGGTGGAAATATCTGGATTGATTCAAACGCAAATGGTATCCAAGATGCAGGTGAGCCAGGTGTGTCAGGTATTACAGTAACAATTACAGGAGTTAGTGTTACCTACAGTGGCACAACAACATCCGCCGGAGACGGCTCCTGGGTGAGTGCTGATTTACGACAAAATAAAACCTATACTGCAACTTTCAGCGGTCTGGCTGCAGGATATGTCTTTAGCCCACAAGACCAGGGCGGAGATGATAATTTAGATAGTGACGCCAACCCCTCAACAGGTACAACGTCAGCTACAACAGTTATTCGAAACACAACAATTACACATCTCGATGCCGGAATTTATCAACCGGCTGAAATGGATGTCCAAGGGAACAGCAACTCTATCCCGGATGGTGACACATCACCTTCAGTAACTGACGATACTGATTTCGGAAGTCATGACATCACTACAGGATCCAATTCTAATACCTTCACTATTTCTAATGCCGGTGGTTTAGATCTCGTGCTGAGTGGCTCGCCCATTGTAGCCATCAGCGGCACACATGCTGCAGAGTTTACAGTAACAACCCAACCCATAGGTCCCATCGCAGGAGGCGGTAGCAATACTTTTGTCATTTTGTTTGACCCGACTGCTACAGGCCCAAGAACAGCCACTGTATCAATTACTAATAATGATCCTGATGAAAACCCTTATACTTTTGATCTTCAAGGAACGGGTACAGGTGTAGTAGAGATAGATGTGTCAGGAAATAGCATCTCTATTTTTGATGGTGACACATCGCCCAGCGTTACAGACGATACATATTTTGGAAGTGCTGACATTGTTACAGGAACCGTTGATCACACTTTTACCGTCAGCAACTCCGGCAATATCAGTCTGAATCTAACTGGCAGTCCCTTGGTTCAGATTTCGGGAACCCATGCGGCTGACTTTTCAGTTATCACCCAACCAGGCGCCACCATAGCCGCTGCAGGAACAGAGGTATTTGTTCTTCGGTTTGACCCAAGTGCTGCCGGTAATCGTACCGCCACCATTTCCATCGCCAATGATGATAGCGATGAAAACCCTTATACCTTTGATGTTCTGGGAACAGGATCTGCCACACCAGAAATGGACATAACAGGGGATGGTGTCTCTATCATTGATGGGAGCACATCAACCTCACCTGCAAATAATTCTGATTTTGGCAATACGGATGTTGACGGGACAACCATTCAGACTTTTTCTATCAATAACTCCGGGTCTGGGGACTTAAGCTTGACCGGTTCACCGCTGGTGACCGTATTTGGTGCTCACGCTTCCGACTTTACTGTCACCCAACAGCCTGCCTCGACCACTGTTGTGGCACAGGGCGGAACACAAAGCTTTCAGCTTACTTTTGATCCAGGAACGACTGGGTTACGCCAGGCTACGGTTTCTATTACCAATAATGATGCAGACGAAAGCCCATATACTTTTGCCGTACAAGGGACGGGAACCATCAATCCTGAAATTGATATTTTGGGCAATAATGTCTCCATCAGCAATGCTGACTCATCACCCTCTATCAGCGATTCCACAGATTTTGGTTCTGCCTTGGTTGATGGTGTAATACATATTGTTACCTACACCATTGAGAACGCTGGTCCTGCTCCACTTAATCTGACTGGCTCCTGGCCCCGGGTTGCCATCAGTGGTACGCACGCTGGGGACTATAGTGTCATTAGCGCTCCCAGTTCTCCAATTGCATCAGGGGGAAGCACGACCTTCCGGCTTGCCTTTGATCCGCAGACATCAGGGACACGTTCGGCGACCTTAACCATTCTCAATGATGACCTGGATGAAGGTAGTTATTCCTTTGATATTCAAGGTACTGGGGTTGGCGGTGCGGCCACACTCTGCGAGATTGATGTTCAGGGGAAATTGACCCTTATTGCTTCTGGTGATAGCAGTCCTAATTCAGCGGATGGAACGGACTTTGGTTCCGTTTCCTTTACCAGCGGTACACTTTCCCAAACCTTTATGATTGGTAACACGGGCATTGAAGATCTCGTTTTAACCAGCTCTCCTTTCGTAACTATTTCCGGCTCTCACGCCTCTGACTTTTCAGTTACCCTCCAGCCCAGTTCGCCGGTCGCACCTACTGGCAGCGTCCCTTTTAGTGTTTCTTTTAATCCTTCTGCACCTGGCACGCGCACCGCTGAAATCAGCATTGAACACAATGACGGTGACGATGATGAGAACCCATACACCTTTAGTGTTCAGGGCTTTGGTTTATCCTATCCGGAGATAGAGGTTCGAGGAAATGGCTTCGTGATTAGCAGTGGTGATGCCACCCCTAGCTTTCTGGACAGCACCGACTTTGGCGAAATTACCCCCTGGCTGGGACAGGCCTATGCGACTTATACTATATACAACACTGGTGATTCTACCCTGGACTTAACAGGGAGCCCCCTGGTAGAGCTAGGCGGAGATGCAAGCTCAGAATTTGTAGTTACCAGCATGCCTGCCTCTAGTATTGCTGCCGGCGGAAGCTCTGATTTCACTGTCAGGTTTGATCCAGGACAGATAGGAACCCGAAATGTCTCTGTTACCATAGAGAATACTGATAGCAATGAATCCCCTTACACCTTCTGGCTGACCGGAACCGGGGCTGGCGTAGAAGTACCTTTCCCCTGTATATCCAGATTCTTCCACATCTATGGCGATAACGGTGTTGTGGCTTATATGGATGCCACGGTAAATCCCTATGCCTACACAACCATGACTACGGTCGGCTATAGTATCAATGGTGTCGGATACAACGTAGAAGATGGGCTACTCTACGCCTTTGAGCAGGACAATGATGTTCCTGGAGATAATATTATTCGCATTGATGGAAACTTGAATGTTGATGTGTTAAATGCAGTAACAATACCCTTTTTGTCCTGGAGAGCTGATTTTGATGTTTCAGGCAACATGTATTTCTGGAATACAGATGGTACTCAGCTGGGAATTTTTGATGCCAGCGAAGGAACCGTTACAACCGTGAACACATCGGGTGTTGCCTGGGTTCCTATTGATATGGCATACCTGGATGCTGATGGATATTTTTACGGAATGCATGGTGATTTGCTTTATCAATATAACCCAAACACACATGTTGTCTCTACCTTTACGATTACAGGTAGACTGGCTGATGACTATATCAACAACATTAATAGTGCTTATTATGGCGCTGCCTGGTCAGCAGACGACGGCTATATTTTTACTACCAACAGTCAAAGCGGACGAATGTACAAGATCTCTACATCTGGCTTTAGTATCTATGTCGGACTGGGAGAGGCTAATTTAAACAAATCAGATGGAGCCTCTTGTCCTTTGGTCCCGGCACCTCTTCCCACAACTGGACAGGTTGGCAATAGGGTTTGGGCTGACAATGATGCGGATGGCATTCAGGATGCTGGTGAACCTGGCTTGCCTGGCGTTACTGTTGACCTGTATAGTATTGACAGTCCGTTTATTGCTTCGGCCATCACGGACGAGAACGGGGAGTATTCTTTCCAAAACTTATCTCCCTCTGAATATTACATTGAATTTTCCGGTCCTCCGACTGGGTTTATGTTAACGCTCCAAGACCAAGGCGGAGATGATGTAAGCGACAGTGATGCTGACCCAACTACAGGCAAGACAGACAATTTCTTTGTCGGCGTTGGTCTTATCGAAGAAGGCATCGATGCCGGCTATAAAGCCACAGGGCTTGGTGATTTTATCTGGGATGATCTCAACAACAACGGGGATCAAGATTTTGGAGAACCTGGCCTGCCCGGGCTAACCATTGAGCTCGTCCTGGAAAGTAACGGCTCTACCGTTTCAGCAACTACCTCAAATGCCTTTGGTGCATATCAATTTAGCAATGTTGCTCCTGGCGACTATAGAATCCGGGTCAGCAATCTGCCTGGTGGTTATCAGTTTGTGGCCCGAAACACGGGTGCTACCGACCTTGTTGATAGTGATATAAACACAACTTCCGGCCTTTCTGATCTATTCACCATAAGCAGTAACACCTATAACAGCACCATTGATGCTGGTTTGACGCAACAATCATCCCCTGACATGAATGTTACCGGGAATGGTAATTCTATTCCAGATGGTGACACAACGCCAAACGTAACGGATGATACAGATTTTGGATCCGTCTCGGCACTCAGTGGGTCCGTTGTGCACACCTTCACTATTGATAATGCTGGAGGGGCAGCAGACCTTACCTTAAATGGATCGCCTGCTGTTTCTATTTCAGGAACACACGCTGGTGACTTTACCGTTACAACAGCTCCAGCCACAACAATTACAACAGCCGGCACCACAACATTTCAGATTACCTTTGACCCGACTGACAACGGACTCCGGTCAGCCATTCTCTCTATTTCAAACAATGATCCAGACGAGAACCCCTATGATTTTGATATCCAAGGAACAGGACTAGCTCCTGAAATTGCTATTACGGGAAATGGGCAGAATATCGTTTCTGGTGATACCACGCCATCAGCCAGCGACGCAACTGATATGGGTAGTCATGATATTGATACCGGTACAAACGATGCTGTATTCACTATTCAGAACTCCGGCGCCGCAAACCTTGACTTGACCGGTGGAACCCTGGTTGTGGTTGGCGGAACCAATCCTGGTGATTTCTCAATAACTGCAAACCCCACGACTCCAGTAACCTCTAGCGGTTCGACAACTTTTACCATTCGCTTTAATCCTGCGGTAGCTGGTTTACGCGTTGCCACGATCGCAATAGCAAATACTGATGCCGACGAAAACCCCTTTGTCTTCGATGTTCAGGGGACGGGAACAGCCACGCCTGAAATTGCCCTAGAGGGAAACTCGAATGATATCGCTGATGGTGATACCTCCCCGTCAGTTGCTGATCTCACTGATTTTGGAAGTCGTGATGTTTTTGCCGAACAAATCAACCGTTCTTTCACCATCCAAAACGTGGGGTCAGGTGATTTATCTTTGACGGGCTTGCCTCTCGTTCAGATATCCGGAGCCAACGCTGGTGACTTTGTCGTTTCACAACAGCCCGCAAGTTCTACAGTAACAGCAGCGGGATCGGTTACTTTCCAAGTCACATTTGATCCAACGACCACCGGTGTAAGACAGGCTACCGTACTTATTTCAAGCAATGATGTCGATGAGGGTTCCTTTAGTTTTGCCATACAAGGTCTGGGAACATCCACCATGGATGAAGAAATGGAAGTTTTGGGGAATGGCCTGGTCATTGATGCCGGGGATATCTCTCCCATGAGTGGTGACTTCACTGACATGGGGACGGCTGAAATTTCAGGGGTTCCTGCTACCGCCACTTTTGTTATCCGAAATATTGGATATGCCGTGCTGAGCTTAACTGGACCTCCACCTTATGTAGACTTCACAGGGACTCACGCCGGAGAATTCAATATTTCTTTTCTTCCAGCCACATCGGTGGCCATAGACAGCGCAACAACCAGCTTTGAAGTCACTTTCACGCCAGCCGCCCTGGGAACTCGCCAGGCCACTGTAAGTATTCAAAACGATGATTCTGATGAAGACCCCTATACTTTTACTATTCAAGGAACGGGTGTTTATGATCCAAGCTCTCTGTCTGAGATGAGCGTCAAGGGCAATATGATTGGCATCTCCAATGGTGATAACTCACCCGCTATTGACGATGGTACAGATTTCGCATCTGTTGAGGTAATCGGAGGCTTCACGGCCACCCAGGAGTTTGTCGTCTACAACACCGGCAGTGATGATCTAGTCCTAGGGTCCAACCCTATCATTTCCATTTTAGGAACACATGCCGGTGAGTTTACCATCATCTCTAACCCTGCCACTTTGGTTGCTCCCTATAGTACGGTGGCATTCACTGTTGAGTTTAATCCTTCAGGATCTGGGGTTCGTGAAGCCACCATCAGTATTGGAAACAGCGACCTGACTGACAACCCCTACATTTTTAATGTTCAGGGTACTGGGGTTATAACTCCAGAAATGAGTGTCTCTGGTAATGGTGTGACAATCACCAGTGGTGACACATCACCTGGTTTGTCCGATAGCACTCAGTTTGGTGATGTAGACATAACGTCTGGGTCTAAGCTTATAAGCTATACTATTAGCAATAGCGGAAATGCCAGCCTAACCGTTGGCACTATTTCATTTTCCGGAGCCCATTGGACAGATTTTTCAGTTACAACATCACCATCATCTACAGTGGGTACGGGAAGCAGCACAAGCTTTGTTGTTCAGTTTGATCCTTCCAGTATTGGCCCACGAGATGCGACGATTTCAATAGCAAACAATGATCCTGATGAATCTCCCTACGTGTTTGATCTTCAGGGTAATGGCACCAGTCCATCAGATGGTATTATCGGTGATCTGGTTTGGCTGGACAACAATGGAGATGGTATTCAGGATGCCGGTGAAAATGGCCTGGCCGGTATTACTGTATCTTTATTTGATTCTGGTAACACCCTTTTGGGTTCTGTGGTAACTGGATCTGATGGCGCATATACTTTTGAGGGCCTGGCCTCGGGGAATTATTATCTCACCTTTACCAATCCACCCACCGGGTTTGTGCTCTCTCCAATAAATCAAGGGGGAGATAACGCCCTTGATAGTGATCCTGATCCTGGCAATGGAGGCAAAACAGCTACTTTCACTCTGGGTATCAGCGAAACAGCCATTACCTGGGATGCTGGGTTTAAAACAACTGGTGTTGGAGATTTTGTCTGGCTTGATGTAAACGAGAACGGGATACAGGATGGCGGTGAAACAGGTGTTCCCGGGATTGATGTAGAAATTAAGATTGAGGGTGGCGCTAGCGAGGCAACCACAACCACAGACGCCAGTGGTTATTACTCGTTCACAAATATAAGCCCCCAAACCTACCGCCTATACTTTACCAATCTGGCAGCGGGTTATGTTTTTTCAACACAGGATGTCGGTGGTGATGATAGGGTTGATAGTGATATCAATACCGGCAACGGTCAATCCGATGCCTTTGTGTTGAGCTCTGGTGTTTTCAATGACAATATTGACGCTGGTGTATATCAACAATCTGAACCTGAGATCAGTATTCGGGGTAATGGTGTAAATATCGTTGATGGTGATAGCTCGCCTTCGACAGCAGATTTTACAGATTTCGGGGCAGTTGATGCGCAGCGTGATTCAGTAATCCATACGTTCAAGATTTATAATGGCAACGGCGCTACACTCACCTTAAACGGAACACCAAAGATTTCCATTTCCGGGACCAATGCGTCTGAGTTTTTTGTTAAGGTTCAACCATCCGCAACAATTGTTTCCAATGACAGCACCAGTTTTGATGTCCGCTTTATCCCTGGAGCAGAGGGCTTGAGAACGGCCGTCATTAGCATCTCCAACACCGATTCTGACGAGAGCCCCTTCAACTTTAGTGTTAGAGGGTTTGGTCTTGCTTCAGAAATAGAACTTAGTGGTAACGGGGCTGTTATTTCTGCTGGGGACAATACACCTACCGCTTCTGACTTCACCGATTTTGGCACAGAGGACATATTAACCGGAAGCCAGGCACAAAGTTTTACCATTCTTAATACTGGAAATGCCAATTTAACTCTGTCAAACCCCTCTACTTACGTGGATATAACAGGCGCCCATGCTGCTGACTTTACCGTTACAGGTGTACCATCCTCGCCGATTACCACAAATAACTCGACGACCTTTACGGTCACTTTTGATCCAAGCGCGGCCGGTTTAAGAGGGGCCACCATTTCAATTGCCAACAACGACCTGGATGAAGATCCCTATACTTATTCCATTCAAGGTATCGGGCTTGCAACACCTGAAGTCTCTGTGCTTGGAAACGGTGAGTCCATCGCTGATGGAGATATTTCTCCCATCAGCACAGACAATACTGCTTTCGGCAGTAAGGATATTCTTACGTCCACGCAAGTAAACACCTTCTTTATTAAAAATGTCGGTAGCGGTGACTTAACTCTGAGTGGAAATCCATTGGTCATTCTCAGCGGCACCCATGCAGGAGATTTCCTGGTTAGCTCACAACCCGCGGTGTCATCCATAGCGCCCGGTGATTCAGCTGCATTTACAGTCACATTCAACCCGACGGCTGTAGGAATTAGAACCGCCAGCCTGAGTATTGCCAATGACGATGATGATGAGAATCCATTTAATTTCAGTATTAAGGGCACCGGTATTGCCAGTCCAGAAATAAACATCCTGGGTAACGCTATATCTATAGTAAGTGGTGACGCAAGCCCCAGTGTATCCGACAGTACCGTCTTTGAGGATACTGTCCTTGATTCAAGCAGTTGGGTTAGCTATACAATTAAAAATGAGGGAAGCGCCATTTTGACACTGACGGGTGCATCGCCCTATATCACTATTGCGGGCACACACGCAGCTGATTTTGGTTTGGTTCAGGCGCCAAGCTCACTCATTACGGCTGGGGGGGGCACAAGTGAGTTCATCATTTCATTTACGCCATCCGAGGAAGGCAACAGAAGCGCCACCATCAGTATCGCCTCAGATGATTCAAATGAAGACCCCTATACCTTTTCGATCGCCGGGTTTGGACTGCCACCCATACCGCCTGAGTTAACCCTTATAGGAACTGTAGATCTGGCTATTGCTGCCCCAGGTGACACGCTCACCTATTCAATGCTTTATACAAATGCTGGGGTTGGTATAGCTACCAATGTTGCGGTCGTTCAAGAGGTTCCCACACACACGACGTATGTATTGGATTCTGCTGTCAGCGATGACGTACCAATGACAATTACTTACAGTAATGATGGTGGCAATAATTATACCTCCAACCAAACACCTCCGGTAACACATATCAAATATGAGCGCACAACATCGCTCGCACCTGATGCTAGCGGTACGGTCATATTCAAGGCAGTGGTGGATTAATCTAGGCCTTTTCGCCGGCTTGGATAAACAGCTCGTTTTTATTTCGATAAAGAACAATCAGTGCAATTATGATTAGCAGCTTTTGAAGCAAGAGGCTGTATTCATTATCTCCAAATAATCCGCATTCACAATCCGCAGAAATTTTGAAGATTAATGAATAAATGCTGATCCCAGACCCTGCCAGAGTCAACAGAAGCATAAGACCAAGACCAAACCTATAGAGTGCTTTGATCCACAGCATGCTGGCTGTAGAAACTTCCAACAATACTGCTATTGCTCCATAATGTTTAAACGTTTCCGGCCAGCCGACAGTCTCTGAAAAAATACGATATGGTTCCAGACCGTGATTGAGAATCATTTTGATCTTTATGATTGCCATGAAGAAAAATGCGATTGATACAATCCACCGCAAAGAGGAAATCATGACGACTTTCTTTTCATGGCTAATCATTGTGCTCTGCTCTTATCCTGGCTAACACGAATTTTTTATTTACCTGTCCAGCTATAAGTTCGTCCAATGTGATCTCAACCAGATAATATTCATCGTCTGCAAGCCAGGAGCCACTCTCAATGTTAACATATAAGTACATCCCCTTTTTGTCATCTCTTCCAAACAGAGGATATGGCAGGACACCCGTAGCTTCCTTTTTTCCTGCCATTGAGTATATGTCATAATAGTAAGGACCGGTTGGGGTTTCCCATCCTTTGGTGCTGCTATAGAAGGAGCTGACTAATCGGTCGTTGATGGCATATAGTGCGTAAAAGACTGAATAGTTTCCGGCAGTAGCCATCAGTCTTTCTTCGTCGCCTTTCTTGAGGGTTCCAGGGATAGGCTTAAAATACTTGTTTTCCCCACGAAACTCCTTGATCAGGCGGAAGTCGCTGGAGTAGGTTCTAAACAGGTAGTTCCGTGATGAATGTATCAGGTGAATATTTGATCGTTTGTCCACATCCATAACCTGGTTTTGGTAAAGAGAGAGAAATTCTTTAAGATCCACCCCGCTGCGATCAATAACATCCGCCGAATCAATAGCGGCGAGCCTAGCGTCATATTTCCAAAGCGCGTAGGCAGATTGTTCTCGGAAAAATTCAGCGAATTTATCTAAAGAATATTTGGATGGAGTCATTGAGTCTTCATCATACAGATCAAGCGTTTTTTCGTAATGGGACATAAATGGACCAACAGAAACAATGCTTTTATTCTCTTCCATAAAAACGACTTTACTGTTATAGCCCGGAGAGTGACTTCCTCTTTTTACTATAAGAGAATTGTCGCTGTTTTTAAACAACGCTATTCGATGTTTTCCTATACCGGGATCAAAATATACACATACATAACTATTGGGTGATACTGAAATGGACAATGGAGTCATGCTATATCTTTTCTGAGGCAAAACAGAAATGCTTGAAACCATTTCGTTTTCTGTCCGGTCAAAATAGACCACTCTGTCTTTTAGAAGAAGCACTCCGATACTTTCATAAAACAGACTCCCTGTATTTGCGCTGTATGGCCACAAGGATTCAGCCTCTGATTCAGACAAAAACTTGTTGAGTCTAATCGCTTGTGCGTCTACGAACGTGGAAACGGACAAGCTTAGTATAAATATTATTGCGTCTCTAATACTCATCTAAAAATTAACCTTATACTGATAATGGAGGCCTATTTCAGGCCTCCATTATGTTATTTGTTACCAGGGAATGTTAATGTCGATATAGAACTCAAGGCGGATACATCGCCAAGCATCGGTATTTTGACACCCGCCCCAGGTTCCCGATGAGCCAATATAGCTGCGTTCCGTTTCGGCGTTTCCGCCGGTATCAACGGCTTTCAATTCGCCGGCACTTACCATTCCTACCATCAAAAGCGCCACCAGGCCACTCAGAAGGATACGTCTTAATTGAAACATATTACTTCCTTTCTTTTTTGTTTGAGTCGGTTTTCTTTGACCCAAACCCTGTTCGCTTATTGATTTTTTGTCTCTCGTCAGAGACCTTTTTGTCAAAAGAGTTTCCCTGCCATCAGTTTTATGAAAGCTAAACAAACTACATCTATGCTGCAGCCCATAACTTCTTATTTTCTTCATGTGGTTTGTGTGAAGGGTTGTCGTCTTTTGACAAAACTATTATAACCTTGAATATTACTAGATGCAAACAAAAAGAGCCCACCATTATGACGAGCTCCTTTTCTAATAAATATGGTTTGGCTTTTAGATAAACGTGTAGTTCAATCCAAGCGCCATGGATTGTTTGATCTGTCTCTTGGCAGAGAGATCCCTGTCGTAGACGAGCTTCACATTGATGTTCATGTTGATGTATTCTGACACCTTCACCATCAGGATGTTGTCAAAATTAACATCAATTTTATCAACCGCCTTAAAGGCGGAGAAGAGCTCAAGCTTCGATGTAAAAGAGCTGGTCTCAGAAATCTTGAAAGATGCGTCTGTGACTGATTCTGCGCCAAACTCACTTTTGAAGTCCTCTATCTCGATTGTTTCCGGGTCATCAGCATAAGGTGATTGATACTCAGAGGTTATGGTTTGCTTTAAAGAGAGGCCAATACGTGTACTCAGGCTTTTGTTTATCACCATCCCTGCCCCTAAACTTTCTCTAAAATATCCCGGATCCATAAAGTCGGAGATCTGTACCCCTGGGTCAGTCTTATAGTTGTAACCAGGACCAAACTGTGTTTCGCCTGTTACAGCAATAAAAGGATTGATCTTTGAACCAAGCTTGTAGGTCAGCACACTCTCTGCTTTGATCTCATCCGTGGACTTACGCATGTCCGCATCGCCCGTTTTGGTGGCGCCGTATAAAAATTTTCCGGTATTTGACCAGCTTATTTTATCTGTCTCCTTAATGAAGCTATAATTAAGGTTCATCTGCCAGGCCAAGGCATTCTCACCTCCAGCTGCCCAGTTATCAAAACCCGTCTGGGTCATGTTTAGCCCCCCTACCACAGATCTCTTCCAGACCAATGCCTCTGTTTCTTCCCCAAAGACCATATTCGCCATTGCCAATATCACAGTTATTAATACTAGTTTTTTCAATCTTATTCAGCCTTTCTAGCTTTACTTTTTTTCTTCATCCTTGCTCGCCACGTGACTCATTCTTGGTGTGGATTTGTTTCCTTCACCAAGCATGATTTTAGTTCCTTTACCGAGTTTGCGAGCATTTCATTTTCCTGTTTACTCAGATTGCCTGCCGTTTTAAACAACAAAGCTTCTAATATGCCAATTGTCAGCGTGGCTGCCTCCAGGTTTTTTTCTAATCTTCCCGTTACCGGGTTCCGATTAACACCCAACTGCATCCATGCGCTGGTACTTAATTGGGTCACTAATATGGTAAACATGTCTCGGGGGTCTATGTTTTGTTGTGCCACGCCTGTCCTCTTTATTTAAACACTCTGGAAAGATCAATTTGGTCGTCATCTCTTTCCACCACTAAAATACCAGACATGGGTACAATGATGTATTCATCGTCCTGATATTTAATATCAATGGCAAACTTTTTTAAGTAGAGGGCATAATCGCCGACTTCCACTTCCAGTGGTAAATACTTCACCCTGGAGCTGTCCTGCTGCTGCCAGATGTCAGACTCACCTTCAGTGTCCGCCAGTGGCGTGCCCGGACCAACCGCAACGACATAACCACCACGAACTTCTTCTTTTTCTGTAACTGTGGGAGGTAAATATAAACCGGAAGATGTGCGTGTCTGGCCAGAGTCTGGATAAATTAAGACTCTATTACCGATTACCTTAAGTTTCTCAAATTTCCCTGACATGCCTTCTCTTTCAGTCCTGTTTTCTCTTGTCAACGATTAAACTAATCCTGTTGCCTCCTTTGGGAGACATTTTTTTATCCGCCTTTACGCTCTCTCTGTCCGCATATCCCGCACAGCGTCTTTCACCCCCCGAACACTTTCATATTGTAGCATGTAGCGCATCATTCGAAACGCCAGAAACTCAGGGCCCAGTATGCGGAGTCCGCGCGCAATAAAAAAAACAGGTGCCGTAAAGATGAGGCTAATGAACACGCGGAAGAGAGGAGACACAGACTCAAAGCCCTCCATTTTTACAAAACGACTGGGAAGTCTGGAATATAGATCCGGATATGTCTCCAGTAATTTTGGCACTCCAAACCTGCCAAATGCATATTTGGCACTTAAGCTTTCTTTGAGTCCGGGATGCTGACAAAAAGCAAGCGCCTCTGCTTCATACCGAATATCGCCCATTTCTAGCGCATCGATACAATACGCCATATCAATATTTTCCGCTTCATGATTCTCCCACTTTTTCGAGTGCTCAGCATGGGCTTCATAAATGTTTTTTTGGATGGAAAAGTTTGCTGTATTGACGTAGCGTAGTGGAGGTGATGTCTCGCTACTGTTTTGACGTCGCCATCGACGGGTACTGCGGTAGTCGCTATCCAAATATCTAAACCATCTGCTTTTTTTAACAAATTCTGGTAGATAAACCTCGCCCATTACGGCTGCAGTCTTTTCATTTGCATAAGCTGCTCTGTGAGCGGCAAGGAGTTCCGGCGACACTTCTAGATCAATATCCAGGAAAAGAATGATCTCGTTTTTTGCCTCTGCAACGCCCTGTTTCCGTGCTCTTGCCCGGCCTATGGGTTCATCGATAGGAAAGAGTCTTAATTCATACGAGAAATGATAATCGTCCAGCATGGATCTGACTTTTTCATTCACCCCCTGAAGTACCAATAGGACCTCAAAAGAGCCGTCGTCCAGTCTGGTGTTTTCCAGGCTCGTAAGCAGTCTAACGCACCCACCGGGATCACCGTCGCTATAGACTACGATGCTTATATTATTAAAGTTCATCTGGCAGTCTTTCAATCCATCCCTGCCCGAGATAGATGTCATAAACAGATCTCATTACAGCCTTAAGCCCGTGTGTTTGCTCAACCCATCGTCTCCCTGCTTGCCGTTTTGTCTGTATCTTGTCTTTGTTTATCACCAGGGTAGCCAGGTCTTCATAGAGGGTTTCTTTGCTCACGTTGACAAAGGGGTGTTCCCCTAAAAAATTTTCGTATTTAGGAATCAAATTTGTACAGCAACACAAGCCCATTGAAAGCGCCTCCACTGAGTTCATACCATAACCCCAGCCACCGAGGTTGGCCACCTGGTCAATATAAATATCGCACTCAGCCTTCGTTTGAAGCGTTTCCTTGTGCGTTTTATTCTCTATGAGAACGAACTCGACGCCATGTGATTTCTCCAGTTTTGTGCAGGCTTCGATGATGGCATCAGACCCCTTCCAATATCTATCTCTGGTGGCATGACATATTTTAAGGGGTGAGTTGGATTTAAATTTTGCTTCGTGCTGATCAACAGCGTAGGGTAAGTACACATACTTGATATTATCGTGCTTTTCGAGCAGGTCCAGTTCGCTGCTTGTGTTTATATCGACCAGCTCATCAATCCACGGAAAGACACCCCGGGTCCGCATATCCACACCATGATAGTTAGCAAGGAAATGCTTTCCTTGAGCTTTTAACTCATTTAAAGGCCAGGCCGAGGTACGCAAAAATCCATGCCCGCCCTCAAGATGATAGATGTCAAAATCATCCAGGCCATGCTTTTTTATTGCTCGAGAGATCATGGGGCGCCAAAGGATATCCCGGACCTGGAAAAAAGAATTTTGCCATAAGGAGGGGTCCCATTTTGGAGGATGACCATGGGCCTCTATGTAGCTGTTTTCTCCTCTCAGTAGTTTTTCTTTTGTTTTAATAAAGCTTTTGTTTTTAGGTAAAAAGGGTAGGTCTAAACAGATGTCTTCAGGAAAGCCTTCTGCTGTGGGGAAGAGGGTCACGTATCTAGCCTCGTTGCCAAGCCTGTGATGTGCTTCCGTAAAAAGGGAAAGTGTCCCCGAGGAGTTTTCTGTTCGCAGATATAATATTTTTAACGGGCGGCCCATGCGTTCCTAACCAGGAGGTGTAAATATAGCCTGTAACAAGACCTTGATAGTTGTTTGTTTGTATTTATGTTTTTGCTGATCCTGTTTTCAAGAAAACGTGACAACCCAAGATTAAACATCAAAGCCCAGAAAAGGGGTTTTTCTAATATGAGAGGTTTTAGTTCGGGATGTTTTTTTAACAGGTTTGGCAGGCCTGTTTTTCCATACTCCCTTAACCTGTTTCTTAGTGTTTCATGGTCTTCAAGCCTCACTCTTTGTAAGGGCAGGTCTTGAATGATTATCCGTTTGTTGTATCCTGCTTTATCCATGCGATATATCAAGTCGAGTTCGTGTCCGCCATAATGTTGCATGGCATTATCAAAGCCACCTATCTCTTGGAATATATCGCTGTTTATTATTGCTGCGGTAAACAGACTTTGCTTAATTCTCAACTCGCCCTTTTCGTTACTCAAGCGATGTTTTTGGTCGACAACGAACTTTTGAAATTGGGTGGCAGAAACTGAAGGGGATCGTTCGGTCAGGTGCTGGGCATAATCAAATTCATGGCTTGAGATAAAGGCTTTGACGCTTTCCACATAGTCCTCAGGTATCGACAGAAAAAGAGAGAGGAAAGCGAGGTGTTTACCCTTCGCCTCCTTTGCCCCCAGGTTTCGGGCTCGAGCGGCTCCCTGACTCTCCTCGGTTCTGAATATTTTCCAATTTTCTTTTTTTGAAGCGCCCAGATCCAGTCTTGTCTCAGAACCGTCATCAACGATGATTAGCTCCCAGCTCTCATTTGATTCGTTCTCACTTAGATCAGACAGAATCCGCTCAAGATCCTCCTGTTTACCCCTGCTGGGGATGATGATTGAGACCTCGCAAGTAGTCATTTACTAGCCAGCCTTTTTGCTCACCAGCCCAATAGCGGCGCTGCGTATCTGGCTCATGTTCAATACCTTTGTCATTGAAAGCATGGGGAAGAACAAAAGGACAGAACAAAACGAGAGGGGTAGATCCCAGCCAGGTATCAGGCTTGGCATAAAGAAAAGAGCGGCAACAATCACGGCCAGCTTACTAATCTTGACTCCTTCATATTCCATGGGATAGAATCGGCTTGAAACCCTGTACAGCAGATATGATTGTCCAATATATGATGCCAGGGCGGCAATACCTGCCGCTATAAAATCAAAATTGAACACGCTGATCAGGACGATGTTCGTGGTAAGATTTATTACCATTCCTGTTCCGGTGAATATTGGGGCGAGATAGGTTTTTTTCTTCAAGTACATGCCAACCACAAGGTTGACATACACTCCCTGAAAAATATAGGCCAATAACACGTATGGTACAATTCTAAGTCCAGCCGCATAAGCTGGGGTAATAATTGCTTTCCCGTGAAAGTCATGAGTCAGCAACGGGGGTGCTAAAAGAGAGACCAACAGAAAGACAAAAGAGCTAATGATCAAAAAGAGGGTTAGGATTCTAGCAAAAGTTTCCTTGGCATTTTTTTGGTCTGAAATAGACAGAAAGAAGGGATGCCAGGCAAAACGAAAAGCTGTTACAAGCAGGGCCATAATCATCCCGATCTTATATCCCGCACTATAGATTCCCACTGTTTCCTGGTCGAAGAAATATTTCAGAATAAATCTGTCACCCAGAGCAACCACCATGGCAAAAAGAACAGCAGGAACTGTTGGAAGGCCAAACTTTAATATGTCTTTCCATAAACGGGTGTTCCACGACCAGGAAAGGTTTTTAATGATTGCCGGGAAGGCAAATATAAGTTTAATGGATGAGCTCGCTATATTTGATATTAAAACGCCCTTGATGCCCAGCCCCATAAAACCAACGAGTATAATATTCAAACTTAGGTTCACCAGAACCTCTGAAAATATGATGCTTACATACCTGAGGGGTTTTAAAATGCTCCTAAAGTACAGAACGGGTAAAAATGAAAGGCCATCAATCGCCAGAACAATAAAGGCTAAAACAAAAACATCTTTGGCCGGGTCATCCCCCAACAAAAGATTCGATATTGATGATTCACTCATAAAGAGAATCGAAGTGATCATAATTGTAGAGACCAAAATGCTAAGGTATACAACACTGAAGATTTCCCGGCGCTTCTCTTCCTTTTTTTCTGGAATAAAAAAGCGCATGAATCCAGCATCCAGGCCATACATGTACACAACATTCATAATGGCTAAAAAAGGATAGATAAGATTGAGGGCCCCATATTCACTTGGGGTCATTACGTTTATATATAAAGGAAGGAGAAGAAAGGTGATAGCCCGATTAAATATATTGCCCAGCCCATAGACTAGGGTGCTACCGGCCATTTTTTTTATATTTGCTCCTACCGAATTCAATTCTTCGGTCCCCACACTTCGAAAGCTGGTCGATATTCAAGAAAGTCTACAGGATAGTATGTCAGGATATTGAGCTTCTTCAACAAGAGCGGCTCTGCTTCTCCGGCAAATTTCGCCTTGAGTTCATAGCTTCCATTATGGCAAAGGGAGTCGAACCGGCTCCGTGTTAAGTCAGCATGTTCTACTCTCAAGTTGCTTCCTTCGAACCAGAATTTATTTACGACAGCCCAGTCCGTCTCTCCATCCCATGTTTCAGGAAAATCCAGTGAGCGTATACTCCTTCCAGAATATCTTTTAGAAGCCCACACATCCCAACCCGCCCTTAACCAGTCGGCATTTTGTCCTGCGTAAAACGGCTGCGTGATAATATTGGCCTGCTCATTCTCCATGTGTTCTCCAGCCCACCTGAAGGCTTTTTGCATAACGACTTTATCTTGAAAGTGCCCATGTGCATGCAGAAGTGTTCGGACAAACATGGGCGAAAACAGAATGAGCGCCATGAGAGCAAAAGAAACAATAATGGTGTTTCGTGAAAGCTTTTCCAGGTTAACCGAAGTTCGCAAAGCTAAAAAAGTTCTAACGATCCCATTCGCACCAATGAGAAACATCGGCGGCATAATGGGCATCAACAGTCGTGGCTTAACACCAAAATAAATAACTGACAGGGTGCCAAGAACAACCCACGCCGAAAAAAGCCAAAAAACATCTCTTCTTTTCTCTTTCCACAGGCCAACAATTGAAAGAATACCGAACATAGCAAGGAGCGGTGAGAAAAAGTCCCAGGTGAACAACATTCTGTACGCAACCCGAGCAAGGTTTTTAATATATACGAAAACATTAAACACAAACTGCTCACTGTAATCAAGCTGTCCATATCCGATTTTAAAGGGATTGCCAAAATGAGAATAATTGACGACTAACTGTGGAGATATCCCAACAAGAAAACCTAGAAAACCAAGCGTCCAAAAAGATGGATAGAGGTGAAAAGCCCAGATCCTTCTATCGCCAACGAGGTAAATTAAAAAGAGCGGTAAAAAGAAAACATAGTTCCAGCGAAAAACGAAAGCAAGACCCAGAAGAAAAAACGAAAGGAATAGATCCTTTGGGCTTTGAGTATCTAAAAATAAGAGCATGAGGTATACAGCCCCCAACAGCATGGCGAGAGCCCCGGGATCGGAGGCAGAATTAATGCTGTGTAGAAAAGGGCTCTCTGCCAGGGATAGAAGAGTGGCACCAATAATACCCGTGGCTGGATTAAAGACCCGCTTGCCCAGTAAATAGGTGAATGCGACGGCTAAAAAGACAAAGAAAACGCCGTGCCAGAAAGCTGCTGATTCTGGATGCCCTCCCAGGGTCTCAGCCACAAAAATGAAGGGAACGAGCGAAAGGCTTGTTCCTATAGGCCAGATTGGAGTCTTGCCATCGATGAGGTATCTTCCCTCATTCATGATAGTTTCCGCTCCGTTAAAATACGCTACAGGATCCCCATTGTACAAAAAGGGACCTTGAAACGGTAGTCTTGGAAACACGGTAATAAGCAACAACACAAACAGCACAAAATAGTGTTGCTTACGTGTGAATGTTTTAATTGTCAGTTTTGCCTCCAGGGCTTTCTTAAAACTTCAACTCAAACGTATCTCTAAACACACCGCTGGCACCAAAATTTTCTTTGAATCTACCCAGCCCAAAATTTGGTTCCATGTTCACCGTAAAGATTCCAAAGTCCAAATATTTAAAACTGTTCTCTTGACACCATTTAATGATTTCATAAAACAAATAGTTCACCGCTCTCAGGTGTTGAAAGGATTCTCTATGGCTAATGTAAAAAGCAAGAACCACATCTTTGTTTACAGAAAAATTGACAACTCCAGCCACCATTTGTCCCTCCCAATATGCCCCGAAGAGTCGAATCCTGTCCGGATAGATCTTTTTAAGCTTAACTATCTCAGCTAGCGTGTGAGTGGGTTTTACATCATGACGAATTTTTAAATTTTTATCCAATATCTCGTAGAAAGAATCCCAGTCCTGACTCTCTTGAATAATGACATTCTGCTTGATGGCTTTTCGGACTGCTGTACGATGTGTTGGTTTAAACAGCGCAAGATTTTCTTCCGGTTTTGACTCAATCGTCAGAATGGATGAAACGTCTCTTTTTTTGTAGCTGAACCCGTGCTTGATTAAAGCAAAGTCAAGATAATTGCTGACGCGCGCCTGGTATATGGCTGGGGGTAGCGTCATTTGAATACGGTTGAAGCCCTGCTCTTTTGCATGATCAATGACAGACTCCACATATTCGTAGCTGTCCCGAAAGTGCATGTCTCTCTCAGAAAGGATTCCTCCGTAGGAAGATCCTTGATGGCTCACCAGGGATCTCACACCACCCTCGTTAATATCAACAGCTGGAAATAGTGCTTTCAGTTTTCCGTCTTTCTTAAGAACCAAACTATGGTCTACAAATCGACCCTCTGGGTGGTAGGCAAGAAATTTTCGCTCATGGAAGATGGTGCCGTTGTTTGCCTTGGAAACAAAGCTGTCCCACTCGCCACTGTCTTCAGGTATAAATATTTTAGTTTTAATTGACATTCTAGACTAGCTGACATTCCAGTCTTTTATAATATCTTCTGCATGAGAAGCTACTGTTACCTTGTCATATATTTTATCGATAAGTCCTGATTCGTTTATCAGAAAAGTTTTTCTAAAGGTCCCCATATATTTTCTTCCGTACATAGACTTTTCTCCCCAAACTTCATAGTCTGTCACCATCTTTTTTTCAACGTCCGCTAAGAGGGGAAAGTTCAAATCTTGTTTCTCTATAAAATTGCGATGAGATTTCTCACTGTCTATACTAACACCGAGTACGGCTATACCGTTCTTCTTAAAAGCGTCAATGTTATCTCGAAAACTACAAGCCTCTTTAATGCATCCCGGGGTCTGATCTTTTGGATAAAAGTAAACAACCAGCTTTTTACCTGAATAATCTTTAAGTTGATGTTGTTTCTCGTCTTGATCATTCAACATGAAACCTGGTGCTTTGTCTCCAACATTAAGCATGTCTATATCCTTGGTTTAGTGGTTATGATTTTAGTGTTGGCCCTGAGAGACGACGCAAAAGCGTTTTTACTTCTGCATTGAAAATGTCGTCTGCTTGCATTTTTATTTTGATGGTTTTACAGGCGTGTATCACCGTAGAGTGATCCCTGCCCCCAAAAAACAGGCCTATGGACTTTAGGGAATTATGCGTTAGCTCCTTCGAGAGAAACATGGCGGTCTGTCTAGCAAGCGCAACCTCCTGCTTTCGCCCCTTTCCGTAAATATCATCTTTCTTCACGCCAAATGACTCTCCAGTTTGTCCAATAATGTCTTCCATGTTTACCGTCGGCTTTATACGCTTGCCCGTAATGTCCATGAGTACCTTGTGTGCTAGCTGAAGATTAATATCGCTCTTCGCCAGAGATGAATACGCCAGGAGTCTTATCAAGGCACCCTGAAGTTCACGGATATTGCTTTCGATGTTGGTCGCTAAATATTCAATAACATCATAAGGGATATCAATACCGCTCTCTTCAGACTTCTGTCTAAGGATAGCAATGCGGGTTTCGAAATCCGGCGAGTGGATGTCTACCATAAGACCTGCTAAAAAACGCGAGGTGAGTCGTTTTTGTAAACCGATCTCTCCCGGAGGTCTGTCTGTGGACAAAATGATACGTTTGCCATTCATGTGAAGATCGTTAAATGTATGAAAAAACTCTTCCTGGGTTCGCTCTTTCTTTTTGAAAAACTGCACGTCATCCACAATAAGTAGATCTGTTTTTCGATAGCGCTGACTAAAAAGGCCTGCTTTATTTTCCTTTATAGAACTGATGAAATCCAGCGTGAATTTTTCAGATGAGACATAAAGAACATGCTTTCTTGGGTTGAGTTGCAGGAAGGCATTTCCGACAGCATGGAGCAGGTGTGTTTTTCCCAGGCCAACCCCTCCATAAACCACAAGCGGATTGTACATATTATTGTCAGTGGAGTTTACAATTGCTTCAGCTGCGGCCTTGGCAAATTGATTATTTGGGCCCTCAACAAAATTGCTAAAGGTGAATTGTTCATTCAGGTTGCTTTTGATGGCGGTGGGTCGTTGTTTGGTTCGTTCAGTCTCGAAAAAAGGCTCGGGTTGGGAGCTACTTGGGCTGTCTTCCAGAACAATAGAGTACTCCACACGCATCGCTCTACCACTTACCTGCTCCAGGGTGTCTTTGATGATGTCCCCATAGTGGGATTTCATCCAATCGTAAAAAAATTGGTTGGGAACTTTCAGGGTCAGGACTTCACTATCTTCCGCTAGTTGCTTCATGGGCTTGAACCATGTTTGGAAGGTTTGACTGGCTACCCGTGTTTCTAAAGCTGTTTTTACGTTTTCCCAGAGTTCTTGGCTCAACGGCTACCCCAACAGATATGCACAAGTTATCAACATTCGGCTTGCGTCGGTTTGCATAGAAACCTGGTGTTAAAGTAACCTTTGTTTTAGCGGTGTAAATGCTTTTTTGGGGTAATTTCCAATCCTTTTGTGTCGGCCGGGAGGCCCCAAAGAGAACTACTTGTCCACCCTGCATCTTTCTCTATCCTTTTGTTTATACCATCTAAAAGCAGTGTTCTTTCCTGTTTTTTTTACTCCTTTTGTGTCTTTTTTATTCACAACACTTAACTGTATTGAAAAATTGATTTTACTGGTCTCTTTCTTATATTGGTCGGCTTTTAAAAAACATGTTACTATTGGAGTATTGATTTAGAATGAAAAGAACTTATCAACCCAGCCGGCGCAAACGTCGTAACAAACACGGTTTTCGCGCTCGCATGAAATCGAAAAATGGTCGCAAAATTCTGGCCCGTCGCCGCGCAAAGGGAAGAAAGCGCCTCACGGTCTCCGGTTAAGCAAGTAGACCGCAAATCTGTCGCTGAGTATCTGCAGAGCGGTCGCCGGATCACCATGCGGGGAATAACCTTATATACAAAACCCACCGAACATTTGGAGGTGGGTTTTTTAATACGCCGTAAGGCGGGGAATGCGGTTGAAAGAAACAAGACCAGACGTCTCTTTCGCGGGCTCATGTTAAACACCATGCCCCGTTTCTTATCCAACACTGGATATGTATTCCTGTTTCACCGCTCGGTGCTTTCTGGAAAATCTTTTGCCCAATCCATACAGCAACTTATTGAAAGAACCGATCGTGCTGCTTAACAAACTGTTTGTTTTAATTATTCGGTTTTACCAGGTGACCATCGGTTCTCTCTTTCCAGGCTCTTGTCGCTATTATCCGACCTGTTCACACTATGGAATCGAGGCTTTTGAAAAACTGCCTGTCTGGAAAGCGCTTCCAAAAACCACCTGGAGGATCCTGCGCTGTAACCCTTATACAAAGGGTGGCTTCGATCCCGTTATTAAAGAATAAAGGATATACTACTTCTTATGTCTGAACAAAACAGAACGCTGGCTGCTATCGCCCTGATGGGTGTTATTCTCATGGTCTTTTTTTCTGACTGGTATCAGGAAAAAGTAGCGCCTGGAAGTACAGCCGAACCAAAACCACATATTGAGTCCTCGTTTTCTTCTGCGGATACAGTGGAGGCTGCACCAGTTTTAAAAGAAACGCTAGCACCCCTTGCTCCTGCAGGCCTGAATGATACACTAAGCTCTTTTATTAATGCGGATCCAACCACAGTTGTGGTTTCCTCTCCTCTTTATGAGATGCATTTTTCGAATCGCGGTGGAGGCACCCTGGAAAAGGTTTATCTGAACCAGTATCTGACAAAAGACGGCTCCCGTGTTCAGCTTATTTCAGGTGAGGCTTCTGGTGTCCTGGCTAATCAATTTATAGGTTATGAGGTTGAAGACTTCAACACCAAAGATCTTTTGGCAAGCAGTTCTCTTGGAAGTGCTTCTTACTATGATTTCTCAGTCTTCGGAAGACCCGCTTCCTTTTCTTTCGAACTCAATCTCGGTGTCGAGACAAAACTTGTTCGTACCTTTACCTTTTATCCTGACAGTTTTCACTTTCGGCTAGATCAAGACCTTGTCAATTTTGACCAGGTAAATGCCGGTAGATATTTCTCTACCTCCTGGGCTGGCGGGGTCGCTCCTACAGAGAAGAACCGTAAGGATGATCTCTACTATTCAGAGATGTACGCCCTGCTTGGTGATGACACCGACCCTACAGATTACTCTGCTGACAAAGATCGTGAGTCTGAAGTTCAAACTGCCAGCACGACCTGGGTGGGGTCAAGATCCAAATATTTCACCGCCATTCTTATTCCCGACAATCCGGTCACCGAGTTCAAGTCTGTTCGTTACCAAACCCCTGGTGCCGATGAAACCTCCATCAAGGTTTTTGATTTTGATGTCAGGGATTCTTTTGACAGAAGAAGCACACAGAGTAGCTCAAACTATCGCGTCTATATTGGGCCTCTTGACTACAGTGTGCTTAAGGCTTACGGTCTCTATTTTGAAGAAATGATGAACTGGGGCTGGTTTGGAATCATTGGAAAAAGCGCCCTTTGGGTGTTCAAGTCCATATACAGCGTCATCCCAAATTATGGTATTGTGTTGATCATCTTTTCTATTCTTGTAAAGCTGTTGTTAGCGCCCCTGACCAAGAAACAATTCTCTTCTACCCAAAGCATGCAGCAAGCTCAACCACAAATTGCCGAGCTTAAAGAGAAGTATAAAGATGATGCTAAAAAACTGAATGAAGAGACCATGAAGCTCTATAAAGAGCTGGGGATAAATCCACTTGGCGGGTGTCTACCTCTTGTTATTCAGATGCCTATTTTGATCGCCATGTTCAACCTGTTCAGAACAACCATTGAGCTGCGCGGGGCTGCCTTTAAGGGTCTTGAGTTTTGGATCTCTGATCTCTCTCTTCCCGATACAGTGGGCACTTTCATGGGGTTTGATATTAACCTTTTGCCTGTCATTATGTCCGGCACAATGATCCTGCAGCAAAAACTTATGGCGCCACCATCCAATGCTAATCCTCAAATGAAGAACATGCCCTATATTATGACAGCGGTCTTCTTCTTTATGTTTTATACCTTCCCTTCAGGGTTAAATCTTTACTACACCTTGTTCAACCTGATGTCCATAGCACAGCAGGCGCTTACGAAAAAAAAACCGCTGCCTCTGATCTCTACAACAAAAGTGGCAAGCAGTAAAAAGCGCTCAAAAAAGAAATAGAACGGATGTCTTTAGTGCCCCTGGATCAAGACACTATAGCAGCGATATCCACCCCTCCAGGTACGGGAGGGTTGGCTGTGATCAGGATCTCTGGGCCACAATCACTTGAAACCATAAAACCTTTTTTTTCTGCTTCAGAAAAACTAAGCCCTCGCCAAGCTGTTTTCGGTAAGCTCATCCATGAGGATCTCAGCGAGGGTGAGTTTGATGATTGCGTGGTAACTTATTTTAAGGGGCCCAATTCGGTCACTGGTGAAGACCTGGTGGAAATTTCTATTCATGGCGGTGCCTTTTTACAGCAACGTCTACTTGAGGTACTGCTTCAATCGCCTTCAGTTCGTCCTGCAGGTGCAGGAGAGTTCACCTTGCGCTCCTTTTTAAGCGGGAAGATTGACTTGAGTCGTGCGGAAGCCGTGGCTGATCTCATTCACGCAAAAGATGCAGCGGCCCACAAAATTGCCCGGCATCAGTTGGGTGGCGGTCTAAACAAGTTGGTTGGGTCAATTGCTGAAAAGCTCAAGCACGCTCTGGTCATGTTGGAAGCTGAGTTGGATTTTTCTGATCAAGAGATTGAGTTCACCCAGCCCTTGTCTTTACTGCCCGGGCTGGAAGAAGTAAAGGGTATTACTGAAGCCCTTGTTGCCTCCTATTTCTACGGAAGACGATTGGAAGAGGGTTTAAGGGTTCCCATTATTGGATCTCCCAACAGTGGAAAATCATCTCTCTTCAATCTTTTGCTTGGCCAAGACCGGGCGATTGTGACGTCTCATCCCGGGACAACCCGCGATACCATTGAAAAAGCTATCATTATTGCTGGACATACCGTTGTTTTGGTGGACACTGCCGGTCTGCGAGAGGCTGAGGATGAAGCAGAGCTTTCAGGTGTTGACCGCAGTAAAGAAGAAATCGACCTGGCAGATGTGGTTATCTTAGTCCACGCCCCAGATACCAAAGATATTGTTCTAGACATTCCGGACGACACACCGCAAATAACTGTTTATAATAAGCTTGACCTTGACTCCTCACCCCCCAAAGACAAGGATATATATCTTTCTTGCGCCACCATGACCGGACTGGAAGAGCTAAAAAAAACACTTTATTCACATGTTATCAACATTTCTAGCGTGGGTGTGCAGGGGGTTGTTTTAAGCAGCGAACGTCATCGAGATGTGTTTGATCGGTTTTCTGAACAGCTCTCTGTAGGTGTGGGCGCTATTCAAAATGATTTTGGACCTGAATATATTGCCTCTGACTTGCGCATGGCGCTTGACATACTGGGAGAGATAACGGGTGAAACCACCCCGGACGATATTTTGAACCAAATTTTTAGTGGTTTCTGCGTTGGTAAATAAGCCTTCGCCTAATGTTTCACGTGAATCATTCGACGTAATCGTTATTGGTGGCGGTCACGCCGGCATTGAGGCTGCGCTGGCATCAAGCCGCCTGGGTAAATCTACATTACTTATTTCTATGGACATGAACGCTTTGGGCAGGGCTTCTTGTAATCCTGCCATTGGCGGCCTGGCAAAAGGCCACCTGGTTCGAGAGATAGACGCCCTTGGGGGTGAAATGGCGAAAGCAACAGACGCTACTGGCATTCAGTTTAAAATGCTGAACCGCTCAAAAGGCCGAGCAGTATGGTCACCCAGGGCTCAAATCGATAAACATGAATATAGTAAATACATGGTAGGCGCCTGCAGCGCTCAACCTGAACTAGAATTACTTGAAGATGAAGCCGTCCGCGTCCTTGCCAACAAAAAGAATGACCAGGTTCTCGGTGTTGCCACAAAAACTTCTGGGTCCTTTGCTTGTAAAGCTCTGATCTTGACCAACGGCACTTTTCTTAATGGCTTGATCCATATCGGAGATAAAAGCTTTTCTTCCGGCCGTATTGGCGAGTCTGCCAGCATTGGCATTGCCGAGTCGCTTGTTAAGCTTGGCTTTTCAAGCGGGCGACTGAAGACTGGAACGCCTCCACGAGCAAAGCGTGATAGTATTGACTTTTCTGAAATGACGGTTCAACACGGAGACGAGAATCCCGAGCCTTTTTCCTTTTCAACCACTGATTTTGATCCACCCAATGAGAATTGCTATATAACAAAAACAAACAGGCTCTCGCACGAGATCATTAGCAAATCTATCCATCTCTCCCCTCTCTTTTCTGGAAAGATCAGGGGTGTGGGCCCTAGGTATTGCCCTTCAATTGAGGACAAGGTGGTCCGTTTTTCTGAGAAGCCATCACACCAACTGTTTCTGGAGCCAGAATGGTCAAACGCAGACCAGATATATGTAAACGGATTTTCGTCATCCCTTCCAGAGGAAGTCCAGCTGGCCAGCCTGAGAACGATTCCAGGGCTTGAGAGGGTTGAATTTATCCGTCCAGGCTATGCGATAGAATATGATTTCTTTCCCCCTTCTCAACTAAAAGCCACGCTTGAAACAAAACGGGTGGCGGGCTTGTTTTTCGCTGGACAAATCAACGGCACCTCGGGTTATGAAGAGGCCGCCGGACAAGGCCTAATTGCTGGAATAAACGCCAGCCTGTTGATTGACGGCTCCGAACCCTTTATTTTAAAACGCAACGAGGCTTACCTTGGGGTTTTGATCGACGACCTTATTACCAAGGACACCGACGAACCCTACCGCATGTTCACCTCGCGAGCAGAGTATCGGCTTCTTCTGCGCTATGACAATGCCCACTTCCGGCTGAGCAACAAAGGCTTCGAGCTGGGGCTGGTCAACAGCGAAACCAATACATCGGTCCAGCAGGATATACTCCTCACCAAAAAAGCCGAGGACCTGCTTGAGTCCAGCTATATAAAGAAAGATGCGCTTGAGGCGCTCAACTTTAAGCAAGAGTCCAATAAAGAAAACCAGTCTCTGGCAAATCTACTCAGAAGACCCCATGTTGATATTGACCTGATCAAACCCCTACTGCCTAGCTGGATTAGCGAGATCAAGCCTAGCTTGTTAAACCTTATTGCAACGAACACAAAATACCGTGGCTACATAGAACGCGAAGAGCAACAGGTTCAACGTTTATCAAGACATCAGAACCTTAAAATTCCAGAGACGGCCGACTATCTTTCCATGGCAGCGATTTCGTTTGAGGCGCGGCAAAAACTACATCGCATGCGGCCCGAGACCATAGGGCAAGCCTCAAGGATCAGCGGGGTTAGCCCCGCCGACGTTTCTGTTCTGTTGGTCCTGCTCAGAAAAAATGTTTCACGTGAAACAATCTGACCTTTTTGCCGCCACAGCCGGCCTATATCAAGCCCGGGGTGATCTCGGGGGTGTAGAGTTGCCGCTCGTCCCGTTTATTATTCGGGACAAAAAAAACATTTCTTGTCTTGTTGTTGTGATGCCTGATCGCGTGTCTGCCGGCAGGTTGATGAGCGATCTTTTGGCTCTCGGCATGGAGGTCCCGGTGTCTTTTGTGGGAAAAGAGCTTGTGGATGGCGTTGATGGTGGACAGGCCGGTCTTGCTTTCCGCTCCCTCTTGGAACAGAAGCCTGGTATTTATATCGCCTTGCCTTCGGGATTAATGGAGGGTGTCGACGGCGGGGCTTTGAACTCAATGGGTTTTAGGGTTGGGTCAGACTACAAGCTAAGTGAGCTTGAAGAGGTTTTGGTCTCTTATGGTTTTGAAAGAGATTCTTTTGTTGTTGAACCTGGATCCTTTTCCGTAAGGGGCGGAATTCTAGATGTCTTTCCTGGAGACAGAAACAAGCCTCTTCGTTTTGACTTCTTTGGGAACACGCTGGAGTCGCTCTGTGAATTCGATCCCGCCAGCCAGAGGTCGGGCGAACCGCTGTTTGATGTAGATATTTATCCAGAAAATATTTTTAACGCCGCCTCTCAAAATCCGCTTGTAAGCCTGGTTCCCCCGGGGGTTGCTTTTTTGCAGTTTAGACCATTTCTTGAAGATTCTGTATCCCAGTCTCTGGCTGAGAGTCTTTCCCTTGAACGCAAAGAACGAATACGCTTCCTCCATCAAAACAAACTTTCTGCTGGCGAAAACGCTGATGTCGATACCCAGCCTGAGTTCCAGAGAAACCTTGACGCCTTTAAAGGTCGCCTTCAGATTCTCGAAGACGAAGGCTTTACTACGTTTCTTTGCGCAGATAGTGGGCTTCAGTTAGACCGGCTCAGTATTCTTTTCAAGGGATATTCTTTTCAAGGGTTTCGTCTTTCTTTGGCCTCTGGTTTTTTAGATCACAAAAACAAGCTTGCTGTTTTTACAGACCATCAGGTCTTTGGGCGGGCCAGAAAGCGAAACGTTGTTCCTCGAACATTTCCAACAAAACCAGTTACGCGCGTAGAGGCTTTTTCCGAGGGAGATATTGTCGTTCATTTGGATTACGGTGTGGGGCGATATTTAGGTCTTGAGTTAATCCCTGTTAATCGGGTTTATCGAGAGGTCTTGGCATTGGAGTATGAGGCTGGCGACAGAGTTTATGTCCCCGTAGAAAAGATGCACCGCGTTCATAAGTATGAAACCCATTCTGACACGTCGCCCAGGCTTACTCGCTTGCGGACAACTGAATGGGATCAAGCCAAACTAAAAACCCGCAAAGCCGTGGACAATTACGCTAAAGAACTCATGGAGCTGTATGCGAACCGTTTTGTGGTGGATGGCTTCAAGTTTGGGCCTGACACCGATTTTCAAAAACGCATGGAGGCTGCTTTTGTTTATGACGAGACCAGTGACCAACTACAGGCCGTTGAAGAGATTAAAAAGGATATGGAGTCTACCTTTCCTATGGACAGGCTTTTGTGTGGTGATGTGGGTTTTGGTAAAACAGAAGTCGCCATGCGGGCTGTTTTTAAGGCTGTAAACGATTCTAAGCAGGTGGGTATTCTGGTTCCCACTACAATTTTAGCCCAACAACACTTTGAAACATTCGTAGATCGCTTTAATGATTTTCCAATCTCTGTTGGTGTCCTTTCGCGATTTAGAACGACAAAACAGGTGAACGAGACCCTGGCAGCCCTGGCTTCAGGTGGGCTTGACGTGGTGATAGGCACCCATCGTTTACTATCAAAAGATGTTGTTTTTAAACGCCTTGGCTTGCTTGTTATAGATGAAGAACACCGTTTTGGGGTAAAACACAAAGAGAGGATCAAAGAGATTCGGATGTCTGTCGACGTTCTATCCATGACGGCAACGCCCATCCCCCGCACTTTACAGATGTCTCTCATGGGGGCTCGTGATATCTCTATGTTAAAAACACCACCGAAAGAGCGCCAGCCCGTGGAAACTCTAGTTTTGGATTTCGACGAGAAGCGAATTCGGGAGGCCATTCTGCGAGAAGTTGATCGAGTCGGGCAGGTGTTTTTTGTTCATAACCGGGTTGAGTCTATAGGGGTCATGTTGAAACGTCTCGAGGTCTTGCTTCCCGAGGTTCGCTTTGCAGTCGGTCATGGCCAAATGAGTCCGCGAGATCTCGAGCGAGTCATGCTGGGTTTCTTTCACCACGAATTCGATGTGCTGCTGTCTACAACCATTGTAGAATCCGGTCTTGATATCCCTAACGCAAACACCATCATCGTTAATCGGGCTGACGCTATGGGTCTTTCACAGCTTTACCAGTTAAGAGGTCGGGTAGGAAGGTCACACCGAAAAGCCTGGGCTTATTTTCTCGCCCCAGGATTTCGGAAGCTTAGCATTAATGCCATTCGTCGTCTAAATGCTCTTGAACGGCATGCCCATTATGGCGGTGGCTATGAAATCGCCATGCGTGATCTTGAAATAAGGGGTTCTGGAAATGTGTTTGGCACAGAACAAAGCGGGCACATCTCAAACATTGGATATCACCTCTATACCCGAATCCTGAAAGAAACCCTCGAGTTGCTTAAAGAAAAAGATCTCGATGGGGCTCTTGTTTTTCCAGCGCCCGAAATAAACGTGGACCTAGAGATGCAGATTCCCTCTGGGTATATTGAGGACACTGCCGAAAGAATTGCAACCTACCGCCGTGTGGCTGACGCTAAAACAGCAGCAGACCTGTCGGGTATTCAACAGGAACTGCGAGAGCGCTTTGGGGCGCTTCCTGAACAAACAAACAACCTCTTGAGCGCAGCGCTTGTTAAGGTTTATGGTCAGACTTTGGGAATAAAAAGCATCACAATTAAGGGTGGTTTGGCTCAAGGAGATTTTTTACCTGAACACGTGGAACAAGCTGGTCTTGAGGTCATTAAAAACCTGTCGAAAACGATTGGTGAAACCGAGGAAAAGGTGGAGGTCATGAACAACAAGACCCTGACCTTTGTTTTTGGACAGGCTGGTGGACAGGAGACCCTGAAACACTTTAGAAATTTCTTGGAAAGCCTGATCCGCTCGTCTACATTTTTTGGCCAAAACAATAAAAGGTAAGTCTAATATAAATAAAAGGTTATTAAAATTATGTCCCGCTTAACAATCCCGCTCTCTTTTCTTGTTTTTCTCACGCTTCTGGTGTCGTGTTCAAACATGGATGACAACACCCTGGCAACCGTGGGTGGTAAAACCATTTCTATGGACGATTTTACCAAGATCAATCCTGCTTCAAGGTTTGTCAACAAAGACAATACGTTCATCGACTCTAAGGTTGATGAGTTTGTCGATCGCGAGCTGTTCACCATGGCTGCGTTTGAAAAAGGTTTTGATCAGGACCCTTCGGTTCTCCGAAAAAAGCAGGAAACCGAGCGCCGCTTTATGTTGCAGCATGTCTACGAAAAAGCAATTATGGATGCTGTAATAGGTGAGGATTACCTAAAAAAAGCTTATGACAGAAGTGGTGTTGAACTAAAGGCGCGACACATTCTCCTACAGTTCGCCGGTTCTGGTCGCTCTCGCTCTGAGCGTAGTAAAACAGACGCCCTTGCCCTGGCTAAACAGATAAAGGGTCGTTTGGCTGCCGGCGAGGCTTTTGAGGGTTTGGCAAAAGAATATACCGAAGACCCTTCCGGTAAAGAGACGGGTGGTGATTTGGGTTGGTTCGGTTGGGGACAAATGGTTGGGCCCTTCCAGGAGGCTGCGTTTGCTTTAAATCCTGGAGAGGTTTCCGCTGTTTCAGAAACTGATTTTGGCTTTCACATCATTAAGTTGGAAGAGACGCGAGATGTTGAGCGAGGTGCTTTTGAACAAGAAAAGCCCCGAATGCTTGATCAGGCCAGGCGGGAAAAGGGTCAAGAATTAAATATCCGGGCAAGCGAATTTATCGACGAACAAAAAACCACTGCCGGGTTTGAGTACTATCCTGAAAATATCAGTGAGTTCATGGTTGTTTTTAACGCCTCTGGATCTAGCAACCTCCCTATGGATGAGGTTTTCAAAAAGATCAATCTCGACAAGCCTTTATTCACACTCAAGGGCGAAGACGTGGATGGAGCGTGGATCATTAATGAGCTGCAAAATATTGATGAGGCTCAAAGACCACGTTTTAACACCGAAAATCAACTGAAGGCTATTCTGGAGCAGCTTGTGGTTCAGTCTTTGATCGTTGATTATGGTTTTGGACAGGGCTATGATAAAGACGAAACGTTCGCGTCCACGGTTAACGAGACCCTTTCTCGCGTGGTGTATGATGCCTATGTTGCCCAGGAAATTAATACTACCCTGAATCCTGACGAAGAAGCTCTTATGGCATATTATGAAAAGAATAAATCTGAAAAATATATGGACAAGAAAAAGGTTCGCGTAAGCGAGATCTTTATCAAAGATAGTCTTTTAGCGGTAGATATTAAAAAGCGGATTGATGCTGGCGAGGAAATAGCTTCTCTGGCAAGCCGATATTCTGAGAGAAAAGTCAGCCGGGAAAAAGCTGGTGAACTACCTCCATTCCAGGAAGGCCGCTATGGCATGATGGGCAAAAAAGCTTTTGAGTTGGAGCTGGGCCAAATCGCCGGCCCTGTCAAAGTAGGAAACGGATACTCCATTATTCGCCTGGAAGAGATTCTTCCTGAAACAGCTCGTCCTTTCAAGCAGGTCCAGGCCCGCATCAAAACACAGATGCTCGGTGAGCTGCGAACAGCGCGTACGGAAGAGCTGTCCAAAGAACTAAAGAAAGAATTTCCGGTAAAGGTGAATTATAAGGCTGTATACCGCTATTACGCTCCTTCTGAAGACACAGACGCCTGATGAACAAATTTTTGTTTGTCGTTTTTATTCTGCTTGTAGCTGGCCTTGCCGCCTGCTCCAGTAGCGACAGTGAGGGAATTGTGGCGGAGGTTAATCATGAACAACTCTCTTTGGATGAGCTTCAGTTGATGTATCCGGGTTTTATGGCTCTGGACAGCTTACAGAAATCCTTGTTGGTGGAAAATTGGATACGTGAAACACTCCTGGCTCAGGAGGCTAAAAAAAACCTTATTCACCGAGATCCTGTCTTCAATTACCGGGTCGAGACCTACCGCCGGAGAGTTCTAGCAGACAAGCAGTTGGACCTTGTCCTTAAAGATAAGGGTGGTGTGAGCCGTGCAGAAGTGGAAGCGTATTACAATGAAAACCTATCTTCCTTTCAGCGTCAGAGTAATGAGTTTTTTGGCTTTCACGTGTTGATGGCCTCTAGAGATGATGCCAGAGAGCTTGAGCGGGCAATTGACAAAAACGATCTAGAAAAAAAACAGGCCCTAGTGGCCTTAAGGCCCAAAGAAACAGGTCTCTTTAAGGTTGAGAACCTGCCCCCCGATGTAAAAGAATATCTTTTAAAAAAGAAGCGTCCCGGGGTCTTTGGCCCAATCCAGTCCGATTTGGGTTATCATCTGGTTGAGGTAAAGACCTGGCATGATCGCGGGTCTTTAAAAAGCCTTGATGAGGTTTGGGAAGAAATTGCAGCACGTCTCTCAATTAGTCGTCAGAGACAAATAGAGGCCGGTCTGGTTGATAGTCTTCGAAAAGGTGGTAGTATATTTTTTAATAAGGAAGCCCTTTATGCGGCTTCGGTAAAGTAGGTTCTTTATGCGTTTTTGTTCTTTTTTGCTTGGTTTGTTTCTCGTCGTGAGTGTGGGCGCTCAACAACTCGTTGATGGGGTTGCTGCCATTGTGGGAGAAAAGGCTATTCTTTACTCCGAGGTAGACCAGGTTACCCAGTTGTTCGCCATGCAGGCTAAAATCCCCTCTTACGCCTCTCCTGACGTCATACAGCAGCTTCGAGCACGCGCCCTTGAAGAACTACTAAACCAGCAGGTTTTGCTTGAATATGCCCGACAGGAAACAATTGAGGTTGAAGATAGAAACGTAGAAATACAGCTGGAGCAATCATTAAGTAATATTGAAGCCCAGTACGGGAGCTTAAATAAGGCTGCGGAGGCTTTTGGAGTAGATCGATACAAGATCAAATCCTATTACGAGGATCAGATTCGAAACAATCTGCTTGTGGAGCGGGTAAAGATGGAGTTGTTTAGCGGTATCAAGGTCAGTCGTAGAGAGGTTGAAGATTTTTATACCACATGGCAGGACAGTTTTCCGGCCAAAAATCCTCAAGTCGACTTTTCCATTCTATCCATGTCTATCACCCTGGGTGAACAAAAGATGAAACAGTTATCCGAGTCTTTGTTGGAAATCAAGGACCGGATTTTATCCGGCGAAATATCATTCGAAGATGCTGCAAAGCAGTATTCCAAAGATCCAGGTTCAGCGGTAAATGGTGGTGATCTAGGCTTTGTCGGTAAAGGCGCCTTTGTAAAACCCTTTGAAGATGCTGCTTTTGCTATGGAGCCAGGCGAGTTAAGTGGAATCGTTGAAACCCAGTTCGGGGTTCATTTATTACGCCTTGATGAAAAGAGCGAGAATCAGGTCCGGGTATCACACATACTCTTAACTCCAGAGCCTGATGAAGATGACAGGGCCTTAACAGCGCAAAGTCTCCAACAGGTACGTGATAGCATTGTCGCAGGGAATACAACCCTGGGTGAAATGGTTGAAAAGTTGTCAGAAGACGATTACGTACGCTCTCGGAAGGGCCGCATGGGAATGACAGATGTCTCTCTGCTCCCTGCCGATATTCATGATCTTCTACTAAATATCCCCCTTGAAAGTCTGTCCATGCCCATTTTTAGTGCAGACCAGTATCATTTGATCACAGTACATGCTCGTAAAGCTGGTGGAAAAGTAAATCTAACCGACCACTGGGCGGAGATTGAAGGCATGTCGCTAGAGTTTAAGAAGCGAGATCGCTATGATTCATGGATAAAAGATCAACGTGACAGGATCTACATTCAACTTAAGTGATACCCAGGAGCTCTTTTTGGAGTTATCCACATATAAAATAAAGATCATTGTTGATTTAAAGTGTTGATATTTCAAGTTATTAAATCACTTTTTACAAGTTACCCTCACGATCCACATTTGAGTTATTAACATGGCCTTCCTGTGGGTGGACAATCTTTTTTTGTTATTAAGCAGCTTTAATCCTCACAGTAAATACACACTCATCAACAAACAGACCTTAGATATAAACATTATTTTAAAGCTGTTCTAGATGATATAAGTTGTTATTACTATTAGAATAAATATGTATTTCATGAATAGTTATCCACAATATCGACTTCCCTAACTACGGCTACTATCTAATATTATCATATAATTATTAGTATATAACCGACCTCGTGGTCTGATTATCAATTGAGCCTTCTTGAGAAAAAGTGCACACTTGTGCATTAATAATTAAGTGTTTAAGGATATCTTCAACTATTTTGATCTAAATATCTTGATAGCTCATTTTGGGGGAATTTGAAGAATCCAAACTGCTTTAACAAATATCCCTAATTTTTTTCTCACCAAAAGAAAGCAATTGTCCCTACTTGACTTGTCGTTAATTTCACGCTTGCTGTGATAGCTTGGGGTATACTTATTTGTATTTTACATGGAAATTATTGAGGACCCATTGAAGTCAGAATTAGGTCAAAAAATACTCAAGGTTGTAATTGTCATTATAACGATCTATTTATTCTTATTAAGTATAAAGTTATTAGGACATAGTTTCAAACTCTTTGGAAAAGAGTTCGCAGAAGCGATGCTGGAAACAACCTCCAATCCCTTTACCGGATTGATCATTGGAATTGTTGCCACCTCTCTCATTCAAAGTTCATCCACAACCACTTCTATCGTCGTAGGTCTTGTAGCGGGTGGTGTTATTAACCTTGAAAATGCCATCCCTATTATCATGGGAGCGAATACTGGAACCACCGTCACAAACACACTGGTTTCAATGGGACACATTGGAAGAAAGCTGGAGTTTAAAAGAGCCTTTGCTGCGGGTATTGTACATGACATTTATAACATTGGTGCGGTAATAGTTCTTTTTCCTCTGGAGCTGAAATTTCATCTGATACAGAAAGTATCTATTTTTCTAAACGACAAATTCGCAGGTATGGGCGGAATGAAAATATTCAACCCATTAAAAGCCATTTTAAATCCCGTCATCGATGTAGTAGATAAACTATTAACTCCGTTACCTTATAAAGAAATAGTGTTGATGATATTTTCAATTGTGGCCATGTTTACTGCCCTGGCTTTTCTCATTAAAACCATTCGCTCACTCGTGTTGAATAAGATTGAAATAGTTATCAATAAATATCTGTTTAAGAATGACGTCATGGGAATGACCTGGGGCATGATTATGACATTTGTAGTTCAAAGCAGCTCTGTTACAACATCACTGATAGTCCCATTAGCGGGGGCCGGTATTGTCGATTTAAAAAAAATATTTCCCTATACGCTCGGAGCAAATATTGGCACAACAGGGACGGCTCTTCTTGCAGCTCTGGCAACGAGTAATCCAGTGGCGGTTACAGCGGCTTTTGCTCACCTCACGTTCAATATTTTCGGAATAGCAATTTTTTACCCCCTGCGATTTATTCCCATAAACCTGGCGACCAAAGCGAGTGAGTTCGTTTCTGAATCCAGAAAGAATCTCGTTCTCTTTCTTATAGGATATTCAATGGTATATTTTGTACCCATAATCTTTATAATCATTTTTTAAATACGAATAGGTGAATTTATGTGGAAAGAGTTAAAACAAATATGGACCAGTGATGACCTACTTAGTGAAGCCTGGAATCTGACTTATGAGGCACTTAATATTGATGCTGAAATGTTTGATGATGCTGTGGATACTTTGTGGGGTGATAGTAAAATAGCAACGCATAAGTTGATCTTTAAAAAGGATAAACTGGTAAATAAATATGAACGGGATATTAGAAGAAAAGTAATAACCCACCTTACGGTTCAAAAAGGAGAAGGCCTGGCAGCCGGTTTGGTCTTATCAACTGTCATCGTTGATGTTGAACGAATTGGCGATTATATAAAAAACATTGTTGATTTGACCGAGGTACATCCTGACGAATTAAAAGACGACAAAATGAGTTCTACATTACACGATATAGAAAAAGCATTAAAAAACATGTTTAACCAGATCCACCAGTGTATAGAGGATGGCGATGAAGAAATAGCTCTGGAAATGTATTCCGAGACAAAAGAAATTGGCCGTCTTTGTGATGATAAAATTAGAGAGATCATTGCTGATGAAGATACGGAGTTGAACGTTCGGAGCGCTGTCGTTTTTGCCTTGTATTTTCGATATCTGAAAAGGATAAATGCTCACCTGAGAAATATTATATCAAGCGTGATCAACCCCTATGACCGAATAGGATACAAACCAAAGACCAGCACCGATTAATGTCTCCAACGAGATCCATTCGCCGCGCTGAGAAAAAGGATATCTCAGCAATCGTTATTTTCAATCAGGCGATGGCGCTTGAAACAGAATCTCTGGTATTGGATGAAGCCCTTCTTTTAAAGGGCGTTCAATCTGTTTTTGACAATCCCGAAAAGGGATTTTATTTAGTCTGCGAAATTGACGGTGTTATCGTAGGAAGCCTAATGATCACTTATGAGTGGAGTGATTGGAGAAACGGCACCTTTTATTGGGTTCAAAGCGTCTACGTGAAAAAGGAATTCAGACGACAGGGTATCTACAAAAGTCTTTATCTTTATTTGCGGGATGAGTTCAGCCAAAAAGAAGAAGTGGCTGGTATGCGATTATATGTGGAAAAGGACAACGAGCAAGCCCAAACGACCTATGAAAACTTAGGCATGAAAAAGACCAACTATGTTCTTTTTGAAGAAGGAATAAAAGAAGCCGAGCCGACTTCCAGTGAACAAGACCGTTAAAGCACCTGTTTTCCCAAAGATTAAAGACCACCCCAAAAGGATCCTTTATATAACAATCCTGACCTTTTCCCTTCCAGCGTAAAACCTCACAACCCAGAGAAAGAAGTGTCGCCCGAGCTGATTCAAGATCATCCACATAGAGCTCATGTATAAGACCCTTAAAGCCATCCTCTTTCATATTAAACAAAGTATTTGGACCAGCTTGAAGTTCGACGCCATTTTCATCCTCTTAAACCAGCGTAAAACCAAGAGTGTTGATATAAAAAGATTTAGCCTCTTGAAGACCGGCAACGTGAAAAGCAATATTTGGACTCATTTCAAAAGCCATAATTACCCCCTCTTTTAAGGGTATTATATTAGGATCGTGTATACAGATCAATACGATTCAGCCGGAAAGAAATATATCACGACAGGAAGTAAACAGAAGAATCCATGAGCGGACAAAAATTTTCTGAAGCAGATTTCCTGCTTGCAATGGATGATGACAAAAACTATCCTCTTTACCTAGAAGGAAGTTGCACACTTAAGCGGGAAAAAAACATTGATTAAACACAAAATTATTACGGCGATACTATTCATGTCAGTGTCTATTCAGGCTGACGAAACCATTCAGCCTGAAATTGGGATTGACGATAGCTTCTTGGGTAAAAACGTATCTCTTGATCTGGAGTTTAAGAATGAAGAGGGAAATCCAATCACCCTGGCGGAAGCCGGAGAGGGCAAGCCGATCATTCTGGCATTAGTGTATTATAATTGTTCATCGATCTGTAACCCTTTTTTAAATGCCATTGTAGATGTGATCAACCTATCCCCTTCGGCCTTTCTTCCTGGGGATAAGTACAATGTTATTGCGGTCAGTTTTGACCCAAACGAGGATCATGAGATTGCAGCTCTGAAAAAACAATCCTACTACAATTTGTTTGACGAGAACCATCAACTGTCAGAAACATCATTCCGGTTCCTCACAGGCGACTCAGCGAACATTAGAAAACTTACTGAGTCAGTGGGTTTCCTTTACACCGAAGATACCACAGGCGGCTTTATGCATGCCTCATCAATTATTGTTCTATCTCCGAGTGGAATTATATCACGCTATATACGGGGCCTTTATTTTCTTCCTGTTGAGATCATGATTTCCGTGACCAACGCCATGGAGGGAAAATGGGCGCCCACCATTCGTAAAATTGTGCAGTTCTGTTTTGTTGAAGAACCGGAAGGTCGAGGTTACTATTTTAATTTCTTAAAGGTAACGGGAGTGATCATCCTTATTTCAATCTTGTTCACCACCCTGGTGCTAACTCGTGTGGTCAGGAAAAAACAGGTAGCAATACCAGAAGACATTGAGGGCCGTTAATTATGGAAACAGCCGCAACACAAAATTATTTAAACAGCCACACAAGTGAGAAGTGGAACCAGGGATTTATGAGCTGGTTTATGTCAACAGACCATAAGCGCATTGGCGTCATGTATGGTGTCACCATGTTTTCATTTTTCTTTCTGGCTGTTTTGCTTGGGTTTATAATAAAACTCCAAAAGTTTTATCCCGCGTCCAGCGGCTGGGAAATAATTTCACCAGAACTATATGGTAGTTATTTTACCCTGCATGCTATCATCATGATCTTCCTGTTTATTGTGCCAGGCGCCCCGGCTGTTTTAGGGAATTTCTTTTTACCCCTTCAGATAGGCGCAAAGGATGTCGCCTTCCCTCGAGTGAACCTACTTTCCTTCTGGTTATATCTATTTGGAGCGGTGATGGCCGTTGCTGGTATTCTCTTGGGAGGCGCAGATACAGGCTGGACATTCACACCTCCTTATTCTGTTACAACAAAAACAATTTCTGTTTTTGGAATCGCGTTCGACTCGGTTTCCTGGATGTTGACTGCAGCCTTTATTCTGGGTTGGGGAACGATCCTGACAGGAATAAACTTTATTGTTACCGTTCACAGAATGAGGGCAAAAGGCATGAATTACTTTCGCATGCCCTTGTTTACCTGGTCCATATATGCAACCTCCTGGCTACAGGTTCTGGCCACACCGGTGGTCGGAATCACGCTACTGATGATTGTAATTGAACGAATTCTACCTGTGGGGTTTTTCGACCCGACCAAGGGTGGCGACCCAATTCTCTTTCAACACCTGTTCTGGATATATTCACATCCAGCAGTATATATTATGATCTTGCCATCCATGGGTTTGATTAGCGAGATCATTCCCACCAACAGTCAAAAACCGATATTTGGATATAAGAGCATCGCTATTGCTTCTTGTAGCATTGCCGGCGTGGGGTATTTGTTGTGGGCTCATCACATGTTCACAACAGGGATGTCTAATTTTGCCGCCATTCTCTTTTCGTTTCTAACTTTTTTTGTTGCCATACCGACGGCCATTAAGGTGTTTAACTGGACGGCGACTCTCTATAAGGGCTCTATTACACTCACCCCAGCTATGTTGTTCGCACTGGCATTCATTTTTAATTTTAGCATCGGCGGATTGACAGGAATGTTCCTGGGTTCTCTCTCAACCGACATCCATTTGCACGATACGGACTTTGTGGTAGCACACTTCCACTATACCATGTTCGGCGGAGCTGCCTTTGGTCTGATTGGCGGGATCTTCCATTATTTCCCAAAAATGTTTGGGAAAATGTATTCAATGAAATGGGCCAAAACAGCCTTCGGCTTTATGTTTGTCGGCTTCAACACGCTGTATTTTCCCATGTTCATTCTGGGATATTATGGTATGCCCAGACGATACCAGACCTATCCCGACATTCCGATTTACACCAAGCTCCAGCAGTTGTCGACAGTGGGATCCTGGATCCTGGTTACAGGAGTGATTCTGGTCCTTTGGACATGGATTCATGGTTTGCTAAAAGGGAAGAAGAGCACAGAAAAGAACCCCTGGAATTCTTCTACGATTGAATGGCAAACAGCAACCCCACCCACTCTTTTCAATTTTGATACAGAGGTAGAGATCATCAGAGATCCATACGACTACCACACCTTTAGAGAAGAGGTAAAAGCCGGAACTTCTGCAGGGGCACCGCATGAGTGACCATACAATAACAGTAGACTCTTTTCATCACAAAGACGAAACCGGAACCCGACTGGGCTTTTGGCTTTTTCTTTACACCGAACTGTTTTTATTCGCAGCCTTCTTCCTGATCTATGCTGTTTACCGTTCACACTATCTGGAAGAATTTAAAACGGCAGCCCAAAGTTTAAACACAGGTATTGGCACACAAAACACAATGATACTATTAGCCAGCAGTTTGACCATGGTTTTGTCGCTGGGCGCCATGAAAAACGGTGCGATAAAACTATCAAAAACATTTCTTCAGTTCACAATAATCTTGGGTGTGGCATTTTTAATCATCAAGGGCTTTGAGTGGAATGCAAAATTCGACCATCATCTTTTTCTGCAAACCGCCGAAGGAATTGCAGCCGGCGAGGGCTCGCTTCTGTTGAACCCTGGCGCTGAAATGCTACCTGTAGGCCAAGTTCTTTTTTTTGGGCTTTATTTTATCATGACCGGGACCCACGCACTTCACATCATCATTGGTGTAATCTGGATGCTGGTGGTGCATGGCTGGATATCTAAAGGCTCTGTCAGTCCGGAAAATTATGGTGTGCTTGAGCGCTGTGGTCTTTATTGGCACCTGGTCGATCTGATCTGGATCTTTTTATTCCCACTTTATTATCTGGTAGGCTAAGGGTGATATTATGAAAAACATTATGCAAGCCGCAAACGCGAAAACCCCCTTAATTATTTTTGCCTTACTGATAACCCTCACCATCACAACGGTCTTGTTGTCAGGCCTTAATGTTGGAGATACGGGAGCACTGCTAATTGCCCTCTTCCTTGCATCATTAAAAGGCTATCTGGTGCTCACGTATTTCATGCACTTAAATCACGAACCCCTTATCTTCAAGCTGTTTCTGGGGGTGGCCTTTTTCACACTCTTGGCCATTTTTGTGCTCACCTTCTCAGACTATTCATTTAGGGAGGTGTTATGAGCGGCGCTGCTTCTGTTTTTGTCCAAGACGTAGATTTTACATTCTGGCTGATCTTCACGATCTCTGCTATCTGTCTTGTTGGCATTACTGGATTCATGGTTTTCAGTATTTTTCGTTACAGCAAAAAAAACAACCCTGAACCATCAAATATTGAGGGGCATACAGGCCTTGAAATTGTATGGACCATTATTCCCACGATTCTGGTTATGTTCATCTTTTATTTCGGAATGCAGGGCTTTCTCAAAATGAGAGACGTTCCACAAGACGCGATGGAAGTGAAAGTGGACGCCGGGATGTGGTGGTGGAAATTCACTTACCCAAACGGTCTTGAACAAACAACGGCAGATGGCTTAACTGTGCCTGTTGACACTCCTGTATATCTACCACTCCATTCGGTGGATGTCATCCACTCATTTTATGTTCCCGCCTTCAGGGTAAAAATGGATGTGGTACCAAAAGCACCGGGTGACAAGCTTAACTATACCTGGTTTGAATCGAATCAAGCGGGTGACTACGATCTGTTTTGTGCAGAGTATTGTGGCATAAATCACGCCCAAATGCTTAGCAAAGTCCACGTATTGTCAAAAACGGATTATGACGCCTGGTATGCAAGTGCATCCGAGGGTCAGGCAAAACTTAAAGCAGAAGATCCAGGTAAGGCGCTGCTGACTTCGAAAGGTTGCGTTGCCTGTCACAGCTCTAACGGGACAAAACTTATTGGACCTTCTTTCAAAGGTCTATTCGGTAAAACTGAAATTGTCTTTAGTGGTGGAGCAGAAAGAGAGATTGTGGTTGATGAAGCATATCTAAGACAATCCATCAGCGAGCCAGCTAAAGATATTGTTAAAGGTTTCCAGCCATTAATGCCACCCCTGCCGCTGAGTGACACAGAACTGGATGATGTTATAGCACACATCAAGAGTCTTTCTGAGTAAAGAAGATTAAAGGAAAACGAAAAGGTCGCGAATGTTTAAGGCGTATGTAGAGCTCTTCCGTTTAAAGCCAATTGCTTTGATCTTAAGTATGGTCTTATTTGCGCACATGTTTGCGTTAAGCGAGACAGGTCTATCCTTTTCCTGGGGTTTTGCACTTCTGGTTTTGGGGACCACAGCTCTTGCAAATGCTGCGGCTTTCGCCTTAAACCAATACTATGAGCACGAAGCAGATGCAAAAATGGAGAGAACAAAAACACGACCGATTCCTGCTGGTCTCATATCTCCACGAGCAGCGCTGACGTGGGGTTTAAGTCTTTTTCTCCTGGCAATTGCCCTACAGTATTTTCTCATTAATACAAGCACTGCCCTGACGACTTTTTTGTGCGGAGGACTATATGTATGGACCTACACACCCCTTAAGTCCAAATCTAATATAAGCACACTTGTGGGATCTCTCCCGGGAGCGCTTCTTCCCTTTATTGGCTGGTTCTCTGTTACCCAGGGCGTGAATCTAATAATCGCCTGGATGTCAATAATGATCTTTCTGTGGCAGATCCCCCACACCTTTGTCATCGTATATCGCTATAAAGACGAGTTCAAAGCAGCTGGAGGAATGCAGCTTCCTTTTGTTGCCGGGGAGAACGCCTCCTTCAGGCAGAGTCTTTTGTATACCCTGGTCAATATACCCCTGGTGTTCATTCCTGTGATGTTTCGGGTCTCGGGTGGGGTCTATATTTCTGCGGCCCTGGCTTTCACCGCCCTGGCCGTCATTTTTGTGTTAAGGTTTTACAAACAGCGAAACAATAAAACTGCCAGACAGTTTTTCTTTTATATGCTCACCTATCTGCCGCTAGTTTTTGTTTTTATGGCAGCAGACAAAATTAATTAATTAAAACAAGATAGAGGAAGGGGCGAAAGCTTCTATTTGGTGTTTGTACTTCAGCAGGCCTGATCTTTTGTCGCGGGAAAGAACAACAATGTTATTTGATTTCTGATTGGCGATCAACAAAAACTTTTCATCCGGGGACAAAGAAAACGAACGAGGACTTTCTCCTCCGCAAGACTTTCGTCCAAGAAGTTCAAGCGAACCATCACTAAAACTTGCTTTAAAAACAGAGATACTGTTATGACCACGATTGGCCACATACAAAAACTTTCCATCTGCTGAAATTCTCAGGTCGGAGCAGGTATTTTCTTTTTCGTACGCCTCTGGAAGGGTGGAACAAGCAGACACCTCACGGTATAGTCCATCAGAACTTTTTTCGATATGTGAGATGCTTGAATTGAGTTCATTGACAACATAGATCCATTTTCCATCGGGATGAAAAGCCAGGTGACGTGGACCGGCTCCAGGTGATAGAGTCAGGCTTTCCTGATTTAAAGGACCGAGTTTCTTTTTCTTTTTATTCAGTTGGTAAAAACACATCTGATTTGTTCCCAAGTCCAAAGCGATTATGTCATCACCGCCAGGAACGAACCAGACAGAATGCGCGTGAGCAGCATTTTGGCGGTCAGCTGTCCCGCTGCCAAGGTGTTGTTGTGTGTCTAGGACTTTAGAGAATATTCCATCATCATTGAGTTGGAGTAATCCAACCGTTCCGCTGGTATAATTGGCAGTCAAAATAAAATTATCACTGCTGATGGCGACAAAACACGGGTCGGACCCTGCTGAAGACTCTCGACTCAATAGCTCGAGCTTGTCTTCCTTAATCAAATATGATTCAACGCGTCCCCCGGTTTCATCAAGATTTACCTCGTTGATAGCGACCAGGAATTTTCGATCAGCGCTTATTGCTAAAAATGACGGATTATCCGCTTTAGCAACAAGTCCAGCTTTAGTTAAGGAGCCATCTTCATGGAGAATGTATTTATATATGCCATCACTCTCTCCGTCTGTATAGCTACCTACAAAAAAGGATTGAAGTTTTGTTGAAGAAGGGGCGGTCGAAAGATTCATCATTTACACACCTGTAGAAATCGTTTGTTTAAAGTTAAAAGAAGCGAAGAATGAAAGAATTGCACTAGCACGCCTATAGTATACTGAGCAAACAAGCCAATGCATTAAAAACATCCGAAGCCTGTTGTATAAATAGAAAAGATAGATATTTTAGAATATCAACCTAAAGCCCCGGAGACCCATGGAAATCACTCGCCACTTTACTGCCACCACATTCATCGTACATAAAGAAAAAACACTGCTGCACCTTCATCGAAGTTTGAAAATGTGGTTACCTCCGGGTGGACATATCGACAGAGATGAACTGCCTCATGAAGCAGCCGTCAGGGAGGTTAAAGAAGAGACAGGTCTGGATGTAGATCTTATATATGACCCGCCGACCATTCGCTCAGAAAACGCCCAAGAATTGCCTGCTCCGCGGCATCTTCTTTTAGAAAACATTAATCCCTTTCATCAACACATCGACATGATCTTCTTTGCCAGAGCGAATAGTTTTGATGCAAGACCAGAGCTGGGCGAGAGTCTGGAGCTACGTTGGTTTTCAAAAACCGAGCTTGAGGGAGACGATATAGAGAATGACATTCGGACGTTGGGGCAAGAAGCTATTGACGCGCTTCCTGGATAGAAGGGTGTTAGCATGACAGGGGATAATACCCAACACAATTTCAAAGCCTTTGTCTGGCATGCCACCTGGCTGGCGTTTACGGCCACCTTTACTGAAGTGAATATAATCTTGCCGGGGATGATCCTAAAGGTCGGCGGCAATCAGATCCATGTTGGTATTCTAACGGCGATCATGGTTGGTGTGCCCATGCTTGCGCAGTTGATCTTTGCCGGGTTTCTCACCCCAAAACCAAGGAAGAAACCCTTTCTCCTGCTTGGTATTTACCTGCGGGTCTTTGCCCTTGCCGGGGTTGCGTGGACAATAACCCGGCTAACTGATATTGTCCCTGTTGTCGCTATTGCCCTGGTGTACGGGTGGATGCTTCTCTTTACTATGAGCGGCGCATTCGCAGGGGTTTCATATACGGACATTCTAGGGAAAAGCATTGCGGGAGAAACCCGGAAGAAATTTTTTGTGGTGCGCCAATCTCTAGCGAGTATCGGTGTGCTGGTTTCTGCCTTGATCACCAGAGAGATCTTAAAGCGCATGGAATATCCAGCAAATTATGAGCTCCTCTTTATGGCGGCAGCAGCGGCTCTTTTTGTGGCAGCCTTTGGTTTTCTCGCCATAAAAGAAAAGCCCATTGCGAACAGGTTTGAAAGCAGTTCAATTTTGGAAATGATAAAATTTATTCCCGGCTATTTAAAAGAAGACGCAAACCTGAGAAACTTTATCATTATCAACAACCTTTCTGGTTTTGCCACGACCCTCCTGCCTTTTTATGTCGTTCTGGCTCGCGACACCTATTCGCTTGAAGTGGCAGACATCGGAAATTTTCTACTCGTTCAAATTTTTGGCATGATCAGCTCAAATCTTTTATGGTCGAGAATTGTTCAAAGACACGCCTTTAAGGGTGTTCTTTTTTCCTGGGTTACGATTGGGTCTGTCCTGCCACTTCTGGCCCTGGTAATCACAGCATTTGCCCCGGAAAACTTTTTTCTCTTGGTTTTCTTTTTTAGCGGTGCCGCCATGAGTGCTCAAAAGATAGCCCTAGAAGGGGTCTTGATCGAGATATCAGAAAATGATAACAGGGCCCTGTACTCTGGAATAAATGGTGCATTTAATCTTACGATTGCACTGTTTCCCCTCGTTTCCGGATTTGCCATCGCCTGGATGGGATATGTCCCAATCTTCATTCTGGGTTCTGTGGCAATGTTGGCTTCAGGTTTTTTTATCCGCCGATTGGACTGTGAGCTAAAATGATCCTAAAGACCGAAGCTGTTGTTCTAAAAACACTGAACCATGGCGACACCAGCAAGATCATTACCCTGTATTCGAAAGAATCAGGAAGATTAAAGCTTATAGCCAAAGGCGTTCGATCACCCAAGAGCAAGGCTGTCGGACTGTTCCAGCCGACCCGCCATCTACAGGTCATTTATTATCAAAAAGGTGGATCTCAGTTGCAACTGTTTAAATCTGGGGAGCTAATCGATGGTTTTTTTGGCCTGGAGAACGATTTTGACAGGCTAACCCTGGCGCAGGTGGTGGTTGAGCTCTTAGATCGATCCGTTGAGGACGACGAACCTCACCCGGAATTGTTTAACCTTTTGATCAGCACCTTGTCAAGGTTGAGTGATAAATCTACCTCTTCAGCACACAGCTATTGGTTTTACCATTTACATTTACTGAAAGAATTAGGTTTTCGCCCTCATGCTGAACATTGCTCTGTGTGTCAAAAACCGCTTAAAGAAGAGGGGTTTTTGGGGCCAGCGGGTCATTTGGAGTGCCTTACATGTCACCAGCCGACTCGCGAGTCAATCTCTCTGTCCGCTTCGGTCCTGAAGGGAATACAAGAGACGCTAGATTTTAGTTGGCCGGAAAGGGAAAGGCTGAAACTGGACAAAAAAGACAGAAGTGCACTCTGGGACTATCTATGGCGTCATACCTTTCACCACATTGAATCCACCCAGGGGATGCGATCCCTCAAGGTTTTAAAGCAGCTTTACTAGGGGTTAACCTTCACCATCGAAGACTGACGGGGTTTTTGAGCGAGGTGTTCCACCAAGCAATATGGCTAACCATTGGGTTTCATCAAAACTGGACAGGGCAATCTTCATTGACATGGTGAGGGGAACGGATAGAATCATTCCAACAGGCCCCAGCACCCAACCCCAAAAAAGCAACGACAGAAATACGACCAAGGTTGAAAGACCAAGCCCCCGCCCCATGACGCGCGGCTCCAAAAAACTGCCAATACTTATATTAACCGTAAGATATCCGAGACCAACAGCAAGAGAGATCCATGGTCCCAACTGTAGAAGCGCCAAAAGAACAGGCGGAATTGCTGCCAGCAGCGAACCTATGTTTGGAATGTAGTTGAGTAAAAAAGCAAGCAATCCCCACAGAAGGGCATAGTCAACACCGAGGATGCTCAACCAGATCGTGACAAAGACTCCAGTAGCCATGCTGGTCCAGGTTTTGATCACCATATAGCGGTTAATGTTTGCTATAAAACCCTCAAAGCCTTCCATTTGAGGAGAGTTTGTATGCATAAGCTGCTCAAGTTTATCACTAAAGGTCGCAGCCTCCAACAACATGAAAACAACGATTAACAAAATAAGAAAAGTGTCCCCGACAAGATTACCAAGCCCGGTTAAGAGCCTGGAAGTCAACTTCATAGCTGCCCCGGGATTAACAAATTCAATGAAAGTCTGATCTTCGATCTTCATGCCCCGCTCTTCAAAAAAGGACAATAACTCCACGGTCTTTTCCTTTAAGCCTTTTTGGTATTCGGGGAGGGAGCTGGAGAAATCAGTGAGGGAAGACCCCACCATGACGGCAATAAGAAACCCAAGGGTCGTTATAACGAGGACTATGATAAGAATTGCAGCCCAGGTGGGAATTCTTTTACTGCGAAGCCAGTTGAGCAGTGGGGATACGATAATTGCAATAAAAAGAGAAAGTAAAAAAGGAATAAGAATTTCTTTTGCAGACCGGAGACCGGCGATAACGACCATAAAAGCCGCAGCTGTTAAAAAAAGCCGCTGGACTCTATTAAAGCCTGAACTTACTACTTTAGGCATGTAGAATATCTTTCTTCGTGCTGGTCATGGTCCGTCAAGTTAGTAATAAATCAGAAAATGAAAGAGGGTTTTGATATTGCAGAGCGAAAAGGCTAAACTTTAAGAGACCTGTCTGCGGATCATTTTATAGACACCACTGGCAACCAGGGCCGACACAACAACGGCAAATAAAGTTCCCACCGTAAGACTAAAGTATTGATAAGCATAATGGGCCGTAAATGAATAAACCCCCACATTAACCATGCCGCTGACCATGAGTGTTTTGGCTACAGCTTTGGAAAATTCTGCACCACCGGTACGGTGGGTGATAAAAAGAGTGGACATGAAGATCACAGGGAAGTTGGAGAAAATACCGCCCACCACTGGACCTGCTAAGCGGCTAATGAGAACAGCAACAGAAATTATTAAGCCGCTTACCACACCCCGGGTCAGGATCTGCTGCATGGTATAAGGCACTCGCACGCCGCCCTTATGGGCAATATCCATTATGTGCTCAGTGATGTAGTAAGCCAGACCTAGGGAGGTGGACCAAACCAGAAAAGAAACCAGGGCACTCTCCACGCCAGACCAGATAACAAAGGCGATAACGATAAACCATACAGCTAGCGCCGTGAGCAGTGCTCGGAGAAGCCCTTTGTGAACACGAGCGAGATAGATCAAGATAAAGAGGCCATTTACTCCCATAACAAGCGGTATCATTATAGCTGCTCGTGACGCGTCTTCCGTAGACTGTGATAGACCAATGAAAATCAAAGCAACAACTATCGTTGAGGGAAGCCCACCGATAAAGCCACCGATCTTACTCCCAAATCGTTCAGCGATCACCGTTACCGAAGTGATCCAGATTGACCCCACCAGAAAGCTCATCAGTAGTTTTATAAGGAATGTTTGATCTAAACCAGCCATGGGGACAGATTAAGGAATAAGCGCTGGGGAAGAAGTAAAATCAAACTTCAGGTTTCAAGTTCCGCTCTGCTGTTTATACTACGCCAATGCTTCAATACTTTCTAAACAGATTAGCACAGCTCGTGCCGGTGATACTCGGTATAATTTTACTGACATTCATTCTTATGTATATCGTCCCGGGAGACCCTGTTCTTTCCATGGTGGGTGAAAGGTATGAAGAAGAAACACTGGAACGCCTCCGCGAACAATTCCACCTGAATGATCCACTCTGGAAACAGTTTGGCCATTATCTATGGGGCTTAGCGCATGGTGATCTGGGCGTGTCTTTTATTTCTCAAAAACCGGTAGCGCGTATGATCATAGAGCGTTTTCCGGCCACCATGCTTCTGGCTGTGGGGGCAATGACAGTTTCCATCCTGCTTGGCATTTCTGTAGGGGTGGTCTCAGCCATTAAGCCACACTCATGGCTGGATCGAACCAGCATGGGTATCGCCCTCATCGGTGTCTCTGCGCCTGTTTTCTGGGTGGGACTTTTGATGGTGATTGGTGCGCGCGCTGTGGGCTGGCCCTACCTGACAGGTTATGGCTGTCTGCCATATTTGATTCTTCCAGCGATAACACTGGGAACAAGGAGCGCTGCCTTTTTAGCCAGGGTGACCCGGGCAAACATGTTGGAGGTCTTATCACAGGATTATGTTCGTACCGCCAAAGCCAAAGGTCTGTCAAACTTTATCGTGGTGGTTAAACACGCCCTGAAAAACACGCTCATCCCGGTCATTACTATCATCGGTGTTGATTTCGGATCCTATCTCTCAGGAGCGGTTCTTACAGAATCAATTTTCAATTGGCCCGGCATCGGAAGGTTGGCCCTGAATGCAATCTTAAAGCGAGATTTTCCCGTTATTCAGGGTGCGGTTCTAGTCACAGCCCTGATCTTTGTTACAGCAAATTTTATTGTAGACATCCTCTATGGTGTCATTGATCCGCGCATACGACTAAGGAAAGATAAAGGATGATAGTTGAACTCATCCAAGCGGGGATTCGAACCTCAATACGGAATGAGCAGGATGAAAAGGAACAACCTTACAACAAAGCTGACAAAGAGAACGAAAAATGCATACGATTTATATGTTCGTAAATTTCGTTCAATTCGTTGTGAAAAAGAAAAACACAGACAAGGCTCGTTTTAATAATGCGCGGTAGTATCACATCGGAAACCATCCGTCAGCTACGCAAAAACAAAGTAGCATTATTCGGTCTCTTCCTGGTCTTTTTGCTTGTCTTTGTAGGCGTGTTCGCCCCCTGGGTAGCGCCCTATGATCCGTATGACGCCGATCTGGATATTAGCCTGAAGCCACCCTCCACACAACACTGGCTGGGGACAGATGAAGAGGGACGGGATGTTCTCTCTCGCATTATTTATGGCGCCAGGATCTCTCTGAAGGTGGGAATCATCGCCAGTTCAATCTCACTATTTATCGGCGCCATCCTGGGTTTGGTCGCCGGCTTCTTCCGGGGCTGGATCGAAAATGTAATCATGCGCTTCACCGATGTGATGTTCGGGTTTCCGGCGCTCTTGTTTATGATCGGAATTACAGCCGCAGTTCCACGACCCAGTATAGAAGTGGCCATGCTGGCCATTGGCCTGGTGAGTTGGCCCGGCATGGCGCGCATTATGCGTGCTCAGGTGTTAACGATTGTAGAGCTTGAATATGTAACGGCAGCTAGATCTCTGGGATATTCAAATTGGCGAATTGTCATGCGACATGTTTTACCCAACTGTCTCGCTCCGGTTATAGTGGCTTTTACCATGAGTATTGCCGGTGCCGTCATGGCTGAAGCGTCATTATCCTTTATTGGTCTGGGAGCACAACCACCTGAACCAAGCTGGGGCTCAATGATCGCTTTTGGCCGGGTGCATTTACGCGGAGAGTGGTGGATCTCTGTTTTTCCGGGAATGGCCGTGGCTGTCATGGTCATCGGTTTTAATCTTTTTGGAGAAGGGCTTCGCGATGCCCTTGATCCCACCATGCGCGGGCGGGGAAAGCCAAGCTAATTCAAGGTGATTACCGAAAACAGGGGTGTATCGCGATACGCCCATACTCTTGGATGAAGAAAGAACCCCCGACCCAGACACTCGCCCGGCACTGAGATTATTAGAGGGAGTAGTTGAAAAAGAGGAAGGAGACCGAAAGATGGCTCTTAAAGGCAAGGATCTATTTGAAGGCTTTGACCAGGAAAAGCTCGATCGCTGGAACAAAGAGGTAGAAGAAAAATACGACACTGAAAAGGTTGCTGAATCAAAACGTAATATCCAGAACATGGGTAAAGACGGGTTTCGGGAGGTTAAAGAAAGAGGTGCTGAAATCACTTTGGCAATCTCTAGCCTTATGGACAAAGGGTCACAGGCACCGGAAGTCCAATCATGGATAAAAGAGCATCACCTCTGGATCGAGAACTTCTATACCTGTTCTGCCGAGATGTACAATGGTCTTGGCCAGCTGTATATTCAAAATCCTGAGTTCACAGAATATTACGAAAAGATTAAACCAGGATTAGCCGCTTTTATGGCAGAAGCCATGGGATATTATACAGACCACTCCCTGATGGAGGAAGCATGACACCACAGGAAGGCAGTAGCGGGCAAGTCTAAGTATTTACCACTCGAAAGATGAATTAAAACCGAACGGCTTTTTGGCTATTGCTGGTGTGTTTTGAGGCCTATTGGGTCTGGGACACCGGGATAAAGACAGAGGGCTCTCGAAACCCAGAATGCGGATTTTTTTATATCCCCTGGATTCCACGTTATATTCACAGCTATATATTTATCTCAGACCCCAACCGTTCCCGTTTGTTTTTCATCACAAGGAGATACCCATGAACACTGAACAAACATCACGAGACCTTGCCGGTCTTATACTGCAAGCTAAGGATTATTTCCTTAACCACATCCCTGCTATCCTGTCTGCTATTCTTGTTTTAATCATCGGTGTCTTCATCGCCTGGTTAACCAAGAAGCTAATCATCCGCTTAATGAAGGCACTCCCTGCCAGATTTTCTTCTGATTTGCTCCCAGCCAAAATTACTCACTCTCACCTGGAGCAATCAGCCCGCTTTCTGGGGGGCTTTGTTTATTGGATCATTGTATTGCTGTTTATCACAGTGGCGACTGAGATGCTCGGGCTGGCTATTGTGACCTCCTGGCTAGGCGGGGTGATCAAGTATTTGCCCAACATCCTGTTTGCCATTTTCAGTATTTACATGGGCGTTTTTGGCGGTCGCCTCCTGGGTGATATTGTTCGATCCGCGGCGAGTAAAGCAGGTGTCCTCCACGGTGAAGCGCTGGGCAGACTGGTAAAATATGCCACGGTGCTGGTGACAGCCCTCATCGCTATTAACCAGGTGGGTGTGGATATCGCCATGCTCATAAACTTGATTAACATTGTTCTTGGTGCTGCCCTGTTTGGCGGAGCCCTGGCCTTTGGCTTGGGGGCACGGGTGTCTGTGAGTAATATTCTAGCTGCCTACTATTTAAAAAGTCTCTATCGTGAAGGACAGCAGGTCAAAATTAATGACATCGAAGGGCGAATCATCCAGCTTACACCAACGTCTGTACTCCTAGAGACCAAGGAGGGACAGGTAGCGATTCCCGCCAAGGAATTCAGCGAAAAAGCGTCTACTCTGAGACTGACGAAGGAGGAAAACCATGAAAAGTGATACCCTTCTTCTTTCTCATTTTATGGAAAAACACCCCGGGGATGCAGCCCGGATCCTCACCAGGCTTGAGGCGAAGGACGCGGCCAGATTTTTGGATGACCTCAACACAGCCCAGGTGGTGGCTATCCTGCTGGAGCTGGAGCCTGAATTTGCCGGTAAGTGTCTGGGACAAATAAACAGCGAGAAGGCGGCTGAGATTGTGAGCTCACTCCCACGTCAAAGGACTATCATCCTATTGCGATTCATGAATGTTTCCATGCGAAACGATCTCCTGGATCGTCTACCCCAGGGGGCAGCCCACCCCTTGAGCATAATGTTGAATTATCCGGAGAACAGTGCCGGAGCTCTGGCGGAATCTATCATTCTTTCGCTTCCCGAGACCATCAATGCGAAGGAAGCCCGGGAGCGACTAAAAGGCGCGAGCGATAAGTCCATTTATTATGTCTATCTGGTGAACGAATCATTCATCCTCACGGGCATTCTTGATCTATATGACTTGTTACGTTCAAGGCCTGAGGCAATATTGTCTTCAATAATGCGGCGAGATCTTGTAAGCATCCCAGCAGAGATGACCTTCAAATCAATGCTTGGCCACCCTGCCTGGCAAAAATTTAATGTACTTCCCGTGGTCACTTCAGAAGGGATCCTGTTGGGCGCCATCACCCCGGCCATGCTCAGACGCATCGAGCGGAGCAATCAGGACCTACAGCAAAGCGGACGAGCTGTGGCAGCCAGCAATGCCCTGGCTGATCTCTATCGGATTGGTTTTATGAGCATGCTCCCTGGTGGTTGGACCACAGCACAACCCTCAAACAACCCTAAAACATAGCGCTCTATTCACTTTAAGCATTTGGACATAACCTCATGAAGAAACATACATCTGACCCGGCGACCCGACAATTAATAAAGGGCTTTTTTGACCAATACCCAGATGAGGCAGCCCATCTCTTCTCAGCCTTTTCGCCAGAAGAGGTTCTGAATTATTTAATACAGGAGACCCCCAAACGGGCTGCGAAGATATTTGCCTTTTTAAGTCCGGAAGCTTGCGCAATACTGATTCCTGATATGGACAATGAATTTTTTGCCGCACTTCTTCAAAACATTAATCCATCACAGGCAGCCCGTGTCTTGGCCCGACTTAGCGACACCGTGGTCAACGAAAGGCTGGCGGTCTTACCGCCAGAGCTAGCCAAAGAGATTCGCGAATTGATGTCATATCCCCCTGAAACAGCGGGACAGATCATGGATCCCAAAGCCTGGACCTTTAAACCAGACGACTCGGTAAAGGAAGTGCTCAAACAGATTAGAGCCAATCCGGAGCGGAGATTTGTCAATATTCTCATCATTGATGCTACAGATGCGCTTTTAGGGGTGTTGCCCCTGCAGGATGTTGCTGTTGCGAACCCCAGTGAAACCCTAGTCAATCTTATACAGGAGCCACCCATAGCTATTCAAGCCATGTCACCCATGGAGGATGTGGTCCAGCTGATGGAGGAGCAAAAACTCCTGAGTCTGCCAATTGTAGATATGGAGAACAAGTTGGTGGGGGTTATTCGCTATGACCGCCTGATCAGTGCTACACGACAAGATGCCACCGTGGATCTACAGGCAATGTTTGGTGCGGGTAAAGAAGAGCGGGCCTTGTCAAAAGTATCACTGGCCATAAAGAAACGTCTTCCCTGGCTTGAGATCAATTTGGCTACGGCTTTTCTGGCGGCAGCGGTGGTGGGGATTTTCGAAGATACCATTGCTAAGATGACGGTTCTGGCTGTCTTTCTCCCGGTGGTGGCTGGTCAATCAGGAAACACGGGCTCACAAGCTTTGGCGGTTACCATGCGGGGACTGGCGCTCCGTGAGATTCGAACCAGACATTGGCTGAGGGTCGCCCGTAAAGAGATCATGGTAGGTTTTGTTAATGGTACAGCAGTAGCCCTGACAACCTCATTGATCGTTCTGGTATGGTCTGGTTCTTTGGGGCTGGCTATTGTCATTGCAGTAGCCATGATCATTTCCATGTCGCTGGCAAGTTTTTCAGGGGCAGTTATTCCTATTATCCTGCAGGCTGTTGGGCAGGATCCAGCCCAGTCTTCGTCTATTATTCTTACTACGGTAACGGATATCGTAGGCTTCTTTAGCTTTCTAGGGTTGGTAACCCTTCTATCTAGCGCCTTGAATATCTTTTAGATCTCAATCAAAATGCGCGAGAGATAATGTGATATTAAAGTCTTGAGCAAAGCCTTGAAACTCGCAATAAATAATTATTGCGAGCAGCTTTTCCAGCACCGGAAACCGCTGGTTACAAGATAAACTGCTTGTCATTTTTTGGGACAGCATGTATCATGTTTGCTAATAAAATGAGGGGGTGGGAGTCAAAGAATAGTACTTCCCCAGGAGTTAACAGCCCCGTCAAAACCAAAAAAACGTATAAGCAATAAAGGGATAAATCTTGGCTCAGATATTCCCCAAATGGACAAACAAAGCCCCCCTGTATGTTGCCATCGGCGCTGGACTTGGACTCGTAGTTCTGGTCTGTTTTGTCTGGTATTATGCCTCTCCCTGGTATACAGATGTAGGCTATCAGCCGACACAGCCGGTTCCTTATAGCCACGCTCTACATGCAAATCAAGACAGTCTTGGATTAGACTGTCGATTCTGCCATACTGGCGTTGAGATATCACCGGTTGCCGGTTTACCACCGACCAAGACCTGTATGAATTGTCACAACATGATCAAAGCGGACAGCGACAAGCTTGCGCTGGTGCGGGAAAGTGCTGCAACAGACAAACCTTTAGAGTGGGTCAGGGTTCATAAATCTCCGGATTATGTCTATTTTGATCATTCCGCTCACGTAACAGCAGGTGTGGGTTGTGCAAGTTGTCATGGTCGTATCGATAAAATGGAAGTGGTCTCACAAGATCAACCCCTGAGTATGGGGTGGTGTCTTACCTGTCACAGAAACCCAAACGATCACCTCAGGCCTCTCAAAGATGTCACCAACATGAGCTGGACTCCCCCACCAAATCAGGCCGAGTTTGCAGAAGCGCAAATTAAACGCCTGGATATTAAAGCACCCATTACTGATTGTACAGGATGTCATAGATGAGTAAAAGCATAGTTGAAAAAGCCCAGAGAAAAGAATACTGGCGTAGTCTTGACCACCTGGCCGAGACACCGGAATTCAAAGAGCTGGTTCAAAAAGAGTTTCCAGATGGTGCCTCAGAACTGAACGATCCAGTATCCCGGAGAAAATTCTTAAGCCTCATGGGAGCCTCCATGGCGCTGGCGGGATTAACCAGTTGCCGTCGTCCCGTTGAAAAGATCATTCCCTATGTAATCAAGCCCGAAGAGATCATCCCCGGAAAACCCCAGTATTACGCAAGCAATATGCCTTTTGGAACAGAGTCTTTTGGCTTGCTGGTGGAGAGCCACGAGGGTAGGCCGACCAAGATCGAGGGAAATAAACTTCATCCAGCCACCGGTGGATCATCAAACGTCTTCATGCAGGCTGAAATGCTGAATCTTTATGATCCAGATCGTTCTCAGGCCGTTTTAAGAAATGGCAAAGAATCAAGCTGGACCTCCTACAGAACCGCTTGGAAAAAAGAAGCAGAAAAATTCTCCAGGAACGGTGGTGAAGGGCTGGCTGTTCTGTCAGAGAGCTTTTCTTCACCGACCCTCATGCGTCTCTTAAAAGAATTTAAAAAGAAGTATCCCAAGGCTCGCTGGGTCGCCTATGACAGCGTAAGCGATGAGAATATTTACGCCGGCCTGGAAGCTGCTATTGGCTCCGCCGCGCAAGTCAAATACGAATTCAGCAAAGCCAATGTCGTGCTGTCCCTTGATGCCGACTTCCTGCAAATGGACAGCAACGACATTCAACACAGCCGGGATTTTGCCTCTCGCAGGAAAGTTCGTTCTGAAAATGACAGCATGAACAGGCTTTACGTTGTTGAGGGGGTTTACTCCCTTACCGGTGGAATGGCCGACCATCGTTTGCGTGTCCAGAGTGGGCAGGTCGGGATGTTTGCCGTAGCCCTGGCTGCAGAGCTCAGTGCTCAAGGCTTGAACATCAGCGCCCCAAAAGTAAACGCAGAATTTAACAAAGAGTGGATACAGGCAGCAGCAACAGACCTTATTTCCAACAAGGGTGAATCCCTGGTGCTGGCAGGTCGACGTCAACCAGCACAGGTCCACACCCTGGTCGCACTGATCAACGACGCTTTAAGTAATACTGGCAAAACAGTCAGCTACTTCAACAACCCTGATATGATGGTCTCAAACCTGAAGGCTTTCACAGCCTTAAGCAATGACATGACTCGCGGCACGATAGAGACCTTGATCATTCTTGGTGGCAACCCGGTCTATCAGGCTCCAGTAGATTTGGATTTCTCCAGAGCACTGAAGAAGCTTGCCTACTCAGTCCACCTGAGTTCTCATGTCGATGAAACCTCAGCCAACACGAGTTGGCATATTCCCCAGGCGCATTTTCTGGAAAGTTGGGGAGATGTCTCCGGTTATGGTGGTGTTGGAATCATTCAACCGCTTATTGCCCCCCTATTTGACGGAAAGAGCTCCATAGACATTATGGCCGATCTGCTTTCTAAAGAGGAAGCCTGGGCTTATGCATCCGTTCAGGACACCTGGAAAAGCATTATCAAAAACTCGAATTTTGACAAGGCTTGGCGTCGTGTGGTCCATGACGGATTTAAACAAGTCAAGCGTGAATCAGCTATAAAATTTAATAAATCAAGAGCTCAAGGTCTTGTCACCATGAGCAATTTTGATGTTCCAACGGCTAGCGTCAGCGATATGGAAGTGGTGTTTACAGCATCTTTTAGCAATCTGGACGGACGTTATGCCAACAACGGCTGGATGCAGGAACTCCCTGATCCAATTACAAAGGTCACCTGGGATAATGTCGCCCTCATCAGCATTAATACAGCCAAAGCCCTGAAGGTGAAAAACGAACATTTGCTTAAAATTCACCAGGGTCAAAAAACGCTGGTCTTACCCGTTTGGGTTTTGCCCGGTATTGCAGACAACACCATCGTTCTTGAGTTGGGTTATGGTCGAAACATTGGACGCGTGTCACGCGGCGTTGGCCTGGACGTAAACGTCTTTCGCACCACTTCTGCCACGAGCATCGCAACAGGTTTTACCGCAGCTCGGACGCTAGGCGAGCACAAGATCGCCTGTGTTCAAGACAATCACGGAATGGATGAGGAAAAACTGGCTGCTGATGCCATTCAAAAAAGACTACCAACCATTGTCCGCGAAAGCACTTTGGCTGAGTATCATGAAGATCCAGCCTTTGCCATGGCCTTTGCTGAAAAAGAAGAGCTTAGATCCATGTGGGTTGAGCATGATTATGGCGAGGGAAACCAGTGGGGCATGGCCATTGATCTGAATACCTGTACGGGTTGTTCTGCCTGTACGATTGCCTGTCAAAGCGAAAACAACATTCCTGTCATTGGAAAAGAAGAAGTAAGCCGGGGTCGAGACATGAGCTGGATTCGTCTGGACAGATACTTCAGCGGGCATGTGGAAGATCCGGAAATGCTTTTCCAGCCCATCGCTTGTCAGCATTGTGAAATGGCCCCCTGCGAAGGGGTTTGTCCAGTAGCAGCAACGACACACAGTGATGAAGGCCTCAATGAAATGGCTTATAACCGCTGTATTGGAACCCGCTACTGCTCAAACAACTGCCCTTATAAAGTTCGACGCTTTAATTTTTTCAACTTTACCAAGGACACTCCTGAAATTGTCCAGATGGCAATGAATCCGGATGTGACAATCCGATTCCGCGGCGTCATGGAAAAATGCACGTATTGTGTACAGCGTATTAATGTTGCCAAGATTGAAGTTAAAAATGAAGATCGCGAGCTTGAAGATGGCGATATTGTTGTTGCCTGTCAGCAAGCCTGTCCCACAGACGCTATCGCCTTTGGAAATATTAATGACCCAAACAGTGAGGTGTCAAATATCAAGGCACAGAATCGCGACTACGCCTTATTGGGCGAATTGAATCTACAGCCAAGAACAAGCTATGGTGCCAAGCTACGGAATCCGAACCCCGCTATCGGCGGTGGGAATCCCGCTCTTGTGGGTGAAGCCTCCCCGCCTGAAAGCCATGCATGATGATTGAATCTTTGGAATTAAATGGAACGCAAACGTGAGTATTTTAAACAAACATCCTGAACGAGACCCCGGTGTTGCCGAGGCTCTTGCTACTGATGAATTACTGGTGACGGGTGGGCACACATTTTCAACGCTGACTGACAAGGTTAGCGGAATCGTTGAAAAGAAGACGCCCCCACAATGGTATCTCCTGTTTGCCATGGCAGTCTCTGGTCTCATGGTGCTTCTTGGCGCTATTGGCTGGTTGGTCTGGGAAGGAGACGGAATTTGGGGCTTGAACAACCCGGTTGGCTGGGGTTGGGCCATCGTTAATTTTGTGTTCTGGGTTGGAATCGGACACGCCGGAACTTTGATCTCCGCCATTCTTTTTCTGCTTCGACAGCAATGGCGAACGGCCATTAATAGGTTTGCAGAGGCGATGACCATCTTTGCCGTTATTTCAGCCCTGGTCTTTCCTGGCATCCACGTGGGTCGAATCTGGCTGGCCTATTATATGTTTCCAATTCCCAACCAGATGCTGATCTGGCCAAATTTTAGAAGTCCGCTCCTCTGGGATATCTTTGCCGTAGGGACCTATTTTACCGTTTCCACACTCTTTTGGTATGTTGGTCTTATTCCTGACCTGGCAACTCTGCGTGATCGGGCAACAAATGTACGAAAAAAAGTATTGGGTTTCTTTGCCCTGGGCTGGCGTGGTGGCAATCGCCAATGGCAGCACTATGAAAAAGCCTACCTCATGCTTGCCGGGTTGGCCACTCCTCTGGTTCTCTCTGTTCACTCCGTTGTGGCGACAGACTTTGCAACCAGCCTTGTGCCTGGATGGCATACCACAATTTTCCCACCCTATTTCGTAGCGGGAGCTGTTTTTTCTGGTTTTGGTATGGTCATGACCCTGGCTCTCATTGCCCGAAAGATCTATGGCCTGGAAGATATTATCACGGTCAATCATCTTGAAAAAATGAACAAGATCATTCTGGTGACAGGCTCCATGGTTGGCTATGCCTACATGACAGAATTTTTTATTGCCTGGTATTCAGGAAATGAATACGAGTTTTTTGCCTTCATCAACAGGGCTTTAGGTCCTTATGCATGGGCCTACTGGATCATGTTCACCTGTAATGTGATCACGCCCCAGATCTTCTGGTTCAAGAAGTTGCGCCGAAGTATCCCGGTTATGTTTATTGCCAGCATCTTTGTGAATATCGGTATGTGGTTCGAACGTTTCGTCATTACAGTAACTTCCCTGTCACGTGATTTTCTACCTTCATCCTGGGACTACTATTCCCCAACAATCTGGGATATGCTGACCTTTATTGGTAGTTTTGGTCTCTTTTTTACCTTTTTCCTACTCTTTCTGAGGTTTCTACCCATGGTTGCGCTTTCTGAAGTCAAAGGAACATTGCCCGCGGCAGATCCGCACAATTATCCACACAAGGAAGGGGGTGCCAAATGAACAAAACATTAGGTCTCCTCGCCCGCTTTGCCAATCCTGCTGAACTCATAGAGGCAGCCAAACAGGTTCGTGATGCCGGATATAAAAAATTTGATTGTCATTCGCCCTTCCCGATTCACGGCATGGACGATGCAATGGGACTAAAACGCTCACCCCTGGGCTTTATCGTGGGAGCGATGACGGTTACAGGAGCAACAGTGGGTATGTCGCTACAGTACTGGATTGCTGCAGTTGAGTATCCCCTGGTCATCTCGGGGAAACCATTTTTCAGCTGGCAGGCCTTCTTTATTGTGACCTTTGCATTGTTTGTGTTGTTTGGAGCCTTTGGTGCCGTTTTAGGCATGTTCCACCTGAATAGACTGCCAAGACTGCACCATCCCCTGTTCTATTCGGAGCAATTTTCTAAAGTAACAGATGATGCCTTTTTTGTGAGTATTGAAGTAGAAGATGATCAGTTCGATGAAGAAAAAACCAAGAAGTTCTTGTCCTCCATTGGAGGGTCTGATGTTGAACTTGTGGTTGGCGAGTAAGGGGATGATGATGAAGAAAAGACGATCATTCGGCTCAAAAGTATTACTCACAGGCTTGGTTCTGGTTCTGACTGCATGTGGTCGCGGTGAGCTCTCAGACAAGCCGCCCGTTCATTTAAACCCAAATATGGATTCACAGGAAAAATATAAGGCTCAGGCAGAAAGCAATTTCTTTGTTGATGGCGCCAGCATGAGAACACCCGTTGTCGGTACTGTCGCCCGAGGAGAACTGAGAGAAGACGATGCCTACTATCGCGGTAAAGATGCCGCCGGTAAGTTTATTGCCAGGGCTCCCATGGCGTTTACGGATGCTATGGTCCTGCGGGGAGCAGAACGCTACGGTATTTATTGTATTGCCTGTCATGGACCAAAGGCCGACGGAAAGGGCAGAATCCTGGATTTCAAATATCCTATTCCTCCGGCAAATTTCCACGAGGAAAGAATCATGAATCTTAGCGATGGCCACATGTTCAATGCCATTGGTGAGGGCTGGTTGAACATGCCTTCACTTAAGGCTCAGGTTTCAGTTGAAGATCGTTGGGCGATCATTAGCTACATCCGATCCATTCAAAAGAAATAAGGTTTCAAGCGCATTATGAAATTTGACAATAAGACCTACATGTTATTAGAAACCACTTCGTTGGGTCAAAAGGCGTTGATCACCGGGGCTGTGGGCTTGCTTCTTTCTCTGGCGGGAGCCTTCATGGATCATGCACAATTTTTTCAAGCTTATTTGACGGCCTTTACTTTTCTCACGACCATTGGGCTGGGCGGACTCTTCTTTCTTCTGATTCACCATATCACAGGAGCCTATTGGGGCACCGTTCTGCGTCGTGTAGCAGAAAATCTGGCGACAACACTCCCGCTTATGGGACTCTTTATGATTCCCCTATTCTTTGGCATGCACGATCTTTTTCATTGGTCACATGAGGACGCAGTTGTCCACGATAAAATTCTTCAATGGAAAGAACCCTATCTGAATACTGGCTTCTTTATCATTCGGAACATTTTGTATTTCGGAATCTGGACATGGTTGGTTCATGGACTCAGGACACTTTCAATTGCCCAGGACAAGGGTGATGCAGAAAGTCTGGGAAAAATGCGTCGCAAGGCAGCTGGCGGAACGGTCCTATATGCTTTGACAGTCACTCTCTTTGCTTTTGACTGGCTCATGAGTCTGGACCCACACTGGTACTCCACCATCTTTGGGGTTTATGTGTTCTCTGGTGGTTTTTTAGCCGCCCTGGCACTTCTGTCAGTTCTTGCTATCCTCCTGCGTAATAACGGAGCTGGAAAAATAATCACGGCGGAACACACCCACGACCTGGGTAAATTCCTCTTCGCCTTTACGGCGTGGTGGGGTTACATCGGTGGCGCCCAATATTTCTTGATCTGGTATGGTAATATTCCCGAAGAGACCATCTGGTTTCTCCATCGCTGGGAGCATGGCTGGAAAGAAGTGAGTTTATTCCTGATGCTCTTCCATTTTATCGTTCCCTTTATCGTTCTTGCCTTCCGGGCAGCTAAAAGAATTCCGGTATTGATCATTTCAATTGCCGCTATGTTTCTCTTTATGCATTATGTGGATCATTTCTGGATGATCAACCCGACTTTTAATGATCACCATTTTCAAATCTCGTGGATGCATTTAACGACCGCAATAGGCATGGGGGGCGTTTTTGTCTGGTGGCTTTTGAGAAACATGACGAAGGATACTGTCATTGTTCTTAACGATCCAAAACTTCAGAAATCAATAGATCATATCGTTCATTAAACCCAGAGTCCATATGTAGAATGTTCAGCCCTGGTTCATGCCGGGGCTTTTTTTGTTCACTGACTCAATCGACCGCAATAGAAGAGTTGCAATTTCTTGGCAGCAACAATAGTTTCAAGTGACTAAAAATTGACTCGTTCTACCGAAAGGACTAACATGCAAAAAAACAAAAACATTATACTTGCAGCCATAGCAGGGATCTTTCTCATGGCCTGTGCAGAGAAAGAACCGGTCTTTCGCTGGATTACAGACGCAAGTGTTGAAGTTGAAGCCAACGACAAGATGCTTGGCTATGAATTCTACGCAAAATGGTGAGGCTCCTGTAATCGGCTGGATGCCGAAACATTTATCGACCCGAATCTCATCGCTTATGCCTCTGAGAATTTTGTTAGCTATCACCTGAATACTGACTCAAGCCAGACGAAAGAATTAGCAGAGCGCTATAATATTCATGCTATTCCAACCTTCGTATTTGTAGATGAAGATGGTGATGAAGTCGACCGGATTGTTGGATTCATGCCACCTACTGAATATCTGGCAGAAATGACCCGTATTCGTAGCGGAATCAATACACTGCCGGATCTTCTAGGGCGTCTTGAGAACGAAGAGGGCAATACTGATCTGCTTGAGCTTTTAGCTGGAAAAATGGAAGAATCAGGCGGCCTACAAGCGGCCATGACTTATTGGGAGATGTTGTTCCAGATGGACAATATTGAACCAGCAACACACTCTATGGCAGGCTTGAAAATGGCCCTGTTCCATTCAGAAGAAAGCCAGGATCCTGAAACACTGGTTTCTTTTATAAGCAATGAAACAAACACAAAAATCCTCCCTGAAGCCTACAGCGCCCTGAGAAACTTCTATCGCAAGACGGGTGAGAAAGCATCAGAAGCGGACACTTACCGTCGCTATGTGGACTTTATGTCAGGCGTAAAGAAAGAGAGTCGGGGACTTCTCAATGGCTATGCCTGGAGAATGACTCAGCTGGATATGAATCTTGAGAATGCCCTGGAACGGATTGACCAGGCCATTGACATGTTCACTGATGAGGATGGTCCTCGCGATCGTGCTCAGATCATGGACACCAAGGGTGAGGTTCTCTGGAAGCTCGGCCGCATTGATGATGCCGTAGCTGTCATGGACGCATGTATTGTGCTGCAGCCAGAAGATGAATATTACCAGGAACAGAAGGCGAAGTTTCAGGGAACCGGACATTGAGGCTCTCGAAATGTTCTGGTTTTAGCTAAAGATAAAAGGTGACATATCCGGAGATTTCGAGGACCTCAATCTCCAGAAATAAAAACGCCCCGCTAATTGCAGGGCGTTTTTATTTTTATTTATAGATCAGTTTAGAAAGAGAAACCAGTCTCGATACTTGTTTGTGCAACGACCTCGCCAGAATCCGGATCGTCGGTATCAATAGTTCCGTCTCCATTGATGTCAATATAGCTCTGACGGAAATCCCATGTCAGGGTTGCTCCGCCACCTAAACCGATTGTCACATAATATCCCATCAAGGTTCCCTCGCTGACGATATCGAAGACATCAAGTTCATCAGGAACATTCATACGCAGGATATAGGCATTGGCTGCCTGAACTTTTGGGATCAGGTTGGGCGCGATACCAATGGAACCCTGAATACCCTTAACCTTTGATTCATCAGAAGTCATATGCTGGTATCCAGCCTGCAGGGTAACAAGACCCAGAATATCAGCGCCAACACTGCCAAAGACACCCATCATCGCTGGTTCATCATACAGTTTCTCATAGCGAGTTCTTGGCATTAAACCGCGACCAGGACCAAAATCAATAAAGCCGACTCGCTCCAGGTCATAGTTTCTATCAAAGAGACCATAAATAAAATTACCAGCAGGTGTTATGCGAAATTCAAGGCTGGCGGTAAGGAAATTGAAAACCTGGGCCCGCAAACCTGGGGCTGTTGCGCCAAAACCATACTCAAGCTCCTTTTCAGCAATGTTTTTATTCTCGTCGAAATAGAGTATTGTGTCCTTTGGTCCAAAGTACTGACCGGCTTCAGCAAATAACACCAACTTTAATTTATCCATATTTAGAATAGGATATGCGATATCAAAGCTGACACCACCAACAGTGCGTGGGTTTTCACTAATGTCGAAAGGAGCAGGTTTGAAAATAACACTATTATCCCAATTTTGGCCAGGATAGTTATCTGTTTTACCGTCACCGTCCACATCATACTCTTCGTCAGTTCTACCATCACCATCGATATCAATTTCTAGTGATAGACCATCTGGACGGCCATCACCATCAGTATCTACGGCATAATCCGCATGGTCTGGGAAATCATCCACTAGATTCGGGATATTATCACCATCATCATCTTTCAGGCCAAGATATTGATTGTTATCCATAACAAGTGTCGTTCCAAAGGTGAGCTTGCCAAATGAATAGGTCCCACGCAGGCCGAGAATACCGAGACCATTGCTTTCACCATCAAAGGAGAATTCTTTATAATTGGCAACCACGTTTTCGATTCCAAGATTACCCAGCTTAAAGCCGATATGATGACCGGTTTTTCTTACAGATGGATACTGCATCATATTTGAGTAACCATTCATAAACAAACCATAACCAAGAACAACATTTTCTAGCGTACCTACACGGACATAAAGTGGATCACCCGGTTCACCCCAGCGGACATACATAATCTTGTCAACGATATCTTTGGCTTCGTTCCACTCATCATCACGAATGTTTCCATCTTGATCCATGTAAATCACAACATCAAGTCCGATACCGAGTTTGCCAATGGAGATATCTGGCCTTAAGGCAATTTGATTATATAGCTGGCCATCAATAGTTACCGCACCAAAGGCAGCATCCATGGAAAGGGCATCACCAAACAGACCACCACCTTCTTTCTTAGCAAGCGTCTCTTCTGGCGCGGTCTCTGCGATCGTGGATGGTGTGGGTGTGGGGGCAGGCGTTTCTTCTACAAGCGCTTCTTCTTCCACAAGCGGTTCTTCTTCAGCAACGGTCTCTTCCTCAACAGCGGTGCTGTCTGCAGCAAGTTCTTCTTCCTCTTCTTCAATTGGAGGTTCAGCCTCGCCAACACCTTCTGGGTCGTCAGGAACACTACCCTCCTCAGTGACACCGGTTTCGATATAACCATCATTGCTGGAGCTTACCGTTTGACCGGCACCTGCCGTGCTGATCATGCCCGTCAGATTGTTCATAACATCAACGACACCCTCAAGAACGATAACATTGTCACCTGTCTCTGGATCAGAAATGGTCCAGAATTCTGTACCCTTAATTGAAGCCACAGAGGTTGGCGTGTGCAGCTGAAAATCAAAGCCAGCGCCCTTTGAATACTTTGTTAAGGCTTGGCCATAGTCCAGTCTAACATGGTACTGAGAGCCACTAAGGTCCTCCACCAAGGAGATGGCGACCTCTGTGTTTTCGCGCAGCTTAACCTGGCTTTTGTCATCCAAAAGAAACATGACAGCGAAGCCGTCATTAACTTTGATCTGGTCATTACTTTCCAGGATCATACCCATTGTTACAGGCTGATTATAGTTAAGCTCATCTGCTTTTTGCAGCAGCACATCACCTTCTACCTTGGAAATAACGGCAACTTTTTCAGCGAAAGCGCCACCCACAAGCAGCAGTGTCAGAACAAAAATGGTAACTAGGTTTTTCATCGGGTACATCCTTTTTATGTTGGTCCTATAAAACTCGGGTAACAGGGCGAATTTAACTAGAGGGCCCACACCACCAAGCATTTTCCTTTTGAAAAGAATCTGGCAGATCGACAAAAACGATGCTCAGAAAGCCCTATTTTAAGAGCGTGATCCGTTGAACAAGCGTTTCAGTTTCGGATTTCAAGTGCAGAAAATACACTCCAGAGGCTAAATCATCAGCCAGCCAGCTTAACTGGTGTTCTCCGGCAGTATAATAGCCCTGATTAATAACGCCCAGAAATCGGCCCTGGATATCATATAGACTCAGGCTCAGCTCAGATGCCTGAGTCAGAGAAAAATGTATCGTCGTGCTGGCGTTAAACGGGTTGGGGAAATTTTGATGGAGCAGCATCGTGGAGGGAAGCAGGCTTGCTTCTTCATTATCAATCTCCAAAAGCGAGGCTTCATCCAGAAAAAAGGTATAGCCTACCCCACCCTTGTTAAACCAGGAGCTATCCAGACGTGCCTTGTCGTATTCTTGGAAATAGCCATCTCTTCTGGCGGGGTTATGGACCAGGGGTTTGCCGGCGCTAGAAAAACCTGCCAGCATCATGAGGTGTCCGGCATACAGAGGTCTGCCCACGGACATGACAACACGGCCGCCGGCGGCTAGGGTATCATAAGCCTGACTCCAGGTGCGATATCGTGTAACCGCACCATCCATGTGAAATCCTGCTGCATTCTGAACGGCCCGTGGCCAAATCCCAAAAAGACCAAAATAATCGTCATAATTGTCCTCAGCGAAATCAAGGGAATCTACGTTGATGTCATAGCTGCGAATAGCCATGGCAGTGGAAGTCGGAGAACAAATGCTTCCACCGATCACGGGGTCAACATCGTACTGGTAGATAAAAGAGGTGGGATAGCTGATCGGAGGTGGATCGTCAGAGAGAATGGAGGGGTGATCAATATTGTTGGTTGTGCGCTCATCACTAACAAAGAAGCTCAGCTTATTAATGTTAGGTGAAGGGTCTTCAGCTATCTCACGTTTTAAATCTACCCGCCACTGGAAAATAGTGTGATAATTATCCAGAATGGCATAATCATAGTCAATATAACCTCCAGAATAGGATCTTGTACCATAGCTGGACCAAATGTGGTTTTTCCAATAGCCAACGGTGAGCCAGTCTGACCAGCCAGCAGTACCGTACTTAAAGCGAACGAACACCTTAAACCCGCTGTTTTCTGTAAAAACGAGGCCATTCCAGGAGGGTAGACCGCGATCAAAGGGTTGGGCAAAAGTGTCAGGAGTAAGGATGAAGTATCCCGAGGCAAAACCTTCAGCTAATTCAATAGCATTGCCGTCACTACTGAGCGTGACATTGTTATTGATATCAATGCGATCCCAGATCTCGGCTGCCCGGGACACTTTGTGTTGGTCGGGATAGTCAGCATAGAGAAGGCTTGAGAGAAGAAAGAGAAAGACGATTTGTTTCATTAGGAATAGTCCAATCTGAAATGTTGAAAAGTTTCATCTGCCACCAGCTTGGAGCTTTGAAGCTGAAGACGGGGCTTGTTTGATAATTTTAGATCACCCAAAAGTCCAGGTGCATCGGGGTTTCCCATGAAAGCTGGGACAATGGTTAAATAGAGTTCTTGCAGGACTCCAGCCTCGATAAATTGATTAAGGACACGACCACCGCCCTCAATAAGCAAGGATGTCACACCGGATTCTTTAATATGATTTAGAATAGAAAAAATTTGGCCAGGGTCCTCGGGGAAACCAACAATCTCAACCCGCTCCGGGAAATGTTCGGGCCTCACATGTCCACCAGAAACCTTAAAAACCGTAATGGGCGTGTCTTTGGACTGAAAAAGGGGTGTGTTAACATCAAGATCAAGACGCCTGCTCATGATAAAATGATGTGCCTTTTTGACTCCTTTTAAGCCAGTATGAGCTTTCGGCCAGGCTCTATAGGTGCTGGCCCCAAAAAGAATGCCGTCAGCCTGGTCTCGTATGGCCTTCAGATGCTGTTGGTCCACCGGGGAAGAAATGGAAACAAAGTGATCAACACCAGCTGGACCAATTTTTCCATCCAGGGTGCTGGCCATACAGGCAAAGACTCTCATTTTGTCTGGCTTTCCATGATGTTCAAAATAGATGCAGACATAGATTTACGAAAGAAAATATGAACATGGGATTTGTTTTTGGGTTTATGGCGTGTACTTTTCTATTTCATGAAATGCAGCATATCTATCCTGCTTCTTTTTCTTCTGCTCTCTGGGTGTGATCTGTTTTCTCCCCGCGAACCAGAACCACCCCTAGATACCTCTGACCCCTATGCCTGGAAACCACCAACCTCACCGGAAATTGTACTGGAAAATCTTTCAAATTCCTTTCCTGCCCATAAACCAAATTATTTTCTGGATGTGCTTAGTCATGATCCGGCAGGAAGTGCAGCCTTTATATTTCTTCCTGATCCTGGCGTGGCTAGCTCTCAACCAGGCGTTTTTACAGTCTGGGGCTATACAGAAGAAGAGAGTTTTGTGGCCAAGCTGTTCCAGGCCCTAAACAGTGAAGGCCTACAACGCCTGAGCTGGGAATTAGATCAGCTCTCTCCTATTGATGATCATTACGAGATCTCTGCTGATTATCGGATCAGCCTTTCTTACTCAGCAAACGAGACCCAGCTCCCCGCATTGCTTGGTGGACAGGCAATATTGACCTTAATCCAGAACACTGACCTACTCTATGAAGTATCAAAATGGCAGGATTTAAAATCAGACACACTCTCTTGCTGGACAGACCTTAAAACCCTGGTGCAATAGATCGTGAGGAGTTTCGTCATTAAAACAGGACTTTTAATAGCACTAATTATGGTGTTTGCCGGCTGTTGGAACCCTTTTGCCCCTACTCGCGGAGAATTAGAGGGTGCGATCAGTCTTACATTGACTGAGCAGAAGAGCCCAGATGAGGTGCTTCAAAATTTCCGTTATGCCTATATCTACCGTGACAGCCTGGTTTATAGCGAGCTTTTTGATACGAGTTTCGTCTTTCTTTATTACGATCCCGATGTTGGAGGAGCAGGTGGATACAATTATTGGGGCAGAGATACGGAATTAAGAACCACTGGCCGACTGTTTAGAGCTTTTGACCACTTCACCCTGGTTTGGAATGCCACCATAGCAGATGATACTTCTGATACGGGAGAGGAAGCTTGACAAAGACCTTTGACCTGTCCATTGGTGGTGACATTTTTCTGTCTGGAAATGCAATTTTTGATTTTGTTGAGGACACCACTTCAGGTATGTGGCGAATCTCTCGTTGGCAGGATGAATCATTTTTTTAATTGAAAAACAGCGCTGGAGCTTGACAGTCAAATAGAACCAAAGCGCGCTTAGTTAAGTAAAAAGGATCGATATGATAGTTTTAAATAAAGTCTTCCACTTTTGCGCCGCACATCGCTATGGAAACCCTTCTTTCACTGAAGAAGAGAACCTCAAGGCCTTTGGTGAAGACCTGCGGCTCCACGGACACAATTATGAGCTAACGGTGTCCGTTACGGGAGAGGTAGACGAAAGGACGGGTTTTCTAGTAGACCTGGGACATCTGAAAGACATCGTTAAGAAAAGAGTTATTGAAAAGGTAGATCATTCTCAGATCGAAGTTGATATTCCCTGGTTTAAGGGGAAGCAGCCCTCCACAGAAAACATGGTGGTTTGGATCTGGGAAGAGATATCAAAGGAACTGAAAAGCGGGAGCCTACAACGAATTCGGCTGCAGGAAACCCCAAGCATCTACACAGACTATTACGGACCAGGGTAAGTCCTTTATCCTAAGCGTATTGAGAATTATCATAGACGCCACCATAGTGTAAGGAAGGATAATGATATATACTGAAAACCCCAGTGCTGAGATCGTTCAGCGGAGAGAACGTGTTTTTCTCATTCTGGCTGGAATCTTTCTGGGCACCCTGGCTATGCTGAACATATTGGGGATAAGCCGATTTATTAAACTTTTCACAATGAATTTTGAAGGAACAGGCGAGGTGGTTTTTGCTGTAGCCGTCGGGGTCCTTCCCTATCCCCTCACCTTTTTGGCCACGGATCTTATTAGTGAACTCTATGGACGCAAACGAGCCAATTTCGTGGTCTTTGTAGGTTTGATACTCAACTTATGGGTGATATTTATCCTGTGGCTGGGTGGTATCATGCCTGGATTCGAGGCACTCACCCCCACGGGAGAGATTGTCAGGGATGCCGCAGGTCGGCTTCCTGTTTTTTATGAGGTTAGAGCCCTCACTTTTGGGGCAGTAACGGCTTCCATGATTGCCTATCTGGCAGCACAGTTTGTGGATGTCTATATGTTTCACTTCTGGAAAAACCTGACCAAGGGAAAACATCTCTGGCTGCGCAACAACGGCTCGACCCTGGTTAGTCAAATGGTGGACACTGTTGCAGTTATTTTAGTGACTCACTATTATGCCCACGCTTTACCTGTGGATATGGCAAAGCCAATATTTAACCAACTACTAATATTTATCATCTCTGGATACACCTTCAAATTGATTGTGGCACTGCTTGATACTGGTCCTTTTTACATCAGTGTGCATTATCTTTCACGCTATCTAGAGATCGACCCCATGGCAGATCATGCCGGGGACAAATTGTCCAAGCGACAGGAGACATAATGGAAGACTTGAGTAAAATTGAAAACCTCACCCATGAGCTCTTAACGGAGATCGGTGAGGATCCCAATAGAGAAGGCCTGGTCCGCACGCCTCTCCGTGTAGCCAAAGCCTGGAAGTTTATTGCCAGGGGCTATGAGCAAAACTTGAAGGATGTATTAAACGATGCCATATTCGAAGACAAGTGTTCTGAAATGGTTGTTGTCCGGGATATCGAATTCTTCAGTATGTGTGAACACCACATGCTGCCCTTTTTTGGCAAAGCCCATGTGGCATATATCCCCCGCGGGAAGGTGATCGGGCTCTCGAAGATTCCCCGGATTTTGGAAATGTATTCCCGGCGTCTTCAGATACAGGAGAGGATCACCCATCAGGTTGCTGAGGCTTTAAACGAGCTCCTGGATCCTGCAGGGGTGGCTGTCGTACTTGAAGGACGTCATCTGTGTATGCAAATGCGTGGGGTTGAGAAACAGAATTCTTTCGCGACAACTTCGGCCATGTTGGGTGAATTTCATGACGAAGCCGAAACCAGGGCGGAGTTTCTTAGTATTATCAGCTTAAGAAACTTATAGCACGCCAGGGCATTGAAATGCCATAGAGTCAAAAAGTGTATTTAGACAAGAATAAAAGCGAGGCGACATGCCTGAGAACCTGAAAAAACTATTTACAAAAACGTTTAAAGAAGAGATCGAAGATTTCAGTCCCCTTGCGGCTCACGGGTCTAGTCGAGAGTATTTCAGGATCACCAGCGAGTCTCGCTCGGTGATCGGCGCGAAAAACAATGACAAGCTTGAAAACGATGCGTTTTTATCCTTCTCAAAACACTTCCTCACCAAAGACCTGGCTGTTCCCGAGATTTATGCAGAGAATCAGGAGCAAAACATCTATCTGGAACAAGACCTGGGTGACGAAACCCTGTTTGACTATCTGCTTAAGACCAGGGCTTCTAAAAAGGAATTCCCCCAAGAATTGCTTAAAACCTATGAGCAGGTTGTGGAGCGACTCCCCGAATTTCAGATCAAGGGCGGAGAAGGTCTGGATTACAGTAAATCATATCCTCACCACAGCTTTGACCGTCAATCCATGATGTGGGATCTGAACTATTTTAAATACTACTTTTTAAAGCTGGCCCATATTCGCTTTAATGAACAACAATTGGAAGCTGACTTTAAAACCTTCACGGATTTCCTATTACAGGCCGACAGCCAGCATTTTCTCTATCGGGATTTCCAGTCTCGTAATATCATGCTTAAAGACGGGAAGCCCTGGTTTATTGATTATCAAGGGGGTCGACGAGGTGCTTTACAGTACGATATTGCCTCTCTCCTGTTTGACGCCAAAGCCGACCTGCCTTTTGAAGTCAGAGAGCATTTGCTTGATCACTATCTCTCCTCAGTGGAGAAATATATCCCCATCGACAAGAAAGCCTTTACCAGGCACTATTATGCCTTTGTTTTCATCCGCATCATGCAGGCTATGGGAGCTTATGGCTATCGTGGTTTTTACGAGCGGAAAACTCATTTTCTGCAAAGCATACCCTACGCTATCAGGAATCTTGAATATCTCGTCCGCAAAGTGGACCTCCCCGTGGAGTTACCCGTGATGATGGATGTCTTCCGACAACTGATCCGCTCCTCTGCCCTTAGGGAGTTTGGAAAGGCAAACCTGCGACTCAAAATTCGCATTGTCAGTTTTTCCTATAAAAAAGGTGTTCCTGTGGATGATCGCGGGCATGGTGGTGGTTTTGTTTTTGACTGTCGTTTTTTGCCAAACCCGGGCCGGGATATTGCCTATAAACAATTGACAGGTAACGACCAGGAGGTCATCGACTGGTTTTCTGATAAACCGGATATGGATCGCTGGTTGCGTCGCCTGTATAGCATGCTTGATGCAGCCGTAACCAGCTATGAAGAACAAAACTTTACTGATCTCATGGTTAGCTTTGGCTGTACTGGCGGTCAACATCGCTCGGTACATTCAGCCAACTGTCTCGCCGCCCACCTGAAAGAACTCCATGATGTGGATGTGGTCCTACACCATCGCGAACTGGAAGAATAGAACCTCTTGAATAAGGTCATCTTAATATGAAAGCCATGCTCCTCTCAGCCGGAAAAGGGACCCGGCTCAAACCATTTACCGACGATCACCCTAAATGTCTCGCCAGAGCAGGGGGGGCCACCCTGCTAAAACACAATATCAGATTTTTAAAAGAAGCTGGCGTTGATTCCATCGTGATCAACACGCATCACCATAGCCAACAGATCATCGATTATGTAAGTACGCATGATTTTGGCCTGGAGATACATATTTCAGAAGAGGAGACATTGCTGGAAACCGGAGGGGGTATACTCAACGCCAAGGAGCATTTTCTGGATGAAGAGTTCTTTGTTGTTTGCAACAGTGACATCTATACCAATTTTAAATTAAAAGAACTCATAGCCAACCACACACTGCGAAATAGTATGGTTACCCTGGCGGTGGCGGACAGAAAGACGGCCCGCTACTTACGATTCAATGATCAGGCGTATCTTTGCGGGTGGGAAAACAGCGAGACCGGAGAAGAGCTTTCCTGGAATGACGATAGTTATATAAGAAGGGCATTCAACGGATATCAGGTTTTATCACCAAATATTTTCAAATACATGGAAGACAGGGGATCTGTATTCTCAACAATCCCTGTTTATCTGGCAGCTGCTTATGCTGGAGAAAAAGTAGGGGCGTATGAGATTGATGAATCCTATTGGATAGATATTGGCACCCCAGAAAATTTAGAATCCTTGAAAAAACACCTAGAGAATCCGGCATGAGCAGAGCCCATTATGATGTGGCCATTGTTGGAGGTGGTCCCGGGGGCTATGTGGCCGCAATAAGAGCCGCTCAACTGGGAAAAAAGGTGGTGGTCATTGAGCGTGCCGCCCTGGGTGGCATTTGCCTGAACTGGGGTTGTATCCCAACCAAAGCCCTGCTAAAAAGTGCTGAAGTACTTCGGCTTGCTCAGAAAGCGAAGAAATATGGCGTTGGCGTAAGCGGTATTGAGGTGGACTTTCCTGCAGTTATTGCCCGTTCCCGTCAGGTGGCTGAGGCCCTGTCAAAAGGTGTGGCATTCCTGATGAAAAAAAATGCCGTTGAGGTGATCGAGGGAAGTGCGAAGCTTGGCGGCGATAAGCAGATCCTTATCGATAACGGCGAAACCATCAGTGCTGACCATATTATCATTGCCACTGGAGCTCGCGCCAGGCCCATGCCCAACGCGCCCTTTGATGGAGAGGTCATTGTCTCCTCAAAAGAGGCCATGAGTTTTGAAGCTATTCCTGAGAGGCTTGTGGTTGTAGGCGCAGGGGCTATCGGGGTTGAATTCGCAGATTTTTATGCCGCCATGGGATCACAGGTCACCATTGTTGAAATGCTGTCCCACATACTCCCGGTGGAGGACGAAGAGGTTTCCGCTGAACTACAGAAGATATTCAAGCGCAAAAAGATCAAAGCCCTGACTGATTCCATGGTTGAGAATATTAGCGTGGAAAAGGAACAGGCCACAATGACGATAAAAGATAAAGACGGTAATTCGCAGGAATTCTTGGCTGATAAGGTTCTGGTGGCTATTGGTGTTCAGGGCAACACGGAAGACCTGGGACTTGAAGATGCCGGTGTGGTTCTGGAAAAGGGCTGGATAAAAACCAGCAAATATATGGAAACCAGCGTCCCTGGAATTTATGCCATTGGTGATGTTGCCGGCCCGCCCTGGTTGGCCCATGTGGCCTCACATGAGGGTATAACCGCTGTAGAGCACCTCGCCGGTCTGAATGTGAAACCCATGCGCTATGACAATGTCCCGGGTTGTACCTATTGCAGCCCCCAAGTTGCCTCTATTGGAATGACAGAAAAAGCAGCCAGAAAAGCCGGTCACGATCTGAAGATCGGCAAATTCCCTTATCGAGGATCCGGTAAAGCCATGGCCATCGGCGAAACGGACGGCTTTACAAAATTGATCTATGATGCCAATTATGGTGAATTATTGGGAGCACACATCATCGGGGCAGATGCTACAGAACTCATTGCTGAAGTCGGCATTGCCAGGAATCTTGAAGCGACCCACGAAACGGTGCTTGAGACCATTCACGCCCATCCCACTCTCTCTGAAATGATCGCCGAGGCTTCCGCTCTGGCCCTGGATCGCGGCATTCACCTCTAAGAAAAACGACTTAGCATCTTGGTCAAAGACTCGTCTTTGATTACACTAACAGCTGAAAAGGAAAGGCTCACTCAATGAATATTGTTTTTCCAGATATTGAACAGTGTTTGAGTTCTGTGGATGAGATCATAAAGACATCAGATTCCAGGGATGCCTGCTTACAGAAAACGGCTGAACTCCTGGCGGATAAAACAGCGCATTATGACTGGGTCGGTTTTTATACCGTGGACGAATCAGGAAAATATCTCACCCTGGGTCCCTATGTAGGTGATCCAACTGATCATAAAAAAATTGCCTTTGGTGATGGGATATGCGGTCAGGTGGCTGTGTCTCAGACAAGTCGCATCATCCAAGATGTATCTCTGGAGGACAATTATCTATCCTGCAGTATAAACGTCAAGTCCGAGGTGGTTTTTCCGGTTAAAAAAGACGGCGTGTTTGTTGCCGAGCTGGACATTGACTCGCATGCCCTATCGCCCTTTACAGACAAGGACACAAAGCTTTTAGAGGCGATCTGCAAAAAGCTGGAAGTCCTATTCTAGGCAAGAGATGTCCGAATTAAGCATTATTAAGAAGGGTCTGGTTCCCTATAAGGAAGCCTGGGAATTTCAACGTGAGATTCACAGCAGGCGACTTGCCGGCGAAAGACCGGATACACTCATCTTCATTGAGCATCCACCTGTTTATACCTTGGGAAAAAATAATGATGACAGCAATCTGATCGACCCCAGAGATGCAGAAGTCATTCAAAGTGATCGCGGTGGGGATATCACCTGGCATGGACCAGGACAGCTGGTGGGATATCCTATCATCAACCTGGAAGACCATAAAAAGAGTGTCAGCTGGTACATGAGAAGCCTGGAGGAGGTCATCATTTTGACCCTGGGGCAGTTTAATATCGAGTCAGCTAGGATTTCCGGATTAACAGGGGTTTGGGTCGGCAATTTAAAGGTTTGCGCCATGGGCGTACGACTATCCCGCTGGATCAGCATGCACGGTTTTGCCTTGAATGTGAATCCGGACATGTCATATTTCAGCGGCATGATACCCTGTGGTATCCAGGGTAAGGGGGTGGTGAGCATGAAGGACTTACTTCAGCGAGAGATCAGCCCTGAAGAAGTCATCCCTCACCTGATACAGGCCTTTCAAACCGTATTTGAATATGATTCCATCCTTGATGGCTAATGGAGTAGAGTAGTAAGTGTCACAGACCTTTAAGGGGTATACTAAAGAGCATCTTCAGAACATCTTCAGGTTGATGACCACCTCACGTCGTCTGGATGAAAAGATGCTAACCCTTCTTCGCCAGGGAAAATCATTTTTCCATATTGGTGCTGCCGGTCATGAAGGAGCACAGCTGGCCTGCGCCCTCAATTTGAAGCCGGGTTTTGACTGGGCTTATCCCTATTACCGAGACCAGGCACTGATGCTGGGGCTGGGCGCAAGTATTGATGATCTATTTCTTGGTTTTCTGGCAAAAAAAGATGACCCCAGTTCCGGAGGTCGTCAAATGCCTCAGCACTATGGCAATAAAGCCTTAAATATTGTTTCTCAATCAAGCCCTACGGGTACTCAGTATCTTCAGGCTGTTGGAACGGCCATGGCCGCTAAAGGAGCTGGTGAAAACGCCATTGTTTATGTGTCCTCCGGTGAAGGAACCACCAGTCAGGGTGAATTTCACGAAGCCCTGAACTGGGCCAGTCGTGACAAACTACCCGTCCTTTTTCATATCGAGGATAATGGCTTTGCAATTTCTCTTCCTCGCGAGGACTCCATGGCCGAGGGTTCTGTTTTTGATATGGTGGGTGGCTACCACAATCTGAATCGCCTGGAAACCGACGGCACAGATATGTTCACTTCCCAGAAAACCTTTAGAAAAGCAGTAACCAGTATTCGCAGGGGTGATGGACCGGCTATCGTGGTTTCCAATGTTGTGCGACTTATGCCCCACTCTTCTTCTGACGACCACCGAAAATACAGAGAGGCTGACGATCTGGCCGAGGATCAAAAAAGAGATCCTATTGAAAAATTTAGAAAACGCTGTGAAGATGATGGCATTATTAAGTCTGATGAATTTCAGCAGATCTGGGATGAGACCATTCGCCGTGTTGATGAGGCCGCCGAGCGAACCTTGAAAGCACCCTATCCAGATGTATCTGAAGCAACCACCCATGTGCTTAACGAGAAGATTCTGGAAGTCGATTCATCCAGACCAGTTAAAACAGGTGATGATATTGTCATTGTAGATGCCATCAATCACGCCCTGCATGAAGAGATGCAGCGTAACGACAAGATGATCATTTATGGCCAGGATGTGGCAGACGGAAAAGGGGGTGTATTTACCGCAACCAAAGGATTGTCAACGGTCTTTGGTCCGGATCGGGTTTTTAGTTCTCCCCTGGCAGAGGCGTCCATTATTGGGACTGCGGTAGGTGCAGCCGTTGCTGGCTTGAAGCCTGTGGTTGAGATTCAGTTCGGGGATTACATCTGGACAGCCATGATGCAGATCCGAAATGAAGTTGCCACTATGCGCTATCGAAGCAATAACGCTTTTTCGGCCTCCATGGTGATACGGGTGCCTGTGGGTGGATATATTCATGGCGGACTGTGTCACAGTCAGAGCATTGATGGTTTCTTCATGCATCTCCCCGGTATCTATATCGCCTACCCCTCAAATGCAGCCGATGCAAAAGGACTCTTAAAATACGCCTGTAGAATTGACGACCCGGTTCTCTTTTTAGAACACAAGGGGATGTACCGACAGGGCTATGCAAAACGTCCTGAACCTGATGATGAGTACTTATTACCCTTCGGACAGGCTGCTGTTGCCAGAAAAGGACATGATATGACCATTGTTACCTATGGAATGATGGTACATAAATCCATTGAGGCAGCCAAGTTGTTGGAAAAAAGCCACGGGGCTTCAATAGAGGTTATTGACCTGCGAACACTGAACCCTCTGGACAAAGCGACCATCGGCCAGTCAGTGCAGAAGACAAACAAAGTTATGGTCGTTTACGAAGACACGCTGACAGCAGGACCGGGGGCTGAAATTGCAGCCATTATTTCGGAAGATTATTTTGAATTACTAGATGGTCCAGTGTTGCGAGTAGCAGCCAAAGACAGTCCCGTACCCTTTAACTGGTACCTGGAAGATGAAGTTTTGCCCCAGACTGAGGATATTCGTCTTGCGGCAGAAAGACTTTTGGGGTTTTAGATGAATGAGTCTTATTCAATTGATTTGAAGAAATGTGTCGCAATTCGACGAGCTCAGCATGACACATTCAATAATAGGCACCACCACTGGTACTCGGGCTTGGCCATCAGGAAGACGGTGGGTGTGCGATTGATGCAGAGGCAAAAAAAATGATATTCGACATAGTCATGCCAAAAATGGGTGAATCTCTTACAGAAGGGACCGTTCTTGAGTGGAAGAAAAAGATCGGTGACAGCATTGACAAAGATGAAATAATATTAGAGATCGCCACGGACAAGGTTGACATGACTATGTCGAATCCCGTTTCCGGCGTATTGCTTGAGATCATTGGAGAAGTGAACAAAACCTATGATGTAGATGCTGTGATCGCCCGAGTTGAGACCTCGGATGATGTTCAGGCTCAAACACCCAATAAAGGTACGACACCACCTGAATCAAGATCAATACCGGCTCCTCCTGCGGCCCCTATGAATATCAAGATGCCCCAGACGACGAGTTTTGGGAACGACCGCTATTATTCACCCCTGGTTCGAAGTATTGCCAATCAGGAAGGTATAAGTCCTGAAGCGCTTCAAAAAATTCCTGGAACCGGATTTCGCGGGAGAGTCTCTAAGCGAGACATTCTTTTTTATCTGGAAGTCCGTAATGGTAACGGGGGTCAAAGCCACAAGCCTGCAGGTCTGGAAGAGATTGGTTTGGCAGACCGGCTTTCTCCTGATGATATCGAGATAATTGAGATGGACAGTATGCGGAAGAGTATCGCCCGGCACATGCGCGGCAGTGTTGATACCTCTGCTCACGTTTATTCCGTGAGTGAAGCCGACATGACATCTATCATGACTTTTATTAGCAAGAACAATGAGGCTTTTATGGCAAAGCACGGGCACTCATTAACCGTGACTCATTTCATCACTAATGCGACAAAGGAAGCGCTGCTGAAGTTTCCCTTGATAAACGCATCCCTAGATGGTGCCAGGATCGTGAGGCACAAACATTTGAATATCGGTATTGCTGTTGCCGTGGGAAATGGACTGGTTGTTCCCCCTGTCCGTAACGCTGAAGAGAAATCTCTGCTGCAGATATCAGACGATATTTCGGAGATCGTATCAAAAGCCAGAGACAAGAAATTGAAGCTGGAGGATCTTGAGGGGTCCACATTTTCAATCACCAATTTTGGAGTATTTGGAAATCTGGCGGGTTATCCCATTATCAACCAACCGAATGTGGCAATTCTGGGGGTTGGGGTGATCAAGAAACGACCTGTTGTTATTGAAAAAGAATCCGGTGACGAAATTGCCATCCGGCAGATCTGTGTGTTTACCCTGGGCTTTGATCACCGTCTTGTTGATGGCGCCATGGGTGGACAGTTTATCGAAGAGGTGGTTTCAAATCTTGAATCAGCTGTGGATGGATTAACACTCACCGACCTCTAGTTGCACCAGCCCCCAAAGTTACAATTTGGTCATTCTGAAGCGAAGAATCTCAAATCCTTGCCATCACCCAAAAATATTTATAGACTAAGATCCGAGATTCTTCGCTACACCCTGTTACGCCCAGAATGACTAATCATAGAAATAGCCAGCACCATCTTTTCTTTAGAACTGAGGAGCCCCGTCTATATTAAAGCGTGAGTAAGATGCAGACAAAACCACCCTGGCTTAAGACCAAGCTTCGCAGCGGACCTAATTTTCAGGACTTGAAAAACATCGTTTCCGACAACCGAGTTCATACGGTCTGCCAGGAAGCCAAATGCCCCAACATTAGCGAGTGCTGGGAGCGCAGGGCAGCCACCATCATGATCCTGGGAGACACCTGTACCCGCTCCTGCGCCTTTTGTGCCGTGAAGACGGGTCGACCATCAGCAGTAGATCTGGATGAGCCACGTCGGACCGCTGAGGCGGTGAAGAAGATGGGTCTCCATCACTGCGTCATCACCTCCGTCGATCGAGACGAGCTGGACGATTTTGGTGCCGGGATCTGGGCTGAGACTATCCGCGAGGTGCATGAAAAAGTGCCGGAATGTTCTGTTGAGGTGCTGACACCAGATTTTCAGGGGCAGGCTGAGCATATCCAGACTGTTCTAGATGCCAGACCAGAGATCATGAGCCATAACATGGAGACAGTTGAGCGACTCCATCGCAGGATCCGCCCTCAGGCTCAGTATCAAAGATCCCTGGATGTTCTGCGACAATCCGTTGCCTTTGGACTGCAAACCAAAACGTCCATCATGGTGGGCATTGGAGAGACAAAAGAAGAGGTCTTCGCCCTCATGAATGATGTGCGGGAAACGGGCTGCCAGATTTTTTCCCTCGGACAATATTTACAGCCCACCAAAGATCACGAACCAGTCCATCGATTTGTTCATCCTGATGAGTTTAAAGAATATAAAGACTACGGATTAGAGATCGGCTTTTCTTATGTAGAATCTGGTCCCCTAGTACGCTCCTCCTACCACGCTGATGAACAAGTCCTGTACAATGAGATCCTTTATCCACAAGTAAGCGCTTAAGCTCATACGCGAGATGACCTCAAGCCTCAGTTACCGCAATCTTACGGCAAATGATTACCAAGGCCTTTATGATATCTGGGTGGCAACACCAGGTATTTGCATCAGAAAAGCAGACTCGCTAGAAGGGTTCACGTCCTTCCTTGAGCGGAATCCCGGACTCAGTTTTGGCGTTGAGCTAGAGGGGAAAATCGTTGGTGGAATTTTAGGTGGTCATGATGGTCGCTTTGGTTCCATCCACCACCTCGTTGTGCTTCCAAAATACCGAAATCAGGGAATTGGCAAACGACTACTTGAGTTATGTTTAGCCCAGATCAAGGCTGCCGGTCTGGAAAAGTGCCACATCTTTATCAATCGTGATAATCCTGAAGGCTTGAAATTCTGGGAGAAATCAGGCTGGATAGAACGGGTCGAGCTGACCATGGCGTCCTATATCCTTACAGAATAAACAAGACCCCTCCCTGGGAGTCTATTGGATACATTAACTGCTCATCAAATAGCTTAAAACAAACACAAGCAGACCAACGATAAGGATGGCAGATGTAAAGATCATCTTCTGCCTTTTTAGTTCTTTTTCTTCTTCAGTGAGGGGGCGGATCTCATCTTTGTGCTGGGCCTCCTTGCGAGCTCCGATAGCAGCACCGATGGCAATGCCAAGTCCGACACCAATAGCAATATTCTGCATAGCAACACCGATCCCCGCACCGATGGCGATACCGACACCCATGCCCTGGCTTTGAAAGTAGCCCTTGGGGTAGCCGGGATACTTTTTAAGAAGTTCACGCTGTTTCCTGGCCATCCTAACGGCAAAACCACCGATCACCAGAACCAGGGCTCCAAGTAAAACGACAATGAATATCCAATTATTCATAAAATATTCTCCAATCGATATTTATAATTTAAACTGATCTCTATTTCAAACCAGTAAGCAAAAAGATGGGATAGTCTCCCTGCGGCTTTTGTGAAACACTGACGGACTGGATTAAGAGATCCTTAAAGCCGGCATTCCTGGCATCATTCAAAAACTGATCTCGATTAAAACCTAGATGGAAGACCCCCGTATCGTTGCTATGGAAAGTCCCATCTTCCAGATCAAGATCGGCGAGGGCAATAAAGCCCCCATCATCCAGTATGTCATAAAAAGTTCTGAGAATAGAGGGGATATCTTCAATATGGTGCATGGTCATAGAGGAGATGACCCCATCAAACTTCCTGTCTGTGCTTGCTGTGGTGAGATCCAAAGTGAGGATTTCCAGCTCACAAGGCAGAGCGTCCGCTTTGGCTTTCAACTCCTGGATCATGGCAGGCGAAACATCGATAGCTGTGATCTTATCGACATGGGAGGCGATCTGTCCCAGGAGTAAACCCGTTCCAGCGCCAAAATCAACAATGTGCCTCACAGGCTCAAAATCGATTTCATTTAGAATGGCTTGTGCTATATTTTTTACATTACGAACCCGTTTTTCGTCTTGTTCGTAATCTCTGGCTGCCTCCTGGAAATGGTCATGTATCAATTCAGCTCTCCTGGATCTTATTCTGAGAAAAAGCTAAGACATGCCCATCTAGATCCATGGAGTACGCCACTTCGATACCCCACTCTCTGAACTGTAAAGGGGAACACTCGTTCCCGCCATTTTCCAGGACCCGTCGGTGGTAGGCCTTGGCGTTGTTTACCTGCATGTACAATTCGGCTCTGGGAATACCCTGTCCTAGAGCTGGATCTGGGATAGTATCACCGAGTAGCAATTTTATGCCTTTTTCTGGCATAAGCCCCAGGATCGTCCCACCGGGTAACTCAAACTCAGTCATTCCAGGCACATTCAGGCGGGGATCCATTTCTAACACTGAGCGATAAAAGTCTGTGCTTGTCTCCTGGCTCGATACGTAGAGAATTATATGGACATCCATTATACTCATGTTGTGAGTCTGCAGGTTCTCAGTCTGTTTTGTCCTCGTCCGCCTCATCAGAAGGCTTATCGAACGGGGACTTCGAAATTGTCAGACGGACACGGCTTGCCCGGTTGTCGCTTACTTCCACGACCTCTGCGTCAATTCCCTTGTCCAGCTCCACGCATTTTCCAGGGCTTAACATTTCGCCAACATGTTCTATGAGCAAGCCTGAAAGGGTATCCATTTTCTGAGAATAGAGATTCAAGTCTAATGCGGTGTTCAATTCTTCAATTAATATTCCGCCCAGCACAATGAATTGATCCGGTCCATCTGGTACGATATTTGGAGGTTCGGCATCAAATTCATCCTGGACTTCCCCCACGAGTTGTTCCAAAACATCTTCCAAAGTGACGAGACCGACGATTGTGCCGTGTTCATCGACTACAAGGACCATGTGCTGCCGAACAGCCTGAAACTGATTGAGCAATTGACTAAGGGGCATGTTTTCTGGAACGTAAAGCGGTTCATTAGCGATCTGATTCAAATCAAATGACTCGCTTGGGGAAATACCGACGAGTTTTTTAAGATGGATAATGCCTATAACATGATCCAAAGATCCTTTGCAAAGAGGCAGGCGGGTATAGGGACACTCTATTGCGAATTGTATGAGTTTTGAAAAGGGCTGGTTAATATCCAGAAAATCAATTTGACTCCGGGGGACCATGATTTGCCGGCAGACCATATCATCAAACTTAAAGACTGCAGTTAGTAAATTGTGTTCGCTTCCGGAAAGCTCGCCAGTGATATGTGAACGACTAAGTGATGCTCGGATTTCCGCCTCGCTAAGGGGCATATCATGTTCATCAGGATTTTGGATGCCGAATTTGCGGAGAAAGAAAACAGAGGCGCTATTTAACACAACCATGAAGGGGTAGAAAGTGAGATAGAATATTTTTAGTGTCCCCGCACACCATAATAATACAATCCCGGGTCGACGGATGGCATAAATTTTAGGTACTTGTTCCCCGATAACGATATGAAGGGAAGTAATAATGGAGAAAGCTACCGTAAATGCTACAAGGTGAAGAACATTTTCGGAGGCAATGCCCACAGCCATAAATGCTGGTTTCATCAAGTGCGCCAATGCCGGCTCCCCAATCCAACCCAGCGCGAGTGAGGCCATTGTAATGCCAAGCTGGCAGACTGACAGGGAAAGATTTTGTCGCTTTAATAGCCAGATTGCAGTGTTGGCGAATGGTTTGTTCTGTGCCTTTAATTCTTCTAAGCGGCTCATGCGCACTTTGACAAGAGAAAATTCGGCAGCGACAAAAAAGCCATTTAGCAGGACAAGAACTCCCGTTAAAACAATATTAAGGCTGTCTAAAAAATAAATTGACATGTGAGGTGTTGTCTTTTTTTTTGTTTTAGGTTAAGGTTTTATGATGAGTGGGCCGGCTAAACGGGCAAATAAATAGAGCTGTTGATCGATCATACACCCCAGAGATGCTAGAGCCTTAATGCCCGGCATTGTTTTGAAGTTAATTAAATATTTATGAATTGAAAGATTTTGAAAATATAGGTGAATTATTTACATACTCTTAGAACAATCGGAGGACAATCCTGAATAACATATCCCAAGAATTAATGAAGAAACCAACAGTCCTGTCGTGAAACGCCCGGGGCATGCTATCAACAGTCTAACGGGAGTAAGTATTTCTGCTTACTAAAAACTTGCGCGAATCAAATACGATACTATACCTTACCGGGCAGCGGCCTGACAGGCAGGCAGGATGACTCAGGATGATGAGCGTAAGTGTCCTACTTCGAGTCCCTTCGTTACACTCAGCCTCAGTATGACACAGGGTGGCTTGTTTTACGGTTGTAATTAATTCATTTCGCAAGTAAACTGAGTCCGCTCGAATTAGCTTATCACACGATAATTGCAAAAAACAGGATAGGTATTTATGAATTTCCCCTGGAATATGTTTCTAGATCTCGGTGTTATTTCAATGGCTTTGCTTTTAGCTACGTTTTTACGCTCCAAAGTAAACTTTTTCCAAAAATATCTCATCCCCAACGCCTTGACTGCCGGATTCATTCTGTTGCCTTTTTACAATTTTGTGGCTCCCTCTGTGGGCATGTCGGAGATCGGCCTGGGCGCCATTGTCTACCACTTGCTGAGCATTTCTTTTATCGCCATGAGCCTTCGCAAACCGGCCTATACCAAACGTCCCGGGGATAAAAGTGTCTTCGGAACATCCGTAACTATTATTTCACAATACTCGCTCCAGTCTTTGGTTGGCTTGTTACTCACCTTCTTCTTCATGTCCACCATTATGAAAGAGCTCTTTCCTTCCTTCGGTTTCTTTATGCCTCTGGGTTTTGCCCTGGGACCAGGTCAGGCTTATGCCATTGGAGAGGGCTGGGTTGATATGGGTTTTAAAGGTGCTCCCGATGTGGGCTTAACCTTTGCCGCTGTGGGCTATATGTGGGCTTCCTTTGGAGGCGTTATCCTCATCAACATGGGTATCAAACGCGGCTGGCTGGGTAAAGAACACATTGAAAAGATTCACGCCAAACGGTTTCGCTCAGGTGTCATGGGCCGGGATGATGAACTCCAGGTGGGATCTCGTCTGACAACCGAATCTGAAGCTATTGACTCGGCCAGCTACAATATGGCAGTGGTTCTCATGATCTATCTCTTCAGTTTTCTCCTGCTCAAAGGCCTGGGCGTAGCCCTCTCTCTGGCTGGAAACCTTGGGAATGATCTGGCGGTCAATCTCTGGGGCATCTCTTTTGTCTTTGCCGCCATGGTCGCCCTGATTGTTAAAAGCATTATGATAAAACTTAAGGTTGAACACACCCTGGATAACGGCAGCTTGACCCGCATTGCTGGGAATTCAGTGGATATTATGGTGGCTGCTGCTGTAGGTGCTATTTCACTCACGGTTGTTATGCAGTATTGGCTACCCATTCTCACGGTGTCTCTTATCGGAGGATTTGTCACTTTTATTACTGTCATCTGGATCAGCTCCAGAATATTTGACAATTATCGCTTCCACCGCGCTCTGATCATCTACGGCGCCTGTACGGGAACCATGCCCACGGGCCTGGCTCTATTAAGGGTAGTAGATCCTGATTTTGAGACACCTGTTGCTACTGACTATATGTATTCGGCAGCAGTGACCTTTTTTCTGGTCATCCCCTTTATCCTGTCCATTAATCTGCCGGCCTACAGTGTCACTAAGTCCAACCCCATGCTTTTCTGGGCGGCTATAGGTGTGGCCCTGGCCTATCTGCTTTTTGTTCTCATATCCCATCGTCTTCTCGGCGGCAAGCGTGCCTTTGCAAAATTTGGGAGTCTGTGGTACGAGAAAGAAACCGAGGCTTAAGCTGTTCTAGTTTACTGCCGGGCCTTGTCTGCCAGGTGAGACCAGATACATGAGCACAAAACGATTCATTAAACCAATAATAAAATTTGGGCTGGTGCTTCTCACCGGCCCTTTTGTTTTTGGTCAAAACTTGGATCTATTGACAAGCTACAGCTTTGGACAATACCGCGGGATGGGTGGCGCAGGATTGGCACTGTCCCGTGATCTTTTCGCAATTGATCTCAATCCCGCAGGACTCTCGCACATCAAGACCCTGCAGGCTGGCATCTCTGTTTCTGGCTCACTTCATGACTATCAACTGATCAATGAAAGAGTGGAAGAAGAGCTCGCCCGGATCTTTAAATGGCAAAAACTCAGTCAAAGCTTGAACAGTATGCTCTTTGCCCTTCCTTATAAAACCAAGGCGGGATTAGGGTTTGGCTATGCCAAACGAATATCACCCTATCTTTATAATCAACGTCGTGCCATTACCTGGAGTCCACTATTCAACCAACAGACCGATGGAGGACTCAGCAGTGTCCTGGTCTCCTGGGCCTATCAATACTCTCCCCTGCTTTCCATTGGAATGACAGGTTATCATTATTTTGGTGCTGTCAAAAGTGTGGTTCACGGGGAAAACCATGATCAGGATGTTGACAAATGGGCAAAAATAGCTAGTGTCTTTTCAGGCAATAGTCTCAGAGCAGGTCTGCAGTACCAGACTGAAAAACTTCGACTGGGTCTCACCATTGAACCCCCATCTGAGCTAAATATTGAGCTTAAAAAATCAATTTCCAGAGACAGCCTCTATGTGGGACTCTTTCCCGGCTATTCCAATACAAGCTGGGATCAGCCCTTTACCATTGGTCTGGGAGTGGCATACCGATTTGACAAGAATACTCTCCTGGCCCTTGATTTGGAAGCCAGACACTACAAAGATTCTGAAGTATCTTTCAATTTGTTTGAATATGGAGAAAGCCCTGAGTGGGCTGATCTTTTTCTGATTCGCGTAGGGTTGGAAAAGGAACAGGTCTTTGGAGCCTTCCCCCTTCGCACGGGCTACGCCCTTATCCCTCAGTTATATACTTCAACGACAATTCACCCGCCCTTTGGAGAGACAGCTGTTCTCGAAAAAGGAGCTCAGAATCTGAAACAAGTCCTCAGCCTAGGGACGAGCCACCACCTTGGCACTCAACTGTTCCATCTGGCATTTGAATATTCATGGCTGCGCTGGGAGCGGGAGCTAAGTACTTATATCACCGTGAATGATGAGTGTCTGGAACAGGCCTTCGTGTTGTCTTTCGATTGGATCTATTCGCTATAAGGCTAGGAACGACTCTTTCACTCAGGGCAAGACCTGCGCCGATCAGATTGGCAGGTCGCCTGATCTTTTTCTTTTCACTCATAATTGACCCCCCCAGACTGTGTGTTTACAAAATATTGCAAATTGCCTCGACCTTGTTTTGTTCACCAAAAACCAGCAATTGATCCGTCGAAAGAAACTTCATGTTGGGAGAAGGAATCATGTCTTTAACCTGGCCTGCTTTTCCCCGCCTCACCACCAGCACATCCACACCATAGGCGTGTCTGACATTAATTGACTGTAAGGTTTGATTGATAAATGCCGAGGGAGCATTGATCCGGGCCACATAAAATCCGGGGATGACCTCCGTTTTTTCATGAAAATGTTTTTCAACATATTTCATGGAAGCCTTTACTGCTTTGGCGGAATCTGTTTGAATGAGTACTTCCTGATATTGATTTACGATGGATCTTCTCTCAACCTCTCCCGTCAGCTTATTATCTGCATCAACAACAGGTAAAGCTTCAAGATCCATTTCATTCATTTTTCGCAAGGCTTCATGAATAGGCGTGGAGTCTGTGATTACCTCAATACTAGAATTCATGATATCGTGCGCGGTTACCGTAGCGGAAATATCCTCGTGGTGATTCAAATATCGGCGCATGGCCGAATGAGTGACGATTCCCACAAGCTTACCTGAGTCGTTCTTGACGTAAATATTTGAGGCAGTACTAATGGACATCTTTTCCAGCAGCCCGCGGAGTGAAATGTGCTCATCCACAGTATCCATGATTTTTTGCTTCAGGCTGCTAATTTTGATCTTATCCAGAACATTGATATCCGTACCACCATGGATATTGATACCACGACGTTCCAGTTTGAGTGTGTATATGCTGGACCCTTTTAAAAGCCTTGATGAGACGACCATGGCAAGAATGCTGGAAACCATAAGGGGCAAAATGACTGAATACTCGGCAGTGAGCTCAAAAATGATCAGGACAGCCGTAACCGGTGCATGGGTTGTTGCTGCGACCATGGCAGCCATACCCACCAGAGCGTAGGCCCCGCTTCCAGCAGTAATTTCGGGGAAGAATGTGTGAAAAATGACCCCCAGGGAACCACCCAGCATAGATCCAACAAAGAGAGAGGGGGCAAAAACACCACCTGAAGCACCAAAGCCCATGGAAAGACTGGTGGCAAAAATTTTAGCCAGCACAAGCCCCAGAGCCAGGATCAATCCCATATTACCGTTTAAGACGATCTCCATGGTCTCATAACCCACTCCAAGAACCTGGGGAAGAAATACAGCGACCCCGCCAAGCAGGGCACCGCCCAGCAACCCCTTAAGAGCTACGGGAAGTTTCCAGGCATCAAAAATATCTTCAGTTTTATAAAGAGCGCGAACAAAGAACCAGGCGACCACACCGGTTATGAGTCCCAGGACGATGTAAAAGGCAATTTCCATAGGTGAATGCAGAGTATAGGCCGGTGGAACAAAAGCAGGAAAATCGCCATAAATCGCCCGACTGACTACGGTTCCAAAAACCGAAGCAATGATTATGGGGCCGATGGCGGCGGCAGAAAAATCACCCAGAATAACTTCTGAGGCAAAGATGGCTCCGGCAATAGGCGCATTAAAGGTAGCAGCAATACCGGCAGCAGCACCGCAACCCAGAAAGGTCTTCATGCGACGGGCTGAAACTTGAAAGATTTGACCGATGGTAGACCCAAAGGCAGAGCCAACCTGAACGATAGGGCCTTCACGACCCACAGATGCGCCGGAAGCAATTGAGAGGGCTGAAGCGAGCGCCTTGAAAACAACCACACGCATGCGGATAAAGCCGTTTTGCGTGGCCACCGCATTCATAACCTCAGGAACGCCATGTCCCTTTGCCTCTGGGGCAAAACGATGGACAAGCCAGGCGACAAAAGCACCTCCAAAGGCGGGAACGCCTATTTTTAAATAGAGCGGTGCTTCTGAAACAAGATCGACCAGGGCACCCTTTCCCCAGAACAGATGACTAAAAGACTCGATCATGAACCTGAAACCGGCGGAAATAACACCGGCAAAAACACCAATGACCACCGCCATGATAATGACAAACATTTGATCAAAGGATTTGATCTTATACAAAGCATTCTGAAGCCAGACATACCTGGCCCGTCGACGTTTCAGGCGCTTTCTGAGAAAGGCGATCTTTTTTGGGTTAAGGGTGGATTGTTGAGTGTTCACTTGCGCCGGTCCCTTCCAGGAATCAATTCAATTCAGGCATACTAAATAATCGATTGATGGCCTCAATGCAAGGGATGTAAATGTTCCAGTGACAGATTTAATAATTTCTCTAAAAACTAATGTTTGAGGGAGTCGAGTTCCTGATAAAGGTCCAGAGATTCTGGATTTGCTAGGGCGGCCCGATTCTGAACCGCTTTACCCTGGATGATCTTTTTCACAGCGATCTCCACCTTTTTTCCGTTTATGGTATAAGGGATGTCCCTGGTTTCAAGAATGAGAGCCGGGACATGTCTGGGGCTGCAGTTTTTTCGGATCAGAATCTTTAGCTCATTGATCAAGGTTTCAGTCAGGCCACCAGGGGTGTGCAGCTTGAGAAATAGGATGATACGTTCATCATCTTCCCAGGGCTGACCCACCACCAGACTGTCCAGAACGGCGGGATGATTTTCAACCACAGCATAGATCTCCGAGGTTCCGATGCGAACCCCGCCGGGATTCAGAGTGGCATCCGAGCGACCATAAATTCGTATGCCGCCATGATCATTGATCTCTATATAGTCCCCATGTCTCCAGATGTTTGGATACTCAGTGAAATAGGCGTCATGGTATTTCTGTCCATCAGGATCATTCCAGAAATAAACCGGCATCGATGGAAAAGCCTGGCTGCAGACCAGTTCCCCACTCTTATTCAGGACAGGTTCACCCTTATCATTGAAAGCCTCCACCTTCATTCCCAAACCTCGACACTGGAGTTCCCCGCGATAAACAGGCAGGGTTGGATTACCCAGGACGAAACAGGAGACAATGTCAGTTCCCCCGGAGATTGATGCCAGTAGCAGATCCTTTTTGATTTCCTTGTAGACGAAATCAAAACTTTCTTCGGAAAGCGGTGAACCGGTGGAAAGAATGGCTCGCAACGATCTTAGTTCGAATTGCTTTCCTGGTTTTGTCCCGGCAGCTTCCAGAGCATCCAGATATTTGGCGCTGGTTCCAAAAACGGAAATTTCTAATTCCCCAGCCATTTGCCAGAGAGAATCTGGTCCCGGGTAAAAGGGGTTTCCATCATAAAGGACCAGAGTTGCCCCCACAGCCAGCCCACTCACCAGCCAATTCCACATCATCCAGCCACAGGTGGTGAAGTAGAAGATATTGTCCGAGCGTTTGAGGTCACAATGCAGCATGAGTTCTTTGAGGTGCTGGATCAGGGTTCCACCGGCGGAGTGAACAATTGATTTTGGCAGCCCCGTTGTCCCAGAGGAGTACATGATATACAGAGGGTGATCAAAAGGCAATGCTGTGAAATGGACTTCTGTGGCATCGTTGTCAATGAAATCATCCCAGAGAACACTATTTGGGATTGAATCAATCCTTGGGGTTTCGGTGTATGGAATGACGACTACCTTTTCCACCGATGGGAGTTGAGCCAGAATTCCGCTGAGCTTTTCCAACGAATCAAACCGTTTTCCGGCATAGAAATAACCATCAGCGGCAAAAATGATGCGTGGCTCGATCTGGGAAAAGCGATCCAGAACGCCTTTGATCCCAAAATCCGGAGAAGAAGATGACCAGATGGCACCAAGACTGGAAGCAGCCAGCATAGCAATGATGGCTTCAGGTATGTTGGGAATAAAGCCAGCGACCCGATCCCCTTTTTTGATGCCATGTGCTTTTAAGGCCTGGGCTGTTTTTGCAACCGCGGCGTACAGTTCGGAATATGTCAGGCTACGCTTGACCTGGTCTTCACCCCGAAAATGAATGGCTGGCTGATCATCACGATAGCGCAGCAGGTTTTCAGCATAATTAAGCGTGCCACCCTCAAACCATTTTGCCCCTGGCATCTTTTGTAGATCGTCTACGACTCGTGAGTATCCCTCATGGAAAAGGATCTTTGCAAAACGCCACATTTCAGCCCAAAAATCGGAGGCATGATCAAGTGACCATTGATATAGTTCATCATAATTTTCAAGATTTAGACCGTAGATATCATTGATTAGCAAACGAAATTGACTCATTTGGCTCTCATTTACAGCCTGTTTGCCCGGTTTCCACAAAATTTGACCCATAGCTGCTATCCTCTTATGATCCTTGCGAAGGTTTTAAACCTTCGCAAGCTTCAAGTAAAATTTAATCCCCGTTTTCATCAACCTTAGCCCTGAGCTTCTTCTTTTGACCCCGCTTTGTCTTTTCATTGAGCCGTTTCGTCACGGAGGAACGAGTGGGTCGTGTGGCTTTTCGCTTTCTAGGTATTTCTCCGGCTTTCTGGATGATCCGATTCAGACGCTCCAGGGCAGCGACGCGATTTGCTTCTTGATTGCGATATTGCTTGGCTGTGATGATAATGACACCATCGGCAGAGATACGCTGGTCTCTTACGCGCAAAAGCCTGGCTTTCAATTCATCTGGCAGGCTGGAGTTTTGGCTATCAAAGCGTAATTGTATGGCTGTGGCAACTTTGTTGACGTGTTGACCCCCGGGTCCACCGGAACGAATGGCTTTTAGCTCGACTTCAGTCTCTGATATTTTTATGTTTTTGTAAGTCATCACCTAATTAAGCCTTACGGTTTTTAATTGCGCCCTACCCTATTTGTCATTGCGAGGAGCCCTTCGACTACGCTCAGGACAAGCTCCGCGACGAAGCAATCTCGTGTTCTGTATCGAATATCTGCTTTGAGATTGCCACGTCCTTCGGACTCGCAAAGACGTAGCTGGTTTATCTCGTCTTTCCCCCTAGGGTCATTCTGAGTCCCGACGATTCTGTCGGGACGAAGAATCTCAATTTAGGGTCAATTAGAGAATCCCGCCTTCCGCAAGTTGCTTGCTACGGCGGACAGGCTTCACCTCACTCCGCCGAAGAGCTCGTTCAGAATGACTAAAAAAATTAAGTCTATTCAACCCTCGTGGACAGGGTTCCTAAAACCTGAACTTCGATCTCGACCTTATCACCACTTTTCATCGCTATACCCTTATCAAGACCGAAGGGACTTCCAGAGCAAAAAACATCACCGGCTAGAACTCTGGTTGGCTTTGCCTGAGTGATCATTTCTTCAAAACCAAGCTGCATATCCCGAAAGCGACCTTCTCCTGTTACCTGACCATTAACTCTGAGCTGTAGATCCAGACTGAATCCAGAACCAAGCTTATGAGGTTCCAATTCATCAGCAGTGACAAAATAGGGCCCCAGACTGCTGGCTTTTCCATAGGACAGACCATCATTTTCGGAAAGGCTGGGGTCAAACCAGTTGTTAAGGACGCAATATCCTGCAACACTGCAATGCTCGTCTTCTTTTTTTGCGGCAATGATGGCTGCTAACTCAGCCTTGGGGCTGAGCCCTGCATGAGATAGTATTTGATTGTGTCCCAGCAAGGTTTGTGTGTTTCCAAAAGTGAAGCTTGCCAGGCCATCTGGCTGACTCGCTTGAAAATAGCGCAGGCTTGGTGGATCGGGGATGGGTGCAAAAAAGGCAATATCAGCGAGAGGCATGGAGAGGGGGCGCCCAAAGATGTTCAAGCTCTCAAAATCCAGGCTGAGGGCGGCCGTTTCCAGAGCCTTTAGCAGGGAGAATGACTTTTCCCAGTTTTCCAATGCGAGTTTCATGGACGAGGGCAGGTTAAGAAAATCGATAGCTCCTCGCTCCTCCTTCATCCACAGGGATGCCCGCATGACATCAACAGCCTGACCATTTAGTAAAAAGGCCAAGCGGGGCTCCATGCGATGTTCCAGACCATATGAGAGTAATTTCATAAGTAGTTCCTAATTAAAATAGAGCTTTAAGATGCAAAATTTAGCACGGGTCTAAAAGAAAATTTGTTTTTAGGTCTTAAACATTTCAGAGAGCGCTCCACCACTTTCAATTCGGGTCGCTTCGGGTTAATATTCAATCCTCTAAAGAAAAGTTTGAATGGAAACTCACCCGGAGATCACCTAAGGAGTCAGAATGTTTACCAAAGCCATTGTACGAAAGCCGTCAGAGAGCATGATAAACGGCATAAGTGCAGCCAGTCTTGGCCAGCCCGATTTTTCAAAAGCCCTTAACCAGCATAGGAAATATGTTGAGACTCTGTTGGCCTGTGGGCTGGAGGTCAGACAACTGGAAGCCGATGAGAATTATCCTGACTCTACTTTTGTGGAAGATGTGGCCCTGTTAACCCCAGAATGTGCCATCATTACCAATCCAGGTGCGGACTCACGCAAGGGCGAGATCATAGAAATGAAAGCGGTTCTTAAGGATTACTACTCAGTCATTGAGGAGGTGCAGGCTCCGGGAACGCTTGACGCTGGAGATATCATGATGGTTGGTAGTCACTTTTATATCGGACGCTCAGAGAGAACCAACCAGGAAGGCGCTGAACAACTCATTGGCTTCCTGGAAAAACATGGCATGAGTGGCTCCACTGTCGAACTGGAAAAAGTCCTCCATCTAAAAACGGGTGTTGCCTATCTGGAGAACAACATTCTGGTAGCCAGCGGGGAGTTTTTAGACAAAGAGGAATTTAAAGCATTCAACATGATCCAGATTCCTACGGATGAAAGCTATGCCGCGAATTGTGTGTGGATCAACGACAATGTCATCATTCCGGCGGGTCATCCCAAAACATACGATCTGATCAGTGCAGCTGGATATTCTGTTTTTGAGGCTGATGTCTCAGAATTTGAAAAACTGGATGGCGGGATCAGCTGTTTGTCCCTGCGTTTTTGATGGGCTTTGTTAGGTGCCTTCAAACGAAAAGAAATTGACGATCACAATCCAAGTCGCATCATGCGCTCCTGAATCAATTTAATATATTTAGCTTTTGTTTCAGGCGGCAACAGGCTTTTTTTAAAAAAATCAAATGCCGTTCCCAGTGTTTCGTGAAAGCGCTTAAAGCTCTTCTCTATTTGTAGGTCTGACATTCCCAGGTTTTTTCCTAAAGCTACAAAAGTCTCCCGCTTTAACTTGTGCCGCCTGCCATTAATCGCCAAAGCGGATTCCTCGGAGTTATCCTTAGCTGAATATCAAACCAAGTGCTTCCAAGGAGACAATCCATAAATTCCAATTTTGGTTAATAGATACGCTCAAAACCCGCCAACGGCGGCGGGTGGAGCGAAGAAGGGTGTAATCCAGCCCGTCGCGGCGTAGTCCTACGAAGCCGGATGGCAAAAAGAACATATTTTACGCTGATATTTAACGCCAACGATTTGATAAATTTATAATGCCAGACATACAGAGGTGAGAGATATATTCAAGGTCTCACACAAAGTGAATAAACCGAGCGCATAAAGAAGGAATGAAAGCATGGATCTAAACCTTGCAGTATTAATAGATGGTGACAATATCCCTTCTGCCCACGTGAAGGAAATGATGGAAGAGATCGCCAAATACGGTAATCCAACCATTAAAAGAATTTACGGCGACTGGACCAAGCCCAATCTCTCAAAATGGAAAAACCTGCTTCTGGAAAACGCCATCACACCCATTCAGCAGTACGGGTACACCACGGGCAAGAATGCCACAGACTCAGCCATGATCATAGACGCCATGGATATTCTCTATTCGGAAAAGGTGAATGGCTTTTGTCTGGTATCAAGCGACAGTGATTTTACGCGCCTGGCTACTCGTTTGCGGGAAGCCGGCATGAAGGTCTTTGGTATTGGAGAAAAGAAAACCCCCAACCCTTTTATCGTTGCCTGTGATAAATTTATCTACATTGAAATTCTTAAAAGCACATCTGATGATGCTGAAACTGAAACTTCCAAAAAAGGCACATCCGAACCAAAAGCAAATCTTGACAAAATTACGCCCCAGGTTATCAAACTCATCGCAACAACGGTATCTGACCTTGCTGACGATGATGGCTGGGCATTTCTCGGGGATGTGGGAAATCTGCTGCAAAAGAAACAACCCAATTTTGATTCACGTAATTATGGATTCTTAAAACTAACGCCACTCATCAGATCTATCGATAAATTTGAAATAGATCAGAGGGAAAGCCCCAAGGGTAAATTCAAACTGATCTATGTGAAAAATAAAGAAAAAGCAAGACGCCGAAAATAGGAGAGTTATGAATCTGGAACATTCATTAAAGTATCTGAGCCAGCTAAAGAAAAACAATAATAGAGAGTGGTTTCACGCAAACAAAACGCCCTACAATGAAGCAAAACTCGAGTTCGAGACTTTTATTAATATTCTCATTCCCAGAATAAAAGACATGGATCCCGATGTAGATGTATTCCACGCCAAAGAATGCGTTTACAGGATCTTTCGAGATGTCCGTTTCTCCAAAGATAAATCACCCTATAAAACACACTTTGGCGCCTTTATCGCACCAGGAGGTCGCAAAAGTCCCTATGCAGGATACTACTTCCAAGTGGATCCTGAAGAATCATTTTTGGGTGGTGGCGCCTACATGCCCCAGTCCCCTTATCTCAAGGCTATTCGAAAAGAGATATTCGAACATCCATCCGAGTACAAGAAAATTATTAACAGCAAAAAATTCAAAGAATATTTCAACGAGATCTATGGCGAGAAGCTCAAGACCGCTCCTCGTGACTTTCCCAAGGACTGGCCCGATATTGATCTGATCCGCAATAAACATTATGCGGCAACTCATCACGTTGATGCTGACTTCTGGCGCTCCGGCAATATTCATGACGAGATAATCAAGGTCCTAAAAGTACAATATCCATTTAATAAATTCCTGAATGGAGCCATCGCCAGGGTCTAATAATTCCGAAGGTGACCCCACCTACCATGAGAACAGCGGCTCGTTACAATTGGGCGCACCTCGCCCCGTTTATTTTGATCATCATGCTGGTCAATTGTCAAGCTCAAAAACAATCCAGGATTGTAGAACGGAAGGCTGTAGGCGTTCAGCTTAAGGGCTTTAATACCGACCCGTCGACCGGTGAACAGGAAAAAGTGTTATTTCTCGAGCCAGACATTCGCGCCTATATCAATGCGCCTCCCGCCAGGCAGTTTGATGCGGATCTGCCCACAAACCTGATCATTTTTGCATTACCCAATGGCAATAGCATCGAAATGACGGCTGGCAAGACCACTGGAGCAGACGAAGATTGGCATTTCAATATTCAGCACATTGCTGCTCAGACCCGCTTCTTGCGGAAAGCCAATCCAGATTACAACAGTGTGGTCATTTACCTGGAAGCCAGCACTCTGAGCTGGCCCCACTGGAGGCGCACCAATGAAAATTCTGGGGCCATGATCAAGTCAACCCTGGATTCGCTTATGAAGATGTTCGAACCCTACTCCCCTTTTATCACCTTGAGCGGACATAGCGGTGGCGGAAGTTTTGTAAATGGCTTTATCGAGCATGGAACTGAGATCCCGGAGACCGTTCAGCGAATCGCCTTTCTGGATAGCAATTATGGCTACAATGAAAGTATTGGTAAAAAGCTGAGTCGCTGGCTCCAACGTTCCTCTGAGAATCATCTCGTGGTTTTTGCTTACAATGACAGTATCGCACTTTATGAGGGCAAGTCATTTGTCAGCGCAACGGGCGGAACCTGGTACCGCAGTAAAATGATGATCCGAGATCTGTCAAAGACTTATTCCTTTGAGCGAGTAGACAGCACGGATCTTATGAACTATCGTTTTGAAGATGACAAAGCACTTTTCATTCTAAAAAAGAATCCCACGCGCGCGATCTTTCATACGGAACAGGTAGAGCTCAACGGCTTCATTCATTGTCTACTTTTTGCCACACCCTATGAAAACAGAGCTTATAGCTATTTTGGCAATAGAGCCTATGGGGAATATATTCAAGCCGAACCACCTGCTATCCTTAGCCGTTTGCGAGAATAAAGTTTAACAGAATCGAGGTAGAGCTATGAAAGTAAAACTGGTAATATTCACACTTATCCTGCTGACTGGCTGCAGTAAGAATTTGCAGGAATACGAACCCCTATTGAGTCCGCAAATCTCAGAGAAATCTCCCCAAAATATGTTGGTTTATGAAGCAGTAGGAGATCCAAACGAAACGGTGGGTGATGCCTTTGGAGCACTATTTTCAAGCGTTTACAAAATGAAAAGAAACCATGATATGGAAATAGCCGCACCCCGGGCTCGCTGGCCCAAAAGCCTGGAGACACCCAAAGATCAATGGCTGGGTATCTATGGCCTTCCAGTAGTGGAGACGGTAACTGAAATACCTCCGGAGATTTCCGCAAAGCACCCAAGGCTCAAACTGGAAATCTGGAAATATGGGCTGGTGGCAGAGATTCTACACATTGGATCCTATGTAAGCGAAGATCCCACCGTGGAGAAATTGCAGCGGTTCATCAACAAGAGCGGATATGAGATCGTGGGTCCCCACGAAGAGGAATACCTCAGGGGACCCGGTATGTTTTTTAAAGGGAATCAAGATAAGTATTATACGATCATAAGATACCCCGTGGCCAAAATCAAGCCTCCCGTAGAACCAGTTCCAGTCAATAGCGATGAAGCTATCCCCATTGAAGAAAGCACTGATTGATGGGTTTTTATGATAGCGAAAAGGGTGTAGCCGATAGGTATAGACTCTAGACCCAGGCGCGTCATCCTGCCTGCCGTATCGAAAAGGGGGGTAGTATAGGCTCCTGAGTAGCCGCAGGCGTATCGAAGGGCACTCAGTGTCCGGAATGGTGCTTGTATGTTTTTGTTATGCACAGAATCATTTCTTCTGCGCAACAATATAGCTAATTGTTATTCCTCCAGAGATTGCTTCGCTTTCAAGTATCTCGAAGTTTGAATCGACCATCAATTTCTCAACATCTCTGGCTGTGAACATATTCAGATGTAAGGGAAAAATGCCCAGTTTCTTTATCACCCGATACACCAGGAACTCGATTTTGTTTTTTAATTTCATTTTATCTTTCAGGCAGGCCGTGGTTGAAATGAATAAGCCACCAGGCGCCAGGATCTCATGTATTTTCTGGAGCACCTCTTCTTTGTCAGCTAATAAATGCAGAACACCGTAGGATATTACTTTGTCGAATATTTCTCCTGAGAACTCATTATTAAAAATTGATCCGGATGCAAACCTGGCGTTGGTGATGTCTTTTTTTTCCTTGAGCTTGTTTAAGGCTTCATTGATCATTTCTGGTGAGATATCAATGCCATAAATAGACCCGGAGGAATCTGCCAGCTCCAATGTTTTTGTCCCGGTGGCACATCCAAAATCCAGAACGGTATCATTCTTTGTGAGATGCGTTTTTGTTTTTGAAACGATCTCTTTAAAGACCTGCTCAAACTGTCGCTCGCTATAGTCATAGCGCTTGGCCTGTTTGTCCCAAAATTTTTGAATCTTATCCATTTCCTATCCCCTTGATATTTTTAAAAGACTAAGTGTTAGTGTCATATTTCGAGTCCCCTCCTTGCAGTCGGCCTCAGCATGACCCACAAAGATTGCAGCGAGTCATCCCGTCTACCAAGCCAGAGAGCGACGGCTGGTAGCCTGGCCAGTGTTCTGTGTGAATCAAATCCAACTAAAGAAGCTTCCGCTCCATCCTTTTAGTAGTTTCACTTTCTAATGAAACGGGTACATAGTCAAACAACTCTCTCAGCTTCTTATGATTAGTTGGAACACTCCAAGCTAAATCTGGCGGGAAATTATTAAGCATTTTTAAACTCTTATATAAGAACCTTACAAAAGGAGCAAAGGGAATAAGCAGAAATGATATGATGTTGATTACAATCAACGGAATCGCAGCATGTTTGATATTCTTGCCACTAATTGATGAGATTCGTCTTGCTGCTTCAGGAAACGTAAAGGCTTCAGGTCCAGTCAGCTTCAGCCGTTGCCCATTCAAATCGTCTCGCAATACTGCCTGTGCAGTAATTTCACCAACATCTTCAGCAGAAATACAGGGGATGGCGTTTAATCCTCCTCCAGGAACAAGCGTTTTTCCATTACGGATAAAGGCAAAAAATATCTCAAAGGCTGGGGCGTCTCCCAGAATGGTCCAGTTGAAATCTGATGTAGTAATAGTCGATTCTAGCTCAATTTTAATTGCGCCAAATTCCGGGATTTTTAAATCATTCAGTAACTGTGCTCTCATTTCATAGCCTGACATATAAAGCAATCGAGAAATATTCTGATTCTTAGCCTCTTCCATTATTGCCAGAACTGCATCCCGTTCAATGAGTTTCATCTTGCGCATTAGTTTGTTACTCATCGCTGAAAGGCAAATGACAATTGCAGTGACATTCCGTAAAGAATCAATGATTGTTTGCCTGTTGCTAACATCACCTTCTATTATCTCAACATCCTCACCCAGTATTTCCCGGGCTTTGGTACGATTCCGACTTACTACCCGAACAGGCACACCTTTCCTCACAAGCCCACGGACGACCTCTCGACCATAATAGCCTGTTCCGCCATATACGATCACCTGATCCCCACTATTTTTCATATTGCTCCTGAATGAATTTAATTTTCAACATATAAGGCATGAGAACCGGCTACACTTCCCCCTCGCTTTGGCTGGGCTCAATGTCCGGAACAGGGCCTTGTGCCTGTTTGCCGACCAAGTCAACGCTCGCCATCCTGAGCGCGTCATCCCGAGCGGAGTCGAGGGACGAAGCTGGTAGGGACGCGATGGACCTAAAGCAGTGTTGGACGATCACTTATTTGATCCACCCCAATGCTTCAAAGACGAAGTGTAACGCGATGAGCCAGAGGGAGATACTCTCAGCCCAAAATATGTGGATCCAGCCAAGGAAAAGCCAAGAAACGATTGCGGCTGCCATTCCAAGCGCTAATGTCCACTTGAACCACAATTCTCGCTTAGGTGAGAACACGACAAAGACAATGGGATTGCCTATAAAAAACATGCTCGTGAAAATTAGGTGGGTCGTAGGATAGTCTGTTGTGTTGAAAAAAGTCAGGCCGGCGAGAGCGAGCCCAAGCACCATATTGTACCACTTCCCCTTGTGGACCCCGTCCACTATGAACAGCAGCGCTGCGATTGTAAGGGGCATGTAGAAGAATTCAGGGTCTTTCATGTCGTGGAATCCCGAGATTGCTTCTGTGGGTGGCCAGCCTTCGACCGCTAATAGAATAAGGGGTATGGCCGCGCAGATGGCTGTAAGCACCACCTCGAGCTTCACAATGTCCTCCACTGCCGCATCCATACGGCTGGAGGCTGCCACTATTGGGGAAGCAGCCTGACTCGCCATTTTTTGTAAGCTCATAATGTCCCTCCTTTACAGATGTGTTAGCCTAACGCCTTCTTATGTTTTTCATGGTTCTTGCTGCTTCCTGAGACAGACTCGATTTGTTCGATACTTGGAACCATCCAGGTCACCATCGCCTTCCAATTAAAGCCGCCTGTTCTTTTGACGCCTCAAAAGAACCCAAACGCCCTTTTTAAAAGCCGGTCTGCGGAGAGATTTTGTGATCTCCAAGACGATTCCGCTGGAAGGAGTTCTCCTTCTTAAGCGCTCCATCCTCTGAATCTCATCCTAAATATCTCCTGAGGACCAAAGCCGAAAAACGTGTACTCGACGTTAAATCATTACAAAAAACAATTATCATAAGAGCTGTAAAAATAAGTCCAATAAGTGGATTAGGTCCATCTTCGTCCTCTGGTCTGCGACGGATAAACTTGAGCCCGCCTGCGTTTCAAGTCCGTAGCAGTGTGTTTTAGGTAACACGACTATTAATTAATTGGTATTTATTTACAATGAGTTTATCATTCACTCTGATTGAATCAACTTTTACCATACCCAAATTTTTTAGAATTTTCTTGGACCCAGTATTGGTTGATGAACATTGCGCCATTATTTTTTTTAGCTTGAGTTTAGTGAAAGAATACTCAACTACCATTGTTGCAATCTGATAACCGAAACTTTTATTCCAGTATTTTGGATTTAATTCGAAACCAATTTCCCAATCACCGTTGCATTTCTTTATAATAGCATATCCAATAATGATGTTATCCAAGGTAGCAACAAAATCGTATCGTAAATGCTCATTACTGTTTATTGCCCTCTTACATTCTTCAAGTTCATTGAGATATAAAGCTGAATTAATATCTACTGGAAAGACTTTTTGAAATTCAGAAGACATACGATAAGTATTTAATTTATCAATATCAGAAAATATAAGATTACGTAATTCTAACAATTCCTTCGTGCTCCTTAGCGCGTTCGATGTAGCCTGCTTAGCTTGTGAGCGCTATGCTCCGTAAAATATTGCCAATCGATTGATTGGACACGACCCGCCTACGTCCTTCGGTCTGCGGTGGATAAACCGGTGTTCGCCTGCGCAGCGCACGATAAGTTAATTGCATCCATCCACATCATTTCTATTCACCTCTCCCTGCGTGTCGTAGATCCCGCCGACCTGTGCCGTCGCAGCCTTAGGCAAAGACGCAGCGGGTAACACGTCGCAGACCCCGCCAAAGGGAAACACAGAGTGTCGGGGCAGTGTCGGGATGAGTCAGCCTGCCCGCCGTCTGAGGTGCAAACCCAGTGCCAGAGCTAGTCAATGATAGCGCCGGCAATAGCAGGGTTTTTGTATGATATTTCGATCAGCTTTTTGAGCGTCGGCAGGTGCACGTCTTCGAACTTTTTGATGTAGAGGCATGACTTGCCGATCTTGTGCTTTCCCAGGTTTTCCAGCAGGGCGGCTTGCTTCTCCAATTCGCAGTGCAGGTAGAGAACCAGGTCCTGTTTACGGGGAGAGAAACCAACATGGAACCAGTCTCCCTCAGTCGTTTTTCCGCGGTAGTGAAAACGACCGAATCCGACCCTGGCCTTTCCCCACATAACAGCCGGTTCCCCCGTCAACTCCTGCATAAGATCTAGTATAGTTTGACAATCCATGCGTTTCTGTTCATCATCAATCCCGCCAAGAAACTTGTCAACATCGACATCGTGTTTTTGTAATTTTGCTTTTGTCATTGCTTGTCCCTTGTGTTTAAAAAAGCCAAATCTTAAACTGAGTAAACATTAGGCTCACCCATTGCAGAATCTTACAGTAGCGTATTCAGCTAGCGACTTACTCTTTTATAATCGTCTAATAATCTTGGTATATAGCTGTTACTCTCATGAGCACTCAAGCGGTGAATATCTGCAATATTTAATTTATCCATGGTTTTATCAACAAATTCGTGAACAGCAGCAAGGCGCTCAGCTAGCCAGGACTTTGCATTTCTGCGCTTTCTGTTTTCAAAAAGGATTATTCTCTGCCCGGGATGACTAAAAAAGGGTTCTGGTGGCAGATGGGGGACGATATCGCCGGAATTGACAATCCGCCAGTGTGGTTTGTTTTTCATCTCTTCATTATCATTATCCTCTTGAACTTCTTTGGTTTTGTGTCAGCTCTAAGCTTTTGTAATGTACGCATCAGCATGCCTAGGCACGAATCAACCTTTCTTGCAATAACTCTTGTAAAGACCTTCTTCCATCAAGAATACAATGGACATAGATCTCAACATCCCTAATCTGATAAATGATCCGATAAGGTTTAGAATGAATTTCTAAGTACTCAAATATACCAATTCTTTCCAGCTCAGGTGGGACATGACCTCGAGAAGGAAGTGTACTCAGCCCTAATATCATATCACTAATTGCTGCGAATACATACTCCGCACTCTCCACAGAATCATGGCGTGCGATGTAGTTGTAGATGTCAAACAAGTCGCGGTCTGCATCTTCAACAGTAAAGACCTTAAAGAGGTTTACCATAACAGCTATTTATCCAATCTATCCCGAATTGCTGAGAATGCATCTTTTGCAGGTTTGAACTTCTTCTTACCAAGACTTGCAGAACTTTGAGCCAAAATTTTTAGAAGTGCGAGACTCTCCTGATTTTGTTCATAAACTTCAATATCTTGTAAAACAGCTTTAGCCTCACCATTAAGAGTGATGATCATCGTATCATGATTCGTACTAACATCTCTCACAACTTTAGATGCATGAGCCTTTAAATAACTTATCGGTTTGATTGCTTTGCTATATTTCATAAGTCCTCCAAATATATGACCCTAATATGGTCTTTATATTAGGCCCCTGCAAGACATTGTTGCTGTACATAACGCACCGCGCTTGAGCTGCTTCCTGAAACAGACTCGCTTTGTTCGAAAACTGTATCCATCCACCTCATTTTAGTTTTCCACTCCCCAGCGTGTCGTAGATCCCGACGGAGGGGAACACGAAGTGTCGGGATGAGTCCGCTCAGACCCCGCCACAGGCGGGACAAACGTTTGTTGGGCAATGAGCATTAAAAACGATACCCAAGATCTATCCCAAAATGCATCATTGGTCTAATCCTACCCGTCTTTGATCTTTCACCATCCTCTATGTAAAGCAATATGGCTCCAAACCCAAGCGGGGCTGTTATGAATAGCCTTTCATTGATTCGTTTCTCAAATCCAAGTTCAGGTTCTAGACTAACAAAAAATGTCTCACGGGTGTCAGGTGCATGGCTGAGAAAGCCTGTGTTCTCTTCCGTAGGATCTTCTGAAATAGAGTACATCCGTGCTCCAAGCCCAAAGAACAATATCTCTGGAAAAATATTCTGATTAATGAAGCGTCGATAATTTGCGCCAACCATTATTAAAGAATTTATTGCTGTGTGCTTTTTGATCCAGCTTTCTTGACCACCGGCTAAGAACATCAGCGGAATATTGAATTCTTGATTCGCAGAAATATTGGTCATCGAATACTCAATTGCCAGTAGTCCCAACGGAAATTTTGTACAGTCTACCGAGAGTTTGCGAGTGTTTCCAGAGCATAAAATCAGAACTGGAAAGACGGTTGCGAATAGAGCGATATTTAGTTTTCTCATTTGCTTAACGCTTTAGGCTTGAGCTGCTTCATGAGAAACAGCCAATACGGTTCGGTCATCTTGTGTACGTGATATCAATTATAGTTCCCCCCGAAATGAGTGTGAGTCAGCTCTAAGCCTTTGTTATACGCCTAGTTTTTTGCCTTCAAATCATTGATGGACAGTATCTAAAATAGCTTCTGGGTGCTTAGCTGCAACGGATAGTAAAATTCTAGCAGGACCTTCTGGGTGCAGTCTGCCTTGTTCCCAGTTTCTAAGTGTAGCCGCACTAATTCCTAGCATCTGGGCAAATTTCTCTTGTGAAAGGCCATACTGTTCGCGTATTGCCTTTACATCGGGGTTGTCAATATCAAATGAACGACTAGGGGGAGCCTCACCCCGAAGAATAGCACCACCTTGTTTGATACTATTTTTTAACTCTTCAAACATGTCTTGTTTCATTTCAACTCCTCTTGAACGATTGATCTTAGAACTTTTATTTGATCTTTCGTCAAATCTTCAGTCTCATTTTTGGCGTAGATAAACAACATTAGAATAACTTTGTCGTCTCGCATGAAATAGTAAATGAGTCTACTACCACCTCGTTTTCCTCGCCCAGATCCAGTCCATCGTAGTTTTCTGAGTCCGCCACTTCCTGTAATTATTTTCCCGGACTCTGGTCGAAGAACCAGTTCTGATTGCAAAAGCCTATAATCTTCAGGACTCAATATAGTGGTCACTCGTTTTGTGAATATTGGAGTCTCAACAATTACCATTATTTAATGTACGCCAATGGCGTAGTTTTTACAAACACTATTTGTGTAAATACTATGCAGAACTTTACTCCCGTGCGTATAACGGTGGCGATAACCCGCCAAAAACCTAAACCTAAACCTAAATACTCAGTATGTTATTGAACTTCCTTTTGCCAACGCTACCGACCGAAAACGCGCACGTGTTTTTGGTCGGGTTGATTGCATTGTTATACGTTAACCAGCTTTATCCTTGTTCATCATTAGCTCAATTCCATATGGAACAAATGCTACTGTCATTAAAATTGCCGCTGTTAAGTTAATGACCTCTACTCCATCAGGAGTCCCAATGAAAAGGATGCCAATTAAAAATAATACTCCTTGCCAGGTTTTAAGACTCTTAGACTTTAGTAATCCAATTGCTTGAATAGTGAAACCAATGGGAAGAAAAAGAAGTCCCCAAATTAGAATCAGCCAACCTTCTTTTCCAAACATAGCCAGTAACCCAGGCATCATTTTAATAAATTCACTCTCAGGGAGCGTATCCAGTGCGCTCATAGTCAGACACAGTGCTCCTTTATCGGCCGCTAACATTAACGAGCCCAAAATTGCCAATACGCCACCAATAAATCCCAACCATTCAGTCGGTTTGTTTTTTAATAAATTCATAAAATGAATTGCAACGACAACGAGAAGACCTGTACACAATGTAACTAAAGCATGACCGAAATGTAAAAATGAATCATTATGTGCTCTTTCGATGAGTTCAGCCGGCCCTAAAAATCGTGGATGTAAAAGATTGGGATGGCCAGCAAATGCAAACACAAAAATTAAAGGGAAAAATATAAAAGATAAACCGATGCATATACGCTTTGTAGAATTTAGCTTACTATTTTGATTCGTCATTTTCTTACCTCCTGAAGTTAAGTGAATTTTCAATTCTTCACTGAAACTAACACTTCTGAATTAAGCTGCTATCAACAGTCGATTTAACAGCTTGAAATTAATGAAAAATAATTCAAAAATCAGGAACTTTTTGAAATTTTGATTTAAAGTGAAAACGTATAACGCCCTGCGTTTTAGCTGCACCAGACAGACAATCGACTGCCCTGGATTCTATATATTCTACGATTACTCAAAATACGATTCACCCATGCCACTGTCAGCTACAAACGTTTGTTAGCCTGGCATTATTTTCACCTTTCTTTATTTCATTTTATCCAATTGCATTATGTCATATCTGACATATCTTATCAGCGATGAACATGAATGATAAACCACTCGTCTGGTTACACGGAGAAGTCAAAACACCTCCATTCTCATCTGCTGCTAGAATTGAAGCAGGATATTTATTGAGGTCTCTCCAAATGGGCGAGAATCTAAGCATGCCGCAATCCAGACCCATGCCAAGTATTGGTGCTAGTTGCCACGAACTGAGAATCAATGATGAAGCTGTGACTTGGCGCTTGATATATAGAACCTATGAAGATGCTATTATCATCCTTGAGGTTTTTAGTAAGAAGACTCAACAGACATCCCAAAAAGTTATCGATGTCTGCAAAAAACGTATAAAGGAATATGACAATGCGTAAAGAGAAAATTAAGAGGTTGGAAAGTAAGGGCTGGAAAGTTGGTTCTGCAGAGGATTTTCTCAGACTCTCACCTGAGGAATCCGCATACATTGACCTTAAGTTAAATTTAAGTGCAAATCTGCGCAAATTGAGAGTTGAGCAAAATCTTACCCAGATAGAGGTAGCCAAGCTTCTCCACTCTAGCCAGTCAAGAGTCGCCAAGATTGAAACTGGTGATCCAACTGTGTCACTCGATCTCATCATTAAGTCTCTTCTCGCACTTGGAGCTTCAAAAAAGCAACTTGCTCGAGCTATCTCCTCCTGATTCAATGCACAGGCTAACGCACCGCGCTTGAGCTGCTTCCTGAAACAGTCTCGCTTGGTAAGTTAATTGTATCCGTCCACATCATATTTGTCATGCACTTCTTTGCGTGTGAGTCAGCTCGAAGCAGCTTGTTAGAAACTTGGTCGAAAAACAGGGTTCTTGTTACTGTAGGCAGGATCAGATAAGACAGTGTGATTTGTTCCATCAAGACTAAATATCCATACATTTAATGAGTATCCATCCAGCCATAGATCAGCTGTACATAATATTTGATTTCCAGATGGTGAGATAGAAACTTTGAACACATTCATTGCATCAGGAAAAAGATTCTTTTCGAAACCCTCCTGAAGATTGTAGCCCCACAAGTTTTCATCTGAGCCAAAGGTGCTTCCCTCCGGTCGTCTTTCATACAGGACAGTTTGATTTTGTGGAACATATTTCACAAAATTTGATGTTGTGCTAGACATGATGGTTGTATCTCCAGTCTCAACATTAAACAGATAAGTACCAATTTCAGAAGATGAATTAAAAACAAAAAGGCTGTCACTCAGGTATGTTCCAGACGGGAGTGATCTTTTATCATGATACTGAACCACATCTAGCTCCCCTCCTTTGGTATATAAGATCGGCTAGGTAGTACATTGCGAATGTGCTTGAATCACTGGCTGTTGTCCAGGTTTGAAAATACACCTCAAAAAGAGATTCTTCTTTCCAAATGACCTCCAGAGGTGATATGTAAATAATAGAAGTTGAGTCATTAACAAAATGGTCGGTAAGAACTTCAACCACATCATGCTGTGTATTGTTGGAAAGATCATATAGATACATTTCATAGATATAATCGTCATTTAGACTTTGGGTAAAGATAAACTCATCTTCCCAGAGAGAAACATACAGGTTAGACACTGTGAGGTGCAGATTGCTTAGTGTTGCATCAGTTAAATCATAGCAGAAGAGATTATCCTCGTCAGCCGGGAAAAAGCTCTGAGGTGAGTCTGTAAATAGAAATTTGTTTCCTTCCCTTAACCAAGATACATTCCCAGCACGCTCCTGAATTGTGAATGAATTTAGGATATTGCCCTCCTGAGTTTCTTTATTCACAAGCACGAAGTGATCATCTTGGACATATAGAATATCCGCTTCAAGTCCTTCAAAGTACGTTGGGAACTCTGCAACCCCCCGAACACCCGCTGGTGGTTCTGAACAGAACATGAGTAGTGCTGTAAAAATGGCTAGTATTGGTATTTGCTTGATATTATTTCCTCAATGTTTCTAACGCTTTGCGCTTGAGCTGCTTCGTGAGACAGCATTGCTTTGTAAGTTATCTGTATCCATCCACGACATTTTCATTTTGCACACCCCTGTATGTGAGTCCGCTCTAAGCAGCTTGTTAGGCATT